>JAESGH010000069.1_pt1 | contig 378935 bp, 374 predicted proteins | sample 9269641 | NCBI WGS metagenome assembly JAESGH01 (sample SAMN14515345, study PRJNA621665) | algae metagenome | isolation source: Phormidium tanganyikae FI6-MK23 and co-occurring heterotrophs from granitic... | place: USA: Fort Irwin, California | collected 1998-05-24
AACTCCACCATAACGATGAACCCGGTGGCCACCAGCGACGCCGCATTCCGGGGTGGGGCATGCCCCACCCCGGAATACACCATCGCCTACACCGGAAATTACACCACGAGCGCGGACGCTAACGTTTGTCTATGCGGCATGAAATCTCCAGATACCAAAAGCATATTGCGTCGGAGCGACGCGATAGATTGATTTATGGATCAGTGGAATTGATGATTCCCATGCGCAGAAATTCGGCACGGCTAATGTCGGTGCCGTTGGCCGTTAGCGGAACTGCAGCTTTTCAGTTTGACCGAAACGAAAGTCGGCATTCACAAGCAACTACGACGCGCTCGCTACTGCCTCTGCCCGACCAATGTTGCTGGCAGATATACGAACAGGCTCAAGATGGTTCCGCTTGCCTGCGCGACGTCAATCCCGGTGCCGAGCCACCGACACGCTTTTCATTCGTCCAAGCACCGCCTATCTGATGTTTGAACATGGCAAAACGAAGCGCGGCAGAGGCTGCGGAAACGCGGCGGAACATTATCGAAGCGGCAGAACGCCAGTTCGCCGAGCGTGGTTTTGCGGGTACGGCGACCGCCGAAATCGCCAAGGCGGCGAATGTTACCGAGGGAGCCCTGTTCCACCACTTCCGCAACAAGCGCGAACTGTTTCAGACAGTGGTCAAGAAGGTACAGGACGAATTTCATGAAGAGATTGAGCGCCACGCGCGGAGTTCAGGCCAAGGTGTGGATGCCTTTCGCGCAGGGGCTCGGGCGTCGCTGAATTTCTCGCAGCAGCCATCCTATCAAAAGATTGTCCTGATCGATGCCCCAGCGGTTTTGGGAACATCCGAATGGCGTAAGATCGATAGCGCGCTGGGCCTGGAGACGATCGCACCCGTGTTGCGAATATTGGTGAACAAACCCGAACTCCCGGATGCCGATGTCATGCCGATGGCTGTTCTTGTCCTTGGATACCTCAACGAGACGGCCTTCGCGTTGGCACGCGACGAGAAGGGTGTCTCCATCGATTCGTGTATGACGCTACTCGAATCGATCATCGGAATATGGGTTCAAACGCATCGCGGTTGACGCGTTAGCGCACGATACTTCTTAAGCCAATATCCAGAACATGCCATATTTATCAATGTCTTGCGCCATAAAAATTAAACATAGTTGCGCAATGTATACATACATAGTATCGCTATCAAAAATATCGAGTGGCCGCGCTTCGCGGCTTTCGAAAGCGATGGAAACGTGATTTATGGAATTCGATTATATCGTCGTGGGCGCGGGCACGGCCGGCTGTGCTGCAGCGGAGGCGCTGACCCGTTCCGGCAAGAACCGCGTGTTGCTGATTGAAGCTGGCGGGAAGCCCACCAGCCCCTTCATCGGCATACCTGCCGGATTCGCAAAGCTTTTCCAGTCCCGGTTCGATTGGGCATTAGAAACGGTTCCACAGCGGGAAGCGGGGCGACGGCGTATCTTCGTCCCGCGCGGCCGAATGCTTGGGGGGTCTGCCAATCTCAACGCGCAAATTCATCAATGGGGCCATCCCGCCGACTATATGGCTTGGGCCGAGGGAGGAGCGCCAGGCTGGTCATGGAACGACGTCGCGCCGCACTTCGCCGCCATGGAGTGTGTCGCAGATGGGGATGATCCGAACCGCGGTCACACAGGACCCATGCATGTTGCGGTAAATCCGCACGCACATCGGGCAACCTGCGACTTTGTCAAAGCGGCGAAGACCGGGGTCGACCGCCCGACAAGGGATTACAATGGCGAGCAATATGAAGGGGCCTGGGTCGCTGAAATCGCGCATCGGCGTGGCAAGCGCTTCTCTGCATGGAATGCCTTTCTGAAGCCAGCCATGCGTCGACGAAACCTGCGCGTAATGACGGGGTGCCATGTGACACGGCTCCTCATCGACCGCGACCGGGCCGTCGGCGTCGAGCTGGCCGGGTTCTCTGCCCCCGGAGAACTGCGTGCAAAAGCAGGGGTTGTCCTTACTAGCGGGGCAATCGGGTCGCCCATGATCCTGATGCGTTCGGGACTGGGGCCTGCTGCGCAGTTGCGCCGCCATGGCATAGACGTGTTGCGGGATATGCCGGGCGTCGGCACGAACCTTCACGATCATGCCATGGCGGTGCTTACCTTCCCCACGCGCCACAACAGCACCTACAAGTCGGCAGAGAGTCCGCTGAACTTGCTGCGCTACCTGCTGGCCCGATCGGGTCCACTTGCGTCCAACGCAGCCGAAGCCATTGCATTTGCGAAGTCGTGCGCGTCGCTCCCTGCGCCAGACATGGAACTGATCTTCGCGCCTTTCGAATGGCGAAATGAAGCCCTCTCCCCGCCAGCGATACACGCTTTTTCCATCGGCGCCGCGCTTGCGCATCCTCTATCCCGAGGCAGCGTGACGCTACGCACCAGTGCCCCGCTTTCGCCGCCCCTGATCGATTTCGGCCTGTTCACCGATGCGGAAGGGCAGGACCGGCGAGCGATGATCGAAGCCGTGCGTTGGGCGCATCGGGTCGCGCAGTCGCCGGCGATGGCACGCCATCTGGTACCTGTACCCGATCTTCCCGATGCCCCCGATGCGATCTTCGATCAGGCCTGTTCGGTGATGCAGACGGTTTACCACCCGGCTGGAACCTGCCGGATGGGCCTGGACGCCGACGCCGTGGTTGCGCCGGACCTGTCCGTCCACGGCATAGGCGGCCTCTGGATCGGGGATGCCTCGATCATGCCACAGCTCCCCCGCGGCCATCCCAATGCCGCCGTGGCTATGATCGGCGCACGCGCCGCGGCATTTGCCGAAGCAACGGCCGAAGGACGGCCCGCCACCTCATTCGCAACACCCCAGACCCAAGGAGCAGCCATGAAGTTTCGCAATATGCGTTGATAGACGACCATTGATCTGAACGCGGAGGGCAACGGCCCGACCCGCATCCCCAATAACTCCGGCAACATCGCACGCGAAGGCACGCCTTTCGCGCCGCTTTGTTGCGTCCATTACTAAGGACTTAAAATGTTGAACAAGCTTCAGAATACCCCATCAAAGCTCGCCTTGGCCGCCAGCCTAGCGATGCTTGCGCCCGTCGCTGCGCACGCCGACCAGACTCCCGAGTGCAACACCGGCACCGGCCTCGCTAGTCTCGAATGCGGTGTCGGTGCCCAGTCGCCGGGCGACAGTTCGGTCGCGGTCGGCGGGATCGCAAGTTCATCCGGCGTCGCCTCGGTTGCGGTCGGTGGTGCAAGTGCCGCCGAAGGCACGTTCTCGACAGCAGTGGGTGCTTCGAGCTTTGCTTCGAACGCGGGCGATACGACGGCCCTCGGCGGCAATGCCATCGCGGGGAATGACGATTCCGATGTCGGCGCAACCGCCGTCGGGGCGAATGCTCAGGCGTTCGAAGCGGGCGCGACCGCAGTTGGCGTCAACGCGGAAGCAAGCGGTTTCGAAGCAACAGCCCTCGGTTCCGACTCCACAGCGTCCGGAACACAGTCGGTCGCGCTTGGCGACGCGGCTGAAGCCTCGGGAAGCCAAGCTGTTGCGCTTGGTCAGGATGCGAATGCCGCCGGATTTGTTGCCGTTGCCGTGGGTCAGCGTTCGAACGCCGCCGGCGACGCCGCCATGTCGCTCGGTTCAGACTCCTTTGCGGGTGGCTCGGAAGCCGTCGCGCTCGGCAACTTCGCCAGCGCCAGCGGAGATGCCTCGCTTGCATTCGGTGCCTCGACGACCGCGAATGGCGCCGGCAGCATCGCGCTTGGCAGCACCGCTTTAGCCGACGCTGACCGTGCCACGGCGATCGGGATCGACGCCCAGGCAATCGGCACATCCGCTGTCGCCCTCGGCGACAGCGCTGCCGCACAGGGCGCCGACAGCATCGCCGTCGGCGAAGGCGCCCTCGCACTCGGCGCAAACGCCCTCGCGCTTGGTTCGGATTCGACCGCAAGCGAAGAAGACTCGATCGCGATCGGCGCCAATGCAGCCGCGACCGGAACGAACGCAACCGCCCTCGGCGATTTTGCGCAGGCTCGCTTTGCGGGCAGCACCGCGATCGGCGCGAACACGGTGGCCGATGCCGAAAACGCCTTCGCAGCAGGCATCAATTCTGTTGCCGCCGGTCAGTCGTCGCTCGCGATCGGAGACGACGCCACGGCAGCGTCGGCTGATGCTGTGGCGATCGGCCATGGTGCAACGGCCCAAGGGGGCGCAGCGGTTGCCATCGGACTCGACAACTCGGCGACAGGCAATGGCGCCGTGGCCATCGGCGACCCCAATACGGCAGTGGGCACCGGCGCAGTCGCGATCGGCGCAAACAACAGCGCCCTCGGCGACGGCGCACTGGCGCTCGGCGACCAGTCCGAAGCACGCGGTCTGTCGTCTATCGCGCTCGGCCAGAATGCCGAAGCGACTGGGCTGGGCAGCAATGCGACGGGCCTGAATGCAACGGCGAACGGCGTAGCGGCCATAGCGTTCGGCGTGAACGCCAACACCATCGGCGACAACAATATTGCCATGGGCAATGGCGCCGAATCGATCGGCGTCACCAGCGTCGCCATCGGCAACGGATCAGTCGCAAGCGAGGACGACGCGGTCGCGCTGGGCGATCAGGCACAGGCCACCGGATTCCACTCGACGGCTTTGGGCGGCGAAGCCGTCGCTTCGGGCCGCGGCGCGCAAGCGTTTGGATGGCAGGCGCGCGCGACCGGCGATGTCTCGCTGGCATCGGGGCACCAGGCTTTGGCCTCGGGATCCGAATCCACGGCAGTCGGCCGTCTGGCAGAAGCAACCGCACGCCGATCAACGGCCTTGGGAATCAGCGCCTCGGCAACCGGCGAAGCATCCACTGCGCTTGGCTTTGATGCGAGTGCAACGGCGACGAACTCGCTCGCCCTCGGGAGCAACGCGACGGCCGGATTCGTCAATTCGACTGCAATCGGCGCGGGGGCAACCACCACCCGCGGCAATCAGGTTGCGGTCGGCGGATCGGGAAGCTCGGTCAGCGTGGGCGACATCGCTGCGAGCACCGCCGCCCAGGTCGGCCCGACCGATATCATGACTGTCGATGCCAGCGGCACCGTCGGTCGCGACACGACCCTGCGTCCGGCTCTTGCAGCTATCGGCACCGCATTGACCAATCTCGGCAACCAGATCGCGGGACTTGAGGCCAATCAGACGCTTCTTTTCGATCTGACGCGCACGAACCAGAAGGAAGCGCGCCGAGGCATTGCCGCGGCCGTGGCAATGGCCGACGCACCCTTTCCGTCGGCACCGGGTCGGACCAGCTATGCGGCGAATGGTGCGGTCTATCGCGGTGAAGTGGCCGTAAGCTTCTCGCTGATGCATCGCTTCAACCTCGACACGCCCGTCGCGTTCACGGCCGGCGTTTCGCATAGCGGCGGCAAAGATACGGCCGTTCGCGCGGGCATCGCCGGCGAGTTCTAATTGAAGCAAGGATGGCGCCGCCGGTCATCCGGCGGCGCCATAATCATCGAACAGAAATGCTTTCTATGCTTTGGCACTGGGCGGGCAGCCCTCGAACAAAAAGCCGGCCAATCGGCGTTCCCGCTGCAATTGCGCCGTTGACCCTAACGTGGGTCGCCATCATCTCGATTACATTGCTGAGTAGCTAGGTCGAATTTTCGGCGCTGGCCTATGACGCCAGGCACGCACCCTCTAATTATGGTATATGCCGGCCCCTTTGGATCGGCGACTGTCCGCTTTCAAGCTTGGTCGAATTTCACTGGAACGACCACAATCGGGCGCAAACCCGACGTCATCATTTCATTTCCCAACACTAATTTTGATCGAGCAGCCGACTTCAATCTTCCGCCGCGCTGCCTGCTTTTCGCACTTCGCTATGGCGCTTTCATTCGCTTGGTAGAGGCGTAACGCCCGAGAGACATTTTGCCATTGCTCCGGGTCGCCTATTTTCATCAGCCGTGCACCAGCATCCCAAAGCCCAAGCCGCATCTGCGCGGCGGCACGTCTTTCGGGCCAGTACCAGTCCGTGGGTACCGACCGATCGATTGCTGACGGAACAGTGCAGCCGGCGATGAACGCCAAGATCGCCGCCGCCGTTGCGCTTACCGCAATCCAAAGATTTTGTTTTCTCTGCGCCCGCGCTGACGACACGACGGATTTGAGCGAGCGAACTGCGTCGTCGAGGTGCGAACCCGCTTCGCGCAGCGCGCGCTGCTCATCATCACGTAGCCGCGTGCCGGCGGATCGGATCTGTTCCGATATGATTTCTGGTGTGAGGGCCAGCGCTGGCCGTTCGTTTAGTTGCTTGAAGGCGTCGCGCGCTTTTTCCCATTTCTTGTCGATCTGGGAGAGTTCTTCGCTGTAGTCTCGCCCGACAAGCTGCTCTTGCCTGTCGGCAAATTTGTCAAACGCGTTCGTGAGGGTGGATATGCGGCTCGACAACCTGTTGAAGGCTTCGTCGAGGGCGATGTCATCAGCGGCCACGCTATCGTCGCCGCTGACATTTTCGGGGTGATTGTGGCTCATCACGCGAGCTAAATCCCAATTCCCAAATAACGCGAGGGGCGGAGATAATCCTGGAGCGCCTGAGACATCGATTTTTTCTCGATCGCCTTAAGACCAAGCTCGCTGGTGCGATTTCGAAGCAGCGACTCGAGCTGCGGGTCACGGTGCAGGCTTTTCGCCATGTCGGTGAGCCTTGCCCCGACGCGCTCGGCGTGGGCATGGTCGTAGTTCGCCCTATGCTCTCGAAGTTGCTTCGCGCCTGCCTGCCATTCGGCGACAAAGCGATCCGCCCGGGCCGGTGCCTCGATGCGGAGCTTCGTCTCGGCGCGCATCGCCTCCACCGCGCGGTTTGTGCGACCGTTCGCCGCCTCGGCAGTGAGTGAGGGATCATTGCGAAGCGCCGCTGCAAGATCCTTCGCTCCGTTGGTCCTAAGCGCGTCGATGTCGCGCGTCGCGGCGTCGAGGCTTTTGCGCTGATGACCGATAGGCGACAACCCCTTGGCGTGCATGCCATCGATGTCGCGCTGCGCGCGCGCAAACCGTTCGACCGCTTTGCTCAGCGCGCTCCGCTCGGGAGCAGGATCGATCGCGCGAACGGAGACGCGGTGTTCGCGCGGGCGAGATTGTTGTGGCTGCTCAGCCGGCATGATGCCGAGCGACTTGGCCGACACAGTGCGATTGATCTTTAGGCCGGCGAACATGCTGCGCTTCGGAGCGGGTTCCTGCACTCGATAGTCGCTCGCCATGTCCTTACCGCGCTCGCGCGATGCGGCGCGAACCAGTTTCGACTGGCTCGCAAAATCGTCGCGTCCATAATATAGGTCCACCTGCTCGCGATGCCTGGACAGCGCGACATAGGTCGAGTGGCTGTCTACCCCCGGCGTCGCGAGTACTTGCACGCGGTCGACCGTCATGCCCTGCGCCTTGTGGATCGTGGCGGCATAGCCATGATCGACATGGGCATAGTCCTTCAGGTCGAACGCCACGCTGCGCCCATCATCGAGCATCACCGCCATGCGCATCCGATCGACATTCTGGACGGTTCCGAGCGAGCCATTCTTCACGCCGATGCTCCGCTCATTCCTGAGGAACATCACACGGTCATTTTCGGCGAACATTCGCTCGCCGCGCTCGACGGTGATAGCGACCTCGACGCCAAGCGCCCCGCTCGCTTTCAGCCGATCGCGCACCTCCTCGTTGAGCACGCGCACCTCGTCACTGGTGTGCGTGAGGATAATCCGGCTGGCATCGGGATAATGCTGGCGATCACGATCCCAGGCATCAACCAGGTCGGCTCGCGCCGCTTCCCGCGTTTCGGCTGCATGCACAAGGCCAGCCTCGGCATACCGCGCGATCGCTTCACCCGTCCGCCCGGTTGCGAGCTCGCGCGTTGCCTCGCGCTGCCACTCCGCCAGCTGCCGGCGGATATCCATGATCTCGACGGCGCCGTGGCGCTCGGCGACAGACCGGAACGCCGCTCCTGCCTCGATCGCCTGCAACTGTTGCGGATCGCCGACCAGCACCACCTTCGCACCCTGCCGTTCGGCTTCGGACACGACACGTTCGAGTTGTCGGGTCCCGACCATTCCGGCTTCGTCGATCACGAGGATATGTCTGTCGGTCAGCCGCTCGCGATCTTGCCCCCACTGATGTTCGAGGCTGGCGAGCGTGCGCGAGCCGATGCCCGAACCGAGCTCGAGCCCCTCGGCCGCGATGCCTGAGAGCGCCGCACCCTGCACCTGATAGCCCGCCGCCTCCCATGCCTCGCGCGCGACCCCGAGCATCGCGCTCTTGCCCGTCCCGGCATAGCCGATGACATTGCTAATCCCGCGCGCGCCGGTGACATGTTCTAGCGCGCCGCGCTGCTCGGCGGAGAGGTCGAGGCCGCGCTGCGACGCAAGCGCAAGCGCACGTTCGCGCTGGCGATCGGGGACGGCGTGGTTGCGGCGCGCGTCGAGCGTCGCGGTCACGCGTTCGAGGCGCTGTTCGGTCTCGATCATCGCGCGTGAAGTGAACCGGTCTTCGCCGCGTCCGTCCCGACCAAGCGCGACCAGATCAGGAGCGGATTTGACCGCCGACATCACGGCATCAAACTGCTCCTTGCCGTCGCTGTGCCGATGCACGAACACCGCAAGATCGCGGTTCGTGAATGTCGCTTGCCGGTGCGTGATCGCGTCGAGCGCGATCGACGGATTGGCGATGATCTTGTCGCCATTCGACCGGGCAATCTCGAGATGTTCGCCATGCCGATCGGACTCCAGCCCTTGCGCCGCCATACGTGACGCCGCCGGTCCAATCTTGTGCTGCGGCTCAAGGTCGATGCCCTGCGCTTCCAGAGTCCGGTGATCGACGCGCGCATCGATATCCAGCGAAGCTAGCCGCTCATTGACATGCTCGGCCCAAGCTTCGCGCCAATGGGTCAGTAGCTCGGTACGGTTCCAGTCGCGCACCTTGGCGCCGAACCCGGCACTGCCGTCCTCACCGATTTTGATTTCGCGCATCGTCAACATGACATGCGCGTGCGGCCGCGCCAGACCATCGGAGCCGATGTCCCAATGGACATTGAGGTCGGCGATCATGCCGCAATCGACAAACTCGGCTTGCACAAAATCACGAGCCAGCGCGATGCCCTCTGCCTCGGTCATCTCGCGCGGGATCGCGAACTCGATCTCGCGCGCGAGCTGCGCGTCCTTTCGAAGCTCGGCCGCCTCAACATCGTTCCAGAGTTGCTCGCGGTCCTGCCAGCGTTCGTCGGCACCGTCGGGCAGCAGCACCTCGCTGTGCACCACGCCCGCCTTGTTCGAGAAATCATGGCTGCGGCCAAGCCGCTCGTCGTGCAGCCGATCGGCCGAGCGATAGGCGGCCGCGGCGACCGCGCTGCTGCCGACCGCGCGGGAAATGACTTTTGCCGAGAAATGATAGATCGCCATGAGGGCGATCCATTTACAGCAAAACGGGCACGTCGGCACGACGTATAAGCGCGCCCTCACACGATTTCATCGCGCTCGGGATCACAAAGTCGCAAGAGGTTTCAGCGTCTTGTGCGCCATCGAAACCTGACATAGCTGGATCGTCCGACCCCATTTCATGGAAAGGACAGACGATGCGGAAACCGCGTGATTTCGATGCCGAACTCCAGGCACTCACCGACAAGGCGAGGGCGTTGAAGGTGAAGAAGCAAGGCCAGCTCGGCGAGCTAGTCGTTGCCACCGGTGCCGATGCGCTGTCGATCGAGCAGCTGGCGGGCGCGCTGCTTGACGCCATCGGCGCCGACGCGGCGCGGAAGGAGACGTGGCGCAAGAGCGGCGCGGCATTCTTTCGTGGCGAAGGCGCCCGCGCTCGCAAAGGCGCTGGCCGGAACGCGGGCGGCGGCGCGCCGAGCGGTGCAGGCGCGCAATCGACTTCAGGCGAAGCGGGCGCGGCATGATAAACGCGAGTGGCAGGTGAAGCGCCGCGAACGCACGCGGCAGCTAATCGAACTCGGCGGGCTCGTCGCCAAGGCCGATCTGATCGAGCTGACAGGTGACGATCGCGCGGTGATCCTCGGCCTTCTTGTCGAGGCGGGCGCGAAGCTTCGCGGCGAGGAACGCGAACAGCAACTGCTGCTCTGGCGCCGTCGCGGCAAACGCGCCTTCGAGGATAATGCGGCATGACGGTCGCGATACCGAACATTTACCACGCACAGTTATGTCGGTCCGATGGCGCGGCACTGGAAACCTCGCAGGCGTCATCGGCGCAAAGCTTCGGCGTCCCACATATTGTTGGGCGCCGGACTGCTCGGCGCGATCGTCGGTGTCGGCTCGGTCAGCACGACGTCGGATGGCCGCGCGCAGCTTTATGCCGCCGCCGAAGAGTTCAGCGTCGCCACCGGTCTCGCCCGCGAGCGCGCGCCGCAGGCGGGCGATCATTGGCGGCGCTGCGACGATGCGCGCGCGGCGGGATCGGCGCCGATCTATCGCGGCGAACCGGGATACCGCGATGGCCTCGATGCCGACAATGACGGGATCGCGTGCGAGCCCTATCGCGGGCAATAACGCCAGCTACTTGGCCTTGGCTGCCGCAGCTTCTAGCTGCGCGATGCGCTCCGAACAAATCGCATGCACTGCGCGACCCAGTTCTTCGACACGTTCGCCGAGCCAGAGAAGCTCCTCCTCGGTGATTCGGAAGTGTTTTGAATATCTCGCCTTGACGTAAGCTTCTTTCAGCTTTTCGAAGCGCGAACGGTCGGCTTTGATTTCGCGCGGCCAGGCATCGACGAGGCGCATGTCGATGCGCTCGGCTTGCGTGCGAAGAAAGCCGAGATTGTGGACGTGCGGCGTGTAGAAGGTGCAGACCAGAAGAACGCAATGATAGAGCGTTTCTGCGGTTTGATGCAGTTCGAACGCTGTTTCCTTCAAGTGTCCCTTCTCGATTCCAAATTTCGCAAAATCGTTCCGACGCATCGCCGCGGGAAACCACTCGTCAAAATACTCCTTGGCCATCGCGAGCGCCTGCTGCGAAGTCTTCGGCTTGGGAGTGTGCAGTTCCTTGTCATCAAACTCGTAGAGCGCGATGCCGTCCTTCGCGATATCCATGAAGAAATAGCGCCCGTGCGCGAGGCCGTCGTTCACCTCCTGCATGGTGTGGACGATGAAGTTCACCGGCGTGTGCAGCGTCTTGTTGATGGCGAGCTCGCGGTTTAGCCGATCCTCTACCTTCAGCCAATAATCGACCTTGTCGGTGAGCCTTTTGTCGCTGACGATGATGAGCAGATCGAAGTCCGAGCGATAGCCCTTGGCGGTGTGCGGCTCGTCGACCCAGCCGCCGCGCGCGTAACTGCCGTAAAGGATCAGCTTCTCGATGCGCCCCTTCTTCTTCCAGTTCTGGGTGGCGAGCGCGATGCTGTCGGCAAATTCTTCGAAGATGATGTTCTTCACGCGCTCGATTTCGCGCTGCTTGTTGGACGGAAGATGATCAAGGCCGGTACGCATTGATTTCACCCTGTAATTGCGCGGGCCGGATGGCAAGCGCCATCGGGCCCGCGCGACCTCCTAAAGCCGGAATCGCCACCACCATGGATCCTTTTCGTCCATGGCGATCATGAGGACGCGGAGGGCGCCCGCAAAATGCCATTCAACCTCGGCGACCGTGATGCCGAACCGCACGGCGATTTCGGGATAGCTCAGTTCCTCGACACGGATCGCGAGGAAGATTTTGCGGTCCATCTCTTCCATCCGGTCAACGGCGCGCTCGGCTCGCCACAGTCGCAGCCGGTCGTCGCGGGCAATACGCGCGCTCACCGATCATCCCCCGCGAAGGCGAGGAGATAATCGCTCGCCTTGCTCGCCCCACTCGCGGCGCGAAAGATCGCCTTCTCGTCATCGCGCAGCACCGACAGCCACGACGCGAGATAGTCCGAATGCCGGACCGTCGGCGCGATGCCGAGCGATGCGCAAGTGAAAGCCGCCGCCATCTCGGCGACAAGCTCTTCCTTGGCGTAGGCCTCCGACCCGAACCCGCCTTTCTGTTCGCGATCCAAACGGCTGCTATGACCAGTCCAATGACCAAGCTCATGAAGCGCGGTGCGGTACCAGTTCACCGGTTCGTGGAACGCGGCCTGCGGCGGCACCTGCACAAAATCATGGCTCGGGCTGTAAAAGGCTTCATCGCCGCCGATCTGAAAGCGCGCGCCGCTCGCCGCAATCAGCGCGTCGGCCTCGGCGATGGCAAGCACCGGATCGGGGCCGACCATTGGGGCGGTAAAATCTTCGGGCAGACCTTCGCACTGGTCCACGTTGAACACGACAAAGCGCTTCAGGAACGCCACCTGCCGCGCCTCGCGATCCTCTCCCCGCGCCGCCTCGGCTTCGGCCTTGGGCGTGAACCGGTCCGCGTAGCAGATGACGGTGCCCTTCTCACCGCGCCGGACATTGCCGCCTGCCGCCTCGGCCTGCCGGTAGGTGAGCCAGCGCTGCGAGGTATAGGCCTTGGCAATGCCCTCGGCCCATAAGATCAGCACATTGATGCCGCTATATTTGCGAGCGGTGCCCGCATTCTGCGGCATCGTGCATCCGCACGCAGCGCTATCCCACGGCTGCACCCAAGGCAGCCGTCCTTCTTCCAGTTCCGCGATGATACGATTGGTGACCTCGCTGTAGAGGCTGGCCCGCTCCTTTCGTTCTGCACGCATGTCCCTTCTCCTTCCAGCCACCGCACCCCGGCCCGGAAGGGGGCGGGGTGGGCGGCAGGAGGGAGCCGGCAGACCCGCATCATCGGTCGGTCTGCATCCGAAGGACCGGAACGAAGAGAAGGACCCGCGGCACGTGGGTTGCGGCCCGGCCGGGCGGGGCTAAGGCGAGTGACGCCCACCCTGCCCCCGTCCTGCCGGGGACCATCGACGCCGCCGCGACGCGGCGACAGTACGCGCGCCAGACGCGCCCTCCCCTCGCGAATCGGACACGCGCCGCGCCGTAATCGGCGCGTCATTTCGAGGCGCGGCCGTCGCCGACCGCCTCATTTTCGCTTTCGGACGTGCGTGGCGAGACGCTGTGAGAAAAATATTGTCGCCTGCACTATGATCATCCGCAGATGCCAAGATACGGCCACGGATGCGGGCGGCCAAACGACAGCGCACGACGCCATTAGTGGCGCTTTTCTGCGGTGTTGACGATGGCCCGGTCAATACCCTTCTATGATCTCACGTCGACGTATGAACCCCCAGCATATGGAGAAATACCCCTTGGCATATCAGTCACCCTTGCGCATGATGCGCCTCGATGAAGTCCTGGCCCTGACCGGCCTCAGCCGCGCGACCCTCTACCGGAAGATCGCAGCCGGCACCTTCCCGCCGCAGCACAAGCTTGCGGAACGCTGCTGCGGCTGGCGCGCAGGCGAAGTCGATATCTGGCTCCGCAATCCGATCTCGTTCACCGTCGCCGACCTCAAGCGCGACGACGATCGCGACGCCGCCTGATCTGCACGACAAAGCCCCGCGCTGCATCTGCGGCGCGGGGTGGAAGCCCGCCTCAATCGGCGGGGTTCCAGATGAGGGCGAAACCGTCTTCGCCGTCCTGACCGGCGGCGCGGCCGAGGTTCGCATAGAGCCGGCGCGGACCGAACTCGGGAGCTGCGAGGCTCAGCGACACATATTGTTCGCCCGAAACCTGACCGACGCGGATCCAGCCGGCACCGATTTCGACGCCCTCGGAATAGACCCGGTAGTCGGGCTGGACATCGCCCGCCTTCGATCGGTTGGTCCGGATTTCGATCGCAGCGCGGATCGAGAGGGTTTTCAGCTGGCCCACGAAGCCCTGTTCGATGGTGCCGTTTACAAAGCCGATAGCTGCCATTGGTCGTCTCCTTGAATGAGCCGCGGGACCATCCCTGCGGCATGGGCGGACCAAGGGCCGGCGCATGAGGTGTTCCCGTGAACCCGCAGGGCCGCAGCGAAGCGGAGGAGTGCGGCGGCGCGATTATTTGAAGCGAAGCGGCCGCGAGGAGCCGGCGCAGCCGGCGGGGAAATAATCGCGGCGCCGCACTTTCGCGGGGCGCCGCGCTGGTCCAGGTCCAATCGCCCGTCGCCGGGGATGGGCCGTCGTCTGTCGGAGAGGACGGCAGTCTTTTGGATTGACCGGCATGATGAGGCATCGGGGTGGCGGCAACCGCTCCCAACCGCCTCATAAAGGTCCGGCTCCCGTTTGTGGCGTTAACGTGTGGCCTCGCCGCGGTCCTATTCTGAGCCGTCGATCATGCCGAAACCCAACGTCGCAGGGTCTGGAGCGAAGATTCCGTAACGTCTTATCGCATTTCGCTATTCGGTAACACGCAATGGCCATATCCAGATCGAAGCGATTCTCCGTCGGCGCGGGCCATGCGACCTAAAGCCTGCGTCGGGGGTGGGGGGCGATGATCACCACCATCGTCGGGCGGCGCGAAGGACTCTTCGCGCCGCTTTTCCTTTTTATGGGCGCGCGCCGCTGCCGTTTGCGGCAGCGGCGCGCGCGGGATAAACTACGCCGCGCCGGTCGAGACCGGCGCGTCAATTCCCCCGCGCGAAAAAAGGCAGGCGACCGAAGCCGCCCGCCCCATGTTCTCAGGCTGCGAGAGGCGGATGCTCCTCGCCATCGCCCTCGTTGGCTTCCGCGAGCTCGCCCTCGGCGCTGACCGCAAGCTCATGGCGGACACTCGCCGCCGACTTCACGCTGCCCACCCCTCCGCGCGTTGTGTAGGCCGACGGTGGAAAGGCCATCCATTGCGGCACCCATGGTTCGGCCTTGCCCCGACCGTTGGCCCCCTCAAGGCAATCGGAGACAATGGCCTTCAAGGCCTTGCCCTTCTCACCGGCGTTCGCTGCGGCAACCTCCGGTCCCGCGACCTCGCCGACGATGGCGAGCAGCACTTCGCGGTCGCGAAGCCGGTCGAAGAACGCCGCGTCCGCCGACCAGTGCTGGCGCATGTCGGTGCCCAGATGAAGTCCGATCATCTCCACCGCCTCGCTTCCCGCCTGCAGCGTCTCGCCCATGACAATCGCCACAACTTCCAGCACCACCGGATCGGGAAGTTCGAGCAGCCGCGCGAATAGTGGGGCAAAAGGGGGCCGGTTCATCGGCCTTCCCGTGACGGTGGACGCTTCCTCGTCGAACCCGAGCACCGCCAGCACCGCGCGGCGTTTGAGGTCGAACGCCGTTTCAGCCGAAGATGTCTCCACGCTCTCGGCGATATCTTCCTTCGGCGCGCGCTGGGCCTCGACATCGACACTCCAGAGGTCGGCACCCGCGATGACATGCGCGAGCATCGCCCGCAGCGCAACGCCGCCATGCCCTGCCAGATCGGCGCGCACCGCCGCATGGCGATGAAGGTCGATATAGGCATTGAGCGGACCCGACACTTCTGGACGAACGGGCTTGGCGATCACGGCATCGCCCTCGCCCCTCCCACCGCCGCCCGAAAGCCGCTTCGCTTCCTTGGTCGTGACGAACCCTTCGTGGAAGCTCACCTCGCCGCTCTCGCGAACCTCGACATAGATGCGTCCGCCCTTGCGCTTGCCCGCATGGGCATAATCCCAGGACCGGAACCAGTCGCCGCGCGCCATGATGACCACATCGGACCACCCCGCTTCGAGATAGGCGGCCTTGCGCGCTTCGATGGCGGCGGTCTGCGCCGACCAGAAGGCATCGGCGTCGGCAAAGAAGCTGTCCTCGCCGAACAGGTCGGACACGACAGCAAGCTTCGCTTCCTCGATATCGAACAGCGCGTGCTTGACCGCGATGGCGGTGCCGCCGAACAGCCATGCTTTCAGCTGATGGCCGCTCGGGCAATAAACCCCTTCATCGTCGAACAGCGCCAGCCACGATTTCTGCTGGGTCTTCGATGCAGGGTCAGATGCCGGACGGTGCCCGCATCGATCTCGCCGCCGCGATAGAGGGTGCGGATGCGGGGGAGCAAGTTGCCGAGCGCAAGGATGCGCTTCACCGCGCGCGGCTCGAACCCGAAGCTGTCCGCGACCTCTTCGACCGACCGCCCCGCTTTCACGAGCGCGACGAACGCCTCCCACTGACTGACCTCGTCGGGCTGCACCCGTGCGAGATTTTCGAGCATCGAGGCTTCAAGCGCATCGGCGTCGTCGCCCTCGTCGAGAATGGCACAGGGAATGGGCCGAACTGCCCCACCCTCGCGCACCACCGCGCCCACGGCGGTAAAACGCCGACGCCCCGCGACAATCTCGTAATGGCCTTCCGAGCAGTTCGGACGGACCAGCAGCGGAACGAGCACGCCCCGCGCGCGGATGCTCGGCATAAGGTCTGCGACGTCGGGGTCTTTCCCCTTCCCGCGCATGTTGGCGGCTGCGATGGACAGGTTGCCCAGATCAATGAAATCCAGCTTCATGACTTTCTTCCTTTTCTCACCACACCCGGCCCCGGACGGCGGGGCGGGCGGCGAGAAAAGGCGACGGGACCGCGCCAAAGGCCGGCGCGCACCCGAAGGGCTGCAACGAAGTGGAAGAGCCGGGCATCGCCCGGCTTGCGCGACGGCCGAGCGGTCCCATAGCCGTGCGCCGAACGACACGCAGTCCGTGGCCGGCAAACCCGGCAACGCCGCCGTGCGGTCAGCGCGGCGTCAACATCGGACAACAGACGCGCCCTTGGCGAAGCCGCAGGCGGGGCGGCGTGCGTGCGGGCTTGGGCTTAGCCGCCGCCCCGCCAAGATCAGCGAGCCGAGAGCGCTGCGCGGCCTACCGCAAAAACGCGCGATCTCTGGCGGCAGCCTGCCGCCGCCAGTGCGCGCTCATTTCAGGCCGCGCTCCATTTGAACTCGGCTTTGTGTTTCCTGTTTTAATGTTGCGAAGAAAATCGGCGGTTTTGCCGCCGACTATATCATCTGTCGGATTGAGCCAGGCGCCGGATCGATTCTGTCGTCAGCAAGGTGCGCGTACCGATCTTGATCGCGTCGAGCGATCCCGATTTAATGAGGGCGTACACAGACGACCGGCCAATGCCGAGCGCCTTGGCGGTTTCGTTGATCGAAAGGACGAGAGGTTCCATGAGGGTCTCCGTGTGTGACGATTGTTGGTGGGAGACAGCTCAGGTTGCACATGATTGCGCATGCGTCGTCCGGTAACCCGAACCCGCGCAAATCTGCGAGCGGTTGGAAATTTCGGTAACTGCGTCCTAATGATTTTGGCGCTTTTCGGCGAGTTTTCGGTATCTCCCGAAGCTCCGATCTAGCCGGCGCCCCGATTTATTTTTACTGCCGCGACGATGTCCTTCGCAAATTGCCGCAGTCGCGTGTTCTCCGGAACGGGAATATCGTTACCGTGCTCGTCGCTCGGTTCGCAGCGATCTCTGATGAGATCCATGATCTTGCTTTCGGCGCGATATTCGTCCGGATCGATCGCGCGAAGCGTCGGGTGCTCGATCAAGGCGAGCAGCATTGCCGCATAATCATATTCCTTCGGGCGCCCCCCGCTACTGGGCCGGACCTTCAGAGCTTGAATTACGTCCTCCGGCTCAGCATCGACGAAGATCTGAGCGCTGAACCAGAAGCCATGCGGTGGGAGCACGATCGCGCGGTCGCTGGCGACTTCGGACAACAGCAAGCCGCGCAGCCGTCCGTAAAAGTGGCGGCGGTGGATTGGATGCCGCCTGCCTCCGCGGTCGTAGTAATAGGCTGCAGGCCCGGTTCGGCGACCGAGATAGTCGAAGAGCTTCTCGAGCGTTTCGACGGTTGAACGGCGGCTACTACCGTAGAGGGGAGCTCGCTTTTTCTCGGCGATCCCCAATCCGTACTGAAAATGCCGCCAGTACGCCGCAACGCAGGCCGCAATCGCGAGCAGGGCGATCGCCGCAACAGAAGCGGCCCGACCCATGTCATCTCCATTCAATGCCGCCGCGCCCCAGACGACCAGAAGGAGCAACAAAAGCAGAATGCAGAGCAGGAATGACGTAGCCAGGATCAGGAATCGGCGCCTGACCGCGCGCTCGATGGCGACCGCGACGCGGTCGACTTCTTCTAACCCCAGCTCCTCCTTGTCCTTGGCGTATAAGAGGCGAGCGGCAATCCGCGCGAGGCTCCGATGTGCATCGGCCGGCCGATGCCATACGCCGGTCGAAGCTGAGGTCTCGGCGACGGGCATCGGTTTCCTCCTTCACGCAGATCGTCGAGATAGTCGCTCCACCATTGGGCCATTTCGACGCGTTCGGCCCAATAGGCTGACTGATTGTAAATACGACGTATTGTGCCGCCGACCGCGTGCGCAAGTGCCCGTTCGATCGCGTCGGGATTCCAATAGCCCGATTCGTTGAGAAGCGATGATGCGGAGGTGCGAAATCCATGCGCCGTCATCTGGTCCTTCGGAAATCCCATTCTCCGCAGCGAGGCGTTCAGCGTGTTGTCGCTGATGGGCCGGGACCGCGTGCGAACCGACGGAAAGACATATTGGCCGGAACCCGAGAGGATCCGCATGTCCGCAAGGATAGCCAGCGCCTGCCGCGAAAGGGGCACGGCATGCGGCTGGCGCATCTTCATCTTGCCCTCCGGGATCGTCCAGACCGCCTTGTCAAAATCGATCTCGCTCCATTCCATCTGGCGCATCTCGCCGGGACGCTGGAACAAATGCGGCGTTAGCTTCAAGGCCGCCATGACGGCCGGATCACCCTGATAATCATCGATCGCGCGCAGTAATCCGCCGAACGCCACGGGTTCCGTAATTGCAGGAAAATGCTTCACCTTCGGAATGGTCAGCGCGCCGATCAATAGATGCGCAGGGTCGCGGTCCGCGCGCGCGGTCGCCACGGCATAACGGAAGACACGACTGACGAACGACCGCAGGAGATTTGCTGTTTCCAGCCGACCCCGACGCTCATGCTTGCGGAGTTCATGCAAAATCTCATGCGGGGTGATGTCGGTGATAGGACGCCTGCCGAATTCAGGACCGAGCAGCTTTACGAACCAACGCATCTTTTTCAGCGTCGGCGCGGCCAGACCTTCGCGAGTTTTCTTCTGGATCAGATCGTCGGCCACATGCGCGAAACTGTTGCGAGCGCGCACAGCCGCTTCAATTCTCGCTTCCCGCTTGGTGAAGTTTGGATCGATCGAATGCGCTATCTGCTTGCGGGCGGCGTCACGTGCTTCCCGCGCCTCGGCCAAACTGATCTCGGGATACGAGCCGAGTGCCAACTTCCGCTCAACTCCATTGATGCGATATTTCACCCGCCACAGCTTACTGCCGCTCGGGTTGACCTGGAGGTACAGACCTTTTGCATCCGCAACCTTGTAGGGCTTCTCTCTTGGCTTGGCGTGTCGGATCGCCGCATCGGTCAGAGCCATTTGGGGGCCTCGCAAATTTGGGGGCCTCGGCTGCCCCAAAAAAAGCCCCCAACAGCCATAATTACGGGCAATCAGGGACCATCACCGGCAATCAGTGAATGCCCCATAACTAGCAGAAAACTAGGGGTTTTTCAACCATCAGCAACCGTCTGCTGACAGGGTATTGGAGGCCCGAGCCGGAATCGAACCGGCGTGCACGGATTTGCAATCCGCTGCGTCACCACTCCGCCATCGGGCCTCATGCCAAATAACCGCATCCCTGAAGGATGGGCCGGGGGTTGGACGGCGCCGCTAGTGAGGGGGTTTCGCCGCCTTGTCAAGGATTCGCCCGCGCACCGCGCTGCGCCCATGATGCGGGGTTGGCGGCGCTGGCGTTGCCCGCTATGCGCGTCTATGCGGACAGATGCTGTATTACTATTGCAATACAGCATGGGTTGGGCTAGAGCTGCCCCGCACAGGTTCATGCCCCCAGGGAATCGGAAAAGGCTGATGGCGACCAAGTTTAGCGAAATCACCGCGGCGGACATGCGCTCTGCCATGATCGACAGCCAGCTGCGTACCAACGACGTCATCGACGCGGCGGTGGTCGGCGCGATGGCGGCGGTACCGCGCGAGGCGCATGTGCCCGCCCATCTGACGAGCGTCGCCTATATGGACCGCGCGATCGCGCTGGGCCACGGCCGCGCGCTCAACCCACCGCTGGTCACCGGTCGGATGCTGGTGGCCGCCGCGATCCGCCCCGGCCAGCGCGTGCTGCTGATCGGCAGCGCGACCGGCTATACTGCGGCGCTGCTCGCGCGGCTCGGCGCCGAAGTTCATGCGGTCGAGGAACAGGCTGAACTGATGGCGATCGCGCAGTCGGCGACCGCCGACGCCAATATCCATTGGGTCGCCGGACCTCTAAGCGCGGGCGCGCCGAGCGCCGCGCCGTTCGAACGCATCCTGGTCGAAGGCGCGATTGAAACGCTGCCAGACGCGCTCACCGCGCAATTGGCCGAAGGCGGCCGCCTGGTCGCCGCGCGTCCCGACGGCGCGGTGACGCGGCTGGTCCAGGGGGTCAAGGCGGGCGATGCGATCACGCTGCGCAGCTTTGCCGACATGGACGTCGCGCCGCTGCCCGGCTTTGCCGCGCCGGCGGGCTTTACATTCTAAAAGCCATTTCCCTCCCTGTTTCAGGCTGACATGACGATGCTCGATACCGATAAGAAACGGCCTCTCCCCCGCGCCCGCTGGCTTGCCGGTCTGGCCGTCGGCGCCTTGACCCTGTCGTCGGCGGCGCAGGCCGAAACTTTGCAGGAGGCGCTGGCGAAGGCGTATGAAAACAACCCGACGCTGACCGCGGCGCGCGCCGGACAGCGCGCGAACGATGAAAATGTCCCAATCCAGAAAGCGAGCGGCCTGCCGAATGTTGGCGTCGGGGTCGATTATCAGGAAAATCTGGTGATCCCGGGCAACAGCTTTTTCTCGCCCAAGCGCTTCGTCAGCGTCGGCGGCCAGCTGTCGGTACCGATCTATCAAGGCGGCGCGGTACGCAACGCCGTCAAGGCCGCCAAATTTCGCGTCGAGGCGGGCCAAGCGGACCTTCGCGCGACCGAGGCGAGCATTTTTGCCCAGACCGTCGGCGCCTATATGGACGTCATCCGCGATCAGGCGATCGTCCAGCTCAACCAGAAAAATGTCGCGGTGCTGCGCACCAATTTGCAGGCGACGAGCGACCGCTTCGAAATTGGCGACCTGACCCGCACCGACGTCGCGCAATCAGAGGCGCGTCTCGCGCTCGCCGAAGGCGATCTGCGCACCGCCGAGGCGAACCTGGTCGCCAGCCGCGAATCCTACACCCGCCTGGTCGGCGAGGCGCCCGTCGATCTGGAACAGCCGCCGCAGCTGCCGAACCTGCCCGCCTCGCCCGACGAGGCGGTCGCGATCGCGCTGATCAGTAATCCCGACATCGAAGCCGCGAACCAGATCGTCAACGCCAGCCGCGCCGACATCGGCGTCGCGCGCGCCAGCCGCCTGCCCAAGCTGTCGGCGACGACCAGCGGCGGGTACAACAACAACCTGAATTCGGTGAACGATCCGACGTCCGAGAATGTCACGAAAAGCGCCTCGGCCGGATTGTCCCTGTCAATCCCGATCTTTCAGGGCGGCCGCCCGTCGGCGCAGGTGCGCCAAGCGCAGTCGCGCACCAGCCAGGCGATCGAAAATTACGTCGAGGTCGAACGCAGCGTCATCGCCCAGACCCGCGGCGCCTATGCCGCGTGGCGCGCCAATGAGCAGATCATCGCCGCGACGCAGCAAGCGGTGAGCGCCAACGGCCTGTCGCTGGAGGGCGTGCGCGCCGAAAACAGTGTCGGCACCCGGTCGATCCTCGACATTTTGAACGCCGAGCAGGAATATCTGAACACGCAGGTCCAGCTGGTGTCGGCGCAGCGCAACTCCTATGTCGCCGCCTTCTCGGTCCTCGCCGCGATGGGCAAGGCTGAGGCCCGCGATCTGGGGATCGAAGGCGGCGCGCTTTATGACCCAGAGGTCAACTACAACCGCGTCAAAGGTCAGATCTCTGACTGGGCCGACGATCCCGCGCCGCAGCAACAGGCGACCGACACCCGCGCCGTTCCCGCCGCGACCGCGAGCGTTCCGGTTGGCCCGCCCGCGCTGCCGCGACAATAAGGCTTGGCAAAACACGCCCCCAATCGGTAAGAGCATAGTTAACCATCCGGTAATCGCGATGGTTTAGGGGGTTGGTTATGGGCGATATGTCGCGGGAACCATCGATGGAAGATATCTTGTCGTCGATCAGGCGCGTGATCGCACGCGATGAAGCCCCCGGTGCCGCGCGCGAAATCCGCGTCCCCGAAGCCGACGACATTCTGGACCTCCAGGACGAAGAAGATGACAACGGCGCCGGAACCGCTGCGGCGGCTGACGAGCTGGTATCCGAAGCCAGCGCCGATGCGGCGCGCCAATCGCTCGAAGCCTTGACCGCCGCGATCGCACCCGCCGTTGCCGCCGCGACGGTTGCGGCGCCTGCCGCTGCGGGCCGCACGATGGAGGACGTCGTCCTCGACGCACTGCGCCCGATGCTGAAAGACTGGCTCGACAGCAATTTGCCGTCGCTGGTCGAGGCGATGGTGGCGAAGGAAATCAGCCGGATTACCGGGCGGCGGATTTAATCTAAACTTCCTCCCTGTGGCAAAGCCATGGGGACGTGGCAGCGCGAAGCGCTGACGGAGGGGCTTTGGCGCTACCGTCGCAAGGCCCCTCCACCATTCGCTTCGCGAACGGTCCCCCTCCCCATGCCTGCGGCACAGGGAGGATCTATCCCGCCCAATCCTCCAGCAGATAACGCGCGATCGCCAGTGGCGGCGGCGCCAGGAACGGCGCCCCCATGTCACCCGCCAGCGCGGCGCGCACCTCGGCCTTGTCGACCCACATCGCCGCCTCGATCTCGGTCGTATCGAGCGTCAGTGCCGGATCGCTGGTCACGGCGCGGCAGCCGATCATCAGCGATGACGGAAAGGGCCACGGCTGGCTCGCCACATAGGTTACGTCGGCAACGCGAATCCCCGCCTCCTCGAACAATTCGCGCGCCACCGCCTCCTCCAGCGATTCGCCGGGTTCGACGAACCCTGCCAGCGCTGAGAAAAAGCCTGGCGGAAAGCCGCCCTGCCGCCCGACCAGCACCCGCCCGTCGCACTCGGCGAGCATGATCACGACCGGATCGACACGCGGGAAATGTTCGGCGTTGCAGCTGCCGCAGCGGCGCCCCCAGCCGGCGCGAAATACGTCGGTCGGCGATCCGCACACCGCACAGAAGCGATGCCGCGCGTGCCAGTCGATCAGGCTACGCGCCCCGCCGTACAGCGCCGCTTCCGGCCCCGACAACAAGGGCAGCAGGCGCATGACGGTGCGTGAGCGCGCGTCGATGCGCCCACCCGGCGCTGCTTCGCGAACGAAATGCGGAATGCCCCCTTCGTCGAGGCCGAGCAGCAGCAGCGCGCGGTCGTCCGCGAGATCAAGCGCGTCCCAGCGCAGCCCCCCGCCCTCGCCCGGCACGAAATCGATCCCGTCGAGCGCCAGACAGCGCGCGCGCGGATCGGCGGCGGCGGCTGCGAACTTCGCGGTATCACTGCGCAGCTGGTCGGCGCGGTCCAGCCACGCCCCGGTGAAACCCAGCGGGAGCGGCATCAGGCCATCACATCCTTCATCACCGTCTCACCGAACTTTGCCTGGAACGACACGGTTTCGGGGGGCATGATCTGCGTATAGCCGCCGACGCGGTAACCAAGTTTGCGGTGGACAAATCCGATCGTTCCCGCGGCGCCCGCCCAGCCGAACAATCCCTCGCCGCCGGGTGAGCTTGGCAGTGACACCCGCCCCCCGGCGCCAAAGCCCTGGCCATCGACGAAGGTGCCCTTGCGATCGACAGCATCGCTCAGCATGTTCGACATCGCAAGGCGCGCCGTCTCGACCTTCATGACCCGTTTGCCGTCCGTCTCGCCTTCGCCCAGCAGCATCGCGAGGAAGCGGTCATAATCGCGCGCGCTCGACACCAGCCCACCCCCGCCAAAGGGATAAGGGGGCGGGTCGAGATAGATCGAGCTGGTCGCCGGGTCGAACGGGATCAACGCGCCGCCGAACGCCGCGTAATTGCTGGTGAACCGCCCGACGTCCTTGGCCTCGACCATGAAGCCGGTGCTCGTCATCCCCAGCGGATCGAACAGCCGCGCCTTCAAAAACGCGTCGAACGGCTGCCCCGACACCACCTCGATGACCCGGCCGAGCAGGTCGAGACTGATCGAATAGCTCCATTTGGTGCCGGGTTCATAAACAAGCGGCAGCGCCGCGAGTCGATCCGCCATCACCGCCAAGCTCGGCGCGGCTTTCACATCAGCAAAGCCCGGCAGCGCCATCCGGCTCGCCTGCCCCCCGACGATACCATTGTCATCATAGGCTTTTTTGATCGGGCCTTTCTGAATGATGTTGTAGCCAAGCCCCGCGGTATGGGTGAGCAGATGGCGCACCGTAATCTGTGTCTTGGCGGGGCGCAGGTCGATGATCGACCCGTCGGGGGTAACCTGCACCTGCATTTGGGCGAAAGCGGGCAGGAAATCGGCGATCGGCTGGTCGAGTTTCATCTTGCCGTCTTCGATCAGCAGCATCGCGGCGATGCCGGTCACCGGCTTGGTCATCGAATAGAGCCGCCATAATGTGTCGGGGCCGACCGGCACCGCATCGCTGATCGATTGCACCCCGGCGCCGAAAAAGTCGGCGGGCGCCTGTCCCTTGCCGATCGCGGCGAGGGTACCGGCGAGTTCGCGGCGGTCGACGAAGCCTTTGATGAAAGCGTGGGTCGCGGGGTAAAGCTGTGCGCCGCTTTCCTTCCACGCGAAGGCAGCGCGCGGCAGCAGCGCGGCACTGCCACCCAGCGCCAGACCGCCCAGCAGCGCGCGGCGCGAAACCATCATGTTCATCCGTCTCTCTCCAGCATCTTGTCGATCAGTTTGCGATAGAGCGTCGGCAGCCCCGCCGCGTCAAGGTCCGAGATCGGCCACCATATGCCTTCCGCTGCGGCATCGCGGGTTTCGGGGGGAGGTTCGCGGCGGACGAGTTTCAGCGTCAGGTCAAAATGGGTGAAGCCATGGTCGACCTCGGCGATGCCCGACTCGCTCGGGCGCGCATCGGTCCATTCGCCTCCCGGCAGCGCGCGCATCCCGCCGAGCATGCCTTTGTCGGGGCGGCGGACGAGCCACACCTGCGCGTCGCGCTCGATCCAATGCGCCAGCCCGTGGCGATGCGGCTTCGCTTTCTTGGGCGGCTTGAGCGGCAAGCGCTCGATATCGGGGCGCCCGCGCGCGCGGCAATCGGCCAGCAGCGGGCAGATTGCGCACGCGGGGCCGCGCGGGGTGCAGATAGTCGCGCCCAGATCCATCAGCGCCTGCGCAAAATCGCCCGGGCGATCCGGCGGCACCAGCGGTGCCAACGCCGCACGAATCTCGCGTTTGGCGAGCGGTAGCGGGGTTTCGATCAGGCGGTGGCGCGCGATCACACGCTCGATATTGGCATCGATGACGACCGCCGGTCGGCCAAAGGCAATCGCCGCGACCGATGCCGCGGTATAGTCACCGATCCCCGGCAGCGCGCGCAAAGCCGCCTCGCTATCGGGAAAGCGCCCATCATGCTCGGCAACCACCGCCCGCGCGCAGGCGAGCAGATTACGGGCGCGGGCGTAATAGCCGAGCCCCGCCCACGCCGCCATGACATCGGCGTCCTCCGCCGCCGCCAGATCGGCAACCGTCGGCCAGCGTTCAGTAAAGCGCGCAAAATAGGCTGCAACCGCCGCGACGGTGGTCTGCTGCAACATGACTTCGGCCAGCCAGATGCGATAGGGATCAGGCACTGCGCCGCTGCCCGGCGCGATCCGCCACGGCAGCACCCGCGCGGCGCGGTCGTACCACGCCAGCAACCGCGGCGCGAAATCGCGCGCGCTAACCTCATCGATGTCGGAAGTCTGGACGCTCACCCCCCGCCTATGGCATGGCACCCGCGATGACGAAAGACGCGGGAGACGACGGGCCGACCAAGAAGGCCAAGGCGAAAGGCGGGGCGAAAAAGCCCGCCAAGCCCGCGCCGCGCGTCTATGAACGTCCGCGCGGCGGCGAGGCGCGTATGATTTCCGACCTTGTCCCCGAAATCGGCCGCGCCGCCTTTCGCAAATTCGGTTTCATCCAAAGCTCGGTGGTCAGCCGCTGGCGCGAGATCGTCGGCGACCGGCTCGCCGATGTGACCCAGCCCGCGATGATCCGCTTTCCGGTCGGCGCGAAAGCAGGCGGCACGCTGCACCTGACGATCAGCGGCGCGCACGCCCCGATGTTGCAGCATTTCGCCCCCGACATCATCGCCGCGGTCAACCGCTTCTTTGGCTATGCCGCGGTCGCGCAGGTGCGGATGACGCATGGCCACGTCACCCCCGCCGCGCCCGTTCAGCCACCAGCCATGCTCAAACCCGTACCCGCCGAGCTGGGGGACAGCCTGCGCGACATTGGCGACCCGGAACTGCGCACCGTGCTCGAACGCATGGCGGCAGGACTGGCCGCCGCACCCAAACTTCCCCGGATCAGTTGAAGAAAGACCCGCCGACGATGGCCGCATATGACGATTCCCCGCTCGATCGCCGTACTGCGGTACTGGCATTGTCGGGCGCCGCACTGACCTTGATCGCCGCGACGCCTACCAAGGCGAAACTGTGGTCCGCGACCGTGACCACCAGCCCGATCGGTGCGCATGTCGTCGGCAACCCCGCGGCCAAAATCCGGCTGGTCGAATATTTCAGCTACACCTGCCACGTCTGCGCCGACTTCGCAAAGCTGGGCTCGGCGCCGCTCAAGACGCAGTATATCGACCGCGGGCTGGTCCTGTTCGAATATCGCAATCTGGTGCGCGACCCGTTCGACATGACGGCGGCGCTGCTCGCACGCTGTGGCGGTCCTGCCGCCTTCGCGCGCAATCATCAGGCGATTTTTGCTGCTTTCGATACGTGGACGGCCAAGGTGAAGAACGCCACCGACGCCCAGAAGACCAGCTGGTTCGAAGGCACCACTGGCCAACGCGCGCGCAAGATCGCCGCCGATACGGGCCTCACCGCGCTGATGCGCGCGCGCGGCTATACGCAGGCGCAGCTCGACGCCGCGCTCGATAGCGAGGTGGCACAGGCCGAACTCACCGGGATGACCAATATCGGACGCAGCGCCGATCGCGTCGGCGGTACCCCGACCTTTTTCATCAACGGCCGCAACGCCGAAGTCGTCGCCTGGCCGGCGCTCAAATCGAAACTCGACCTCGCGATCAAGGGATCGTAAAAGCCTGCCATCTTGTTTCCGGAGAACAGCATATCATGACCGCATCGCTTCGTACCGCCCTTCTCTCTTCGCTCGGCGCGCTCGCCTTGGCCGGTTGCGGCGGCGGCGCCAGCGACACCACCAAGGAACAGGATGTCGTCGCCAAGGTGGCGGCGCCCGCAGGCAAGAGCTGGTCGCAGGTCGTCAGCTTCGACGGCGACGGGGTGGTGATGGGCAACCCCGACGCGCCGATCAAGCTCGAAGAATTTGGCGCCTTTACCTGCGGCCATTGCGCCCAGTTCACCAAGGATTCGCACGATGAGCTGAAGCGCGATTTCGTCGACACCGGCCGTGTGTCGTACAAGCTGACCCCGTTCATGCTGCATCCGGTCGATGCCATCGCCGGAGCCATTGCAAAATGCGCCGGCCCCGACCGTTTCTTCCCGCTCGCCGACGCGACCTTCCTTGAGCATGAGGCGTTCATCGCCGGGGCGCAGAAGCCGCAGCCGGGGATCGAGGCCGCCATGCAGCTGCCCCCCGAACAGCGCTTCACCGCGCTCGCCAAGGGCTGGGGCATCGATCAATTTTACCAGCAGCGCGGCGTCCCCGCCGCGACCATCCAGGCGTGCCTGAGCAAGGTCGACAATGTGTCGGCGATCGAAAAGGGCACCAATGCCGGGGTCGAGAAATATCAGATCACCGGCACCCCGACCTTTGTGCTCAACGGCCAGGTCGTCGAAGGCATCAACACCTGGGGTCCGCTCCGCGACCGCCTGCGCACGATGGGCGCGCGCTGAAAATATGCAATGCTCCCTGCCGCGAAGCGGTGGGGAGGGGGACCGCCGCCGCAGGCGGTGGTGGAGGGGCAGCGACGCCAGCGCCAAAGCCCCTCCGTCAGCGCTTCGCGCTGCCACCTCCCCATGGCGTCGCCACAGGGAGGATCGATATCTGCCCCTTGCGACTCCCCCGCCCGCACGGCATGACGGCTGGCAGGGGGAAATGTGACAGCAGCGTTGCACCATCCGCGATTCGCTGACCTGCACGGGGCCATTCCGTGCAGATAAAACGCCTGCGCCTGACCGGTTTCAAATCCTTCGTCGAACCCACCGAACTGCGCATCGAGCCCGGGCTCACCGGCGTCGTCGGTCCCAATGGCTGCGGCAAATCGAACCTGCTGGAGGCGATCCGCTGGGTGATGGGCGAATCCAGCCCCAAATCGATGCGCGGCGGCGGCATGGAAGATGTCATCTTTGCCGGCACCGCATCGCGCCCGGCGCGAGATTTTGCCGAGGTCGCACTCCATTGCGACACCGAAGGCGCCCTCGTCGCGGGGCTGTCCGATGGCGGCGACGGCGACGACCTGGAAATCATCCGCCGTATCGAGCGCGGTACCGGCAGCGCCTATCGCGCCAATGGCCGCGACGTGCGCGCCAAGGACGTCGCGCTGATCTTTGCCGACGCGGCAACCGGCGCACACAGCCCCGCGCTGGTCAGCCAGGGCAAGATCGCCAATGTCATCGCCGCCAAACCGACCGAGCGCCGTGCGATGCTGGAAGAAGCCGCCGGGATCGCCGGGCTGCATGTCCGCCGAAAGGATGCCGAGCAGAAATTGCGCGCGACCGAAACCAACCTGACGCGGCTGTCCGAAATCACCGCCGACATGGAGGTACGCGCCAATGCACTGCGGCGGCAGGCGCGCGCGGCGGAGAAATACAAGAAGCTGAGCGATGACATCCGCATCGCCGAGGGGCGACTGATCTACGCACGCTGGCGCGATGCCGCCGCCGCCGCCGATCAGGCGCGCCGTGACTCGGATGCCGCCGAGGCGGCGGTCAAAACCGCGCAGCACGAGCTGGAAACCGTCTCTGCCGCGCAGACCGAGGTCGCCACGCGGGTCGCCGCCGCGCGCCAAGATGCGCAGGCGCAGCGCGACGCGCTGGCCGAAGCAACCGCGACGCAGGTCCGCTTGCAGGGCGAAGAGCGCGCCGCGCGTCAGCGCCTCGACGATCTGGCGGCGCAGCAGGCGCGCCTCGCCGACGACCGGGATCGCGAAGGCGAGCTGGCCCGCGAAGCGCATGGCGCGCTGACCGCGCTCGATACGGAAACCAAATCCCTGGCGCAGGCCATCGCCGCGCACGACGCGGGCAAGGCGGCGCTCGCCGACGCCAATCTCGCGGCGCAGGCGCGCCTCCGCGACGCCGAGGTTGCGCTGGCACAGGCGCGTGCCAAGGCCGCGAGCGAGGCCGCCGATCGCCGCATTGCGGTATCGGCGCGCGACAGCGCCGACGCCACGGTCCGCCGCATCGCGAGCGACAAGGTGCGGGTAGAGGCCGAAATCGCCGCGCTGGGCGACAGCGCCGCGCTCGCAGCGACCCATGCCGACAGCGTGACGGCCGCCGAAGCCTCCGAAGCCGCGATTGCCGCCGCCGAAACCGCACTGCAAAACGCCGAAGCCGACCGCGAAGCGACCGCCGCCGATCTGGCAGGCATCGAAGCCGGACTGGCCGAAGCGCGTACCACACTCGCTGCGCTCGACGGCGAAGCGGCGACACTCGAACGCGCCCTGGCCGCCGGGCGTCGCGACGAAGACCGCATCCTCGACCAGTTGCGCGTCACGCCGGGCTATGAGGCCGCGCTCGCCGCTGCTTTGGGCGATGATCTCGACGCCGGGACCGACGGCGGCGCAGCGCGCAGCTGGGGCGGCGCTGAGACGCGAGCCGACGATCCCGCGCTGCCGACCGGTACCCAGCCGCTCGCGCAATTCGTGACAGCGCCGGCCGCACTCGCGCGCCGCTTGGCGCAAGTTGCCGTCGCCGACACCGACAGCGGCCAGCCGCTCGCGGTCGGCCAGCGGCTTGTGACGACCGATGGCGTGATGCGCCGCTGGGACGGTTTTGTCGCGCGCGGCGACGGCGCCACCGCGACCGAGCGCCTGCAACGCCAGAACCGCCTCGACGCGCTGGCGGCGCAGCGCCCGCAAGTCGAGCTGGGCGTGCAGGAATTGCGCGACCGGCGCGATGCCACCGCCGCCAAAGCCGCCGAGCTGACCGAAGCCGCCGCCGCGGCGCGCAAGGCGCTGGCGCAGGCCGACGAAGCGCGTCGCACGGCGCTGCGCGCCGCCGATCAGGCGCAGGCTGCGCTCGATCGGCATCGCGATGCCACGGCGCTGTTCGACCGGCGGCTCGCCGAGATCGCTGATGCGGCAAAAGAAGCTGCCGAGGCGTTGGCCGTGCAGGAAGCGGCGCTTGCCGCGCTCCCCGATGACAGCATCGCGCGCGCCGCACTCGATGCCGAGGAACAGGTCGCCGAACGCGCGCGAGGCGACGCCAACAGCGCCCGCGAAGCCCTCGCCGCGCACGAACGCAGCCTCGCCAGCCTGAGCGAGCGGCAAGCGGTCGTAAGCGCTGAAATCAAGAGCTGGAAGGCCCGGGCGGGTGAAGCGGCGCGGCGGGTGACCGAGATGGACAAGCGCGCCGATGCGCTCACTGCCGAAGCCGCCAAGCTCGCCGACGTCCCGGCCAAGCTCGCCGAACAGCGCGCCGCCGCCGAAGCGCAGCAAGCTGCGCTGCGCGACAAGGTCGCGGCGGCGGAAGCACAGGAGCGCGCCGCAGAAGCCGCGCTGCGCGAGGCCGAAACCGCACTGAGTGCCATCCGCGAGCGTGTCGCCGCGGCGCGCGAAACCCGTGCGGGTGCGATCGCGCGATCCGAAAATGCCGAGCTGCGCCGCATCGAGATGGGCCGCCTGTCGGGCGAACGCTTTGAATGTCCACCGCCGCTGTTGCCGCAAAAGGTCGGGTTCGACGGTGAGAGCGTGTCGGACGCGACCCAAGAGTCCGCGCTGCACGACCGGCTGATCGCCGAGCGCGAACGACTCGGCCCGGTCAACCTCGTTGCCGCCGACGAACTGGTCGAACTCGACGCCGAGCGCGAAAAGAGCACCGCAGAGATCGAGGAGCTGACGCAAGCCGTCCACCGCCTGCGCGGATCGATCGGCAACCTCAACCGCGAGGGCCGCGTCCGCCTGCTCGCCGCGTTCGAGACCGTCAACGGCCATTTTCAGCGCCTGTTCACGACCCTGTTCGACGGCGGCCAGGCGCATCTCGAACTCGTCGATTCGGACGATCCGCTGGAAGCGGGGCTGGAGATCATGGCCCAGCCGCCCGGCAAGCGCCTTGGTACGCTCACCCTGCTGTCGGGTGGCGAGCAGGCGCTCACCGCAGTCGCGCTGATCTTTGGCCTGTTCCTGACCAACCCGGCGCCGATCTGCGTCCTCGACGAAGTCGATGCGCCGTTGGATGACGCGAATATCGAACGTTTCTGCGACCTGCTCGACCGCATGACGCGCGAGACCAACACGCGCTATCTGATCGTCACCCACAATGCGGTGACGATGGCGCGCATGCACCGCCTGTTCGGGGTGACGATGATCGAAAAGGGGGTCAGTCGGCTGGTGTCGGTCGATCTGGGAGCGGCGGAGGAACTGCTGGCGGCGGAGTGATCAGGGCGCCATTCCGACGACCAGCATCGCGGCAAATACCAGGAGCCCGGCAAAACGGTTGCTGCGGAACTTCGCCAGCGCATCCTCGCCATTCGTTGGATCGAGCGTCACGATCTGCCCCGTCAGATGCACTGCCGCGGGCAGCAGCGCGATCAGCACCAGCGGATCGGGCCGTACCGCCCACAACGCGCCGCCCCACCAAGCGAGTGCAAAGCCATAGCATAGCGCGACCCCGCCCTTCACATGGCGCCCCATCGCGCGCGCGCTCGACTTGACCCCGATCAGCATATCGTCCTCGATATCCTGCAATGCATAGATGGTGTCGTAACCGATCACCCACGCGATGCAGCCCGCGTAAAGCAGGGGTAGCGCCATACCGCCGCCGCCGCCGACCGCGACCCAAGCAACCAGCGCGCCCCAGCTGAACACCAGCCCCAGCCACGCCTGCGGCCACCAAGTGATGCGCTTCATGAAGGGATAACCGGCGACCAGAATGAGGCTGGCGAGCGCGACGATCTGCGCGGGCAACGGCAATTGGAGCAGCACGAGCAGGCCGACCAGCGACAGCAGCACCGCCCATAGCGCAGCATTGCGCACCGAAACCGCGCCGCTGGCGACCGGGCGCGACGCGGTGCGTGCCACTTTGGCGTCCAAGTCGCGATCGACGATGTCGTTGTAAACGCAGCCTGCGCCGCGCATCGCGATCGCGCCGAGCAGCAGCCACAAAAACAGGGGCCAATGGCTGACCGCGCCGCCACCCAGCGCCAGCCCGAAAGCGCAGGGCCAATAGAGCAGCCACCAGCCGATCGGCCGGTCGAACCGTGCGAGCAGCGCATAGGGCCGCACCGCAGCGGGCAGCAGCGCCACAAAACCACGCAGCTGGGAGTCGGGAGGATGGGTGGCGGTCATGGAGCGCGGGCGATAGCAGCCGTTGCGTCGTCGATAAATGCCCGATTGTTCGTCAGACGACGGCGTTCATCACGTGGTGCAAAGCGACGGCGTCACGCCCGCGGACGGATAGACGCGCGTCAGATCGCGTCCTTCACGAACATTATACGCGGCCTCCGACCGAATCGTCTTTGGCCCCAGCCAGCTGCCATAGGCAATCGGTTGGTAGGTGTAGGTGAGTTCAACCACCATCACCGCGGTGCCCTGAACCGCGACCACCCGCTTGCCGACGGGTCCCATGCCTGGAAATCCCGTCCCGGTGGCTCCAGTACCCGCGGGGCCATAGAGGGACTGAACCGGCAAGTCGCCATAGCAGCGCTGCCATTTGATCGTTTGGCCGCCATCGGCGTTGCGTTCCAGGCTGGACAAGACAATTCGCCCTCTCCCCCGCAGATTCAGCCCGCGCGCCTGCTCCTCGGCGCCAGTGAAAACCTCGTTGATGTCGAGTTCGCGGACCTGCGGCAGCGACATATTGGTGCCGAACGCGATTCGCGACGCATTGTCGGCAGCGCTGAGGCTGATCTGGCTGATTCGGGTGTTGACCAAGGCCAGATTGGCCATTTCGATTCCGCCAAAACCGACAAGGACCAGCAGCGGAATGCAAAAAGCCATTTCGATCAAGACGGTCGCGCGGTTGTCGCGCGCGAGCCGACGCCGCGCCATGCGGCGGACAGCCAATTTTGTCCAAAAAGGGAAAGCGGTCATGGGCATATGGGCCTGCTTGTTTCGGTGTTGTTGTTGTAGGGCTGGTTGCGCAGCACAGTGGTCGATCGGAGCGTCGTCTGGTCCGACTGACCCAGCATGCGCCAGACCGGCAACACGTTGGTGAAGGTCATGCTGACGGTATAAAGAACGACGTCTTCGGCACCGCCATTGCCCTCCAGACCACGGTCATCATCATATCTATTGTTGTTGTTCAGATCGGTGAAACACTCGTTGGCGTCGCGGACGCCGTTCGCCGGCAACTTTTCGACCCACGGCTCAGGCCTGCCGATTGCGTCATAACTTTCATAGGCTTTGCGCGAAAAGCTGACTTGTGCATCCTTGAATACCACCAGCACCTTTTCCCGGACGGACGCATCAAGGCCAGCCTGATTCAGCGCATTGCCCTCCAGCGTTGCGGCGCGGGCCGCATTGCTGACGGCGCCTTGCAGCACATGCTGGGCATAGAATTTCCAACCATAATCGATGATGCCGAGCAGCAGCAGCAAAAAGACCGGTGCGGTCAGGGCAAATTCGACCATCGCCGTGCCGCGGCGATCGCGCGCAAGGCCGCGGCGATTGATGATCAACCGGCGGATCATTGCGAAAGCCTCAGCTTGGAAATCTGCCGGGCAATCGCCTGGAACTGCTCGTTGAGCTGCGCGGCGTTATTCGCCTGATAGGCGGCGCCGGGCGACGCGCAGTTGCGCAGGTTCGTGGTCAGGCTTGTACCAAAACTGACGACCCAGATCGTGGTATTGTTGCCCCTGGCCTGCGCGCAGATCTGCTGAAAGCGGTTGGTGTGCCGGTTGACCGCATCGGTGTCGCTGGATGCCCCGATACGGCCGGTCGAGCGCTCCTCGCTCTGGAACGAGAAATTGTTGCGCGGCGCGGTCGGTTCGCCGTCGGTCATGAACACGATGTGGCGGTTGATCGGGCGGTTGTTCGGCGCGGTCGCATTATCGCCCGCCAATATGCCCGTCGGCGACAACAGCCGCGCGCCCCATACCATTCCGACGTCGTGATAGGTAAAGCCTTGTGGTCGCAAGGTTTCGATCCGGTCGATAAATGTGTCGCGATCAGCAGCGGTCATGGTGGTCAGCCGCATCGCTGGCGGTGGGCAAGCAGCTGTGTCCGAACCGCTATCCGCTTGATCGCCGAAACTGTTGACGTTCGTTATGGCATTGGATGTGGTTTCCGTCTGCGAACTGCGGCTATAGGCAAATTCCGGCAGAAACATCTGCCATTGCGTCAGCGGATCGGACGTCGGAACCAGATCGATGTTCATATCATAGGCGTCGGACGGCGCGGTACTGGTCGGACCGAACGGCTTGGTCGCGCGCTCGATGATGCAGCCATCCCAAGTGAAAGTCTCTTCGACGCCGCGCGTACCGGTCTTGAAGGTGAGCGGATTGCCATATTTGGCCGGACTGACGTCCATTTCGTCATCTTCGCTGCTATTTTTATAAGTGAAATAGCTGAACTGCTTCACCGGCGGCTGCGTCAGCGTGGAGGGCGATGTTTCGGTATAGATGTGCGGTCTGGTGCGGCGCTGGCAGCGATTGGGGTTGGAGCCGGTGTTCCAGCGATATTCATAGCGCGTGTAGGTCCAGTCCTGTTCGACGTTGGACGTGGTAATGCGGTTGCCGTTGCCATCGACATATTGGTCGGTCTGCGTGCTGCGCGCGGCGCCCGACTTGCTCGCTGTTCCACCTTCTGCCTGCGTCGGAATGCTGCAATTGGCTTGCGTGATGCCGCTTCCAAAGTTGGACCAGCCGGACCAGTTGCTGCCCGACGTGGGGTTGCCTGGATAGGTGCTGCCACTGGGCGACCCGGTCGTTGTTGTCCCGGTGCCCCACACATCGATAAAGGTCGGGAAACGCGTCGGCATTTCCACCTGGTCCGCGATCCAGCTTGGATTTTCTTCCAGCAGGATCGCGCCGACATTTACCGTGTTGCTGTAAGGGACGATGCCGAACCGCAGGCGACCATCGCCCATGTCGGCAGTGGTGAGCGTGTCAAAAAAATCGATCGACGCTGCCTGCAGCGCCTCCAAACGGGTTACGGAGTCGCCCGAATTGACGTTCCTCATCGACCCCGTCACGTCGAGCACCATCATGATGTCGGTATTGGACACTTCCAGTTTGGCGGTGCAGGTCACGGCCAGGTTGAAGTCGTCAAACCCGAATATCTTCATGATCTCGGTCGGAAGGCGGGCGGATGCCGACCCGGTGACATCCGACGCATTCAAAGCCTGCGACGAAAAGGTCACGCCGGTGCTGCCATAGGCGCCGGCGGTATAGTTGAATGCGAACATCTTGTTCGCCTCGGCCTTCGCCGCGTCCGTATAGGTGCCGCCCGCCTGCGCGCGGCGACCGGCCAGCACGCCCGCGTCACACGCCTGCTGCAGCCGCAGCTGCGCCATATAGGCGCGGCCGATGTCGATCCCGGAGCCGATCATACCGAGCACGGGTACAATGGCCGCCGCCGTCAGCATCATCGCGTTGCCGCGTTTGTCGCGCAACAGACTGTTGGTACCCAGCCGCAGTCGGCTGAAAACGGTCCCTCGCATGGTCTAACCCCTCTTGGTCCAGACACGCGGCCCACTACAGATGCGTGGCTGGTAGTTCGCACTAGGGCGGAACTGCTTACCAAATCGCTAATCGGAGGCCGCGGGATATGCCGCCGAATGGCGGTATTTGACCCGGATCGGGACAAGTTGGCGCGCTGCACGCGGCGGCTGTGCAAAATGTCGGCGTCTGCTATCGCTGAACCATGCCCGCAACGCCCGCCTGGCCGCCCGCCAGCACGCCCCGCCTGTTTGTCGATATGCCGCTGGCGGTCGATGCCGGGCCGACGATCGACGGTCCCGCCGCCCATTATCTGCTGAATGTCATGCGGTTGAAAATCGGTGCGCCGATCCTGTTGTTCGACAACCGCAGCGGCGAATGGCTGGCCAGCGTCGCCGATGCAGGGAAACGATCGCTCACCGTCCGTATCGACCATCAGACGCGGTCGATCGAACGCGTTCCCGACCTTTGGCTGTGTTTCGCGCCGGTCAAAAAAGCCCGGCTCGACTGGATCATCGAAAAGGCGACCGAGCTGGGCGTCGCGCGATTACAGCCGGTGATTACCGAACGCACGATCGTCGAACGCGTCAAGCGCGAGCGGTTGGAGGCGCAGATTGTCGAGGCATGTGAGCAATGCGGTCGCACCGCGCTGCCGGTGCTGGGCGAACCGATCAAATTGGCGCAGTTGCTGGCCGATTGGCCCGCCGACCGCGCCTTGCTGTTTGCCGACGAAGCGGGCGGCGTCCCGCTGTCCGCCGTGGACGCGCCCGCCCCCGCCGCAATCCTGACCGGCCCCGAGGGCGGCTTTACAGCGCGCGAGCGTGACCTGTTGCTCGCCACCTCAGAGGTGCGCCGTATCGCGCTTGGTCCGCGCATCCTGCGCGCCGAGACGGCAGCGATTGCCGCCATCGGCTTGTGGATGGCGCAGCATGGTGATTGGACGGACGGCGCCTGAACGCGCGAAGCTGTTCCGTTCCCGGACAGATTTCGATCCAAGTCCCCGATTTTAACCGCATATTAGCTGTGCATGGGCATAGCGGCCCGATGCAACGGCAGGACCAGAGCCGATCTTGCTGGCGTGGGGGCCAGTATGCGCAGCTTATACGAACCTTGGTGGCGTTCGTCGGGCTGGCGCTGACGCTCGTCGCCAATCCGGCGGTGGCGCAGACGACCACGACCTATAGCAACACCATCACCGGCACGATTAGCGAGACCGCGACCACCTGTACCAGTCCGATGGTGCGCAATTTCACCGTCGCCGCGAACGCACAGATCAGCGACGTGAACATCGGGGTGCAATTCAGCCACAGCTATCGCGGCGACATTCGGGCGACTTTGGTGTCGCCGACCGGCACGGTGGTCAATCTGATCACCAATGTCGGCACGTCGGCTGACCATCTGAACGTCCTGTTCGACGACAGCGCCGCGACGAGCATAACCACCCACACCGCAAACGATAATACCACCGCCGCGCCGCCCTATCAACGGACCTTTAGCCCGGAGGGCTCGCTCGCGAGTTTCAACGGCCAAGGGTCTGCCGGCATATGGCAGCTGACCATCTGCGATTCGCTGAACGGCGACACCGGAAATTTCACCCGCAGCGACCTGACGCTGGCAACGGTGCCCATCGCGCCATCGGCCGATCTGTCGCTGACCAAATCGGTGAGCAACGCCGCGCCTGCCGTGGGCGCCAGCATCAACTATGTGCTGAGCGTCACCAACGCCAGCGGATCGGCACTGACCGCGAGCGGGGTGACGGTGCAGGATGTGCTGCCCGCCGGTTTCGCTTTCACCGGCGCCTCAGGGTTCGGCAGCTATAACAGCACCACCGGAGTCTGGACGGTCGGCAGCATCCCGCCCGGCACCACCCGCACCCTGACGATCACCGGCACCGTTACCGCGACCGCAGGTGCAACAATCACCAATGTCGCCGAAGTCAGCGCCTCATCGGCGTTCGATTTCGATTCGACCCCCGGCAATGGCGCGGCGGGCGAGGACGACTATGACACCGCCAGCTTCACCGTAACGGGAACCCGCGTCGCCGGGACGCCGCCGACCCTCGTCTGCCCGGTCGGCAGCACGGTGCATGATTGGGACGGCGTCAGCTGGGCCGCAGGATCGACCAGCGGCACCTATGCATTGACCGCGATTGGCACGCTGAATTTCAATATCGGGATCAGCGGCGGGGTATTTCTGAATAACGCCACCTATGGCGGTCAGTCGCCGACACGGCAGAATATCGTCACCGGCGGCCTGTCCCCAGCACAATTTTCGATCTTCCAGATCGCCGACTTCGCCAGCCAGTCGGGCGCGATCACCACGACGATGACCTTGCCGACGGCGGTCCCCGGTGCCCAGTTCCGGGTTTTCGACATCGACTATGCCGCGGGCCAGTTCGCCGACCGGCTGACCGTGACCGGCAGCTTCAATGGCGCGCCGGTCACGCCGACGCTGACCAACGGGATCAGTAATTATGTCATCGGCAACAGCGCCTATGGCGACGTGACCTCGGCCGACAACAGCGCCAACGGCAATGTCGTCGTCACCTTTGCGACGCCGGTCGATACGATCGTCATCACCTATGGCAGCCATGGCTTGGCGCCCGCCGATCCGGGGCAGCAAGGCGCCGCGATCCACGACATGACCTTCTGTCGTCCGACCGCCAATCTGACGATCGCCAAGACCAGCAGCGTCATCAGCGATCCGACCAACGGCACCACCGATCCCAAGGCGACCCCCGGCGCGACGATGCGCTATTGCATCCTCGTCACCAACAATGGCAGCGGCACCGCGACCGCGATCAACGTCGCCGATGCGCTGCCCGCGACAACGGCCTTTGTCCCCGGTTCGCTACGCAGCGGCACGACCTGCGCAGGGGCGGCGACGGTCGAGGACGACAATGCCAGCGGTGCCGACGAAAGCGACCCCTTCGGCGCATCGATCACCGGCACCACCGTGGCTGCCACCGCGCCGACGCTGGCACCCGCAACCGCGCTCGCGATCATCTTCAACGTGACGATCAACTGATGCCGCGCCCTTGTCGATTCCGGTGCAGCGCCCTGTTTATGCTTGCCGCGTTCGTGACGGCGCCCCCGGCATTGGCCCAGCGCGTCATCGTCAACCCATCGTTCGAATCGAACGACCCACAGGGACCGGGCGCCGCAAATTACGAGATCTACTCGAACGGCGCGGTACCCGGTTGGGATTCAGCATCAGGCGAAATCGAGCTTTGGGACACGAACTTCAACGGCGTCCCGGCCTTCGCGGGGTCGGTGTTTGCCGAAATGAACGCCAATGTTCCCGGCGCCTTTTACCAGAATATCTGCATGGTCAATGGCGAGTCGATCGAGTGGACATTTGCCCATCGCGCCCGGTCAGGCGGCCCCGCGACGCAGACCGCGCGGTTTCAAATCGCCAATATGTCGGGCGCGCTCATCCAGAATCTCGCGACCCAGGCATCGACGATAAACAATGTGTGGAACGTCAACAACGGTGCGGCGACCTATAGCGGCGCGTCCGGCGTCCAGCGCGTCCAGTTCATTACCACCGATCCGGGCAGTTTTGGGAACTTCCTTGACGATATCCGGATCACGCTGAACCCGTTTGTCGAGCTGTCGACCACTTCGGCGTCAGGCGTAGAATCGCTGGCGACGGCGAACCTGCCGACGCTGACCGTCAACGGCACGCTGTTCACCGCGCGCACCGTCAATGTCAGCATCACCGGCGGCACTGCGGTGCGCGGTACGGACTATACGACCCCCGGCGGCGGCGCGAGCTTTACCGTCACCATTCCCGCGGGGACGTATCAGAACACCGCGGTTCCGCTCGGCATCCAGATTATCGATGACGCCTTGACCGAAGGCAGCGAAACGATCCAGATCGCGCTGGGAACGGGTACCGGCTACACCGTTTCCAGTACGTCGAGTTGCGGCGGCGCGGCACGCACCGCGAGCACCTATACGATCACCGACAATGATTCGCCGGTGGTGCTGACCAAGAATTGGGTCACCGGCATCGCTGGCGACGCGGTCAGCCTGGCGATCACCGGCGGCTCGGCACCGACCGCGGGATCGTCGACCGTCGGCGGCGCGGCAACCAACGCCACCGCAGTCGCGGCTCCCGGCAGCACGCTGACCCTGACCGAAGCCTATACGACCGGCGCGGCGGTCAATTATAACAGCAGCATCGAATGCCGCCGCAACAGCGACAATGCCATCGTCGCCACCGCGGGCAGCGGGCTCAGCCGCACCGTCGTAATGCCTTCGGGCAGCTCGCTCACCTGCACCTGGACCAACAGCCGCCGCTCGGCGACGCTCGTCGTGCGCAAGACCTGGGTCAATGCGGTGCTGGCGAACGCCGTCACCGTGGCAACCAGCGGCCTGATCAACAACGCCATCCTGGCGTCGGTCGCCAACAGCGCCAACGAGACTGACACCAACGCCGCGGTCACTGTCTATGCCGCCGAAAGCGCCACGCTCAGCGAGACCTTCACCGTCGGCAATGGTGCCAATTACGGGCAAGCACTGGCCTGCACCGGGAACGCGACCGCGCTCGCGGGCAACCTCCTGACGGTGAATGCTGCCGACACCGCGATCGTCTGCACCTTCACCAACAGCTATGTGGCGCCGCTGGCGATCACAAAGACGTCGGCCGCGTTCAGCGACCCAATCAATGGCCTCACCAATCCCAAGCTGATCCCCGGCGGCTTTGCCAATTACACGCTGACCGTCACCGCACCGGCCAGCACCAGCCCGACGAACAACAGCGTCATCGTCACCGACGCACTGCCCGCGAACCTCAGCCTGTTCGTCGGCACCTATGCCCCCGGCCCCGGCCCGGTGCGCTTTACCGCAGGCAGCAGCGGGCTGACCTACAGCTTCACCAGTCTGGCGAATGCCACCGACGATCTGGAATTTTCGAACAATGGCGGCGCGAGCTGGACCTATGTGCCGACTATCGATGCCAATGGCGTCGACGCCAATGTCACCCATGTCCGCATTCGTCCCAAGGGAGCGATGGTGCCGGGGTCGAGCTTCACCCTCAACCTGCGCGGGCTGGTAAAATAGCGCGCCTTCAACAGTCGATTGCATTCTGTACCGAACCGTATAATGGCGCGACATGAGCACGCGCACCGCCTCGGACAGCAACGATCCCATCGTCGAAAGCCGCGATCAGCTCGCGGTCCCCATGATCAAGGGCGAAAAGCCGAAGGACCGCTGGCGCATCGGCACCGAGCATGAGAAATTCGTCTATCGCACCGCCGATCATCGCGCTCCGTCCTATGACGAACCCGGCGGTATCCACGATCTGTTGATGGCGCTCACCCGCTTCGGCTGGGAACCGGTGATCGAGGGCGGCAAGGTGATTGCGCTCGCCGGTAGCGACGGCACCGTCAGCCTCGAACCCGCGGGCCAGCTCGAACTCTCGGGCGCGCCGCTCGAAAATCTGCACCAGACCTGCGCCGAAACCGGCCGCCACCTGAAACAGGTGAAGGAAGTCGGCGCCGAACTCGGGCTTGGTTTCCTGGGGCTCGGCATGTGGCCCGACAAGACGCGCGCCGAACTGCCGATCATGCCCAAGGGACGGTACAAGATCATGCTCGACCATATGCCGCGCGTCGGCAGCATGGGGCTCGACATGATGCTGCGCACCTGCACCATCCAGACCAACCTCGATTATTCCTCCGAAGCCGACATGGTGCAGAAATTCCGCGTGTCGCTGGCGCTGCAACCCATCGCGACCGCGCTCTTCGCCAGTTCGCCGTTCACCGAGGGCAAGCCCAACGGCTTCATGTCGTATCGCAGCCATATCTGGACCGACACCGACCCGGCGCGCACCGGGATGCTGCCCTTCGTGTTCGAGCAGGGCTTCGGTTACGAACGCTATGTCGACTATATGCTCGACGTGCCGATGTATTTCGTCTTCCGCGACGGCAAATATATCGACGCCGCAGGGCAAAGCTTCCGTGACTTCCTGAAGGGCGATCTGCCCGCGCTCCCCGGCGAAAAACCGAGGATCTCCGACTGGAATGATCATCTCTCAACCGCCTTCCCCGAAGTGCGACTGAAAAGCTTCCTCGAAATGCGCGGCGCCGACGGCGGCCCGTGGAACCGCATCTGCGCGCTCCCTGCCTTGTGGGTCGGCCTGCTCTACGATCAGGGTGCGCTCGACGCCGCGTGGGATCTGGTCAAAGGCTGGAGCATCGAGGACCAGCAGCTGCTGCGCGACACAGTTCCCAGCAAAGGGCTCGACGCCCCGGCTCCCGGCGGTGGCACGGTGGGCGAGCTTGCCCACCGCGTGCTCGACATCGCGGCGGCTGGCCTTGCCGCGCGCGGCGAGGTCAATTCGATGGGCGACAATGAAGTCGGCTTCCTCGAACCGCTGCGCCGCATCGCCAAGAGCGGCAAATCGCCCGCGCATGATTTGATGGACCGCTACGAAGGACCGTGGAACCACGACCTGTCGAAAATCTACGACGAGCTCAGCTTCTAGGGGTATTTTCGTCCCAAAAGTGCAGCAATTGCGCAACACTGCTGACACGAAAGTCAGCAGCGCCCGCTTCCGCGATTGATCGTGCGCGCGCCGAAAGCCAAAGAGAAGTTGGTCTTTCGCCTCTCCCATCGTCACTCCGTTTCAGGAAGCTTGCCCATGCGCCACTTTCCTTCCGCCACCGCTATAGCTTTTGCACTCGCCTCGGCTGGCTGGGCCGCGCCCGCCGCCGCGCAAGATGTGCCTGCCGCCGCCGAAGACAGCGGGCTCGGCGATATCATCGTCACCGCGCAGCGCCGCGAAGAGAGCTTGCAGGACGTGCCGGTGGCCGTCAGCGTCTTGTCGGGCAATACGTTGGATGCAATCACCTCGTCGGGCAGCGACGTGCGCGTGCTCGCGGGCCGCGTCCCCAGCCTCAACATCGAAAGCTCGTTCGGCCGCACCTTCCCGCGCTTCTATATCCGCGGTCTCGGCAACACCGATTTCGACCTCAACGCGTCGCAGCCGGTCAGCCTCGTCTATGACGACGTCGTGCTCGAAAACCCGATCCTCAAGGGCTTCCCGATCTTCGACCTCGACCGCATCGAGGTGCTGCGCGGGCCGCAGGGTACGCTCTTCGGCCGCAACACCCCCGCGGGCATCGTCAAATTCGACACCGTCAAGCCCGGCAAGACCGGCGGCTATGCCCGCGCCAGCTATGGTCGCTACGGCACCACCCAGGTCGAGGTCGCGGCGGGCGCCGCGGACGACAACGGCTTCTCGGTCCGCCTGTCGACCCTGTTCCAGCACCGCGACAATTGGGTCGACAATATCGCGACGACGAAAGCCAAGGATCTCGGCGGCTATGACGACATCGCCGCGCGGTTCCAGCTGCAATATGAAAGCGGTCCCTTTACCGGCCGCGTGACCGGTCAGGTCCGCATCTATGACGGTTCGGCGATCATCTTCCGCGCCAACACGCAGGTGCCGGGCAGCAACAAGCTCGTCGGCCTCGGCGGCGCGGGCACCGAATTCGAGCGCGACGAAGTCTATCAGGACGGCCTGAACTTCCAGAAGCTCAACACCTATAATGTCGGGCTGAACCTGGAATATGATTTCGGGCCGGTGACCGCTTATTCGATCACCTCCTATTGGAACGGCAATTTCCGCAGCCGCGGCGACATCGACGGCGGCTTCGGCGCGGTGTTCCTGCCGGTATCGGGTCCGGGGCTCATCCCGTTCCAGGCGCAGAGCCAGGACAATGTACCCAGCCTCGACCAGTTCACGCAGGAAATCCGCATCGCGTCCAACAACAGCGGCGGCCTCGGCTATCAGTTCGGCGCCTTCTATTTCGACGAAGGCCTCGACATCTCGAGCTTCGAATTCGGCGGGCCGACCGATGCCACCCCGTCGGCGATCGCGATCCAGCGCCAGGACAGCGAAGCTTATGGCATCTTCGGCTCGGTCAATTATGAATTCGACAATGGCTTCAAACTGCAGGCCGGCGCGCGCTACAACCACGACACGCGCGATTTCGTCGCGTCGCGTCCGATCGAAACCCGCCCAAATTTCGTCGTCGATCCGAACACCCCGGTCCCGCCGCAGGCCGCGACGGTCAAGGGCAAGCTGCTGACGTGGGACGCCAGCGCAACCTATGAGGCGTCCGACGCCCTCACCTTTTACGCCCGTGTCGCGCGCGGTTACCGTGCGCCGTCGGTGCAGGGCCGCCTGACCTTCTCGCGCACCATCTCGACCGCCGATCAGGAAGAGACGATGTCCTATGAAGCGGGGATCAAGACCGCGTTCTTCGACGACCGCGTCCGCTTCAACCTGACCGGCTATTATTTCGACACCAAGGATTTGCAGCTCACGGCGGTCGGCGGCACGTCTAACGTGGCGAGCCTGCTCAACGTCGACGCCAAGGGCCACGGGATCGAGGCTGAATTGCAGGCGGCACCCGCCAAAGGCCTGACCTTCTCGATCGGCGGGGCGTGGAATGTCGCCAAGATCGACGACGCCAATGCCTTCGTCGCGGGCTGCGGTTCGGCGACGCCCTGCACCGTGCTCGATCCGGCGCGTCCTGGTAGCCCAGGCATCTTCTCGATCGACGGTAACCAGCTGCCGCAGTCGCCGAAATGGACGCTGAACGGGACGGCGGGTTATGAATTCCCCGTCGGCAACGGCGCGATCTACGCCTTCACCGACTGGTATTACCGCTCAAAAATCCAGTTCTTCCTCTATCAGTCGGTCGAGTTCTCGGACGACAAGATGATCGAGGGTGGTTTGCGCGTCGGCTATCGCACCGACCGCTTCGATGTCGCGGGGTTCGTCCGCAACATCACCAACGATGCATCGCCGACCGGCGGCATCGATTTCAACAACATCACCAGCTACGTCAACGAACCCCGAATCTATGGGGTCGAAGCCAGCGTGAAGTTCTGAGTCCGCTCCATCCTCCCTGTGGCGAAACCATGGGGAGGACGAGATTTCAAGCGACCGGTCCGACGCGCTCGTCGGGTTCGAGCCGGATCAGTGGACGTTCGCGCCCTGTCAGCCGCGCGAACAGGCGCGGGACCAAGGCGTTGGCCTGCGCCCAGTTCCAGTAAGCGACATAAGCGGGGTCGGCGAGGAGATGCTTTTCCTCGGTCTTGGCGCGCCAATAATAAACGCCGCTGACCAGCCCGAGCAGCACCACATTACGCACACCCTCGACCCAGCCACCCGCGGTGACGAGAAAGGGCATCGCGCCGATCCACCAGCTCAGATTTTTCGACACATAAGCGGGGTGGCGGGTGAAGCGGTATGGCCCGTGGGTGATGATGCCGCGGTGGGTCAGGTTGGAAAAGCGGATGCCGAACGCAATCGTCGCCCAGCTGTAGATCGCAGTCAGCAACGCCAGCATGATCGCCCAGACGATCAGCAACGTCTCATGGCCCGCCAGCCAATGCCCCCAGTCGGCACCGTACAACTGATAGTCGAGCGGGCCGCCGCTCATCAGGATGAAGGGCGGGTAACAGACGAGCGCCGCGACCCACGCCATGCCATAGGGGTTGGCGGTGCGGATATGCGCATCAAGCGGTTTCAGGGTCAGGATATAGCCAACCGTCGCGATATGGACGTCGATCAGATAGAGGAAATTGAGTGTCCAGATGCCCGTCATATAGGGATTGGCCAGCACCTCGTTCATCGGCACGGTCACCAGCGCCGAGAAATTCCCCGGCACGATCGACAGCATGAAGGCGGTGAAAAACCCCTTCACCGCCCAGGCGCGCAGATGATGGCCGATCGCGCGGCCGTCGACCGGCTGGCCGGGCGCAATCAGCCAGCGGCCGAACTGATAACAGCCGTCGCGCGGTTCGACCATGCGGCGGTCGAGCCACAGTATATAGGGCACCGACACGAGCAGCAGCCACGGCGCCACCCGTTCAAGCAGATCCATCGAAAAGGCGTAATTGCCCGTCCAATAATAGCGCATCGTCGCGTAAATCAACGCGATCAGCCCCCAGGTCGCCCAGAGCCCGGCGAGCTTGGTCAGGCTGATATCGACCGTTTCGCGCCACGGACGGCGCTGCGCCCAGTCGATCCCGGTCGATGGATTGCGATGCACCTTATCGACGAACACCGACCACAACACCATCGGCACCCCGCACGCCAGCACGCTGGCAATCGCCGAGTTCGGGCCGTTCATCGGCCCGCGCGTACCCCAATCAATACCGAGGAAGGCGGCGATGTCGGGCGCGTAGCGCGCGAGCAGCAAATATCCGACTAGCCCCGCGAGGCCGACAATGCCTACCCCCGCGCTGACCGCCGACCGCGGGCGCGTCGTGCGGGCCGAGGGCGGCGCCCCGGACGCGTCTTGAGTGCCCGGAGCGGCGGTTTCGACCATGGAATCCATGCGCTTGGCCCTAGCAAAAATTGGTAAGCAAGCCGTCAATATATTTCGGCGATTCGCGGCGGATTTCTCGCCAAAATGGCAGCGTTCCCGTCGTTTGACACCGTTCACCGCATGGCCGGTTCGACTCGGCGCGAGTCGCCCTGCAAAGATTCGCCGCGCCGCAAACGGCCTGTTAAGGCGCCCATCAATCGGGGCGGAGGGCTCCACAGAACAACAAGATGGGGTCGCCACTTGTCATCGAAATCTACGGGCCTGCGCCATTGGCGCCAGCGCTTTAACGCGCTGTTTCAGGACCATGAAATCTTCATTCGCACCCACGGCCATGTCCGGTTCCTGCGGATCAGCGCCGTCTGGCAAAAGCGCGTCGCGCTGATCGCTGCCGTCGTGCTGCTTGCCTGGGCTGGCGCGACGCTCGCGGTGCTGGTCACCCAGCTGCTCACCGCCGACGAACGCGCCGCCGTTGCGCAGCAATCCGCGGCGGCTGCTGCTTCCGAAAAGCGGATCGCGCAATATCGCGACCGCGTCGCCGAAACCGCCGCCGATCTCGAAGAGCGGCAGAACCAGCTCGAAGAGTGGCAGAAAACATATTTCGGGTCCGAGCCCGCCGCGATTGCCGAAGGCGTGAGCGACACGAATGGCGAAACCGCCCAGCCTGCCCTGAAAACCAGTGCCATCGACCCCAGCCTCCCCCCCGAGGCACAGGCGCTCGCGCGCGTCGCCGCGCGTCAGGAGGCGCTGTCCACGCGCCTGCTCGCCGCGGTCAATGAACGCGCCGCCAATGCCGAAACGGCCGTGGCGCAGCTCGGGCTCAATCCCACCGCGATCATACGCGGCGCCGCAACCGGCCGCGGTGGTCCGTTCATTCCGTATAAGGGCCGCATGGGCAAAGCGAAGTCGCTCGGCCCCTCGTTCGCCGCGCTCGAAGGCGCGTTGTTCCGCATGGAAGTGCTCGAACGCACCCTCGTCGCCGTCCCGTCGGGCAACCCCGCCGACGTGTTGATGATGTCGTCGGGTTTCGGTTATCGCAGCGATCCCTTCACCGGCGGCGCCGCGATGCATTCGGGGCTAGACTTCCGCGGTCCGATTGGCACCCCGATCCTTGCCGCCGCTCCCGGCCGCGTCAGCTTCGTCGGCACCAAATCGGGTTATGGCAATGTCGTCGAGGTCGATCATGGTCAGGGCATCATGACCCGATATGCCCACTTGTCGGGGTTTACATCGAAGGTCGGGGCGCAAGTCGCCGCCGGCCAGCAAATCGCCAAAATGGGCTCGACCGGTCGTTCAACCGGCAGCCACCTGCATTTCGAAGTCCGTCTAAACGGTGTCGCGGTCAACCCGCGCCGCTTCCTGGAGGCCAAAGCCGATGTTCTCGAAGTCAAAGACGACGCAAGGCAGCGAGTCGGATCCGTCGCTGCCGCCCGTGGCGCCCGCTAAGATGGCGACCGGCGCGCGGCACACGACCTTTTCGATCCTGGGATCGGACGTCGTCGTCACCGGCAATGTCGCCGCCAGCGTCGACCTGCACGTCGACGGCAAGATCGACGGCGATCTGAAATGCGCCAATCTGGTCCAGGGCGAGGCGAGCGAGATCAAGGGCGCCGTCGTCGCCGAGACCGCGAAAATTGCGGGGCTGGTCGACGGGTCGATCGAGGCCAAGACGCTGATCGTCCACGCCACCGCACGGATCACCGGCGATGTCGTGTATGAAAATATCACGATCGAAAATGGCGGCAAGATCGACGGCAAGCTGGCGCATCGCCGCCACGGGGCGGGCGCCGTCAAAGCGCCGCCACCGCTGGAAGTCGTTGAGAACAAGTCGGCGCTGGGCATCTGACCCTGGGCTAACGACCGCTACGGGGAAGGACCGCTACGGGGTGGGAAGCTGCCGCTCTCAACCTGCGGGTTCGGCTACTTAGTATCTGCGGAATTGATTTCCGGCTACTCCGGCGCGAAAAAGTACCGGGAAAAACCAATACAGAAATTGGACGGTGGCCAAGAAACCCGCAATTAGCACAGCGGATTCGATGCGGGCATCGCCCCTCAGCAAATGGGAAGTCAGCGCCGCAGCAGTGAAAACGATAGAAAACGTCTCCACAACCTGCTTCAAAATCCCCCGAAATGTGGTCGTGACTTTGCCCATTGCTCGTCAATCTACACGTTAATTTGATGTCCGCAATTGGGTCGATAGCGGCCATGCACCGCGCTCAACCGCGACCTCAGCGGCGGATGACGCGGCTGATCTCCATCGTCACCGCGACCCGATCGCCCAGCCCCAAGCCCTCGGCGCGCTGAACCGCGACTTTGATCGGCAGGACATAGGTGTCACCGCGCCGGAACAGCGAGGTGGTGAATTCTGTTCCGCCGATCTGCGCCTTCACCGGGACCATGCCCCAGCCATAGCTCGCCTCGCGCGCGGCATAATGGACCTCGCCGACGAGATGATCGGGGACCGGCGCAAACAGATAGGGCGGCGGGCCGCGCCATTCGATGATGTCGGTCTCAAAGCTCAGCATCAGTTCCTCGGTGCCTGCCGCCGATAGCTCAGCGCTTCGGCAATATGGATGCGCCCGATCGCCTCCGCCCCGGCCAGATCGGCGATCGTCCGCGCCACCCGCAGGACCCGCGTATAGCCGCGCGCCGACAGCCGCATCGCCTCTGCCGCCTGTGCGAGTAATTTGCGCCCCGCTTCGTCGGGGGTCGCGACTGCCTCCATCAACTCGCCGTCGATCTCGGCGTTGGTGCGCGCCTTGTGCTCGGCGTAGCGCGCGGTCTGGCGCGCCCGCGCCGCGGCGACGCGGGCGGCGACCTCGGCGCTGCCCTCGGCGGGGGGCGGCAGGACAAGGTCGGCGGCGCTGACCGCCTGCACCTCGACATGCAGGTCGATGCGGTCGAGCAGCGGGCCGGAGACCTTCGCCTGATAATCGGCGGCGCAGCGCGGCGCGCGGCTGCACGCGAGCGCCGGGTCACCCAGATGCCCGCAGCGGCACGGGTTCATCGCGGCGACCATCTGCACTCGTGCCGGAAAGGTGACATGCGCGTTGGCGCGCGCGACGCTGACCTCGCCCGTCTCCAGCGGCTGGCGCAAGGAATCGAGCACGGTGCGCTGAAATTCGGGGAGTTCGTCGAGGAACAAGACGCCCAGATGCGCGAGGCTGACCTCGCCCGGCCGCACCCGCAGCCCGCCGCCGACGAGCGCGGGCATCGACGCACTATGATGCGGCGAGCGGAACGGCCGCGCGCGGATCAGCCGGCCGCCCTCCAGCCCGCCCGCGACCGAGGCGATCATCGACACCTCGAGCGCTTCGGCGGGGTCGAGGTCGGGCAAGATGCCCGGCAGACATGCCGCCATCAGCGACTTGCCCGCCCCCGGCGGCCCGACCATCAACAGATTATGCCCGCCCGCCGCGGCGATTTCGAGCGCGCGCTTGGCGACCTCCTGCCCCTTGACCTGCGCCAGATCGGCCATGCGCCGCGGTTGCTCAACCTCGCCCGGGCGCGGCGGCGGGAGCAGCGCATTGCCCTTGAAATGGTTCAGCAGCGAGAGGAGGTCGGGTGCCGCGAGCACCTCGACATTCCCCGCCCACGCCGCTTCCGGCCCCTGCGCGACCGGGCAGATCAGCCCGCGGTCCTGACTGCCCGCATGGAGCGCGGCGAGCAGGACGCCGGGTGATGCGGCGACGCGGCCGTCGAGGCCAAGTTCGCCGACTACGACATAGGAAGACAGCGTTTCGGGATCGACGACCCCCATCGCGCCGAGCAGCGCGAGCGCGATCGGCAGGTCGTAATGCGAGCCTTCCTTGGGCAGGTCAGCGGGCGACAGGTTCACCGTGATGACCTTGGGCGGCAGCGCGAGGCCGATCGCGGCGATCGCAGCGCGGACGCGCTCGCGGCTTTCGCCGACCGCCTTGTCGGGCAGGCCGACGACGACGAAGCGCGGCAGGCCGGGGGTAATCTGGCACTGCACTTCGACCCCGCGCGCCTCGAGCCCGAGATAGGCGACGGTGGAAACGATCGCGACCATCAATGTCCCCTGTTTGTTCCGTCCTTTTTGGCGACAAAATGGGGCGCGGTCGAGTCGCTTTTTGTACCGGTTCGGATGTTGACGAAGGTGCCGCGTAGCGTGGGGTCGGATCGGCATTTGACAACATACCAACCAGTCGGTATGCCCATTCGCGTGAACCCGAATCAGCCCTCTTCCACCCCCGAGGCTCGCCCCGCCGACAAGGCGGTGGCGGGCGTCGGCGCGGGCATCGCCGCGGTCCGCGCGCCGCGCGGCAGTGCGCGCGCGGCGTTGATCGCGGCGGCGCACACGACGGTGCGCAAACAGGGCTATGCCGCGACGACGGTCGACCAGATTTGCGCCGCCGCCGGGGTCACCAAAGGCGCATTTTTCCACCATTTCGCGTCGAAGGAAGCGCTGGCAGTCGCCGCCGCCGAGGCGTGGACCGAGCGCGCGCGTCCGATGTTCGAAATGCCGCCGCACACCAGGCTGGATGACCCGCTCGCCCGTCTGCTCGGCCATATCGATTTCCGCTTTGCGATGCTCGACGGTCCGGTCGAGGATTTCACCTGCTTCGTCGGCACGATGGTGCAGGAAGCCTTTGCGACGAGCGAGCCGATCCGCGCGGCGTGCGAGGCGAGCATCAACGCCTATTGCGAAGCTCTCGCCCCCGATGTTGCAGCCGCCATGGAAGTTTACGGCGCCCCCGAAGATGTCACCGCGCTCGGTTTGGCGCAGCATATCCAGGCGGTGCTGCAGGGCAGCTTCATCCTGGCCAAAACGACGAACGACCCGGCGATTGCGCGGGAAAGCGTCACCCATCTGAAGCGTTATGTCCGCATGTTGTTTGAACCGCGCGGTGCACCCTGACGTGGCAGGTCATTGCCCCGTCAGCCCCCCGCGCTGACTTACCCCAACCTACCCCCCAAGGAGAGAGACGATGCCCCAGATGATTTTTGTGAACCTGCCGGTGACCGACCTTGCCCGGTCGCAGGCCTTTTATGAAGCGGTCGGCGCGGTCAACAACCCCGCCTTCACCGACGACACCGCTGCGTGCATGGTGGTCGCCGAAGGGTCGATCCACGTCATGCTGCTGACGCATGAAAAATGGGCGACCTTCACGTCGAAGGAGATCCCCGACGCGCATGTGAGCGCGCAGGTGCTGCTCTGCGTGTCCGCCGACAGCCGCGCCGACGTCGATGCGCAAGTTGCCAAGGCGACCGCCGCGGGCGGCAAGCCCGACCCGACCCCGACCCAGGAATATGGCGACTTCATGTACGGGCGCAGCTTCGAAGATCCCGACGGCCATATCTGGGAAGTGATGTGGATGGACCCCGCCGCGATCCCTGCCGGCGAGCCCGCCGAAGCCGCCGCCTGACCGAGCCGCGGAGGGGAACGGATAGCCACCCTTGCAAAAAAGGCCGCCGTTCCCTTCCCGACGGGAGACCGATGATGAGTTTCCAGGCCTATCTGAACAATGTCGAGGCCAAGACCGGCAAGTCGGCCGACGAACTGAAGGCGATTGCGATCGACGCGGGGCTGGCCGACGCCACCGGTCTCGCGCCCGGGGTCAAGCCCGGTGCGGTGATCGACTGGCTCAAGCGCGATTTCGACCTGGGCCACGGTCACGCGATGTCGATCGTCGCGTACATCAAAGGCAAGAGGAGTTAGATCATGCCCGTCAATCCCAATGCCAATATCGAAATCATCGCCTTCGACTGGGTTCCCGACTTTGCCCGCGGTTTTGTCCGCGACCTGCGTCCGCGCTGGGCGTGCGAGGAACTGGGGATCGATTATGCCGAAAAGCTGATCAGCGCGGTCGATCGCCCCGCCGATCATTATCGGCTGCAACCCTGGGGGCAGGTGCCGGTGTTGCGCGATGGCGCCATCACCCTGTTCGAAAGCGGCGCGATCATGCTGCATCTGGCGGCGAAGGATGCGCGGTTGCTGCCGACCGGGGCGCAGGCCCGCGCCGACGCGACCGCCTGGGTGTTCGCGGCGCTGAACAGCGTCGAGCCGATGATGTTCGAACTGGGCAATGTCGATATATTCTCGAAGGACGAGGAATGGGCGAAGCTGCGCCGCCCCGGGCTGATCGAGTTTATTCGCACCCGCTTTGGCCGCCTGTCCGATGCGTTGGGTGACAAGCCCTATCTGGTCGGCGAATTCAGCATCGCCGACATCGCGATGGCGACGGTGCTGCGCGAAGGCGTCGAGGCGGGGCTGATCGCCGAATATCCGCGCCTCGCCGCCTATCTCGATCGCTGCACGGCACGTCCGGCCTTCCAGCGCGCGATGGACGCGCAGCTGTTATCGTTAAGCAAAGAGCCGGTTACGGCCTGAATTTCCCACCCCCCTAAGGAGAGACAAGATGACCTATGTTGAAGGATTTGTCGTGGCGGTGCCGACCGCCAACAAGGAAGCCTATCGCCAACATGCCGCCGATGCGGCGCCGCTGTTCAAGGAATTTGGCGTGACGCGAATGGTCGAGGCGTGGGGCGACGATGTCCCCGACGGCAAGGTCAACGACCTGAAGGGCGCGGTGCAGGCGAAGGACGACGAGACCGTCGTGTTCAGCTGGTTCGAATATCCCGACAAGGCCACCCGCGACGCCGCGAACGAAAAGATGATGAGCGACCCGCGCATGGCGGCGATGGGCGGCGAAATGCCGTTCGACGGCAAGCGGATGATCATCGGCGGTTTCGATTCGATTGTCGATGACCGCGCGGGCGGCACAATGGGTTACGCCGATGGCTATGTCCTGCCCGTCCCCGACGGTAACAAGGACGCCTATCGCGCGCTCGCCGAAAAGGCGTCGCGAGTGTTCCGCGACCATGGGGCGACGCGCGTCGTCGAGGCATGGGGCGACGATGTCCCCGACGGCAAGGTCACCGATTTTGCCCGCGCCGCGCACAAGCAGAACGGCGAAACCGTCGTGTTCAGCTGGGTCGAATGGCCGAGCAAGGAAGCGCGCGTCGCGGGCTGGGAAAAGGTCATGGCCGACGAGCGGATGCAGCCCGACGGCACCGAAGTGCCGTTCGACGGCAAACGCATGATCTATGGCGGCTTTACGCCGATCGTCGAGGCGTGATGCAACCATCCGCCCTGTGGCGAAGCCATGGGGAGGGGGACCGCCGCGAAGCGGTGGTGGAGGGGCGGCGACGTCGCGCAATGGCCCCTCCGTCAGCGCTCCGCGCTGCCACCTCCCCATCGCTCCGCGACAGGGAGGATTGAAAGGAGAGAGACGATGAACAACCCCACCAACTTTATCTGGTACGAACTGATGACCCCCGATCCCGACGGTGCCGCCGCCTTTTATGGCGCCGTGGTCGGCTGGACGATCGCCCCCCACGCCGACCCCGCCGCGGGCGACATGGATTATCGCATGATCGGGCGCAGCGGGGGCGGCAACGCCGGCGGGGTGCTGGCGCTGAATGCCGACATGCTCGCCGGTGGCGCGCGGCCGCTCTGGATCGGCTATCTGGAAGTCGACGATGTCGATGCCGCAATCGCGGCGATCAAGGCCGATGGCGGCGCGGTGCAGATGCCTGCGACCGACCTGCCCGTCGGGCGCATGGCGATGGTCACCGACCCGCAGGGCGCGCCCTTTTACATCATGGACCCGATCCCGCCCGCCGATGCCCCCGAAGGACCCAGCGACGTGTTTTCGATGACCGAGCCGCAGCATATCCGCTGGAACGAGCTGGCGACATCCGACCCGGATGCAGCCATCGCCTTCTACACCAAGCATTTCGGTTGGGGGCAGGAGGGCGAGATGCCGATGGGCGAACTCGGCGCCTATCGCTTTATCCAGCGCGGGGGCGACATGATCGGCGCGGTGATGCCACTGATGGAGGGCTATCCGGTCCCGGTGTGGAATTTCTATATCGGCGTCGATGACATCGACCGCGCCCATGCTGCGGTAACCGCCAATGGCGGCACAGTGACCAGCGAACCGATGGAAATCCCCGGCGGCGAATTTTCCCTGAACGCGATCGACCCGCAAGGCGCCGCCGTCGGCTTTGTCGGGCCGCGCAAGCGCTGACGCGCCTCCCCGCCAGAGAGGCGCACGGAACAAGGAGAGACAGATGAGCACGAACCGACACCCCGTCAGCCTGTGCCTGTGGTACGACAAGGACGCCGAAGCGGCGGCGAATTTCTATGCCGCGACCTTTGCCGACAGCCATGTCGGCGCCGTCCACCGCGCACCGAGCGATTTCCCCGGCGGCAAGGCAGGCGACGTGCTGACCGTCGAATTCACTGTACTTGGCGTGCCGTGCATCGGGCTCAACGGCGGCCCGATCTTTCCGCACAGCGAGGCCTTTTCCTTTCAGGTCCACACCGACACCCAGGAAGAGACCGACCGGCTGTGGAACGCGATCGTCGACAATGGCGGCGCGGAAAGCGCGTGCGGCTGGTGCAAGGACAAATGGGGTCTGAACTGGCAGATCACCCCGCGCGTGTTGACCGACGCGATGGCGAACCCCGACCCGGCGGTGAACAAGCGCGCGTTCGAGGCGATGATGACGATGACCAAGATCGACATTGCGGCGATCGAAGCCGCGGTGAAGGGCTGAGCGATGCTGATCCTCTATGCCCACCCCTTTTCGTCCTACAGCTGGAAGGCGCAGATCGCGCTCGATGAAAAGGGGATCGATTTCGACTATCGCAATGTCGATCCCGAATTTCCCGAGCATGGCGAGCAATTGCGCACGCTGTGGCCGGTGGGGAAATTTCCGCTGCTCGTCGATGGCGAGCGGACGCAGTTCGAGACGTCGATCATCATCGAATATCTCGACCGCGTGCAGCCCGAGCCGCGGTTGATTCCCGCGGATCCCGATGCAGCGTTGCGGGTGCGGCAGATGGACCGCGTGTTCGACCTGCATGTGATGGCGGTGATGCAGGACATTGTGAACGACCGCATTCGCGGCCCCGAGGGACATGCGCCGATGATCGTCGCCAAGGCGCGGGCGGCGCTCGACACCATCTATCGCTGGCTCGACACGCAATTGGCGGGTGGCGGCTGGGCGACCCCCGACGGCTTCACGCTGGCCGACTGTGCCGCGGCGCCGTCGCTGTTCTACGCCGACTGGGTGCATGAAATTCCGGCGCAGTTTGCCAATCTGCGCGCCTATCGCGCGCGGCTGCTCGCACGGCCGTCGGTCGCGCGCGCGATCGACGGCGCACGTCCCTATCGCCATTATTTCCCCGGCGGCGCCCCTGACCGCGACTGACGCGGAAAGCGTCCCGCAACGGGGTTAACGCGGCGCTGACGTTGCTGCTTTGCTTTTTGGCAAGCGCGCGGGCGCGAGAGCGGGGGCATGGTTTCGCCCGTCGCTCTTGTCCGCACCCTGTTCGTCGCGCTTTGCGCGGCGGTGCTGGCGTTCGCGCCCGCGCAGGCGCAGCAGGGGCTGACCGTCACCACGAGCGTGAGCTGGACGTGGGACGAGTCCGGCGACGTTGATGACGATGGCGCGGTCTTCGACGACGATGATACGTTGCTCGACGGCGACGCGCTGGCCGAGGACGCCGATATGGCGGCAACGCGGCGTTACGCACCAAGCGCGACGCTGGCCACGCTGGGCCGGGCCAAGGCGCATTATGGTCCCTTTGCGGTGATTGACGCGAGCACCGTGCGCATGGCGGGCGACGTGACCTCGGCGACGCCGCGCCAGTTCGCGGCGATGCTCGCGGCGTTTCCGCGGCTAAAGCGGCTGGAAATGGTCGACTGTCCCGGCAGCCTCGACGAGCACGCGAATCTGATCCTGGCGCGCGCGATCCGCCGCGCGGGGATGGAAACCGTCGTGCCGAGGGGCGGTTCGGTGCGGTCGGGCGCGGTCGAGCTTTGGCTTGCAGGAACCACACGCCGCGCCGCGCCCGACGCCGAATTCGGCGTGCACAGTTGGGCCGACGACACGGGGCGCGAGGCGAATGACTATGCCGCAAGCGACCCGGTGCATGCCGAATATCTGGGATATTACCGCGAAATGGGGATGGACGACGCCAAGGCACGCGCCTTTTACGCGCTGACCAACAGCACCCCGTTCGACGAGGTGCGTTACCTGACCCGCGACGACATGGCGCGGTTCGTCACGCTCAACTGATCATCATGGGTCGGGCGCTCCTAGCGCCTAGCAGTTGCCCTGGACACCATCGGCACAGTCGCCGACCGATTCAACGTCCTTGGCTGCACCGTCAACGGTATTGCACGCAGACAGGAACAACATCGACCCGCTGATCGCAAAAATCGTCAGAAGCTTTTTCATTCTCTCTCTCCGACACCAGGGCCAACCGCCCCTTTCGTTTCGATGCTTGGGCAACGGTGGGGTGAAAGGATCGTTCCTTGGTGTCGGTGGCGCGCTGGCCGAAGCGTTCCAAAAGACCGCTGGGCCGGGGCGAATGCGGGGTGCGTCGCTGCCGCGCCCCCACTGTTTTGGTCTTGCTGCGCGGGGCTGTCCTACCCACATCGGTCCTCATGGCCAAACGCAGCCTTTACCAGCGATTGCGATCGACCGCGCAGGTGCGGCTCGCGCTGTTCGTGCTCGGCGTGCTGCTGATCCTGATTTCGCCGATCGTCGGGGTGCTCCCCGGCCCCGGCTTTCTGATCCTGTTCCCGCTCGGGCTGATGCTGTGCCTCCAGAACAGCGCGTGGGCCAAGCGCGTCTATGTCCGCTTCAAATGGCGCCACCCACGCTATGCCGCCTGGACCGACCGGGTGATGCGGCGGACCAGCGCAGCGCGGCGGCGCGCGCGCGAGGCGGTGATCGCCGCCGATGGCGAAGCGCTGGAAAAACCGCCGCGATGACAATTGATCGCCGAACGCGATCGGGGGCAATTGACTTTCCGCCGACTCTCGCTTATCCGCGCCTCCATCAGTGGCCGCCCACGTTTGGCGGCCCTTTTCTGTTAGAGCCTTGCAAGAGATTTAGGGACAACCGCGATGAAGCGTACCTTTCAACCGAGCAACCTCGTGCGCGCCCGTCGCCACGGTTTCCGCGCCCGCAAGGCGACGGTCGGCGGTCGCAAGATTCTCGCCAACCGCCGCGCCCAGGGCCGCAAGAAGCTGTCGGCCTGACCGCTGACGCTTCGGCGCCAGTGAAACTGGTGCGAACGCTTTCAAAACGCAGCGAATTTCTGGCCGCCAACCGCGGCCTTCGCTTTCCCATGCCCGGCTTTGTCCTGCTCGTCCGCCCGCGCGGCGATGCCGATGACGCGATGGGCATTGGCTATACGGTCAGTAAGAAAGTCGGCAATGCCGTCACCCGCAACCGGATGAAACGGCGGCTGCGCGAACTGTGCCGCGCGGCGCTCCCCGAATCGGGGATTGCCGGGGCGGACCATGTGCTGATCGGGCGGCCGGGGGGTAACGACATCATGTTTGCCGAGCTGGGCGAGCAGCTCGATTCGGCGTTGACGCGCGCGGCGAAGAAACTGGCGCGATGACGCTGCTTCCCCCCCATCGTCACCCCGGACTTGATCCGGGGCCCATCGCCACCGGCACCGCATGGACCCCGGATCAAGTCCGGGGTGACGAAGAAGGAAAAACTGAAATCGCGCGTGAAGTTGCGCAGTTTTCAGGGCTTTCCCAATGATCGCCAAACTCCTCATCCTGATCGCGCGCGGCTGGCAGCTTGGCCCCTCGCGCCTCCTGCCGCCGACCTGCCGCTATTCGCCCTCGTGTAGTGCCTACGCCATCACAGCGCTGTCGCGCCATGGTGCGATCAAGGGTGGCTGGTTGGCGACAAAGCGGCTATTGCGCTGCCATCCTTGGGGGGGCCATGGCCACGACCCCGTTCCCTGAACGGTATTCCCCGACATTTTGAGACGAAGAGAGACCAATCGGCGTGGACGACAAGCGTAACCTGATCGCGGCAATTTTGTTGTCGGTGGCCATCCTGCTGGGCTGGAATTTCGTCTCGGCGCAGTTTTTCCCGACCCCCGCCAAGCCCGACGTGACGACCACGGTCGCAGGCGCCAACGGCACCCCGGCAACCACGCCCGCCACGCAAGGCCAGCCGAGCGCACTGCCGACCGCCACCGCCCCTGCTGCCCCCGCGACGCAGGCGATCCGCCCGGTCGAAGCGGCGCTGGCCGAAGGCAACCGGATACCGATCGCCACCCCGGCGCTGGCGGGATCGATCAACCTGATCGGCGCGCGCATCGACGACATCACGCTGACCAAATATCGCCAGACGATCAAAAAGGATTCGCCGCCGGTGCGGCTGTTCGCGCCGGGCGGGACCAAGGCCGCCTATTTCGCCAGCATCGGCTGGTCGGCACAAGGCGTTCAGGTGCCTGGGCCGACGACGCTGTGGACCGCGACCGGCAGCAAGCTGACCCCGACGACCCCGGTGACGCTGAGCTGGGCCAACACGACCGGCCAGACGTTCCGCATCGAATATAGCATCGACGCCAATTACCTGATCACCGCCAAACAGACGATTGCCAATGCTGGTACTGCTCCGGTGAGCGCGAGCAGCTTTGCGCTGATCGACCGCCTCGGCAAACCCACCGACCCGCATGAGGTCGACAGCTGGACGATCCATGTCGGGCCGACCGGCTATCTCGACGGCAAATCGGTGTTCGACACCGATTATGAGGATCTGGAAGAAGCCCCGAACCGCACCGTGCGCTATAATGCCGCGGGCTGGCTGGGCTTTACCGACAAATACTGGCTCGCGGCGATAGTCCCGGCCAAGGGCGAGCGCGTCACCGCGGCGATCAGCTCACCGAGCGCCAATAATTACCAGACGTTGTTCGCGCGCGACTTTGCGCAGGTCAGCCCGGGCCAGCAGGTCACGACCACCAGCCGCATCTTTGCCGGGGCCAAGGAAGTCGAGATCCTGGAAACCTATCAGGACAAGCTCGGCATCACCCGCCTGTCGAACGCGATCGATTGGGGCTGGTTCGAATTTTTCGCGGTGCCGATTTTCAAGCTGCTGCACTGGCTGTTCCTGCAGGTCGGCAATTTCGGCGTCGCGATCATGGCGCTGACCCTGATCATCCGTCTGCTGATGTTCCCCATCGCCAACCGGCAATTCTCGTCGATGGCGCAGATGCGCGTCGTGCAGCCGAAGATGAAGGCGCTGCAGGAACGCTTCAAGGACGACAAGCCCAAGATGCAGCAGGAGCTGATGAAGCTCTATAAGGATGAAAAGATCAATCCGCTGGCGGGCTGTCTGCCGATCCTGATCCAGATCCCGATCTTTTACGCGCTGTACAAAGTGCTGATGCTGGCGATCGAAATGCGCCACCAGCCGTTCATCCTGTGGATCAAGGATCTGTCGGCGCCCGACCCGCTGCACATCCTGAACCTGTTCGGCCTGCTGCCCTTTACCCCGCCGTCGATCCTGGCAATCGGCGTGATGGCGGTGATCTTGGGCGTGACAATGTGGTTGCAGTTCCGCCTGAACCCCGCCCCGGCCGACCCGGTGCAGGCGCAGGTGTTCAAGATCATGCCGTGGCTGTTCATGTTCATCATGGCGCCGTTCGCCGCGGGCCTGCTGCTCTACTGGATCACCAACAATATCTTGTCGATCGCACAGCAGCAGTGGATGTATCAGAAGTTCCCGGCGTTGAAGGCGCAGGCGGCGACGTGAGCGATATCGATCTGGAACCCGGCGCCGACCCCGAACGGGCGGAACGCGCGCGCAAGCTGTTTTCGGGACCGATCAATTTTCTGAAATCGGCCCCGGCGCTCCAGCATCTGCCCGACCCGACAATGCCCGAGATCGCCTTTGCGGGGCGATCGAACGTCGGCAAATCGTCGCTGCTCAACGCGCTGACCAACCGCAACGGCCTCGCGCGCACGTCGGTGACGCCGGGGCGGACGCAGGAGCTCAATTATTTCGACGTCGGCGAACCGCTGGTGTTCCGGCTGGTCGACATGCCCGGCTATGGCTTTGCCAAGGCGCCGAAGGATGTCGTCAGGAAATGGCGTTTCCTGATCAACGACTATCTGCGCGGACGGCAGGTGCTGAAGCGCACTTTGGTGCTGATCGACAGCCGCCACGGGCTGAAGGATGTCGACCGCGAATTCCTGGAGATGCTCGACACCGCTGCGGTCAGCTATCGCCTGGTGCTGACCAAGGCCGACAAGATCAAGGCGAGCGAGCTCGCCGCGGTTCATGCCGCGACCGAAGCCGAGGCGCGCAAACACCCTGCCGCGCATCCCGAGGTGATTATGACGTCGTCGGAGAAGGGCTTGGGGATCGCCGAGCTGCGCACCGCAGTGCTCGAGGCGGTGGAGATCTAATAATCCTCTCCCCTTGCGGGAGAGGATAGTGGAGGTTGCGGACTTGTCCGCTACCGAAACTTGGAGAGGGGTTGCGGCCCGTCAGGCCGCGCGAGCCTTCGGCTCGCATCACCCTCTCCCAGCTTCGACTAGCCAGCAAGCTGGCAAGTCTGCGCAACCCTCCCCCGTCAAAGGGGGAGGGAAAAGGAGATCGCATGAAACTGTTCATCGGCAACAAGGCCTATTCCAGCTGGAGCCTGCGCGGCTGGCTCGCCGCCAAGCACAGCGGCCTGCCCTTCGAGGAAATCACCGTCCCGCTCTATGACGAGGAATGGAACCAGCGCCGCGAGGGCGACGAGTTCGCGCCGTCGGGGGGCAAGGTTCCGATCCTGTGGGACGGCGACGACATCGTCGTGTGGGACAGCCTGGCGATCATCGATTACCTTAATGAAAAGACCGGCGGGACCAAGGGATACTGGCCCGACGATATCGCGGCGCGCGCGATGGCGCGGTCGATGGCGGCCGAAATGCACGCGAGCTTTGCGGCGTTACGCCGCGAGCACAGCATGAACATCCGGCGCATCTATCCCGCCGCGCCGCTGCTGCCCGAAGTGCAGGCCGATGTCGTCCGCATCCTGCAGATCTGGGCCGAAGCGCGGGCGCGATTCGGCGGCGAAGGCGATTATCTGTTCGGTGACTGGTCGGCCGCCGACATGATGTTCGCGCCGGTGGTGACGCGCTTCATCACTTACTCGATCCCGCTGCCGCCCTTTGCCCTCGCCTATATGCAGGCGGTGGTGAGCCATAAGTGCATGCAGGACTGGATCGGCGGCGCGCAGGCCGAGGATTGGATCATCGAGAAGTTTGAGGGGCCGGTCGAGGGTTAGGGGTTGCGACTGCGTCCGACCGAAACACGACCTTTATAGCATCGTCATCCCGGCGAAGGCCGGGATCTCGCCGGTGCGGTAAGCCGAGAGGGTGAGATCCCGGCCTTCGCCGGGATGACGAATTGTTAGTGGCGGTTACCAGCCGAAATAGGACGTCACCCCCGCGGAGGCGGGGGCCGCGAGCCGCCTGTTCCTACATCGCTGCGTAATCCGACAGCGGCCCCCGCCTGCGCGGGGGCGACGATTGGTAGCAACGTCCGCTCCCCTCCTCAATGCTGACCTCACCCGCTCAAGGAATCCGCGTCGTCGAATAGGGCGTGCCATCCTTGTGGAAATAGCCGTCCGGCCCGAACAGCATGTCGATGTCCGAATAGCCGCCGCCGGTGTCATATTTCTTGCCGCCGCCGAGCGCGACAAACACGCAGTCGGCGTCCGATTCGTTGATCAGGTGGTGGCCGTTCGTGCTGCCCTTTGGCCACACCGCGATATCGCCGGGGCGCATCGGCCAGCGGCCGTCATCCTCGATCAGCACCGCCTCGCCCGAAATCATCACGAGCATCTCGTCCTCACTATCGTGCCAGTGGCGCTGCGACGACCAGGCGCCGGGTTTCAGCACGACATGGCTGGCGGCAAAATCGCTGAGGCCGGTCGCGGGAGCGAGGCGGCGGTACCAGCGGCCTTGCACGGGCGCATCATAGGGCGCCGGATAGCCGGTGGTGTTGGTTTGCGGGATGGCGGCGAGGTCGAGTTTGGGCATGGCAGTCCTCCACCGCCTTCTTGCCGTTCGCATCGAGCGAAGTCGAGATCCGTGGACACCAACGTGTCTCGACTTCGCTCGACACGAACGGGTAAGGAGCGGCATGACCATGCACATCGATCCCGTCGAACTCGCGCAGGCGCTGATCGCCGCGCCCTCCGTCACCCCTGCGACCGGCGCGGTGTTCGATGTGCTGGAGGCGGCGCTGATCCCGCTCGGCTTTACGGTCGAGCGCTTTATCGACGGGATCGAGCCCGACGGGCCGGTCGAAAATCTGCTCGCGGTGCGTCAGGGCAGCGGCCCCGTCCATTTCGGCTTTGCCGGGCATCTCGACGTCGTGCCGCCGGGGGTGGGCTGGACCGGCGATGCCTTTGCGCCCGAGATCCGCGGCGACCTGCTCTATGGCCGCGGCGCGGTCGATATGAAGGGATCGATAGCGGCCTTCGTCGCCGCCGCAGCGGCGACACCGGTCGACGCGGGAACGATCAGCCTGATCATCACCGGCGACGAGGAAGGGCCGGCCATTTTCGGCACCCGCGCGCTGATGGAGCATATGGCGGGGCGCGGCATCGTGCCCGACATGATCGTCGTCGGCGAGCCGACGTCGGTGAACCGGCTGGGCGACATGGTGAAGATCGGGCGGCGCGGGTCGGTCAATATCTGGATCGACGTGCCGGGAACGCAGGGGCATGTCGCCTATCCGCACCTCGCCGACAATCCGATCCCCAAGCTAGTGCGGATCATGGCGGCGATCGACGCGGTGGCGCTCGACGAGGGCAATGACTGGTTCCAGCCGTCGAATATCGAGTTCACCGACATCGAGGTCGGCAATGGCGCGACCAATGTCATCCCCGCGTCGGCGCGGGCGCGGCTGTCGATCCGCTTCAACGAACAGCATCGCGGCGCCGATCTGGTGGCGATGATCGAGCGCATCGCGCATGGGGTCGAGCCCGCCGCGAAGGTGCTGGGCAAGATTTCGGGCGAGGCGTTCCTGACCCCACCGGGCGAATTGTCGGGGCTGGTTGCCGAGGCGATCCATGCCGAAACCGATGTCGTCGCCGAGATGTCGACGACCGGCGGCACATCGGATGCCCGCTTCCTGCACGCGCTGTGTCCGGTGGTCGAATTCGGGCTGACCAACGCGACGATGCACAAGCTGGACGAAGCGGTGGCAGTGGCGGATTTGCACAAGCTGACCGCGATTTACCGCGGGGTGTTGATGCGGGCTTTGCTGGATTAGAATGGTCTCACGCAAAGGCGCGAAGGCGCGAAGAAAAATCTCACACAAAGACACAAAGATGACCGCCTAGGCGGGCGCCGCCGGTTGAGGTCCGCGCGAAGCGCCCTCTTCCACAATCGCCTGCGGCGGCAAGTTTCCACAGCCCGATCAGGCTGCCCTCTTTGTGTCTTGTGTGAGAAATTCTTTTCTCTTTTTCTTCGCGCCTTCGCGCCTTTGCGTGAGATCAATCTTCTCTTGAGCGCCGCAAAATCACATAAACCGCCCCCGCCCCGCCATGGCTGACATGCGCGGAGCGTAGCGCAACGATCTGGTCGGCGTGCGGCGAATAAGCGAGCCAGTCGGGGAGCGAGGCGCGGATGGCGCCGCGGGGGCGCGGATCGCCGTGCATTTGCGGCAGGCGGTCGGCGCCGGGGCGGAGGCGTCCCGCGACCACGAGCAGCACGCGCGCGCCGCGCAGCAGCGCACGGCCGATCGCGTCGTCGAGCAGCGCCTGCGCCGACGCGAGCGTATGGCCGTGGAGATCGATGCTGAGGTCGGGGCGCACCAGTCCCTTGCGCAACCGCCGGTCCCAATGGCCGTCGAGTGTGGCGGCGCTGTGGGTGCGGCGCGGCGGCGGCAGCGGCGCAGCGGGACGCGATGGCGCGGCGGCGCGCGGCGCGGTGCTGCGCGGGGTCGGCTGCGGCGGGCGGATCGTCGGCGGCGCGGCGGGCGCAAGCGGAGCTTTGGGCTTCGCCAGCGGCTTGACCGTCGCCGCGACCTTTTTCCACAGCGCGTTTTCGTCGGGATCGAGCCGCCGCGCCATGGCGGCGTCAGCGCGCCGGGATCAGCCGCGCGATGCTGGCGCGCGGGAGCAGCAGCAACGCCGAACCGCGCGCCGCCATGCCGCCGGCGATCGCGCGCGCCTCTTCGCCCGCGCCCCAGAAGCTGTCGAAGCGGTTGGCGCCCTTGATCGCGCCGCCGGTATCCTGCGCGATCCACAGGCCGTTCGGTTCGGCACGGTCAAGCGAGAGGAAGACAGGGGCGCCGAGCGGCACATATTTGGGATCGGCGGCGACGCTGGCGCGGCCGGTCACCGGCAGTCCCATGGCACCGAGCGGGCCGGGGCCGGTGAGTTCGCGGAAGAACACCCAGCTGGGATTCTCGTTCATCACCGCCGCGCCGCGCACCGGGTCGGCGCGCAGATAGTCGAGGATGCCCTGCATCGAGGCTTGGCCGCGCTGCAATTCGCCGCGGTCGAGCAGCAGCTTGCCGATGCCGACATAGCCGCGGCCATTCTGCGTGTCATAACCGATCCGCATGATGCCGCCGTCGGGCAGGCGCAGACGGCCCGATCCCTGTACTTGCAGGAAAAAGAATTCGGCGGCGTCGGCGGCATAAGCGATTTCGAGCCCGCGGCCTTCGAGCGCGCCGCTTTCGATCGCGGTGCGATCATAATAACGCACCAGCTTGCCGCCATCGACGCGGCCGCGGATCGTGCGACCTTTCAGATCGTCCGCAAACTGGCCGAGGTCGACATCGACCAGGTCGGCGGGGCGGCGATAGATGGGGACGTCGTAACCGGGGCGTTTCGTGCGCGATCCGGCGATTTCGGGTTCGTAATAGCCGGTGACGAAGGCGGTGCCGGTGCCGATCTGCACCGTGCCGAAATAGCGCGTGAAGAAGGCCAAGGCGTCGCTGTCGGACCAGTTTTTCGCCGCGTTGCAGCTTTCGGTCCAGTCGGCGCCCTGCGTCAGCCCGCTGGCGTCGGCGCGACGCTGGACCGAGGGGCAGCTGATGCGGAAGGCGGCGAGTGCGGTGGTCGCCTGTTCGGCGGTCACGCCAAGGGTAGCGAAATCGGGACCGGCGATGACGCCGCTGGTCGCGGCGGTCGTCGCGTCGGTCCGCGCCGCGGGCGCCGGCAAGGGCACGCGCGGGGTAGCGGGGATCGGCTGAGCCGCAACGCCGCCGCTTTCCGACGGGCGCGGTTGGTAGGGACGCGGGGTGCCCACGGCGGGGCTAGCGGCAGGCGGCGGCGCGGGCGTGTCGGCGACGGGCCGATCGCCCGAATCGGGGATCACCGACGCGCAGCCCGCGAGGAGCGGCAGCGCAGTGAGAAAGATGAATCCGAAAACCCGCGTCCGGCGTCTCCCGGACGAGTACACCGTGGGCATCGCCGTCAGGCTGCTTCGATTTCGTCGAGCAGCCAGTTGGGATCGTCGCTGCCGATCGCGCGGCGGAAGGTCCACAGATCGTCGGTGCGCGACGCATCGCTCATCGATCCGGCGATCAGCTTGCCATCGGCGTCGCGCGTGATCGCGCTGATGTCGGCCTGATAGCGCACGGTGATCCGCGCTTCCTTGCGATCCATTTCGACCGAAGTGATCTTGGCCGATTCGATGCCGACCAGGCGATTCTCCAGCTTTTCGCCGCGCGCATCGCGCGCGTCGATCGCTTCGACAAAGGCTTCGTAGCTATCGTCGTCGCACAGGTCGCGCAGCGTGTCGCGGTCACCCTTCCAATAGGCTTCGAGGATCATGCGATACGCCGCTTCGGCGCCTTCCATGAAGCGGCCGGCGTCGAAATTGCGGTCGCTGGCGAGCAGCTGGCGCAGGCCGATTTCGGCGGCGGGTTCGTAGACGAGGCCGGAGGTGTCCGCAGTCGCGGTGGTCGACGATGGCGACGTTTCGCCGTCCTCCAGACGCACCGGTGACGGCGCAGCGCGCTCGTCGCGGCGCGGCAGCACGGGTTCCTGCTCATGCCCGGTGCGCTTGCCGAGTACCGAATAGAGCCGCATCCCGAGGAACGCGGCAATCATGGCGAGCAAGACGATCGAAAAAGCAGTCACGGGCAAAAGTCCAATGCGGGCAATGGAAACATAAGGATCATTACATAGGCGATGCAGGACCAAGTTTCAAACGTCATGGCCCCGGCGGTGCGGCAGGTCAACGATTCACCCCGGCCAAAACGCCGCCGTGATCCCATTGTGCTGGCTGGCGTGCGCTGCTAAGCGCCGCCGCAACCGTCTGCCGCGGACCCGACACGGCCTGTGGTACGGACCCTGTTTCACCTTTTCGAGCGAAAGCATTGCACCATGGCTGACGAGACCAGCGCCGACATCAACAACCCTGCCCTGCAGCCCAATGGCGAAGACACCAGCCCGGCGATCGGCCTGATTTCGCAATATGTCAAAGACCTGTCGTTCGAAAATCCGAATGCGCCCGCGGTGTATCAGTGGCAGGACGCGCCGCAGATCGACGTCCAGTTCAACATTGCCGCCGAAGGCGTCGGCGACCAGCTGTTCGAAGTGTCGCTGAAGATCGACGTCACGTCGAAAACCGACGCGGGTACGATGTTCGTGATCGAGCTGAAATATGCCGGCCTGTTCGGCGTGCGCAACGTCCCCGAAGACCAGTTGCAGCCATTCTTCCTGGCCGAAGCGCCGCGCATCCTGTTCCCCTTTGCCCGCCGTGTCGTCGCCGATGCGGTGCGCGATGGTGGTTTTGCCCCGTTGCTGCTCGAACCGATCGATTTCCACGGCCTGTTCATGCAGCAGGTTCAGGCGCAGGCAGACGCCGGGGACCTGGGCGACGCCGTGCCGGTTGGCCAGGCATAGGTTTTCCATTTCCACTACAATGCCTTCGGTGTGTGCTCCCCCGCGAATGCGGGGGTCCATCTCCGGCCAGTTTGAATTAGCACCGACCGGAGATGGGTCCCCGCCTTCGCGGGGACACGGTGCTATAATTCTGTGCGGTTTCGCCCCATGAGCGGCCTGCTCAAAAGCGTCGGGACGATCGGCGGGCTGACGATGGTCAGCCGCATTTTCGGCTTCGCGCGCGACATGCTGCTCAGCCGCATCCTCGGCGCGGGCGGGGTGGCCGACGCGTGGCAGCTGGCGTTCCAGCTACCCAACATCTTTCGCCGCCTGTTCGCCGAGGGTGCCTTTGCCGCCGCCTTTGTCCCGCTGTTCAACCAGCGGATGACGACGGAGGGCGACCATAGCGAGGCGCGCGCCTTTGCCGATGCGGTGCTGGCGGTGCTGATCCCGATCCTGATCGTCTTTTCGGCGCTGCTGCTGATCGTGATGCCGTGGATCATGCACCTGTTCGCCAGCGAGACGCTGCGCGCCGACCGCGAAAAATTCGACCTGACCGTCGCCATGGCACGCATCGCCTTTCCCTATCTGGCGTTCATGAGCGTTGCGACGCTGTTCGCGGCGATCCTCAACAGCCTGTCACGCTTTGCCGCCGCGGCGGCGGCGCCGATCCTGCTCAACATCTGCCTCGTCGCAGCCTTGCTCCTCGGCATGGTGACCGGCGATGGCAGTGAAGCCGCGAAGGCCACCACCGGCCTGTATCTGGCGATCTCGGTGTCGATTTCGGGCTTGTTCCAGCTCGTCTGGCTGCTGTTCTGGGTGCGCCGCTCGGGTTTCCGACCGGCGTTGCGGCGGCCGCGCCTAACTCCGGGCGTGCGCGAAATGGGGGTGCTCATCCTGCCCGCGGTGTTCGGTGCCGGGGTCTATCAGATCAGCCGCTTCGTCGACCTGTTCTTCATCGCGATGCTGCCCGACAAGAGCATCACCTATCTGGCGATGGCCGACCGGCTCAACCAGCTGCCGCTGGGCATCATCGGCATCGCGCTGGGGACCGCGATCCTGCCCGCATTGTCGCGCTTCGTCGCGCTCGATGACCGCGACGGCGCATCGCGCCTGCAAAGCAATGCGGTCGAGCTGGCGATGCTGCTGACCGTCCCCGCCGCGGTCGCGCTGTTCGTTGCCGGGCCGTCGATCACCAGCGCCTTCTATGTCGGCGGCCAATATAGCGTCGCCGACGGGCTGGCGACCGGTGCGGTCGTCGGCGGGCTGGTCGTCGGGCTGCCTGCCTATGTGCTGGTCAAGGTGCTGGTGCCGAACTTTTTCGCGCGCAAGGACACGCGCACCCCGGTGTGGACCGCGGCGATTTCGCTGCTGATCAACATCGGCCTGAACCTGTTGCTCATCCCCTCGCTCGGGATCGTCGGACTGGCGCTCGCAGGCTCGATCGCCGCATGGTGCAATGTCGTCATGCTCTATGCGATCCTCCACCACCGCGGATTGTTCCGGCTGACCGGACGCGTTGCGGGCCGTATCGCGCGCATCGTCCTCGCCGCCGCAGCGATGGCGGCATCGCTCTATGTCGCGATCCCGCTGGCGGGCGATGCCTTTGTCGGCGGGGTGTTCGAGCGGATCATTGCGCTGGGCGCGATCGTCGGGCTGGGCGGGCTCATATTCTTTGGTTGCGCCTTCCTGTTCGGCGTGGTCAATCGCGACACCATCGGCCAGCTGCGCCGACGCAAACTCTAACGGGACGAACATCATGCGGACGCTATCGGGCATTCAGCCCACCGGAAATTTGCACCTGGGCAATTATCTGGGCGCGATCCGCAACTGGGTGCGGATGCAGGACGAGATGCCGGGCGAAAAGCTCTATTTCCTGGCCGACCTGCACGCGATCACCGTCCATAACGACCCCGCCGAGCTGACCGCGAACACGCGCGAAATGGCGGCGGCGCTGATGGCCGCGGGGATCGACCCGGCCAAGGCAATTCTGTTCAATCAGGCGCGCGTTCCCGCCCACGCCGAGCTGGGCTGGCTGCTGTTCTGCACCGCGCGCATCGGCTGGCTGAACCGCATGACCCAGTTCAAGGAAAAGTCGGGCAAGAACCGCGAGGGCGCGAGCGTCGGACTTTACGCCTATCCGGTGCTGCAAGCCGCCGACGTCCTGCTCTACCAGACGACGCATGTGCCGGTCGGCGACGACCAGAAACAGCATCTGGAGCTGGCGCGCGACATTGCGACCAAGTTCAACCTCGACACCGGCACCGAGACCTTCACCCTGCCCGAACCGACGATCCCGCCCACCGCGGCGCGAATCATGAGCCTGCGCGACGGCAATGCCAAAATGTCGAAATCGGACCCGAGCGATGCGAGCCGCATCAATCTGGTCGACGACGCCGACACGATCATGGCCAAGATCCGCAAGGCAAAGACCGATGCCGAACCGCTGCCGTCGGAGGCCGCGGGGCTGGAGGGACGGGCCGAGGCGCGGAACCTCGTGTCGATCTATGCCGCGATGGCCGATGAGAGCGTTGACGATGTGCTGACGCGTTTTGCCGGACAGGGTTTCGGGGCGTTCAAGCCCGCGCTGGGCGAGCTGCTCGTCGAAAGCTTGCGCCCGATCGCGACGCGGCTGACCGCGCTCAAGGCCGATCCTGCGGCGATCGACGCGGCGCTGGAAGATGGCGCGGCGCGCGCGACCGCGCTGGCGCGGCCAACAATCGATGCGGCTTATGTGGCGCTGGGGCTGTGTCGCTAAAATCCTGACCGGACTTGCTTATTGGTGGCGGCACCCGATATCCTGTTGTGGAACCAAGCTGCGGCAAGCCGGGTTCAACCAAGGTTAAGCCGTTGCGGCTTAGTCTATGCGATAAAGGCGCGACCTTTGGGCGCCGACAGGATTACGGAGCCACCATGATGAGCAAGTTCAACCTTCGCCACCTGGGCCTCGCCGCGATGACCGGCGCAGCGCTAGCGCTCGCCGGTTGCGCGACGCCGTTCAAGGCCGATGTCGCGCGTTTCCAGACGCAGCTGCCTGCGCCGCAAGGCCAGAGCTTTGTTGTCGAGGCGGGCAACCCGGCGCTCGCCGGCGGGATCGAATTCAGCCAATATGCCAATCTGGTCGCGGGCGAGCTCACCCGCTACGGCTATCGCCCCGCCGCGCCGGGCGAAAGCGCCGATCTGGTCGTCCGCATGGACTATGGCGTCGACAAGGGGCGCGAGCGCGTCGTGTCGAGCCCCAGCTTTGGCGATCCCTGGTATGGCGGTTACGGCGGCTATTATGGCCGCGGCTTCTATCGCCCGGTAATCGTCGCTGGGCGCGGCGGGCGCCGTTATGTCTATGGCTATCGCGACCCGTTCCTGTGGGGCGGTTTCGGACCTGGCTGGGGCGGCACCGACATCAGCAGCTACACCGTTTACACTAGCGGTTTGAACCTGCAGATCAACCGCGCCGCCGACGGATCGCGCCTGTTCGAAGGTCAGGCCGAGGCACAGTCGCGCGACAACAACCTGCAAACGATCGTCCCCAATCTGGTCGAGGCGATGTTCACCGGCTTCCCCGGCAATTCGGGCGAACGGGTGCGGATTACGGTGGCGCCGCCCGAAAAGGGGTGAGATTGCCGCCAGGCTGATGACAAAGGCCCGCCTTTCGGATGAGAGGCGGGCCTTTTGTTTTCGGGCGAAGTGCAATGTCGGGGTGCGACCGGTTGCGGCCTCAAGCGATCCTCCCCCAACGGGGGAGGGGTACCACCCGGAGGGTGGTGGAGGGGCACAGGCGGTTTACGCAGCGCTGAACTGAAAGGCCGATCCTTACGGGGGAAACCGCTGGAGGCCCGCTTCCTCACCGGTAAGGTAAACCGATAGTACCCCTCCACCAGCTTCGCTGGTCCCCCTCCCCGTTCCGGGGAGGATCGGCTTCGTCCTCTCTCCACACTGAAGAAGAACATGGGAGCGCGGCTCCAAGCTGTGCATAAACCCGGGGATAACCCCGGCACAACCCTGTGGATCAGCTGTTCAAACTGCGCCGGATCGCGGCGATTTCGGCGTCGAGTTCGCTGTCGGCGACGCGCAGCGCCTCGACCGTGCGCACCGCGTGGATCACCGTACTATGATCGCGGCCGCCGAAGCGGCGCCCGATTTCGGGATAGGAGCGCGGGGTGAGTTCCTTGGCCAGATACATCGCGACCTGGCGCGGGCGCGCGATGGCGCGAACGCGGCGCTTCGAGGCCATCTCGCTCTTGTCGAGCCGGTAATGGGCGCACACGGCGCGCTGAATCTCGTCGATCGTGATCCGCGGCCGCGCGGTGCGGACATTTTCGGCGAGCCTGTCTTCGGCGAGCCTTAAGTCCACGGTCGTCCCGGTGAGCGCGGCATAGGCGAGCAGCTTGTTGAGCGCACCTTCGAGTTCACGGATGTTGCGGGTGAAATGCTTGACCAGATAAGCGACGACATCGTCGGGGACGTCGAGCATCGGCATCAGCGCCAACCGCTGGCGAATGATCCGCTCGCGCAGATCATCCTCGGGTGCCTCGATATCGGCCACCAGCCCGCCCGACAGGCGCGACAGCAGCCGCGCCTCGACCCCATCGAGCATCGACGGCGGACGGTCGGCGGTGACGACGAGCCGCTTGCCCGCGGTCATCAGGTCATCGATCGTGTGGAGCAGTTCTTCCTGCGTCGAATTTTTGCCGATGACAAATTGCAGATCGTCGAGCAGCAGCAGGTCGGCGGCGCGCAGCCGCGCCTTGAACGCCATCATGTCGCCGCCGCGCATCGCGCCGACGAATTCGAGCATGAATTTTTCGGCCGACATCAGGATGATCGTCGCGGTCGGGTGCGCCGCGGCATAATCCTGCGCGATCGCCTGAAGCAGGTGGGTCTTGCCCTGCCCGGTCCCCGAAGCGAGATAGAGCGGGTTGAACTGCGGCGCCTCGACCATGGCCATGCGGCGCGCAGCGTTGGCGGCGAGGATGTTGCTGCGCGCGATCACAAAGCGGTCGAACGACAGCCGCGGGTCGAACGGCGACGGCACCGCGATCGTCGGTGATGCAGGGGTGTCGAAGGTCGGCAGCGGCGGGCTGGCCAAAACTGCGGCGCTCTCGGTCGCCCCGGCGCCGCCGCGCACGGTCACGCCGCGCACGGTGGGAAGATGCTGGCGCCACGCCAGTTCGAGCCGATCACCAAAGCGTTCGTTGATCCAGTTGGCCGAGAAGCGGCTGACGGTTTCGAGCGTCACCACGCCCGACAGCGCGCAATAATCGCCAAAGCGCACGGGTTTGAGCCAATGGTCGAAGGTGCGCGCACCCAGATCGCGGCGCAAGCCTTCGGCAACGCGCGGCCAGAGCGCCGCGGCGTCACCGCTCATCGCTCCATCCCTTGCACCATCACCATGAAGTCTCCCGCTCTCTGTCACGCCGCTCCGCCCCCGCTGATCCCCCGTCCTCGAACCTTCGCGCGGCCGCTCCACATACCGAGTCGTCGCTTGCGCGCAGACGCAAGCATCCTTTCCGGGATTAAGTGCCCGAAGAAGTACGAATCATGTCGATGTGGCGGCCACCGGCGAAGGCCGACGACGCACCTGTCTAGTCAGGCCGAAGCGAGTCGAGCAAGGGGCGGTCGTGTAAAAATACTGAAATAAAAATCTTGACTCGACATGGGTCGCGGAATCGCGCGAAATCCATGTTTTCATCAATGTTTTCAGTTATTTATATGTGACAATCCGGTTGCAAATCAACGAATCGCCGGAAATCCGTCACTTACCGCGCTGCAACAGATTTGCCATCGCTCGGTCACAATTGCGGGCACAAAAAAAGACCCGCGGGCATGGAGCCGACGGGTCTTTTTTGTTCCCTTTCGGGACAGCGCCGATCAGGCGATCAGATTGACGCTCTTGGTCAGGCGCGAGAATTTGCGCGCGACGGTGTTCTTGTGCAGCACGCCTTTGGCCACGCCGCGGGCCATTTCGGGCTGCGCGGCCTTCAGCGCGGTCGCCGCAGCGTCCTTGTCGCCCGCGATGATGGCGTTCTCGACCTTCTTCACCAGCGTGCGGATGCGCGAGACGCGATTCTTGTTCACGACGGTGCGCGCGGTGTTGCGGCGGATGCGCTTTTTTGCCTGCGGCGTATTGGCCATAAATTCCTCGGTTTCCAAACGGTCTAAATCAGTCGGAGCGCAGCGTCACCGGAGCAGCCGAATCGCGCGAAACGAGCGAATCAATGTCCGGATACGGCCGGTTCCGGTAACCCGGACCCTGCTCGAAGGGTGCGCGCATAGCCAGACTGCCCCGGTTGGTCAATCATTTTTGCAGCAAATGCGCGCGTCACCGCTGGCATTTGGGGCAATAAAAGGTCGAACGGCCGCTCTGGACGATTCGGGCGATCGTGCCGCCGCATTGGCACGCATCGCCCTCACGGCCATAGACGCGCCAGTCCTTGGCGAAGTAACCGAGCTCGCCGTCGGGCTGTTTGTAATCGCGCAATGTCGATCCCCCCGCCGCGATCGACTTTTCGAGCACCGCCTTGATGGCGGGCACCAGCGCCGCGAGCTTGGCGCGCGACACATCGGCCGCGGGCTTCGCGGGGTGGATGCGCGCCATATTCAGCGCCTCGCACACATAGATGTTGCCCAGCCCCGCGACGATCGTCTGATCGAGCAGCATCGCCTTGATCGGCGCGCGGCGCCCCGCCAGCACCCGTCCCAGATAGGCCGCGTCGAACGCGCCCGACAAGGGTTCGGGACCGAGGGTGACGAACGCGGGGAAGCCGGTCAGCGGATCGCCCGCGACCAGATCCACCGAGCCGAAGCGGCGGGGATCGTGGAGCGTCAGCCGCTGCCCCGCCGCAGTGTCGATCAGCAAATGGTCGTGCTTGCCGGGCTCAGCATTGCCGATCCGCCAGCTGCCCGACATGCCAAGGTGAAAGATCATATGATCGCCGCGGTCGGTCGCGATGATGCCATATTTGGCGCGGCGGGTGAGGCCGGTGACGACGGAGCCCGTGAGCCGCTGCGCAAGGTCGACCGGGAACGGCCGGCGCAGGTCGGGGCGCAGCGTCGAGACGCGCACCAGCCGCTGGCCGGTCAAATGCGGCGTCAGGCCGCGGACGGTGGTTTCAACCTCGGGGAGCTCGGGCATATCGCGCATCGGGCTACGCGCCATTTGCCTGCGCTTCAACCCTTGGCTAAAGGCCGGTGCGACTTCGTTTCTCCCCGCATCAAGGCGCGACTCCATGAGCATCCCCGATACTGTCAGCTTTGGCTACGAACAGGTTCCGGCGACCGAAAAAACCGCCAAGGTCGGCGAGGTGTTCAGCCGCGTCGCGCGCAAGTACGACATCATGAACGATGCGATGTCGGGCGGCATGCACCGGCTGTGGAAGGACCGCTTCGTGCGCCGCGTCAAACCCCGCGCGGGCGAGGCGATCCTCGACATGGCGGGCGGCACCGGCGACATCGCGTTTCGCATGGAGCCGTCGGGCGCCAGCATTACGGTGGCCGATATCAACCCCGACATGCTGGGCGTCGGCATGGAACGCGCCGCCGAGCGCGGCATCGATTCGCTGGTGTGGAGCGAGCAGAATGCCGAGACCCTGTCATTCCCCGACCAGTTTTTCGATGCCTATACGATCGCGTTCGGCATCCGCAACGTCACCGACATTCCCGCCGCACTGAAGGAAGCCCACCGCGTGCTGCGCTATGGCGGGCGCTTTTTCTGCCTGGAGTTTTCGACCAACGAATGGCCTGGCTTCGCGCAGGCTTATGACGCCTATTCGCACCGCGTGGTGCCCAAGCTGGGCAAGCTGATCGCGCAGGACGAGGACAGCTATCGCTATCTGATCGAATCGATCCGCCGGTTTCCGCCGATGCCCGAATTTGCCAAGATGATCGGCGCCGCGGGCTTCACATCGGTGAAGGTCGAGCCCATCATGGGGGGGCTGGTCGCGATCCACAGCGGTTGGAAAGCTTGACCCGTCCCGTCACCCATATCCTGCGCCTGCTGAAGTGGGGCCGCATCCTGGCGCGCCACGGGGCGCTGCGCGGGATCGAGATCGCGCCGCAGACGCCGCCGGGGGTGAAGCGACTGTGCCGGATCGCGCGCTTCGGCACCGTCCAGCCAAAAATCCCCGATTACGCCGCGGCCTTCCAGGCGATCGGCCCCGCCGCGGTCAAGCTGGGCCAGACGCTCGCGACGCGGCCCGACCTGGTCGGCGAGGATGCCGCGCGCAACCTGCTGAGCCTGCAGGACGCGCTGGCGCCCGTCGCGTTCGACCGCATCCGGCAGGAGATCGAGGCGACCTTCGAGGTGCCGCTCGAAAGCCTCTATAGCAAATTCGACCCCGACCCCGTCGGATCGGCGTCGATCGCGCAGGTCCACCGCGCCGTCACCACCGAAGGCCGTCCGGTCGCGGTCAAGATCCGTCGCCCCGGCATCGACAAGCAGTTTGCGCGCGATATCGAAACCTATGAATGGGCGGCGGCGCATCTTGAGGCACTCGGCGGCGAAGCGACGCGGCTGCGCCCGCGCCAAGTCATCGCCAATTTCCGCCGCTGGACGCTGCGCGAACTCGACCTGCGCCGCGAAGCCGCGTCGGCGTCCGAGCTCGCCGACGCGATGGTCGGGGTGCCGACCTATGAAGTCCCGGCGATCGACTGGGACCGCACGACGAGCCGCGTGATGACGCTGAGCTGGATCGACGGCATCAAGATTTCGCGCCGCGACGACCTGATTGCCGCAGGCCACGACATGGAAAAGCTCGCTGGCAATTTGGTCCACGCCTTCCTGCGCCAAGCCATCGCCGAGGGTTTTTTCCACGCCGACATGCATCAGGGCAATTTGTTCGTGAAGGCCGACGGCACGATCGCCGCGGTCGATTTCGGCATCATGGGGCGGATCAACCGGCAGGCGCGCTATTGGCTCGCCGAGATCCTCTATGGGCTGACGACGGGCAATTACCGCCGCGTCGCCGAAATTCATTTCGAGGCGCAGTACGTCCCCGATTATCACAATGTCGAGGAATTCGCGACGGCGCTGCGCGCGGTTGGCGAACCGATGCGCGGCAAGCCGGTTAGCGAGCTCAGCGTCGGGCAGATGCTCGACGGGCTGTTCGCGATCACGCGCGATTTTGACATGCAGACCCAGCCGCACCTGCTGCTGCTGCAAAAAACGATGGTGATGGTCGAGGGCGTCGCGACGATGCTGAACCCGCAGATCAATATGTGGGACGTATCGGGACCGTTTGTGAAGGAATGGATCCGCGGCGAACTCGGCCCTGAAGCCGCGCTTGCCGACGGGATCCGCGAACAGGGCAAGACGCTGGCGCTGATCCCCGACATCATCCGGCGCCTTGATGCGCAATTGCCGCGAAAGGGCGCCGCCCCGCCCGCGCCGCCGCTGCCCGACATTCCGCTGATGTGGGAAAAGGGCGAGAAACGGCGCTGGTGGCGTTATGCGCTGACCGCACTGGCGGCGGGCGCCGCCGGGGCGCTGGGCATGGCCTGGTGGGGGTAGCGTGGCGGCGGAGGGCGAACTGCATCGACTGACGATGATGGGCGCCCTCGGCTTCGGCTTTCTGACGGCCATTGCGACTGGATTGTTTGGCATATTGTTGCTGATCGCGGTGATGGTCGCCGCCGATCCCTCGGAGTTGATCGCCGATCCAGGCGGGGCCATTGCCACATTTGTCATGTTGCTGTTCGCCGGGTCGATCTTGGCCATTTTTCTGGCGGTCGTGATCGGCTGGATTCCGATAGCGATCATCGGCTGGCTTTGCGCGCGCGGTGCAGTGCGCTGGCCGCTGATGCGCCGCCGCACGCTGTGGGCAGGCATTGGCGTCGTGGCGGGCGCTTTGAGCTTGGCGCTGGCAAGCGGGGCATTGGAGGATTTCGTGACCGAGCCCGACCGCTATCATGGCGAACATTTGCGAGGCATACTGGCATTTGGCGGCGCATGCGGCGTTTTTGCATCCTTGATCTTTTGGCGGCTCACGCGCCGCACGCTACCCATGGGTGGGCCGATTGACCTTTCAAACCGATGTGCATATTTTATGCGCAAGGAGGATGGCGATGAACCGTCAGACGCGATTCGAAGGTCCGAAAAAGCCGACTAATGTGTCGTTGAGCGCCGAGTTAGTTGACGAAGCGAAGAAGCTGGAGATCAACGTCAGCGAAGCATGCCAGGCGGGCTTGCTGGCCGAGGTCAAAAAAGCCCGCGAGGCGGCGTGGAAAGCGGAAAATCGCGCCGCTATGGAAGCGTCCAACGAGTATGTTCGCAAACACGGTCTTCCGCTGGCGAAATATCGGCAATTTTAATGGCACAGTTCGATGTATGTCGTACCGCTGACGGCGATCTGGTGGTCGATTGCCAATCCGACTTACTCACTCATCTCAACACCCGGCTGGTCGTCCCGCTGCTAACCGCAGATCAGTTCGAGGTCGTCGCGAAGCGGCTCAATCCGCTGTTCATGATCGACGACGTCGAGCATGTGATGTACACGCAATTCGCCTCGGCCATTCCTGCCCATCAGCTCAGCGAGACCGTCATGTCCTTGGACGGCAGCAGCTTCGAGATCATGAATGCACTCGACGTGCTGTTGACCGGAGTCTGACGATGACCAACCCCCGCATCCTGCTCATCATCGGCGGTGGTATCGCGGCCTATAAATCGATCGAGCTTGCCCGCCTGCTCCGCAAATCGGGCTATGTCGTGCGCTGCGTCATCACTCGCGCAGGCGAGCAGTTTGTGACGCCGCTGACGCTAGCGGCATTGAGCGAGAACAAGGTTTATACCAATCTTTTCGACCTGAAGGACGAGGTTGAAATGGGGCATATCCAGCTGAGCCGCGAGGCCGATCTGGTCGTTGTTGCGCCCGCAACCGCCGATTTGTTGGCCAAGATGGCGGCGGGAATCGCCGACGATCTGGCCACCACCCTGCTCCTTGCCACCGACAAGCCGGTGCTTGCCGCACCCGCGATGAATGTCCGCATGTGGCTTCACCCCGCGACGCAGCGTAACGTGGCGACCTTGCGCGGTGACGGCGTCACCGTGATGGCGCCCGACGAGGGCGAGATGGCGTGCGGCGAATTTGGACCGGGACGCTTGCCTGAGCCGGCGGCGATCAAGGACGCGATCGATGCCGCGCTGGCCGCTGCGCCCGCGGTCACTGCGATGGTCGGGCAACCCGATTTCGCGCCCGCCAATCACCGCCCGCTTTATGGCCGCCGCATCCTGATCACCGCCGGACCGACACACGAGCCAATCGACCCGGTGCGCTACATCGCCAACCGGTCGAGCGGCAAACAGGGTTTTGCGATCGCGGAGGCCGCTGCTGCGGCGGGGGCCGAGGTGCTGCTGATCGCCGGGCCGGTGCCGCTGCCCACCCCGCCCGGCGTGATCCGCGTCGATGTCGAAACCGCGGTCGAGATGGCCGCCGAGGTTGAACAAGGCTTGCCGGTCGATGCAGCGATCATGGTCGCTGCGGTCGCCGACTGGCGCGCCGCCGACCCCGCGGGCCAGAAGATCAAGAAGGACGGCAGCGGCGCGGTGCCACCGCTCGCGCTGGCCGAAAATCCCGACATCCTTGCAGGGGTCGCCAAGAGCGCCGAGCGCCCCACCCTGCTGATCGGCTTTGCCGCCGAGACCAACGACGTCATCGCCCATGCGCAGGCGAAGCTGGCGCGCAAGGGGTGCGACTGGATCGTCGCCAACGACGTCGCCGCTGACCCGATGGGGGGCGAGACCAACCGGGTGCATATCGTTAGCAAAACCGGGATAGACAGCTGGGACCGACTGCCGAAAGCCGCCGTCGCCCGCAAATTGATGGAAAAGATCGCCGATGAGCTCGATGCGCGTAGCCCCCGCCAGTCCGATTGAAATCCGCATCCAGCGGCTGCCCAATGGCGGCGGCCTGCCCCTGCCCGCTTATGCCAGCGATGGCGCGGCGGGGATGGATGTGGTCGCGGCGGAATCGCTGACGATCCGTCCCGGTACGCGCCATGCGGTGGCGACCGGGTTCGCAATGGCGATCCCGCCCGGCTATGAGGTGCAGGTGCGCCCGCGCTCGGGCCTCGCGCTCAAACATGGCATTACCTGTCTCAACACGCCGGGGACGATCGATAGCGATTATCGCGGCGAGGTGAAGGTGATCCTGGCCAATCTGGGCGAGGATAATTTCGAGGTGAAGCGCGGCGACCGCATCGCGCAGCTCGTCCCGGCGCCGGTCCAGCGCGCGAGCTTTGCCGAGGTGACGACGCTGGACGAAACGACACGCGGCGCAGGCGGTTTCGGGTCGACCGGGGTCGAGAGCGAACCCGTTGATGAAACCGCCGATGCCGAAGGACTGGCGTCGCTGTCGGGGATCAAGACCCGGCGATCGAGCGAGTAATTGCTAACCGACGCCGAACTCGACCGCTATGCGCGCCAGATCATCCTGCCAGCGTTCGGCGGCGCGGGGCAGGCGAAGCTGAAGGCCGCGCATGTTGCGATCGTCGGCGCGGGCGGAATCGGGTGTCCGGCGATTACTTATCTGGCGGCGGCGGGGGTCGGCAGGCTGACGATCGTCGATGATGATGTCGTCGAATTGTCGAACCTGCAACGCCAGCCGCTGTTCACCGATAGCGACATCGGGTCGCTGAAGGCCGCGGTCGCAGCGGATGCGGTGCGGCGGATCAATCCCCATGTCGTAGCGGTCGCGGTCGCCGAACGGCTGGACGCCACCAACGCCGCGGCGCTGCTGTCAGGCGCGACGCTGATCCTCGATGGCTGCGACAATTTCGCCACCCGGCTGGCGGTCAACCACGCCGCCGTCGCCTTGCAAATCCCGCTGCTCAGCGCCGCAATCGGGGCGTTCGAGGGACAGGTCGCGCTGTACGAGGGTTGGCGCCCCGGCAGCCCCTGTTACGCGTGCCTCGTCGGCGACGATCCGAACCAGGAGGGGCTTAACTGCGCCGAGACCGGGGTGATGGGCGCTCTGGCCGGGATGATCGGGACGATGGCGGCGCTGGAGGCGGTGCGCGCGCTGACTGGCTGGGGGTCGGCTTTGACCGGGCGGCTGGCGATCATCGACATGCTCGACCGACGCTGGCGCGAGGTCGCGGTCGCCGAGGATCCAGAGTGTCCGATATGCCGGGGCTGAGCATCATCATTGGGTCGGCCGATGGCGAGCGTTTCTATGCCGCGCTCGAGACGGCGGCCGCGGCCGCGGCGCTCGGGAGATCGGCGCGGATATTCCTGCAAGGACCAGCGGCGGCGCTGCTGCGCACGCCCGTCGCCTTTGCGGGCGATGCGGCGCGGCGCGCGTCGGGGCAGCCTGATCTGGTGTCGCTGATCGCCGAGGCCATGGCGATGGACGTGCGGCTGATCGTCTGCCAGTCGGGTATGGCGCTGATCGGCATGACCGCGAGCGAACTGGTGCCGCAGGTGCGGTCGGGCGGGCTGGTAAGCTTTATGGCCGATATCGGCGAGGCGGATCGGTTGGTGGTGTATTGAAAATCAATCCTCCCTGTGGCGAGGCCATGGGGAGGGGGACCGCTCGCGAAGCGAGTGGTAGAGGCGCCGCGACGGCAGCGTTATGGCCCCTCCGTCAGCGCTTCGCGCTGCCACCTCCCCATCGCTGCGCGACAGGGAGGATCAAGCGGTCACGGATTATCGCAAACCGTAATCGCGTCGGGTTCCGGCCGCTTCCCGCTCGGCACGAACCGCGCCAGATACCCCCCGGCATGTTGTTTGTCGTCGTAGGACACCAGCTTGTACCCGACCGCCTGAAACTCGCAGACGAGCAGGCGGAACGGCGTGCCATGGTCGGCGATCGGGCGGTCGCCGTCGACGACAATCACCTGCCCGCCCGTGCGCAGTGCGGGGCGCAGCCGCCACAGAAAGGCGTAAGGCTCGCCGATCTCGTGATACATATGGACCATGAATACGCGGTCAAAACTCGCCGCGGGGAGGCGCGGATCGTCGACCGCGCCGAGTTTCAGCGAGACATTGTCGAGCCGTTCGCGCGCGACGCGGTCGGCGAGGCGCTCGATCACCTCGGGAATGATGTCCTGCGCCAGCACCCGCCCGGTCGCGCCGACGCGCTGCGCCAGGCGCACCGTATAATAGCCGTCGCCCGCGCCAATGTCGGCGACGGTCATGCCCGGACGAACGTCGGCCGAATCCATGACGTCTTCGGCCTCGTTGACGCGGTCGCGCGCTTCCTCGGTCGACCATTTGGTCGAGACCGTCGGCGCCACGGGGCGGTCGGCGGGCGGAAAGTCGCGCGCGGTTACGGCGCGGTCGCCGCTGTCATCCCATGGCGCATCGCAGCTGCCGAGCAGCGGCATCAACGCGAGCAGGATGGCGGCGGATCGCTTCATCAATCGATATCCTCAACCTCGACCTTTTCGCCCGTCACCTTCTGCGACAGCGCCGCTGCCATGAACGGGTCGAGCGCGCCATCGAGCACGTCGCCGGGCGCGGTCGAGGTGACCCCGGTGCGCAGATCCTTGACCAACTGATACGGCTGGAGGACGTAGGAGCGGATCTGGTGGCCCCAGCCGATTTCGGTCTTCGCCTGATATTCGCCTGACGCCGCGGCTTCGCGCTTTTGCAGCTCGGCCTCGTACATCCGCGCCTTCAGCATCCCCATCGCGGTCGCGCGGTTCTTGTGCTGCGAGCGGTCGTTCTGGCTGGCCACCACGATACCGGTTGGGATGTGGGTGATGCGCACCGCCGAATCGGTGGTGTTGACGTGCTGGCCGCCCGCGCCCGAGGCGCGATAGGTGTCGATCTTGAGGTCGCCTTCGTTGATTTCGATATCGATATTGTCGTCGATCACCGGATAGACCCACACCGACGAGAAGCTGGTGTGGCGGCGCGCCGAGCTGTCGTAGGGCGAAATGCGGACGAGACGGTGGACGCCGCTTTCGGTCTTGGCATAGCCATAGGCATTCTCGCCCTTGACCAGCATCGTCGCCGATTTGATTCCCGCCGTTTCGCCGGCCTGATATTCGACCAGCTCGACCTTGAAGCCGCGCTTTTCGGCCCAGCGGCTGTACATGCGCTGGAGCATTTCGGCCCAGTCCTGGCTTTCGGTACCGCCCGCGCCCGCATGAACCTCGATATAGGCGTCGTTGGCGTCGGCTTCGCCCGCGAGCAACGCCCGGATCTTGTCCTCTTCGGCGCGCGCGGCGAGGGTTGCCAGCGAGGCCACTGCCTCGTCGACCATCGCCTCGTCGCCTTCCATTTCGGCGAGCTCGATCAGTTCGGCGGTGTCGGCGCATTCACTTTCGATCGCGCGCGTCGCGCTAATCGCCGCATCGAGCCGCTGCCGCTCACGCATCACTTCCTGCGCGGCCTTGGGGCTGTCCCACAGGGTCGGATCCTCGACCTTGGCATTGAGCTCGTCAAGCCGCCGCACCGCGCGGTCCCAGTCGAGAAAACGCCGCAGCAGCGCCAGCGCGGCGCCAATCTTGTCGATATGATCCTGCGCTTCGGCGCGCATGTCCTTGCTCCTGAAACTAGTGAAAACCGGCCATAGAGGCTCAGCCGTCAGAGACAAGCGGTCAGATGATCCCGCCGCGGTCGTCGAGGAAGTCGTTGTCGCTGCGCCCCGCCGGACCTTGCCGCACCGGCGCATCCTGTCGCCGGGGGGTTTTCACCGGCTGGATCTCTTCTTCGCGGATCGTCCGGCGCGGCTCGCTTTCGGGCTTGAACGCTTCCCAGATGATCGACGCCTTGGGATCGGTTCCCGGCCAGCTGCCATAGACGCGGCGGCCCGACCGGCGGTCGATGCGCACCATCCGCACGCCCTTTGGCGCCGCAAAGGGAATCGGCTGGCGGTCGGCGAGCGCGGCGAGCGCAAAATCCTTGAAGATCGGCGCCGCATAGCTGCCACCCTGCGCATAGCCGCCCATGCTGCGCGGCTGGTCAAAGCCGATATACATACCGGCCACCACATCGGGGGTGCCACCGACGAACCACACATCGTTCGGTCCCGTGGTCGTGCCGGTCTTGCCGAACAGCGGTACATTCAGGTCGCGCAGCCGCACTGCGGTACCGCGCTGGACAACGCCTTCGAGCATATGGACGACCTGATAGGCGGTCATCGGGTCCATCAACTGCTTGCCCGATTTGGCAAAGCGCGGCATCGGGCGGCCGTCCCAATCCTTTTTATTGCAGCCTTCGCAGGGTTTCCAATTGGCGGGAAAAATCACCTTGCCGCGGCGGTCTTGCGCATAGTCGATAACGCGCGGTTTCAGCTCGCGGCCATGGTTGGCGAGCATCGCATAGGCGTTGGTGATCTTTTCCACCGTTGTCGATCCGGCGCCGAGCGCGGTCGAGAGATAGGGTTCGTGCTTACCAATGCCCATCGCCGCGATTGTTTCGACGACCGGTTCCATGCCGACCTGGCTCGCGGCGCGCACCGTCATCAAATTGCGCGACTGTTCGAGGCCCCAGCGCATCGTATGTTCGCCGCTGCCCCCCGAGTTGCCGAAGTTGCGGAAGCATTTGTTGCCGAGGCGCGCGCCCTGATAAACGCAGAACGAGCCGTCGACGATCATCGTCGCGGGGGTCATGCCATTGTCGAGCGCCGCGGCGTAAACGAACGGCTTGATCGTCGAGCCCGGCTGGCGCTGCGCCTGGGTCGCGCGGTTGAAGGGCGAGAGGCGGACGTCGAAGCCGCCCTGCATCGCATAGATGCGCCCCGAGTGCGGGCTTTCGACGACCATGCCGCCCGACACTTCGGGGATGTTGCGCAGGGCATAGCTGCTGCCGCCGGTCGATTTGACGACGATCAGGTCGCCGGGGCGCATCGCCGAAAAGGCGGTGCCGCCGGTCTTGCGATAGCCGAGCGTCGCAGCGCTGGCGGGCAGCGTCCCGGTATCGCCATTGGCAAAACCGATCTGTGCCGCCCCCGCCGATTTCGACAGCACTGCGGCGACGCGCCAATTGTCATAATCGATGCCAATAAAGCTCGATGCGAGGCGGCTCTGCCACTGATCGTCGGCCTCGATCCGGGCAATCGGTCCCGACCAGCCTTTGCCAGCGTCGTAACGCTGAAGCCCCTTGCGCAGCGCCATCGTCGCCGCAGTCTGCATCTTGCCATCATAGGGGGTGCGCACCCACAGCCCGCCAGCATAGACACTCAGTGGCCCGTCGTCGGCGGTTTCGCCGAACTGGGCGATCAGCTGGCGCCGCACCTCTTCCATATAATAGCCGCCGACCTGCGCGATCGCGGTGTTGCCGCTGTTGGTGAGGCCGAGCGGCATGGCGCGCGCTGCGTCGCGCTGCGCGGCGGTGATCCAGCCATTGCTTTCCATCGACCCGAGCACGAAATTGCGCCGCGCCAGCGCCTCTGCCGCGTTGCGCGTCCGGCCATATTTTTCGGGAGCCTTGGGCAGGATGGCAAGGAACGCCATTTCGTAGAGCTGGAGCTGATCGACATCCTTGTCGAAATAGGCACGGCTCGCCGCCTGCACCCCGAACGCGCGGCGACCGAGCGGGATTTCGTTGAGATAGAGTTCGAGGATCTGTTCCTTGGTCAGCGCATCCTCGATCCGCATCGCCAGGATCGCCTCGCGCACCTTGCGGCGATAGCTGAGCTCGTTGGTCAGCAGCAGGTTCTTGGCGACCTGCTGGGTGATCGTCGAGGCGCCGACCGGACGGCCGCTGCTCGACAGATTGGTGATGATTGCCGAGGCGATGCCCGGATAATCGATGCCGCCATGACTGAAGAACGTCTTGTCTTCGGCCGCCAGGAACGAGCGGACGAGCAGCTGCGGATATTCGCTGTAATCCAACTGCACGCGGCGTTCGCGGGCGTAGCTGTGGACGGGTTTGCCCTCGCCATCGCGGACCATCGTCGGCAGCGGCGGTTCATAGTCGCGCAGCTGATCGACCGACGGCAGGTCGCGGGCAAAAACCGCCCAGATCAGAATCAGCCCCAGCACACCCGCCAGCGCCAGATAACCGAGCCAGCGGAACCAGCGCCGCGTCCACATCCCGCGCAGCCAGGCGATGACGGCATTGCTGTCGCGGCGCAGGCGCAGGCGGAAATCGGGCGGACTGTCGGCGACCATGATGCCTGCCTCTAAAGCGTGGATCGCCGAAAGGGAAGCATGGTTGCGGCGGGGTGGGCGAAGTGGTTGCACGCGAGCGCAGGTAACCCCTCCCGCAAGCGGGAGGGGCAGCGAAACTTGCGAACTTGTTCGCTAGGTGCAGCGGGGTGGGCAATAGCACGGTCCGGGGCTCGCTTCGCTCGCGCCCTCCCCTAACCCCTCCCGTAAGCGGGAGGGGAACTGATGAAGTCAAGCAACGCGAAACGCAGCATCACAGCAACATCCGCCAGCGCCGCGTCCGCCGATACGCGGTCTTCCTCGTACAGCATTTCGTCGGCGGCGAAGCCGATCTCGACCGCGAGCCGGAGCCGCGTCCACAGCATATCGCGGTCGATTGCCGCCACATAGGGCGCACAAGCCTCGGTCAGCCGGTCGGTCACATAGCGGTGCGATTCGAGCCGCACATGGACAAGCCGCGGCGAGGCGTGGAGCGCGCGCAAGATCCACACCGCGCCCGGTTCGGCACGCGTCACCGCGGCGTTGTCGCCCAGCAAGTCGCCGATATGATCGGCCATTGCCGCGATCCCACCGGGCGCGTGCTGGGCGAGCCAAGCCTCCAGCACCGCGTTCTGGCGGTCCATCAGCCGCCGCCCCAGCGCCTCCAGCACCGCATATTTGTCGCCGAAATAGCGGTAGAGCGCGGGCGGGGTCAGGCCCGCGCGCGCGGCGATCATATTGGTCGAAATCCGTTCGAGCCCGACCTCTCCGAGCAACGCCCCTGCGACGTCGAGCAGGCGCGATCGGGTCTGGCGCGCGCGGTCCTGCTGCGGCGGACGCTTCACCGCCCCGGGCGCGTTCACCGCGCCCGGCCGCGCGCGCTGACGGGCCAGATATCGACCAGCGTTTCGCCCGCGACGACATGATAGCTGTCGTAGAGATTCACTGTCGGGTCGCAGTGCGGCACCGTCAGGCTGACCGGGTCGCCGGGCGCGAGCTGCACCCCGATTCCGGGGGCGATCAGTGCCGCATGTTCGTCGCCCATGAAGGCGAAGAAGGCCGCGTCGGGCGCCCCGCGCTGCACCACCGCGACACCGCCGTCGGTCGACAGCGATTTATACCCGGCGTCGATGGTGACCAGCCCGCTGTGGTTGGCGCTGACCACGCGCGCATCGACCGACAGCGAGACCTCGAACGGCGGTTCGCTTTCCTCGCCGGTCAGATCGCAGTCGAGATATTGCTTGTCCATGAAGACGTAACTTCCCGCCTGCAATTCGGTGAAGACGCGAAGGTCGAGGTCCATGCGATGGGTGCCGGTGCCCGATCCGGTGATGATTTCGGGCGCGAACCCCGCGTCGGCCAGCGCCGCGATGACGCTTTGCAAATAGCCGGTGCGCTCGACAATCGCCGCGCGGCGGTCGGCATAGCTTTCGATATGCTGCTGCGACCCGCAGTAGAATTGCACACCGCGATATTCGAGGTTGGGAGCGGCGGCGATGACCTCGGCCAGTGCCACCGCCGCGTCCGCCGACGCAACCCCGGTGCGCGCGATGCCGGGATCGATGTCGATGATGACGTCGAGACTTGCATCCGCCGCCGCGAGTGCGATCTGAAGCTTCTCGGCGACACCCGGATGATCGACCACCGCCATCAATCCTTCAGCAGTGGCCGCGAGCGCAGCGAGCCGCTCGATCGCGCGCGGCGCCGCTACGGGGGAGGTGATCAGGATGCCCGTCACGCCGCCCTCACTCAGCGCCTCGGCCTCGCCGATCTTGGCGCAACATACGCCGACCGCACCTGCCGCGATCTGACGCTTGGCGATATCGACGCTTTTGTGCGTTTTGGCATGTGGACGCAGCGCGACGCCGTGGTGGGCGGCGAGCGCCGCCATATGTTGTATATTACGGTCGAGCGCTTCGACATCGAGCACGAGCACCGGGGTATTGAGGTCGGCGCGCGAGCCCTGCTGGTCAATCAGATGCGCATGAAGGTCGCGGTCGGTGGTCATGCGAACAGGCTTTCGAGATGCGGGTTGAGGAATTTGCCGCCGGGGTCGGCGGCGCGGCGGACGGCGTTGTAGCGCCCCGCCATCGGATAGAGCGCCGCGACATCGGCGCGCGTGAGTGTGTGGCGCTTGGCCCAGTGCGGCCGCCCGCCGTGGCTGCGAAAGATCGTCTCGGCCTCGGCGAACAGGTTCCGCCACGGCATCTTGGCATATTGATGCATCGAGATTGCGGCCACGGGCCCGGCGTTCATCGGGCTCATCCAGATGTCGTCGGCGGCGACGGTGCGAAATTCGAACGGGAAGGTAACGGGCAGCCGTTTACGCCGGATCCACCCGACAACCTCGGCGAGGGTATCGAGTCCGACGGCGCGCGGCATTTCATATTCCATTTCCTCGAAGCGCAGATTGCGGTCGGAGGGAAAGATGCGGTGCGCCGGACCGCGGCGCCGCCCCGAAATGCCGCCTTTCATCATCAGCCGCTGGAGCGACGGGGTGAGGAAGGGCAGCCGCGCCGAAATGTTGAGGATGCGGCGAAAACCGGCCTCCTCCATATCGGTCGTGGTCGGCGGCGGATCGCATGGATCGCACAGGTCGAGCGTTTTCAGGATCACGTCGTCGCTGTGCGGAAAGAACCAGAATTCGACATGGCGGTGCTGCCGCGCCAGCTCATTATAGCTCTCGCGCACCTCCGCCCAGCGGCGCTTTTCGATCCGTTCCGAGAGGTGAAAGGCGGGGACGACCGCAACCTCGATCTCGGTCGCGACCCCGAACAGGCCGAGCGACAGCCGCTGCGCCTGATACAAATCGGCGTTGGTTGTCGCATCGCACCAATGCGCCTCGCCGTCGGCGCCGATCAGCCGGAAGCCGCGCGCAAAGGTCGCGAGCGAACCCAGTTCCACCCCGGTGCCGTGGGTACCCGTCGCCATCGCCCCGGCGAGCGACTGCGGATTGACATCGCCCTGATTGGCGAGCGCCAATCCTTCGTCCCATAGCGCCGCGGTCAGCCGCCGGATGCTCCACCCGGCGGGGATGCGCGCGGTCTGGCGGTCGGCGGCGATGCGCATCACACCCGCCAGATCGTCGAGGCTGACGATCAGCTCGTCCGATGCGCAGAGCGGCATGAAACTGTGCCCGGCGCCAGCGACGCGCAGCTTGTGCGCGCTACGGACCAGCGCAGCGAGTTCGTCCTCGCTATGCGGGCGGGCGATTTGCGCGGGCGCGGTGACGCTGCCCGACCAGTTGCTCCAGCTCATGCCTCTCTCCCGCCGCCAGCGACGGCAAGCTGGCTAGGTGAAGAAAGTTAGTCAAGACTATATTTCAAAAGCCCCTCCCCTTCAGGGCAGGGCGATTGTGGTTACCGCGCCGCGATCTGCCGCGCGAAATGGATCTGGACCGCATTGCGCACGCCGCGCGCAACCTTCTTCTGCCCCGCCGCCGACGCCAGAAACTCGGCGTCGTCCTTGTTCGAGATGAAGCCGGTTTCGAACAGCACCGATGGCGTATCGGGCGCCTTCAGCACCACGAACGAGGCAAAGCGATGCGCGTGAGTGCGGAATTTGACCGCTTCGCCTGCCTCGCGCTGAAGCAGCCGGGCAAAATCGGAGGCGACGTTCATCGTCTCGCGCTGGGTCAGGTCGAGTAGGATCGACGACACATCGCCGCTGTGAGCGCCGAGATCGACGCCATTGATCACATTCGCCTTGTTTTCGCGCGCCGCAAGCCGCGCCGCTTCGCGGTCGGAGGCGACTTCGGACAAGGTGTAGATCGACGCGCCGCTGGCGGTCTGGTTTTCCGCCGCATCGGCGTGGATCGAAATGAACAAATCGGCCTTCAGCCGCCGCGCGATGCCGAAACGCTCCTCAAGCACCAGATAGCGGTCGTCGCCGCGGGTCAGCGCGACGCGGACACGGCCCGAGGCGAGCAGGTCGTCGCGGATGGCACGGGCGAGCGCGAGGGTGATGTCCTTTTCGCGTTTGCCGCTGTGCGGGCTGATTGCCCCCGGATCGTGGCCGCCATGCCCGGCGTCGAGCACGACCAGCGGCAGGCGGCTGTTGTTCGGCCCTTCGATCCGCGGCAACGCGACGCTCGGCTTCGGCTTGCCGATCGGGACGCTGACGCTGTAGCGTTTTCCCGGAGGCTTAGCGCGAAAGCCCGCGGGCGGGGCCAATTCGGTGCGCGAACCGCCCGCGATACGGTCGACCATCTGCCCCGACGGCACGGGGGTCGCAGATAGGCCAATCAAGGCGAGCAGCAGGCTCATGGCACGATTATGCGGCGCGCGGCGCACACTGGTCCAGCGCTTAATTCTAAAATTTCAGGATCAAGGCCGCAAACCATCGTGAACGCACCGTTAGCCATGAAGCGTGAAATGCCCGTTAAGCCGCGAATCTGCCAGATGAACAGAACCGCGACCCTTGCGGAAGCGCGGCAGCGTCCCATCTTTCTATCGTGGCGCTGTTGCCGTCAGCCCGCGCCGATGCTAGCACAGCATCACTGACGGTGTCGTTCCCGGTGCCGTCCGGCCTTTTGAGGGGAAGGCCTGCTCCGCAAAAATTGCGGAACATGGCCGCCTTGGCGCCGGATATGCGGGGATCGGCAACCTGCCGTCAGTCCACCCGGTTGACCGGACAGTCGGGGCGATCGCTAGACGCCCGCCCTGCCCGCCCGCTCACCCCATGTAACAGGTTGATGCCGCATGAGGCTTGCCATGCCCTCTTTTCATCCCGACGCGGGCGCTTTTGCCGCCGCCGTCGCCGGATGCAAAGACCGCATGCGCGTCCAGCATCGGACGCAGGCTCCCCGCGGCAATAACGTCTTTTTTCGTATCATCCGTATCCACCGCGATCTTTCGTCAAGGAAGGTCGCGGGATTTTTTGATGGCGCGCTACGGCGCGCTTGGAGTGTAACTAATGACCACGCGCATGTTGATCGACGCGCGGCACCGGGAAGAAACCCGGGTCGCCGTCACCCAGGGAAACCGCATCGAGGAGTTTGATTTCGAGTCCGCCGAGCACAAGCAGCTCAAGGGCAATATCTATCTGGCCAAAGTAACCCGCGTCGAACCGTCGCTGCAGGCAGCGTTCATCGAATATGGCGGCAATCGCCACGGGTTCTTGGCGTTCAGCGAAATCCACCCCGATTATTACCAGATTCCGAAGGAAGATCGCGAAGCGTTGCTGCGCGAAGAGGCCGAACATGCCGCCGCCGCCGCGCAGCGCGCCGAGGAAGACCTCGACGCGTTGGAAGGCGACGTTGCCGACGTCGAATATCATGACGAGGATGACAATGGCGACAGCCGCCACGACCGCGACGATGACGATCGTGACGAGCGCAACGATGGCGACGACGATGACCGCGACGATAACGGCGACGCCGAGAATGGCGACGGCGAAGAGGGCGGCGAAGGATCCGAAGAAGGCCGTGACGGCCGGGGCGATCGCGGCGACCGCAAGGGTCGGGGCCGCGGGCGCGGCAACGGCCGCAAGGGTGGTGGCCGCGGACGCAGCAGCCGCCGCGACGAGGATGACAGCGAAAACCGCATGTCGCTCCGCCGCCGTTACAAGATCCAGGACGTCATTCGCCGCCGCCAGGTGATGCTGGTTCAGGTGGTCAAGGAAGAGCGCGGCAACAAGGGCGCGGCGCTGACCACCTATTTATCGCTGGCCGGTCGTTATTGCGTGTTGATGCCCAACACGATGCACGGCGGCGGGATCAGCCGCAAAATTTCGAACGGCGCCGATCGCCGCAAGCTGAAGGCGATGATCGACGAACTCGCGCTGCCGCCGACGATGGGCTGCATCGTCCGCACCGCCGGGATGAGCCGCACCAAGGTCGAGATCAAGCGCGACTTCGACTATCTCGCCCGCCTGTGGGACGAGATTCGCGAAAAGACGCTGCAATCGAGCGCTCCGGCGCTGGTCCACTCGGACAGCGACCTGGTCAAGCGCGCGATCCGCGATATCTATCACAAGGATATCGAGGAAGTGCTCGTCGAAGGCGACGAGGGCTATAAGGCCGCCAAGCAGTTCATGAAGTTGCTGATGCCCAGCCATGCGCGGCGGGTGAAGCAATATGCCGATCCGGTGTCGCTCTATCAGCGTTACGGCGTCGAGGATCAGTTGGCCGGGATGCTCAATCCCGTCGTCCAGCTGAAATCGGGCGGTTATCTGGTGATCAACCCGACCGAAGCCTTGGTGTCGATCGACATCAACTCGGGCCGCTCGACCCGCGAGCATAATATCGAGCAGACCGCGGTCAGCACCAATCTGGAAGCCGCGGCCGAAATCGCCCGCCAGCTGCGTCTGCGCGACATGGCCGGGCTGATCGTGATCGACTTCATCGACATGGATCATGGCTCGAACGTCCGCAAGGTCGAGCGGGCGATGAAGGACGCGCTGAAGAACGACCGCGCGCGCATCCAGGTCGGTCGCATCTCGGGCTTTGGCTTGATGGAAATGAGCCGCCAGCGCCTGCGCACCGGCGTGCTCGAAGCATCGACGCGCCCGTGCCCGCATTGCGAAGGCACCGGGCTGGTCCGCACCGCCTCGTCGGCGGGGCTCAGCGCGCTGCGCCTGATCGAAGAAGAAGCGGCACGCGGCAAGGGCAGCCGGATCACGCTTCGCGCCAGCCAGGAAGCGACTTTCTATCTGCTCAACGAAAAGCGCCGCGAGCTGCGCGACATCGAGGAGCTGTACGGCGTCATCGTCGAAATCCTGCCCGACGGCGAGACCGAAGGTGCGCGGATGGCGGTCGAAGTCACCGGCCCGCCGCCGACGCAGCGCCGCAGCTTTGCCCCGATCGCGCCGATCGAGGACGAGGATGACGACGATTATCCCGAAGACGAGGATGCGGAAGCGGCCGAAGAAGAAGCCGAAGCTCGCCCCGCACGCCAGCGTGAACGCGCATCCGAGGGCGGCGAGAGCGACACCGACGGCGAGGGCCGCAAGCGCCGCCGCCGTCGTCGCCGCGGTCGTCGCGGCCGCCGCGACGAGGAAGGTAATGAAATCCTCGAGAACGGCGAAGAACGCGATGGCGAAGCCGAGCGCGACGACGCCGCCGACGGTGCCGAGGAGGGTGAGGCCGCACCGGCAGAAACCGCCAGCGATGGCGAGGCAGAAGCCGGGACCGAAGCCGTCGATCCCGACGCCAAACCGCGCCGCCGACGGGGTGGCCGTGGTCGCAAGCCCAAGGTCGACGCGGCAGAGGCAACCGACGACACCGCCGCAGAAGCTGTCGAAGCCCCGCTAGCCGCGGACGTCGCCGAACCGGTCGCCGACGACGCACCGGCTGCCGAGGAAAAGCCGAAACGCAAGCGCGCACCGCGCAAGACCAAGGCGGCAGTCGAAGCCGAAGCCGCCGACGCTGCGGTCGAAGCGGCACCGGAAGCGGTGGAGGCCGAACCCGTTGCCGAGGCCGAACCGGAAGCCGAACCCGCCAAACCCGCGCCGAAGAAGCGGGCGAGCCGCGCCAAAAAGGCGGTTGCAGCGGACGCGGCGCCCGAAGCGGCGACGACGGGCGAAGCTGAAACCGAAGCCGCCAATGGCGACGAGAGCGGCGTCGGTCCCGACGGCGAACCGCGTCGCGGCTGGTGGCAGCGCACTTTCGGCTGATCCGAGCGAAATACGTCTCATCATGGCTTCCTCCGGCAAACGCCGGGGGAAGCCATGATCGTTTTCCGCCAAAGTCTCGCCTTGCCTCCACGCGCGCTGACCCCCACAAAGCTGGCATGGCTTCAGTCGATGTTCAGATGCGCCGCGCGAGGGAAGGCAGGATGATGCCGCCCTCCCCCAAATCGATCTTTCGGACAGGCGCATGGCGCCCGCTGCTCCGGATCGCACTGACCCTGCTCGCGATGCTCGCCGTGACGATACGCCCGGCGATGGCGCAATCGATCCTGCGCGATGCCGAGACCGAAGCGCTGTTTCAGGACATGATGGACCCGCTGCTCGTCGCAGCCGGGCTGCAACCGGGGCAGGTGCGCGTCCATCTGCTTGGCGACCCCAGCATCAACGCGTTCGTGGCGGGCAGTCAGGACGTCTATGTCTTTGCCGGGCTGATCGAGGCCGCCGACACTGCCGAAGAGGTGCAGGGTGTGCTCGCGCACGAACTGGGCCATGTCATCGGCGGTCACGCGATTCGCGTCAATGACGGCGCCAAGACGGCCACCGGCATATCGCTGCTCAGCCTTTTGCTGGGTGCCGCGGCGATCGCGGCGGGCGCGGGCGAAGCCGGCATGGGTGTCATGATGGCGGGGCAGCAGGCCGCGCTGGGCAAATATCTGGCGTTCAGTCGCGTTCAGGAATCGACTGCCGACGCGGCGGGCGCCCAATATCTTTCCAAGGCCGGGATCAGCGGCCGCGGCAGCCTGGCCTTTTTCAAAAAATTGCAGAATCTGGAATTTCGTTACGCGGTGAAGCAGGACGATGATCAGGCCTATGGCCGCACCCATCCGATGTCGGGCGATCGCATCCAGGCGCTGCGCGAGGTCTATGTGATCGATCCGGCGTGGGACAAGCCCGCCGATCCGGTGATCGAGGCACGTTTTCAGCGAATCAAAGCAAAATTGTCCGGTTTCATGACCGATCCCGACCGGACGCTGCGCAAATTCCCCGAAACCAACACAAGCATTCCGGCGCGTTACGCGCGCGCCTACGCCTGGCATCGCAGCGCCTATCCGCAAAAAGCGCTGGACGAAGTCAAGGCGCTGCTCGCCACCAATCCACGCGACCCTTATTTTCTGGAACTTGAAGGCCAGGTGCTGCTCGAATCGGGGCGCCCCAAGGAAGCGATCCCGGCGCTGCGCAAAGCGGTGACGATATCGCGGTCGCAGCCGCTGATTAGCGCGACGCTGGGCCACGCGCTAATCGCGACCGAAGACCCGGCCAATTTCACCGAGGCCGAGGATGTGCTGAAAACGGCGGTGGCACTCGACAATCAGAACCCCTTTGCCTGGTATCAACTCGGTATCGTCTATGCGAACAAAGGCGATCAGGCGCGCGCCGCGCTCGCTTCGGCGGAACGCTATAGCCTGCAGGGTGGACAGCCTGCGCTGACGCTGCGTAATGCCGAAATCGCGATGCAGGGCCTGGCGCAGGACTCCCCCGATTGGATCCGTGCACAGGATATTGCACTGGTCGCACGCGCCGAGGTGGAACAGACGCGCAAACGACGCTAGTTTCGAACAAAGACAGGGGCCGCATCGTCGATCATGATGCGCAAGGGCAACAAGTGACCGACAAAAACGACGATTATTATCAGCCATGGCTGCGCGACGCGGAGCCGACCCCGAAGGCTGTGCCGCGGCCGCAGCTGCCGACATCGCCGTCGCCGGACGAAGGATTGGCCAAGCCGCGCGACATACCGCCGGTTGGCATCGACCTGTCGCGCTATACCGCCAACGACAAGGCGGCGCGCAAGCCGGTGGTCACATCGGACCAGATGAAGGCAGGCGCCGCCGGAGTGTGGCGGGCGCTGCGCGATGGCGCCGACGCCTTTGCCGACTGGACGATCCGCATCGGCGACCGCGCCGACATTCCGGCGCGCGTCGAGGCGATGGAAATTCCGCGCCGAACCGGCGAACTCGCCGCCAAAACTGGCGCGCTGACGGCGCAAGCGGCGCGCGCGATCGGGCGCGGATCGGCGCAGGCAGGCCGCGTCACAGCAAAGGCCAGCAGCGCAGCGTGGGACCGGCTGGCGCTCGGCGACAAGGCGCGGAAGCTGTCGAGCGAAGCGGGGCGCGGGCTTGGCGAAGTCGCCGACCGGACCAAGGCGGGTGTCGGCCAGATCGCCAAAGCGGGCAGCGAAAGCATCCGTGGGAGCATTGGCGACGCCGCAACAAAGCTCCGCCCCGGCCCACGTGAGGAATTGGTGCCGCCGCCGTCAGGGCTCGAACAATTGCTGGCCCGCGAGGAAGCCGCGGCGCGCGCCAAAAACCCGTCAGCCCCCGACCTGCCGCTGTTTGCGAGCGATGCGGGCAGGACGATGGCGTCGGCCCCGGTGGGCGCCGGCGCCGATGGTGACGACCGCTCACCGCTGGCCGCGCCGCCACCGAAAAAGCCGATTGGCGCAACCAAAGCGATGGCGGCGCCGCGCTTGCCGCACATCAAGGGGACGGGAATGGACGGCGGATCGACGCGTATCTGGGCCATCGCGCTTGGCGGGCTGTTGTTGCTCGCTGTGGTGTTCTGGCTCGGTGGCCGCATGGGCGGCGGGCTGAGCAAGAGCGAGGTCGAAACCATCGTCGCCGACTATATCAAGGCCAATCCGCAGATCATTCCCGAGGCGCTGGAGGCGCAGCGCAACGGCGAAATCGCCAAGGCGATCGGCGCGATCCGCCCGGCGCTGGAAAAACCCTATGCCGGGGCGTGGGCGGGCAATGCCGACGGCGACGTCACGTTGGTGGTGTTCACCGATTATGCCTGCGGTTTCTGCCGCGCCAGCGTGCCAGACGTCGACCGGCTGATCCGCGAAGACAAACGGTTAAAGGTCGTGTTCCGCGAGCTGCCGATCATCGCCCCGCAGAGCCGTGACGCGGCGCTGATGGCGCTTGCCGCGGCGCGGCAGGGCAAATATGATGCGTTCCATCATGCGATGTTCGCCGTCGGATCGCTCGACGCAGCGGGCATAGCCACCGCCGCCCAGCGCGCCGGCGTCGTCACCGACGGCACCGCCGATGCGACTGCGAACGAGGCGCTGTTCCAGCGCGAGCTCGACAGCAACCTGGCGATCGCGACCCAGTTGCAGCTCAACGCCACTCCGACCTGGATCGTCGGCGACCAGCTGTTCCAGGGGCAGATTGGTTATGACGCGTTGAAGCAGGCGGTCGCCAAAGCACGCGCGGCGAAAAGCTGATCGGGGTAGCGTGGCAACCGTCACCCATGATGCGGCACTCGCCAACGCCCGCCGCCTGCTCTCAGCCGAGCCCGCCGCCGCGCTGGCGCAGGCACAGGCGATCATCGAAGCGGTGCCGACGTCCGCCGCCGCGCACCGGCTGGCCGCGCACGCTCTGCGCGCGCTGAACCGCGAAGCGGAAGCGCAGGCCGCCGCACTCGCCGCGGTTGGCGCAACGATCTACGACGCGGCGATGGTCGATGCCGCGCTGGCGCTGGCCGAAAACCGCCTGCCAGACGCCGAAGCCGCCCTGCGCCAGCGGCTGCGCGAGGACGCGACCGATGTCGCGGCGATACGGATGCTGGCCGAGGTCGCGGGGCGGATCGGACGTTACGCAGACGCTGAGAAATTGTTGAACCGCGCGCTCGAACTCGCCCCGGGTTTCGGGGCGGCGCGCGCCAATCTCGCCACCGTCTATTACAAACAGAACCGCTATGCCGAGGCCGCCGAAACGCTCGACGCAGTGCTGGGCGATGACCCCGACAATCCGGCGCACGCCAATCTGAAAGCCGCGGCGCTGGGCCGTATTGGCGGTTATGACGAAGCGCTTGCCCTCTACGAGCAACTCACGACGCGCTTCCCCGATCATGCCAAGCTGTGGATGAGCTATGGCCATCTGCTCAAGACCGTTGGGCAACAGGATGACAGCGTCGCCGCCTATCGCCACGCGCTCGGTGTCGATCCAGGCCTCGGCGAACTCTGGTGGAGCCTCGCCAACCTCAAGACGATCCGGTTCGGCACCGACGACCGAGCGGCGATGGAGGCAGCGCTGGTCGCCATCGATACGGGCGACGCCGGACGCGACGACGACCGGCTGCACCTGCATTTCGCGCTCGGCAAAGCCTATGACGACGCCGGCGACGCTGAACCCGCCTTTCGCCATTTTGCCGCTGGCAATGCGATTCGCGCTGGGCAGCTCGGCTATGACGCCGGCGACACGCGTGCGATCGTCGATGCCGCGATCGCGACCTGCACCGCCGACTTTTTCGCGGCCCGCGCCGATATGGGCGATCCCGCGCCCGATCCGATCTTCATCCTTGGCATGCCGCGCGCCGGGTCGACTTTGATCGAGCAGATATTGGCGAGCCATTCGGCGATCGAGGGGACGATGGAGCTGCCCGACATCCCCGCGCTGGCGCTGGGCCTGGGGCGCGAAACGCAAGGTGAGGGACGGCATTGGGTCGCGGCGCTGGCCGACGCCCCAGCTGAGCGCCTTGCCGAAATGGGCGCGGCGTTCCTGCGCCGCACCGCCGTCCAGCGCAAGACCGCCAAACCCTTCTATATCGACAAGCTGCCGAACAACTGGCGCTATGTGCCGCTGATCCGGCTGATCCTGCCCAATGCAAAGATCATCGACGCGCGGCGGCACCCGCTCGACTGTTGCTGGTCCAACTTCCGCCAGCATTATGCCAAGGGACAGGCCTTCAGTTATGACTTGGCCGACATGGGCGCTTATTACCGTGACTATGTGCGGTTGATGGCGCATATCGACGCCGTCCAGCCGGGCCGCGTCCACCGCGTGATCCACGAAGCGCTGCTGGATAATCCGGAAGCCGAGGTGCGCGCGATGCTGGGCTATCTCGGACTGCCGTTCGAGGACGCCTGCATGGCGTTCCACACCAATGCGCGCGCAGTGCGGACGGCGTCGAGCGAGCAGGTCCGCCGCCCGATCAACCGCGACGGGGTCGATCAATGGCGGCCTTACGACGCGTGGCTCGATCCGCTCAAGGCTGCGCTCGGGCCCGTTCTCGCAGCCTACCCGGCACCGCCGCCACGCTTCGACTGAGCGCCCAGAGCAAATTCGTTGCCTTTTGGCAACAGCGGGCGACATTTTCGACCAACGATGTACTGGGTCGGCGAACAAGGCTTGCGCTTGTGCTGCACTGCGTCATGTTTACGTCATACAATTGTCAATTGAGGGGGGTCTCATGATGAAGATTTCGGCCGGTCTGATGCGGAGCAGCGCACTACTGCTTGGCGGGACCATTTTATGCACGTCGGGCGCTGCGCTGGCGCAGGAGGCCGCGATTAACGACGATCGCGACATTGTCGTGACCGCGTCGAAGCGCGAACAGAATCTGCAGGACGTCCCGCTGGCGATCACCGCAATCGGGACCGAGCGGCTCGACCAGTTGCAGGTCAAGGAATTTCAGGACGTCATCAAATTCCTGCCGTCGGTGACGATCCAGACCGCCGGACCCGGCTTTGCGCAGATTTATTTTCGCGGCGTCGCGTCGGGTGAGAACGCCAACCATTCGGCATCGCTGCCCACCGTCGGCACCTATCTCGATGAAATGCCGATCACGACCATTCAGGGCGCGCTCGACATCCATGCCTATGACCTGGCGCGCGTCGAGGCACTCGCCGGGCCGCAAGGCACACTCTATGGCGCCAGCTCGATGGCGGGAACGATCCGCCTGATTACCAACCAGCCCGATACCAGCGGCACCTATGGCTCGATGGGCCTGGAGCTCAACACCGTGTCCAAGGGCGGCGTCGGCGGGGTTGCCGAAGGCTTTGTCAACGCCGCGCTCAGTGAAAAGGCGGCGCTGCGTCTGGTCGGCTGGTACCGCCACGACGCAGGCTATATCGACAATATTACCGGAAGCCGGACCTATCCGACCAGCGGCATCACCCAGAACAACGCTGACTTGGTCAAGAAGGACTATAACGACGTCGATACCTATGGTGCGCGCCTCGCGCTCGGCATCGAACTCGACGACGACTGGACGATCCGCCCGAACCTGATGGGGCAGATCCAGAAGGCCGACGGCAGCTTCGCGCAGGAGCGTTCGACCGCGGTGAACGGCAAGCTGCAGACGGTGCAATATAATCCCGAACGCGGCGACGATAAATGGATCCAGGCCGCGATGACGATCGAGGGCAAGATCGGCAGCTGGGATCTGACCGTCACCGGCGGGCATATGCGCCGGAAGACCGAGACCGAAAGCGACTATTCGGATTACGCCTATTTCTATGATGCGCTCTATGGCTATGGCGCCTATTTCACCGATAATAATGGCGACCCGGTCAATCCGAACCAATATATCCAAGGGATCGATCGCTATAAGCGCAGCTTCGCCGAAATCCGTGTTGCCTCGCCAGCCGATGCGCGTATCCGCTTTATCGGTGGGCTGTTCTGGCAGCGCCAGTCGCACAATATCGAACAGAATTACATCATCGACGGCATCGGCGACGCGATCACCGTCACCGGCACCGACAGCAATATCTGGCTGACCAAACAGCTGCGCATCGACCGCGACTATGCTGCATTTGGTGAAGTCAGTTTCGACATCACCGACAAGCTGACGCTGACCGGCGGCGGCCGCGTCTATAAATTCGACAACAGCTTGGTCGGCTTCTTCGGCTATTCGGCCGGTTTCAGCAGTCGCACCGGCGAGGCGGCGTGTTTCGCTCCGACGATCATTGCGGGGTCACCCTGTACCAATCTCGACAAGAGCACGAGCGATACCGACTTCATCCACAAACTGAACCTCACCTATAAGGTGACCGACGATGTGTTGCTGTACGGCACCTGGTCGCGCGGTTTCCGCCCGGGCGGGATCAACCGCCGCGGCACGCTTGATCCCTATGGTCCAGACACGCTCGACAATTATGAGTTCGGCTGGAAGACGTCGTTCGGCCCGGTGCGCTTTAACGGTGCCGTGTATCAGCAGGACTGGAACAACATTCAGCTGTCGTTCCTGGGCGCCAATGGTCTCACTGAAATCCGCAACGCCGGTATCGCCCGCATCCGCGGGATCGAGGCCGATCTGAACTATCGCGCCGGCGGCTTCACGCTCAGCTTGGGCGGCAGTTACAACGATGCGACGATCCGCCGCGATTTCTGCCGGATCGCCAATGACAGTTTCGACTGTACGATTAACCCACCGGGCCAGACAAACGCACTCCTTGCGCCCGCAGGATCACGTTTGCCAGTCACGGCGAAATTCAAGGGCAATGCTATCGCCCGTTATGAGTTTCCGATCGGCGGCATGGACGGTCATTTCCAGTTTGCCGTCAACCATATCGGCAAGCGGCGATCCGATGTGCGACCGTTCGAAAATGACATCGTCGGCAATTTCAAGGCCTATACCACCGCTGACATCAGCTTTGGCGTCAAGGGCGAAGGTTGGGACGCCGAGCTGTTCGCCACGAACCTGTTCAACAGCAACGGCGTCATCAACAGCGCGGTCCAGTGCGGTGAATCGATCTGCGGCGATCCCGACGGGGTCAGCAGCACCGGCGGAGTCTTTTACGACAATGTCATTCGCCCGCGCCTGATCGGGATCAAGGTCAGCAAGGATTTCTGACCGGGTGACCGGCAGCGTGACCAACATGGAAAGGCCGGGCCAAAAGCTCGGCCTTTTGATGTGCATCGCGCTGGTTATGGGCAATATGATCGGGTCGGGGGTATTCCTGCTCCCCGCCGCGCTCGCACCGCTCGGCTGGAATGCCGTGATCGGCTGGGGGGTGACGATCGGCGGTACCTTGTGCCTCGCCTTGGTCCTCGCGCGGCTGGCGCGTTTGCTGCCGGGGGGCACGGGACCGTTCACCTACGCTGCCGAAGCCTTTGGCCCCGGCGTCGGCTTTATCGTCGCATGGAGTTTCTGGATCAGCTGCTGGACCGCCAACGCGGCGCTGGCAGTCGCGGCAACCAGCAATTTGTCGATCATCTTTCCGGGCCTCGCCGACGAAGGCCAGACCCCCGCGCTGATCGCGATCGGCTTTATCTGGCTGTTCACGGCGATCAACCTGCTCGGAGTGCGCAAGGCGGGCGGCGCGCAGGTGCTGACCTGGGCGCTCAAGCTGCTGCCGTTGCTCGGCGCCGTCGTGGTGGCGGTCTGGGTGCTGGGGTCGGGCAGCGTGACCCCGCCCGCACTCGCCAACGCCGCGCCGGTCAGCCTGGGCAATATCGGAAGCGCGGCGACGTTGACCTTGTTCGCGCTGCTCGGGTTTGAAAGCGCACTAGCGGTCGGCGACCGGGTGAAAGATCCCGAAAAAACGGTTCCGCGCGCGACGATGATCGGCGCGGTGGCGACGGGCATCATCTATCTGTTGTCCTGTACCACTGTCACCATGCTGCTGCCGGTAGAGACGGTACAGGCCTCGAACGCCCCCTATGCGACCTTTTTCGCGACCTTGGTCAGCCCAGCCGCGGGCCAGCTCGTCGCGCTGTTCGCCGCAATCGCCGCGCTCGGGGCGCTCAACGGCTTTGTCCTCCTCGTCGGCGAAATCCCGCGCGATATGGCGCAGAAGCGGCAACTGCCGTCATTGATGGCAAGGGAGAACCGCTTTGGCGCGCCGCTGTGGAGCCTGCTGCTCGCCAGCAGCCTCGCCACGCTGGTCGTCTATGCCAATTATTCACGCGGGCTGGCCGGGTTGTTTAACTTCATGGTGCTGGTGACGACTTCGACCGCGATCATATTTTACATGGCAGCGGCGCTCGCGGCGCTGAAGTTCGAACGACAGCGCCGCATCGCGGCCTCGCCGCGATTCGCTGCACTGACGCTGACCGGCTTCATCTACAGCTGCTGGGCCTTTTACGGTGCCGGGATCGAGGCGAGCCTGTGGAGCCTCGCGATGACCGCGACCGGGCTGCCGATCTACTTCGCGATGCGCCGCTCAACGCCAGCGCGGTGCGAAGAAGCTCCGATCGCGTAGGATCACCTGCGCCGCATTATGCCCCGGCGCGCCGGTGACGCCGCCGCCGGGATGGGTGCCCGCACCGCACATATACAGCCCCTTCAGCGGCCCGCGATACGCGCCGTTGCCGAGCACCGGGCGCGCCGACCACAGCTGGTCGAGGCTCATATTGCCGTGCATGATGTCGCCGCCGACGAGGCCGAACTTGCGTTCGAGCCCCTTGGGGCTGAGGATCTGGCGCCCGACGATCGAGGCGCGGAAACCGGGGGCATGCGCTTCGACGGTGTCGATGATGCAGTCAGCGGCGGCGCCTTCCTCGGCATCCCAATCGCGTCCGTCGGGCAGTTCGGGCGCAAATTGCTGGCAGAACAGGCTCGCGACATGCTGTCCCGGCGGCGCCAGGCTGTCGTCGACGGTCGAGGGGATGAGCATCTCAACAATCGGCGCCTTCGACCAGCCATGTGCCTTCGCATCCAGGAAGGCGCGGTCCATATAATCGAGCGTCGGGGCAAGGATGATCCCTGACTGGTGATGCTCGCCGGGTTCCGGCAGGCAGGTGAATTTGGGCAGCTCGCTGAGTGCGACGTTCATTCGGAACGTCCCGCTGCCTGCCTTGAACGCCTTGACCCGGCGCCGGAATTCGGGCGCGATGTCGCCTTCGTCGAACATCCGTTCGTAAAGGAGTTTCGGCCCGACATTGGCGATGACGCGCGCCGCGGCGATTTCCTCGCCGCCGACCAGCTTGACCCCGACCGCCTTGCCGCCATCCACCAGCACGCGCGACACGGGCGCTTCGAGGCTGATCTCGACCCCCAGCTGGGTGCAGACCTTCGCCATCATCTGGGTGATCGCGCCCATGCCGCCGACGCTGTGACCCCATGCGCCCTTCTTGCCGTTCACTTCGCCAAAGACATGGTGGAGCAAGACATAGGCGCTGCCCGGGGTGTCGGGGCTGGCGTAATTGCCGACGACGGCGTCGAAGCCGAACGCGGCCTTGACCGCCTCGCTTTCGAACCAGCTGTCGAGAAAGGTGCGCGCCGATTTGGTGAACAGCTCGAGTACGTCGCGCTGCTGCGACAGGCTGAGCTTGGTGAGCCCCCGCCCCTGCCGCGCGGCGTCGATCAAGGTCTTGAAGCCATCGCCGACATTGGGCGGCGATTTCAGCGCCAGGTCGCGCAGCACATCGGCGACGCCTTCGAGCATGTCATAATATGCGGGGAGACGCGCCGCATCGTGGGCCGAGAAACGCGCGAACTCCTTTTGCGTGCGCTCCAGCCCGCCGCCGAGCTTGAGGTAACCGCCATCTTCCTGCGGCAGGAAGTTGCTGATCGGCCGCTCGATCACGCGGTAGCCATGCTCGGCGAGCTTCATGTCGGCGATCACCTTTGGCTGGAGCAGGCTGACGGTGTAGCTGGCGACCGAATTACGGAAACCCGGCGCGAACTCCTCGGTTACCGCGGCGCCGCCGACGACGTCGCGCGCTTCGACCATCCGCACCTTCAGCCCCGCCCGCGCCAGATAGAAGGCGCAAACGAGGCCATTGTGGCCGGCGCCGATGATGAGGGCGTCATATTGCTTGGTCATGCTTTGCTCCATCCCGCACGCGGGGGTTGTTCGAGGCGGGATTCGGGGAGCAGCTCGCGCATCCGGGCGCAGAAATGTTTGAGGCACACTTCCTTGTCGCTGAGCGGCCCCATGGTGAAACTCTGCGACGCCATCCCCTGCTGGACACGGGTGATCAGCAGCGTGTCTTCGGCGTTCACCTGCCGGTTGATCCGCCAGTTGAGATAGCGCGCGGCGCGCATTTCGCGGCGGTCATCGGGCAAGACATAGCTGATTTCGCGGATCAGACAGCTGGTCGGGCCGGTCGGCAGCCATTGCATGAAATCGACCTGGTCGGGGTAGATGTCGAACGCGACGTTGGGCCAGAGCTTGAAATAGAGCCAGTGACGCTGCTTGTCTTCGGGCAGGTGCGGGACCGGGGGCAGCAGCCGCTGGTACATGCGTTCGGACCAGTTCACTGATGGCCGGTCGATCAGGTCGCCCCACATGCGGTCAACATAGTCCGTCGCCTCGACCCCATAGCTTTTGCCGAACAGGCGGGTCAGGCCGGGGTGGGCGACGGGGATGTGGAGGCCGTCCGAATAATTGTCGCCGACATTTTTCCAGTTCACCTCGCGCGGGCGCAGCGTGACGCGGCCCAAAGCGCCGAGTTCGTCGAAGCGGTACGGTGCCACCTCCGCTTCATAGGGCGCCATCATCGAGGCGACCGAGGGTCCGCCGTCGTCGGTGAGGCGGACGAACCAGAAGCCGCGCCATTGTTCGAGGTCGACCGGCACCAGCGACGCCTTTTCCTTGTCGAGCGTCGGATAGCTGGCGCTGTCGGGGACGCCGGTCAGGCGGCCGTCGAGTTCGTAGGTCCAGGCGTGATAGGGGCAGACAAGCTTTTTCGCGCAGCCGGCCGATCCATCGACCAGTCGCGAGCCGCGGTGGCGACAGACGTTGGTGAAAGCGCGGACGATGCGGTCGGTGCCGCGCACGACGAGGACGCTTTCGCCGCAATAGTCGATGCTGTGCCAGTCGCCGGGGTTCGGGATGTCGCTATCGTGGCAGACGACCTGCCAGCTGGGGCGGAAGATCCGCGCCATTTCGGCGGCGTAGAAATCGGGGTCGCTGTAGGTCCACGCCGGAAGTGACCAACCGTCTTGCGGGTCGATGTTGTCGAAAGTGTCGCGCAGCGTTGCCATGAGTCGATCCTTGTTATACAAACGTATAACAAGATGCAGCCCGCTCGCCAAGCCTTTACGCGCGAAAGCGCCGATGCCCGCCGCGGCGACCTGATCGAGGCGACCGCGGCGTGCCTGGCCGAGCATGGGCTGGCGGGCACCAATGTCCGGGCAATCTGCGCGAAAGCAGGCGTGTCGCCGGGGCTGCTGCGCCACTATTTCGGTGGCATCGACGACCTGGTCGCGGCGACCTATCAGGCGACGAGCGACCGGATGGACGCGATTTTTGCTGCGGCGGTCGACGATGCCGGTGACGATCCGCGCGCGAAGTTGACGGCGTATCTAACCGCCAGCTTTCGCCCACCGGTGACCGATCCTGAACTGCTGGGGGCGTGGACGGCCTTCTGGGCGCTGGCGCGTAGCGATGCGCGGATGGCGGCTATTCACGCGGACAGTTACGCCGGATATCGCACGCGGCTCGGCGAGTTGCTGACCGCGTGCGGCGCGCGCGATGCCGAGCGGCTGGCGATCATGCTGACCGCGATGGTCGACGGGCTATGGCTCGAACTGTCGCTCGATGCCGCCAGCTTCGGTGCGGAAGCGGCGGCGGCGATGATCGAAAAGGCGGTGGCAGCGCTGCTCGATTAGCAGCGCTGCCACGCGGCATTCTCAGAAACTGCCCTTCACAGGGCGCACGATGATCTCGCTGACGTCGACATCATCGGGCTGTTCGACCGCGAAGCGGATCGCGCGGGCGATCGCATCGGGGGTGATCGCGATGCTGCGGAATTCGGCCATCGCGGCGGCACTGCCCGGATCGGTGATGTCGTGACCGAGTTCGGATTCGACGACGCCGGGCGAGATGATCGTCGCGCGCACATCCCGATGTTCCTGCCGGATACCGTCGGTGATCGCCCACACCGCAAACTTGGTCGCGCAATAGACCGCACCGGTCGGAACCACATAATGCGCGCCGAGCGAGGCGACATTGACGAAATGGCCCGAACCCTGCGTGGTGAAGCCCGGCAGCGCCGCTGCAATGCCGTTGAGGACGCCGCGGATGTTGACGTCGATCATCGCGTCCCAATTTTGGGTCTCGAGCGCGGCGAGCGGCGACAGCGGCATGATGCCCGCATTGTTGACCAGCACATCGACGCGGCCGAAGCGCGCGATCGCATGATCGACGAACGCCTGCATGTCGGCGCGGCTGGTCACATCGAGCGCGCGATAGTCGGCGGTACCGCCGGCAGCGGCGATTTCGGCCACGAGCGCTTCGAGCCGGTCGGTACGGCGGGCGCCGAGCAAAAGCGTCGCGCCGGTTGCGGCAAGTTCGCGCGCCGTGGCGGCGCCGATGCCGCTGCTCGCGCCGGTGATCAGGATGACTTTGTCGGTGGTGGGGGTCATGATCGTCTCCATCGAAACCGGACGGCCCCGTGCCGTCCGTTGACCCGCTTTTGCGACCGACCGGCGGTCAGACGGTAGATCAAGGCTCCGCAATGATTGCACGATCCTCCGGACACTGCGCTTTGCGCTTGTCGGGGCAGCGCAAGGCTGCAAAACCATCATCATGACAAAACTTGAAGAAATGCGTTCGCTGCTACTCCGTCATCGGCCGACCGACGGGGTCCATCCGTGCGCGCTGCCGCGCGTATCGCTTGTCCGTAGCTCCGAGCCGAGCGAGCCGATGCCCGTCGTGTACGAGCCGTCGCTGTGCCTGGCGATCAGCGGCCGCAAGCGCGTGCTGCTGGGCGATGCGAGCTTTATCTACGACAGCGCACAGTTTCTGGTCGTTTCGGTCGACCTGCCGGTGAGCGGCATGGTGGTCGATGCCAGCGCTGACGATCCTTATCTATGCCTGAAGCTCGATCTCGACGTTGCCGTGCTGAGCGACCTGCTGCTCGCGCATGAGGCGCGCGTCCCGCGGAGCGATCATGCCCCGTCGATTGCGGTCGGCGACGTCGATACGGGCCTGCTCGATGCCGCGCTGCGCCTGCTGCGCCTGCTCGATACACCCGACGATATGGCCGCGCTCGCACCGCTAGCCGAACGCGAGATCCTGTACCGGCTGCTGACCGGATCGCAGGGCGCGATGCTGCGCCATATCGCCACCGCCGACACCCGGCTGCACCAGATCAGCCGCGCGGTGGCGTGGATCAAGGATCATTATGCCGGCGCCTTCAGCATCGATCACCTGGCCGGGCTGGCAGGGATGAGTCCGTCCTCCTTCCACGAGCATTTCAAGAGTGTGACGCGTTTCAGCCCGCTGCAATATCGCACCCGGCTGCGGCTGCTCGAAGCGCGGCGGTTGATGGTGTCGGAGGCGATGGACGCAGCGAGCGCGGGTTTTCACGTCGGGTACGAAAGCCCGTCGCAGTTCAACCGCGACTATAGCCGTGCCTTCGGCCTGCCGCCGCTGCGCGACGCCGCCCGGCTGCGCGCGGCGCCCGAATTCGGATTGTCGGCGTGAGGCGCCCTATTTCGACAAATCCCTGAGCAGGCTGTCCCAATGCGCCAGCGCGGGGGCGATGGCGTCGACCGGGACGCGTTCGTTGAGGCCGTGGGCGAAACTGTCGCTGGCTTTCGAGAACAGCCCCGCGACGCCGTAGCTCGGCACGCCCTGCATCCGGAAATGATAGCTGTCGGTCGCCCCGGCGCTCATCGACGGGATGATCGGCAGGCCGGGGGCGCGGGCGTGGACCGCTTTCTTGACCGCCGCCATGACGTCGGGGCGCAGCGGCGACGCGTCGCTGGCGCTGGCGTCGGGATCTGTATTCACCTTGACCGCGGGGTCCGCGATCAGCCGCTCCAGTTCGGCGCGCACGCTTTCGACCGGGACGCCGGGGAAGATGCGGCAGTTGATGTTGGCGGTTGCGCGCTGCGGCAGCGCATTTTCGGCATGGCCGCCCTTGACCAGCGTCGGCACGCAGGTGGTGCCGATCTGGCCGACATATTCGGGGTCGGCGCGAATCTTGGTGATCGCGTCTTCATCCTCCGGGTTCGCGGCGAAAGCCTTGAGCGCGGCGCCCATATTGCCGCCGACCTGGTCGGCGACGATCGGCATGCCGATCTTGGTCAGCTCGTTCTGCTGCGCGGCGAATTTATAGGCCCCGACCTTTTCAAGTGCCGCGGCAAGCTGGACGATCGCGTTGACCGGCGACGGCCGCGAGCTGTGGCCGCCGGGGTTGGTGACTTCGAGGGTGAAGTCGGCATAGGTTTTTTCGCCCGCTTGCAGCCCGTAATATAGCGGCTTGCCATCTTCGCCGATCGTCCCGCCGCCGCCATCGCCGTTCAGTGCGAATTCGGCATTCTTGTACTTGGCCGCGAGCGCGCGCGTCGTCAGCATCTGGGTTTCCTCGTCGCCCGTGAGCAACAGGATGATCGAGCGTTGCGGTTTGAATCCGTCGCGTTTGAGCTGCGCCATCGTTGCGACCATCATCGCGATGTCGAACTTGTTATCCTCCGACCCGCGGCCGAAAATATAGCCATTTTCCTCCACCGGCACGAAGGGATCGCGCGTCCAGTCCTTCGGGTCCGCCGCGACAACATCCATATGGCCGAGCAGCAGGATCGGCTTTTTCTGGGTCGTGCCGGTGAGCGTCGCGGCGAGGGTTGCGGTTTCGCCCATCGGGGTGATTTCGATATCGCTGTCGGCAAAGCCCGCGGCCTTCAGCACCCCGGCATAATAGGCCGCCAGTTCGGGCACTTTGCCCCGCCCCTCGACCGTCGGGATCGCGATGCTGTCCTTGAGGATCTGCTTCGCGGCGTCGGCATCGGCGGGTTTGGCGTGGACGGGCGCGGCGGCGAGCAGGGCGGCGGCGAGGGCGAGCGGGGCGGTGAGGTTGCGCATGGAAACGGACTATGGCGGGTCGTGGGCAGACGGCAAGCGCCAATCGTTGGAGCTGCGGTGCGACCGCATGCGGCACGGCGAGATTCGAGCGGTTGCGGACATTAAGCTCCTGTTTGGCTGATTAAACTATTTGCTCCCAGCATTGATCAGATTGGGATGAGAAACGCATGGAACTTTTCGGCACGCCTGACACAAGCGGAACGCATCGACCAGAGGACGGCGTTGGCCGCCTTTCGGAAGCAACCTTGTATCTTAGTCCTGCCGAGATGCTGAAGCTGTCGGAGTTTTTGGTGAAATGCGCGAACGAAACGAAAGAATTCGAACTTTGGGATCACGCGCATTTCGGCGATTTTCTTTGGCTCAGTGATAAGACCTATGACGGTCCGGATATAATTGTTCATTTGGCCTAGGGCTCGATGGCCTCAAACGACCAATTGCGGACTTCGGCCGGTCGTCATAAGTTCGAGAGCGGCATATGGAGGACACGGGTGGTGCGCACTTTTTTATGGGTGTTAGCGGCGGCGGCCGTCCTTAGTTCGTGCAGCGCCGATTACCCGGTCAATGCCGTTTTCTTGAAGGGTCGATTGGCCTTTGCAGGCGCCGGGAAGGACTGGTTCTTTGGGGAAACGGGATTTTGCCCCAGCTATTTCTCAGTTCGCGATGAATCGGGGAAGACTGTCTGGCGAATTGAGAACGCAACAGACAATCTTAAGTGCGAGATTTTTCCACTATTCTATGGCGTTGCACCGGAGAACTGGCAGTCAGTGGTGCCTGCGGAACCACTGAAGTCAGGGCATCTTTACATCGTCAATGGAGCTGGCGGGGATCAATATCATGGCGCATTCCGCTATCGGGAGCGGCGTGTGCTGGGCGTCGCCAACGAGCCGGATACTGCGCACAGATTTGAACCGCCGCCTTACGACTGGCCTGCCGAGCAAGCCTTAGAGCCTTAGTAACGTCCGCTTCCCACCCCAAGTTGGACGTTAGACGGCACGAACCCTTTACCCCGCCTGCCACCCCTTCGGCGCCTCCGTCTTCGGCTTGAACCGGCACAGGTCGACCACCGGACAGCGCCAGCATTCGGGGGTGCGCGCCTTGCAGATGTAGCGGCCGTGGAGGATCAGCCAGTGGTGCGCGCCGACGCGGAATGGCGCGGGCGTGCCTTTTTCCAGCGCCTTTTCGACCGCCAGCACCGTCTTTCCGGGCGCCAGCCCGGTGCGGTTGCCGACGCGGAAGATATGGGTGTCGACAGCAAAGGTTTCGGCGCCGAAGGCGCAGTTCATCACGACATTGGCAGTCTTGCGCCCGACCCCGGGCAGTTCGACGAGTGTATCGCGGTCGGCGGGGACTTCGCCGCCATGGTCGCGGACCAGGATTTCGGAGAGCGCGATGACATTCTTCGCCTTGCCGTTGAACAGCCCGATCGTCTTGATATGCTCTTTCAGCCCCGCCTCGCCGAGGTCGACCATCTGCTGCGGCGTGGTCACGTCCTGAAACAAGCGCCGCGTCGCCTTGTTCACCCCGACATCGGTCGCCTGCGCCGAGAGCACGACGGCGACGAGCAGCTGGTAGGTGTTGCCATAGGCCAGCTCGGTCTCGGGCGCCGGGTTGAGGTCCGCGAGGCGGCGATAGAATTCGAAAATATCGGCCTTTTTCACCGTTCGGGCAGCCCCAGCACCTGCGGCATCGTATAGCGTCCCGCCTTTTGCCCCGTAAGCCACAGTGCCGCGCGCACGGCGCCGCGCGCGAAGATCATCCGGTTCTCGGCCCGGTGCGACAGGGTGATCATTTCTTCGTCGCCCGCAAAGATCACGTCGTGATCGCCCGCAACGGTGCCGCCGCGCAGCGACGCAAAGCCGACGTTGCCGCGAACGCGCGCGCCGGTGACACCGTCGCGGCCGCGTTCGGAAGCCGCAGCGAGATCGATGCCGCGGCCCTCGGCGGCGGCCTGGCCGAGCAGCAGCGCGGTGCCGCTGGGTGCGTCGACCTTCATCCGGTGGTGCATTTCGACGACTTCGATATCCCAGTCGGCGTCGAGCCGCGCCGCCGCTTCGCGCACCAGATGCGCGAGCAGGGTGACGCCGAGCGAGGTGTTGCCGGTTTGCAGCACCGCGATGTCGGCGGCCGCATCGTCGATCAGATAATGATGGCGTTCCTCGAGCCCGGTGGTGCCGATGACGATCGGCTTTTTCGCCGCGATGCAGGCGTCGAGCGTCGCTTCGAGCGCGGCGGGGGAGGAGAAATCGACGAGGACGTCGCTCTCGCTGACCAGTTTGACGATGTTGCCGCCCTTGTCGGCGCCGCGATGCTGCTGCCCCGCCGCGGCGATCGCGGCGGCCAGCGCGACGCCCATGCGGCCTTCGCTGCCGATAATGCCGATGCTGGTCATGACCCTAAATCCCCGTTCGCCCTGAGCTTGTCGAAGGGCCGTGCTTGTCCTGTCACCGCCATAAGAGGAAGGACGGTCCTTCGACAAGCTCAGGACGAACGGAAGGCAGGGCAGCCCCATCCCCACGAAGAGGGTGAGCATGGGAAGGTTTCGACGATGGGTGTCTCGACTTCCCGCGGCACCAACGGATAGAGAGGGGGGATGAAGGATATTCAGAACATCGTCATCCTGACCGGCGCCGGGGTGTCGGCCGAAAGCGGCATCGACACATTTCGCGACGGCGGCGGCTTGTGGGAACAACATCGCGTCGAGGATGTGGCGACCCCCGAAGCCTTTGCGCGCGACCCCGATCTGGTGCTGCGATTCTATGATGCGCGGCGCGCGGCGATCCAGACCAAGGTGCCGAATGCGGCGCATGAGGCGCTGGCGCGGCTCGATGCGGAATGGCCGGGCGAGTTGCTGATCGTGACGCAGAATGTCGACGATCTGCACGAGCGTGCCGGGGCCAGGCGGCTGATCCATATGCATGGCGAGCATCTGAACGCCTGGTGCGCGGCGTGCGACGCGCGGCTGCGGTGGACCGGGCCGCTGCTCGATCGGCCCGCCTGTGCGGCGTGCGGGGTGGTCGGCACCTTGCGCCCCGACATCGTGTGGTTCGGCGAGATGCCGTACCGGATGGACGAGATTTATGCGGCGCTGAACCGCGCCGACCTGTTTGTGTCGATCGGCACGTCGGGCGCGGTGTATCCGGCGGCGGGGTTCGTACGCGAGGCGCGGCAGGCGGGGGCGCGGACGCTGGAGCTGAATATGGAGCCGAGCCAGGGGAGCCACTGGTTCAGCGAGGCGCGGCATGGGCCGGCGGGGGTGCTGGTGCCGACGTGGGTGGACGAGGTTTTAGGGAATTAACTGCGGCGGTGCATTTCCCCGATTATCTCACGCAAAGGCGCGAAGGCGCAAAGATACTCCTATTCCGTTCGTGCTGAGCTTGTCGAAGCACTGTTCTTTTCCTCGACGCCGAAGGAAAGAACGGCCCTTCGACAGGCTCAGGGCGAACGGTTCGGGGTGTCACATTTTTCTTTGCGTCTTCGCGCCTTTGGGTGAGATTCTTGTTACCGACGAGCCGAGAAGAAATCCCTGAGCAGCGCTCCCGCCTCCCCTGCCCCGATGCCGTCGTAAACCTCCGGCCGATGATGCACCGTCGGCTGGCTGAAGACGCGCGGGCCGTGGACCACAGCGCCGCCCTTGGGATCGTCGGCGCCGTAATAGAGCCGCGCGATGCGGGCGTGGGCGATGGCGCCGGCGCACATCGCGCAAGGCTCCAGCGTCACGTATAAATCGCAGCCGTCGAGGCGTTCGTTGCCGAGTCTGGCCGCGGCGGCGCGAATCGCGACGATTTCGGCGTGCGCGGTGGGATCGTGCGATTCGCGCGGGCGATTATGGCCTTCGCCGATATTCATACCGTCCTTGACGACGACCGCGCCGACGGGCACTTCGCCCCGGTCTGCCGCGGTTTTGGCGAGGTCGAGCGCGCGGCGCATCGGTTCGGGCAGCGGAAATTGCGGCATCGCTTTTCCCGCTAGTCGCTTGACGAATCTGCGGCAAGCCGATAAGCGCGCGCCTTTCCCGGCTCACTCCGGTCCTTCCTTCCCCGATTTCACGGGAAGCACCCGGACGCCGAACCGATATTTTTGTACGAGGACAAACATCATGTCGCGCATCTGCGAACTGACCGGCAAGGGTCGTATGGTCGGCAACAATGTCAGCCATGCCAACAACAAGACCAAGCGCACGTTCCTGCCCAATCTGCAGAATGTGACCTTGCTGTCGGACGCACTGGGCAAGGGCATCAAGATGCGCGTGTCGACCCACGGCCTGCGCACCGTCGAACATAATGGCGGTCTCGACAACTGGCTGGTCAAGGCTGGCGACGACCAGCTGTCGGCTTCGGCCCGCAAGGTGAAGAAGGAAGTGACGAAGAAGCTGGCCGAAAAAGCCGCTTAAGCACTTTCCCATCGCCAGTCGCAATCAGGCCGCCGGTTTCCGCGCGGCCTTTTTGCTGTCCGGGGTTTTTGCTGGTGGCAGATCGACCAGTTCGAACTGGAGCAGCAGGCTGCGCTGCCAGCGGTTGAAATTATTGTCGGCGACGAGCCACAGCCACGTACGGCCATTTTCGACCGTCACCGATGCGCCTTCGTAATTTTCGGCAAGCGGACGAGGAACGCGGCCGATCGGTTGCGACCGCAAGATGGCGCCCGGTTTGATGTCGTGCGGATCGGCAATCGCGACCGTCGTTGTGAACAGCTGACTGCTCCAGCCGACTTTGCGGTGCACGATAAGGATGCGGCCATCAGGAAGCGGCGCGGCATCGCTGACCGCGCCCTTGCCCTGCGAATCATAGAAGAAGTGCGTCGGCGGCGGCGAAGCGGCGCCCGGATCGCCCGCGAGCAGCACGCCGCGATTGCGACGCGGATCGTCGCGGCCGCCCTCGGCCAGGATGATGATTCGCCCGCCGGCGAGCCGCGCCATCGCCTCCGGCCCGCGACCCTTTGGCCAGTCGCGCAGGGCGGCGGGGGCATGGCGCGCCTGTAGCCGCGTCAATTCACTGTCGAAGCGCCACAGCTGGTTGATGTGTTCCAGACCCACCCACGCTGTTCCATGCGCGCGATCGACGAACAGCGATTCGGTGTCGAGCATCGTTTTGCGGTCGGGCCAGCCGGGCGGCACAGGCAAGGGCGCGATATCAAAAGAGGACAATTGCCCTTTGCGATCGAATGCCAGCCGTGTCCGATATCCATTGTCGCCGATGAGCAGGAAGCGGTCGGGCGCAATCCGCGCGAGCCCTGAAAAACCGCCGAAGCGGCTGTGCGGGCTGACCAGATGCCAGCCGCGCGCAAAGCGCATCGACCCGGTCGTCGCGGGTGCCAACACCAGTGGGTGGGCGCTGGCGCGCTGGGTCAGGTCATCCACGGGGAAGCGCTGCACCGTCCCCGGCACGGGGCCGAGCGCGAGAAAGATCAGGGCGGCAAGAAACAAGCGGCGCATCGGCGCGGGGTTAGGGCGGTGGGGGGCGAAAGGGAAGTGTTCCGGGGCGCGAAGCTGAACGGCAGCCAACAAGCGCGTTCAGGGTTGGCTCAATGCGAATCACCCATAACCCCTTCATCGACAACGCCCAGAAGGGCCGAACGACGAAAGAAGGAGAACGACGATGAAAAAGATGGTGACCCTCTCGATCGCCGCCCTGATGTCCACCGCGACGCTGGGCATGGCGGCTCCCGCTGCGGCGCAGAACGGTTATTACGACCAGCGCGGCTATTCGAGCTATAATGTCGGCTATGACCGCGACGACCGCCGGTATGACCGTCGTTACGATCGCCGCGCCGACCGCCGCGATTATCGTCAGGACCGTCGCTATAACCAGCAGCGGTACAATAATCGCAATTATCGCCAGTGCGACAATGGCACCGGCGGCACGATCATCGGCGCGATCGCCGGTGGCCTCGCCGGCCATGAAATCGCCGGCCGCGGCGACCGCGCCGTCGGCACGATCATCGGTGGCGCCGTCGGCGCGATCGCTGGCCGCGCCATCGACAAGGGGAATGACGGCTGCCGTTAAGGGCAGTCCCGACCTCCAATAACGTGCAGTCCCCCCTTCTGCCCCGTCCGGCCAACGCCGGGCGGGGTTTTCTTTGGGCCACAGTCCCAGCGGGGGACGGGGTTGCCTAAAAGGCCGCCAAAGCCTAGGTTCCTTCCCAAGTGCACATCCGCGATTGGTGGATGCGTGAGAGAGACAGGTAATACTAGCCATGCGGCAAATGGCAGCGCCATCCGGGCGACCGCCGCGGCCAGGTTCAAGGACGGGGCCAGCGGCGAAAGGGCGAAACCAGGCGGAACCCGCCGCGCGCGCCGCGCATTTCGTGCGACCGCGCAGCTATGCCGCGATCGACCTGGGCACCAACAATTGCCGATTGCTGATCGCCCGCCCGCAAGACGGCGAACTGGTCGTGATCGACGCCTTTTCGCGTATCGTCCGGCTCGGCGAAGGCCTGCACGCCAGCGGCCGGATCAGCGATGCGGCGATGGACCGCACCGTCGCGGCGCTGGCAATCTGCGCCGACAAGCTGCGGCGCCGCCATGTCTCGCTGTCGCGCGCGGTGGCGACCGAGGCCTGCCGCCGCGCCGCCAATGGCGCCGAACTGGCCGAGCGGGTGCGGCGCGAGACGGGTATCGTCCTGGACATCATTTCCCCCGCCGAAGAAGCGCGGCTCGCGGTGCTGGGGTGCCACAATCTGATGGAGCCTGGTGAGGGGCCGGCGCTGATTTTCGACATCGGCGGCGGTTCGACCGAATTGATGCAGGTCGATGTGTCGGAGCATGACGTGCAGATCCACGACTGGATCAGTGTGCCGTGGGGCGTGGTGTCGCTGACCGAACATGCGCCGCTGCCCGATGACAGCCTGGCGGGCCGTCAGGCGGCTTACGCGCATATGCGCGAAGTGACGCGCAGCGCCTTTGCCGCCTTTGCCGGGCGCGCCGAACAATTTGCCGGGCAGGAGCTGCGCCTGCTCGGTACCAGCGGCACGGTGACGACGCTGGCCAGCGTGTTTCTGAACCTGCCGCGCTATGATCGCCGCGCAGTCGACGGGCTGGTCGTGCCGGCCGATGCGATGCGCGACATCAGCCGCCGCTTGGCCGATGCCAGCATCGCCGACCGTGCCGACATCGCGTGCATCGGCCGCGAGCGCGCCGATCTGGTCGTCGCTGGCTGTGCGATATTGGAGAGCATCATCGACCTGTGGCCCGCAGCGCGCGTCGGCGTCGCCGACCGCGGCATCCGCGAAGGCATTTTGCGGACGCTGGCAATGCAGGGCCGCGACGTACCGGTGACGCGCCGCGAGTATCGCAAATGAGCGGCGGTGGCGGCAAGAGCGGTGGCGGCGGCAGCGGGCGGGGCGGGCTGCATGTGCGGGTCAAGACTGCGAAAAAGCGCAGCGTGTCGTCGACGCGCTGGCTGCAACGCCAGCTTAACGATCCCTATGTGCGCCGCGCGCAGGCGGAGGGATATCGGTCGCGCGCCGCGTACAAGCTGATCGAGCTCGACGACAAATTCGGCTTCATCAAAAAGGCGCGCGCGGTCGTCGATTTGGGCATCACCCCGGGCGGCTGGTCGCAGGTCGTGCGCAAGACAAATCCGCGCGCGCGCGTCGCAGGCATCGACCTGCTGGCGTGCGAGCCGATCGAGGGTGTCGAAATCCTCGAAATGGACTTCATGGACGATGCGGCGCCCGATGCGCTGATCGACGCGCTGGGCAGCGCCCCCGACCTGGTGATTTCGGACATGGCGGCGAACACCGTCGGCCACCAGCAAACCGACCATCTGCGTACGATCGGGCTGGCCGAAACCGCCGCCGATTTTGCCGTGCAAACGCTGCAACCCGGCGGCGCCTTTGTCGCCAAAGTCTTTGCCGGCGGCGCCGACCACACGCTGCTGACCTTGCTGAAAAAACATTTCACGACGGTCAAGCACGCCAAGCCGCCTGCAAGCCGCAAGGGGTCGCCCGAACTGTACGTCGTTGCGCAAGGATTCAAGGGGCGGCGTGAAACGGAAGCGGACGCCTGACGGGTCGGCGTCGCCATTGGGTCAATATCAAGTCATCGCGCGATCGTCGCTTATTGCAGAATGCGTTCAGCTGCCCGCGACCGACGAGCAGTGCGCCGCTTCGATTCGCCATTTGCCACCCTGACGATACCACATGCGGGAATAGGCAAATGCGCCTGCAAAGGGCTGCCCATCATATGTGCCCGCGAGATCGAGAGTGACGCTGACGATTGCGCTGTCGCCGATGACACGGATGGTTGGTTCGGCTCTGGGTTCCAACCGATCGATGCGGAGAAGACCGGACCTATGCGCTGCCAGATCATCTGCTTTGGATAGTCGTTGGCCGTGGTGATTGGTAAAAACGAGTTCGTCGCTCAGCAGATCATCGAGCGTTTCGAGATCGCTCGACAACATGGCGATTCTCAATTCCTTCTCAACTTGTTCGACTTCGATCATTTTTTTCACAGAGACCGTCCTTCCGGCAAAGGGTTCGGTTGCCGTTTGTAGCAACGGCTGTTTTGAGGCAATCCCCTCCCCTTCCGGTTCACCCGCAACTGGTCGCAAGCCGACGCTGCTTCTTCATTTCCAATTCATGGCCAGTATGACTATCGTCCGAGCCGTTGATTATACCGGGGAAATCTATGCGCCGCGCCGTTGCGTCACTTACCGTTCTGTCCCTGCTGTTGGCATCGTGCGGCGGCGGGGGTTCGACTAGCGGCAGCAATGCCGGGCCAGTGACCGTCACCCCGACCCCGTCGCCGACGCCCACCCCGACCGCAGGCTGCGGCCTCGCCGCGCGGCAGGGCTTTGCCAAGGCAGTGATCGACGAATGGTATCTATTCCCCGGCGACGTCGCGAGCGGGGTCAACCCAGCAAGTTTCACCAATGTCGATGCCTATATCGATGCGCTGGTCGCCCCGGCGCGCGCGCTCGGCAAGGACCGGTTTTTCACCTACATCACCTCGATCGCCGAGGAGAATGCGTTTTTCGCCAGCGGATCGAGCGCGGGGTTCGGTATTCGCCTGACCTATGACGCCGTCAATCAGCGGGTCATCATCGCCGAAGCTTATGAAACCGCACCCGCCTTTGGCGCAGGCATCGACCGGGGCACCGCGATCGTCGGGATCGGCACGAATGCCAGCAACATCCGCAGCATTTCGGCGATTGTTGCGGCCGAAGGCACGGCGGGGATTACGAACGCCTTGGGGCCGAACGACCCCGGCGTCAGCCGCGTGCTGCGCATCACCGACGCCGGGGGCACCCGCGACGTGACCGTCGCCAAGGCCGATTATGCGCTCGACCCGATCTCGGATCGCTATGGCGCCAAGATCATCAGCGAGGGCGGGCGCAATTACGGCTACCTGAACCTGCGCACCTTCATCTCGTCAGCGAACCCGCAATTGCGCGCCGCCTTTCTGAATTTCCGCAATCAGGGCGTCACCGACATCATCATCGATTTCCGCTATAATGGCGGCGGGCTGGTATCGACCGCCGAGCTGATGGGCGATTTGATGGGCGAGGGGCGCAGCGGATCGCTGTTTTCGCAAACCGTGTTTCGCGCGTCGAAAAGCGCCCAGAATGACGAGCATCGCTTTGCCCCGACCGCCGAATCGATCGCGCCGACGCGTATCGCCTTCATCGGCACCAGTTCGACCGCATCGGCGAGCGAGCTGGTGATCAATTCGATGCTCCCGTACCTCGGCACCAACATGACGCTGGTCGGCAGCAATACCTTCGGCAAGCCGGTCGGCCAGATCGCGCTCGACAAGGCCGAATGCGACGACCGGATGCGCGTCGTCGCCTTTGCGACCGCCAATTCGACCGGTGCGGGCGATTATTATAACGGCCTGGCACCCAAAATCGCCAACAGCTGCGCCGCGAGCGACGATCTGAGCCTGCCGCTGGGCGATCCTCGCGAAGCGTCGGTGCGCGCGGCGATCGACTTCCTGGCCGGTGCCGCTTGCCCCACGCGGATCGCCGAAGCCAGCGTCGGCCCGGCGGCGCAGCGCAGCAATCTGCGCGTCCTGGCCGAACCCGAAATGTTGATCCCTGCCCGCCCGAGCGCGGCGCAGCGCGAACTGCCGGGACTGTTCTGATCCGCGCGCTGCGGCAGGAGCACCGCGCATGGCCGCTTTGATGCTGCAAGGGACGGGCTCCGACGTCGGCAAATCGGTGCTGGTCGCCGGGCTGTGCCGCGCCTTTACCAATCGCGGGCTGGTGGTCCGCCCGTTCAAGCCGCAGAATATGTCGAACAACGCCGCGGTGACGATCGACGGCGGCGAGATCGGGCGCGCGCAGGCGTTGCAGGCGGTCGCGTGCCGCACCCCGCCGCACAGCGACATGAACCCCGTGCTGCTGAAGCCGCAGGCCGACCGCACGTCGCAGCTGATCGTCCATGGCCGGGTGCGCGGCACGCTGGGCAGCAGCAATTTTCGCGAGGCGCGCGGCGCGCTGCTGACCGACGTCATGCAAAGCTATGACCGGCTGCGCGCTGGGTGCGACATCGTGGTGATCGAGGGTGCGGGCTCGCCCGCCGAGATCAACCTGCGCGCCGGTGACATCGCCAATATGGGCTTTGCGCGTGCCGCCAATGTTCCCGTCATCCTGATCGGCGACATCGACCGCGGCGGGGTGATCGCGGCGGTCGTCGGCACCCGCGCCGTGATCGATCCCGACGATGCGGCGATGATCCGCGGATTCCTGATCAACAAGTTTCGCGGCGATCCGGCGCTGTTCGACGATGGCTATCGCGAGATCGAACGGCGCAGCGGCTGGCCGGGGTTGGGGGTCATCCCCTGGCTCAGCGCCGCAGCGCGGTTGCCGAGCGAGGATGCGGTGATCCTTGAGCGCGCCGCCGACCCGCGCGACGGACGCCGCATGATCGCCTGCCCGATCCTGCCGCGCATATCCAATTTTGACGATCTCGATCCCTTCAAGCTCGAACCTGGGGTCGAAGTGGTGATGGTGCCGCCGGGGCGGCCCATCCCCGCCGAGGCAGCGGTGATCGTCCTGCCCGGGTCGAAAGCGACCATCGCCGATCTGGGCGCGCTGCGCGCCGAGGGCTGGGACATCGACATATTGGCGCATCACCGGCGCGGCGGGATGATCGTCGGACTGTGCGGCGGGTATCAGATGCTGGGGCAACGGATCGCCGATCCGCTGGGGATCGAGGGCGCGGCGGACGACGTCAACGGACTGGGGCTGCTCGATGTCGAAACGACCGTTTCGCCCGCCAAGACGCTGCGCCATGTGACCGGATCGGCGCTGGGCGCGGCGCTGACCGGCTATGAAATGCATATGGGTGACACGCGCGGCCCTGGCGCAGCACGACCGTTTGCAACGCTCGCTGACGGCGCCAGCGACGGCGCAATCAGCCAGAATGGCCGCGTGATCGGTTCCTACCTCCACGGCCTGTTCGCCTCACCCGATCTGCGCCGCGCCCTGCTGGCGGGCATTGGCGTGGCGGGCGGCGGGCGCGATTATGTCGCCGACGTCGATGCGGCGCTCGACGACATCGCGGCCGAACTGGAGGGCCACGTCAACCTCGACGCGCTGCTTGCAATCGCCACCGGACGGTGACGGTGCGGGTGGCGCGGCGCCCGCCGGTTGCCGACATCGCCAATCCCCCGCAATCACGGGCTTGGCGAAGGGTGCATCCTGCGTCTATGGCAGCCCATTGGCCGGGAATCGCCCGACCGAAACCAGGAGAGAATTTATGAATCATGCCGAACTGTCGGACGCTGTCGCCGCGTCGCTGGACCTGAGCAAAGCCGATGGCCGCAAGGCCGTCGATGCCGTGTTCGCTGCGATTGCCGATGCCGCCGCCAAGGGCGACGAAGTTTCGGTCAACGGCTTTGGCAAGTTCAAGGTCAAGGCGACCCCGGCCCGCGAAGGCCGCAACCCGTCGACCGGCGCGACGATCCAGATCAAGGCCGCCAAGAAGCTGACCTTTGGTCCGGCCAAGGCCGTCAAGGATCGCCTGAACGGTTAAGCCATCCCGGCTCATTGCCGCACAGGGCTCCGCCGAACCATCGGCGGAGCCCTTGCTGTTTCAGCCCGGCCGCTTTTTCAGGTCGGGGTAACGGCTTCGACGGATTTGGCGCGCGGTTTGGTCGGCTTGATCACCACATCGCCGACATAGTCCATTGCCGCGGGCGTTTTCAGATGCGCCTCGATCAGATCAAAAATCATCGCATCCTCGTTCATGTCGAATTTGCGCGCAAACAGGTCGGGGCTGAGCGTCAGGCGCAGCGCGTCAGCGGTCACAAAGGTGCGCGGACGCAGCTTGATTTCGCCGTCGGGCACCCAGTCGATCGTCCGCAGATCGTCGTTCATCACTTCACCCTGATTGGGGCTGTTCATCATCAGCGTTTGGAAAAACGCCTCGTCGGGGATGAAACTGCGGCGATAGAAGGTCTTGAAGCGATCGGCGCTGGGGTGATGGACCGCAAACTGGCAGAAGCTGCGCGTCACGGCCTTCCACTGGGTGCCGATGAACGGCGTGGCACCTTTCAGGAATGGGCGCGACACAGGGGTCCGGAACATCCGCCCCAGCGCTTCGACGAACATATGGCTGACGCGGTTCAGCGTATCGGGCCGGATCGCGCGCTGGTCGAGCGCGCGGATATACTGGCGGCGCGGGTTAGCGCGCAGGAAATCGCGGATATAGGCCTGCGACTTCAGAGGAAAATCCTGGCCGCTGAGGTTGATGTAATGCGTCCAGCTGTTGCTCATCGCCAGCAATCTGGCCATGCCGCGCAGCTCGGCGTCGACCAGGCTATAGCCGCCCCACAGCGCCTTTTTCGATTCGATGATCGCGACCCCCTGATACGGCTTGAGGAATTCGGCAATGTCGGCGGCAAACTCCGCCCCCGACCCTTTGTCGACATGGATCACATAGCTGTTGCCGGGCGCGTAGATGGCGCGGAACATCCGTTTGAACTGTTCGGGAAAGCGGTGGAGGAGGATGAAATAGCCGATCATGGGGTCATGCCTTTCGGATCGCCGACCCGGGCTGTCAGCCCACCGGGTGCGCGATCATTCTCGTGCTCCGGAAAACCCAACCAAATCCATTTTTGATCGACAGGAGACAATGCCCGACAGTTGGCCCGCCACGTTACGACGCGGCGCGGTCCAGCGGCATCGTCTGCATATGGGGGCAACCGATCGCATTGTAAGGGTTGCTCGGCTGGTGGCGGGATCCGTTACGGTGCTGATGCCGCGGATAGACGCTGACGCTAGGTGTCCTCGGCGTCCTTTGGCCGGGACAGTTCCGTGACGAGCAGCTTGTCGATCTTGCGCCCGTCCATGTCGATAATCTCGAATCGCCAGCCCTTGTCGGTGAAGCGCTCGCCCTCCTTTGGCAGATGCTTCAGGATCGCCAGCGCGTGGCCCGCGGCGGTCGCATAGTCGCGGTCGTCGTCAAGCTCGATCCCCAGTCGTTCGGCCATCTGGTCGGCGGGCATCGACCCGGCGATCAGCAGGCTGCCATCGTCGCGCTCGACGACAAACGGTTCGCTGCCGATATCTTGGTCCGACGCAAACTCGCCGGCGATCGCCGCGAGCAGGTCGGCGGGGGTCACCAGCCCTTCGAAATGGCCATATTCGTCATGGACGAACAGCATCGGCACGTCGGCGACGCGCAATGCTTCGAGCGCGTCCATCGCGTCGATCTGATCGTGGATCACCTTGGCGGAGCGCGTCACTGTCTCCAGATCCAATGCCTCGCCGCGGAACAGTGCGGCGGCGATATCGCGCGCCTGGACCACCCCGACAATATCGTCGACCGAGCCGCGTGCGACCGGCAGTCGGCTGTGCGGCGACGCGACGAGCTTGTCGCGCACCCCCTGCGCATCGAGCGAGATATCGATCCAGTCGACGTCCTTGCGCGGCGTCATCACCTCGCGCACCGGGCGGTCAGCAAGCCGGACGACGCCCGAAATGATCGCGCGTTCGCTTTCCTCGATCAGACCCGATTTTGACGCTTCGGCAACGATCAGGTGCAGCTCCTCGGCGGTCACCCGATCCTCGGATTCGCGGTTGAGGCCGAGCACCCGAAAGACGAGCGCGGAGCTGCGATCGAGCAGCCACACCAGCGGCGCGCCGATTTTCGACAGCCACAGCATCGGGAGCGCCATGAAGATCGCGATCGGTTCAGGCGCGCGCAGCGCAAATTGCTTGGGCACCAGCTCGCCAACGATCAGCGAGAAATAGGTCGTTACCGCAATGACCACGGCGAAGCCTGCCGTCAGCGCGGTTTCATCGTCGAGGCCGAACAGCATCTGTAGCCGGTCACCGACGGGACCGCCCAGGCTGGCGCCCGAATAGGCACCGGCCAGAATGCCGATCAGCGTGATACCGACCTGCACCGTCGACAGGAACCGTCCCGGATCGGCGCCGAGTTGGCGCGCTACCGCGGCGCCGCGGCTGCCGCGCTTTTCGGCCGCCTGCAAGCGCGGCGCGCGCGCCGACACGATGGCCAGTTCGGACATCGCGAAAACGCCATTGAGCAGGATCAGGATGGCAATGATGGCCACATCGGACCATGGAAAAGGGGTCATTGGGCGGTGATCTGGCGCTTCGGCGCCCGGCCCCTGTCAGCGTCGGTCATCAGCCGTCTATAGGCGAAAGTTGCGCAGTTGCACAATGGCGCCTGAACATGCGCCTCAGCGAGTGTTCAGCCGGATTCGGGAACTAGATCGCCAGCCATATGTTATCGGCAGGAATGGCGGTGCGCAAACGACCCATGCGGCCGCAAAAAAGGGAGCGACCAATGAATATCAAGACCATCAAACTCGCCACGCTGGCCACTATCAGCGCCGTCGCGCTGACCGGCTGCGTTACCGATCCGGAAACGGGCCAGAAGCGCATTTCCAACGCCGCGATCGGCGGCCTCGGCGGCGCGCTGGGCGGTTATCTGCTCGGCGACCTGATCGGCGGCAAGAACAGCCGCACCGAGGAAATCGTCGGTGCGGGCATCGGCGCGGTCGCGGGTGCGGGCGTCGGCTATTATATGGATGAGCAGGAAAAGAAGCTGCGCCAGCGCACCGCCGGCACCGGCATCGATGTGGAACGTCAGGGCGACCAGCTGGTGCTCAACATGCCCGGCGACGTGACCTTCGATTACAACAGCGCGCTGGTGAAATCGCAGTTCCGCAGCGCGCTCGACAATGTTGCCTCGACGCTGGCTGAATATCCCAGCACCTACATCGACGTGTACGGCCACACCGACTCGACCGGCAGCGACAGCTATAATCAGGGCCTGTCCGAACGCCGCGCGTCGTCGGTCGCCGATTATCTGGGCGGCCGCGGCATCCAGCGCGCGCGCATGGCGACGATGGGATATGGCGAAACGCAGCTGAAATGTTCGCCCGAACGCAGCGAAGCCGATTATCAGTGCAACCGCCGCGTCGAAATCCGCATCGCGCCGGTGACGCAAGCGGATGTCAACGCCGCGCGCTAGATTCCATTCCCGTGGAACAGGAAAGGGTGTCGCCTGCGGGCGGCGCCCTTTTCTATGTGAGGCTGGGGAAGCTGGCCTTGAGCCCGTCGATGACAAATTGCGCGGCGAGCGCGGCGAGCAGCACCCCGAGCAGGCGGGTGATCACCGCCTCGCCCTTGTTACCGATAAAGCGCATCAGCGGCCCCGCCGCGAGCAACGCGCCGAGCGTCATCAACAGCACGAGCAGCAGCGCGCCGAAGATCACGAACGCACGGTCGAGCCCGTTGTTCTGCGCCACCAGCAGCATCACCGACGCGATCGATCCCGGCCCGGCGAGCATCGGCATCGCCATCGGGAACACCGACACATCCTCGATCTCGGGGGTCGCCATCACCTTTTCGGCGCGCTGTTCGCGGCGTTCGGTGCGCTTTTCGAACACCATGTCGATCGCGATGATGAACAGCATGATGCCGCCCGCAATGCGAAAACTGTCGAGGTCGATGTGCAGGAAGCTGAGCAAGGCTTCGCCGAACATCGCGAAAAAGACGAGGATACACCCGGCGATGATCGTCGCGCGGATCGCCATCGACCGGCGCTGCTGCGCACTCGCGCCGGTGGTCAGGCTGGCATAGATCGGCGCGCAGCCCGGCGGGTCGATGACCACGAACAGCGTCACGAATGCCGAGATGAACAGGTCGATCATGGCTGTTTCGGCGCCGCGACCTGATCGTCGATCACCGTCGCCATGGCCTTGCCGTCCCACAGACGGATCGTCACACGGCGCGACTGGTCAGGCCGAACGGTCGAAGTCCAGCTGAGCGTCTGGTCGGGCGACAGGCCGACCGCCATATCGTCACCCTCGGCGCCCGCCTCGATCGGCACCGCCGGACGCGATCCGCACACCGCCTGCTTCGATTCGATAAATTCGGGCGCTTCGCGGGGAACGGTCAACCCGTCGCCATGATCGAGGATCCAGTCGATCTTGCCGCTCTTGGGATCGCGCATCCACACCGTGCTGAAAAAGCCATGCGCTGGCCCCTTTTGCCACGCGCCCGTCGTCGCGCCGCTGTTGCCGTCGCAGCTGACGTAGACGGCGTGCGGCTGCCACTTCACAGATTCGGCGGGGTCTTTTTGCGTCTTGAGCCAGTCGCGCGCCTTTACCCGCTGCGGCACAAACATCACCGCATCGGGATGCGATGTTTCGCGAAACGCGGTCCACTGCCCTTTTTCCTGCGCCAGCCGAGCGAAGCCGATTTCGGCCGCAATAAAGGCGCTGGGGTTCGGCCCGAGCGGACGGTTGCGAACGTCGTTGGGGTCACCGGCGCATCCGGCGAGCAACGAAAGCGCGAACGAGGCGGAGAACAGACGGCGCATCAGAATCCTTCCGGATCGGCAAGCCCCGCGCGGCGGTGCGCGGCGACCAGCGTGTTGCGAAGCAGGCAGGCGATCGTCATCGGCCCGACCCCGCCCGGAACCGGAGTAATCGCATCGGCGACCGCCGCTACCTCGGCATAATCGACGTCGCCGACCAATCGCCCCTTTGCCGCGCCGTCGGCGGGCGGCAGGCGGTTGATGCCGACATCGATGACGATGGCACCCGGTTTGATCCAGTCGCCCTTGACCATCTCGGCGCGCCCGACCGCCGCCACGACGATGTCGGCGCGGCGCACGAGCGCGGGCAGGTCTTTGGTGCGGCTGTGCGCCATCGTCACCGTGGCGTTGGCGCCGAGCAGCAATTGCGCCATCGGCTTGCCGACCAGGATCGAGCGCCCAACGACGATCGCATCCTTGCCGGACAGGTCGCCAAGCCGGTCCTGGAGCAGCAACAGACAGCCATAAGGGGTGCACGGCACCATGCCCGCGATACCGAGCGCGAGCCGCCCGGCGCTGACCGGGGTCAGCCCGTCGACATCCTTGTCCGGGTCGATCGTCGCCACCGCCGCCTGTTCGTCGAGGTGGCCGGGAAGCGGCAATTGCAGCAGGATGCCGTCGACCGCATCGTCGGCGTTCAGTCGGGCGAGCAGCGCCTCGACCTCGTCCTGACTCGCGGTGGCGGGCAGGCGATGCTCGAAACTCGCCATGCCCGCGGCAACGGTGGCCTTGCCTTTCGACCCGACATAGACCGCGCTCGCCGGATCGTCCCCGACCAGCACGACGGCAAGCCCCGGCGCGCGCCCGGTTGCGGCAACAAAAGCAGGAACAGCGTCGGCAATCCGGCCGCGCAGACCAGCGGCAAACGCCTTGCCGTCGATCACCTGCGCGGCGGCATCAACCGCCATCACGCCATGCCGTTCGCATAAGCGAGGCGCCCGAGATAATTGAGCACCGGCCCATCCAGGATGATGATGATGATCAGCACCAGCATCGGGGTCAGATCGAGCCCGCCGAAATCGGGCATGATACGGCGAAAGGGCCGGTACAGCGGCTCGGTAATCCGGTCGAGCACCGTCCACAGCTGGTTGACGAAATCATTGTGCGTGTTGATCACATTGAACGCGATCAGCCACGACATCACCGCCTGCGCGATGATGAACCACCACAGGACCGTCAGGATGATGTGGACGATCTGGAGGAGCATGAGAACCAAGGCGATTTCTCCGAATTAGGGTCTTGCCGCGTCTCTTAGCGGTGAATGAGCGTGCCTGCACCCCTTGCGGTGAAAATTTCCAGCAGCATCGCGTGCGGAATACGCCCGTCAAGGATGACCGCCGCCTCGACCCCCGCATCGACCGCGGCGACGCAGGTTTCGACCTTGGGGATCATGCCCCCGGTGATCGTCCCGTCAGCCTTCAGCGCGTCGATCGCCGTTTGGTCGAGGTCGGTGAGCAGTGCTCCTGCCTTGTCGAGCACGCCCGCGACGTCGGTGAGCAGGAAAAACCGCTTGGCACCCAGCGCGCCGGCGATCGCGCCTGCCATCGTGTCGGCGTTGATATTATAGGTCGCACCGTCGGCGCCGAGCGCGACCGGCGCGACGATCGGGATGAAATTATCCTTGGTCAGGTTGATCAGGATCGTCGGATCGACCGCGACGGGTTCGCCGACAAAACCTAGGTCTACATGACGCTCGATCCCCGAATTGGGGTCGGGCTCGGTCCGGCGGACCTTCTCGGCGAGCACCAGATTGGCGTCCTTGCCCGAAATGCCGACCGCGCGGCCACCGAGCGCTGCGAGCCAACCGACGATTTCCTTGTTGATCTTTCCGGCAAGCACCATTTCGGCGACCTCGGCGGTCGCGGCATCGGTGACGCGCAGCCCGCCGACAAACGACGATTCGATCCCCAGTTTTTTCAGCATCGCGCCGATCTGCGGCCCGCCGCCATGCACGACCACCGGGTTGATCCCGACGGCCTTGAGCAGCACGATATCCTCGGCGAAATCGCGCTGCGCCTCGGCATCGCCCATGGCGTGCCCGCCATATTTGATCACGAACGTCTGACCCGCGTAGCGCTGCAGATAGGGCAGCGCTTCGACGAGCGTTTCGGCCTTGGCGAGCAGGTCGGGCATTGCGGGCGCGTCGGTCATCGTCATCACCCGCCGGTCTTGGCATCGAGGTTGCGACCGAGCGCGACCAGCCCGGTGATCACGAATGGAATGACCAGCACCGACAACGCGACCTTGGCCAGCATCTGCCCGCCCATCAGATTGGCGATCGGGAACACGCCGTAAAAGGCGATGGTGACGAACAGCAAGGTATCGACGATCTGGCTGAGAGCGCTGGCGATCGCACCGCGGATGGCGAGCCAGCTGGTTCCGGCGCCTTCGCGCCCGCGTAGCTTGCTGAAGATCGTGACATTGAGGAATTGCGAGGTGCCATAAGCCACGATCCCGGCCGCCATCAGGCGCGGGCTCTGGCCCAGCACGGTGTTGAAGGCGGTAAGCCGGTCGGCCTGCATTTCGGGCGATGCGGGAAGCGCGAGGACCAGCGCGGTCAGCATGATCGACAATATGAGCGGCACAAAGCCCCACAGCACCAATTTGTTCGCGGTCGATTGGCCCTGCAATTCGGACACGGCGCTCGACAGCGCGACGAGGATCAGGAACGGGAAAATCCCTGCCTCGACCGCCAACCAGTCACCCAGCGCCACCTGCTTGTTCCCCAGCACCCCGGCGAGCACGACCATGCCGCCATAGATGATGGTGAAAAGGAACAGGGAGGGCGAAAGCGTGCGCGGCAGCGCCGTCGATGTGGTGTCGGTCATGCCGCCCGATAGTCGCTTTTGTCGGCGGTGGAAAGATGGGGGTGGCGGCAACACTTGCCCCCCCGCCAAAGCCCGCTAGACAAGGCGCAACAATTTGCGGGGGACGCACAAATATATGGAACGCCTGATTGGTCTGGTTGGCATCGTCGCGCTGCTCGCGATTGCCGTGCTGTTTTCGTCGAACCGCCGCTGGATTCGTCTGCGCGTCGTCATTCCCGCCTTTTTGCTACAGGCCGGTTTTGCGCTACTCGTGATCGGCACCCCATGGGGCCGCAATATCATTCAGGCGATGTCGAACGGGGTGTCGAACCTGCTCGGCTACGCCAAGGCAGGGACCGATTTCATCTTTGGCCCGCTTGCTTCGCCCGAAATTGGCGCCAACAGCTTTGCGATTGCGGCGCTGCCGGTCATCGTCTTTTTCGCCTCGCTGATCTCGATCCTCTATTATCTTGGCATCATGCAACTGGTGATCAAATGGGTCGGCGGCGGTATCCAGAAAATCACCGGCATCACCAAGGTGGAAAGCCTGGGCGCCGCAGCGAACATCTTTGTCGGCCAGTCCGAATCGCCGCTCGTCATCCGCCCCTATCTGGCGGGCCTGACCCCGCCGCAGCTGTTCACGATCATGACCGTCGGCATGGCGGGGGTCGCGGGGACCATTCTCGGCGCCTATGCCAGCATGATCGGCGAACAATTGCTGCCCTATCTGCTCGCTGCCAGCTTCATGTCGGCGCCGGGGGGCATTTTGATGGCGAAGATCATGATGCCCGACGATCCCAAGGATCTCGGCGTCGAACCCGTCATCATGCCCGAGGCGAGCCATGACGAAGAGAAGCCCGCCAATATCATCATGGCGGCGGCGCAAGGCGCGCAGACCGGGGTCAAACTCGCGGTCGCGGTCGGCGCGATGGTGCTGGCGTTCGTGGCGCTCGTCGCGCTCGCCAACGGCCTGCTCGGCGGGATCGGCGGCTGGCTGGGTTACCCCGAGCTGTCGTTTCAGGCGATCATCGGCACTTTGTTCCGCCCAGTGATGTGGCTGATGGGAGTGCCGTGGGATGAAAGCGCGGTGGTCGGCGGGCTGTTCGGCAGCAAGATCGTGCTCAACGAATTTGTCGCCTTTATCGTTCTGGGCAAGGTGCAGGGCGATATGTCGCTCGCCGCGGTCGCGATCGCCACCTTTGCGCTGTGCGGCTTTGCCAATTTCAGTTCGATCGCGATCCAGATGGCGGTGACCGGCGGGCTGGCCCCCAACCAGCGGCCGATGATCGCCAAGCTTGGGCTGAAGGCCCTGCTCGCGGGCAGCCTGTCGAACCTGATGTCGGCGGCCTTGGCGGGGTTGATGCTGGGCATCGCGCCGCCGGTCGCCACGCCGCCCGCCGCACCGGCAGTCGAGGCTGTCACAGCACCGGCGAGCGCACCTGTAACGGAGCCCGATGCCGCGGCAACCGCTCCCGCCAAAGCCCCCTGACCTACCAAGGCCCACGCTTGGGAAGAATTGCAAGCCGCACCTCGATGGCGTAAACTCGGCAAACATATCGAATCCCGGGTCGCATTTGCCAACAGGGAGGTTGCCATGAAAATCGCATATCGTTTGTCGATCCTCGCCGCCGCCGCCGCGTCGATTGGGGCGGGCGTGCTCGCCACCTCCAGCGCACAGACCCCCGATGACCGCATGTACCGACCGCCCGAGGCGACGATCTATCGCGACGCCGCCTATCGCGGCCCGGCGGTGTTCATCGGCGAGGCGAAACCAAACCTTGGCCTCGCTTGGCCGGTCAATTCGGTGCGCGTCGCCAGCGGCCGGTGGGAGCTGTGCGAAAAGACGCGCTTTCGCGGCACCTGCCGCACCGTCGAGCGCGATACGCCGATGCTGAACAACGTCCTGCGCGGGCTGACCATCCAGTCGATCCGCCCGGTTGGATCAGGGGGTGGCGGCTGGGATCCGGCGCCGCCCGCCAATGATCAGGTCGCGCGCGGCAATTTTGCCGAATTCCACACGCAGCCCGCGCAAGGCAACCGCCGCGTCCTTGCTTGCCAATATGGATCGGTGACGGCGAACTGCGCGGCGCAGACCGCCGACAATTATTGCCGTTCGATCGGCTGGAACGGGTCGGCGCGCGAACATATGGAAACGGTGGCGGGCCGCGTCTATCTGGCCGACGTGCTGTGCGTCCGCTCGGGCTATTGAGGGAGGATGCGATGACGACGCTGAAGTTCGCCGCCGTCGGCGGGGCCGCCGTGCTGCTTTCGGCTTGCATGTCGGTCGGTGGGCCGGGGGTCAGCGCCTATTATGAATGCGACCGCGGTACCCGGCTGAAAGTCGATTTCATGGGCGACCGCGCTTTGGTGAGCGTCAATGGCGGACGTCCGGAAGCGATGCGCTCCACGCCCGCGGCGAGCGGCGCGATATACGAAAACCGCGCCGGGTGGCGGCTGCATACCAAGGGCAATGAGGCGATGTGGAACACCGCATTGCGCTCGGCGCCCGAAACCTGTCGTCAGGTGGTGGTGCCGCGCTAAGCGCCGGTCAAAGGTCCATCTTCGCCAGCGCGGCGCGTACCTCGCTGGCGAACAACTCGGGCTGCTCCCACGCGGCGAAATGACCGCCGCGGGGCAGCTCGTTCCAGTGGACGATAGTCTTGTACCGCCGCTCGGCCCAGCGGCGCGAGAGCCGCATGATCTCGTTCGGAAACAGGCTGCACCCTGTCGGAACCAAAATCTCGCCCGCGGCGAAATTGCGAAAGCTGTGCCAATATAGCCGCGCCGACGAGGCGGCGCTCGCGGTCAGCCAATAGAGGCTGATCGTGTCGAGCATCGCGTCCTTCGACAGCGCTTTCTCGGGGTGTCCACCGATCGACTGGCCGCCCGGCTGATGCCCGCAATCGGTCCAACCGTGGAATTTTTCCGCGATCCACGCCATCTGGCCGACCGGTGAATCGGTCAGCGCATAGCCGATCGTCTGCGGCCGGGTCGCGTGCTGCGTCGAATAACCGCTGTCCTTTGCCTGATACCAGGCAAAGCGGGCGAGATAGAGTTTTTCGCTGTCAGTGAGATCGCTCATCAGGTCGGGCGGCGGCGCGCCGACGACCATGTTGATGTGAATTCCCGCACAATGATCGGCGTGGTTCATCCCGATTGCACAGGTCACCGCGCTGCCCCAGTCGCCGCCCTGCGCGAAATAGCGATCGTAACCGAGCGCCACCATCAGCGCGTCCCACGCCGCGCCGATATGCTCGACGCTCCATTTGGCCGCGGTCGGCTTGCCCGAAAAGCCGTAACCGGGGAGCGACGGGATCACGAGATGATAGTCGGCCGATAACGGTTCGATGACGTCGAGAAACTCCAGCACCGACCCCGGCCAGCCGTGGGTCAACACCAGCGGCCGCGCCGCCGGATTGGCCGACCGGACATGGAGGAAATGAATGTCGAGCCCGTCGATCGTCGCCAGATAATTGGGCAGGGCATTCAGTCGCGCCTCGACAACGCGCCAATCATGTTGATCAAGCCAATAGGCCGCCAGTTCCTGCGCATAGGCAAGCGGGATACCCTGGTCCCAGTCGTCGACCGTTTCCCTCTCGGGCCAGCGCGTCCGCGCCAGCCGGTCTTTCAGATCGTCGAGCGCCGCCTGCGGAACATCGACCGTAAAGCTGCGGATATTGTCGACGTTCATGGAATACCCCTCCCCACGCCCTCCATATATCAGGGCCGCGCGGGTGCCTTGCAGCCGCGTTCCAGCCCGACACCTTTCAGAAAGCCGCGCCGTACTGTTCCGGCATAGACCGCTTCGGCATAGCGGCGACGTTCGGCATTGGCGCCAGTGATTTCACCGATCAGGCTGCGGAACGGGATGATCGACCCGGCAACGCTGCCGGCGACGCGGCCAGCGGTGCGCTCGCGCTTTTTATCCCTGCTTTCCTCTTCGGTTTCGTTGACGTCGGGGCCGAGCACTTCGTCCAGTTCGACGATTTCCTGCTGGATCGCGGCGCATTTGCGCAGGCCTGCCAAGGAATAGGGATCGCCCTGGACCGCGATCAGCTTCGCGGGCGCTTCCTTGCCGTCAAACGGTTCGGTCACCTTGTTGGCGGTGTCCTTGATCGTCGAATCTTCCGGCGACCCCGCCTGAGCATGGGCCGGTGCCGCGATGACGAGCGCGGCAGCCACAGCGGTGGCCGACAATGTGACGAAAAATCTGCTTTGCATGTGACGCCTCCTTGGCGGTTCCCTGACCGCATAAGCTGCTAACGCGTCGGAACCGGTTCGGCTCCCGTCCAGTCGTAAAAGCCGCGCCCTGCCTTTTTTCCGACCCAGCCCGCCTCGACATATTGCACCAGCAGCGGCGCCGGGCGGAATTTGGGGTCGCCGGTGCCGCTGTGCAGCACGCGGATGATTTCGAGGCAGGTATCGAGCCCGATGAAGTCGGCCAGCGTGATTGGCCCCATCGGATGATTGAGCCCCAGGCGGCAGCCGGCGTCGATGTCCTGCATCGTCGCAACACCCTCGCCCAGTGCGAACACCGCTTCGTTGATCAGCGGCATCAGCACGCGGTTGACGATGAACCCAGGCGCGTCGTTGGCATGGACGATTTCCTTGCCGAGGCCACGGCCAAAGGCTTCGACGGCTTGCAGCGTCGCGTCGCTGGTGGCGAGGCCGCGGATCAATTCGATCAGCCCCATCACCGGCACCGGATTGAAGAAATGCACCCCGATAAAGCGCGCCGGGTCGGGCGATGCTTGGGCGAGCCGCGTGATCGGGATCGAGCTGGTGTTGCTGGCAAGGATCGCGGTGTCAGACAGATGCGGACCGACGCTAGCGAAGATCGCGCGCTTGATGTCTTCGCGCTCGGTCGCGGCCTCGATGACGAGGTCGGCGGGGGCGAAGGCGCTGTGGTCGGCGACCGGGGCAATACGGCCGAGCAGAGCATCGGCATCGCCCTGTGTCATCTTCTCCTTAGCGACGAGGCGGCCGAGCGCCTTGGCGATCCCCGCCTTGCCCGCTTCGGCGCGCGCCAAGTCGATGTCCGACAGCAGTACGTCATGTCCGGCGCCCGCTGACACTTGCGCAATCCCCGCGCCCATTTGCCCTGCCCCGATGACGCCGACGATCATGACCTTATTCTCCAAAACAACCTTAAGGCTTTCATCCGTCATCCCGGCGAAGGCCGGGATCTCACCGCTGCGTTCTGGCGAAAGGGCGAGATCCCGGCTTTCGCCGGGATGACGATTTGGTGGTTGCCCTACGTCATCGGCGGTCAGCGTCAAGGGGCCGAGCGGAACTCGGTTGCTTCAGCGAGGATCAGCGCGAAGGCGGGGTCGGTGTCGTCCCACGTCGCGACCGGGGTCCAGCCGCTGGCGCGCAGCAGCAGGTTGGCATCGCGGGGGCCGTACTTATGGCTGTTCTCGCTGTGGATCGTCTCGCCTGCCGCCATATGATAGTCACGCCCATCGACGGTGAAATCCAAGTCGCACGCCGCGACGAGATGCATTTCGATCCGCGCATGGACGTCGTTCCAGATCGCCCGGTGCGTGAAATTTTCGACCGGAATGTCACCGTTCAGCTCGCGGTTGATCCGTTCGAGCAGGTTGAGGTTAAACGCCGCCGTGACGCCCGCCGGATCATCATAGGCGAGTTCCAGTACACGTTCATCCTTGATCCGGTCGATGCCGATCAGAAGCAGGGATCCCTCGCCCAGTGCTTCGCGCCAGTTGCGCAGCAAATCGACCGCGGTGCGCGCAACCATATTGCCGATCGTGCTGCCCGGGAAAAAGCCGAGCTTGGGCATAGCGGCGATTTCGCGCGGCATTTCGACGCGCTGGGTAAAGTCGGCCTCCACCGGATAGACGGGCAACCCCTCAAAACGCGCCGCGAGCGTGCGGGCGCTATCGCGCAGGAAATCGCCGGAGATATCGACCGGCACATAAGCCGCGGGCGCGATCGCATCGAGCAAAAGCGGGGTTTTGGTCGAGCTACCCGACCCAAGCTCGACGACTGCGCGGCCCGGCCCGACCGCCGCCGCGATGTCGGTCGCGTGTCGGGTGAGCAGATCGGTCTCGCTGCGCGTCGGATAATATTCAGGGAGCGCCGTGATATCCTCGAACAGCGCCGATCCGGTCGCGTCGTAGAACCAGCGCGCCGGAATCGCCTTTTGCGCCTGCGACAGTCCCGCATGGACGTCGGCGCGAAAGGCGATATCGACCCCCGCCGCATCGGCATCAACCTGCCGAAGATTGCGAACAACGCCCATGTCAGAGATCCTTGGCTAAACGCACGCCGGTGAATTGCCAGCGCTGGTGGGGGTAAAAGAAATTGCGGTAGGAGGCGCGCAGATGACCGCGCGGGGTCGCACAGCTGCCGCCGCGCAGCACGAACTGACCGCTCATGAACTTGCCATTATATTCGCCGACCGCACCGGGCGCGGCGCGGAAGCCGGGATAGGGGCGATAGGCGCTGCCGGTCCATTCCCACACGCTGCCGAACATCTGTTGCAGATCGGCGTCATCGACCGCGGCGACAGGCTGCACCGGCCCGGCGCTGTCGAGTTGTTGACCCGAGGCCGCGTCGAGCATCGCCGCGGCGGCTTCCCATTCGAACTCGGTCGGCAGCCGCGCGCCCGCCCAGCTGGCGAAGGCGTCGGCTTCGAAAAAGCTGATGTGGGTCACCGGGGCAGCGGGGTCGATGTCTTGCCAACCCGACAGGGTGAACTGGCGGTCGCCGTCCCAATAGGCGGGGGCGTCGATGTTTTCGGCCTGCACCCACGCCCAGCCATCGCTGAGCCAGAGCGATGGGGTGTGATAGCCGCCGTCGGCAATGAATTGTTGCCATTCGCCATTGCTGACCGGGCGGCTGGCGAGCGCGTGCGGGGGCAGGAGCGTATCGTGGCGCGGGCCTTCGCAATCGAAGGCGAAGCCGTCGCCGCAATGCCCGACCTGGGTCACGCCCGCATGGCCCTCGATCCATTTCATGGCGGAAAACGGCGCAACTTCACTCGCGATGGCGGTTTTTTCCCACACCGCCGGGCCGAGCGGGTTTTGCGCGAAGAGATGTTTGAGGTCGGTGAGCAGCAGTTCCTGATGCTGCTGTTCGTGCTGGATGCCGAGTTCGATCAGCATGTGCGCCGCGGGGGGCAGGTCGGGGAGCGCGGTCTGCACCGCGGTATCGACATGCGCGCGCCAGACGCCGATGTCATCAAGCGAGGGGCGGGTCAGCAGACCGCGCTGCGGCCGCGCATGGCGCGGGCCTTCGGCCTCATAATAGCTGTTGAACAGATAGGCGTAGCGATCGTCGAACGCGCGGTAGCCCGGGACATGATCGCGCAGGATGAAGGTTTCGAAAAACCATGTCGTGTGCGCGAGGTGCCATTTGGCGGGGGAGGCGTCGGGCATCGACTGCGCGCTGGCGTCGGCATCGGAGAGCGTCGCGACAAGGTCGAGCGACAGACGGCGGGTGGCGGCGAAACGCTGCGCGAGCAGGTCGGGCGTGCGGGCGGTTTGCGCGAGAGGTGAAGCGTCGGTTCGGCTGGCCATGATGAGACAATCCCCCGCGGTGCGATTCGGTTTCGCATGACGATGGAATATGGTTACGCGGTGGCGAAATGTCTAGAACATTTGGGGAACAGTGCCGATCCTCCCTGTGGCGAAGCCATGGGGAGGGGGACCGCTTGCGAAGCAAGGGGTGGAGGGGCCGCAACGGTAGTTCCAACGCCCCTCCGTCAGCGCTTCGCGCTGCCACCTCCCCATGCCTACGGCACAGGGAGGATTATGCGGTTACCGCGTAGCGCCGGGTTTCCACAAAATGTCACCGCCCGCCGCGGCATTCAGGTGCCGGGTCAGCACGAACAGATGGTCGGACAGGCGGTTGAGATAGGTGAGCGCGAGCGGGTTGAGGTCGCGCTCGCTTCCTGCCGCGACCGCTGCCCGTTCGGCCCGCCGCGTCACCGCGCGGGCGAGGTGGAGCCGCGCCGCGGCGTCGGTGCCGCCGGGCAGGATGAAGCTTTTGAGCGCGTCGAGATCGTCGTTCATGCGGTCGATCTCGTCCTCCAGCCGCGCGATCTGGCTGGGGACGATGCGCAGCGCCATGTCGTGCGGGCCAAAGCCGAACTGGATGTCGGCGGGGGTGGCGAGGTCGGCGCCAAGGTCGAACATCTCGTTCTGGATCCGCACCAGCATTGCGGTGGCGTCGCTGTTCGGATGGAGCGCGGCGACCGCCATCCCGATCGCGCTGTTCGCTTCGTCGACGTCGCCGATCGCCGCCATCAACGGCGCCGATTTGGCGATACGCGAGCCATCCACCAGCCCGGTGGTGCCATCGTCGCCGGTGCGCGTGTAGATTTTGTTGAGTTTGACCATCTAGCGAGACTGGCGCAGCGGCAAGATCAGCCGCCCGCGGCGAGCAGGCCGATCAGCACGATGAGGATGATGGTGATCGCCTGCCATTTGACGCGCGACATCATCATCTTGTTCTGCATCACCTGATTTTCCTCGACTTTTCCGTCGATCACCGCCTGGTGACCTTGCGAAAAATAGAAGAGCCCCCGCGCGAGCGAGAAGAGGACGAAGCCGGCCGCCACGACGACGCCGATGATCAGCAGAATGTTCATGGCCCCTATTTAGGGCATTTGCAGCGAATAACCAGTGGGAAGGCGTCCGGCGAGCAGATTGGCGGCGAGCGTGGGGCCGTCGACACCGGTCGCGCGCATCGCAGCGAGCGAGGCCGCGGCGTCACGCTTCGCCAATCGCTTGCCGTTGGGGCCGCAAACCAGCGCATGATGGCGATACAGCGGGGTGGGCAGGTCGAGCAGCGCCTGAAGCAGGCGGTGGACGTCGGTCGCGGCAATCAGGTCGGCGCCGCGGATGACGTGCGTCACGCCCATCGCGGCGTCGTCGAGCGTGCTAGCGAGATGATAGCTGGCGGGGGCATCCTTGCGCGCGAGGACGATGTCGCCGTGGGCGAGCGGGTTGGCGGGGCGCATCCCCTGCCCTTGTGCTTCCCACGCGAGGTCACCGACAACTGCCAGTGCGCGGGCGGTATCGAGGCGCCAGCAATGCGGCTGAGCCGCCATCCGCCGCGCGCGCTCGGCTTCGGAAAGATCGCGGCAAATGCCGGGGTAGATCGCCCCCGATGGGCCGTGCGGCGCCGAGAGGCTGGCCGCAATATCGGCGCGGGTGCAGAAGCAGGGATAGACGAGATCGCGAGCGCGGAGCGTATCGAGCGCCGCCACATAATTGCCGAGCCGGGCCGACTGGCGTAGCGGTTCGCCATCCCAGCCGAGGCCGAGCCACGTGAGATCGGCGAGCGACGCGGCGACATAGTCCTCGCGCGAGCGGCTGCCGTCGATATCGTCGATGCGGATGAGGAATTGCCCGCCCGCCGCGCGCGCCGCATCATGCGCCAGCACCGCGCTATAGGCGTGACCCAGATGCAGGTCGCCGGTCGGACTGGGCGCAAAACGGGTCAGCATCGCCGTGGTAAAAACTCCATATACTGTGCCGACGTCATCAAAATCCTTCCATATCTTGCGACAGATGCCCCCTTGACGTCAGAATCTGATCGGGCATGTAATGATGGTGTCACGCAGGGAAGGCAGTGGCGCGCCATCCCGTGAAGCAATGGGGGCAGCATAACCAGCCATGTTCCATCCCGATCTTGCCCGGCATCCCGATAGTTGCCCGGCGCTCGTTCTCAACGCCGACTACACCCCGCTCAGCTATTATCCCTTGAGCCTGTGGCCGTGGCAGACCGCGGTCAAGGCGGTTTTCCTCGACCGCGTCACCATTGTCGAAAATTACGAGCGCGAGATTCACTCGCCGACGCGGACGATGCCGATCCCCAGCGTCATCGCGCTGCGCCAATATGTGAAACCGTCGCAGCATCCGGCGTTCACCCGCTTCAACCTGTTCCTGCGCGACCGCTTTGCGTGCCAGTACTGCGGGTCGGGCAAGGATCTGACCTTTGACCATGTCGTGCCAAGGCGACTGGGCGGACGCACGACATGGGAAAATGTCACGACGGCCTGCGCGCCGTGCAATCTGAAAAAGGGCGGGCGCACCCCGCAACAGGCGCGAATGCCGATCTATCGCCAGCCGTGGCGCCCGACGAGCTGGCAGTTGCAGGACAATGGCCGCGCCTTTCCGCCCGGCTATCTGCATACGAGCTGGATCGACTGGCTGTATTGGGATGTCGAGTTGGAGGGGTGAGCGGTTCACACTGCCATCTGCGTCCTTTACGCGCAGCGGCGATTCCGCTTTCTTCTTCGTGCCTTTGCGCCTTTGCGTGAGATTCTAAATATTTCACGCAAAGGCGCAAAGGCACGAAGAAGATAAAAATGAAGCCGGGCGTCTGCCGCGAGGATGGCGGGGCTGGGTTATGGAAAAGGTCAGATCATGCTCCGTATTGCCGCCATCGCCGCCCTCAGTCTTTCGCTCGCCGCTTGCGCCGCGACCCAGCCCGCCGCGCAATCGATCACGGTCACCGGCAGCATCGCCTATCGCGAGCGTATCGCGCTGCCGCCGTCGGCGCAGATCGAGGTGCGGCTCGACGATGTCAGCCTGGCCGATGCGCCCGCCCGCACCCTCGCGCGGCAGGCGTTCGCCGCCGATGGCAAGCAGGTGCCGCTGCCCTTCACGCTCACCGTCGACCGCGCCCAGCTCGATCCGCGGCACAGCTACGCGGTGTCGGCGCGCATCACCGGCGACGATGGGAAGCTGATGTTCATCACCGACACGCGCAACAGCGTCGCATTCGATGAGCGGAGCCGGATCGATATGGGGACGCTCAATCTCGTGATGGTTCGTTAGGCTTATCCTCGTCATCCCGGCGAAGGCCGGGATCTCGACCTCGCGTTTTTTCGATACGGTGAGATCCCGGCTTTCGCCGGGATGACGAAGGTGTGGGCGGCGCATAGCTATGCGCCGCTTGACCCCGCGCCTTCGCAGGTGCAGCAATCGCGTCATGGGGCCGCCGATCCAGATCTCGCAAAATCCCGACATCCGCTATCTGGGGCGGATCCTGGGCGACGTCATCCGCGCCTATGGCGGCGACAAATTGTTCCGCCAGACCGAATATATCCGCTCGTCGAGCGTCGACCGGCATCGCGGCATCGCGGGGGCCGAGGCGATCGATCCGGGGCTCGATGCGCTGAGCCTGGATGACACCGTCGCCTTCGTCCGCGGGTTCATGCTGTTTTCGATGCTCGCCAATCTGGCCGAGGACAGGCAGGGGGTGGCGGCGGAGCCCGAGGCGACGGTCGCGGCGGCGATCGAGAAGCTGAAGGCCGACGGGATCGACGGCGACGCGATTGCGGCGCTGCTGAGCGCGTCGCTGGTTGCGCCGGTGCTGACCGCGCATCCGACCGAGGTGCGGCGCAAGTCGATGCTCGATCACAAGAACCGCATCGCCGAACTGATGCTGCTGCGCGACGCCGGGGTGGACGAAACACCCGAGGGCGACGTCGTCGAGGATGCGATCCGGCGCCAGATCGTTCTCCTTTGGCAAACGCGGCCGCTGCGCATGGAGAAATTGTTCGTTGCCGACGAGATCGACAATGCGCTGACCTATTTGCGCGACGTCTTCCTGCCGGTCGTTCCCAAGCTTTACGCGCGCTGGGAAGCCGAGCTGGGGCAGCGCCCCGCGAGCTTCCTGCGCGTCGGCAGCTGGATCGGCGGCGACCGCGACGGCAATCCGTTCGTCACCGCCGAGACGATGGTCATGGCGACGGGGCGCAATGCCGCCGCGGTGCTGGGCCATTATATCGACGCGGTTCACCACCTCGGCGCCGAGCTGTCGGTGTCGGCGAGCCTGGCTGCGGTTCCCGACGCGGTAGAAGCTTTGGCCGAGGCAAGCGGCGATGGCGCGCCGAGCCGCCGCGACGAACCCTATCGCCGGGCGCTTTCGGGCATTTATGCGCGGCTGTGCGCGACCTATACGCAGATTGTCGGCAAGGCGCCGCCGCGGCCTTCGGCGCTGAAGGGTCACGCTTATGCGACTCCCGCCGATTTCCGCCGCGACCTGGTCACCATCGCCAATGGCTTGTCTTCGAACAGCCAGGGCCAGTTTGGCGGCATCGGCGCGCTCGGGCGGCTGATCCGCGCGGTCGAGGTGTTCGGATTCCATCTCGCGACGCTCGACATGCGGCAGAACAGCGCGGTGCACGAACGTGTGCTCGCCGAATTGCTCAAGGTGTCTGGCGTGTGCGCCGACTATCTGGCGCTGGACGAAGAGGCGCGCGTTGCGCTGCTCACCGCCGAGCTGCAAAGTGACCGACCCCTCGCCGCCCCGTGGCACCAGTGGAGCGACGAGACCGCCGGCGAACTCGCGATCGTCCATGCCGCCGCCGACGTGCGCGCGCGGCTGGGCAAGGATGCGATTTGCCAGTGGATCATCAGCATGGCGCAGACCTTGTCCGACCTGCTCGAGGTGCATGTGCTGGCGCGCGAAGCCGGATTGTGGCGGAGCGGCGAAGCGGCGGGACGATCGAACCTGATGGTCGTCCCCTTGTTCGAGACGATTGCCGATCTCGACAAGGCGCCCGACATCATGGCGCGCTATTTCGCGATGCCTGAAATCGGCCCGCAGGTCGGGGTGCGCGGACATCAGGAAGTGATGATCGGCTATTCGGATTCGAACAAGGATGGCGGGTATCTGACCTCGACCTGGGGATTGCATCAGGCGTCGCAGGCGCTGACCCCGGTGTTCGAGGAGGCCGACACCGCAATGCAATTGTTCCACGGCCGCGGCGGCGCGGTCGGGCGCGGCGGCGGCAGCGCCTTTGCCGCGATCCGCGCCCAGCCCGCGGGGACGGTGCAGGGACGCATCCGGATCACCGAACAGGGCGAAGTGATCGCAGCGAAATATGGCACCGCGGCGAGCGCGGCGACGAACCTGGAGGCGATGGTGTCGGCGAGCCTGCTCGCGAGCCTGGAGCCCGAGGCGCTGAGCGAGAAGGACGCGGCGCGCTTTACCGCGGCGATGGATGCGCTGTCGGACAGCGCTTTCGCCGCGTACCGCGGGCTGGTGTACGACACCCCGACGTTCAAGGATTTCTTCCGCGCGATGACCCCGATCGCCGAGATTGCGACGCTGAAGATCGGCTCGCGGCCGTCGAGCCGCACCAAGAGCAGCGCGATCGAGGATCTGCGCGCGATCCCGTGGGTGTTCAGCTGGGCGCAGGCGCGCGCAATGCTGCCCGGCTGGTACGGGACGGGCGAGGGGTTTGCGGCGTTCGGCGACAAGGCATTGCTCGTCGACATGGCGGCTGGCTGGCCATTCTTCGCCGCGCTGCTCGGCAATATGGAGATGGTGCTGGCGAAATCCGACATGGGGATCGCGGCGCGCTATGCCGAGCTGGCAGCGCATGTCGATGGCCATGGCGCGATCTTTGGCCGCATCCGCGACGGATGGAACCGCGCGCATGACGGGTTGCTGGACATTACCGGGCAGACGCGGTTGCTGGAGAAGAACCCGGCGCTCGAGGCGTCGATCCGGTTGCGGCTGCCCTATATCGAACCGCTGAACCTGCTCCAGATCGAGTTGATGAAGCGGCACCGGGCGGGGGAAACCGACCCGCGGATTGCCGAGGGCATCCAGCTGACGATCAATGCGATTGCGACGGCGCTCAGGAACAGCGGGTAGGCAAAATCATTACCCGTTCGTCCTGAGGAGGGACTGAGCGAAGTCGAAGGCCCGTCTCGAAGGACCAGCAACTCGCATTCCTTCGAGACGCCATTTCGACAAGCTCAATGGCTCCTCAGGACGAACGGCTATTTTTACTCAAACCTTTGTAATCACCACCTGACCCTTGGCGTTCGCGCCATCGGGGGCGAAATTGATGCGGAAATCGGCGCCGTCCTTGTCCTTGCCCGCCAGCGTGTCGCCGGTGCGGGTGACCTTGACGCCCTTTTTGGCAAATTCGCCCGCCATCCAGTCGGCAGCCTTGGTCGGCGCGGCGGGGGAGGTGAAGCCAAGTTTGACCACGGCCTTGTCGGCGCCATTCTTGTCGTTGGCATCGACGTCGACCGTGGTCACCTTGCTGCCCGGATAGAGTTTCACGCCATCGATGTCGAAATCGCTTTCGATGTCGAGGTCGACGAAATCGGGGATGTCGATGTCGATCGACGCGCCCTCGCCGCCGATCTTGATATTGCCGCCGTCCTTGCCGGCCTTGATCTGGACGCCGCCCTGATCGTCGCCGGCGTTGATCGAGACTTCGGTGGCATCCTCGGCTTTCTTCTCTGACCCGCAGGCGGCGAGGAGCATCATCGGGGGGATCAGGAACGCGAGGCGCATGGGGATTCTCCTTGGTGAGTTATATAAATAATACACCTTGGAGAAGGGCGAGTCAAATTCCTCTTTCGTCACCCCGGACTTGATCCGGGGTCCCGCTATTCGACGTTGCAAAGCGGGATGCCGGATCAAGTCCGGCATGACGATGAAAGTTAGGCATGGCCTACGCGTCGATGCTCGTCCGCACGTCGCCGTGCACCAGCCCGCCGTCGACGGTGATCGTGTCGCCGACGACATAGTCGCCCGCTTTCGACGCGAGGAAGATCGCGGCGCCCGCCATGTCCTCGGGCACGCCGATGCGTTTGACCGGGATGTTCTTCGCGACCGCGTCGCCATGGTCGCGCGCCGCCTTGTTCATGTCCGACTGGAAGGCGCCGGGGGCGATCGCGGTGACGAGGATATGGTCGGTGACCAGCCGCGCGGCGAGCCGCTTGGTGAGGTAGAGGATCGCGGCCTTCGATGCGTGATAGCTGTAGGTTTCCCAGGGGTTCAGCCGCTGGCCGTCGATCGAGCCGATGTTGATGATCTTGGCCGGGCGTTCGTGCGTCCCCGCAGCCTTGAGCAGGCCGTGCAGCGCTTGCGTGAGGAAGAAGGGTGATTTGACGTTGATGTCCATCACCTTGTCCCAGCCCGCTTCGGGGAAGCCCTCGAACGGTTCGCCCCAGGCGGCGCCGGCATTGTTGACGAGGATGTCGAGCCGTTCTTCGCGCGCTTCGAGTTCCTTGGCGAGCGTGCGGCAGCCCTCGACGGTAGCGAGATCGACCGGCAGGCCGATGACCTTGCCCGGATAGCGGGTTTCGAAATCGGCGACGGCTTCTTCGATCTGCGCGGTCTTGCGCGCCGAGATGTAAACGCGCGCGCAGCCTGCGGCGAGGTAACCCTCGACGATCATCTTGCCGATGCCGCGCGAGCCGCCGGTGACGAGGGCGATGCGGCCGTCGAGGCCGAACATGTCTTGCAGGTTCATTCTAGTGGGCTCCTTAAAGCCCCTCGCCTTCGGGGGAGGGGTTGGGGTGGGGGTTGCGAGGTTGCGCAGACTTCGGTGCCCACCCCGCTGCGACTAGGCAGCAAGCTGCCAAGTCTCGCTGCCCCTCCCCTGAAGGGGAGGGGTTTCAATTAACTCAGTACCCGTTCATCCGCGCGACCTGGTCGATGTGGTAATGCACGTCGCCCATATATTCGGCGAGCGCGCGGTCGCGTTTCATATAGAGGCCGATGTCATATTCGTCGGTCATGCCGATGCCGCCGTGCATCTGCACGCCCTCGCGCACCGCGAGGTTGGCGGCGCGGCCGGCCTTGGCCTTGGCGACCGAGACCATCAGCTTTGCGCCCTCATTGCCTTCATCGAGCAATTGCTGCGCCTTCATCACGGTGGCGCGCGCGACTTCCATTTCGCCGTAGAGATGCGCAGCGCGGTGCTGGAGGCCCTGGAATTCGCCGATCAGCTTGCCGAACTGCTTGCGTTCCTTGAGATAAGTGACGGTCATGTCCATCGCGCCCTGCCCGACGCCGACCATTTCGGCGGCGGCACCGGTGCGGGTGGCGGCGAGCAGCGCGTCGAGGATGTCGCCGCCGGCATCGACCTCGCCGATCACCGCGTCGGCATCGACCTCGACGCCATCGAGCGTGACATGGCTGGCGAGGCTGGAATCGACGAGGCGGCGCGGATCGGCGGTCAGGCCTTTGGCATCCTTGGGCACCGCGAACAGGGTGATGCCGCCGTCGGTCTTCGCCGCGACAATGCTCATGTCGGCGACATGGCCATGGAGAACGAAGCTTTTCTTGCCGTCAAGGCGAAAGCCGTTCCCGGCGCGGGTTGCGGTCGTGGCGATGCGGTCGGGGCGGTGCTTGGCGCCTTCATCGATCGCGAGCGCGATGATGGCCTCGCCCGATGCGATCGCGGGGAGCCAGCGGCTCGCCTGTGTGCCGCCCGCCTTGGCGAGCGCCGCGACCGCGCCGACGCTGGTCGACAGGAAGGGCGAGGGGGTCAGGTTGCGGCCGATTTCCTCGAGCACGATCCCCGCTTCCATATGGCCCATGCCGAGCCCGCCATGCGCCTCGGGCACGAGCATTCCCGGCAGGCCCATTTCGGTGAACTGCGTCCAGAGGTCGCGCGAGAAGCCGGTAGCGTCGGCACTGTCGCGCAGTTTGCGCAGGTGCGACACCGGCGCCTGTTCGGCGACGAAGGGCGCGACGCTGTCCTTGAGCATCGCCTGGTCGTCATTGTGGTAGAGTGGCATGTCTTTTCTCTCCAGTTCCCCTCCCGCTTGCGGGAGGGGTTAGGGGTGGGCCAGCGACGTCGCATTTGCCCACCCCGCTGCGGCTAGCGAACAAGTTCGCAAGCCTCGCTGCCCCTCCCGCGAGCGGGAGGGGAGAAGGATTACGCCCCCGGCAGATCCAAAATCCGCTTGGCGATGACGTTGAGCATGACTTCGCTCGTCCCGCCTTCGATCGAATTGGCTTTGGTGCGCAGCCAGCCGCGGGCGCGGGCGCCGCCCTTGGTCTCTGCGCTGTCCCATTCGAGCGCTTCGCTGCCGCCGCCCGACATCACCAGTTCGTGGCGGCGCTTGTTGAGCTCGGTGCCGACATATTTCATCATGTTCGAGCTGGCCGGATGCGCGCGGCCGGTCTTCCACATGTCCATGAACCGCTCGCCCATCGCGCGATAGGCGAAGACATCGACGTCGAACGCCGCCATTTCGGCGCGCAGGATCGGGTCGTCGAGTTCGCCCGCGGCATTCTTGCCAAAGGATTTCGCGAACGCGCCACCAATGCTGACCATGTCGCCGCCGGCGCCGCCGCCCGAGATCATCTCGCGTTCGTGGCCGAGCAGATATTTGGCGACGTCCCAGCCGCGGTTGATCTCGCCGATAAATTGGGTCTTGGGCACCTTCACATCGTCGAAGAAGGTTTCGCAGAAAGGCGAGTTGCCGCTGATCAGCAGGATCGGCTTGGTCGTGACCCCCGGGCTTTCCATGTCGAAGAGCATGAAGGTGATGCCCTGATATTTGTTCGTCTTGTCGGTGCGGACGAGGCAGAAAATCCAGTCGGCCTGGTCGGCGTAGCTGGTCCAGATCTTCGACCCGTTGACGACCCAATGATCGCCCTTGTCTTCGCCAAAGGTCTGGAGCGAAACGAGGTCGCTGCCCGATCCGGGTTCCGAATAGCCCTGGCACCAGCGGATTTCGCCGCGCGCGATCGGATTGAGATACTGGACCTTCTGCTCCTCGGTCCCGAATTGCAGCAGCGCGGGGCCGAGCATCCAGATCCCGAAGCTGTCGAGCGGCGAACGCGCGTGGATGCGCTTCATTTCCTGTTTGAGGATCTTGGTCTGCTCGGGGGTGAGCCCGGCGCCGCCATAGGCCTTGGGCCAGTCGGGGACGGTGTAGCCTTTGGAAACACAGGCTTCGAGCCATTGCTTCTGGGCGTCATTCTTGAACACCCAATTGCGCCCGCCCCAGCACACATCACCTTCTTCGCGGATGGGCTCGCGCATTTCGGCGGGGCAGTTTGCCTCCAGCCAGCCGCGCACTTCGGCGCGAAAAGCGTCCAGATCGCTCATGTTTCAGGCTCCTCTTCCTGCCCTAAATCTAGGAGCAGTCGCCTGCTTTACGCAAGCGTCAACTTGGGCGGCCCAACCTGCCGTTACGGCGCCGTAGCGTCCGACAGGCCGCCGTTGACGCGTCCTGCTTCGTCCCTAAGCTAAGTGGCAAAAGAAAACGGGAGAATGGGTATGCGATTCGCAGGCAAGATTGCCGTCGTCACCGGTGCCGCATCAGGTATCGGCAAGGCCACAGTGCTGAAACTGGCAGGCGAAGGCGCGCATGTCTTTGCCGCCGACATCGACGAAACGGGTGGCCGCGCGCTCGCCGAGCAATCGAATGGCAAGATCGATTTTGTCCGCTGCGACGTGACCCGGCCGTCGGACATCGAAGCATTGATGGACGCGGCCGCGGCAAAGGCCGGCGGCATCGACATCGTCTTCAACAACGCGGCGGCGGGCGGCGACCGCGCCCCGATCGACGAGATCACCCCCGACGGCTGGGACCGGACGATGGACCTGGTGCTGAAATCGGTCGCGATGGGGATCCGTTATGCCGCGCCGCACATGAAGGGCCGCAAGGGCGCGAGCATCGTCAACACCGCCAGCGTCGCGGCGCTCGGGGCCGGCTATTCGCCAATCGCCTACGCCGTCGCAAAAGCGGGGGTGTTGCACTTGAGCAAGGTCGCGGCGACCGACCTCGCGCAGTACGGCATCCGCGTGAACGCGATCTGTCCCGGTTTCATCAACACCAATATCTTCACCGCGTCGCTCGACGTGCCCGACGCGATGAAGGCGCAGGCCAACGCCGTCATCGCCGGGATGAGCGCGCAGGCCCAGCCGGTGGCGCGCGGCGGCCAGCCCGACGATATCGCCAATGCGGTCGCCTATCTGGCGAGCGAGGAGTCGAGTTTCATGACCGGCACCCACCTGCTGGTCGACGGCGGGCTGACGATCGGCCAACGCCACGCGTGGGACAAGCAAACGCCCGGCATGTTCGACGCGCTGACGGCGATGGAGGAGGCCGCCAAGGCGGGAGCGTCGGCGTGACCACAGCGGCGGCAACCGCCGCGGTGCCGCGCCCCGAAAAACTCCCCGTGTGGCTGAAAGCAACGCATGGCCTGGGCAGCATCGCCTATGGCGTCAAGGACAACGGCTTTTCGACCTTCCTGCTGCTGTTCTACAATCAGGTTGTCGGCCTCGACGCCGGGATCGTCGGCACCGCGATCATGGTCGCGCTGATCGCCGATGCCTTTGTCGATCCGGTGATCGGCGAATTGACCGACCGGACGCGGAGCCGCTGGGGCCGCCGTCTGCCGTGGCTCTATATCGCGCCGGTGCCGCTGGCGATTGCGTGGATGCTGCTGTGGCACCCGCCCGAAATGTCCGATTCGATGACCGTGGCCTGGCTGATCGGCTTTGCGATCATCGTCCGCTCGCTGGTGTCGTGCTGCGAGGTGCCGTCGGTGGCGATCGTCCCCGAACTGACCGCCGATTATGACGAGCGCACGATCGTCATGCGCTATCGCTTCCTGTTCGGGTGGGCCGGCGGGCTGCTGGTCCTGCTCCTTGCCTATGGCGTGTTTTTCGGTGGCGAAAAGGGGCTGGTCGATCCCGACGGCTATGGCCCCTATGCGCTGACCGGCGCGCTGATGATGCTGGGCGCGGTAGTGATTTCGGCGGCGGGCCAGCATCGGCGGATTGCGGTGTCGAACCTGGCCGACATCAAACCGGTGATGACGCTGCGCCAGGTACTGGGCGAGATGCGCGATACGCTGTCGAACCGCGCCTTTCTGTGGCTGATCTTTGCCGCGCTGTTCGGCTTCATCAATCAGGGCATCACCTTTTCAATGACCAATTATCTGCTCGGCTTTTTCTGGCAGCTGACGCAGGGCGAGCTGATCGCCTATGTCTTTCTGCTGTTTGGATCGATGATTGCCGCTTTTCTGTTCGTGGCGCCGCTGTCGGCACGGCTGGGCAAGCGCGACGGCGCCATCCTGGCCGGGGCGGTCGCGCTGCTGGTCAACAGCGGGATGTATTTCGCGTGGATCCAGGGTGTATTTCCCGGCCTGCCCGGCAAGCCCAGCGCGGCGGTGATGTTCGCGCTCGTATTCATCTCGAACAGCTTTTCGATCATGCTGATGATCCTGTCGTCGTCGATGATGGCCGATGTTGTCGAGGCATCGCAAAGCGAGACCGGGCGGCGATCCGAAGGACTGTTCTTTGCCGGATATTTCTTCATGCAGAAATGCGCGACGGGTGTCGGCATCTTCATCGCCGGGCTGATCCTGTCATTCGCGGCCTTTCCCGCGGCAGCCCAGCCCGGCGAGATCAGCAATGCGATCCTTGGCAATCTGGCCTTGGGTTACATGACAGCGGTGCTCGTCATCGGCATCCTAGGCCTGATCGTGATGCGGCGATTTCCCATCTCGCGCGCCGATCATGAGGCACGGATCGCCATTTTGGGTGACGCGGCGCGCGCGGATCCCGACGCCAGCGGCGCGCATCCATGACGGAAAATGTCAGTTGACGACGGAATGAGGTAATAATCGGCCCGCAGGGGTTGGCAAAGCGGGACGAATCGGTCCAAAGGCTTACGCGAACGTAAACGGAAAGGATGCTCAGATGGATTTCGATCTTACCGACCGGCAGACTCATTGGCGCGATCGGGTGCGCGAATTCATCGAGCGCAAGGTGCGCCCCGCGGTCCCGACGTACAAGGAACAGGATAAGGCCGGCGACCGCTGGAAGGTCATTCCGATCGTCGAGGAGCTGAAGGCCGAGGCGAAGGCCGCGGGCATCTGGAACCTGTTCATGCCGCCCAAGTCGGCGGCGCATCATCATGTCGACGAAACGATCGAATTCGAAGGCCCGGGCCTCACCAACCTGGAATATGCGCTGTGCGCCGAGGAAATGGGGCGCATCGGGTTCGCCAGCGAAGTGTTCAACTGCTCGGCGCCCGACACCGGCAACATGGAGGTGTTCCACCGTTACGGGACGCGTGCGCAGAAAGAGAAATATCTGGTGCCGCTGATGAACGGCGAAATCCGCTCGGCGTTTCTGATGACCGAGCCTGCGGTGGCGTCGTCCGATGCGACCAACGTCGAATGCCGGATCGAACGCGACGGCGATGATTATGTCATCAACGGCACCAAATGGTGGTCGTCGGGCGCGGGCGATCCGCGCTGCAAAATCGCGATCGTGATGGGCAAGACCGATTTCAACGCCAAGCGCCACGCGCAGCAGTCGATGGTGCTGATGCCGCTCGATGCGCCGGGGGTGACCATCCTGCGCCACCTGCCTGTCTTTGGTTATGACGATGCGCCGCATGGCCATATGGAAATCGAGCTGAAGGATGTCCGCGTCAACGCCGAGGAAGCGATGCTGCTGGGCGAAGGCCGCGGGTTCGAGATCGCGCAGGGGCGCCTCGGGCCGGGCCGCATCCACCACTGCATGCGCACCATCGGCACCGCCGAGGAAGCGATCGCCAAGATGGCGAAGCGCCTGCAATCGCGCGTCGCCTTCGGCAAGACGATCGCCGAATACAGCATCTGGGAACATCGTCTGGCGCGCGCGCGCATCGACATCGAGATGACCCGCCTACTGTGCCTGAAGGCCGCCGACATGATGGACAAGGTCGGCAACAAGGCCGCCGCCGCCGAGATCGCGATGATCAAGGTGCAGGCGCCGAACATGGCGCTGAAGATCATCGACGACGCGATCCAGGCGCATGGCGCAGCGGGCGTGTCCGAAGATTTCGGCCTCGCCAACGCCTATGCCCACCAGCGCACGTTGCGCCTCGCCGATGGTCCCGACGAGGTGCATGAACGCGCGATCGCGCGGATCGAATTCGCCAAGCACAGCGCGGCGAGCGAGCCGGGCTTTTCGTCGGGCGACATCGGGGTGTCACGCTAAAGGATAATCCGTTCGTGCTGAGCTTGTCGAAGCACCGTCTTTCTTGACCACAAGAAAGAAAGACCCTTCGACAGGCTCAGGGCAAACGGTCAAAGAGGGTAGTTTAAATGACCAAAGCCGCGATCCTGATCGAACCCGGCCAGCCGCTGTCGATCGAGACGGTGCAGATTGCTGATTGCGGCCCGCACGAGGTGCGCATCCGCACCGCCGCGTGCGGGCTGTGCCATTCGGACCTGCATTTTATCGACGGCGCCTATCCGCATCCCTTGCCCGCGATCCCCGGCCATGAGGCCGCGGGCATCGTCGAGGCGGTCGGCAGTGAAGTGCGCACGGTGAAGGTCGGCGACGCCGTCGTTACCTGTCTGTCGGCCTTCTGCGGGCATTGCGAATTTTGCGTTTCGGGCCGGATGTCGCTGTGCATGGGCGGCGACACCCGCCGGGCCGCCGGTTCGGCGCCGCGCATCACGCGCCCCGACGGCAGCCTGGTCAACCAGATGCTCAACCTGTCGGCGTTCGCCGAAACGATGCTGGTCCACGAACATGCGTGCGTCGCGATCAACCCCGACATGCCGCTCGACCGCGCCGCAGTGATCGGCTGCGCGGTGACGACGGGCGCGGGAACGATCTTCAATGCGTGCAAGGTGACGCCGGGCGAGACCGTCGCGGTGGTCGGCTGCGGCGGGGTCGGGCTAGCGACGATCAACGCCGCGAAGATCGCGGGCGCGGGGCGGATCATCGCCGCCGACCCGGTGCCCGAAAAACGCGCGCTGGCGATGAAGCTGGGCGCGACCGATGTCGTCGATGCGATGGACGGCGATGCCGCGAAACAGATCCTCGAGCTCAGCAAGGGCGGCGTCGATCATGCGATCGAAGCCGTCGGACGTCCCGCCTCGGCGGCGCTTGCCGTCGCCTCGCTGCGCCGCGGCGGCACCGCGACGATCCTGGGCATGATGCCGCTGTCGGAGAAGGTCGGCCTGTCGGCGATGGACCTGCTGTCGGGGAAGAAATTGCAGGGCGCGATCATGGGCGGCAACCGCTTCCCCGTCGACATCCCGCGGCTCGTCGATTTCTACCTGCGCGGGCTGCTCGACCTCGACAGCATCGTCGCGGAAACGATCCCGCTGGAGCGGATCAACGAAGGCTTTGACAAGATGAAGAAAGGCGACGCCGCTCGGTCGGTGATCGTTTTCGATCAATGATGGGCGCGAGCATCGTGTCCTCCCTCCCCTTCAGGGGAGGGCAGCGAGACTTGGCAGCTTGCTGCCTAGTCGAAGCGGGAGGGGTCCACCGGCCTTACGCCACGCCGACAGACCCCACCCCAACCCCTCCCCTGAAGGGGAGGGGCTTATGACGCTCGACGCACAAAAAGCCTTCAGCGGTACCGTCGCACCCGAGGGCGCCGACGTGCTCGATGAAGCCAAGCTGACCACGTGGATGGAAGCGAATGTCGAGGGCTTTGAAGGCCCGCTGACCCAGCATAAATTTGCCGGCGGCCAGTCGAACCCGACCTATAAAATCTCCGCGCCGTCGGGCAATTATGTCCTGCGCCGCAAACCTTATGGTCCGCTGCTCCCTTCCGCCCATGCGGTCGACCGCGAGTATAAGGTGCAGTCCGGCCTGCATAAGATGGGCTTTCCGGTCGCGCGCCAATATGGGCTGTGCACCGACGACGATGTGGTGGGCAGCTGGTTCTATGTCATGGGCATGGTCGATGGGCACACGATCTGGGACGGCGCGATGCCCGGATCGACGCCGGAGAATCGCCGCGCCACCTATGAAGCGATGATCGACACGCTCGCGGCGCTGCACAAGGTCGATGTCGAGGCGGCGGGGCTGTCCGATTATGGCAAGCCGGGCAATTATTTCGGGCGCCAGGTCGATCGCTGGACCAAGCAGTACCGCCTCGCCGAGACCGAGACGATGGACGAGATGGAGCAGCTGATCGCGTTCCTGCCCGCGAGCCTGCCCGAACAGACGCGCACCAGTGTCGTTCACGGTGATTACCGCATCGACAATATGATCTTTGCGCATGATCGGCCTGAGGTTCTGGCGGTGCTCGACTGGGAGCTGTCGACGCTCGGCGATCCGCTCGCCGATTTCACCTATGTCGCGATGGCGTGGGTGACCGAAAATGGCGGGCGATCGGGAGTGATGGACCTCGACCGCAAGGCGCTGGGCATTCCCGAACTCGACGAAATGGTCGAACGCTATTGCGCCGCGACCGACCGCACCGGGGTGCCCGACATGAACTGGTATTTCGCCTATAATTTCTTCCGCCTCGCGGGGATCATCCAGGGCATCAAGAAGCGCGTGATCGAGGGCACCGCCTCGTCGCAGCATGCCAAGGATATGTCCGAGCGCGTTCGCCCGCTGGCCGAACGGGCGTGGGACTTTGCCAAGAAAGCCGGCGCATGAGCCTGTTCGACATGAGTGGCCAAGTCGCACTGATTACCGGATCGTCACGCGGCATCGGCAAGGCCACCGCCGAGGCGATGGCCGAGCAAGGCGCCAAGGTCGTGATTTCGAGCCGCAAGCAGGACGCCTGCGATGCCACTGCCGCCGAGATCAACGCGAAGTTCGGCGACGGCACCGCGATCGCGGTCGCCGCGAACATTTCGTCAAAGGACGACCTCCAGAACCTCGTCAACGAAACACGCGCCGCCTTCGGCAAGATCACCGCGCTGGTCTGCAACGCCGCATCGAACCCCTATTATGGCCCCGGCCTCGGGATCAGCGATGACCAGTTCCGCAAGATCATGGACAATAATATCCTGTCCAACCACTGGCTGATTTCCATGGTCGCGCCCGAAATGCTCGAACGCGGCGAAGGGTCGATCACGATCATCAGCTCGATCGGCGGGCTGAAAGGATCGCCGATCATTGGCGCTTACGGGATTTCGAAGGCCGCCGACATGCAGGTCGCGCGCAATTTTTCGGTCGAATTCGGGCCGCGCGGCGTGCGCGTCAATTGCATCGCGCCGGGGCTGATCCGCACCGACATGGCGCGCGCCTTGTGGGAAAATCCGGAGAACCTCAAACGCTCGACCGCCGCCTCGACCTTGAAGCGCATTGGCGAGCCGCATGAGATTGCGGGTGCCGCGGTTTTCCTTGCCAGCAAGGCGGGGGCCTTCACCACCGGCCAGACCATCGTGTGCGATGGCGGTGCCACAATTTCGGGAGGCGCATGATGGGCGCATTGGACGGCAAGATCGCGATCATTACGGGTGCCGGTTCGGGCATCGGCCGCGCGAGCGCGCTGCGCTTTGCCGCCGAGGGCGCGAAGCTGGTGCTCGGCGACAAGACCGCGGCGGTGCACGAGACGGTGCAGCTGGTGAAGGACGCGGGCGGCGAAGCGGTCGGACTGGAAATCGACGCGGGGGTCGAAGCCGACGTCGCCACGCTCGTCGCGACCGCCAAGGACACCTATGGCGCACTCGACATCGCTTTCGCCAACGCCGGGATCATCGGCGACATGGGCGGCATCTTCGATTTCGACCCGAGCGCCTGGGCCGAGACGTTGCGCGTCAACCTGATCGGCCCGGCGCTGATGGTGAAACATGCAGGCAAGGCGATGGTCGATCAGGGCCGCGGCGGTGCGATCGTGCTGACCGCGAGCGTCGCGGGATTGAATTCGGGCGCGGGTCCGGGCGCCTATTCGGCGTCGAAGGCGGGGGTCATCAACCTCGCCAAGACCGCGGCGCAGCAGCTGACCACCAGCGGCGTGCGCGTCAACGCGATCTGCCCCGGGCTGACCGAGACGGGGATGACCAAGCCGACCTTCGACTATGCGAAGGCCAAGGAGGTCACCTACAAGCTGGGCCAGCTCAATCCGCTCAAGCGCGCCGCGCAGCCCGAAGAGCTGGCCAATGTCGCGCTGTTCCTGGCCAGCGATCAGGCGAGCTATGTCAATGGACAGGCGATCGCGGTTGACGGCGGGCTCACCAGTTCGCATCCGGTGACGCGCCAGTTGCTTGGCCAGACTTCGCATTGATAGGATAGATATGGGTCACGGTTTCGATACGGCGCGGCTGGACCGCATTCCCGCCTTTCTCGAGGCCAAATATGTCGGGACCGGCCGTCTGCCGCACGCCGCGACTTTGGTGTCGCGGCGCGGCGAGATCGCGCATTGGTCGTGCGTCGGCGAGGCGCGGCCCGGCGCGGCGCTGACCGAGGACGCGATTTTCCGCATCGCCAGCATGACCAAGCCGATCACCAGCATCGCCTTCATGATGCTGGTCGAAGAGGGCAAGGTTGCGCTGTCCGACCCGCTGGTAAAATTCTGCCCGGAGTTCAAGGACACCGGCGTTTTCGTCGCGGGCGGCGGCAATGTGCCGTTCCTGACCCGGCCGCCGACGCAGCCGATCCGCATGGTCGACCTGCTGCGCCACACAGCGGGGCTAACCTACGGCTTTCAGGAGCGCACCCCGGTCGACGCGGCGTACCGCAAGGCTCGGATCGACGATTTCGATGCCGATTATACGATGGACAGCTTCATCGAGGGGCTGGCGAAAATCCCGTTGCAGTTCGACCCCGGCGCGCACTGGAATTATTCGATGGCGACCGACGTGCTCGGCGCGGTGGTCGAGCGGATCGAGGGCAAGCCGTTTGCCGAGGTTTTGCAGGAGCGCATCTTTGGCCCGCTTGCCATGGTCGATACCGGGTTCAAGGTGCCCGCCGACCAGCAGCACCGGCTGACCGACTGCTATACTTTCGACCCACAGGCGAAGATGAAACCGTTCGACAGCGGCGACAAGAGCCGCTGGGCGAAGGATCGCAGCTTTCATTCGGGCGGCGGCGGGCTGGTTTCGACGCTCGCCGACTATCACCGCTTCTGCCTGATGCTGCTCGGCGGCGGCGCGCTCGAAGGCACGCGCATCATCAGCCGCAAGACGCTGGAGCTGATGACCGCGAACCACCTCGTCGGTGGCGGCGACCTAGTCCAGCACAGCGTCGGCATCTTTTCCGAGGCCGAAAATGCCGGGGTTGGTTTCGGGCTCGGCTTTGCGGTGAACGAAAGTCCGGCGCAGACGATGACCCCCGGGTCGGTCGGCGACTATTATTGGGGCGGCATGTTTTCGACCGGCTTCTTTGTCGATCCGGTCGAGCAGATTTGCATGGTGTTCATGACCCAATTGATGCCTTCCTCGACCTATCCCGTGCGGCGCGAGGTCAAGACATTGGTCCACGCGGCGATCGATGACTGATTCAACAACCCACCCACCGTTCGTGTCGAGCGCCGTCGAGACCCGCGAAGCGCAGCGCTAGACGCTTCTCGACTTCGCTCGAAGCGAACGGAATCTTTTAAGGAGCCTGAAATGTCCGAAGAAACCCCCGTTTCCGTCACGATGGAAAAGGATGGCGACGTCGCCGTCATCATCGTCAACAACCCCCCCGTCAACGCGCTGAGCTGGCACGTTCGGCAGGGACTGGAAGAGCATTTCCGCGCCGCGCTTTCGGACGACAGCGTCAAGGCGATCGTGCTGCGCTGCGCCGGGGCGACCTTTATCGCGGGTGCCGATATCAGCGAATTCGGCAAGCCGCCGCGCGGCCCTGATTTCAACGCGGTGCTGAACAGCATCGAAGCGGCATCGAAGCCGGTGGTTGCAGCGATCCACGGCACCGCGCTCGGCGGCGGTCTGGAAACCGCGCTCGTCTGCCATTATCGTATTGCGGTGCCTTCGGCGAAGCTGGGCGTTCCTGAAGTGAAGCTTGGCCTGCTGCCCGGCGCGGGCGGCACCCAGCGCCTGCCGCGCGTTGTCGGAGTCGAAGCTGCGGCAACGATGACCTCGACCGGCGATCCGCTTCCCGCCACCAAGGCCAAGGAACTCGGTCTCGTCGACGAACTCGCGGGCGAAGACAGCCTTGCCGCCGACGCAATCGCCTTTGCGCGCGCGAAGATCGCCGACGGCCCGCGCCCGACGCGCGAACGCCCGGTGTTCGGCGACGTTGCGGTGATCGAACAGCTCAAGACCGCCAACGCCAAGCGCTGGCGCGGGTTCGAGGCGCCTTACGCCAACCTCGCCTGCGTCGAAGCGGCCACGCGGCTGCCGTTCGCGGAAGGGCTCGCCTTCGAGCGCGAGCAGTTCATGAAGCTGATGTTCGGCAGCCAGTCCGCGGCGCAGCGCCACATCTTTTTCGCCGAACGTCAGGCCGCGAAGATCGACGGCCTGCCCAAGGATACGCAGCTGCGCGAGATCAAGAAGGTCGGCGTGATCGGCGCCGGTACGATGGGCGGCGGGATTTCGATGAACTTCCTGCAGAAAGGCATCCCCGTCACCATCGTCGAGATGGAGCAGGAGGCGCTGGACCGCGGCGTCGGCGTGATCCGCAAAAATTACGACGCCTCGGCCGCCAAGGGGCGCTTCAAGCCCGAGCAGGTCGACCAGATGATGGGCATCCTGACCCCGACGCTCAGCCTCGACGATCTTGCCGACTGCGACCTGATCATCGAGGCGGTCTATGAGAATATGGACGTCAAGAAGGACATTTTCGGCAAGCTCGACACAATCGCCAAGCCCGGCGCGATCCTGGCGTCGAACACCAGCTACCTCGATGTCGATGAAATCGCGACCGCGACGAGCCGTCCCGGCGACGTGCTCGGCATGCACTTCTTCTCGCCCGCCAATGTGATGAAGCTGCTCGAGGTCGTGCGCGGCGAAAAGACCGCGCCCGACGCGCTGGCAACGGCGATGGCGATCGGCAAGAAGATCGGCAAGGTCGCGGTGGTCGCAGGCGTCTGCGACGGCTTTATCGGCAACCGCATGCTCAAGCCGCGCCAGATCGAGGCGATGAACCTGCTGATGGAGGGCGCCACCCCGGCGCAGGTCGACAAGGTGCATGTCGAATTCGGCATGCCGATGGGGCCGTTCCAGATGAGCGACCTGGCCGGGGTCGACATCGGCTGGCACCGCGACCCCAACCGGATCGAAAGCATCCGCGATGCGCTGTGCGCCGAGGGGCGCTGGGGCCAGAAGAAGCAGGCGGGATTCTACGACTATGACGAAAAGCGTCAGCCGTCGGAAAGCGCCCGCGTCGCCGAGCTGATCGAGGAGTTCCGCACCAAGGCCGGAACCCAGAAGCGCGAGATCACCGATCAGGAGATCATCGAACGCACCCTGTACCCGATGGTCAACGAAGGCGCGCTGATCCTGTCCGAAGGCAAGGCGCAGCGCGCGTCGGACATCGATGTCGTGTGGATCTATGGCTATGGCTGGCCGGTCTATCGCGGCGGCCCGATGTTCTGGGCCGGGCTGGAAGGCACCGACAAGATCGTCGCGGCGCTGGAAAAGCACGGATTCGAGATCGCGCCGTTGCTCAAGGAAAAGGCCGAGGCGAAGTCGGGCTTCTAAATCCTATGTGCCCTCCCCTTCAGGGGAGGGCTGCGAGACTTGCCAGCTTGCTGGCTTAGTCGCAGCGGGTGGGGTCCATCGGCCTTGCGCAAGACCGATGGACCCCACCCCAACCCCTCCCCTTAAGGGGAGGGGCTTCTGCTGTCCCACCGCGGGGCAGGCGGCCTTTGCTTTGGTCTGCGGCCGCCGCGGGTGGACGCAAATAGTTGCGATTCAGGGTTAAAGCGCTGGTCACACCTGCCGTTACGGCAGAGCATGATTGCCATGTGGTTTCTCGCCCTGTTGCTGCTCACCGGCAGCGTTCCGGTCACCGCTCCGGTGGCGGCACCGCCCGCGAGCGCGGTTGGCGTGGCGCGGGCGCGCATCCTGGCGCCTGCCGAGGTGCGGCGGGTCGACGGCCGGATCGAGGTGCGGACGGGCGACCGCCACGCGCCGACGCAGGTGCATCGGGGCGAGCGCAAGGATGGCGGCGAGACGGCGGATTTTTACTAGAACGGACTCAAACTTCCGTTCGTGTCGAGCGAAGTCGAGACACGCCAAAACAGCGCCAGACGCATCTCGACTTCGCTCGATGCGAACGGCGTTGGGTGCAATGCGTCAGCCCTGCAACGTCCGGATAATCGCCGAAAAGTCGCGGCCATCCTGATCTGCCGCAACAAACGCCTCATACAATTCGCGCGCCTTCGCGCCCATCGGGACATCGGCGTCAACGCTGACCGCTGCCTCCATCGCCAGCCGCAGATCCTTGAGCATCAGCGCCGCGGCGAACCCGCCCTTGTAATCATTGTCGGCGGGCGTCGTCGGGCCGACGCCGGGGAGCGGTGCGTAGCTGGTCAGCGACCAGCATTGCCCCGACGACACGCTGGCGATGTCGAAGAATTTCTGCGGGTCGAGCCCGAGCTTGAGCGCCAGCGCGAGCGTTTCGCACGTCGCGACCATCGAGGCGCCGAGCAGCATGTTGTTGCAGATTTTCGCCGCCTGCCCCGCCCCCGCGTCACCGGCGTGGATCACCGCCTTGCCCATCTGCGCCAGGATCGGCTGCGCGCGGGCAAAGCCTTCGTCGGTGCCGCCGACCATGAAGGTCAGCGTCCCGGCGTTGGCGGCGGCGATGCCGCCCGACACTGGCGCATCGACCGCCACAAGGCCATTGGCAGTCGCGGCTTCGATGTTCGAGCGCGCGGTGGCGACGTCGATCGTCGAGCAATCTAGGAGCAAGGTTCCGGGTGCAGCATTCGGAAAGACGTCGCTTTCATAGACCGACGCGACATGCTTGCCCGCGGGGAGCATCGTCACCACTGCCTCGGCGCCGGTGACGGCCTCAGCCGCCGACGCAGCGCGCATGCAACCGGCCTCGGCCGCGCGCGCGAGCGCCTCTTCGCTAAGGTCGAAAGCACGCACCTCATGCCCCGCCTTCGCGAGATTTGCGGCCATGCCGCCGCCCATGTTGCCGAGTCCGATAAATGCAATTCTCATGTCACCGCCCCTTCCACACGCCTTCGCGTTTCTCGATAAACGCCGCCATGCCTTCGGCCTTGTCCTCGGTCGCAGCCAAAATCTGGAACAGGCGGCGTTCGTAGATCAGTCCTTGGTCGAGCGTGGTTTCGAACGCGGCGTTGACCATATCCTTGTTCACCATCGCGGCCATCGGCGGCATTGCGGCGATGACAGTCGCGGTCTTTACCGCTTCTTCGACCAGCGTCTCATGCGGAACCACACGCGCGACGAGGCCCGAGCGTTCGGCCTCGGCGGCGTCCATCATCCGGCCGGTCAGGCACATTTCCATCGCCTTCGCCTTGCCGATCGCGCGGGTCAGCCGTTGCGACCCGCCCATGCCCGGCGCAACGCCGAGCTTGATTTCGGGCTGGCCGAATTTCGCCTTGTCCGACGCGATGATAAAATCGGCCATCATCGCGAGTTCGCAGCCACCGCCGAGCGAGAAGCCGTTGACCGCGGCGATCCACGGCTTGCGGACCTTCTTCACGAAATCGCTCGTCCATTTCGAGAAGAAGTCTTCGAGGTAGAAATCGGAGGCGGGCTTGTCGGCCATTTCCTTGATGTCGGCGCCCGCGGCGAACGCCTTGTCGCCCGAGCCGGTGAGCACGGCGCAGCGTTGGCCGGGGTCGGCTTCGAAGGCCGCGAAGGCGGCGATCAGGTCGCCCAGCACCTGTGAATTGAGCGCATTCAGCGCCTGCGGGCGGTTGAGCGTCACCAAGGTGACGGCGCCGCGCTGTTCGACGAGGAGGGTTTCGTAGGTCATTCCAATGATCTCCTGAAAATCGTCATGCCGGACTTGATCCGGCATCCATTCCGACGGGGCCGAATGGACCCCGGATCAAGTCCGGGGTGACGAAGCTAATTGAGCGGCGTCCATTTCTCATCATCGGGCAAGGGCGCAAAGATGGCGTCGATCCAGTCCTCGGTCACCGCTTCGGGTTTGGCCGGATCCCATTTCGGGCTGTTGTCCTTGTCGATGATCAGCGCGCGCACGCCTTCTATGAAGTCGTGCATCTGCACGACGCGGCTGCCGATCGCATATTCCTGTGTCATCTGCGCCGCGAAGTCGTGCATCTCGCCGCCTTCCTTCAGCAGACGCAGCGCGACCTTGCACGTCTGTGGCGATTTGCTGTGCAGGACGCCAAGTTCCTTCGTCGCCCATTCGCCGCCGTCGGCTTCGAGCGCGGCGAGGATCTCCTCATAGGTGTCGCTCGCGAACAGCCGGTTGATCTTGTCGATATGCTGGGTGATCGCGGCAGGCGGCGCGGTGACCGACAGCTCACCCAGGATCCCGCCGATGCGGTCGGGATGTGCGGCGATACGCGCCTTTGCGTCATCCAGCTTTTCGGACGGCAGATAATGGGTCGCGAGGCCGAGCGCCAAAGATTCGGCGCCGTCGAGCCGCGCGCCCGTGAGCGCGAGGAACACCCCGACGCGGCCTTCGAGCCGCGGCAGGTACCAGCCGCCGCCGACATCGGGGAACAGGCCAATCCCGGTTTCGGGCATCGCGAAGCGCGTATGTTCGGTCGCGACGCGATATTTCGCCGGCTGCGAAATCCCGACCCCGCCGCCCATGGTGATGCCGTCCATGAAGGCGACAATGGGCTTGGGATAGGTGAAGAGCAGGTGATTGAGGCGATATTCGGTGTGGAAGAATTGACGCGCTTCCTTGCCGTCCTTCGCGCCGCTATCCGCGAGCATGCGAATGTCGCCACCCGCGCAGAAACCACGGCCTTCGCTATGGTCGATGATCACCGCTTCGATGGCGTCGTCGTCGCGCCATTTCAGCAGCGCGTCGATCATCGCCTGACACATTGCCAGGTTGAGCGCGTGGATCGCCTTGGGGCGGTTGAGCGACAGGCGGCCGGAGCGGCCTTCGGTCGAAATGAGAACGTCTTCGGTCATCGCCGATCCTCCCCGGAACGGGGAGGGGGACCACCGAAGGTGGTGGAGGGGTACCCTCGCCCAAACACTGCGTATCGGGGCGCGTGCCCTTCCACCAAGCTTTGCATGGTCCCCCTCCCCCCTTGGGGGAGGATCGGCATCGTCATCATCATTGGCGCAGCAAGTCCCTTCCGACGATCATCCGCATCACCTGGTTGGTCCCCTCGAGGATCGAATGGACGCGCAGGTCGCGCCAGAAGCGCTCGATCGGATAATCCTTCAAATAGCCATAGCCGCCGAACAATTGCAGCGCGTCATTGACGATCTTGCTGCCGCTATCGGTCGCGAGCCGCTTGGCCATCGCCGAAAAGCGCGACTTGTCGGGGGCGTTGGCGGTGACTTTCGCAGCCGCCATGTAAAGCAGCGCGCGCGCCGCCTCCAGATCGGTCGCCATGTCGGCGAGCATGAACTGGGTGTTCTGGAAATCGGCGATCGGCTGCCCGAACTGCTGGCGGTCCTTGGTGTAGGCGACCGCTTCGTCGAGGCAGCGCTGCGCGCCGCCGAGCGAGCAGGCGCCGATATTGAGGCGGCCACCATCGAGCCCCGCCATCGCGAAGCGGAAGCCGTCGCCCTCGGCGCCGACCAGATTCTCGACCGGCACGCGGCAGTCCTCGAAGATTACCTGCGCGGTGGGCGACGCGTTCCAGCCGAGCTTTTTCTCCGGCGCGCCAAAGCTCAGTCCCGGTGTGTCCTTTTCGACGACGAGGCAGCTGATGCCTTTCGACTTTTCCTCGCCGGTGCGGACCATGCAGACATAGATGTCGTTGATCCCGGCGCCCGAGATGAACTGCTTGGTGCCGTTGAGCACATAATGGTCGCCGTCTTTCCGGGCGGTCGTCTTGAGCGCCGCGGCGTCCGACCCCGAACCCGGTTCGGTCAGGCAATAGCTCGCGATCTTTTCCATGCTGACGAGGTCGGGCAGGAAGCGGTCCTTGATCGCCGCGCCGCCGAAGCGGTCGATCATCCACGCCGCCATATTGTGGATCGAGATATAGGCACTGGTCGCGGGGCAGCCATAGGCCATCGCCTCCATGATCAGCGCCGCCTCCATCCGGCCCAGACCGATGCCGCCCGATTCCTCGGCGACATAAATCGCGCCGAAACCCAGCTCGCCCGCCGCCTTCCACACATCGACGGGATAATGGCATTTCTCATCCCACTCCGCCGCGAACGGCGTGATGCGGTCGGCGGTGAATTTGCGCGCCATGTCCTGAATGGCGAGCTGGTCGTCGGTAAGCTGGAACTGGTCGGTCATGGTCGTTTCTCGATAATGGCTTCGGCTTCGATTTCGACTTTCCATTCGGGCCGGATCAGCGCCGGCACCACCAGCATCGTCGATGCCGGACGGACGTTTTTGAATGCCGCACCATGCGCCAGTCCGACAAGATCGGCGTCGGCAGCGTCGGTGATATACATGCGGGTGCGCACGACATCGGCGAAGCTGCCGCCGAGCGCTGCGAGCGCTTCGCCGATGATCGCGATGCAGCGCGCCGCCTGCGCGCCTGCGTCGCCGGGGGTCGAGGTGCCGTCAGGCTCGATCGGTGCGCAGCCCGCGACATCGATGCGGTTGCCAACGCGAACCGCGCGGCTGTAGCCGTAGATCGGTTCGAAGGGAGACGCCGAGCTGTGATTGCGACGACTGGAATCAGCCACAGGTGACCTGCGTGATCTTGTAGGCGTCGTCGTACATGACGTTCACCCGGTCCTGACGATAATCCATCGTCATCGCCGAGCGCGGCGGCCCCCAGCGCAGCGTGCGCGCACCGGTCGCCTTGACGATTGCGCCGCCGAGGTCGGGCGTTGCCGTCTGGCCGATATAGCTTTGTGCCGCGTCAGCCTTGCACGTCATTTCGGTGGGCGGCGTCGGGGTCGATTCGGGCGGCCGTTCCTGGGTGCAAGCGGCGAGTGGCAGCGCGGCGGCCATGGCAAGCAAGCGAATGTCCATCATGAGTCTCTCCCTTTCAAAACCATCAGGTGCAGCGCGTATAGCGCATCGGACCGGCGGCGGCACCCTCGCCCTGATCGCGGCGAACGAGCGTTTTGCCGCCATCGGCGAGGTCGAGCTGCATCCGGCGATCCCAAGTCGCGCCTTCGCCGCTGAATTTATAGTCGGCGTCGATGCGGCCCGGTTCGCTGGTGCGAACGCGCGTCAGTTCGCCGTGCGATTCGTAGAAGCGCAGGTTGGTCGCGTCGATCGTCAGCGCGGTGAGGTCGGTGCCCTTCTTCGCGGCGCAATCGGCGGGTTTCAGCGCCCAGCGGCCGCGAATCGCGGCCGGGATCGTTTGACCGTCGCCCGCGGTCTTAGGTTCGACCTTTGCCAGAGTTTCGTCCGCACCATCGGGCAGGTCAGCGTCGATCGCCGGTTCTACCGTCTTGGCGGGGGCAGGCGGCTCGGCTTTTTGCATCGGCGAGATCGCGGCGCTGTCTTCGGGCTGCGACTTGTCCTCGCTGCCGCTGCACGCGGCGAGCATCAACAGAACGGCAGGCATCGTCCATCGCATCATCGCCTCTCTCCTTTGCGAAGGGAAATGCGCGATGGCCGAGCCGGGTTTCATGCGTTCGCCCCGTCAACCCATTGTCGGGATGACGAACGCGTTGCCCCCGTCAGGCGAACCGTCGGGCCAGCGCTGGGTGATTGTCTTGACCTTGGTCCAGAATTTCACACCCTCCATGCCGTGCTGGTTGGTGTCGCCGAAAGCCGAGCGCTTCCAGCCGCCAAAGCTGTGATAGGCAACGGGTACCGGGATCGGCACGTTGATGCCGACCATGCCGACGTTGACGCGCGCGGCGAATTCGCGCGCGGCGTGGCCGTTGCGGGTGAAGATGGCGACGCCGTTGCCATACTGGTGCTTCGACGGGAGAGCGAGCGCCTCCTCAAAATTGGCGGCGCGGACGATCTGCAACACCGGCCCGAAAATCTCTTCCTTGTAGCTTTCCATGTCGGTGGTGACATGGTCGAACAGGGTCGGGCCGATGAAGAAGCCCTTTTCGTGGCCTTGGAGACTGAAGCCGCGGCCGTCGACGACGAGTTCGGCGCCTTCATCGGCGCATTTCTGGATCCAGCCTTCGATCTTTTCCTTGTGCGCCTGCGTCACCACGGGCCCGTAATGCGCCTCGGCATCGGTCGATACGCCGACGCGCAGCGCCGCAATCGCGGGGATCAGCTTTTCACGCAGGCGATTGGCGGTGTCCTCGCCAACCGGGACGACGACCGGCAGCGCCATGCAGCGCTCACCCGCCGAGCCGAATGCCGCGCCGGTCAAATCATTGACGACCTGGTCGAGATCGGCGTCGGGCATGACGATACCGTGGTTCTTCGCGCCGCCCATCGCCTGCACGCGCTTGCCGTTGGCAACGCCGCGATTGTAAACATAATGCGCAATGTCCGACGAGCCGACGAAGCTGACCGCGCCGATGTCGGGATGGTCGAGGATCGCGTCGACCATTTCCTTGTCGCCGTGCACGACCTGGCAGATGCCCTCGGGCAGTCCGGCTTCGATGAACAGCTCGGCGAGGCGCACCGGGACCGACGGATCGCGTTCGCTCGGCTTGATGATGAAGGCGTTGCCGGTCGCGATCGCGACGCCCGACATCCACAGCGGGATCATCGCAGGAAAGTTGAACGGGGTGATGCCGGCGCCGATGCCGATCGGCTGGCGCATCGAATAGACGTCGATGCCAGGACCGGCGCCCTGGGTATATTCGCCCTTGAGCACATGCGGGATGCCGCAGCAGAATTCGATGACCTCCAGCCCGCGCTGAATGTCGCCCTTCGAATCGGCGATCACCTTGCCATGTTCGCTCGACAGCATGTGCGCGAGGCTGTCCATATTGGCTTCGACGAGGCGCTTGAACTCGAACATCACGCGCGCGCGGCGCTGCGGGTTGGTCGCGGCCCAGGCGGGCTGCGCGTTTTTCGCAGCGGCAACGGCGCGTTCGAGCAGTGCGGCGTCACCGAGCGCGACCTGTGCCTGCACACTGCCATTATTGGGGTCGAACACGTCGCCCTGACGGACGCTGCCGCCGGCTCCGCCGACGATATGGTGATCAATCTGTCGCATGGTCGAGTCTCCCGTTTCTGGTTGCCGTTGCAACAGACGATGTACGCGCGATTTGCAAGGGATAGACTTGCAGCAGTAACCTGCATATTCGCAGGTCATGGATTGGGATAACCTGCAAATTTTCCTGACGGTAGCCCGCCAAGGGACGGTGGCCCGCGCCGCGCAGGCGCTGCAACTGGACGCCACGACGGTCAGCCGCCGGGTGCGCGCACTGGAAGGCGCGTTGCAACAGACATTGTTCGAACGCGCGCCCAGCGGTTTCATTCCGACGGCAGCCGGGCGCGCGCTGGTCCCGCATGCCGAGGCGATGGCGGCGGCGGCGGCGCGCATCCATATGGCCGACAGCGGCGCGGGATTGTCGGGACAGTTGCGGGTCAGCGTGTCTGAGGGTTTCGGGGGCAGCTTCATCGCGCCGCGCCTCGCGCGGTTCACGGCCGCGCACCCCGAACTCGAAATCGACCTCGTCGCCTCGTCGGGCTTTCTCAATCCGTCGCGGCGCGAAGCCGATATGGCGGTGCTGCTGGCGCGGCCGCGCAAAGGCCCGCTGATCACGCGCAAACTGTCGGATTACAGCCTCGGTCTTTATGCCCCCGCCGAGCGGCGCGACTGGCAGGATGCGGCAACGGCCCTGCCGCTGTCGCGCGCCGACATTCCCGTGATCGGTTATATGCCCGACATCCTTTATGCGCCCGAACTCGACTATCTGGGTGAGATCGAACCGGGGCTGCGCGCGACGATCCGGTCATCGAGCATTTTGGCGCAGCGGCGGATGATTGCGGGCGGCGCGGGGGTCGGCGTGCTGCCCTGCTTCCTTGCAGCGGGCGATCCGGCACTGGTGCGGGTGCGGCCCGATCAGATGATCGGGCGCAGTTTCTGGCTGGCACTGCACCGCGACGTCGCGCCGCAACCGCGCATCCGCGCCTTTATCGACTGGCTCGACGCGGAAGTCCGGGACAGCCGGGCGTTGCTGTCGCAAAGATAAGCGAGAGTAGCCAGCGAGAGAAAATTTGTCGTAATTTGTCGCAAATCCTGCATTGCGCTTGCCAGCGACAAATCAATCGGTTGAATAGGCGCGATTCCTCCCCCGCCGTGCGGCGCGCCGATACGAGAATAACCATTATGCCGAAGAAGAGCTCGCTGTTGCTGGCCGGAGCCTTATGCGCCGCAACCTTGTCGCTGGGCGCCTGTTCGGGTCAGGACGACGAGCGCAAGGGCGGCCGCGGCGCCCCGCAGGTTGGCTTTGTTGTTGTGAAGGTCGAACCGGTGCCGGTTACGACGTCGCTTGGCGGGCGCACTGTCGCGTTCGAGACCAGCGAAGTCCGGCCGCAGGTCAACGGCCTGATCCGCCGCCGCCTGTTCACCGAAGGCGGATTCGTGCGCGCCGGACAGCCGCTCTATCAGATCGATGCCAGCCTCTATCAGGCCGCGGCCGATCAGGCCGCCGCCAATCTTGCCAGCGCCCGCGCCAGCGCGCAGGCGGCGGACGAGCGCGTCCGCCGCTTCGCCCCGCTCGCCAAGATGCAGGCGATCGCCGAACAGGATTATACCGACGCGCTGGCCGAGGCCCGCGTTGCGCGGGCCGCCGTCGCACAAAATGCCGCCGCGCTCGAAACCGCGCGCATCACCCTGCGCTATGCGACGATCACGGCGCCGATCAGCGGGCGTATCGGCCGCAGCCTTGCCACCCCCGGCGCGCTGGTCAGCGCGAGCCAGGCGACGCCACTGACCACGATCCAGCGCATCGACCCGATTTATGTCGATATGCAGCAATCGAGCGCCGAACTGACGACACTGCGCCAAGCGATCGCCAATGGCGGCGTGTCGCAAGGCAGCGCCGCGGTGCGGCTGCGGCTTGAGGACGGCAGTGCTTATGGCTTGACCGGTTCGGTCGAATTTTCCGAAATGACGGTGAACGAGGCGACCGGCACGGTGACCTTGCGCGCGCGTTTCCCCAATCCGGGCGGCCTGTTGCTGCCTGGCATGTTTGTAACCGCAACATTTGAGCAAGCGATCGATCCGACCGCAATCCTGGTACCGCAACCCGCCGTCCAGCGCGATTTCGACGGATCGGCCTTTGTCTATCTGGCAGGCAAGGACAATAAGGCGATCCGCCGCAAGATCGCCACATCGCGCACCGTCGGTGGCAGCTGGATCGTCACCGAGGGCCTGCGCGCCGGCGACCGCGTCATCACGCAGGGGGTCGGCAATCTGCGCGACGGCGCCGACATTCGGCCGGTCCCGGCCAGCAGTCCGCAGCGGGTGGGGGCTCCCCCGGCGGGCCAGACAGCAGAAAAGAGTAAATAGCCCCTCATGTCCCGTATCTTCATCGACCGGCCGATCTTTGCCTGGGTACTGGCGATCGTCGTCATGCTGGCGGGCTTTGGCGCGCTGCGCGCGCTGCCGATCGAACAATATCCCGACATCGCGCCGGTCCAGGTCAATATCCGCGCCAGCTATCCCGGCGCCTCAGCCGAAACGATCGAGAACAGCGTCACCCAGATATTGGAGCAGCAGCTGACCGGGATCGACGGGCTGCTCTATTTCAGTTCGAGTTCCAGCTCGCGCGGACAGGCAAGCATCACGGCCATCTTCGACAAGGGCACCGACCCCGACATTGCCCAGGTGCAGGTCCAGAACAAGATCGAATCGGCAGTGTCGCGCCTGCCGCAACAGGTGCAGCAACAGGGGGTGCGGGTCAGCAAATCCAATGCGGACACGCTGTTGATCGTCAGCGTTTATGACAAGACGCGCACCCGCAACAATTATGACGTGTCCGATTATCTGACCACCAACATCCAGGATCCGCTGTCGCGGGTCGAGGGGGTTGGCGACGTCAACATCTTTGGCTCACCGCACGCGATGCGGATCTGGCTGAACCCGCAGCGACTGGCCGCGGTGTCGCTGATGCCCGGCGACGTGATCTCGGCGATCACCGCCCAGAATAGCGAGGTTGCCGCGGGCGAGGTCGGCGGTCTGCCGTCGCCGCAAGGCCAGCTGTTGACGGCTACGGTGACCGCCCAGTCGCGACTGCAAACGCCGGAGGAGTTCCAGAACATCGTTCTGAAGACGCTGCCCGACGGGTCGGCGGTTCGCATTCGCGACGTCGCGCGGGTCGAAATCGGGGCAGAAAATTACAGCTCGGTCGGGCGCCTGAACCGCCAACCAAGCTCGGGCATGGCCATCTCGCTGTCACCGGGAGCCGACGCACTGGCGACAGTGGAACGCGTCAAGGCGCGGATGACCGAGCTGGCGCAGAACATGCCCGACGGGCTCGACTATGCCTATATCAACGACACGACGACCTTCATCAAGCTGTCGGTCAGCGAAGTGCAGAAAGCGCTGTTCGAAGCGATCCTGCTGGTCATCATCGTCATGTTCGTTTTTCTGCAAAGCTGGCGCGCAACGCTGATCCCCGCAATTGCCGTGCCGGTCGTGCTGCTCGGCACCTTTGCCATCTTCTATCTTGCGGGGTTCAGCATCAACACATTGACGTTGTTCGGCCTGGTCCTGGCGATCGGGCTGCTCGTCGATGACGCGATCGTCGTCGTCGAAAATGTCGAGCGATTGATGGAAGAAAATCCCGGCATGAGCGCCCGCGAGGCGACCGTTCAGTCGATGAAAGAGCTTCAGGTCGCGTTGATCGCCATTGGCCTGGTGCTGTCGGCGGTCTTTTTGCCCATGGCTTTCTTCGGCGGATCGACCGGCGTCATTTATCGCCAGTTTTCCATCACCGTTGTCTCGGCAATGGTATTGTCGGTGTTCGTCGCGCTGATTCTCAGCCCGGCATTGACATCGACCCTGCTCAAACCGCGCGATCACGGCGATACGCGGCCCGGACGGTTCCCGCGCGTCGATGCCGCGCTGACGCGTGCCAAGACCTGGTTCAATACCAGCTTCGAGCGCACGACCGACCGCTATGTCGGCAGCGTCGAGCGTGTGGTCGAGCGCAAATGGCGCTTTCTGGGCCTCTATCTGATCATCCTGGTCCTGCTGGCGTTTCTGTTCCTGCGTCTGCCCAGCGGCTTCCTGCCCGGTGAGGATCAGGGCCGGGTGCAGATCCAGTTCCGCCTGCCTGCGGGCGCGACGCAGGAACGCACGCTGGAGGTCCGCGATGCGATCGAGGATCATCTGCTCAGCGCCGAAAAGGCGAATATCGAATCGCTGTTCCTCAACGCCGGCGGCGGCGGGGGCGGCGCGTCGGGACAGAACACCGGACAAGGTTTCGTCAACCTGGCCCATTGGGACGACCGGCCCGGCAAGGAAAATAGCGCCGACGCCATCGCCGAGCGCACCCGTCAGGCCTTTGCCGGTCTGCGTGACGCGCAGGTGTTTGCACTGGTCCCCGGCGCGGTGCGGGGGCTGGGTGATACGTCGGGCTTTACGATGCAATTCCAGAACCGTAGCGGCATGACGCGCGAAGAATTTGCCGCGGCGCGTGATCGCCTGATCGCCGCCGCCAATGCCAATCCCAAGCTCACCTCGGTGCGGCTGAGCGACCTGCCCGACTTGGCAACGCTGAAAATCGACGTCGATACCCAGCGGCTCACTGCTTACGGGCTGACCAACGCCGATGTGAACAACACACTATCGACCGCGTGGGGCGGCCGCTACGTCAATGATTTCATCGACGAAGGGCGCGTCAAGCGCGTCTATGTCCAGGGCGATGCGCCCTATCGGTCGAAGCCTGAAGACCTCAGCCAATGGTATGTGCGCTCGGCCGATGGCGAGATGTCCCCTTTTTCCGCCTTTTCGCAGATCAGCTGGTCGACCACGCCCAGCACGACCTCGCGCTTTCAAAGCGTTCCTGCCTTCGAAATCTCGGGCCAGCCGACCGCTGGTACCAGCTCGGGCGAAGCGATGGACGAGATTGCGGCGCTCGCGGCGGAAATTCCGGGCACCAGTGTCGCCTGGTCGGGCGCATCGTATCAGGAACGGCTCTCGTCGGGGCAGGCGCCCTTGCTCTATGCCCTATCGCTGCTGGTGGTCTTTCTGTGCCTCGCGGCGCTTTACGAAAGCTGGTCGATCCCGGTTGCCGTGCTGCTGGTCATTCCGCTCGGATTGGTCGGTGCGGTCTTTGCCGTCACGCTGCGCGGACTCGAAAACGACGTCTATCTCCAGATCGGGCTGCTGACGACAATGGGACTGGCGGCCAAAAATGCGATTTTGATGATCGAATTTGCCGAGCAGGAAGAGCGCAAGGGCAAACGTGTCATTGAAGCCGCGATCACCGCGGCACGCATCCGCCTGCGCCCGATTTTGATGACCAGTTTTGCCTTCATCTTCGGCGTGCTGCCGCTGGCACTGGCGTCGGGGGCCGGCGCGAACAGTCGCATCGCGATCGGCACATCGGTGATCGGCGGCATGTTGACCGCAACGCTGCTCGCGATCTTCTTCATTCCGTTATTCTTTGTCCTCGTCCGCCGCGGGGTGCGCGACGGGATCGCGGCGGTTCGCAGGCGCTATGGCAAGGGCAAGACTGACGGCGCCGCCGGGGTTCCGGCATGATCGGCATCCGCGCCCTGCTGCTGGCCAGCACATTCGCGCTCGCGGGCTGTTCGCTGGCGCCCAAGACGGTGCTACCGGACCCGCCGGTGCCGCAAAGCTGGCCGGTCGGCGACGCTTATCTGCTGCAAAGCGAGGCGGCGCTGCCGATCCTGTCGTACCAAAGCGTCTTTACCGACCCGCGGTTGCAGACACTGACCGAGCAGGCGCTGACCAACAACCGCGACCTGCGCGTCGCTTACGCCAATGTCGCCGCGGCGCGCGCGCAGGCGCGTGTCACCCGCGCCGGACAATTCCCCGAAATCGGGATCAGCGGCGGCGCCGGCTATTCGGATGGCAGCAGCAGCAGCGGAAGCGGAAGCAGCACGGGCGGCGGAGGCGGCAGGGGTGACTTCTCGCTGCGCGGCGGGGTCACCGCGTTCGAACTCGACCTGTTCGGCAAGCTGGCCAATGCGACGGAGGCCGACCGTAACCGCGCGCTGGCGACCGAGGCCGCGTCGCGCACCGTGCGCCTCGCGCTGATCGCCAATCTGGCCGAAGCCTGGGCGACCTATGGCGCCGACCGCGACCTCTTGAAAATCGCCGAGGACACCGCGGCGAATGCGCGCGAAAGCGTGCGGCTGACCAAAGCGCGGCTCGACGGCGGCGTCGCGCCGCGCACCGACCTGCGCCAGGCCGAACAGATACTCGCGACCGCCGAGGATGCGATCGCGCAGCAAAGGACGGCGCTGGCGCAGGATGAGAATCTAATCCGCCTGCTCGTCGGCGGCGATGTCGATCGTGCGCTGCTTCCCACCGGGCTGGCCGACGTGACGCCTGCGATCGCCTCGCTTCCGGCGGGAGTGAACTCGCAAATCCTGCTCCGCCGTCCCGATGTGATCGAAGCCGAATATGGCCTGCGCGCCGCCAACGCCGACATCGGGGTTGCGCGCGCGCAGCTGTTCCCGTCGATCTCGCTGACCGGATTGCTCGGCTTTGCCAGCAACGCGCTGTCCAGCCTGTTCGACAGCGGATCGTTCAACTGGTCGGCGGGCGGCGACGTCACCGCGCCGATCTTTGACGCCGGCGGTCGCCGCGCCGGGGTGGCGGTGAGCGAGGCGCAGCGCGACGCCGCGCTGGCGGGCTATGAAGGCGCGATCCAGACGGCGTTTCGCGAGGTCGCCGACGCGCTCGCGGTGCAAGGCACGATCGCCGAACGGGCGCGCGCCGCCGCCGCGAACACCGCCGCCGCCGCCGACACCGCAACACTCACCGATGCGCGGTACAAGGGCGGCATCGACAACTTCCTTGCCAGCCTCGACGCGCAGCGCAGCCTCTATGCAGCGCGGCGCAGCGAAATCGCGATCCAACTGCTGCTTGTGCAGACCCGCATCGCGCTGTTCCGCGCGCTGGGCGGCGACAGCGGCGCGGGGGCGGCGCCTCCCAACTCCTAGCAACCCTCGTCACCCCGGACTCGATCCGGGGTCCATGACGACGACGCTGCATGGATGCCGGATCAAGTCCGGCATGACGAGACTTTGGAAAATCCGACTCTTTCTTGACAATCCCCTTCGCTCGCGCGCTAATAGAACAAATCAGGAACATATATGCGCGAGTCGTCTCAACCTCTCGCCGGGCTGCGCCAGCGCATCGCCCGGCTGGCCGCCACGGGTGGCCCCGAAAGCCGCCCGGCCGAGGGCTGGCTGGCGTCGGGACATGGCGCGTTCGATGCGGCCATCGGCGGCGGGTTGATGGTCGGTCGCACGCATGAGTTTTTTGCCGCCGACGCGCTCGATGGCGCCAGCGCCGCCGCATTCGCGGCGCTGCTCGCGCTGCGCACCCCGGGCCAGGCACCACTGCTGTGGCTGCGCACCGTCGATGCCGGACGCCGCACCGGACACATCTATGCCCCCGGCATCGCCGAACTCGGCGGCGATCCCGATCGGTTGCTGTTGATCGAGACCCCCGATCCCAAAATGCTGCTCGCTTGCGCCAATGATGCCGTGCGCTGCGCGGGATCGGCGGCGGTAATCGTCGAAAGCTGGGGCAAATTCCCGCTGCTCGATCTCACCGCGGGACGCCGCCTGACGCTCGGCGCGCGCGATGCGGGGACGACGCTGCTGATGCTGCGGTTGAATGCCGCGCCGACCCCGAGCGTCGCCGAAACGCGCTGGAGCATCGTCGCCGCACCGTCGCGCGAACTCGAAGCCGACGCCCCCGGCGCACCCGCCTTCGACCTCGAACTGCTGCGCTGGCGCGGCGGCCCTGCCGGAACGCGCTGGCGACTCGATTGGGATAAAGATGAGCAAGTTTTCCGGGACGCGGCGCTATCTGGCGCTGTTCTTCCCCTGGCTGCCCGCCGAACGGTTCAACCGCTCGGCGCCGAAGCCGCCTGACCTTCCCCTCGTCTTTGCCGAGAAGCAGCGCGGCGCGCTGCGCCTCGCCAGCATCGATGTGCGCGCGCAGGCACTTGGGCTTCGGGTCGGCATGCCGCTCGCCGACGCGCGGGCGCAGGTGCCCGATCTGGCCATCGTGCCGCACGACCCTGTGCTCGACCAGAACTGGCTCGACCGACTGGCGCAGGGCTGCGCGCGCTACACCCCGCTCGTTGCGCTCGATTCGCCCGACGGGCTGATCCTCGACATCACCGGCTGCACCCATTTGTTCGAGGGCGAGGCGGGGTTGATCGACGACATCGACCGGCGGCTGAACCGGCTCGGGATGACGCTGCGCCATGCGCTTGGCCCCACTGCCGACGCCGCCCGCGCGCTGGCGCGCTACCAGACGCGCCCCGCCCCCGACGAAGCCAGCGCGATCCGCCGCCTGCCCGTCGCCGCGCTCGAACTCGACGCCGAGGCGGGGACCGCGCTCGTCCGCGCCGGGCTCAAGACGATCGGCGACCTCGCGGCGCGGCCGATGGCGAATATCGCCGCGCGTTTTGGCGCCAACACCGCGACCGCGCTGCGCCGCCTGCTCGGCGACGCGCCGAGTCCGCTCGATCCGCGCATTGCTCCGCCGCCGGTCGCCACCGAACGCCGCTTCGCCGAACCCGTGGCCAATATGCCCCATGCGACCCAGATTCTGACCGAACTGGTCGATGAAGCGATCGGCGAGCTGGCCGAGCGCGGCAAAGGCGGGCGCCATTTCCGTGCCACCTTTTTTCGCAGCGACGGTCTGGCGCGCAGCATCGCGGTCGAGACCGGCCATCCCACGCGGGACAGCACCCTCGTCATGCGCCTGTTCGCCGAACGGATGGATACTTTGCGCGATCCGCTCGACCCGGGTTTCGGGTTTGACATGATGCGCCTCGCGGTGCCGCGGCTCGAAGCGCTGACCGCGACGCAGCTCAAGCTCGAAGGCGGGGAAGTGCGCGCCGCGGCGATGACCGAACTGGTCGACCGGCTGGCGACGCGGATCGGCCGCGGCAGCGTGCGCAAATTCATTGCCGCCGATACCCACATCCCCGAACAGGCACAGCTCGCTTTGCCCGCGATCGATGCCGCGCCGCCCACGCCTTGGCCCGCCCCCGAACCCGGCGAGCCGCCGCTCCGCCCCTTCTATCTCTTCGATCCGCCGCAGGTCATCGAAGTGATCGCCGAAGTGCCCGACGGCCCGCCGCACCGCTTTCGCTGGCGCCGGGCGACCCACGCGATCCGCCGTTACGAGGGGCCGGAACGGATCGCGAGCGAATGGTGGCGGCGCAAGGACAATGCTGGCCTCACCCGCGACTATTACCGCGTCGAGGACGAGCGCGGCCGCCGCTACTGGCTGTTTCGCCACGGGCTGTACGACGAAAAGCCCGATCCGCGCTGGTACATCCACGGGCTGTTCGCATGAGGGAGGCGCCCACCCCCGAGCCCGTTTTCGCCGAACTGGTCGCCGCGACCAACTACAGCTTCCTTCGCGGCGCCTCACACCCCGCCGAAATGGTGGCAGAGGCGATCAATCTGGGCATGACCGGCATCGGCATCGCCGACCGCAACAGCGTGGCGGGGGTGGTGCGGGCGCTGGTCGGGCTGCGAAAGTTAGGCGAAAAAGCCGCTGAAGGAGGGATGGAGCTTCCGCCCTTTAAACTCGTGGTCGGCGCCCGACTGGTTTTCGACGATGGCACCCCCGACATCATCGCCTATCCGATCACGCGCCACGGCTGGGGCCGCCTGACGCGCATGCTCACCATCGGCAATCGTCGCACCACAAAAGGCGATTGCGTGATGAAATTCAAAAATTTGCTGATCCATTGCGAGGATATGTTGTTGATCGCGATGGCGACGGAGAAAGACGAAGTCGTCCTGCGCCGCCTCGCCCAAGCCGCACCCGGCGCCTTATGGCTCGGGATCACCATGCCCAGGGGTGGCAGCGATCGCCGCCGTCTCGCCCGATTGCACGCCTTGGCCGACCGTGTCGGCATTCCTTTGCTCGCCACCAACGACGCGCTGTATGCGACGCGCGAACAGCGCCCCCTTCACGATGTCGTCACCTGCATTCGCGAAGGCACGACCATCAACGATGCCGGTCGCCGCCTGCATGCCAATGGCGAACGGCATCTGAAATCCCCGCAAGAAATGCAGCGCCTGTTCCGTCATGCCCCGGAAGCGATCGCGCAAAGCATAGCGATCCTCGATCGCATCGCCTTTTCGCTCGAACAACTCGCCTATGAATATCCGCACGAGCCGGTCCCTGCAGGATGGAATCCGCAACGCTGGCTGGAACATCTGGTGATGGACGCGGCGGCAAAACATCACCCCGATGGATTGCCCAAACGCTGGCAGGACGCCCTAGACGAAGAACTGTCGCTCATCCGCAAATGCAATTTTGCCTGCTATTTTCTGACCGTTCACGACATCGTCAATTTTGCTCGGACCCAAAAACCTCCGATCCTGTGCCAAGGGCGCGGTTCTGCCGCCAATTCGCTCGTCTGTTATTTGCTCGAAATCACTTCGATCGATCCGATCGCCAACAACCTCCTCTTTACCCGCTTTCTCTCCGAAGAACGCCGCGAGCCCCCCGATATCGACGTCGATTTCGAACATGAGCGGCGCGAGGAGGTGATGCAATATATCTATCGCCGCTACACCCGGCGGCGCGCGGGGATCGCCGCCACGGTGATTCATTATCGCCCGCGCAGCACGGTGCGCGAGGTCGGCAAGGCGCTGGGGTTCAGCGAGGATGTCACCGCGCGCCTCGCCGACACCAGCTGGGGCAGTTGGGGTAGCGAGATGCCCGACGAACGCTTTGCCGAAGCGGGGCTCGATATCGAACAGACCGACGTTGCCCGATTGAAATGGATCGTCGAACAGCTCCTGACCTTCCCGCGCCATCTGTCGCAGCATGTCGGCGGCTATGTCCTGACCGAAGACCGGCTCGACGAAATGGTGCCGATCCACAACGCCGCGATGGCAGACCGCACCTTCATCGAATGGGACAAGGACGACATCGATGCACTGAAATTGATGAAAGTCGATATACTCGCGCTCGGGATGCTGACCTGCATCCGCAAATGTTTCGACCTGATGCGGTTGCACGATTTGAGTGACCACAATCTCAAGAGCGTGCCACCCGAAGATCCGGTCGTATACGACATGCTGTGCAAGGGCGACAGCATCGGTGTGTTCCAGGTGGAAAGCCGGGCGCAGATCAACATGCTGCCGCGGCTCCGGCCGAAGGAATTTTATGACCTTGTCATCCAGGTCGCGATCGTCCGACCGGGACCGATTGAGGGCGATATGGTCCACCCTTATTTGAAGCGCCGTAATGGCGAGGAACCGGTCGATTATCCGTCACCCGCCCCGCCGCACGACCCCGACGAGCTTAACCATCTTCTTCACAGAACATTTGGCGTGCCGCTGTTTCAGGAACAGGCGATGAAACTGGCGATCGTCGCAGCCGAATTTACCCCCGACGAAGCCAATGGCCTGCGGCGGGCGATGGCGACCTTTCGCAACGTCGGCACCATCGATCAATTCGGAGCGAAAATGATCGATGGCATGATTCGCCGTGGGTATGAACGCGACTTCGCCGAACGCTGTTACAACCAGATCAAGGGTTTCGGCAGCTATGGCTTCCCCGAAAGCCATGCCCAATCCTTTGCCAAGCTCGTCTATGTCTCGTCCTGGCTGAAATGCCATCACCCTGCCGTCTTCACCTGCGGCCTGCTCAATTCGCAGCCGATGGGCTTTTACGCTCCCGCGCAGCTGGTGCGCGATGCGCAGGAACATGGGGTCGAGGTGCGCGCGGTCGATGTCAACGCCAGCGGGTGGGACAACAGCCTTGAGCGCCGGGATGACGGCAGCCTCGCGCTGCGGCTCGGCTTTCGGCAGGTCGATGGGTTCCGCGAAGCGTGGGCGGCGCAGATCGTCGATGCCCGGACATCGCCCTTTGCCAGCATCGAAGAACTCGCTCGCCGCGCCGGCCTGCCCTCGCGCGCGCTGCGCCTGCTGGCCGAAGCCGATGCCTGCCGGTCGATGGGGCTCGACCGCCGTCCCGCGCTGTGGGATGCGCGGCGGGTGCGGCAGGGGGTGTTGCCGCTGTTCGGCGCCGCCGAAGCCGACGAACTGGGCGCCGAAGCCGACGCACAGTTGCCCCCGACCCCGCTCGTCGAAAATGTGCTGACCGATTACCAGACGACGCGGCTGTCGCTGAAAGGGCATCCGATGGCGTTTCTGCGCGATGATTTCGCACGCGAGGGGGTGCTGAGCGCGGCGCAGGTGATAGCGGCAAAGAACGGGTCGATCGTCCGCACCGCGGGCGTCGTGCTGATCCGCCAGCGCCCTGGCAAGGGCAATGCGATCTTCATCACGCTTGAGGATGAGGGCGGGGTGGTGAATATCCTGCTGTGGGCGCGCCATTTCGAGCGCTATCGCCGCGCCGTCATGGCGTCGCGGCTGATGCTGGCCGAGGGCGAAGTGCAGCGGAGCAAGGAGGGGGTGATCCACCTGATGGCGACGCGGATTGTCGATCGAACGGCGATGCTCGACACCTTGGGCGACGGGCGCAAAGTACGGCCCGAGCTGTGCCGCGCCGACGAGGTCGCGCATCCGCAGCTGCCGCGGGGCTATGCGGCAAAACACGGTCATCCGCGCGACGTTCGCATCCTGCCCAGGTCGCGGGATTTTCATTGATGGTGGGAGGCTGACGTCGGCGAACGGCACCAGCCCGCTCCCTGTTCGGCTATGCCGAACGGCAAAAAAGTTGATGCCCCGGCTGTGGGGGCCGGGGCATCGGATCAGGCTATCTAAGGGACCAACCGAATATAGCCTGAAAGTCGTTCGCGGGGATTAGCCGCGGAGCAGGTTCATCACGCCCTGCTGGCTCTGGTTCGCCTGGGCGAGCATCGCGGTCGATGCCTGCGACAGGATCGAAGCGGCAGCCAGCTTCGTCGATTCCGCCGAGAAGTCGGCGTCTTCGATGCGCGACTTCGATGCCGACAGATTCGTGACAGTCGACGTCAAATTGTCGACAGCCGATTCGAGGCGGTTCTGCTGGGCACCGAGGTTGGCGCGCTGCGTGGCAACCGTCTGGATCGCCGTGTCGAGCAGGCCGAGCGCCGTGCCGGCGCCAGCCGCGGTCGACAGATCGACCGCGCCGACCGCAAGACCGGTGGCAGTAAGGTCGCCGATCGCGATGTTGACCGTCTGGCCCGAAGCGGTGCCGGTCTGGATGTCGATGCTGGCGCCGCCCGACAGCAGGTTGGTGCCGTTGAAGGTCGTGCGGGTGGCGATATCGCCGATCTGCGACAGCAGCGCGGTGACTTCGGTCTGGATCGCGGTGCGGTCGGTCGCGCTGTTGGTGCCGTTGGCCGACTGAACTGCCAGTTCACGCATACGAACGAGGATGTTCGAAATGCCGCCCATCGCGCCTTCGGCGGTCTGCGCGAGCGAAATGCCGTCGTTGGCGTTACGAACGGCCTGCGTCAGGCCGCGGACGCTGGCGTCCATGCGGGTGGCGATGGCGAGGCCGGCGGCGTCGTCCTTGGCGCTGTTGATGCGCTTGCCGCTCGACAGACGTTCCATCGCCTGCGACTGGGCGCGTTCGGCAACACGCGAGTTATTCTGGGCGCGAAGCGCGCTCACATTGGTGTTGATGACAGTCATTGTTGTTCCTTTCCGGCCTCGATGGCCATTCCCGTGATGTGAGGGCTCGAGGAGCGGTCACGGAAAGCAGTAACGGCGGGCGGCGGCGGCGCTTAAGGGCGCGCCGTCAAAAAAATGCCGAAGCTTGTCCACGGCGACTGGCCTGACAATTCAAGCAATTGAAAAAACTGAGCTAATCCTTTTGGCATGGCCTTTGCATTGTTCTTTCCGTGCGGCGCACCGCTGCGCACAGGACGGATGGAAAGCAATGAGCACGATTGACCCGAGCCGGCTGCTGCAGATGCGCAGTTCGATCCTCAATCAGAACCAGGCGCTGCAACGCGCCGCCGGTCGCGGCGGCATTGGCGGCATCGAGGGCGGCGTCGAGGGCGCTGGCGGAACCCCCGATTTCGGCGCGGCAATCAACAACGCGCTGCAACAGGTCAACGCCCAGCAGTCCAAGGCGAGCGAGATCACCGAAGCCTATGAGCGCGGCGACACCCACGACATCGTCAGCGTGATGATCGAGCGGCAGAAGGCCTCGCTCGGCTTTGAAACCACGTTGCAGGTCCGCAACAAGCTGCTGTCCGCGTATCGCGACATCATGAACATGCCGGTTTAAGCCATGGCCGACACCCAGATCCTCACCCCCGTTGACGACGGCCACACCAACCGCCTGCCCGCCCCCGCGTTCGGCAACCGCTTCGCCCCGCTCACTGGTTTCGTCCGCCAGCCCGCAGTGCAGCGCGCGCTGCCCGCGATCGCCATGACGTCGGCGATCGGCATTGCCGCGCTCGCTTACTTCACGATGAACGCGGCGCCGCAGGCGCAGCTGTTCGCCGGGCTCGACGACATGGACAAAGCCGCGGTCGCCGAGGCGCTCCAGACGCAGGGCATCGCGCACAGCATCGACGCGAGCACCGGCGCGCTGACCGTCGATGCCGACAAATTGCATCAGGCGCGCATCGCGCTCGCCGGACAAGGCCTGCCCAAGGCGGCGCCGAGCGGCGACAGCCTGATCGCGGCGCTGCCGATGGGGTCGAGCCGCGCGATCGAAGGCGAAGCGCTGCGTTCGGCGCGCGAAGCCGACCTGTCGCGCACGATCGAAACAATCGATGCGGTCAAAAGCGCGCGCGTCCATGTCGCCGCCGCCGAACCCAGCCTGTTCGTCCGCGACGACAAGCCCTCCACCGCGTCGGTAATGCTGACGCTGCAGAACGGCCGCTCGCTCAGCGACGGTCAGGTGCAGGCGATTCGCTTCCTCGTCGCTTCGTCGGTCCCTGGGATGAACGCCGATCAGGTGTCGGTAATCGACCAGCGCGGTGCGCTGCTGTCCGACACCGCGTCGGGTAGCGACATGAAAGCGTTTCAGCTGCAGGTGCAGGTCGAAGACCGTTTCCGCCGTGCGCTCGATACCTTGCTCAGCCCGATGCTTGGCGCGGGCAATTATAGCGTCGAGGTCCACGCCGACGTCGATATGTCCGAAAGCCAGGCGACGCGCGAAAGCTTTCCCGAAAACGACCGCGCAATGACCAGCGAACAGGTCACCCGCACGGTCAGCGGCTCTGGCACTCCGCCCGCCGTCGGCATCCCCGGTGCGCTGTCGAACCAGCCGCCGCAGGCGACGACGGTCACCGCGAACGCACCGACCCCGACGCCGACCGCTGCCCCCACCCCCGGCACCGAAAGCAACGAAAACGCCGCGCGCGCCTTTGAAGTCGGCCGCGAGATTTCAGTAACGCACTCGCCGCAGGGCAAACTGCGCCGCGTCTCGGTCGCCGTCGCGCTCAATCAGGGCAAGAAGGCGCTGACCCAGGCCGACATGACCAAGATCGACAGCCTGGTCAAAGGCGCGATCGGGTTCGACGCGACGCGCGGCGATCAGGTCGCGATCAGCCAGCGTCCTTTCGTGCAGGTCGAAGCCGCGGAACCGGCCTTTTACGATCAGGCGTGGTTCCTGCCGCTCGTCAAGCAGGTCGGTGCGATCCTTGCCGCGCTGCTCGCCTTTCTGTTCATCGGTCGTCCGCTGATCCGCGCCGCCAAGGCGCGCGCCGCCGAGCGCGCCGAACGCCATGCCGCGCTGGAGGAAACACTGCTCGCCGCGACCGACGGACGCCCCGCGCTCGCCGGCCCCGCCGCGGGCCGCGAAATCACCCTCGAAATGATCGAACAGGCGCCAAGCTATGAAACGCGCGCCAATCTGGTCCGCGCCTTTGTCCGTCAGGATTCGGCGCGCGCCGCGCTCGTCGTCCGCCAGCTGATGCAGGAGGGCGCCCGTGCCTGACGCCGCCGAGATGATGGACGCGCCGACAAAACCCGCCATCGAAGGATCGGCCGCCGCCGCGATCCTGCTGATGCTGCTCGACGAAAATGAAGCCGCGACGATCCTGAAACATCTCGCCCCCGACGAAGTGCGCCAGCTGGCCAAAGCGATGTTCGACACCGCCAATGCCAGCGAGCAGCAGATCGGGCAGGCGCTCGATCGCTTCGTCGTGCGCAGCCGCGACGTCAGCGCGCTCGCCATCGGCGCCGACGTCCGCATCCGCACCGTGATGAACCAGGCGGTGGGCAATGTCCGCGCCGACAATATCCTGGCCGCCGTCGCGCCGCAGCGCAGCGCCGCGTCGCTCGAAATCCTGCGCTGGATGGACGTCGAGGCGATCAGCGGCCTGCTGGCGCAGGAACATCCGCAGGTCGGCGCGCTGATCCTGTCGGTGCTCGTCCCCGACGTCGCCGCGCGCGCGATCGAAACGCTCGACGAAATTTTGCAGGCCGACCTGGTGCTGCGCGCCGCGATGCTGACCTCGGTCCCCGCCGCGGCGATCGAAGATCTGGAATCGGTGCTCGCCAGCGCGAATGTCGATGGCCAGCGCGTCGCCAAACAGGCGATCGGCGGCCCGAGCGATGTCGCCAAGATCATGAAGAAGATGCCGAAATCGCTGAGCGAACGCACGATCCGCGCCCTCAAGAAAACCGACAAGGCGCTGGCACAGGCGATTGAGGAAGAAATGTTCATCTTCGAAAATCTCCGCGATCTCGACAAGAAGAGCCTCAGCGCAGTGCTGCGTTCGGTCGATGCCGCGCAGCTTGCGGTCGCGCTCAAGGGTGCCGACGAGGACATGGTCGAGCTGTGCCTTGCCACCATGTCGCAGCGCGCGGCGGAAACGATCCGCGACGAAATGGCCGAAATGACAATGGTCAAGCGCGCCGACGTCGATGACGCGCAAAAGAGCGTGATGACGATCGTCCGCCAGATGACGGCATCAGGCGAAATTATCATCGCGGGCGGGGGCGACGATTATGTCTGATCGCGCCGCCGAAACCGGCTTTGCCCCCGTTACCCTCGCCGAAGCGATGGCACGCAGCAGCGGCTTTCGCCCGCTGGCCTTTGGCGGTGGTGCCCGCGCGCCGCAAGCCGCCGACGGCAGCGCCGCCGAACTCGACCTCGACGACCCCTTTGCCCGCGGCCTGGCCGAAGGGCAGCGCGTCGCCGAAGCCGCCTATGTCGCCGAGCGCCACCAACTGCTCGCGCTGCTCGCCAATGCCGAAGCCTTGCAGGACGAACCGAGCGAAGAACTGGCGCAGCTGATCGCACGCACCGTCGAACGGCTGGTGCATCAGATTGTCGCCGACGCCCCGATCGACGCCGCCTGGCTTCAGGCGCAGGCCGAAACCGCCGCAGCGCTGGTCGCCGACGCCGACAAGGCGCGCACCCTGTGGGTTCACCCCGACGATGCCGCGCTGCTGAGCGATTGTCCGTTGCCGCTGGCGCTCGCCAGCGACCCAGGGATGATGCGCGGCACCGTCCGCATCGAAACATCGACCGGTTGGATCGAACATGGCCGCGCCGTCTATCTCGACGAACTGCGCGTTGCCTTGGGCGAAGGGGCCGCGTCATGACGCGCCGTCTCGCCCTCTCCGCACAGCAACTGCTCGACCCGATCGACCTGACCAATGCCAGCCCGCGCCGCATCGGCACGCTCGTGTCGCACGAAGGCATCATGCTCGAAGTGTCGGGGTTCCCGCAGCCGCTGGGCAGCAATGTCCGCATCAAGTCGGCGAACAACGACTATGTCTATGGCGAGGTTGTCGGCTTTCGCGGCCAGAGCAGCCTCGTCCTCCCCTTCGACACCAATATGCCGCTCGTCACCGGCGCGCCGGTCGAACCGCATGGCGCGAGCAGCATGGTCGCGTGCGGTAAGGCGCTGCTCGGCCGCATCATCGACGCGCAGGGCAACCCGCTCGACGGCCGCCCCCCGGTCCAATCGCAATTTCAGTGGCCGCTCGCCGGGCGCAAGGTCAATCCGCTGCGCCGCGGCCGCGTCACCCGGCCGCTCAATATGGGCGTGCGCGCGATCAACGCCCTGCTCACCGTCGGCGAAGGCCAGCGCGTCGCGATCATCGCCGGATCGGGCGTCGGCAAATCGGTGTTGATGGGCCAGATGATCGCCGGGACCGAATGCGACGTCATCGTCGTCGGGCTGATCGGCGAACGCAGCCGCGAAGTCAGCGACTTTGTCGAAACCAAGCTGCCCCCCGAAGTCCGCAAGAAGGCGGTCGTCGTCGCGGTTCCCGCCGACCATCCGCCGCTGCTCCGCCTGCGTGCCGCGATGCGCGCCACCGCGATCGCCGAAGCGTTCCGCGCCGACGGCAAGAAAGTGCTGCTGCTGATCGACAGCCTGACCCGCGTCGCGCATGCGCAGCGCGAGATCGGGCTGACATTGGGCGAGCCGCCGACGATGAAGGGTTATCCGCCGTCGGTGTTCGCGCTGATCCCCTCGCTGTGCGAACGTGCCGGGATCGACCGCGAAACCGGCGGATCGATCACCGCGCTCTACACCGTGCTCGCCGATGGCGGCGACATCGACGACCCCGTCGTCGACAGCGCCCGGGCGATTGTCGACGGCCATATCATCCTGTCGCGCCAGCTGGCCGAACAGGGCGTCTATCCGGCGATCGACGTCGCCCGGTCGCTGTCGCGCACGATGGTCGATTCGGTCGATCCCGAACATGCCGCCGCCGCCGCGCGCTTTCGCCAGCTGTGGTCCGCCTATGAAGAGAACCGCGATCTGATGCTGATGGGCGCTTATGTCGCCGGCAGCGATCCGGTGCTCGACACCGCCATCGCCTGCCACGCCGACCAGCTCGCCTTTGTGACCCAGCCCGCCATGGCGCAGGTCGATTACGATATTTCCCGCCAGACCCTGATTGAAGGATATTCCGCATGACCGCCCGTACCGCACGCCGCAAACGTATCATCCGCGTGCGCACCGTCGAACATCAGATGGCCGAGGCCAATCTGGCGCGGGCTAATGGCGAACTCGCCAGCCTGGTCGAACTTGCCCGCCGCCTCGAAACGCTGCGCGTCGATCTGGCGATGGCCAAGGGCGCGGTCGCCGGCGGCGCGCTCAACACGATCGGCGAGCTCGCAATGCGGCTCGACATCGCGCAGGAAAATCTGACCGCGCCGCTGGTGAATGCCAGCGCGCGCCGCGACCAGGCCGGGGTGCTCGCGCAAAGCGCGATGGCCAAGGAAGAGTCCGCCGTGCGCCTGTACGAACGCAGCCGTAAATCGGCCGAAGCCGAGGCCGAACGCCGCCGTGACGCCAACCGCCCGCACCGCGCGCGCGGCGGCATGCGCCTGCGCCTGATCGAAGGCGGCGCGGCATGATGGGCGCCTCCCTCCCCAATCCGCCGGCATCGGCACCCGCGGGCTTTGCCGCCTTCCTTAGCACGATCGGCCAGACGCCGACCGGCAGCGGCGAAGACGGGGGTTTTGAGCAGTTGCTCGCGGCCATTCCGGCGATCGATGTCGCTGCGCCCAAGACCGCGCCGGTCACGCCGGTTGCCGTCGTGACGCCAACCGCCGTCGCGGCTACGACCGTTGTCGCCCCCCCGGCTGCTACGAGCGACGTGGCCGCCATGGATGTCACCGTCGAAGCGCCGGTTGCGAACGCCACGAACGCCGCGCCTAAGGCCGACCCCGATACGGTCGCTGCATCGGCAGCAAAATTGCTGATCGAATTGAACGGCAGCGCCGCCAAGCCCGAAACGAAATCGCTCAAAGCGGTCGAAACCGAGGTCAAGACCGACGGCACAGCAGCCGCTGAAAACGATACGACAGCCACCAAATCCGCTGAAACGGTCGCGGTGTCCGAAACCCCCGCTACGACGACAACCCCGGCCCCCGCAACCGCGCTGCCCATCGCCGCATCCCCTGTCGCAGCGGCAGTGGTTGCGGCGGTCGTGGGCAAGCCCGTCAAGGCTGGCGACACCACCACGGCTTCGACCAGCGACGCACCGCCAACCGCTGAGGTCGTCGCCACCGCGCCGACCGCCGACAAACCGCGCAACGCCGAAACCAAACCCGCTGTACCCGAGATCGAAACGGTGATCGCCGCGCCCGCGGCAGGCAAGCCGCGCGCCGTGCCGCAGCCTGACCTTGTATTCACGGGTGCCGAGCCTGTCGCCGCCAAGCCCGCCGACGCGGCGCCGTCGATGACGATCCAGTTCGCCCAGCCGATGACGGCGGGCGCCGCGATGCTGGCGGGTACCGCCGCGCCGGTCACGATGGCCGAACGCGTGCTCGACCTGACCAGCGATGGCGCGTGGATCGACCAGCTGGCGCACGACATTGCCGCGACCAAATCGGACAGCGGCGACATCAGCTTTCGCCTGATGCCGCGCCACCTTGGCCGTCTCGACGTCGCGATGGTGATGGGCGACGCGGGCGTCTCACTGAAACTCGACACACAGCATGAAGCCACCGCGACGATCGTCGCCGCGGCGCAGGGCCGCCTGGTCGAAGACCTGCGCCAGCAGGGCGTCCGCGTCTCCGCCAGCGAAGTCACCTGCACCCCCGGCGACACCAGCCGCCAGATGCAGGGCCAGTCGCAGGGTCAGGGCCGCGGCGGCGCGCAGGACGTCAGCCACCTGATCGAAACCGTGACCGAGCGCGTCAAGGCGCGCGACGCAGAAGAGGCCGCCGATCGCCGCGGCCGCTTCGCCTGAGCATAAGGGATATGACGATGACCAAGGATAAAACCGACGCCGCGCCCAAACCGAAGGGCAAGCTCAAGAAGCTGCTGTTCATCGGTGTCGGCGCGCTCGTCCTGATCGGTGCGGGCGCTGGTGCGGGCATCTATTTCGGTGCGCTGTCGGCGCATGAGGCCAAGCCAGAGGATCATTTTCCCAAGCTGGTCGTGCGCAGCAGCGGCGACGAAGAAGCGCCCGCCGCCGAAGGCGACGACAAGGAAGCCGCGCCCAAGGTCGGCACCGTCGCGGTGCCCAACGACAAGTTCAAGGTCGACCCGCGCAAATATGAAGTCACGTACTTCCAGATCCCCGATGCCTTCACCACCAACCTCGCCGACGGGTCGGGCTTTTTGCAGGCCGGTATCAGCCTTTCGACCTTTTATGACGGCAAGGTTATCAATAATATCAAACGCCAGGCGGTGCCGATCCGCTCGGTCGTGCTTATGGTCCTGTCCGAACAGGATCCGGCGCTGCTCTCGACATCGCAGGGGAAACAACGGCTGCAGCGGCAATTGACCGCGGCAATCAACGATGTGCTGCGCGAGAAGGAAGGCTTTGGTGGTATCGACAATGTCTATTTCACGAGCCTGGTGATCCAGTGAGCGTGCGCGAAAAATCCGTCAAAGCCGTGAAGCCGCCCGCCGCGCCGACGACCGACGCGGTTGACGCCAAGGCGTCATTGCTGCTGCGCAAGGCGGCGGACAGCTATGCCTTTCCGGCGCTCGACAGCGTCGCGGTGCAGTTCGGCCGCAGCCTGCGCGACCTGATCCGCGCGCTCGGCGTGCCGTCGATCCAGGTCGAGCGCGGCGAGGCGGAAACGATCAGCTTTGCCGACTGGACCGCGGCGACCGCCCCGGCGATCTTCTGGCGCTATCATGCGCCGCCGCTCAAGGGGCCGGTGCTGCTCGCGGCGCCGCGGCCGTTGCTGCTCCAGCTTGTCGACATTTTCTATGGCGGCAAGGGCGGGCTGGCTGCCGAGCGCGAAGAGCTGACCGACGCCGAAGACCGCTTTGCGGCACGGCTCGGGCGCGACATGGGGCTGCAACTCGCCGCCGCATGGGGCGACAAGCTGACGCTGGAACCCGAGCTCGACTGCGTCACCTGCGACCCCGCCAAACTCGCCGCGGTGCGCGCCGACGACGAATTGTTCGTCCAGCGCTTCATCCTGCGCGGCGCGCCGTTCGAGGGGCGGACGATCGCCTGCGCCTATCCGCTCGCCGCGCTGCGCGGCATCGCGGGCGCCGAGCCCGCGGCCGAAATGCCCGGCGCCGCCAATCCGGTGTGGGCGAGCGCGCTCAACAAGGCGCTGCGCGACGTGCGACTGCCCGTCCGTTCGGTGCTCGCGCGCCCCGAAATCAGCCTGATCAAGCTGCTCGCGCTGGAGGTCGGCGACATCATTCCGCTCGGCATGCCGCGCCATGTGCCGGTGACCGTCGCGGGCCGCAGCTTTGCGGTCGGCAGCATCGGCGAGGCCAATGGCAACGCCGCCATCATGATCGAACATATCGAAAAAGGACCGAACCATGACTGATCTCAGCGACGCGCCGACGGCGCCCCGCGCCGACCGCCGCGACAACAAGACGATCGCCGCAGCGCCCAATTTCGACCTGCTCGCCGGCGTCTCGCTGCGCGTGTCGGTCGAGGTCGGATCGACCTCGATGACCCTCGCCGAACTGCTTGCGATCGACGAGGGCAGCGTGATCGAACTCGACCGCGCCGCAACCGACCTGCTCGACATCTACGCCAACGGCACGTTGATCGCGAAGGGCGAGATCGTCAGCGTCGATGGCCGTTACGGCATTCAGGTCGCCGAAGTCGTCGCCCCGGCGCGCGGCCTCGAAGGTTTCGAGCGGAGAGCCTGATGTTCGAATATATCCTCCGCCTGCTCATCCTGCTGCCGCTGATCGGCGGCATGGCGTGGGGCAGCCTGTGGCTGTGGAAGCGCGTCCAGATGGGCGTGCCGCTCGTCGGCGGCGGTACCAAGACACGCGCGGTCGAAATGGTCGACGTGCTGCCGCTCGGTCCGGGATCGAAGCTCGCGGTGGTCGAATTTGCCGGGCAGCGGATCCTCGTCGCAGTCTCGCGCAACGGCATCACCCGCATTGCCGATGACGCGCAGGGGGATTTCCATGTCGACTGAGGCAACACCATCTCCTCGCACCGTTCGTGCTAAGCCTGTCGAAGCACCGTTCTTTTCTTTGACGCCGCCGGAAGAAAGAACAGCCCTTCGACAAGCTCAGGGCAAACGGAATTTGTTTGACGCGCGTTGGCTGCGCGGTGCCGCAGTCATCGGCGGCCTCGCGCTGCTGATCGCCGCGCCCGTCGCTTATGCCCAGACCGCCGACGGCCTCAGCCGCGCGGTGAACGACATCGGCGGCGATGGCCGACCGCTCAGCCTGTCCCTTCAGATCCTGGTCCTGATGAGCCTGCTGACGGTGCTACCGTCGCTGCTGCTGATGATGACCAGCTTCACCCGCATCATCATCGTGCTGTCGATCCTGCGCCACGCGCTGGGGCTGCAACAGACCCCGCCGAATCAGGTGCTCGTCGGTTTGAGCCTGTTCCTTTCGCTGTTCGTGATGCAGCCGGTGATCAGCGAAGTGAACCGCGTCGCGATCGAGCCCTATGGTCAGGAACAGATCGACATCGGCGAAGCGGTGTCGCGCTCCGGCGTCGCACTGCATGGCTTCATGATGTCACAAACGCGCAAATCGGACCTCATGATGTTCGCCAAGATCGCCAAGGCGCCGACCTATGCCAGCCCCAAGGACGTGCCCTTTTCGATCCTGCTCCCCGCCTTTGTCACCAGCGAGCTCAAGACCGCATTCCAGATCGGCTTTCTGATCTTCCTGCCCTTCCTCGTCATCGACCTGATCGTTGCGTCGGCGCTGATGTCGCTCGGCATGATGATGCTCTCTCCGACAATCATCTCGATGCCATTCAAGCTGCTGCTCTTCGTGCTCGTCGATGGCTGGGCGCTGACGATGGGGTCGCTCGCCGCCTCGTTCGGGACTTAGGCAGGGGCCTGACATGGAAACCGACTATTTCATCGGCATGGCGCAGCAGTCGTTGTGGATCCTCGCCCTCGCCTCGGCACCGCTGCTCCTCCCCGTGCTCGTCATCGGCGTGCTGCTCGGAATGGTGCAGGCGGCGACGTCGATCAACGAACAGACGCTGACCTTTGTCCCGAAGCTGATCGTCGCGGCGATATGCCTTGCGATCTTTGGCGGTAGCATTTTGGTGCTGCTCACCGATTTCACCCGCGATATCTTCGCGCAGATCCCCAACCTCGTCCGTTAAACCGGCCGTGGACCCAGCCGACATCCCGAATATCGAGGCGATGCTCCAGCTGTGGATGCTGGGGATGATCCGCCCCGGCGCTGCGTTCATCGCCGCGCCGGTGTTCGGTGCAACCAGCGTGCCGGTCCAGCTGCGGCTGGTGATCGCGCTCGCGGTCGGGGTGCCCGCGGTCGCTGCGTCGGGCATGGCGCTGCCCCCCGAAGGCATTGTGTCGGTCCCCGGACTGCTGCTGGTCATCGGCGAAGTCGTGATCGGGCTCGGCATCGGCTTCGTCCTGCAAATGGGGCTTGCCGCCGCGCTGCTGGCGGGTGAGGCGATCAGTAACGCGATGGGGCTGGGCTTTGCGTCGATGGTCGATCCAATCAGCGGCGCATCAAGCTCGGCGATCGGCCAGTTCCTGTCGATGCTGGCAACCGCGCTGTTCCTGGCCGCCGACGGCCATCTGGTGCTGATCGGGATCATCGTCGACAGCTATGCTGCGCTGCCCCCCGGTAACGCCTTGCCCTCGTTCGACGCGATCGGCGGCATATTGCGGTTCGGCAGCCTGATGTTCGCCGCGGCGCTGACGATCGCGATGCCGGTCGGCTTTGTCCTCATCCTCGTCCAGATCATCATGGGCGTCATCGGCCGCTCGGCGCCTGCGCTCAACCTGTTCGCGGTCGGCATTCCGGCGACCCTGCTCGCCGGGATTATCCTGCTCGGCGTTGCCACCCCCGCAATGGCCGAGGCGATCATGCGCATCCTGTCCGACGCGCTCGACGCCGCGCGGATGTTCGCGGGGCTCTGACGCGATGGCGAGCAAACCCGAGCAGGACCAGAAAACCGAACAGCCGACCCCCAAGAAGCTGGCAGACTCGGCGCGCGAAGGCGATGTGCTGATGTCGCGCGAGCTGGCGACCGCGCTGATGATGCTCGCCGCCGCCGGTTGGATCGTCGCCGCGGGCGGCTGGTTCGTGCAATCGGCCGGCGACCTGCTGCGCCGCGGGCTCACCCTGACCGCCAATGATGTCGCCGATTTTGCCCCCGCCGAGGCGCTGATGCGCAACGGCACCGAAATCCTGCTGCCGCTCGCCAGCCTGTTTGCGCTCGCGCTCGGCGCCGCGGTCGCGGGGCCGGCGCTGCTCGGTTCCTTCGGCTGGCGCGGCAAGGCGCTGCATTTCAAGGGCAACCGGATGAACCCGCTGACCGGGCTCAAGCGCATGTTCGGACTGCAAGGCGCAACCGAACTCGGCAAGGCGCTTGCGAAAGTGTTGCTGCTCGGCACCATCGGTTACTGGCTGGTCGCCCGAAATTTGCCCGCGATCATGACGATGGCATCGACCGACCTGCTCGCCGCGATCGGGCTGGCCGGGCAGGCGATCGGCCATGCGATGCTGGTGCTCGCCGGCGGGCTGGTGATTATCGCGCTGATCGACGTCCCGGTGCAATGGCTGCAGCGCAACAAGCGGCTGATGATGAGCAAACAGGAAATCAAGGAAGAGATGCGCCAGTCCGACGGCGCCCCCGAACTTAAACAGGCGCAGCGACAGCGCGCGCACGACATTTTGAGCGGATCGGCGCGCAAGGCGGTCTCCGACGCCACTGTCGTGCTTACCAACCCGACCCATTTCTCGGTCGCGCTGCGTTATCGCCCCGGGGTCGATGCGGCGCCGGTCGTCGTTGCGCGCGGGCGCGGTGACGTTGCGCTATCGATCCGCGAGCTGGCGCGCGGCGCCAATGTCCCGCTGCTCGAATATCCGCAGCTGACCCGCGCGATCTATTTCACCGCGCGCGCCGGGCGCGTCATTCCCGAGGAATTGTTCGTCGCCGTGGCGACGGTGCTGGCCTTTGTCTTCCAACTCGAACGCATGGTCGCCGAGGGTGCCGCGCCGCCGGTCGTCGATATTCCGCCGACGCACCGTTTCGACCCCGAAGGGCGCCGTCAGGCTTAAATTCGTCCGCGCGCCGCCGTTAACAGGTGCGAAGGATATTTTGCCATGGCCACCACCTCCATCATCAACAGCCTGGGTTTCGGGTCGGGCATCGACACCAAACAGCTGGTCACCGACCTGGCCGCGGCATCGCGCGAACCCAAGGTCGCGCGCATCAATACGCTGACCCAGCAGAACCAGACGCGGATCAGCGCGCTGGCGCAGGCGCGCTCCGACCTGGAAGGTTTTGCCGATTCGCTGGGCCAGATGATCAGCGACGGCACGCTGCGTAGCACCCCGACGGTATCCGACGACAGCGTGCTGAGCGCCACCGCGCGCGCCGGACTGCACGCCGACAGCTTTGCCGCGACCGTCGTCGTCAGCCAGCTGGCGCGCGCGCAAAGCACCTATTCTGCTGTCGTTACCGATCGCACCGCGGCGATCGGCACCGGGACGATGACGCTGACCGTCGGCGGGGTCGCCAAGACGATCACCATCGATGGCACCAACAACAGCCTGGACGGGCTGGCCAGCGCGATCAATTCGAGCGGTGGCGGTGTCACCGCATCGATCATTGCCGATCAGGGCGGCCATCGCCTGATCCTGAAAGGTCCGTCGGGCGCCGCCAACGCCTTCACCCTGGCTGCCGACGCGGGCGCCGATCCGGGTCTCTCCGCCTTTGCCTATGGCGCGGGCGGCGGCATGACGCTGGGCCAGAGCGCCGCCAACGCCGACTTCACCATCGACGGCGTCGCGTTCAGCCGCGCGTCGAATACCATCGACGACGTCATCCCCGGGATTTCGCTGACCCTGAAGAAAGCGGCTCCCGGCCAGCCGGTCGATATCGGCGCCAGCCGTCCGCTCGAAATCATCAAACAGACCGTCGGCGATTTCGTTTCGGTCTATAACCAGCTGAAAAAGAGCCTGTCGTCGGCCGCCGGCCAGTCGGGCTCGACGACGTCGCTGCGCGAACTGGAACGCGAATTATCAGGTCTGATCGGCACCGTCATTTCCAGCCATCCGACGATCAACAAGCTGACCGACATCGGCGTATCGACGACCAAGGACGGCCTCTTGGCGCTGGACGAAACCAAGCTTGCGCAGGTTCTGGCATCCGACGCCGGGGCGGTCGAGGCGCTGTTCAACCCGCGCCGCGACGGCGGGCGTACCGAAGCAAGCGATCCCGGCATCGCCTTTGTCCTCGACAGCATCCGCGACCGCGCGATCGCCACCGACGGGGTGATCGACCGCGTGACCAAGTCGCTCAACAGCCGCAAGGAAACGCTCGCCGACCAGCTGGAAAGCATCGAGACGCGCGAGGACGCCTATCGTGCCCGGCTCGAGAAACAATATGGCTCGCTCGACGCCAAGCTTGCGGCGTTCAAGGCGACGCAATCCTATCTCGAACAACAGATCAAGCTCTGGTCCAACCAGGGTAACGATTAGGGACATCGACCGTGACCGCTACCGCCTCGACCGTCCGGGCGACCGGACTTTACCGCCGCTTGCAGCATGAAAGCCGCGCCGCCGCCGCCGATCCGATCGAGCTGGTGACGATGCTCTATGACGAGCTGGAAACCGCGATCGGCGTGCTCGGGTCGATGGTGCGGCAGGGCCAGCGCATTTCGGCAACCGAACCCGCGCACCGTGCGCGCGCGATCCTGATCGGCCTCGACGCCGGTCTCGACCGCGATGCCGGCGGCGACGTCGCCGCGGCATTGTCGCGCGTCTATCGCAGCATGCGCCGCAAGCTCGACGAATCGGTGGCGCAGAATGATGGCGAGGCGCTCGCCGACCTGCTCGACGGGGTGCTGACGGTCAGCGCCGCCTGGCGCCAGCTGCGCTGAACCCGGCCTAATCCATGTCCCTAAAACAGGATCGGCCCGCACCCCGGGGTAGGGGTGCGGGCCGATGCCGTTTCAATGATTCCCGCTGGGTACCCGGCCGCCCTGGGTGGGGACGGGCGGCCGGGTGGTCAGGGGGCGGACCAGAGCCCCCTTTTTTCAGCGGGTGCTGAAACTTATGTCGCGGGCGCCGGTCAGGCGGCCTGCTGCTGAACCCCATATTTGCGCATCTTTTCGATCAAGGTCGTGCGCTTGAGCGTCAGCAGGCGCGCGGCTTCGGAAATGATGCCGTCGGCCAGGTCGAGCGCGACGTGGATTTGTTCGAGTTCGATCGTTTCGATCTCGCGCTTGAGGTCGATCGGGCGGCCCGGTGCCGGTGCCTTGGTGTGGGGCATCGCCGGGGCGGGTTCATCCGCGCTGGCCTGCACCGCGGCAAGGCTGCCGGGGACAGCCTGCCGCGGCCGGGGCGCTGCGGTGGGGTTCAGAAGAATGGTGACATCGTCGGCGCCGAGCGTTTCACCGCCGTGCAACACGCTGGCGCGTTCGACAAAATTCCTGAGTTCGCGGACATTGCCCGGCCAGCGATGCTGCATCAGCAGCGCCAGCGCGTCGCCGTCGAAGCGGCATTTCGCCTCACCCGGCATCTTGCGCTGGAAGTGGCGGATGAGGGCGGGAATATCCTCGACGCGGCTGGCGAGGCTGGGGACCTGCAACACAACCACGCCGAGCCGGAAGAACAGGTCTTCGCGGAATTTGCCATCGGCGATCGCGGCGCCGAGATCCTGGTGGGTGGCCGAAATGACGCGGACGTCAATGGCCTTCACTTCGCTGCTGCCGACCCGGACGATCGTCCGTTCTTCGAGCACGCGGAGCAGTTTGACCTGCATGTCGAAGCGCATGTCGCCGATTTCGTCGAGGAAGAGCGTGCCGCCCTCGCTCGCTTCGAAATGGCCGATGCGGCGGGCGTGGGCGCCGGTGAAGCTGCCCTTTTCATGCCCGAACAGTTCGGATTCGATCAGGTCGCCGGGGATGGCGCCGCAGTTGATCGCCGAAAAGGCCTTGCCGGCGCGGACGCCTTCGTCGTGGATGGCGCGGGCGACAAGTTCCTTGCCCGAGCCCGAGGGACCGCAGAGCATGACCGAAGCGTTCGAGCGCGCCACGCGGCGGATCATGTCGCGCAGCTGCGCGGCGGCCGCGCTGCTGCCGATGATCAGCGCCTCAAGCGCTGCATTGTTGTTCTGCCCCACGGTCATTTTGGTCTCCACCGCGCCCCCCAAATCCGGCGCCTTTTCGATGGACCCAGAGATTGACGAAAGTGGTAAACAAAAGATTATCCATGTGGTCATAACCCCTTCAAAACAAAGGGTTATTGCCAGATTGGATGTAATAGCGGCGCAATTGCGTCGTTAACGATCCAATATACTGCCAAACTGGCACTAATTGTCGGACGCGGTACGCCAGCCGAGCGTGATCGAGATGCGGCGGTTGCGCGGATCGAATCGGTCGGCGGGGACATAGGGCTCGCGATCGGCGACGCCCTCGATGCGCTGAAAGCGCGTTTTGTCGATGCCGCGATACTCCAGAAAGTGCCGCGTGACCTCGGCGCGGTCGACCGACAGGCGCCAGTTGTTAGTCCCCGACTTGGCCGACCAAGGCGCGGCATCGGTGTGGCCGCGCACCATCACCTGGTTGGGCATTTCGGCGACCGGACCGGCAATCTCGCTGAACAGCCGCACACCGGCGGGGGTCAGCTGGCTGGTCCCGATGGCGAACATCGAAAAATCGGCATCGTCGATCACGTCGATCCGCAGACCTTCCACCGTCTCGGTGAAGCGCAGGTTGCGCGCGAAGCGCCTAAGCTCGCCCTTGGCCTGCACCCGTTCGGTCAGCGCCTTAGCGACACGCTGGAACTTCAGCCGCTCGCGTTCACGCCCCGACGCCTCTTTCGGTCCACCCTTCGCATCGCGCGGGATTGTCATCGATTTTGTCCCGGTCTGGCCCGGACCATGCGGATATTTATCGACGGCAACGAGCGAGTCGCCGCCGAAAAATCCGTTCGACCCGGCCGTATCCTGTTTCGACTGGACAATCGTCGGCGCGAAATAGTCGGCGAGCGCCTTGCGCTGCTTTTCGGTCGTCGCGCCGAGCAGCCACATCAGCAGGAAGAACGCCATCATCGCGGTGACGAAGTCAGCATAGGCGACCTTCCACGCGCCGCCATGATGGCCGGCGTGCGGTGCCTCGATGATCTTCTTGACGATGATCGGACGCGGCGGGGTATTCGGGCGCGCGGCCATTAGCGGCCTCGCATCCCGTCAAAGACTTCGGCGAAGCTCGGCTGGTTCGAATGTTCGACCCCCGATCGCGCGGCTTCGATCACCAGCGGCTGCGGATGGCCGTGGAGCGAGGCGATGATCAGCTGTTTCACCGTATGATAGATGGCGCCGTCGCTTTCGATCACGGTGCGCGCGCGCGTCGCGAATGGGCCGACAAGGCCATAGGCGAGGAGCACGCCAAGGAAGGTGCCGACGAGCGCGGACCCGATCATGCCGCCCAGGATCGCGGGCGGCTGGTCGATCGACCCCATCGTCTTCACCACGCCAAGCACCGCGGCGACGATGCCGAGCGCGGGCAGCGCGTCGGCGAGATTCTGCAAGCCGTCCGCGGGTTTGATCGCGTGGTGGTGATGGTTCTTGAGCGCGGCGTCCATGACGTCCTCGACCGCATGCGGATCCAGCGTTCCCGACGACACGACGACGAGGCGCAGCGTGTCGCAGATCAGGTGGACCAGCGTCTTGTCCTTGAGCAGCTTGGGATATTGCTGGAACAATGTCGAATTGTCTGGATCCTCGATATGCGGTTCGACCGCCACCGGGCCTTCGGTCCGCATCATCTTCATCAGCGTCGAGACGAGGAGGATGCAGTCGAGATAATCCTGCTTCTTATATTGCGGTCCCTTGAACACCTTGGCGAGACCGCCGCCGAGCGCCTTCAGGTCGGCGCCCGAATTGCCGATGATCAGCGATCCGATTGCGGCGCCGCCGATGATCAGCATCTCGTGCGGCAGCGCGTGCATGACCGGGCCGAGATTGCCGCCGGTCAGCGCAAAGCCCCCGAACACCAGCAGCAGCAGAACAACGATGCCGATTACGGGAAACATGCGGGGTCAACTCCATCCGGGCCGAAAGCCCCAAATTCAAAATGCGTCTTCATGCTTAACGGCAGCAGCGCCACCAGATTGAGCCGATCAGTTCAAAATATCGAACAAGGTCTGCCGGTTGATCTTGGCAAAGGCCGCCTGTGCGGCGCCAAGCGTCAGATCCTGCGCATTGAGTTCGGCAATCGCGACCGACAGGTCGGTATCCTCGACCGACGAGCGCTCGTCCTTCAGCGTGATGCTGCGCGCGGCGAGACCGTCGCCGATGCGTTCGAGCCGCCCCGCCGACAGGCCGAGCGCGGCATGGCGGTCGGCGACATGGCCGATCGCGGTGTTGAGCGCGGTCAGCGCAGCGCCCATTGCCGGCTTGTTCCCCGCGGCGACCGCGGTGGCGGCATCGCGGATGCCGGTCGACAGGCTGTTGCCGGCGATGACAAACACGTCGGCGGCGGCGGGAACCGGCGCAAAGCTGATGTCACCATCGAAGCGCATCACGCGCGCGGTGCCGCTCGCGAACACCGGCTCGCCGTTCGAATCGCGCGCCGCGGCCAGGCTGTCGATTTCGTCGGCGATCGTGCCAAGTTCGGCGGCGATCGTCGCGCGATCGGCGGCGCTGGTCGTGTCATTCGCCGCGGCAACCGTCAGTTCGCGCGCGCGCGTCATCAAATTGCTAACCGATTTCAGCGCCGCGTCGGCCTGCGACACCAGCGCCGTCGCGGTGTTGATATTGCTGTTCCAAGCGGTGATACTCGCCTGCGACGTGCCGATCGTGGCGATCCGCCGCGCCGATACCGGATCGTCGGACATGCGTTGCAACCGCTTACCGCTCGAAATCTGGATCTGCGTCCGCTCGATCTGGTCGGCCAGTTTCTGCTGGCGCGCGATTTCGCGCGTCATGCGATTGCCCACGGCGTTAATCATCGTCGTCGCCTTCCTAGATCGAGCTCAAGAGCGTTTGCATGGTTTCGCGCGCAACCTGGATCGTGCGCGCCGCGGCCTGATAGGCTTGCTGGAAGCGCAGCAGTTCGGCAGCTTCCTTGTCGAGATCGACCTCGCTCACCCCGTCGCGCGCTGCGGCGGCGGCGTCGGCGCGGGTCATCGCGGCGGCGTCCTGCGCGCGCGCTGCTGCGGTCGTCTGCGCCTGCGTCGCGAGATGTCCCGACCAGCGCGCTTCGGGATCACCCGCGCCGCGCAAGGTGCCGAGCGCGAGCATATTGCCGTTGCTGCCCGATGCGCTGGCGGCGGCCACCTGTTCGGGGGTCAGCGCGCTCGCAGTCATCGTTGCGGCGCTGGTTCCGGTAAACAGCGGCGCGCCCGGATTGCCATTGGCGTCGGTGCCCGCCTGATGCGCCGCGTTGAGCTGCGCCGCGAAGGATGTCGCCATCGTATCGAGTCCGGCGCGCTGGTCGGCGACATGGTTCGCTGCTTCGGCTTGCCCGGCCAGCGAACCTGTTGTTACCGTCAGCGGCGAACCGCCAACGCTGTACGACAGGCGGCCGTCGGGCGCCGCGGTCACCGCGATCGGGTTGACCGCGCCGCCGCCGACGAGCAGGTCGCCCGACCCGGCGGCGCGCAAGGTCACCGACCCGTTGTTTTCGAAGGTCGCGCTGACCCCGGCCTGCGACGATAATCGGTCGAGCAGCCGGTCGCGTTCGTCCATCAGGCTCGCCTGGTTGGTCGATCCCGCCCGTGCCTTGCGCAAGCCGATGTTAATTTGTTCGAGCGCGTTCAGGTTTGCGTTGAAATCTTCGACCGTGCTCGCCGCCGCGCCTTCGATCCCGTCCGACATCTTGTCGAGCTGGCCCGCCGCGGTGCGAAAACCCGAAGCAATGTCGTCAGCTGATTGGAGGAACTGGCTGCGCAGCGTCTTGTTCGCGGGATCGGCGGTCAATTGGTCGGCGGTGGTGAATAATTTGGTCAGCCCGGTCTTGATGCCGTTGCTCTCGTCGCTCAGCGCGCCTTCGACCTTGCCCAGCCAGCCGAGCTTGGTTGCCGCGCGCTCCGAATCGCCCGATGAGAGTCGCGAATCCTCGATCAGCCAGGCATCGACCGAGCGGCTGACCCCGCGGATCTCGACACCCGCCGGATTGACATTGCCACGGTAAAAGATCGAATCGCTGCCGCTGACGGGCTCCATCATCTCCAGCCGCCGCCGCGCGTAACCCGGGGTCTGCGCGTTGGCGATATTGTCGCCGATCGTCGACAGCGCGCGCGAATAGGCCTTGAGCCCGCTGTAGCCGATGCCGAGAAGATCGCTCATTGTATGCCTCCAGCCGCGGCGCCGAGCTGGCCGCGGAACTGGCGCTCGACCATGTCGGCGATGCCGAACCGGCGCATCGCGGCGATCGAGTCGGCGGTGCGCGCGTCGGCCATTTCGCGGAAATTGTCGGTCGCGCTCGATCCCATCATGTCATCGCCGAGCTTGGCCTGGCGCATCGACGCGAGCAGCTGGCGCAGGATCACCGCCTCAAACTGTTCGGCGGCTTTGCGCAGCCCGCCATCACCGCCCCCGCCGCCAAGCGTCGGAGTGGCCGAAGCCGGCACGAACGGCCGCGCTGCGGGCGTCGAAGAAATAGGCGTCGTCATATGATCACCAATTCTGCTGTGAGGGCACCCGCCTGGCTGAGTGCCTCGAGGATTGCGACCAGATCGCCGGGCGAGACGCCCAGGCGGTTGATCGAATCGACGAGTTCGGAGAGCGAGGCGTTGGGTTTCATCAAAAAGGCGGGGCGCACCTCCTCGGCGACGTCGATCTCGCTCGACGGCTCGATCGCGGTCTCGCCGCGGCTGAACGGCGCGGGCTGGACGACCGTCGGCGATTCCTTGATCGACACGGTCAGCTTGCCATGGCTGACCGCGGCGGTGCCGACGCGGACCGCGCCGTTGATCACCACGGTGCCGGTGCGCGCATTGACGATCACCTTGGCCGAGGGTTCGGAGCGCTGGACGCCCAAATTTTCGATTTGCGACATCAGCCGCATCCGGTCGTCGCCATTGCCCGCGGCGCGGATCGCGATGCTGGCGCCGTCGATCATCGACGCGCTGCCCGGGATCGCCGCGTTGATCGCGTCGGCGACGCGCTTGGCATTGGTGGCGTCGAATTGGTGGAGGTTGAAGGTCAGCCACTCGCTGGAGGCAAAGCCGGTATCGACGGCGCGTTCGACCGTCGCGCCATTGGCGATGCGGCCGCTGGACGGGACATTGACCGTCACTTTCGATCCGTCGGCGGCATCGACGCCGAGCCCGCCGATAACGAGATTGCCCTGCACCATCGCGTAAATCTGACCGTCGGCGCCATAGAGCGGCGCCAGCACAAGGGTGCCGCCGCGCAGGCTTTTGGCTTTGCCGATCGCCGACACGGTCACGTCGAGGCGCTGACCCGGCTTGGCAAAAGGCGGCAGTTCGGCGGTGATCATCACCGCAGCGGCATTCTTCAGCGCCGGATTGACCCCCGGCGGCAAGGTCAGGCCAAAGCGCGAGATCGCGCCCTTCATGCCCAGCGTCGAATAGTCGAGGCTGTCGTCGCCCGTCCCCGCCAACCCGACAACGATGCCGTAGCCGGTGAGCTGGTTGGCGCGCAGCCCCTGAAACTGACCCATATCCTTGATGCGCTGCGCCTGCGCCGGTGCCGCAAAGGTCAGGCTGGCGATCAGGAGCGCGATCAGGGCAAGCAGGGTGGGACGCTGGAACACTTTATGATCCTTTTCAGAACGGGCTGATGATCGAGAAGAAACGCTGCAACCAGCCTTGCTTGCTGGCGCGCGCGATCTCGCCCTTGCCGACGTAACGGATGTTGGCGTCGGCGACGCGGGTCGACAGGATGCGGTTGTCGGGGCTGATATCCATCGCGCGGACGATCCCTGAAATCTGGACGCGTTCGTCGCCGCGATTAAGCGTCAGCAGCTTTTCGCCGCGCACCAGCATCGTGCCGTTCGGATAGACCGCAGCGATCGTCACGCTGACCTCACCCGATAAGGCGTTCGATTGCGACGCATCGCCCTTGCCCTTGAATGCCTGGCCACCACCCATCGCGATATCGCTGGGGTTGAACAGCGACAGCGGCCCGGTGGCGGGCGGCGTCAGGCCGATATTTCCGTCGCGCTGCGTTCCGGCCGCATTGCTTTTGGTCGCCGCGGTGCGCTCGACGAGCTGGATGGTCAGGATGTCGCCGACCTGTCCGGCGCGGCCGCCCGACGTCAGCGGCACATAGCTGCCCTGAAAGATCGAGCCATTGCCGGGCAGCGGCGCCGGGGGCACCGGCGTCGCCGCAGCAAAAGCGTCTGGCGGCAATTTGTCCTTCGCCGCCGCGCCGAACGGCACGAGCGCGAGGGCAAAGGCCACGCCGATCGACAGATTAGAGCGTCTGCGCGGCATTTTTCATCATTTCGTCGGTGGCCTGGATCATCTTCGAATTGACTTCATAGGCGCGCTGCGTCTCGATCATGTCGACGAGTTCCTCGACGACATTGACGTTCGATCCTTCGAGCATCCCGCCGCGCAAGCTGCCGCGGCCTTCCAGCCCGGCGGCGCCAACCTGCGGCGCGCCCGAGGCGGCGGTTTCGACGAGCATATTGTCGCCAATCGCCTGGAGGCCTGCCGGATTGGCAAAGCGCGCAAGCTCGATCCGGCCGAGTTCGGTCAGCGTCCCGTCGGCGCCAGTCGCCGACACGGTGCCGTCGGCGCCGATCGATACATTGGTTGCATCCTCGGGAATCTGGATCGCGGGGGTCAGCGGTTTGCCGTCCGAGGTCACGATCGTGCCGTCGGGCGAGCGGCCGAAATTGCCCGCACGGGTATAGCCGGTGCGCCCGTCGGGCATTTCGACCTGGAAATAGCCGGCGCCGTCGATCGCCATGTCGAGCGCGTTGCCGGTGGTGGCGAACGTCCCCTGCGTATCGATGCGCGACGTGCCGCCCAGCGACACGCCGGTGCCGAGATTGAGCCCGGTCGCATAACGGTTTTCGGCCGACGACGGCGCACCCGGCGCGGTCATCATCTGATAGCTCAGCGTTTCAAAGCTGGCGCGGTCGCGCTTGAAGCCCGTGGTGTTCACGTTGGCGAGGTTGTTGGCGATCACCTGCATCCGGAAGCCTTGGGCATCCAGACCGGTTCGCGCGACGTGCAAGGCACCGAAGCTCATTATTCTATCTCCTTAACGGGGAAGCTGCATCAGATTGGCGGTCGCGTTGTCCATGTCGCGCGCGTCGCTGACCAGCTTGAGCTGGGTGTCCCAGCTGCGGCTCGCCTCGATCATGTCGACCAGCGCCGTGGTGGCAGCGACGTTCGATCCTTCGATCGAGCGGGTGATCAGCCGCGCTTCGGGATCGTCGGGCAAAATGCCCTCGCCCTTGACGCGAAACAGGCCGTCGAGACCCTTGGCGATGTCCGAACCCGTCGGGGTGGCGAGGCGGATCCGGTCGACTTCCTGCGGATTTTCGGCATCGCCGCCTGCGGGGACGATCCATACCCGGCCCTCGACGTCGATCGTGACCGCGTCGGCGGGCGGGATCGTCACCGGACCCTGACCGCCCTGGACAGGGTGGCCGTCTCCGGTGGTCAAAAGCCCGCTCGGCGACACCTGAAGGTCGCCGCGCCGCGTATAGGCCTCGCTGCCGTCCTTCGCCTGTACCACGAGCAGGGCATCGCCCTGCACCGCGATGTCGAGATCGCGCCCGGTCGCGGTGACGGTGCCGGCGCGCATGTCGGCGCCGAGCACTTCCTCCGACGACATGGCGCGCGCATCGTGCCCGCTGCCGTTCAGCCACAGCGCCTGCGCCTCGGCCATGTCGGCGCGAAACCCGGGGGTCTGGGCATTCGCCAGATTGTTGGCGATCGCCGTCTGCCGGGCCTGACTGCCCCGCATCGCGGTAAGGCTGGTGTAGATGAGGCGGTCCATTGGGAAGCTCCCGGCAGTCGGTCAGTCGCGCTGGATCAGCGCATGTTGATGATGGTTTGCGACAGCTGCGACGCGCCCTCGATCGCCTTGGCATTTGCCTGGAAATTGCGCTGGGCGCCGATCAGCATCACCAGTTCTTCGGTGATATCGACGTTCGAGCGTTCGAGCGCGCCCGAGCGGATCGCGCCCATCGGGCCGTTGGTCGCGGCGTCGATGGTCGGCGGGCCGCTTTCGCCCGACGACTGCCAATGCGCGTCGCCGACGGGACGGAGCCCCTCCATTGCGGGGAAGGTCGCCATCGCCACCTTGCCGAGCGTCTGCGCTTCGCCATTGGCGAAGGTCGCGGTGACGAGGCCGTCGAGGCCGATCGAGACATTGACGAGCTGCGCGGTGGGATCGCTCGGTGCGCCCGGCGGCAGGACAAAATCGAACGCCCCGGCCAGCGTGTTGTTGGTGACATTGCCGTTCGCATCGACGGGCAGCAGTTGCAGCTTCTGCCCCGTTGAATCGATCACGTTACGATCGGGGGTCGCGGTGAAGGCGCCGTTGCGGGTGTAGGTCACCTGTTCGCGCGGCGGATCGCCTTTGACGACAAACATGCCCTCTCCGACGATCGCCATGTCGAGCGTCTTTTCGCTCGATTCATACGACCCTTGGGTGAACTGCTGGGTGATGCCGTTGAGGCGCTGGCCCTGGCCCGCGATCATCTTTGTCGACTGGGTCGGCGACGAGGCGAAGATGTCGCCGAACTGCGCCTTGCTGCGCTTGAACCCGATCGATCCGGCATTGGCGATGTTGTTCGAGATGACCGACATGTCGGTCTGGGCGCCCTTGAGGCCCGAAAGCGAGGTATAGAATGACATGGCTTATCCTTCCTTAGGTGGTGGGGGCAGGCGCCGGAGTGGCGGCCTTGATGTCTTTGAGCAGCTGGGTCTGCGCCGTGAGCTGTTCGGAAATCTTCTGCAGCGTCGTGTTGGTTTCGCTGATCCCGGCGAGGCTGGAAAATTGCGCCATCTGGGCAACCATCTGCTGGTTATCGACCGGGTTGAACGGATCCTGCTGCGACAGCTGCGCGGTCATCAGGCGCAGGAAATCGCTCTGCCCCATCTGCTGCCCGGCGCCCTTGGGCTGAAGCACGACATTGTTGGCGTTGGTGACGTTGTTGACGGCCATGTTATTGTCCCATCCTGAGGGTTTCGTTGATCAGGCCCTTGGCGGTTTCGAGGACCTGGACGTTGTTCTGATACTGGCGCGCAGTCTCGACCATCTCGACCATCTCCGCGGCGCTATCGACCGCGGCCTGCCAGACGTTGCCGTCCTTGTCGGCGAGCGGGTTCGACGGATCGTGGCGTTTCGACGGCGCCATTTTCGACGTCGTCACCTGATCGACCTGCACCGTCGCGCGGCCATGATCGTCCATCACGGTGCGGAAGACGGGTTTGAGCGAGCGAAAGGCTTCGGCCTCGCTGCCCGCGATCGTCCCGGCATTGGCGAGGTTCGATGCGGTGGTGTTGAGCCGGACGAGCTGCGCCGACATCGCACGGCCGCTGATGTCAAAGACCGAGAAGTTGCTGGCCATCGTCATTCGCCCTTGATCGCGCGGGTCAGCGTGTTGACGCGGCCGCTGAGGAACGAGAGGCTGGACCGGTAAGCGAGCGCGTTTTCGGCAAAGGCGGTCTGCTCGGTGGCCATTTCGACGGTGTTGCCGTCGAGCGACGCTTGGACCGGGACGCGATAGGCAATGGCGCCCTGCATGGCATCGGCGGTTGAGCCGCCCCGCTGAGCGAGATCGAGCGCTTTGGAAAAGTCGAGGTCGCGTGCCTTGTACCCCGGCGTCGCGGCATTGGCGATGTTCGACGCGAGCATCATCATGCGCTGGCTGCGCAGCTGGAGCGCCGTCGCGTGCAGGCCAAACAGTTTCTCGGATGCCATCATCAAATTCCTTTCACCGGGGTCCGGGCCGGATTGCGACACGGACGCGCGGAAAACACAAAGAACGATGCAATCGCCGTGCCAAACACGTTTTTCCGTTTATTTTTCGTTGCTTAGTACGAGTGGTCCATGGCTCGCCGCCGCGCTCGTCAAAAAACCGACAACGCCGCGCGGCGCGGACGCCAATCGCGCGGCAATCCGCGACTGGCACGCTTCCTGCAAAATGGCGGATGACCATTTTGGACCGAAGGAGATGGATCGTGTCCCAGCAGATCACTGCCCGCCTGGCGCTCGGCCTCGCCGCCTTTACCGCCGCCGCCAATCCCGCTGTGGCCCAGCAGGCCAATGAAGATTGGCAGACGATCGACGCGCTGACCGCCATGGTCGCCAGCGCCCTGGGCCGCACCGCTACCCCGGTCGATCGCCGCATCAAGCTGGCGCGCTGCCCCGAACAGGCATCGGTCGCCCCAATCGACGCCAACACGCTGGCAGTGCGCTGCGCCTCGCTCGGCTGGCGCCTGCGCGTGCCGATGACGATGCCAGCGGGCGCTGCCCCCGTAACCGCCGGCTACAGCCGCCCCGCGGCCAGCGCCCCGGTGATCCGCCGCGGCGACAATGTACGCGTCACCATCGACACCGAAAGCTTTTCGGTCAGCTATACCGCCGTCGCGACCGAAGATGGCAGGGTCGGCGAGACGATCGGCCTGCGCGGCAGCGACGCCAAATCACCGCTGAGCGCCACGGTGATCGGCCCCGGGCGCGCGCGGCTCAGCGACTGATTTACCCCACCTTACCCTGCCCACTGGCCCGGTGACTGTCGGCTTTCCGACGTCACCGGGCCTTTCTTTTGTCTTTTTTGCGGCAAGCTGACTTAATCGCCCCAATCTGCGTCCGTTAAAGCCTTCGTGAACCGCGCCGTCACTTTTCTGACGGCACGGGATGGAGGCCTTTATGTCAGGTGACAGCAGCAAGATCGGACCCGTCGGCGGCATTGCCCGCACGACCCCGCTGCGCAGCGCCACCAGCGAAACCGCCGCTCAACCGGCCCGGGCGGCGACGCAATTGCAAGCGGCCCCAGACAACCTGCCCGCCGCAAGGCTGATCCGCCTTGCAGGCAGCCTCGCGACCCAGGCACCCCCGGTCGATGTCGCACGCGTCGCATCGCTGCGCACCGCGATCGCAAACGGCAGCTATGGCGTCCATCCCGCGATCATTGCCAGCGCGATGATCGATTTCCACACCGGTGGGGTCGAATGATGCTCGAAGACGTCCAATCGCGGCTCGATACGCTGGTCGGTGCGCTCGACGGCCACGACGCCGGGGCGATCATTGCCGCCACCGAAGAGCTGGCGACCGCGGTCATCCTGTTTCGCGGCGCGGGCATCCCGCGCGGCAGCGAACAGCGCGCCGAACTGCTGATCGGCAAGACGCTGCGCCAGCTCGAAGCCGCGGCGATCCGCGTCAATGTCCTGAAGGACTGGACGCGTCAGCGGATTGACAGGAACCATGACATCCGTGGCACCCATCACCGCGGAGCCGCGTTAAGCTACTGATTGCCCAAGAGGTTTCTGCCGTTAACCGTAAATGGCACGATGATTGCTTTTGGTTTGCCGAGACAGCCCTGCTGCATCAGCGGAACCAGATTATGAATGCGATCAACAATCCTCAAACCGCGCGCCGCGTCGCCGCACCCGTCATGGATGCGATGCAGAACGCGTCGGCGCGAACCGGCGTCGATTTCGACTATCTGGTCGATGTCGCCCGCGTCGAGAGCGGCTATAATCCGACCGCCAAGGCATCGACCTCGTCGGCGCGCGGGCTGTACCAATTCACCAAGCAGACCTGGCTGGCGACGCTCGACCGCCACGGCGCCAACCATGGCATGGCTTGGGCAGCCGATGCGATCGGCCGCGATCCATCGGGGCGGCTGACCGTCACCGACCCGGCGCTGCGCCAACAGATTTTCGACCTGCGCGACGATCCCGCTGCGGCGTCAACGATGGCCGCGGCGCTGACCGGCGACAATCGCGACTATCTGGAAAGCCGGATCGGCCGCAGCGCCGAACCCGTAGACCTGTATCTCGCGCATTTCCTGGGCAGCGGCGGCGCCGCCAAATTCCTGACCGCGCTCGACGCCAATCCCGACCAGCCCGGAGCGCCGATGATGCCCGAGGCGGCGGCGGCCAACCGATCGGTCTTTTACGCCCCCGACGGCAGTATGCGCAGCCTGGCCGAGATCCGCGACCGCTTTCGCGTCAAGCTCGAAAACGGCGGCAAGATCGAAAATATGAAACCCTTCGCCCCCGCTGGCTGGCACGCTTCGGCGAGCAGTTCGAGCGGCCTGGCGGGCGGCGGGGGACGTCCCCCGCTGCAGATGATGGAAATCCAGCCGATGCCGCGCAAACTTTCGATGGGCTTTGCCGCCGATGCTTATCGGCGGCTCGCTTCGATGACGGGCGGCGAGGCATGACCGGCGGCCTGAATCTCGGTAACATCGGCCGGATGGCAGGCGCTTCGGCGCTCCCCGTCGGGATGCTGATCCTCGTCGGGCTGATGGTCATTCCGGTCACGCCGCTGATCCTCGACATCAGCTTTGTTGCCAATATCATGATCAGTCTTGCGATCCTGATGGTCGCGCTGTCGGCGGCCAAGCCGCTCGACTTTTCGTCTTTTCCAACCGTCTTGCTGCTCGCCACGCTGTTCCGCCTTGCGCTGAACGTCGCCTCGACCCGCGTCGTGCTGGTCCACGGACATGAAGGTACGGCGGCGGCGGGCCATGTCATCGAGGCCTTTGGCGAAGTGATGATCGGCGGCGATTATGTCGTCGGCCTGTTCGTCTTTTTCGTCCTGATGATCATCAACATGGTGGTGATCACCAAGGGCGCCGGGCGCGTGTCCGAAGTGTCGGCGCGCTTCACCCTCGACGCCCTGCCGGGCAAGCAGATGGCGATCGACGCCGATCTCAACGCCGGGCTGCTCAGCCCCGAAGAGGCCAAGGCGCGCCGCGTCGAAGTCGCGACCGAGGCCGATTTCTACGGCTCGATGGACGGCGCCTCGAAATTTGTGAAGGGCGATGCGATCGCCGGGCTGCTGATCCTGTTCGTCAACATTGTCGGCGGCCTGATCCTTGGCATCTTCAGCCACGGCCTCAGCTTTTCCGAAGCGGGCAGCACCTATGTCACACTCGCGATCGGCGACGCGCTGGTGGCGCAGATCCCCGCGCTGCTGCTGTCGATCGCTGCCGCGGCCATCGTCACCCGCGTCGCATCGCCGTTCAACCTGAGCGGTCAGATCAGCAGCCAGTTTGCGGCGCCGCCAGTCTGGATGGCGGTCGGCGGTATCCTGTTCATCCTGGGGATGGTCCCGGCGATGCCGCAGCTGCTCGTATTGCCCGCCGCCGCGCTGTCTTTTGCGATCGGCTGGCAGTTGCGCCGCACCGCGACCGCAATCGCCGATGCCCCCGAACCCGCTGCGCCTGCGCCCGACCCGTCGCTGATCGAATGGGCCGACGTCAGCGACGCCAGCGCCTGCCAGCTCGAAATCGGCTACGCGCTGGTCAGCCTGGTCGACGACCGCAAGGGTGCGCCGCTGATGACGCGGATCACCGGCATCCGCCGCCAATTGTCGAAAGAACTCGGCTTCGTCGTGCCGCCGGTGAAGGTCAGCGACGATCTGTCGCTGCCCGGCAACGTCTATCGCATCTCGGTCGCCGGGGTGATCGTCGGCGAGGACGAGGTGTTCCCCAATGAGATGCTGGCGCTCGATTCGGGCGACCTGGTCACCAAGGTGATCGGGCGGCCGTGCAAGGATCCGACCTTCGGCCTCGATGCGCTGTGGATACCCAAGGCGACGCAGAATGACGCGATCGCCGCGGGCTATACCGTCGTCGATCCGGCAACTGTCGTCGCCACCCACCTCAACAACAGCATCGTCGGCGCCGCGGCCGACCTGTTCGGGATCGACGATGCGCAGTCGCTGATCGACAATCTCAAGATCCATTATCCGCAGCTTGCGCAGAACCTCAGCCCGCAGGGCTATCCGTTGCCGCGCGTCGCCAGCCTGTGCAAGTCGCTGCTGGTCGAGCGCGTGCCGCTGCGCGATTTCCGCAAGATTGCCGAGGCGATGGTCGCGACCGCGGCGCAGCAGTTGGGCGAAGTCGACCTGGTCGAGGCGGTGCGCCAGCGCATCGGCGCACTGATCGTCCAGACAATCGTGCCGAGCCGGATGCCGCTGCCCGTCGTTACCTTCAGCCCCGAGATCGAAGTGCTGCTCAACCAGTCGGTGCGCGCCAATCCGGGGGCCGAATGGCCGTTCGAACATGGCATGGCGATGAAGATCATCGAACAGGTCGGACAGGCGGTCGAACCGCTGCTGCTCCAGACGCGCAGCTTTGCGCTGGTCGCCTCGCCGATCTGCCGTTCGGCGCTGTCGCGCTTGATCCGCGCCACATTCCCCGACGTCGCCGTGATTTCCTACCTCGAGATCCCGGCCAGCAAGCAGACCGAAATCGTTGCGACGATCGGCGCCGACGTACCGCGGCTTGCGACCGGGTCGGACGCCAACAGGGAGGACCAAGCGCATGAGAATTGAGCCCGCCGAGCAATTCGCCGCAGCGACGCCCCGCGCCCCGCGCGCGCGCGGTTACGGCGAAAGCGTCGAGGCGCTGGTCGATGAATATGCGCCGCTGGTCCGCAAGATCGCGTGGCAGGTATTTTCGCGGGTGTCGCGGACGAGCGAACTCGACGATCTGATCCAGACCGGGCTGATCGCGCTGATCGAAGCGAGCCAGAATTATGAAGAGCGCGGCTTTGCCTTTGCCACCTATGCGACGACGCGCATCCGCGGCGCGATGATCGACCAGCTGCGCCGCGAGGCCGATGTCGGTCGTTCGGCGATGGTCGCGACGAAACGCATCCAAGCGACGCGCGCGGCGCTGGAGCAACAGTTGATGCGCGCCCCCGCGGCGACCGAGATGGCAGCGGCGCTGGGTCTGTCAGCCGATGATTATTTCGCACTCGAACGCAGTGCGACGCATGGCCGATCGACCTCGCTCGACGAACTCACCGACATCGGCGCCTTCCTGCTCCCTGACGAGGGCATCGGCGCCGGGGATCAATGCGAACAGGCCGATCTGATGGGCGCGCTGCGCCAATGCGTCGGTTGTCTGTCGGATCGCGAGCAGATGGTGTTGCAGCTCTATTTCTTTGAGGAGCTCAATCTGCACGAGATCGGCCTGACCCTGGATGTCAGCGCAGCGCGGATCTGTCAGATCAAGCGTGAGGCGATGGCCAAGGTTGATCGCATGATGCGCCAGATGACCGAATGAGACGGGCCGAAAAAGTGACCGGGTGCGGTGTGCGACCCGTTCGGCATCGCACCCGGTCGAGGGAGGTCAGGCGGCAAGCGTCTGGTTGTTCTGCCCGACCACGCCGATCTTTTCGAAATAGGTTGCCATGCGATCGGTGCCGTCGGCTGTCAGTTGGACGATCGTGCGCCGCCGGTCGCGTTCGTCGATCGACCGCTGCGCCAGCCCGAGCCGTTCGAGAGCGCTGATCATCCGCAGCCCCGACGACAGCGGCACCCCGGCCCCCGTCGCCAGATCGCTGGCGCTGAGCGCACGGCCCTGGCTTTCGGCGAGCATCAGGTCGAGCATCATATCCCAGATCGGCCCCGCGAGTTCGGCGCTGCCAAAATGATTGCGGCGGATGCGCCGGATCTGGATGCTGAGCGACAGCTGGTTCAGCAGCGCCGCTTGCGGCGCCCCCTCGCTGGCCCCGTTGCGCGAGTGCGCGGGCGCCGACAATCCGCCGCCGCCGCGTCCGGCCAGCAGCTCGTGTATCGCGTCGATCCGCGATTTTAATTCGGCGACTTCTTGGCTCGAAAACTGCTGCATCCGCGAAAAACCTTTTGGGATGCCACAAGGATCAGGTTGGAACGTCGCGATTCCGGCTGGACGAACCCGCTGCATAAATGATCAGCAGCAGGATCGGATAGGATATATAAACCGACAGGAGCGAATAGGGTCGCGCCAATATCTCTGCGAACATGAACTTCTGGATGTGACCAAAAATGGCGATTAATTGCCATCCGGTGATCCAGTAAGGCCAGAAACTCTGCGTCTTCAGGGCGATAAACCAGAAGCTGAGCAGAACCAGCACGTCGATCACAAAGATATTCAGTTCAATATCGGTCCAGGTCGGAAACGGTGTCACAACGCTGGTGAGAACCGAAGCGATCAAGGCGGTATAGGCCGCCCACCGCTCGAACGGGCCGCCGCGTCTGATCGCGACGGCCACGGTGATGAGCAGTACCAGATAGTAGATCGCCACGGACCACATTGTGGCTGTTAACCCTTCCTGATGATTAAACGGCCTGCGCGAACGGGACCGCAGCGATGTCGGCACCCGCCTGATCGTTGCTGCCCTGATCGATCAGCTGTGCTTTGGCAGGCTTCACCCCGGCGCCGAACATGCGCGTTCCCAGACCAACTTCCTTTTGGGTCACGGTCAGCGCCAGGTGCGCGTCGGTGAGCAGCTGGCGGACTTCGCCGGCCGCTGCGAGCGCGTTGGCGACTTTGGACATCGCGGTCTGACCGACGATCGCCGACATATTCGTGTCGCGGCGCGCCGTGGGCAGGGTGGCGGCCAGCTGGGCGATACGGATCATCGCTTCGTCGATGGCGTCTTCGGCTTGGTGCAGATCGGCTGCGATTTTTTTGGCCGCCGAAACTCGTTCATTCAGCATGTTCTTTTTCCTTGAAAAAGAATGCCACCGGTTTCCCCCCCGTAGCATTCGGCTCGAACGTCAGGTCATCACCCGACCAAGTCCGACAAGGATCGAATAGAGCGCGGAGAAAGCCAAAATGGTCGCAAACGCAATCAAGATTGGCCAGATAATCCTTTCCATCAACCCATGCCGGTTGGCCGGCTGGGACGCGGTCGGAAACGGCAAACCGATGTCGAAAAGTCGCCGAAGCGAACTACGCCCCGTTCCGGCATCGGGGGCCGCGGGGGCGTCGGCTAGGTCGATCAATTGATATGTCAAAGGCTGATAAGGGGTAACATGATCGAAGACACCGTTAACTGCCAGGATGTGGGCGGCCTCTATCCGATTGGATGCATTGAGTTTTTTTAATGCCCGTCGAACCCGTTCGTCCACCGTATGCGGCGAAACATGCATCAACCGCGCAATTTGTTTGGAATTTTTGTGCTCATAAACGTGTCGCAACGTTTCAATCTGCGCGACAGACAACAGGCTGATGTAATTGTCGGGATCGCCGTGCACGGGATTTGAATAGAGCATCATGATTCGAAATCAAGTTTAGTGGCGGCGACACGCGGCCACGCTTTGCATGGCCAAAACGGAATCCAACCCCCCAAAAATGCTCGCTTCGCGGCGATTGCCGCCTTTCGCATTAACCCTGTTATGGGGCAAATTATTTTTTGGGCCGGATAAAAATATGACGTCCGAGCAAGCCGCCGATCAATTGCGCCGCTCGATCAAGCCGCGGGCGATCACCCGCGCCTGAATCTCTGCTGCACCTTCAAATATGTTGAGGATGCGCGCATCGCACAGGATGCGGCTGATCTCATATTCCAGCGCATAGCCGTTGCCGCCGTGGATTTGCAAACTGGCATCGGCGTTCGACCAGGCCGCACGCGCGGCGAGCAGTTTTGCCATCCCCGCCTCGATGTCGCAGCGCTTGCCGCTATCCTTGGCGCGCGCCGCGGCATGGCTCAGCTCGCGCGCGGTGATGAAATCGACCAGGCTCATCGCCAGCTTGTCGGCGACGCGCGGGAAATGGACGATCGGCTGGCCAAATTGCTTGCGGCTGAGCGCATAATCCAGTCCTAGCTCAAGTGCCCGCCGCGCCACCCCCACGGCGCGCGCTGCGGTCTGGATCCGCGCGCCCTCGAACGTGCGCATCAATTGCTTGAAGCCTTGTCCCTCTTCGCCGCCGAGCAGCGCGTCGGCGGGCGCCGCCATCGCGTCGAATTGCAGCGCATATTCGCGCATCCCGCGATAGCCGAGGACTTCGATCTCGCTGCCCGTCATGCCGTTGGCTGGAAACGGGTCGCTTTCCGTTCCGCGCGGCTTGGGAACGAGCAGTATCGACAGGCCGGCGTAACCCTTGGCATCGGGCAAAGTTCGCGCCAGCAGCGTCATCAGGTCCGACCGCGCGGCGTGGGTGATCCAGGTCTTCGCGCCGTCGATGATCCACGCTCCGTCCGCATCCCGCCGCGCGCGCGTCTGGAGCGAGCCGAGGTCCGATCCGACATCGGGTTCGGTAAACACCGCGGTCGGCAGCACCTCGCCGCTCGCGATCCGCGGCAGCCAGTGGGCTTTCTGCGCGTCGGTGCCGCCCATCGCGATCAGCTCGCCCGCGATCTCCGACCGCGTGCCGAGCGACCCGGCGCCGATCCAGCCGCGCGACAGTTCTTCGGTGACGATGCACATCACCAGCTTCGACAGGCCCAGTCCGCCGAACGCCTCGGGGATGCAGACGCCGAAGGTGCCGAGATCGGCCATCGCCTTTACCGTGGCGTCGGGAATCAGGGCATTGGCGAGGTGCCAGCCATGCGCGTGCGGTATAATCTCGGCGTCGGTGAAGCGCCGAAACTGGTCGCGAATCGCGTCGAGGTCAGCGTCGTGCAGCGTCTCGCTGGGCCAGTGGCCACCCGCGAGCGCCGCGGCAACATCGGCGCGCAGCGCGGCATGATCGGCGTCGAGCAGGTCGGCGCACGCCTCGGCGAGCGCCCGCGCCGCCGCGCCGGTGCCCAGGTCGGCGGGTCGGAACATCTCGTTCTGCCCCATCGGCAAGCCGCCGACGAGCTGGCCGATCCCCTCGGCAAAGGCGAGCGTCGCGACCTTGGCATCGAGCGGGTTCGCACCCTGCCCGGTCTCGATCCAGCCCTGTACCGCTTCGAGTGCCGCCACCGTCGTCGCCACCCACGCAAAGCCATGCGCGGCGCGCTGCTCGTGATCGACCGGTCGCTGCGTCAGTCGGTCAGCGAGCGCCGTTTCGGCGGCCACGCGATAGGCCTCGGCGGCCCCGAGCGCAGAACGAAGATCGGCCATGCTCAGGCGGCGCGCTCGAAGATCGCGGCGATGCCCTGCCCGCCGCCGATGCACATCGTCTCCAGCCCGTAGCGCCCGTCGCGGCGCACCAGCTCCCGCGTCAAATTCGCCAAAATCCGTCCGCCAGTCGCGCCGATCGGGTGGCCGAGCGAAATGCCCGAGCCGTTGACGTTGAGCGTGTCGAGGCGGCTGTCGTCCGCCGCCCAGCCCCAGCCCTTCAGGCACGCGAGCACCTGCGGCGCGAACGCTTCGTTCAATTCGACCAGGTCGATGTCACCCCAGCCGAGGCCGGTGCGCGCAAACAACCGTTCAACCGCCGGGACCGGGCCGATGCCCATCCGGCTGGGGTCGCAGCCGGCCGCCGCCCAGCTGTGGAACCAGGCAATCGGTTCGAGCCCCAGCTCCTCAAGCTTGTCCTCGGCCACAACCAGGCACGCCGCCGCGGCATCATTCTGCTGGCTGGCGTTGCCCGCGGTCACCACCGCGCCCGCAATAGTCTTCGCCTCGATCGCGCGCAGGGCGCCGAGCGATTCGAGCGTAGCGTCGGCGCGATAGCCTTCGTCATGGGCAAAGATCACCGGATCCCCCTTGCGCTGCGGCACCGCGACCGGGACCAGCTCGTCGTCGAACAGTCCCTTGGCCCATGCCGCCGCGGCGCGCTGATGGCTCTGCACCGCATAGGCATCGGCCGCCTCGCGCGTGATGCCATAATCTTTCGCCAGATTTTCGGCGGTCTCGATCATCCCGCTGATCACCCCGAAGCGCTCGATCGGCTGCGACATCAAGCGCCCGCGCGTCAGCCGGTCGTGGAGCGTCAGATTGCCGGCGCGCACGCCCTTGCGGACATCGATGCTGTAATGTTCGACGTTCGACATCGATTCGACGCCGCCCGCGACGACGACGTCCGACATCCCGGTCTGGACCATCATCGCGGCGTTGGCGATCGCCTGCAGTCCCGACCCGCAGCGGCGATCGAGCTGATAGCCCGGCACTTCGAGTGGCAATCCCGCGGCGAGCCAGGACCAGTGGCCGATGCTCGGCGCCTCGCCATTGCCATAACCTTGCGAAAACACGACATCGTCGACGCGCGCCGGGTCGATCTTTGTTCGCTCGACCAGCGCCTTGAGCACCACCGCGCCGAGCTGCCCGGCATCGAGGCTGGCAAGCGCGCCGCCGAATTTGCCGACGGCGGTACGGATTGGGGCAACGATGGCGGCGCGGCGCAGGGTCATGTCATTCTCCAACTTTGCTTGTCACATCAATTAGGCTCGCTGCTCCCCCGCGAAGGCGGGGGTCCATCATCCGATCGGTGCGGCCGTCGCGATCAGTCGCTGAGTGACGAGAGGGCCGGTGATGGGCCCCCGCCTTCGCGGGGGAACAGAAAAGAATTGGGAGCATCTTACACCACCCCAACGATACCGGCATCGATCAGTCGGGCAATCTCGCCCGACGGCAGCGACAGACGGTCCGCCAGAATTTCTTCGCTATGTTCGCCGTTGCGCGGGGCGGGGCGCGGCGGCTGGCGCGGGTCCTGCGGCAAGGTCGCAAAGGCGCCCGCGGCGGGATAGGCAAAGCCGCTGGGGTTGTCGGTCTGCCGGAAGATCGGGTTGTCGGCGACAAGCGCCGCATCCTGCACCGCGTCCAGCATCGTGCGATAGGGCGAGTGGACGATCCCGCCCGCGTCGAACGCGGCGGCGAGATCGGCATGGCTGCGGCTGGCGATGGCCGCCTCGAACAGCGGATAGAGCGCGTCGCGGTGGGTGAAGCGCAGCCCGTCGTCCTTCGCAAAGGACACGCCGCGCGCTGCCTCGACCGCAGCGATCGCTTCGCCGAGATCGAGCGCCGCGACCAGATTGGCCCATTGCCGCGGCGTCACGACAACGATCATCGTCCGCTGACCGTCGGCGGTGACAAAATCGCGCCCGAACAGGCCATAGACCGCATTGCCCAGCCGCGGGCGATTGGCGCCGCCGTACAGCACCTCGGCGACCCCGCCGAGATTGGCGACGGTACCGATCGCGACGTCGGACAGCGGAACCCGCACCTCGCCGCCCGCGCCCGTCGCGGTGCGCCGATGAATCGCGGCAAGCAGCGCAAAGGCGGCATAAGCGCCGCTGAGCAGATCCCATGCGGGCAGGACATGGTTGACGGGCTCGGGGCCGGTGCCGGTGAGCAGCGGATAACCGACGCTGTTGTTGACCGTATAGTCGAGCGCGGGCGAGCCGTCGGCCCAGCCCATGATGCGGACGGTGATCAGGTCGGCGCGTTCCGCGGCGAGCACCTCATGCGACAAGAAGCCGCCGACCGGAAAATTGGTGATGAACTGGCCCGTCGCGCGCACCAGCGCCTGCAACAGTTCGCGCCCCTCGGGCCGACTTAAATCAAGCGCGACCGACTTTTTGGCGCGGTTGAGATTTTCCCAGTAGAGCGAGTCATTGCCCGCAGTCACCGGCCAGCGGCGGAAATCGGGGCCGCCGCCGATCTGGTCGACGCGGATCACTTCTGCCCCCATTTGCGCGCAATAGAGCCCGGCGGTGGGCGAGGCGACGAAGGACGAGGCTTCGATCACTGACAGGCCGGTCAGCAGGTCGTACATCTGATGCTGATCCCCTCCCGTGCTTGGCCGAAACCGCCATGCCGGGGCATCTGGCGCACGCGGCGGCGCGAGTCAAACCGGTCGCTGCGCTCGCGGCGGGTATCGCGCCCTAGATAATCGGCAATTCGTTCGTCGACTTGATCTCCGACAGCGCCACCGTCGAGTTGATTTCCTGCACCCCGGGCAGCTTGCTCAATTTGTCGAAGAAAAACGCCTCATAGGCATCAATGTCTTTGGCGACGATGCGCAGCATGAAGTCCATATTGCCCATCAGCACATAAGCGCCGAGCACTTCCGGGAAGGCCGCGATCGCATCGCTGAACTCGTCGAGGTTGGCGCGGCCGTGGGCGTTGAGCTTGACCTGCGCAAAAATATGCGCGTGCAGCCCGACCTTGCGCCGATCGATCACCGCGACCCGCCCCTTGATATAGCCGTCGCGTTCGAGCCGGTCGATGCGCCGCCAGCAGGGCGACGGCGACAGCCCGACGCGCTCGGCAAGCTCGGCGGTGGTGAGGCTGGCGTCGCGCTGCAGCTCGCGAATGATATTTTTCTCGAATGGGTCCAGATTGGTCATTTCCACCTCGCTTAGTCATAATGGAAGAAATTTTGACCGGCTTAACGGCAAAATGCCGAAATATCGAGCAAGATTGACCTCTGACCCTCTGCAATAAGAGGCACAGAACAGGAGGCCCTCATGGTTATGCAATTTTCGGGTCGTTTGCCCGCCCTCGAAACCGTCCGGCTGGAGGACAAGAGCGCCGGGCTCGACGGCATCATCGTGGTTCATTCGACGACATTGGGGCCGGGCGCCGGCGGCTGCCGCCTGTGGGATTATCCCGACCGCGATCAGGCCTTTGCCGACGCCTTCCGGCTCGCCGAAGGGATGAGCTATAAGAATGCGATGGCAGGCCTGCCCTTTGGCGGCGCCAAGGCGGTACTGCGCCGACCCGACGGGCCGTTCGACCGCGCCGCGCTGTTCCGTGCCTTTGGCCGCGCGGTCGCGGCATTGGGCGGGCGCTATGTCACCGCCGAGGACGTCGGCACGAGCGTCGCCGACATGCACGAAGTCGCCAGCGAGACGCGCCATGTCGCCGGACTCGCCGCGGTCGGTGCGGCGGCGGGCGGCGATCCGTCGCCATGGACCGCTGAGGGTGTGTTCGGCGCGATCGAGGCGGGCGCCGCGTTCGCGCTCGGCTCGGATCTGAAAGGGCTGACCGTCGCGGTGCAGGGGACCGGCAATGTCGGGGCTGAACTCTGCCGCCGCCTCGCCGATGCCGGGGCGCGGCTGGTCATCGCCGATGTCGCACCGGGGCGCCGCGACCGGATTGCCACGATTCTGGGGGCGCGCGTCGTCGGCGCCGACGCAATTGCGTCGGTCGACGCCGACATCTTTGTCCCCTGTGCGCTCGGCGGCGTGCTCGACGAACCGACCGTCGCGGCGATGGAGGCGAAGCTGGTGTGCGGCGGCGCCAACAACCAGCTCGCGACGCCCGAAATCGCGGACATGCTGCGCAAGCGGGGCATCACCTATGTCCCAGACTATGTCGCCAACGCGGGCGGGATCATCAGCGTCTCGGCCGAATATCTCGGCGAAAGCGCCGCCAGTGTCGCGAGCCGTGTCGCCCAGATCGGCCCGCGCGTCACCGCGCTGCTGGAGGACGCCGCGCGCCGCAACCTGTCGCCCGCCGCGGTCGCCGATGAAACCGCCGAACGCCTGATCGGGGCGGCCGGACGGCTGGCGGCATGAGGCAGCGGTTCCGGATCGTCGCGGTTCCGGACCCGCAAACCCTGCCGCGCATCTTGGGCTTGTTTGCGCAGCGATCGCTGGTGCCGGCGACGATGTCGGCGCAGCGACATGGCGACCTGCTCCATATCGAAACCGCGCTGGACGATCTGGACGCACCCACCGCCGCGATCATCGCGGCAAAACTGTGCGAGAGCGTTCTGGTGGCCAGCGCCATTTGCTGGCCAACCGGGCAGGACAGCTGCGGTAGGGACGATCAGTCGGGATCGGGAACCGGGGATGCGATTAACGCCTGAGGAAATTGCAGCGTAAAGATGGCGCCGCCTTCAGGATGATTGGCGGCGGCCAGCCGGATGCCGAGTGCGTCGGAAAATCCTTTCGCAATGGCCAGTCCCAGACCGCTTCCGCCGTGGCGATCGCTTCCCTTGCCGCGCGCAAAAGTATCAAAGATCATTTGTTCCGCGCCCGGCACCAATCCTTCGCCCCGATCCCGGATGGTGAGCAAAACGGCATCGGGGGTGCGCCGACCGGCAATCGAGATCGGTCCTGCGTTGCCCCCGTGCTGGACGGCATTGGCCACCAGGTTGAGCAGGATATGGTGGAGCAGCCGCTCGTCCGTCTTGACGAACGGCAGGCTGGCCGGAACCTGAAAATCGATATGATGACCGCGGAGCACATCCTTGAGGTCGTGGACGACCCCGGCGACCGCGTCGGTCAGATCGACCGACGCCATGGTCAGGTTGATCCCGCCGGCATCGATTCGCACCAGTTCGATCAGATTGTCGAGAAAGCGGCGCAGGCGCGACAGTTCGGCGCGCGCTGTGGGCAGCGAGCGAGCGCCTGGATATTCAGCACCGATCGCTTCCAGCGCCGCGGTCACGCCGGTCAGCGGGGTGCGCAGGTCGTGGCCGATTGACGACAGCAGCGCGGCGCGCAGCCGGTCGCGTTCCTCCAGCACCGACAGGCTGCGCATCTCGTCCTCGAGATACAAGCGCTCGTGCGCCAGCGCCGCTTGCCCGATGAGCGTCGCGAGCAAGGTCGCCTTGTCGGCGGCGACCGGTGCGCTGTCATCGTCGCGCGCAATACCCAGTACGGCGAGGACGCCGAGGCTGGTCTTGAGCGGGTGGAATTGCCAGTCGGAGGCAAGCAGCGTGCCGGTGCCGCGCCCGGCGGGTTCGCCGCTGCTCCAGGCCCACTCGGCAGCGGCCTGATCGATCGGCGAGATGGTCGCCTCGCGCGGGCGCGCGACGATCGAGGTCAGAACGCCGTCGGTTTCCGCCAGCATGACACAGCGAACCCCGAGCAGCCGCGACACTTCGTCGCAAGTCGCCGCCGCGGTCGCCTCGCGGTCCGATGCGCGCGCGAGCATCTGTCCGAACGCCGCGAGCGACGCATTCTCCTCGGCGCTGCGCACCCCGATCCGGGCGCGTGTCCGCAGCCGTCCGGCGAGGTTGCTGGTCACTGCCGCTACCCCGGTCAGCACGAGCATCGTCAACACGCTTTGCGGATCGGCGATGGTGAAGGTGTGGACCGGGTCGAGGAAAAAGAAGTTGAAGGCGAGCGCAGCGACGATACTGGCGAACAGCCCGGGTCGCAGGCCATAAAGCGTTGCCGCGACGATCACCGGGATCAGATAAAGGAGATCGACGGCGCCGCGCCCGATCAGCGGTTCAGCAAATTTTGCAAGCAGCGTCGTCGCCGCGATCAGCACCAAGGCGCCTCCATAAGCGGTGGACTTGCCCCAGCCACGCAGCCAGCCTTTCCATCCGCCTGCGTTCGTCGCGGTCTCAGGCGACGGAATGACATGGACCGCCAGATCTTTGGACCCACGGATCAGCGTTTCGACCACCGAGCCGTGGCGCATTTCGAACCACCAGCTACGCTGCGAGCGGCCGATGATGAGCTGCGTCGCGCGCTGCGCCTCGATCTGTCCGCGCAGGCCGGCGATGACATTTTCCGACGGGATGGTCGCGATCGTCGCGCCGAGGGTCGCGGCGAGCGATAGCGCGGCGGCAATCCGGCGCTTGCTGTCCTCGTCAAAATTCTCGCTGCGGGGGGTTTCGATGTGGACCGCGGTCCATGGCGCGTTGAGCCCGTCGGCGAGCCGTTTGGCGGTGCGGACCAGCGCATCGGCACCCGGCTGCTCGCTGATCGCCACCAGGATACGCTCGCCCGCGGCATAAGTGCCCGCGACGCCGCTGGCATCCAAGTCGTGCAGCATCTGGCGATCGACGCTGAGCGCCGCGCGGCGCAGCGCCATTTCGCGCAGCGCCGACAGATTCGGTTTGGAGAAGAAATGACCGAGCGCGCGCGACGCTTCCTGCGGCACATAGACCTTACCGTCCTTCAGCCGGTCGATCAGCTCGTCGGGCGGCAGGTCGACGAGCTTGATCTCGGCTCCTTCGAACACGCTGTCGGGGACAGTTTCGCGCACCCGGACGCGCGTGAAGCTGGCGACAACGTCGTTGAGGCTTTCGACATGCTGGATGTTGAGCGTCGTATAGACATCGATCCCGGCGTCGAGCAGTTCGGCGACATCCTGCCAACGCTTGGGGTGGCGACTGCCCTCGACATTGGTATGGGCATATTCATCGACCAGCGCGAGTTCGGGGGCGCGGCGCAGCACCGCGTCAAGATCCATTTCGGTGAGCGTCTGTCCGCGATATTCTACCTCACGGCGCGCCACGATTTCCTGCCCCGTCAGCAACGCTTCGGTTTCCGCGCGGCCGTGCGTTTCGACCACCGCGACGACGACGTCGACGCCATCGCGCTTCAGCGCCGCGCCTTCTTGCAGCATCGCATAGGTTTTGCCGACCCCAGGTGCCGCGCCAAGAAATATCTTGAGCTGACCGCGATCCTCCCGCCGCGCCTGACGGAGCAGTGCCTCGGGCGAGGGGCGTTTTTCCGAAGAGGGCGGCGTCGGCATCGCCAAGACTTAGACGAACGCAATCGCCAACGCCAAGCGGCGGCCGCCGAACTTTATGGAAACTTTATGCGGATCGGCCAATTCGCCCGCGAAACTTTACGGCGAAGGGGTGTAGCGGCGCCCACATCCTGACCGGCTCCCTGCTGGAGTCCTCTCGCCGGAGAACATCCATGTCCGATATTTTGTGGCTCGGCCTGATCGCCCTGCTCTTTGCGGCAACGCTCGGTTACGCGCGTCTTTGCGACGGAGCATAGGCGATGAGCCTGTCGTTGATCCTGGCCGGTGGCACCGCCGCCGCCCTGCTCGTCTATCTGCTCGTCGCCTTGCTGCGGCCCGAGCGTTTCTGATCGGAACCTGACATGACCGTCGCCGGCTGGAGCCTGATCCTGTTATTCATTGCCGTCACCATCGCGCTCGCCAAGCCGATGGGATTGTGGCTGTTCGCCCTCTATGAAGGTCGCGCCACGCCGCTGCACCGCGTCTTCGGTCCCGTCGAGCGCCTTTTCTATCGCGTCGCGGGGATCGACCCCGATCAGGAGCAGGGGTGGCGGCGCTACGCGCTGCACATGCTGCTCTTCAACGTCGTGCTGCTGCTGTTCACTTATGCGATCCTGCGGCTCCAAGGCGTGCTGCCCGGCAATCCGCAAGATTTTGGGGCGGTCGGCGCCGACGGCGCGTTCAACACCGCGATCAGCTTTACCACCAACACCAACTGGCAATGGTATGCGGGCGAGACGACGCTGTCGAACCTGTCGCAGATGCTCGTCCTCACCATCCAGAATTTCCTCTCGGCGGCGACCGGCATTGCGATCGCCTTCGCGCTGTTTCGCGGATTTGCGCGGCGCGAGATGAAGACGATCGGCAATTTCTGGGCCGACATGACGCGCGTCACCCTCTATCTCCTGCTGCCGATCTGCATCGTCTATGCGATCTTCCTGATCGCGAGCGGAGTGCCGCAGACACTGGCGGGTTCGATCGACGCCACAACGCTCGAAGGCGTCAAGCAGACGATCGCGCTCGGCCCTGTCGCAAGCCAGGAAGCGATCAAGATGCTCGGCACCAATGGTGGCGGCTTCTTTAACGCCAACAGCGCGCATCCGTTCGAAAACCCGACCGCGCTGACCAATCTGGTCCAGATGCTGTCGATCTTTTCCATCGGCGTCGGCCTGACCTGGTGTTTCGGCAACGCGGTCGGCGACACGCGCCAAGGCTGGGCGATCCTTGCCGCCATGGGCGTGCTGTTCATCACCGGGGTTACCGTGACCTATTGGCAGGAAGCAGCGGGCAATCCCGCGCTGCATCAACTGGGCGTCGCGGGCGGCAATATGGAGGGCAAGGAGGTGCGCTTCGGCATCGCCGCGTCGGCTCTGTTCGCGGTCGTCACCACCGCCGCGTCATGCGGCGCGGTCAATGCGATGCACGACAGCTTCACCGCGCTGGGCGGGATGATCCCGCTGTTCAACATGCAATTGGGCGAAATCGTTGTCGGCGGCGTCGGCGCGGGCATCTATGGCTTCCTGCTGTTCGCCATTCTTGCGGTGTTCGTCGCCGGGCTGATGGTCGGGCGCACCCCCGAATATGTCGGCAAGAAGATCGAAGCGCGCGAGGTCAAGCTCGCGGTGCTCGCCATCGCGATCCTGCCGCTCGTCATCCTGGGCTTTACCGCGATCGCCAGCGTGCTGCCCGCGGGCCTCGCCGGTCCGCTCAACAAGGGACCGCACGGCTTTTCGGAAATCCTCTATGCCTTCACGTCGGGCGCCGGAAACAATGGGTCGGCCTTCGCCGGACTGACCGCGGGCACGCCCTTCTACAACGGGATGCTCGGCGTCGCGATGTGGCTCGGCCGTTTCTTCGTGATCATCCCGGCGCTCGCCATTGCCGGCAGCCTCGCCGCCAAACGGCATGTCCCCGCCACCAGCGGCTCCTTTCCTACCACCGGCGGGCTGTGGGTCGGGCTGCTTGTCGGGGTCATCCTGATCCTGGGCGGCCTCACCTTCCTGCCCAGCCTCGCGCTTGGTCCCATCGCCGATCACCTCGCGGTGACCAGCGGCCAGCTTTTCTGAGGAACATACAGCCATGAACGCTCCCACTTCGATGTTCAGCGCCGCGCTGGTCGTTCCCGCGATGCGTGATGCGGTGCGCAAGCTCGACCCGCGCCAGCTGATGCGCAATCCGGTCATGTTCGTCACCGCGGTCGTCGCGATGCTGCTGACCGTGCTGCTCGTCATTGGCGAACCCGGATTGCCGCTCGGCTTCGAAATCCAGTTGGTGATCTGGCTGTGGCTCACCGTCCTCTTCGGCACCTTTGCCGAGGCGCTCGCCGAGGGCCGCGGCCGGGCGCAGGCGGCGTCGCTGCGCGCGACAAAGGCCGAGCTCAAAGCCAAGCTGATGCTCGGGGTCGGTGACACCTATGAGATCGTCGCCGCCAGCCAGCTGGAGAAGGGCCAGATCGTGCTTGTCGAAACCGGCGACCTGATCCCCGCCGACGGCGAGGTGATCGAGGGCGTCGCATCGGTCAACGAAGCCGCGATCACCGGCGAAAGCGCGCCGGTGATCCGCGAGGCGGGCGGCGACCGCAGCGCGGTCACTGCCGGCACGCGGGTGATTTCGGATCGGATCAAGGTGCAGGTTACCGCCGAACCCGGCCAGGGCTTCCTCGAGCGCATGATCGCGCTGGTCGAAGGCGCCGAACGCCGCAAGACCCCGAACGAAATCGCGCTGACCATCCTGCTCGTGGGTCTCACCATCATCTTCCTGATCGCGGTGGCGACGATCCCGGGCTTTGCATCCTATGCGGGCGGTTCGGTGCCGGTGGTGCTGCTCGCCGCGCTGCTCATCACCCTGATCCCCACCACCATCGCGGCCTTGTTGTCGGCGATCGGCATCGCCGGCATGGACCGGCTGGTGCGTTTCAACGTGCTCGCCAAATCGGGGCGCGCGGTCGAAGCGGCGGGCGACGTCGATGTGCTGCTGCTCGACAAGACCGGCACGATCACCATCGGCGACCGTCAGGCGACCGAGTTTCGCGCCCTCGCCGGGGTCGAGATCGACCAGCTCGCCGAGGCGGCCTTGCTGTCGAGCCTGGCCGACGAAACACCCGAAGGCCGCTCGGTAGTCGCGCTGGCGCGCGAACGCTATGCGATCCGGGTCGAGACGCTGCCAGCGGGGTCGGAGGTTATCCCGTTCACCGCGCAGACCCGCCTGTCCGGGGTCGTTGTCGCCGGCGTCACGATCCAGAAGGGCGCGGTCGATTCGGTGCTCAAAGCGCATCCGCAGGGTGAGAATGCCGCAGTCGTCGAACTGCGCAAGATCACCGAAGACATCGCGCGTTCGGGCGGTACGCCGCTTGCGGTGGTGAAAGACGGGCAATTGCTTGGTGCCATCCACCTGAAAGACGTCGTCAAGGCAGGGGTGCGCGAGCGGTTTGGCGAGCTGCGCAAGATGGGCATTCGCACCGTGATGATCACCGGCGACAATCCGCTGACCGCCGCCGCGATCGCCGCCGAGGCCGGGGTCGACGATTTCCTCGCGCAGGCCACGCCCGAGGACAAGCTGGCGCTGATCCGCCGCGAACAGGCCGAAGGTCGCCTCGTCGCCATGTGCGGCGACGGTACCAACGACGCCCCCGCCCTCGCCCAGGCCGACGTCGGCGTTGCGATGAACACCGGGACGCAGGCAGCGCGCGAGGCGGGCAATATGGTCGATCTCGACAGCGATCCGACCAAGCTGATCGAGATCGTCGGGCTGGGCAAACAATTGCTGATGACGCGCGGCGCGCTGACGACCTTTTCGGTCGCCAACGATGTCGCGAAGTATTTCGCGATCATTCCGGCGATCTTTGTCGTGCTCTATCCGCAGCTTGGCGTGCTCAACGTGATGGGGCTGGCGACGCCCGAAAGCGCGGTGCTGTCGGCGATCATCTTCAACGCGCTGATCATCCCCTGCCTCGTCCCGCTTGCCTTGAAGGGCGTGCGCTATCGGCCACTGCCCGCGGGCCAGCTGCTCGGGCGCAATCTGTCGGTGTTCGGCCTCGGCGGCCTCGTCGCGCCCTTCGTCGGCATCAAGCTGATCGACCTCGCCGTGTCGGGCCTCCACCTCGCTTAAGGACCAATCGATGTTCAACGACCTCAAATCCGCTGTCCGCCCCGCGCTGGTGCTGACCCTGCTCTTCGCCGCGCTGCTCGGCATCGCTTATCCGCTCGCGCTGACCGGGATCGGCCAGACGCTGTTCCCGCGCCAAGCAAACGGCAGCCTGATCCGCGACGGCGGCACCGTCGTCGGGTCGGAGCTGATCGGCCAGAAATTCACCGGCCCAACCTATTTCCATGGCCGCCCCTCCGCCGCCGGTGCCGACGGCTATGATGCCGCCGCCTCGGCAGGCTCCAACCTCGGTCCTGCAGCGCAGGCACTGACCGACCGCGTCAAGGCCGACGTCGCGGCGCGTTCCGAAACGACACCGGGCTCTCCCGTCCCGCCTGACCTGGTGACGACCTCTGCCTCGGGGCTGGATCCCCACATCAGTCCCGAGGCGGCCTTTTCGCAAGTCGCGCGCGTCGCCGCCGCCCGACGCCTCCCCGCCGCAAAGGTCCGCTCGCTCGTAGCTGCAGCGGTGGAGCAACCGACGCTGGGTTTCCTCGGCGAACCGCGGGTCAATGTGCTTTTGCTCAATCGCGCTCTCGACGCGTCGGCCCCGCAAACATAGAATGTCGGCATGCCGCAAACCGCAAAAATTCTGATTGTAGAGGATGACGCCCACATCCGCCGGTTATTGCGCGCGACGATGCAGCGGGCCGGTCACACCGTCGTCGAAGCCGCAGATGCGCGCCAAGCCATCGCCTTGCTGGATATCGAGCGGCCCGATGTGGTGCTGCTCGACCTAGGCTTGCCGGATCGCGACGGTCTCGAGCTGATCGAACCGATCCGCCGTCGTTCGGCCGCCACCATCATCGTCGTGTCGGCGCGCGACGACAGTATCGAAAAGGTCACCGCCTTGGACCTGGGCGCCGATGACTATGTCGCCAAACCCTTTGACACCGACGAACTGCTCGCCCGAATTCGCACCGCGCTTCGCCATGCGCGGACAGCGGCCACCGGTGAGCCGGCGAGCGTCGTCGAGGTCGGCGCCGTGCGGATCGACCTCGACCATCGGCGCGTCCTGAAAGACGCGCAGGATGTGCACCTGACGCCCAAGGAATATGCTGTGCTCGCCGAACTGGCTCGTCGCCCGGATCGGGTGCTGACCCACGCCCAGCTGTTGAAATCGGTGTGGGGACCAGCGCATGTTGAGCGGGTGGAATATCTGCGGATCGCCGTGCGTGGTTTGCGCCAGAAGCTGGAGGCAGACCCCGCCCAGCCCAAACTGATCATAAATGAACTGGCCGTCGGCTACCGCCTTCGCGCCTGACAAGGTCGCGCACCGGCGCGCAGGGTGGCTGAACGAAGGTCGCGGCGCCAGCGATCCGTGATCCTGATCAGGCAGCTTGTGACCTGCCCCTTGGCGCACTCTATCCAGCATTGCCCGCGGTCCATTTGACGCGAACATATGCCGGACGGCGTGCGGGCAGCAAAAAGGCCGCGCCAGCCAGACACGGCCTTTCCGGCATATCGTGATGCAGCCCCTCGGCAATTTTCCGGGTCGTTGGAGTCGCCGAAGCCAAAAAATCATATCCGGATCGGGACGATCGTCAATCAACCTGATGGATAGCCCCCGTCATTTTGGGACAGGATTTACAGCTCGCAAACCAACCGCCTGCCCGTCGCCGATGGCCAGGATCGTGCCGACAATGCTTGTCTTTCAAGAAGATGACCATGCCCCCACGCAATTCTGCATCGGCGTTCCAACGCCACTGGAAGATTGGCCGCGCGAAGCGATCAGCGCCACTTTAGCAGCCAGTTCATCGGTCTTTCACGACTTTTGTCTAGGGGAACCACGACCTCGCCGCGCTGCGACCCGCACGGCAGGGTCATGATTTGGTCACGCCGGCAACGGCGCGTACCAGGAACTTGGCCCGACCCTTAGCAATCCAAGGGTTGGGCCCTTTCTGGACCGTCCACCGCGCTTGTCAAAGCAAAACCGGAACCCGGTTGCGATGAAACGCAGCAAGGGCCCGGGTATTGAAACCCGAGCCCCCCAATTTTGCCGGAAATGACGCAGGCCAATCAGGCGTAGCGCACGCTGACCTTCTGCCGCCGACGCGACCGCATCGCAGCGCCCATAGCGCCGAGACCCAACAGCATCATCGCCCAGGTTCCGGGCTCGGGTACGGCCGACGCGGTATCGAGGGCGATGTTTGCCGTCGAATTTCTTGCCCAGATGGTGCCGGCGAAATCGAGCCGCAACACGCCGTTCTGAATCGAGATATCCGAGCTATTGAAACCGAGGATCGACGAATTGAGCAGGTTCGCACTTGTGAACGCCTTCGACAGATCGGCAAGCGAGACGATGGTCTGCGTCAGAACGAGCGCGCCCCCCGAGATGTTGGAAATCCTGAGCCCGCCGCCATTAAAATTAAGCCCGATGGCAGGATTGGGCGCCGCACCGACGACAAACTCTTGGCCCCCGCCGACAACGGCCGAGTTGGTGAAGCAGGAATAGGTCGATCCCGCACCGACCTGCGCACAGGTCACGGTGTCCCCGATCAAAGTCGCTGCTTGAGCCGGCGAAGCCGAAAGCAATGCTGCGAACGAACAAGCAATCCAAAGTCTTTTCATAACACCCCCGTTAAGATTTCTTAACATCTGTAAGATTTCTCCGCGAGAGTCCATGCCTTGCTGCTGCCAGACTTTAGAAGTTGTTTCGTTTTGGAACGATTCTGCAATTGCCGCCTACATTCGCTGCAAGGCGCGTATCAAAAACAAAAGTCCCGGGTTGCGCCGAGCGGCAATAGGACAATTCCACTCATTACCTGCGTCGGCCTGATCAGAAGCGCGTCCGTTTCGCCACGCTTGGACAACGGCGCGATGTCGTTCCGCCAACAGGGCGATCAGCTTTTCCCGCCCGAACTGCCAGGCCTTCAGCACCCTGACTTTGGCGGTCGTTCAGATTCCCAGCTCGAATGTGCAGGCCCCGACCATGGCGAACCGACATGAACGCCCGAACGCGAAGGTTGGTACGGCCCAAGATTCTTACAAAGAAAATAGACAGGGCGGATCGACCCAACCCGAGCCATTACCAATGAACCTGCCGTCGTACTTTGCCGACGGCAGGGTCGCGCGGGATTTAGGTCAGGCCTTAATCAGGCGAGTTGCGGACTGAGCGGCAGACCGGCGGCGCATTGCACCGCCAATCAAGCCAATGCCAAGCATCATCATGGCCCATGTCGCGGGTTCCGGCACAGCTGACACCGAAACATTGTCCAGCGCAGCGCCAAACGATCCCGGATTGGACGATGCAAAAAACAGGGTGGTCGATCCGCCAGGCCCAGCGGTAAATTGGTAGTTATAGTTCTTCCACCCCATGTTATTAGGCAAGCTAAGCCCGGTGGTGTCGAAAGTGAAAATCGAGCTTTCAGCCCCCGTGGCGCCGACCTCTACCAACTTGACAGTCGGCTGTCCGGCGGTGTTGCCAGCCAGCCAGAAGCTCACATTATAAAGCTGGCCGACAACTGTATCGAACGTCTGCTGAATGCCGCCGGGGCCATTGCCATTCAGATCAATGCTACGCGAACCTTGCTGCGCCGTCCAATAGCTACCGATATAGTCGACGCTGTTGCCCGTCACGACCCAGCCGTTGATCGCAGTCGAATTGCCACCGGCAACGGTCGTGAAACTGGAATTTGTCAGGGTGCCGTCGTCGAAGCTGCCGTTGACAAACGTCCCGGCGCTGGCGCTGGCCGGAACCAACGCGACTGCGGCGACTGCGGCGAAAATGCTGCGCATATTTCTTTACCCCTTCAAAATGGACCTGTCGCCTTGCTCGACCCGTACGATCAATTTCAAGTCAACGATTCGTTCTGGTGCATCGCACAAAATGGAATTTTTAACCAGTTGTTAAGTGTCCTGTAGGCAAGCAAATGATCCAGCAATTGCGTCATCTGTCTCATTATGAAACGATTTATGCGCTCGAAAATCAAAAATCGGGCTATCGCGGGCCATTCCGCGCTTCCAGAACTATCGATCGCTAGCAGATCCGCCGACGCGCAATCTCTATATCTTCGGGCACCTTGGTGGGCGTTGGCGCCAAAGTCGGCTGCGCTGACACAATGAAGGCTCCGCGCACCTCCTGCCGGCTCTCGTCGATCCTCGCCGTCGTCCTCAGCAATCCCCGCTCGCTCAAAACTCGACGATGATTCGAACCTTCTCGGGAGCCACGCCCGTGGCGCGCGCGATCTGCTCCCGACTCGCATCGATCAGATCGTGGATCATGTCGGGCTGGGGATCGACGAGCAGCTGGGACACCGGGACGCCGAGCAAATGGGCAAGGTCGGCCAAACGGTCCTCCTTCGGACGGGCACGACCCTTTTCCCAGCCCGAAATCGACGGGCCGCTGACGCCGAGACGTTCGGCCATATTGGCCTGACTCAGGCCTTTCGCCATACGCAGGCGCTTCAAATTCGCGGCAAAGCTGGAACTATGCGGCCCGACCGAAACGGAGTCTTGTTCGGGGACGGATGACGGCGGCGATGCCTCTTCGATAGCAATAGCACTTCTCAACTGCGCCGCGCTCAGCGCCGCCGGCGAGATCGGCGCGTCGAACTGGCAACCGAACATCCGACCGCTCACCCAAACCAGCGTTGCCGGAACCACGCCCGCATGCGGAAGATCGATGTCGATGCGGTCGCGGATCGAGAGCGCCGCTTCGCATTCGATCAGCAATCCTGTTTCCGAGATGTTATGGATCGTCACGGGGACATCGGCGCCCGAGGCATGAGCGCCGCGGACCTCGAGCATCAGTTTGCGGCGCCTTGCCCGGGTTGCCGCTGAAGACTTTGCGCCTGATTCAAAATATGCAGAAATAGCCATGGTCCTGTTATCGGCCACACGGTGTTAAAGCCGTCTTAGCGCCCGAATGGAAACCAGGATGTTTCGGCCAAAATGTTGGTCCGCAAATGCAGCGGGTGCCTGCGGCGACAGTCCGACCGCGGCGATATTGGGCGTTGTCGGGTGCCAATGGCGACGGCCCGAAATTCGGGGTCTGCCTCTCTCACGCGCCGAGCGTCAGTGGCAAATCGGCCGTTCTTCAGGCCACAATGTCGGGTCCGGCCCGACCGGTATGTCTGTGAACCCCGGCGATCAGTTCAACGACCGATGCAAGACCTGCAAGCATTTCGGGCGCCGTGGCGTCGATAACGCCGTCGGGGGGTTCATAACGTTCGAGGTATATGCGCAGCGTTGCCCCCTCGGTCCCGGTTCCCGAAAGCCGAAAAACTGCCCGTGATCCGTCGGCAAAGAAGATACGCACGCCCTGGTTGGTGCTCGAAGAGCCATCGACGGGATCATTGTAGGTGAAGCTGTCCGCCAGGGTCACCGCAAGGTTGCCAAAGGTGGTGCCGGACAGGCTGGAAAGTCCTGCCTTTAGCGCGTTCATCAGATTTTCGGCATCCGCGACTGGCAAATTTTCATAATCGTGGCGTTCATAATAGTGGCGCCCGAAGCGCGCCCAATGCGCGCGCGCCAGCGCATCGACCGATGTCTTCCAAACCGCCAGGATGTTCAGCCACAGCAGCACTGCCCAAAGTCCGTCCTTTTCGCGGATATGGTCGGATCCGGTGCCAGCGCTTTCCTCGCCACAGATTGTCGCCATCTCGGCGTCGAGCAGATTGCCGAAATATTTCCAGCCCGTGGGCGTCTCGAAGCAGGGAATGCCAAGGTCGGCGGCGACCCGATCCGCCGCGGCGCTCGTCGGCATCGAACGAGCGATGCCCCGAAGTCCGCGCGCGTAGCCGGGCGCAAGATGAGCGTTGGCCGCGAGCATGGCGAGCGAATCCGAAGGGGTGATGTAACGGCCGCGCCCGATGATCAGATTGCGATCGCCATCGCCATCCGACGCCGCGCCAAAGTCGGGCGCCGCGTCGCTCATCATCAGCGCATACAGATCGTGCGCGTGCACCAGGTTCGGGTCCGGGTGGCCGCCGCCAAAATCTTCGAGCGGCACGGCATTACGCACCGTTCCCGGAGCAAAGCCCAAGCGCTTTTCGAGCAGCTCGACCGCATAGGGTCCGGTCACCGCATGCATGGCATCGAACGCCATGGTCAAGCCCCCAGCCACCGCACCGCGAATCGCGGTAAAGTCGAACAGCTCTTCCATGAGGTCGGCATAATCTTGCACCGGATCGATGATCTCGACGTCCATCGAGCCGACACGATGTTGGCCCACCCGATCGAGGCCGATGTCGGACGAATCCTCGGCCAACCAGCGATCGATCGTCAACGTCCGGGCATAGACCATATCGGTGATCGCTTCAGGCGCCGGGCCGCCGTTCGCGATATTATATTTAATCCCGAAATCGCCGTCGCGGCCCGCCGGATTGTGACTGGCGGACAGAATGAGGCCGCCGCTTGCCCCATATTTGCGGATCAGGTGACTGACCGCCGGCGTTGAGAGGATGCCGCCGCGGCCAATGATGGCGCGGGCATAGCCGTTGGCCGCTGCGATACGGATCGCCTGTTGAATGACCGTCCGGTTATGGTAGCGGCCGTCGCCGCCGATCACCAATGTGGCGCCGTCCGGACGTGCGACCACGTCGAAGATCGATTGCAGGAAATTTTCGGCATATCCGGGCTGTTCGAACACCCGCACCTTCTGGCGCAAACCGGAGGTACCCGGCTTCTGATCGGCAAAGGGCCTCGTGGGGTGATGGATCGTCGGCACTTGTTAGCTCCCGGTGACAGAAATTGTGTCGAGCGACGATTCTTGCGCTGAGCGGCAGACTAGCCGGAACCCAGGCCGGCACCACACACCATGTCATCGCCGTTACGTCCTGCTCAGTCGATCAAGCGAGGACGATCATCAACCAGCCGGGGTGCTGCGACGTCACCTTTGAGCTTGTGGCTGGGGATGGCGATGCCGCCGCCGCTCGGCGCGATCACGCCGCTTGGCGCCGAGCTGAGCTCACCGCGTAAGGGCGCCTTCAGCCCGGACGACGGCGGGGGAGCCGCGGAAACGAGCGGGTCGCTAGCAAGCGGGATGCCCGCCAGATCCAGGGTTTCCGGAAGGGCTGACGAACCCAGCAGATAGCCGGAAAGATTGGCCGCAGCGGCGGCGGGAATGATCTCCGCATTGGCATAGCGATTGACGAATGCGCGCGGGGTGCCGTTATTGCCGCTCCAGCGATAGAAAATGTGCGAACCGACCGTCCGCAGCTTGGTGAGGCTGCTGCTCCAATAGGGTACGACATAGGTCGTGTGGTAATGGGTCGCATAGCCCACCGACGGTTCGACATAACCCGACAGGGCGGCGGTCGCGACCGATCGGGCACGCAACCAGCCGCTCGCCGAGGGTCGACGGCGCAGCGATCCGTCGCAGGTGAAGGTGAACTGGCAGCCGGTGGTCCGTTGCGATCCCTGGAAAACGACACCGCAGACCGAGTTGGGATAGGCGGGGTGGCGCATACGGTTGAGGATCACCTGCGCCACCGCCCGCTGACCTGTCGCGGACTCGGACGCCGCCTCATAATAAATCGCTGCCGTCAGGCAATCGACCGCAGAGAGCTGGGCGGCGCCAGCGGTCGCGGGGGACAAGATAGCAAAGGGTTTGGCCGGCAGGATCGGCTCGTCAGATTCGGGAACCGCGGCATTGATTTCAGCGGCTTGCAAGGGCGCGATGCCCTCGCGAAACTTGAAGGCTTCCGGCTCGACCGGCAAACGCTTTGCAAACTCGCGCGAAGTGCTCGGTGCGTTCCAAATAGTCATAGACGGCGAAGTCGATGTGTAGATGGCCGCGACCGCGGCAAGCATGGCAAGGCCGCAGACTGCCAGCAAGGCAAACGCACCCCATGATTTGCTGAGTCGAGACATGACGCCGTGCATTACCGGATGGCACCCAAGAAATACAAAAGGGCCGACCATATAGGCCGACCCTTCTGCTAGTTACGAAGTAGGCCGCAGTCGGGTTCAGGCGAACTGAAAGCGGACCTGGGTCTTTTGACGACGACGCATCGAGAACCCGACGGCGCCAAGGCCCAGCATCATGAGCATCCAGGTGCCCGGCTCGGGAACGGCCGAGAAGACGCCGGTAAAGCGCAGGCCAGCGGGGTTGCCGCTACCACCGGAATCATTCTGAACATTGAATTCCAGAGTGTTGGAACCGGCCTTGAGATTGACCAATTGATTGAGGGCCACGCCGGAACCATTGAACTGTGAAGCCAGACCGGTATTGTTAGCATAAATGGTCGTGACGCCATTCAGAATGATCGACAATACGCGGTTATCCGACCAGAAATTGCCCGTCAGTGTCGCGACCGTGGCGATCTCGCTGAGCGTGAACGTCGTCGAATAATTCACGATGCCAACCGGCGCGCTTTCGTTGCCGTTGCTGCCGTTAACTGCCGTGATCCAGCGGGCGCCGTCGGCATTGCCGTTCTGGCCAGCGGGCGAGCCGCCGGAGAACCACGCATTGTTGATCACCGACGGAATATAAGCGAGCGATTCGCTCGCGGGCCCGCCGACAACCCAATTCGCGTCAGATCCACCGAGCGTGCCGGTGCCCGTGTTGACGGTAACGGGAGTCGCGGCGGTTGCCGCAGTAGCGGGAAGCGCGAGCGCCACCAGCGAAAATGCAAGAGCGAGTGTAGTTTTCATGTTGAACATCCCCATCTTAAACTGAAACTAAATAAAGCTGGCACAAAGGCCTTTAGAGCGGCGGAGCGAACTGACGAGCTTTCTGGCCCAAGCTGTCCGGGAAATAGTAAATCAGGCTGCGCGAGCAGCAATTGTCGGAGATTTATTCATCCTATTCCCCTTAATTCAGTAGCTCCGCTCCCCGCTGGACAGTCCAGTGGAGTGGAGTCACCTCGCAGACAGACCCAGTCCCATTCGAGCGGGAGGGCATCGCGACACGAACCCCTTCGCCTCGGGAATCCCATTGAGCTGGAATCTCGATGCAAAAGACGACCCGATGTGCGCGAAACCCGCAGTGGGTCTGTTGCCCACTTGCGAGTGGCAGCTATTGATGATTCGTTAAGAAATGTCAACGTGCTGTTAAAGCGCTAACATCTGCGTCGGGATTCAGTTCCGGTGTTTTTTCGGGCCCAGATGCCGCGGATAGATTTAATTGATTGATATCAGTATGTTAGGTCAGCTTTTGAATCTGCGGACGGTACAACCTCGTCGCTGGCTCAGATTCTTGTTTCAATGTGGGACATTGATGGCTGAAGACGTGTTAAAGCCACCTTAAGCGGGCTTCTTCCCATAAGTAAGCCGCGGCCTCACCCATTCCATGAAGTTTAAGCATCTCAAATTAATCGATAATTTTCTTAACTTCCGCAGGGGCTGAGCGATAAGCGCGCTCGGCGTCGGTCTTAAGCGGACCGGCGAATGCAGTTAAGCGTGTCGACCATACGGGATGCAGGCGGCCACCGAGTCGCGATGACGTCGGAGTCGCGATCATGTCGGAAGGGTTTGCGAGGCCGGTAATCGGCGCGCAGTACCCATTTGCGATGAGGCATGTCACCCCAATGCGCGGGTCCGCTACGTGCGGTGCTTGCTATTCGCTGTAATAGCCGTCGTACTTGCCACCATAGCCGTACGGATCGCCGGAGCCGCCCGTAAAGCGGTTGAAAATCGTGCCCAGAAGCGGGGTCGGATGCAGCAACTGCATCGAGCTTTGCAGCTGTTTCTTTGTCGTGACGCCCTGCTCAACGACGAGCAAAATGCCGTCGAGCTGCTCGGCCACCAGCATCGCATCGTCATTGGCAAAAACGGGCGGCAGGTCGAAAATCACGATCGCATCGTCCCCAAGCGCGCGCGCGCGCGCCACCAGATCCAGAAGCCGGTCGCCAACCATGAGTTCGGCGGAATTTACCTGGGCCGGAAAGGTCGGATACACCACGAGGTTGCTGGTGCCGATGCGCCGCCCGATCTGGGCAAGCGTCAGCTCGTCACCGAGCAGATATTCGGTCACGCCCTCAGGACCCTCAAGGCCGAAGATATCCGCAATCGTCGCGCGGCGAAGATCGAGATCGATCAAAACCGTCCGGCGGTTCGACAGCTGGCTCATCGAAGCGGCAAGATTGGACGCGACAAATGACTTGCCAGCGTTGGGAGCGGGCGAGGTGATGCCGATCAAGCGGCCGCCGGTTTCTGCCAGCTTCTTGATGAGTTGGGCGCGCAGCAGATTGAAGGGGCGCGAACGGGCGTCCTTCGATTCAAAGCCAACCAGCTTGGGACCGATTTCTGGCTGTTCAACGTCGGCAACTTCGCCAATGCCCGGTAGCGGCAGAACGGCAGGATGCCCGCGCAGCGGGTCGGGGAGATTGGTCAAGCTGTTCATCGATCCGTTCTAGCTGTTCGCGCGCTGCAATAGGCGACCTCGACCGGGCAGAAAAGCGAGTAATCGCTGAAGCCGTGTCTTCGGCGTCGATGCGGCGGGGTCGATCGTCGGAATGGATACCAGCGGCATTTCGCCCGTCACCGACCGAATGTCGAGCATGTCCCGGATCGGCCGATAATAGAGCTCGACCAGAAGAATAAGGAACAGCCCGAACCCCAACCCGAAAGCAAGCCCACCCGCGATCAGCAAGGGCCGATTTGGCGAACTTGGATCTTCAGGCACGACGGGCGGATCGATCACCGACAGCCGCTCGCCCTTTTGCTCGCTTTCGGCTTTGGCGCTCGCCTGCGCCGCCAGCAACCGGGTCGAGACGCTCTCATATTGTGTGTTCAGCCCCTCCAGCTTCTGTTGCTGCTGGGCGATCTGTTCCTGAACGAGCGGGGCGCGCGCCTGGGCGCTTTGCGCGGCCGACATGCGACCGATTTCCTGCGCCTTCACTGACTGAAGGGCGGCAATCTGGGCGTTATTCGAAGCGATCTGCTGATCGATGGTGTCGGCGGGTCGCTTCGCCTGATTGCTGTCAGCGAGGCGGCGCGCCTCGGCCAGCCGCCGCTTGGCGATGCCGATATCGGGATGGCCATCGGAGTAACGCGCCTGCGCGGCGGCGAGTTCGGCTTCGGCACCTGCCACGAGCGGATCGCGCTCCGCCGCCGATTTACGGGCTTCGCGCTGCGCCGCAAGAAGCGCATTATCGCGCTGCAAGGCAATAATCTGCGCGTCATAGCTGCCGCTCGTTCCGCCCATCACCATCATGCCGGGATTCGACAGCGCGAAGCCGTTTTGCGCCTTGATCGTTTCGATCGACGATTCGAGTTCCGCCATCTGGCTTTGCAGCGCGGTCGCCTGATCGGTCAAAAACTGAACCGTGTTGGTGGCTTGTTCGGAACTTCTGGTGGCATCGATGAGCAGGATCTGCTCGGTCATGTCCTGTGCGACGGCCTGGGCCGGGGCCGGGTCCTTATAGTCAAAGCTCAAGGCAAAAGCGATCGTCGAGGACCGCCCCGCCGAGGCCCGCTGCAACTCGGCCGACACCGTTTCGATCGTTGTCGAGTTGCGCATCTTCTCGATGATCTCGGACAAGGATTTGCTCGACCGTTCGTCGGTGTAGAGGCGGTGTTTCTGGATCAGCTCGATCAAGCGGGGCCGACTGAGAACCTGCTGTCGGATCTTGGCAATGCGCTGGTCCACAATGTCGCCTTCTTGCTCCCCGACTACGTCCTCGGGAAGCTGCGGCGATTCGACGAGCAGCGTGGCCGTCGAGCGATATACCGCAGGCAGGGTGAAAGCCGCCACAACCCCCGCGATAAAACAAAGGATCGTCGGAAAGAGCAGCCAGCGGTAACGCTCGCGGATAATGGTCGGAAGATGTGCAAGCAGATTGCCGCCTTCTTCCTCGTCCCGTTCGTACCGATCGCTGCTCATCGCGTATTTCCGAATTGGAACGTGATTCCCACGGCCCCCTGAATGTTCGAGCGCCGTGCGCCGATATCGTCCGACGTATCTGAATAACCCGCACTCGCAAACAGGCGGGTTCGCTCATTGAGCAGGCGTTCGTAACGCGCATAACCCCGGATGCTCTCGAAATCTCCACCAACTCCGGCCAGCGGTGCCGAAGCCACCGAGTAGCTGCCGCCGAGCTGGAGGGTTTCGCGCTCCGACAACCGCAAGGAATAGGTGGCGCCCGCCGACGTCTGCTTTCGCACGCCGCCGATAGCGGAGGGCAGCACCTGGCGCGAGCCATTGACGCAGAAATTGCTCAACGATCCCTTGTAGCAGAGCGTTGCGTTGCCGGCAAAAGTCGTCGACGTATCGCGACCGACGGCAAGGTTCGTCCGGGTAAACGACAGCCCGAAACTTCCCGACGCCTGAAGCCGCGATCCCAGCATCGCACTCACCGACAATTGGGGCGACAGCGTCTTGGCATCGCCAATGCGCGTATCCTTGAAGTTGCTGACGCTGGCATCGACAACGCCGCCGATCGTGAAACCGTCGTTGATGCGGCGCGAATAAGCGAGGCGCTGCGACGCATAATCGGAATCTTGCAGTCGCGCCGCGCCGTAGCGATTGGCGCGTGCCGAGCTCGACCAGCGAATTTCGTCGAATTCGGTGGGCGTGTAACGCAAAGACACATCTGCTGCGGCCTGGTTACGGCGCTGCCGGTCGCCGAGCAACGTGATGTCATTGTCGATCGGCAGGGGAAGATCGTCTGGGCCCAGCTCGTCGCCGGTGCCGATCGGCCCGACGAAGTCTGTGGTCGATACGCTGCTCGAAATCGAGAAGTTGGCAGTTGCATCCAGGCGTTCGTTGATGCGGTGGCTGGCGGCCACATTCGCCGACAGGTTCTGCGCCGAATCGTAACGGCGCATATATTCCACATGCTCGACCCGCCCCGATATTTTGAGGCTGCTGATGCCGTCCGACCGATAGATGCTGGGCGCCAGTTCGAGCCGGAAGGAGGCGGCTTCGGTGTCGTCACCGAAGGCGAGAAACGGGTTGCTGTCATAAGCCGTCGATGCCGTGACGGACACATCGCTCCCCGTCTGTGCTCCAGCAGGAGAGGCAGACAGCAACGCCACGGCGCTCGCTGCAAAAAGACAGCGGATCTTGACCCCAAGACTCGCCTCGCCAGACACAATGAAGATCCTCATGGCACGATGACGGTATCGCCGCTTTCGATCATCGGAATCGCCCGCACCGCATCAGCGCTGATCGATTTGCTCCGTAGGATGCCAGAGAGGCGCGCGGGGATCGTGACCAGGCCGCCATCGGTCTTGCGAATGATGACGATGCTATCGAGACTGGCGAATTCGTCGGCGCCGCCTGCGAGGCTCAGCGCCTCGAGCAATGTCACATAGCGGCCGGGGGTAAAGGTACCCGCCGATTTCACTTTGCCGATCACCGAAAATTGCAGGCCGGCCGGACTGCGCACCGCGACGGTTACATCGGGGACATTGCCATCGACATATTTGCCCGCCAACCCGGCCGAAATGAACTGCTCGATTTCCTTGGTCGTGCGGCCGGCGCCCTGAATGGAGCCGACGAGGGGAAAGCTTATCGTGCCGTCCGGCAGGACCCTGACCGTCCGCTGCAGCTGATCCTCGCGCCAGACATTGATTTCAAGCTCGTCGCCGGGATTGATGCGATAGACGGGCAGATTGGTTCCGGCGCGCGGCGCACTCGCCGCAGCCGGAGCGGCCTGCGCCGCGGCCGACACGAAACCGTGAGCGCTTGCCGGGGCCGCGCACAGCGCCGCGCCAAGACAAAACAATGCTGACGCAATCTTCACTTATCACCTCTAACGGAAACGCTGCCCCCAGCAAATGAGGCGATTGGACGGACTCAACACGGAAAGTCAACCCGATTAACCTAAGTCTCTCTATCAATTTATATGTTAAAGGCTAAGCGAAAACATCATATCAATTAAGATATTTAACCAGGCAGACGCTTTGAACCTCCTCTCCGCTTCCCGGCCCTTGAAGGGCGTCTTGGTTGGCGCCGCCCTGCTGCTTGCGCTGGCAGGCTGCGATGACGCCTTGCAGACGGCTGCCGATGATGCGTCGGTCGCGGAGGCCCGATTGGCCGCCGGTAACCTCAACGAAGCACGCGAAAGCATCCGCCGGGCGATTGCAGCGCGCGACGACGTCGCGGGCTATTATGTTCTTCTTGGACGCATCGAGCTACGCGCGCAGCGTCCCGCCAGTGCCTTCAACGCCTATTCGATGGCGCTCGATCTCCAAGCGGACAATGCCGAGGTGCTCCAAAATATAGCAGAACTCGGCTTGCAAACCGGACGCATTCGGGAAGCGGGGGAGGCCGCGGACCGAATGTTGCTGCTCGCGCCCGGTTCAACGCGCGCAATGCTGGTGAAGGGCTTTATTGCGATCGATAATGGCCAGCTGGACGAGGCGCGCCGCATGGCGACCGAAATCCTCGCGTCGAACGGCAATGACGAGGGGGGCGTTATTCTCTCGGCGCGTATTCACGCCCTTCAAGGCGATATCGCGAAAGCCAACGCAGAGATCGACCGCGCGGTTTCGGTGATCGGCGAGACCGATGCGCTCAATGTGACGCTGCTTGAAATCTATCGGGTCAAAGGTGACGCCCAGGGAATGCGGCGCCTCTTTCCGCTTATCCTGAAGAGCATGACCGATGATTCGAGCTACCAGATCGACTTCATCAACCTGCTGTACAAGAGCGGCGACGTTGCCGCAGCGCGCGCCGAGGCGGTAAAGGCGATCGAAGCCAAGCCGAACGACACAAGCCTGCTGCGCTCGCTAGGCGACCTGTGGATGGAATATGACCGGCGGCCCCTTTCAACGGCGCAGCTGCAACATCTTGGCGAAAGCGGGACACGCACATCGCAGATTTCGCTCGCCCGTTTCTATCTCGGCATTGGCGCGCATGACACCGCGCAGCGTCTGCTGATGCGCCCCTATAGCAGCGGGGTCGCCGAAGCGCAGGGCTTGATGGCACGGACATGGCTTGCGCGCGGCGATGCCAAGCGCGCCGAGGCACTGGCGGCGCGCTTGCTGCAGCTCGATCCGCGAAACGAGGACGGTCTGTTGGTCAGAAGTGCCCGGCATCTTGCCAGCGGACGAACCGATCGCGCGATAGAAGACGCCAATGTCGTCGTTTCGGATTCGCCCGAAGAATATCTGGGTTATGTCGCGTTAGCGGACGCCTATCGAGCCAAAGGAAGCAGCATTCGGGCGCGCCAGACATTCGAACGCGGGATGGACGCCCTGCCGCAGAGCCGGATGCTCGCCGACGCATATCGAGATTTCCTGCTGGCGGAAGGGGATACGGCGAGAGTGGTTTCGCTCTATCAGGATCTGGCAATGGCAAAACCGTCCTCGGTCCCGGCATGGGCCGTGTTCTCGCGCATGTGTGCCGAATTTGGTGACGCCCTGTGCGCCGCCAAGGTAAGCAGCGGGTTGGCCCGCGCGAAATCGAGCTTTGCGGTCGATGACAGACCCGGCACCCCGCATCGGCGGGGGTTGTTCGCGCGCATCACTCCGGAACAGATTTGCGCCACCACGGGGGGGATATGCACGGGAAGCTGAGCCCACCCCCCAGGCGAACGAACGGCCACATCCGCTTCACATCGAATGTGTTGCGGTCGCTCGGTATCGTCAATGATATCGCCTGCTTCGTCTGCGCCTATGTGCTGGCGATGATCGCCTATGACCTAACGATCGGCTATTATTACGACGCGCGCCTGCACCGGACAGGGGCGATCATCCTGTGCATCAATTATTTCCTCATCCGCGTCTCGCGCGATGGCTATGCGGTGGTGAAGGGGCAAGGCGAGGATGTCGGCTTCAGCTCGCTCGCCGACTTCCTGCTTGCCTCGGGGTTGACCACCTTAGTCATCCTCCAGCTTGAGATGATGAGCGATTACTCGCGCGGCTTTGCGCTCTATTTCATCGGTTTCAGCATGATTGCCCTCTTCCTGAGCCGCATTCTGTTCCGCAAACTGATCTCAAAACTGATGGACAGGGGCGTGGTCGGCCAGCGCGTGGCGATCTATGCCGACAGCGCGAAAGGCGCCGACAAAGTGGCCAAATTGCTCGAAATCGAGCGCCTGCCCCATCTCAGAATCATCGGCTATGCCGACGATCGCAGGCAAATAAAGCCCGAGGAACGCGAACTCTCCTATCTGGGCGGTTTCGACGCCTTGCTGCAACTGGCGCGAACGGGGCAGCTCGACCAAGTGATCCTGGCCTTGCCCCAGATCCGCCAGGACCGCCTCGAATATATTGCCGACACGCTGAGCGCGGCTTCGATCGACCTTTGCGTCCTGCCCCGCGAGACCCTGGAGCTCAAGACCGGGTACCGCGTCAATTTCCTTGGCTCCCTGCCGGTCTTTGCGATCTGGCAACAGCCCATTCGCGATGTGGATGGGATCGTAAAAGAAGTTCTCGACCGCGGGCTCGCTGCCGTCGCGGTTGTCCTGCTCTCCCCGATCCTGCTGCTCACCTGCCTCGCGATCCGGCTGGAGAGCAAGGGGCCGATCCTGTTCCGGCAAAAGCGCTTCGGGTTCAACAACAACGAGATTTCGGTGCTGAAATTCCGGTCGATGTACGTCGATCGGCAAGACAGCAGCGGCGCCGAACGCACGCAGAAGAATGATCCGCGCGTCACCCGGGTCGGGCGTTTCATCCGCCGGACGAGCATCGACGAGCTGCCCCAGCTGTTCAACGTCCTGAAAGGCGACATGTCGCTGGTTGGGCCACGACCGCACGCGACGATGATGCGGGTCGGCGACAAATATTATTTCGATGCGGTGAAGGGCTATACGGCGCGGCACCGCGTCAAGCCCGGCATCACCGGACTGGCGCAGGTGCGCGGCCTGCGCGGCGAGATCGCGACGACCGAGCGCGCCCGCAAGCGGGTGGAATATGACGTCTATTATATCGAGAACTGGTCGCCATTGCTCGATATCCGGATCATGATCGAAACGGTGCTGAAGCTGATCTGGGACAAAAATGCCTACTGATATCGCGCGGACACGGCCCCGTTTTCTCGGCATCGACTTCGATGCTCTGAGCTATGGCGAGGTCGGCGACGATCTCGATCGCCTCGCCCGGCGTGACACCTTCACCTACGTCGTGACGCCAAATGTCGACCATGTGCTGATGCTGCATCCGAAATCACCGACGAATGCATCCCTCGCCTTTCAACAGGCCTATGACGCTGCCGCGCTGCGCCTGTGCGACAGCCGCATCCTGCAACGACTTGCGCGCTGGCATGGGGTCACGCTGGAAGTCGTCACCGGAAGTGATTTGACGGCGTATCTTTTCCACAACAGGCGGCTCGACGGACAAAAGGTCGCGATCATCGGCGGCGACGTCGCCATGGTCCCCGAGCTTCGCGAGCGATTCCCGGCCATCGAGATCGTCCAGCATCGGCCGCCGATGGGCGTGCTGGGCGACGATCGCGCGAGCGCGGAAATCATCCGCTTTATCGAGCAGGAGCGCGCCCACTATGTGATGCTGGCCATCGGCGCGCCCCAGAGCGAAATCATTGCGCACCGCTGCCTGCTCGCGGGGAAGTCTGCGGGGGTCGGTCTGTGTATCGGCGCATCGATCGAATTCTTGCTCGATCGCAAATCGCGGGCACCAAGGTGGATGCAAAACCTGAGCCTTGAATGGGCCTTTCGCTTGCTCAGCGAGCCCCGACGCCTCTGGCGACGATATTTGGTAACAGGGCCGCGTATTTTCCTACTTGCTTATCGACAGCGCCAGACATGAAGGAATTAAGAGCCGCGCCAACCTCCGCTGATGCAATGGGTTCGGGATGTCGTTTCATTTTGCGCTTGCGCATCGCCGCCCCGCCCAAATAGCCCGCCGCTCGACTCGCCAGTTGGAACTTCGCTCATGACAATCGGATATCTGGTCCCGGAATTCCCCGGCCAAACACACGGCTTCTTCTGGCGTGAGATTCTGCATATCGAAGCAGGGGGCGACGCTGTAGCGATTTTTTCGACCCGCCGACCACATGATCGTACGACGCATGACTTCTCCAGGCTTGCTACCGACCGAACGCTTTATCTGACCGATGTCCGCTTTCGTGATCTGTTGGCATGGTTGAGCGCGGTTCTCGCGGCGCTGGCTTTGTTGGCGCGAAAGGATGTGCGCGATCTCCGAAACCAAGGGGAGAGCTGGTTCAAGTTGATTGGCCTCGCCGTCGTCGGGGCACGGCTGGGATCAATCTGCCGTTATAACAATATCCGGCATGTTCACGGCCATAGTTGCGCCGATGCAGGCTATGTACTGGCGTTCAGCAAACTTTCCGGTGGCCCGCCATTTAGCCTCTCCCTGCACGGAGACCTTGCTGTTTATGGGCGCGGGCACGACTTCAAATTCCAACAGGCAAAGTTTGTCGCTTGCGTCACCGATGCACTGTGCGAGCAAGTGAAGGCCACCTTACCTCACCTCCTCAAGGAACCCGTGCTGATTCGAATGGGAATCGAGCGCAACGTGGCGAACCAAAAAAGGTCCGACTGGAGTGTCCCGCAGGCGTTGAAGATTGTCACAGTTGCTCGCCTGAACCAGATGAAAGGGCACCGGCACGCCATAGCTGCGGTCGCGACGCTCAAGCAAAGAGGTCTGCGAATTCACTATGATATAATCGGTGAGGGCGATTACCATTCGGAAATCGCAGAGCAGATAGAGAACGCCGGCCTGCAGTCCGAGGTCAAATTGGTAGGCCCGTTACCCAATGACCAGATCGCCGAACGACTGTCCCGCTATGATGCTTTTGTTCTGCCCAGCGTCGGCCTTGGCGAGGCCGCACCGGTCGCGGTTATGGAAGCCATGGGAGTCGGCATACCGGTTATTTGCTCCATTATCGGTGGAACGCCCGAAATGATCGAGCATGAGCGAACGGGCTTCCTTTTTACTCAAGGCGACGAGGCAGCTTTGGTCGACATTCTGGCGCGCTTGGCGGATGATCCTGAAATGAGAAAGCGCGTCGGTGAAGCTGGACAAAACTACGCGTATGACAATTTCCTGACGTCGGTGTCCGCCGCCAAACTAATGCATTGCATTCGCCAATGAACGGGCCGATGCCCCGCGTTCTGGTGATTGCCGAGGCAGCGAATCCGGACTGGGTCAGCGTTCCTCTGGTTGGCTGGAACATCGCGACCGCCCTTCGCAGCGTTGCCGATGTGCATATTGTCACACAGATCCGTAATCGGACCGCATTTCTCAGCCGTGGCCTGATCGAAGGTCGCGACTTTACGGCGATCGATTCTGAAGCCTTCGCCGCCCCGTTTTATAAACTTGCCGAGCGCCTGCGGGGTGGCGACGGCAAGGGATGGACGACCATCACCGCCCTGCAGTCGCTTGCCTATCCCTATTTCGAACATCTTGTCTGGAAACGCTTTGGCGGCGCCATCAAGGCGGGACAATATGACGTCGTCCACCGAGTCACGCCGCTCAGCCCAACCGCGCCGAGCAGCCTGGCGCGCCGTTGCCGACGCGCCGGTGTTCCGTTTCTGCTCGGCCCGCTGAACGGCGGGCTGCCGTGGCACCCCGAATATAGCCGGGAGCGGATCAAGGAGCGCGAGTGGTTGTCTTATATACGCAAGGCCTATTCCTTCCTTCCGACCATACGCTCGACCTATCGCAACGCTGCAGCGATCATTGCCGGTTCCTGCCATACCTCGGGCGAACTCGCTAACCACCGGCGGCCGATGATCTATATCCCGGAAAACGGCATCGATACCGCCCGTTTCGGGTCGGCTGCCGAAATGGGAAAACGCCACGACAAGTTGCGCCTCGTGTTTGTCGGGCGACTTGTCCCCTACAAAGGTGCAGACATCGCATTGGAGGCTTGCTGCGAGCTTTTACGGGCTGGCAAAGCGCATTTCGACATCATTGGCGATGGCCCGGACATGGCCGCGTTGCAGTCGTTGGTGGCCAAACTGGGCATCGAACACGCGGTGACGCTTCACGGCTGGCAATCGCATGAAAACGTCGCCGGTCTTTTGCGGACGGCTGATGTCATGGTATTCCCCAGCGTCCGCGAATTTGGTGGCGGCGTGGTGCTGGAAGCGATGGCGTGCGGCGTCGTGCCGATCGTCATTGCCTATGGCGGACCCGGCGAATTGGTGACGCCCGAATGTGGCTTCGCGATTCCAATCGGGCCAAGAACGACGATCACGCGACAAATCGAAACGACTGTCGCAGCTATTGCAAACAAAGAATTTAACCTGGAAGTCATGTCGACTGCCGCGAAAGAGCGGATCGCAAACCTGTATAGCTGGCAAGCGAAAGCCGGGCAGATATCGGCAGTCTATCATTGGCTGCTGACATCGCGTTCCGACACACCCGATTTTGGTTTCCTCGGGCTACCGGCGCACATTATCCAAGCCAAAGATTGAGCCGCGTATGAGCCCCCCCCCCCCCAACATCTCGGCAAGTGTACCGGACTGGACGCGCGAACAAGCGACGAGCCGCTCCTGGAACCCGTCCCGCGCCTTGCTGCGAAGCATTCGAGATTACCAGAGCGCACAAGGCCCACTTGCCAATATGCGCCGCAAAATGGCCGTGCTCCGACACCGTCTGTGGTCGATCGTCACCGGCGCCGACATCCCGATCAACGCCGCGATCGGCGGCGGCCTGCTCATTCCGCACCCCAATGGTATCGTGATCCATCCCCACGCCAAAATCGGCTGCAATTGCCTGATCTTTCAGCAGGTGACGATCGGAGCGACATCGAAAGGCATCCCCACCATCGGCGGGCATGTCGATATCGGGGCCGGCGCCAAGATCATTGGTCCCGTCCATATCGGCGATCATGCCCGGATCGGCGCCAACGCCGTGGTGCGGGAAGATGTGCCGGCGCACGGCGTCTTTGTTGTGGCCGCGGGAACGCTGCTCGATATCGAATAGTCGGTTCAGTCGAACCGGGCAGGCACGCCAATCGCCAGCGCCCCCGGCGGCACATCCGATAACACAACCGCATTGGCGCCCACCGCGCAACCTCGTCCCAGTGTGACCGCGCCCAGTATCACGGCTCCTGCCCCAACGGATACGCCCGCCTCCAGCGTCGGCGCATCGTCAAGATCGGTTAATCGGCGGATGCCCAGGGTGCAATTCTGGCGGATGATGCAATCGTCACCAATGCGGCTGCGGCCATGAATGACGATGCCGCCCTGATGTTCAACGACGACGCGACGCCCCAGCGTGACGGTATAGGGCAGCTCGATGCCGTATACGTTTCGGCAATGCCGATAACCCCAGCGGTAGAGCATGCTGAGCGGCGCGCGCAGGAGCCTGCTTTTGACCGTCATGCGCCAGACGCCGAAACGATGGATCGCAACGCTGCGGAACCCCGGCTTCGTCCATTCACGGCCATGCGCGGCATAGTCTTCGGCGATCTGGGCGCAGAGGTTCGAAAATCCGCTCGTCATACCGGCTGCTTATACTCGATCAGACGGTGCTGGCGATGCAGCACATGGTTGGTCCAGCATTTCAGCGCCCCGCTGAATTCCGCAAATTTGCCGATGACGATCAACGCGCCATATCGCAGGCTGAATCCCCGCTCGAACCCGGCGCGATGCTTGCGCGCCGCGATGCGCACAATCTGTACGGCATAGCTGGCGCCGAGCGCCGCCAACAGCAGCGCGCCCGCGAGCGGCTGCCAAAGCGCGCCAAGACAGGCCAGGCCGATGCCCGCGACGGGCCAGACGAACCCCCAGAAGAGGATGCTTTTGAGCTGTCGGCGCCATTGGGGGTCGGATCGCTCACCGTGGCGAAGCACATGCGCCGCATAAGCGAAACCCCCGCGTTTCGCGCGTTGCCACCAGCTGCCAAAGCGGAGGATATTGGCATCGTGCAGCGTCATCTCGCCATCGATCCGCCGCACGAACCAGTCGAGCCGGGCAAGTCGCAGGCAAAGGTCGGGCTCTTCGCCCGCGATCAGATCGTCACTATACCCATTCGCCGCCTTGAGCGCCGCGACACGAAACAGTGCATCGCCGCCGCAAGCCGCGACAATGCCGACCGGCACATTCCATTCATCGTCGCACATCCGGTTATAGATGCTGCGGCCTGGGAAGCGTTCGCGCCGACGACCAAAGACGGCGGCAACCCCGGGTTCTGCCTGCATGGCTGCCAGCGCCTTGTCGATCCAATCGGCATCCAGTTCGCAATCGCCGTCAACGAACTGGACGAATTCGGCATCCAAGGCTGGGTCATCGACGATATGACGCCACCCGACATTGCGCGCGCGCGCCGCGGTAAAGCCAATGCTCATATCCAATGAGAGGACAGCGACCCCGATCGAGCGGGCGAAGGCAACGCTGTCGTCTGTCGATCCCGAATCGACATAAACCGCGGGTACCTCTGCGGGAATCGAGCGAAGGCAGCGCTGCAAGCGCGCGCCCTCGTTCCGGCCGATGACGACAACAGCAACGGATTTGCTGACCATCAGCCGTCCATCCAAGCCGGGGGCTGACCGGGCGCGTCGCTCGTTCGTGCGATGGCGCGCGCCGTATCACGCGCGCAGGCGCCCAGCCCGATCCGGAACAACGCGTTTCGTTCGGCCTGCGTGTCGGGCGACGGCCGGGTGGGAGCCAGCCATCCGATCAACCGCGCGCAACTATCGCCGATCAGCCAGGCGACATCGGCCAGCCAAGCGCTGAACCGGCCAGCGGTGAGGGCGAAATAGCGGTGACGCGATTGAAAGATATAGTCGGGGGGGGGGCGCTTGCCTTCCAGCTGGCCATTCACCACACCCGTTGCGGCACCTGCGACGTGCATGACGCGGCTTTCGGGGCAATGATAGGATTTCCAGCCATGCGCGGCAAAGCGATGCATAAGCTCCACCTCTTCGAAATAGAGGAAGAAGCCGGTGTCGAACAGGCCGGCATCGCGCAGGGCCTGCGTGCGGATCAACACGCTTGCGCCGGTCGCCCAATCGACTGGCCCGCGTTCGCCGATCGGAACAAGCACGGGCTTGATCCCGAGCAAACGGCCAACGCCCCCGATGCCAAGCCCGCGCATAAACTCGCGCGCAATCGATGGAAAGCGAAAGGCAGACCCGGACAGGGTGCCGTCCGGATTGACCAGCTGACTCCCAATGGCCCCCGCATCGGGGCGGCGCGCCATATCCTCGACCAGTGCAACCAGCGCACCCGGCTCGATCATCGCGTCGGGGTTGATCAGCAATATGGCGTCGGGGGGCGTCTCGCTCGCCATCAGGGTGAGGATAGCTTCATTATTCCCCCAACCGAACCCACCGTTGAGCGGCAAGGAACGGAACTGGACCCAGTCAGAAAATGGCATTTCGTTGAGCTTGGCCGACAAGATGGCGACCGAATCGTCGCCCGACGCATTGTCGACGACGATCGCTTGCAGCGATGGCAGCGCCTCTCGCTCGCGGCGCAGGCTATCGAGGCAGGCAAGCACCATCGTCGGGGTGCGATAATTCACGATGGCCGCCGCGATGCGCATCAGTCGGCCTTGTCTTCCGACAGGATGGCTGACCGTTCGGTGCGTTTCCAGACCACCTCCTCGCGCTTCACAATGCGAAGATAAACCGGGATTTTCCAGAGCAGGTAGAGCGGCAAACGCAGCATGGCCTGCAAACCGAGCCAGTTCCGCCCCGCGATCAGCCAGTTGATCAGCACCGCAGCCGACGCGACGGCGAGCGCGAGGCCGAGGGCAATGAACGCGCCCCACTGACCGGTTATCCACGCTCCAACCCCCACCGCGAGCGTGATCGTCAGCGAAAGCATCAGCAGCAAGGCGAGCGGCGGGACGAGCAGGTGCAGGCCAAGCTGAAAGAGCTTGCGATTGCCCGTCGCAATCCCGTCCCACAGAGCCCGAAACCCAAAGGATCGGGCGATCGCCACAAAGCCCGTTTCCCAGCGCGTGCGTTGGTCCAGCGTGGCCTGCTCGGTCGCGGCCACACTTTTGACGAGGGCGTTCTCAAGGTAGGTCGGGGGCTGCCCCGCGCGGGTCAGATGCACACCCAGCGCCAGATCCTCGACGATTTCCGATGTTGCGAGCGGTGCATTGGCAATGACATCCCACGGAAACGCCATCCCCGTTCCGACCAGTACTGCCGCCGACCCCAGGCGATGCCCGCCGCGCTGCCGCACAACATTCTTCATCCAGAACGCGAAGTTCGAAATCTGTACCTTGGGAGAGGCGGTGAGATCGGGCTGCAAAATATAGCTGGCCTGCACCACGATGTTTCGGGCCACGCTGGCCTTCGCCAATGCGGCAATCGATGCGGCATCGGTCTCGCAATCGGCATCGAATATGATCACGCACGCGGGCGGATCGGGACGCAGATGGTCTATGCCAAAAGCCAGCGCAAATCCTTTGCCGCGATGATCGGCATCGAAGCGCTCAATGACCGCATGCCCCGCCTGCCGCACAATGTTCGCCGTTTCGTCCGAGCAATTGTCCGCCACGACCAGCAAGCGCACATCGTCGCCGACGATCGCGGCCAGCCGATCAAGCGTCACCTCGATCGTCCCTGCCTCATTATGCGCCGGGATCAATATCCGCGTCGTCGGCATTGCGCCGCGAGAGGGCATCGCCTTGAGCGGTGTCACGCCGAGAAGCGTCTCCAGGCTGAAAATCGTGAGCGCAACGAGGGGAGGGATCGCGATAATCCAACACAACAGGATGAGCATCACCCAGGTCCGCGACGATAATGGTGAAAGAGCGCGTTGAGTTGCCGACCATTTGTGCGAGAATCATGCCGCGCGAGCACGCGCTCGCGCCCCACCCGCCCCATTGCGGCCAGCCGCTCGACCGGCGCGTCGATCACCGCGCCGAGCGCATCAACCAGCGCGTCAATTGATCCGGCGGGCATCAGCCAGCCGCATTGTTCGTCCACCAGTTCAGGTGTTCCGGCGATCGCTGTGACGACAACGGGACGCTCCAGCGCCAGTGCTTCCATGATCACGACCGGTAGCCCTTCGGCAAAGCTGGGCAAAACCATCGCGCGCGACCCGAGCAGATGGTCGATGACCTTTTCGGAACTGGCCCATCCCGTGATCGTTACCACATCTTGCAAATCGAGCCGATGGATCATCGCCTCAATCTCGGGCCGCAGCTCGCCATCGCCGACCAGCGTCAAACGGAAATCTTTGCCGGCAGCAACGAGCTTGGCGGCCGCCTCGATCAGCAGGGGTATCCCTTTTTGTCCGCTAAGGCGTGCTACCGCGCACAGATGTGGAACGTCGGGCAGGCGGGAGTGATCGCGCTCAGCCAAAAAACTTTCATCGACGCCGCATCGGACCACCTCGATCTTGGACCAGTCGGCAAAAGCGCTCCAGCGCATCAACTGACTGCGTCCGTAGCTGCTGATCGCCACGCAGAATGCCGAATCGGCGATTTTTCCACGCAGGTCGAGCGCGGCTGGCGCATCGAATTCGTCGGGGCCATGAACCGTGAAGCTGTAGGGAATGCCGGATAATTTCCCGGCGATCCGCGCCACCATGGCGGGGTTGGTGCCGAAATGCGCGTGCAGATGATCGACGCGTTGCGCGCGCAACCGGCGCGCCAGTGCAGCGGCCTCGGCAAGGTAAGCGGCCCGCCGAACCACTGGGCCGGGCCGCCACTCGACGCCCGACAAGGCGGTTTGTGTCGCTGCAAAGAACCGTGCCGGGTACAGGAACATTGCCCGCAAAACATCGAATAACAGGCGAAATACGCCAAGCCGGAGCAGCACGACGGTCTTCGCAACTTCGGCCCGATCCCGTTCATCGGGCAACTCTGCGAGCTGCGCAGGTCGCACGGAAAAGCGGTAGACTTCGGTGCCTTCGGCCTCAACGGCTTCGATTTCACGCCGTATGAAGCTATGGCTGGCGGCCGGATAGCGATTTATCAAATAGGCAACGCGCACCGTTCAGCCTTTATGTAAGTTTTCCAAAGTGCGACTAAGGCGTTCGACCGCCTTTGCAAGAATAGCTTGATTTTGTTAACGATCTTTTTCGTTGGCGAAGTTGCCGTGCGCCGCCTAAGCGTGGAAGCCAACCAGGTATTGAAAATGACAACTAGCGAACATTCTGTGCCGGCCAACGCGCAGGTCAAAGCAGCGATTGATAGGCGCAGCGTCGTCGTCGGTCTTGGCCTCGCCGCAGGCGCAGCCGTTTCCTATTTCAACACCCCGCGCGCTCTGGCGTCCCCCATCGCTGAGGCGCGCTTTCAGCGCCTGATACCATCCAAGGTCGGCGGCTGGACCTCGCGCAAAAGCGCCGAGCTCGTCTTGCCGGCCGAGGATGAAGGTCAGGACAAACTTTACGAGAATCTGGAAACACGCATCTACGAAGGCCCTGGTCTGCCGCCGATCATGTTTCTGATCGCCTACAGCAGCGTGCAACGAAACGATGTGCAGGTGCATCGTCCGGAGGTGTGTTATCCGGCAGCCGGCTTTCCGATCGTTTGGACGAAACCGGCAACCATCGATGCCGGCAGCCGCAAGCTATTGGGACGCGAGCTCTTGGCCGACCGCGGCGGTCTCAATGAACGGATCATCTACTGGGTGCGGGTCGGCGAGGAGTTTCCGATCGGGTGGGCCGATCAGCGCCTGACCATGGCGCTATCGAATGCGCGCGGCGTGACCCCCGACGGTGTGCTGTTCCGGGTTTCGACGATCGAGGAAGATCCTGAACGAGCGGCAAGCGCGCTCAGGATGTTCATCAAGGCCTTCATCGCGACCTCCAGCCCGTCATTCCGCGAGACTGTGCTGTTCTGACAAATCGGGTGGATCGCCCGATTGGCCCGATCCAGTGCCACATTCGAAGGTCAAAAAGATGGGACTAAACCGACGCTCTATACTCATCGGGTCGGCCTCGGGAGCAGGGATCGTCGCGCTCGGCCTGACCGGACTGTGGGCCGGAAATTTCGCGAGCAGCGCTGTCGAACCGCTGCCACGTGGTGAGAGCTTTCCCAAACTGCCGATCGGCATGAACCTGGCTGGCATCGCCGATTGGGAGCCCGGGTTTCCGTTCAAGAATCTGTTCCTCGGTGCGCGGCCATGGCTGACCCGCAACCTAAGCGGGAGCGGGGCGCACGATACGGAGATGCAGGCCGCTTTCCAATATGACGAGGACGGCTATCCGCTGCAGGTGCCGGTCGCGGCGCCGGGCGCCGCAGAGCCGCAGACCGTCTTTACCTATGTCCCCAATGTCCGGAAGCCCGGTCGCTATGTCCTGCTCTACGACGGCGAAGGCGAGATCGACGGGCTGGCTGCCACCAAGGTGATTTCGCGCAAGCCCGGCCGGCTGATGCTGCAAATGACCCACGACGGCAAGCTTTACGAAGCCGTAGTGATCAAGCGGTCGAAGCTCGGGAACCATGTTCGCAACATCCGGCTGGTCGCCGCGGAGCATGAGGCCAGCAATCTGGCCGACGATCCGTTCTTGCCCGAGTTCCTGGATTTTTGCCGTCCGTTCCACGCGCTGCGGTTCATGGATTGGGCCGCGACGAACAATTCGACCGAGGAGCATTGGAACGATCGCAAGCGCCCCAGCTTTTACACGATGGTCGCGGTATCCGGCGATCCCGAAGCCATTTGGGGTCCAGCACCGACACCGTTCAAGCTCAAATTTTCCGGCGGGGTGGCGATCGAGCTGATGATTCAGTTGAGCAACATGCTCAAGATCGATCCGTGGTTCTGTATCCCGCACCGCGCGACCGACGATTATATCGCGCAATTTGCGCGGCTCGTCCGCGAAAAGCTCGACCCCAGCCTGAAAGTCTATGTCGAGTATTCGAACGAGATCTGGAACTGGATGTTTCATCAGGCCGGGTGGATGCTGCGCTCCCCGCTCGCTGGCGCGCTGGTCGAAGCCAAGGGCGAAAAAGCGTGGAAAGACAGCGCAAAGACGCAGGGTGAAGGTCATCCGGAACGGATCGGGGCGCTGTTCCGCCGCAATTTTGCGATCTGGGAGCGCGAATGGTCGGGTGAGGCGCGCAAACGCCTGATCCGGGTGGGCGCGGTGCAGGCGGCCTGGTTCGATGCGTCGAAACGGACGATTCAGTGGTGTCTGGAGAATGGCGGATTGGATGCGGTGTCGCCCGCCGCCTATGTCGGTCCGGACAAGGCGATTTATGAAAAATGGGAGCGGGTTGGCGCCGCGCTGACCCCGGACATGGTAATTGACGACATGGAAGGCGTGCTGGCAGCGATGCGCGCGGGCGACAGCTTTTCGCAGACGGTCGCCTTCGCCAAGCAGCATGGGCTTGCCTATGTCGCCTATGAAGCCGGCCAGCATATCCAGTCCAAGGACCAGGCCGATTTGCCGTACAGCCCCGCGCTGGCAGCGGCACAGACGCATCCGCGCATGTATGATCTGTATGTCGAATTGTTGCGGCTCAACCGGGACATTGGGTGCAGCCTGTTCGCGCATTTCGGCAGTATCGGGCCACAAGGCACTCGGTGGGGAAGTTGGGGTGCAAAGGCCAGTTACGATACGCCCGACGCCGACAGCCCCAAAATGCGGGCATTGCTCGATTGCAATGTCGCGCGCGCCTGAATCATGATGCGCTGACGGGGAGGGCACCGCGATTCCGAATATATTCGCCTATGCGATGCTGGCGTTCTGGCCGGTGGTGACGATGATATTGTTCATCCTGTTGCCCGCGCATCGCGCGCTGATCTGGTCGGTGCTGGGCGCCTATCTGATCCTGCCGGTCGGCACGTCGTTCGAAATTCCGGTGGTGCCGTCACTGGACAAGACGGTGATTTCCAACCTGTCGATCCTGCTCTGCTGTTTCCTGTTCGTCCGGGAGAAATGGCTGGGCGCACTGAAAGACCCGGCGATTGTCGCGTTGGCCGCGACCTTCATCCTGTCGCCCTTCTTCACCGCCTTTTTCAATCCCGAGCCGCTAATCTATGCGGAGCGCTTTATTCCGGGCATGACGATGTACGACGCGCTGGCGCAGGCCGCGGTCAATAGCATCACCCTGATCCCCTTTGTCGCGGCCTATGGCCTGATCAACAACGACGAGCGGCGGTGGCAGGTGATCATCATCCTAGTCACTGCGGCGCTGGCCTATTCGGTGCTGATGCTGATCGAGGTGCGGTTGAGCCCGCAGCTGCACCGCATGGTGTATGGTTTTTTCCCGCATAGTTTTGGGCAGCAGATGCGCGCGGGCGGATTTCGCCCCGTCGTGTTCCTGGGCCACGGACTGCTGGTCGCGATCTTTTGCGCGATGGCGGCGACCGCAGCGATCGCGCGCTGGCGCGCCGCAAAGGGACGGCAACGAACGCGCGCGGGCCTTATCGCGCTCTATTTTGGGGTCTTGCTCGTGCTGTGCAAATCGGTCGGCGCCATGATCTTGGCGGCGGTTTTCGTCCCGATTGTCGCCTTTCTGCGCGCCAAGCGCGTTGCGATGATCGCCGCCACCGCGTGCATCATGATGTTGCTGTACCCCGCCATTCGCAGCGCCGGACTGGTCCCCACCACAACGATATCGGAACTGACCGGTTCGTTCAGCGCCGACCGGCAGGGGTCACTGGGAGTCCGCTTGATCAACGAAGATCAGTTGCTGCAACGCGCGGCCGAGAAGCCGATCTTTGGTTGGGGCAGCTGGGGCCGCAATCGCCTTTATTCGGCCGAAGATGGAAAAGATTTGAGCATCACCGACGGCGCGTGGATCATCACCTTGGGGATGTGGGGATGGGCCGGCTATGTTGCGATGTTCGGGCTCTTGTGCCTTGGGGGTGCGCGGCTTTTGTGGCGCCGCAAGCTTCTCAGTTCGATCTCTCTCGCATCCTTGTCACTTTGCGGGCTGCTTGCGATAAATCTCTTTGACAGCATTCCAAACGCTTCGATTAGGCCAATTACGTGGCTTCTTGCTGGCGCCATTTTCGTCCTTGGCTCGCCAAGAATTAGACGAGCGAAGGATCAAACGGGCGATAATCATCACAAATCAGCTGTTTCCGCAAAGTGAGAACCATGCGTATTACCTTTGTTGTCGCTGCGGTCGATTTTGGCGGGGGAATCCGGGTAATCGCCCAACATGCGGAAGGATTGCGACGTAAGGGTCACGAAGTTCTCGTGGTGTCGCCGCCGCCCTACCCTACGGGGCGAATTGCCAAATTTCGCAACACCTATTTCCCTCCAAGCGAAGTCGCGGTTGCCAGTCATTTTGATGACACCAAAGTGTCTGTCAAATTTATAGAACGTTACAGGCCAGTCAAAGTATCGGATGTCCCACCCGCCGACATCATTATCGCGACTTGGTGGGAGACTGCGGAATGGATTGCTTCTTTTCCTGACGATCGAGGAAAAAAGCTCCATTTTGTGCAGGATTATGAAATTTGGAATGGCGACAAAGAGCGCGTCGATGCCTGCCTGAAATTGCCCATCGAAAAAATTACTATCTCAAGTTGGCTTGAACATATCCTTGTTGAACACGTAGGAACCCCAAAACCAGCCATTGTATTAAATGGCGTCGACACGAATAGATTTTCTCAGCCTGAGCGTCGAATGCCCAGCCCACCGATGTTAGGTTTTGTTTATACAAGCAATTTCCGAAAAGGCAGCGACATTGCTGTCGCTGCTTTGATAAAGGCGAAAGAGCATATTCCAAATTTGCGGTGCATTGCATTTGGGCACGAAAAGCCGGGAAGCAATCTGCCCTTGCCCGACTTTGTCGAATATCGCTTGTTACCACCACAAGATGAAATTCCATATATATATGGACAATGCTCTGTTTGGCTGTTCACCAGTCGAGAGGAAGGTTTCGGACTCCCTATATTGGAAGCGCTTGCATGCGGCACGCCGGTGGTCGCTACTTCCGCAGGCGCGGCACCTGATATTCTGGCAGGCGGTGGTGGGATCTTGTCGGAGAGTTTTGAACCAGAAAAAATAGCAAGCCAAATTGCTTTGATCTTGAGATTGAATAATAATGAATGGAAAAATCTTTCTAATGAGTCTGTGAAAATATCATCGGGCTTCTCAAATGAGATTTCAATTAATAAAATGGAAGAAACTTTAATTGATATTACGCGGAAACCAATATAAAAATATGAATTTATTTAAAATGAAACCTTTGATGATGATAAAAATGAAAATTTCGTTCAGGAATTCATTATAGCTCTAAACAATCCAGAGCCCCAAGACAATTTTCTGTCGTAAATCATGTCTCGAACCCCTGCTGTGGCAGCGCATTTTTCACGATACACGTCCGGATTATCAATAAGCCCGCAGAGCGCCTGTCGGAGTGCAACTGAATCATCCGCTTGATACATCGTGCAACTGTCGCCCAGCAGATGGCTGGCCGGCACAACGGAACTCAGGATAGTCGGAATTCCATGCGCCGCCGCCTCAAAGCCGACCACTGCCAGGCCTTCGTTAAAGCTTGTCATGGTGGGGCAAACCACAAGATCAGACGCTGCGATCGCGGCATGAACTCCGTTGGAATCAACACGGCCGAGAAATGTAACTTTCTGGGAGAGGGATGATGCGAGCAACCTGACCTCTAACTCGGGAGCGGCATCGCCATCGCCAGCGATGGCAAGTCTTAATTCCGGATACCGCTGCGTGATCTGCTCGAATACATCAAGCAAAAGAAACACGCCCTTTGGCCGCTCCACGCGTCCCAGAAACAACAGGTTGCGAACGTCGGTTCGCTCTTCGATCGGATAACGCGACACGATCTGCGGACACTCAACATCAGCTTGTATTCGACCGTCGGTCAGCAAGGCGACCTGTCTGGCACATTCGTGTGATGTGCAAATGGCTGCGTCAAGCGACTGCGCGTGCGAGCTTAGAAGTGCTTTGCGCAACCGCCCCTTGAGTCCTGTGGGTTCGCTGCCTTGTGGCCAGAAACTATTGTGGGCGGTGAGCACGAGCTTCCTGTTTTTCGCCAACCTTGGCCAGGAAAGAGCAGGATTATGCGTCGAGGTCACCACGACGTGTGGATCATAGTCTCCGACGATCGCATTGATCGATTTCGCAAACTGATACTGGCTCCAAAAATAGCTCCAGCGGCCTGTTGCCGGCCGCGACACGATTTGCTGAAAATGAAACCGGTCGGACATCGACTCCCGCGCGGCAGCTACGGACTCCAGCGATATGATAAGGGATTGGGCATCAAGGCGATCCATCAGTTCATAAAACATGAGTGAATAGGCAATGATCGGAACGCGGGGTTCATGCTGCTGCGCGCGCCAATGTTGAAATGTGCCCGCGACATCGCCCGGCCCCGGAATGAACGCCACACGCAGGGCGTCGGACATCGAGAGGCCAAGATGCTTGCGAACGTCGCTGCCCGCGCTGTCTGGGATCTGTACGATATCAGAGAATTCATTCATCAAGAGCGGAGTTCCGTCTAGCTGAGCAAGCAACCATCCCCGGTTTCGATCAGGCCTTCGGATTTGGCGTGATCGATCAGGGTGGCAAATCGTGCATCGTGATGGTTGAGTTTGTGTACCGGCGAGCGTGGCAGAAGGCTCAGAGACAAGCGGAGCAAAGTGTCGTCGGGGGTTTCGGGGTCACCGGCGCAATGACCGATCAGGCTAGGCTGGACATGGAACAGAGTGGGGACACCAGACCATTGCTCGGCCAATTTGTCGTCCGTCTTTAACAGATAGGCCAATGTGAAATTATGGATAGCATAGGAATACATTCGGCACGAGCGGCCCCTTTTGGGATCGACAAAATATAGGGAATCCCTTTCTTTCTCTGCATAAACAAATTTAAAAAAGTCGAGAGCGTGTCGGCTGAGTAAAATTCTTTTGGAGTTTGGAGCGAAGCGTTTTACGTGCCAGTAATCACAATAAAATTCCAACCAAGACGTCACTAGGGGGTTATCTTTGTCCGCGTATAAGAACCAGTTTTGCAAAATGAGTTCGGGTCGTCCGGTCGATCGGAAAGCAAAAAAACCTTGGCGGCGCAGCTGTGGTACTAGCCAGCGCTCGAGCGGTTGGGTCGGAAGCAGCGTAGAGTCTACCCAAGCCCCGCCGTGCTTTGCCAGCAGATAAGTTCTTGCGATATCGGTCTTGACCTGCGGAGTCATTCGCCAAGTGATCACCCCCATCTCGCGCAAGATGGCATCTACTTCTTCATTTTCGAGCACCGTGAATGTTGAAGATGGATTTAGGGTCTCCCACAGATCAAAAATACTCTGAACATGCTTGGGTGCATTTTTCCTACCTTGAAGCCAAGCGCTCCATATATTCATAAAGATCGCCTTCTATAATATCAGTATGACAAGAAATTTCGGTTCTTCTATGGGCCTCAATAAATTTCTTGAAGCAAATAAACAGATGAAATCCATATTAAAAATATTATACAAAGAAACTGAAAATCGAGTTTTACGTCCAAAAATTCAAACTTATAGGCAGAAATCCAAACAAAAATTAACAATATGATATTAGCTATACTAATGCCATAAAGCATTCCGATGATGTCATTTGCGTAGAATCCTAACAACATTCCTACTATTCTAAGCAACGCTGATGCAGTCATTAGAAAAAAATATTGCGGCGCCCTTCCAATTGCTAAAATTGCTGCTGTATAGCCTTGTCCGACAGACGCAATGGCGTTCGCGAGCGACAACACGATCAGATAGACACCAGCCTCATGGTATCGCGAATCATATAAAATTCGGATAAGCGGCTCGGCCAAGATCATAACGCTGGCGTATAGAAAGAGTGAAACGGCAAGTGTGCGCAAGCGAAGCGCGTGCAGTATTGCGCGCGCATTCTGCGGAGCGTTCAAATATGTCTCGGCCAGAACGGGAAGACCGATCGATCCTGATAATTTGAGCGCCAAATCGTTGGGGATGCCCGCAATCGTGTATGCGATCGCCAAAATTCCAAACTCGGCTGGTGTGAGAAGGCCTCCCTGAACAGCCTTCAGACCCTCTCCCCCCAAATAGGTCGCCAAGGTCGAAAACAGCATCCAACGCCCAAAATGGATCAACGACTTCGTAGATTCTCCATCCAGCATAAACCGATGCCGATGCCGGGGCAGCACCGCATAGGCTATCGCTACCGTCGCGGCACTGCTGATCACATTCGCTACCGCCAATGCCCAGACCGATCGCCAAAAATAGGCCAAGGTGACGAGCAGAATGATCGATACAAGCTGTCCGACCAGTTGAACGATCGTAATCGTCCGGAAATCCAGTCGGCGTTCGGCGGTTGCCATGCCGATGGACATGAACCCATTTATCGCCGCCGTGGTGCTGAGCACCGCCAGCAGCGGGAACAGAATCGGCTGTTCATATATCAGCGCCAGCGGATAGGCGATTGCGGCGCCGATGACGCAAAGAAGCAAGCCGCGCACAACCTGAATCGTCCAGGCGGTGTTGAGAAAGTCGGGGTCGTCGCCCCGCGGGTCGCGAATGACCGCGGGTTTCAGGCCGATGTCGGAAAACATCTGCAAACCGACGAGGAACACGGTGGCCAGCGCCATCAACCCGAATGCTTCGGGAAACAACAGGCGAGTCAGGATCAGGTTCGAGCCGAGCTGCAACAGCTTTTGGATGCCGAACCCGACGCCGATCCACGCGCCCGAGTGAACCGCGCGGCTGCGCAGCGACGATGTCGCATCCTGGCCCAGCACCAGCGATTTCAGAAATGCCAATCGCTGCTTCACTTGCACGGAATTCAGACCCGATCCGATTGTTGCTGATGCCGACGCGGTCGCGCAGTGCGGTACCACCCGGCTTTCGCTTGTCGAGCAAAAACAATGCCCCGCGCGGGCAGAGAAACGCTGTGCGGCAAGACATGCTGTCTGGATTCGGGACCGTCGGCGATGGCAGCGGGACAGCTAAGTTCACGCAGCTTGCGTCCTCGGCAGAACATTTGCTAGACGCAAAGCCTTGGGAGAGCGTCAAATCCGCCGCGGTGGCGGGACGACATTCTTGCCCGATGCAAAAGCGAAAGTCGAACTTGCACCCTTCGGGCACCAAAACGGTCAAGCGCGTATCGTGGGCCTGGTTGCAGCGTTGCTGGCCGGCGCTGCTGGGGCTGGCCGCGATCACCTTTCCCACCTGGCGCTTCATCACCACCGAAAGCTGGTCGACCGAACAGGGATCGCACGGCCCGCTGGTGCTCGCCTCGGGGCTCTGGCTGCTGGTCAAGATGCTGCCCGAAACCGCGGCGGTGCGGCGGGCACCGCCCGCGTGGCGCGCCTATGGCGCCATCATCGCCATGGCCGCCGCCCTCATCCTGTTCCGTACCGCGGCGGTGATCGAGCTGGAGGTCTATGCCCTCTACGCGCTGTTCGTCGCGGTCTTGTACAGCTACATCGGCGCACGCGCGCTGCAAATCCTGTGGTTCCCGCTCTTTTATCTGCTGTTCGCGGTGCCGCTGCCCGACAGCCTGGTTGCGGCGCTCACCAATCCGTTGAAGATGTGGATCAGCGAAAGTGCGGTGTCGCTGCTCCACTTTGTCGGCTACCCGATCGCCAGTGCGGGGGTGATGATCCAGATCGGCCAGTACCAGCTGCTCGTCGCGGCGGCGTGCGCCGGGCTCAACTCGCTGATCACGCTGACCGCGCTCACCTTATTCTATGTCTATCTCAGCCACCGCGCCAACTGGCGTTACATGGCGCTGCTGATCGCCGCCGCGGTGCCGATCGCGATCTTTTCGAACATGATGCGGGTGCTGTTGCTGATCCTGATCACCTATCACGGCGGCGAAGCAGCGGCGCAGGGGTTCCTGCACAATTTTGCGGGGATGACGACCTTCGCCATCTCGCTGGCAACAATCTACCTGCTCGATCTGGCGGTGCAGAAAAGCCTAGGCTGGAAGCAGCGGCGCAGACAAAAAGTTTAAAAACTTAACCGATCTTTTCATCCGCTGCCGCGAACGGCTTCAGGAAATGATAGATATAGGCCATGACCGCGACGATAACGAGCACGGCCGGAATCATATAGCCCTCATTCCCCAGATAGTTGGAAACGGCGCAGCCCACGGCGGGCGGCAGATAATGATAGATTTTATCACGCGGCTCCTCTTCGGACGACCGCTGCAAGAACAGCACGGCCAATGCCACGAAGACGGCGACGGTGACCCAATCGTAGACAGTTTCCAATTCGGAATCCTCGTTGTAAAGTAGTCTTAAGTGTCGCTATGGCACCCGTTTAATTTCAGGGCAGAATTTCGCAATTTGCGATCTGCGATCCTTAGGGGGCGTAAGTGAATTATACCATAACTGCAAGACTGGCATTGGCCGGCGCGGCGTTCATCGCTCTTCAGGCCTGCAGCAGCGAACCGACCGGCCAGGTTGTCGCGGTCGTCAACGGCGAAGAAATTACCCAGCAGGAACTCAACGCCGAGATCGCCGAGCTTCCCGCGCCGCCGGTCGGCGACAAGGAGGCGATCCGCCGTCAGATCCTGCAGCAGATCATCGATCGCCGCCTGATGGCGCAGGTCGCCAAGGAGGACGGCCTTGATCGCGATCCGATGTATGTGATCCGCGAGCGGCGCCTCAAGGAGGAACTGCTGGTCCAGATGTACGGGGTGAAAACCGCCGATACGGTGCGCGTTCCCGACGCCGCTTCGGTGAAGAAATATCTCGCCGACAATCCCGGCAAATTCAGCCAGCGCACCGCCTATCTCGTCGATCAGATCAGCTTCGACTTCCCCAGCGATCCGAAAATCCTGAAAGCGCTCGAAGCCGACAAATCGCTGGCCGATGTCGAAGAAACGCTGAAAAGCTTCAAGGTCGACTATGCGAAGGGCGCCAACAGCATGGATTCGGGAAATATCCCGACGCCGGTACTCAACCAGATCCTTGCGCTGCCAGCGGGCGAGCCGTTCATCATCCCGATGCAGGGCAAGGTCGTCGTCAGCGTCATCACCGGCCGTCAGCCGGTGCCGACCACCGAGCAGCAGGCCAGCCCGATGGCAGCGCAGACCATGCGCGCAGAGAGCATCGGCAAGGTTCTGCGCACCCGGCTCGACGAGGCCAAGGCCAAGGCCAATATCACCTATCAGGACGGGTTGGCGCCGCTGCCCAAAAAGACCGCCGCAAAATAGCCGGGCAAGATAGTGCTGGTCGCGGTGCTACAGTGCCGAACCAACACGAACCAATGTAAAAAGATGTGCCACGCTGAGACAGCTAATTGGTTGATATACCGTCAACTACCGCGCATAAGCGTCGCGAGTCGAAAGAGAGGGTTGCCGTGACGATCGAAGGGGCCGCGCCAAAAGCGCCAGCGAGCTACAGGAAGACACGCGTCCTCCTGCTGCTTGGTATCGCTCTTATCGGCTTCAGCCGCCTTGAGGACCGCGCCATTATCCAAATGCCTGGCGCCGCGCCGAGCGCCATGGCGGCCATGGCGATTCCGCCGTCGGGCGAGACCGACGATGGTTCTTACGCTGAAGATCCCGATGGCGTTGTCCGCGTTGGCAACGCCACCCGCGTTCCGCGGAACCGGATTCGCCGCGCCCTGCGCGAGCGGGATTTCAACACCGTCGCCGCGCGCGGCGTCGATCCGGCGGTGGCAGCGCCCGCCGCAGCGATTGGCGGTGCCCCGGCCGACGCAGCCACAGTCGCGGCTGTTACCGATGCATTTGCACCGGCTGCCGGTACACCGGCAACCTTTGCTTCGCTCGGCCCCGCGCTCGGTCCAATGGCAACGCCGGTGTTTTCTGCCAGCCTCCCTCCGCCCGCCAATGGCGGCAGCACCGGTGGTGGCACCGGCGGCGGCAACACGGGTGGCGACCCGGGCGGACAGCCTGGAACCGATCCGGTTAGTGCGATTCCAGAGCCCGCGACCTGGCTTTCGCTGATCCTCGGGTTTTTCGGTATTGGCGCCGTTCTGCGCCGCCGAAACGGGCGACGGGCGCTGCAACCCGTGACGGCTCGCGCACTGCGTTGAACGTCCAAGCGATGAAATCGTCGAAGCGGTCTCCGTTTTTGAAGCTGGCCGCACAGGCTTGGCTTGGTCTCGCAGGGATATACTTCCTGTGGGAAGCGATGAACTATCGTGGATTTTTCGGCAGACTTGCCGAGCTCCAGATTCATTATTTCGGCGCCTACGCGCCGCTGCTGACCTTCTTGTTCCTTTTTGGCCTCGCCGCCCTCCCGGCATGGCTTGTCCTGCGGTTCCTTCGTCGCCGCGAACAGGAAGAGCAGAGCCTCGACGAGGCACTGATCCTGCAGATCAAGCGCGGCAAGAGGCTGCGGACCATATTGTACAGTTTTGCCGCTGCGACGGCTGTGGTGGTCGTTGGTTTTGTCGTCTTTGTGCTGTTCCTGTTGCCAAGCCCGCAGGGCAATGCGCAGACGATTGCAGCCAGCGATCTCGGGACGATTGCGGTCAAGGAAGGCCCGGCCCGCTTGGTCGGCGGAGAGATCGGGACGATTGTCTTTTTTGGACAAGACTGGTTTATCGGTGACGATCGGATGGCATTTGCGCCCTACCGCGCCGCCGGAGATGGCCGCCTCGCGCGCGTTTTCGTGCAGCTCGAAGCCAAGAATAGAACGCAGCTCGCAACCATCACACAGCGGCCCGCATGGTCTGGAATACTCGTCCAGGGCGGCTTGCCGGGCACTGCGCGCGTTCTGTTCAATTCGCTTGGGGTTGGGATCAACGATCCCTACTACACGCTGTACCGCGACGAGTATTCGCTCAAAATCCGTTATTGGCTGCAGGCAATCCAATGGACGATCCTGGCCGCGTTTCTGATCATTTTCGGGCGGATGCAGACCCGGCGCATCAAAAAGCTCGAAGAAGAACGCACCGCCTTGGTTGCTTGATACCGCAGGTTCGCATCAGCCGTATCCGCGCGGCGCGGCTCGAATCCCTAACGGCCCGTTAATCATGCCGTGAAACGGAAGCTGAAATCGTTGCCGCTAATGCGGCCCCATGCGGCAATGTCTCACCTTCTGTGCAGGCGTAGTAACTGCGGTTGTCGCAGCATCCCTCCTCGCGCCCGAGGATCAGCGGTTGGCCGCAACCGCTTTTTCGGTCAGTGCCGCACCAGCAGCCAGTGACGAAGCGCAAAGAAGTGCGGAAACGCGCCGCGACGACAATGGACTATTCTACATCGGCGGCAAGGTCGGGTCGAAAACGATCCGCTTTCTTGTCGACACCGGCGCGAGCCACGTTATCCTGAGCCACGCCGATGCCCGCAAAATCGACTCCTATACGGCGGTCGGCGACACACGCACGGTGATGACCGCCGGCGGCCCGGTGGCGGTCGACTGGATCGTGATCAAGGACGTTGCGTTCGGCGACCATTCGATCAAAAATCTTAAAGCCGCCATCCCGCGGCGCGACGTCGGCCTCTCGCTGCTCGGCCAAAATGCGCTCGCACAGTTTGATGCCGTTCATATCGACGGCGACCGCCTCACGCTCGTTCGCTAGCGCGCCGCGAGCGGTCCCGGCGGCGAGCCGGTCCTATCTCAACAAATCGATCGCAAACGCACGGACTTCGGCGGCGATGTCGGGGCGTTGCAGCGCGACGGCCAGATTGGCCTGGATATAGCCCGCCTTCGACCCGCAGTCGTACCGCGCGCCATCAAAGGTCACGGCGTGGAACGGCTGGGTGCCGATCATGCTCGCCATGGCGTCGGTCAGCTGGATCTCGCCGCCCGCGCCCTTTTCCTGCCCCTCCAGCACGCGCATCACTTCGGGCTGGAGGATATAGCGGCCCGAGATGATCAGGTTCGACGGCGCCTCGGCCACCGACGGCTTTTCGACCAGCCCGGTGACTTCGGTCAGGGATCCGTCGCGCGCGCCGGGGGCGATAACGCCATAGGAGGAGACCTGGTCGCGCGGCACTTCGAGCACCGAGATCAGATTGCCGCCGACCTGGTGGTAGGCATCGACCATCTGCTTCATGCAGCCGGGCGACCCATGCATGAACTCGTCGGGCAGGAAGATCGCAAAAGGCTCGTCGCCGACGATCGAACGCGCGCACCAGATTGCGTGGCCGAGCCCGAGCGGCTCCTGCTGGCGGACATAGGCGCAATTGCCGGGACCAAGCCGCGTCGGTTCCAGCACCGACAGATCCTTGCCGCGTTCGGACATCGTCTTTTCCAGCTCGAACGCGATGTCGAAATGATCCTCGATCGCGCTCTTGCCGCGGCCAGTGACAAAGATCATCTGCTCGATCCCCGCCTCGCGCGCCTCATCGACCGCATATTGGATCAGCGGCCGGTCGACGACCGGCAGCATCTCCTTCGGGATCGCCTTGGTCGCCGGCAAAAAGCGGGTGCCGAGACCGGCAACGGGAAAAACGGCTTTGCGGATCGGTTTCACTATTTTTGTCCAGTCATGTGAGAGGCGACGCGAAAGAGAACGCAGTGCCGGTATCGTCAGGCTGTCGAAAACCTGCTCCCGCTTTCCGGCTCCCGCTGTCGATTGGCAACCACGCGCAGCGTTTCGACGGCCAAAAAAAGGCCGCAAGCCTGACTTGTTTAACACAAGCCTCGCTGCATGTCCGGAAACGGGATTGCGCCGAAGCCATTGGTTTCGTTGACGGCTCAATAGGGCTGTGCGAGTGAAAAGCGCCCTACTGTCGGCGGCAATATCGCTTTGAGATATTCAATAATGGGTACAGATAACCTCGCAGAATCGGTGCGACACAAAATCTACAGGGGACAAAGGTGCAGCGTAAGGGAATAGTTCTGGCCGGAGGGTCAGGAACGCGGCTCTATCCGCTGACGCGAGCCATTTCGAAGCAACTCGCACCCGTTTTCGACAAGCCGATGATCTATTATCCGATCGCGGTCCTCATGCTCGCCGGGATTCGCGAAATCCTCATCATCACCACGCCCGAAGATCAGCCGATGTTTGAACGGCTGCTCGGCGATGGCTCCGACTGGGGGCTCGAATTGCGGTATGCGGCCCAACCCGAGCCGGCCGGCCTAGCGCAAGCTTTCCACATTGGCGCCGATTTTCTCAATGGCGCTCCAAGCGCCCTCATCCTCGGCGACAATATCTTCTATGGCCATGGCCTCGGGGAGATGCTGCAGGAAGCGGACAGCCGGACAACTGGCGCCAGCGTCTTTGCTTACCAGGTTGCCAACCCGCAAGCCTATGGCGTGGTCGAGATCGATGGCCGCTGCAACGCGCTCAGCATCGAAGAAAAGCCCGCGAAGCCCAAATCGAACTATGCCGTGACCGGCCTCTATTTTTACGACGAAACCGTCGTCCAGCGCGCTCTGGCGCTAAAACCCAGCGCCCGCGGGGAACTGGAGATTACCGATCTCAATCGCTCTTACATGGACGATGGCTGTCTCTCGGTGCAGATCATGGGGCGCGGCTTTGCCTGGCTCGACACCGGTACGCACGCATCGCTGCTCGATGCTGGCAACTATGTGCGTATCACGGAAGAGCGTCAGGGGCTGAAAATCTGCTGTCCCGAGGAAATTGCCTGGCGTTTGCGTTACATCGATGATGCCAAACTCAGGGCGGTCGCCGAACCGCTGCGCAAATCGGGCTACGGCGATTATCTCCTCAACCTGCTGGAAAACAGAAGCTTCTGATGCGGTTCGTCGAATGCGATATCCCGGGTCCCTTGATCATCGAACCGAAGGTCTTCGGTGATGAACGCGGGTTTTTTCTCGAAAGCTGGAACCGCGCTGCCTTCGCAGACGCCGGTTTTGATGTGACGTTTGTGCAAGACAATCACAGCCGCTCGTCACGCGGAGTCCTCCGCGGCCTTCACTATCAAGACCCCAATCCGCAGGGGAAGCTCGTTCGGGTCGCCAGTGGGCGTGTCTTCGATGTGGCGGTCGATATTCGCCGGTCGAGCAAGACCTTTGGCCGCTGGATCGGCGTCGAACTCAGCGCAGCCAATCAGCGGATGCTGTGGGTGCCGCCGGGCTTTGCCCACGGCTTTCTGACGCTCGAAGACCAGACCGACTTCTTGTACAAATGCACCGACTTTTACCAGCCGGCCGCGGAACATTGTGTGCGCTGGGATGATCCCGAGCTTGCGATTGATTGGCCGCTGGAGGGACTGATGCCGGAACTCTCGGCGAAGGACCAGGCTGGCAAGCTGCTTGCGGAAAGCGCGCTCCCCGAATGAAAGCGCTGATCACCGGAGCAAACGGGCAATTGGGCCGGGCCTTGGCAACCTGCGCGCCAGCCAGCAGCGAACTGATCGCGCTGACGTCAGCACAGCTGGATATCGGCGACCGCGCTGCGGTTGACGCGGCCTTTATCGATCACGCACCTGCCATCGTGATCAACGCCGCGGCCTATACGAAAGTCGATGCGGCGGAGGAGATGTCCGAACTGGCAGATCGCGTGAACCACCTCGGCGTCTCCCATCTCGCGCAGGCCGCGCAGCGCTGCGGCGCCCGAATGGTGCACGTCTCCACCGATTTCGTCTTCGACGGCATGGCGTCACATCCTTACCGACCCGATGCACCAACCGCCCCGCTCAATGTTTACGGCGCGACAAAATTGGCTGGCGAGAGCGCCGCTGGCGCCGAGTCTCTGACTGTCCGGACCAGCTGGCTGTACAGCGCCTATGGCAATAATTTCGTCGCAACGATGCTGCGTCTCATGCGGGAACGCCCGGTGCTCCGCGTGGTCGACGATCAGATTGGCACGCCGACAAGCGCGCACACGCTGGCAAACGCCCTTTGGACGTTGGCCGCAACCGACAATGTCGGCGTTATGCACTACAGCGATAGCGGCGTCGCGAGCTGGTATGATTTCGCCGTCGCGATCCTGGAAGACGCTGTTGCCATCGGGCTTCTCGACCAGCCGGTCGATATCATACCGATCCCGTCCAGCGCCTATCCGACCCCAGCCAAAAGGCCGCGCTATTCCGTTCTGGACAAAAGCGACACCATCAAAGCTCTCGGCTACGCGCCATCGCACTGGCGGGCGAGTCTTCGTGACGTCTTGGAGGCAATCAAATCCGATGGATAATCTACTGATCACCGGCGGAGCCGGTTTCATCGGTTCGAATTTCGTCCGCTATCTTCGCGAAAAGAGCCCAGATCGGGGAATTATAGTCCTCGACCTGCTCACCTACGCCGGAAACCGGACGAGCCTTAACGGCATCGACAATGTCGAGCTTGTCGTCGGCGACATCCGCGACACCGACCTCGTGCGCGAATTGCTGACGAGGCGGAAGATCGATACGATCGTTCACTTTGCGGCCGAAAGCCATGTCGATCGATCGATCGAGGGACCCGACGCGTTCATCGACACGAACATCATTGGGACGCACAGCCTCTTGAAAGCGGCAAAAGCCGAATGGCTCGACGCGGGTACCGGCCGACCGCACCGCTTCCACAACATTTCCACGGACGAGGTCTTCGGTTCGCTCGAACCCGACGAACCAGCGTTCAGCGAAACGACTCCTTACGCGCCAAATTCGCCTTACTCAGCGTCCAAAGCGTCAGCGGACCATCTCGTTCGGGCGTATCACCACACCTTCGGGCTGGTAACCACGACCACGAACTGCTCGAACAATTACGGACCTTACCAGTTTCCTGAAAAGCTGATCCCATTGTTCATTATCCGCGCGCTCCACGGCCAGAAATTACCGATATATGGGGATGGCATGAATGTCCGCGACTGGCTCCATGTCGCCGACCATTGCCGCGCCATCGAGGCCTGTTTGCATCACGGCCTCCCCGGCGAGACATATAATGTTGGCGGCGGAGAGGAGCTTCCGAATATCAAAGTGGTCGACGAGATCTGCGCCGCGGTTGATGCCGCCTTCGCCAGCGATCCCCGATTGGCAGATCGTTTCCCCGCCGCCCCTGCTGCGCAGGGCCGTTCCTCATCGGAACTGAAAAGCTACGTGACGGATCGCAAGGGTCACGATCGACGCTATGCAATTGACGAGCGCAAAGCGCGCGCGGAACTCAATTATGCGCCCGAGCGCGATTTCGCCCAAGGCCTGCGCGAAACAATCGCATGGTATCTCGCGAACGAAGGCTGGTGGCAGCCCTTAATGTCCAATCCTGCCGATTGAGCCTCGGCGCCACAAACTGTGGACCAGCACACGTCTGATGAGACGCCGCATTTTCACGAAGCCTTTGCTGCTTCTTGCATTGAAAAAGCTTGATTCCGGCTCAAAAGGTCAGCCCAGCCGACCGATTGCCCCCCGAAACCCCGCGCCAAGACCCAATGCGATTCTCTGAGCAGCCCTGATCTGTTCCGTAGGTTTTTCGTACCCTATTTCAGCGTCAGAGCTAAGTCATTGAAAAATGGCGCACCCGAAGGGATTCGAACCCCTGGCCTCTGCCTTCGGAGGGCAGCGCTCTATCCAGCTGAGCTACGGGTGCCAATAGAGCGCGGCCTCTAGCAAGAGCGTGGCCGCGCAGCAATGGCCTATCGACCATCGCGCGGCGATGTGCGAAGCGGCGCCATGGGCATGGGGAACGCTGCGTGAACGCACCATCCGAACAAAACTGGCCGATGGCCGCCGACCTGTATGGCGAGATGCAGCTTGAGGTGCGTCCGCCGACCAGGCGCCGCTGGCGCGACTATTGGCCCGGGGTGCTCGTGACCGCAATCGCGGCGCTCGCCGCCGCGTGGCTCGCCGACCATTATGCCGCGCCGCTGGTGCTGATGGGGCTCCTTATCGGGCTGGCGATGAGCTTTTTGTCGCAGGATCCGCGCACCCACGCCGGGCTCGACCTGATGTCGCAGACCGCACTGCGGATCGGGATCGTGCTGGTCGGAGCGCGGATCACCGCCGATCAACTCGCCGAGCTGGGGCCGCTGCCGTTCGCGCTGCTCGTGCTGATCATGTTGGCGGTGATGATCGTCACCGTCGCGACCGCGCGATTGTTCGCGCAGGATCGCCACGCGGCGCTGCTCGCGGGCGGCGCGACCGCAATTTGCGGCGCATCGGCGGCGCTCGCGCTCTATTCGCTGATCGGCGACAAGCGCGTCGATCAGGCGCGTTTCACGCTGACATTGGTCGGGATCACTATCGCCAGCGCCTTTGCAATGACGCTTTATCCAGTGCTGGCCGCCGAACTTAATCTCACCGACGCGCAGGCCGGTTTCCTGATCGGCGCGTCGATCCATGACGTCGCGCAGGCGATTGGCGGCGGTTTCTCTTTCTCGCCGCAGGCTGGCGAAGTCGCGACGATCGTCAAGCTAACCCGCGTCGCGCTGCTCGCGCCGATGCTGATGCTGGTCGCGCTGTGGCTGGGACGGCTCGGCGAAGGCGACCGGGAGCGGACAATCTCGCTCCGCCTGCCCTGGTTTATCGTCGGCTTTCTGGCGATCGCGGCGCTCAATTCGGTCATGGCCGTTCCCAAACCCGTTCAAGATGGTGCAGCGACCGGCGCGCAGGCTTTGCTCCTGCTGGCGATCGTCGCGACCGCAATGAAGGCGCGGCTGCATCTGCTGCTCGATCAGGGATGGCGCAGCTTTGCGCCGATCATCGTCGCCACAGTAACCAGTTTTCTGTTATCGCTCGCCGCCGCGCTGAGTTTGTGACGGCGTGACGTCATGCCACGCCGTTGTAAGACTTAGCTTTTCGGTAATGCCCAGCTGACGGTCAGCTGCGTCGCGCGACGCGGGATGTCGAGCTTTGCTTCGCTGAAATTGACCTTCTCATTGGGCGGCAGCATCCGTACTGGCGGTTTGATCGTCCAGCTATAGACGATTGTCCCCTGCGCATCGCGCAGTTCGGCGAGGATCGGCGGCACCCGCTGTTCGCGATCGGTCGGGTTGATGATCACCCCCGACGCGGCGAAATAGATCGTCCCATCGGCGAGTTCGCGATGATCCTGATTGGGCGGCAGTTCGATCACCAGATCGGGTTCGGCGGCCATACCGGGCAGTCCGAGGCCCTGCGCCCAGCTGGGCAAGCCGAAAAAATAAAGGCCAGCGGTCGCGGCAACCATCAACGCGGCGGCGCTGGCAGCAATCAGCGTCCAGCGCTTCGCCGGATTGCGGCGCGGGCGGCGGAACGGCAGCGGCGCTTCGTCAACGACCGCAGGTGCCGGTCGCGGCGCCGGGTCGATGGCAAAGGCTTGGGGCGGCGGCGGTGCAGGCTCCGCCACCGGCGCCGGACTTTCAGTAAAGGATGGTGCGGGTTCGGCTGGCGGGGTCACGACCGGCTCGGCCACGGGCGCAGCCGGCGCCGGGTCGCTCCGCGCGGGCTCCTGAAACCAGCTATGGCGACAACTGGCGCAGCGCACCGTCCGCCCCGTCGGTCCGATCGCCGTATCGGGGACGACATAACGCGTGTGGCAGGACGGGCAGGCGAGGATCATGGGTACCCTCTAAACACGCTGATTCGCGGCGTTGCAAGCGCCGCGTCGCCGCCGGGCGCCCACTCGCCGCTTTACCTGCCACGGCAGCCGTGTAACAGGCGGGACATGAGCGCCGCCGCGCCCCTGTTTCGTGCCAATCTGCCCGCGCAAACGGGCGTGTGGATGACGCCATGACGGACGCGCCCAGCCCGCGGCCCGGCGGCGCGATGGTCGAATTCGACAGCGTCGGCCTGCGCTACGGTCCCGATGCCGAAGTGCTCTGTGACATCAGCTTCAACCTGCAACCCGGCAGCTTCTATTTCCTTACCGGACCGTCGGGCGCGGGCAAGACCTCGCTGCTCAAGATGCTCTATCTGGCGCAGCGGCCGAGCCGCGGCATCGTTCGCCTGTTCGGCGAGGATCTGGTCCATATGCCGCGCCAGCGCCTGCCCGGGTTTCGTCGCCGCATTGGCGTCGTGTTCCAGGATTTCCGCCTGATCCCGCATTTGTCGGCGCGCGACAATATCGCGCTGCCGCTGCGCATCGCCGGGGTCGGCGAAGAGGATCTGTCGGGACCGGTCGGTGAAATGCTCAGCTGGATCGGGCTGGGTGATCGCGCCGACGCGCGCCCGGCGACCTTGTCCGGCGGCGAGCAGCAGCGCGTCGCCATCGCCCGCGCCGTGATTGCGCGGCCGCAGCTGCTTGTCGCCGACGAACCGACGGGCAACGTCGATCCCGAAATGGCGATGCGCCTGCTCGGTCTGTTCGAGGCGCTGAACCGCCTTGGCACCACCGTCGTCGTCGCGACCCACGACATCCACCTGATCAGCCGGATCGAAAATGCCCAGATGATGCGGCTGGAAAGGGGACGGCTCGCCGACCCGACCGGCGCGCTGCGCTATCCGCCGGCAAACCGGGTCTAGCGCCGATGATCATCCCACGCGTTCCCGTCCAGCACCGCCGCCTGCTTCCCGATCGTCGCCTGTCGGGGCCGACGCCGTGGGTGATTGCCATCTTGATGATGCTGACGCTGCTTGCCGCCGCCGCCGGGGTCGGGCTGGCACGCTCGGCCAATGCGATCGGTAGCGCGATTGCCGGGCGGGTGACGGTCCAGATCGTCACCGCCAATCCGGTGACCCGCGCGCAGCAGGCCGCGGCGCTCCGCCGTGCTGCCGCCGCGCAGCCTTTTGTCCGGTCGGCGCGCTCGGTCGGGCAGGAAGAATTGCAGGAAACGCTCGGCCAGTGGTTTGGCAGCGCCGAAGGCAATGACCCGGTGCTGCAATCGCTGCCGCTGCCCGCACTGATCGACATCGATTTCGTTGGCGAGGATCGCAGCGGGCATATGGCACAGCTGCGTGCGCTGGTCGCGGCGGAAGCCCCGGGGGCGCGGATCATCCCGCACGCCGAATGGTTGGGACCGGTCGCGCAGTTGATCCGCTCGCTGGCGTGGATCGCCGGGGGACTGGTGCTGTTGATGACGCTCGCGAGCGCCGCAGTGGTCATCATGACCGCGCGCGCCGCGCTTGCCACCCATTTCCCGACGATCGAGATCCTCCATCTGATCGGCGCCACCGACCGCCAGATCACCCGGCTGTTCCAGCGCCGCATCGCGATCGACACCGCCTATGGGATCGCGCTCGGCAGCGTCGTCGCCGCCGCGATCCTGTTGCTGATCGGGTGGCAATGGACGGGGATCACCTCGGGCCTTGCCGCGACCGCATCGCTGGGGCCGGCCGGCTGGGCGCTCTTGCTGGCGCTGCCGCTATTGGCTATCGCACTCGCAGCCCTGACGGCGCGCCAGACGTTGCTCGCCGCGCTCAAGAAGATTTTATGATCAAGCGCCTGATATCCCTTCTCTTCCTGGCTTGGGTGCTTGGCTTTGCATGGTTTGCCCTGCTGCCGCCGCTGCCCGCTCCGGCCCAAAAAACCGACGCCATCGTCGTGCTGACCGGCGGACCGGGACGCATCGACCGGGCGCTTGAACGGCTGGAAGCGGGCGATGCCAAACGCCTGTTGATCAGCGGCGTCGCGCGCGAGGTGAAACCGCGCGAGCTCGCCGCCGAATATAAACGCCCCGCCTCGCTGTTCGATTGCTGCATCGCGCTGGGGTTCGAGGCCGAGGATACGCGCTCGAACGCGACCGAGGTCGCGACCTGGGTTGCGCGGCGCAACTATAAAACGGTGCGGCTGGTCACCACCGACTGGCACATGCGCCGCGCCGAATATGAAATCGGCCGCGCGATCGGCGACAAGGTGACGATCCTGCCCGACGCGGTGCGCAGCGAACCCAATTTCGCTACGCTGTTTCGCGAATATCACAAATATCTCGCGGGGCTGGCGGGCGGCCTGCTGGGCCTGTAAGCGCTACGGCGATGCGCTACACCGTCGCCCTGATCCGCTCGATCCTGTTTTGGATCGCTTTTTTCGTGATGAGCAGCATCTCGTCGATCGGGGGGGTAATCGCGCTGCCGATCTCGCATCGCGGGACGATTTTTTTTGTGCGCATCTGGGCAAAGGCGCATCGGATCTTCTGTCGCTTCCTGCTCGGCCAGACGATTGTCATCGACGGCGACATGCCCGACGTCCCGGTGCTGTATGTCTTCAAGCATGAATCGGCGTTCGAGACGATCGAACAGCCGATGCTGTTCAGGCATCCTGCGGTGTTCGCCAAAGAGGAGCTGTTTTCGATCCCGGTCTGGGGTCAGGCAGCGCGTTTTTACGGCCTGATCCCGGTCGATCGCGACGGCGGCGGCAAGGCGATGCGCGCAATGCTCGGTGCCGCGAAGGCGGCACTCGCCGCGGGTCGCCCGCTGGTGCTATTTGCCGAAGGGACGCGGGTGCCGCATGGCGAAGCGCCGCCGCTGCGCCCCGGCTTTGCGGGCATGTACCGGCTGCTCGGGGTCGATGTGATCCCTGTCGCGGTCAACAGCGGCCTCGCCTTTCCCCCGCGCCGCTGGGTCAAATGGCCCGGCACGATCACCTACAAGATCGGCGAGACGATTCCCGCTGGCCTGCCGCGCGAGCAGGCCGAGGAGCGGGTGCGGGTAGCGATCAATGCGCTGAATCCGCCTGAAGCGTTGTTGAAAACCTGATCGTCGCCCCCGCGAAGGCGGGGGCGACGTTTAGCTAATGCTTGCGCCCGAAATCAGGCGCCGGGTCATCCTGCCCCTCGGCAATGATCGACCGGCGGATCGCACGGGTGCGGGTGAACCAGTCTTCCAGCTTGTTGGCATCGCCGCGACGGATCGCCTGCTGCAAGACGGTCAGATCTTCGTTGAAGCGCTGCAAGGTCGCCAGCACCGCGTCCTTGTTGGCGAGGAACACATCGCGCCACATCACCGGGTCGCTGGCGGCAATACGGGTGAAGTCGCGGAAACCGCCCGCCGAGTATTTGATTACTTCACTCTCGGTGACCTCCTCCAGCTCGCTGGCGGTGCCGACGATCGTATAGGCGATCAGATGCGGCAGATGGCTGGTGACCGCCAACACCATATCGTGATGCGCGGCGTCCATGACGTCGACCCTGGCACCCAGCGCTTGCCAAAAGTCGGTGAGCGCCGCCACCGCGTCGGCGGGAGCCGCGGTGTCGGGGGTGATGATGCACCAGCGCCCGTCGAACAGGCTGGCGAAGCCGGCTTCCGGCCCGCTGTTCTCGGTCCCCGCGACCGGATGCGCCGGGATGACGATATGGCCGGGCAGCACCTTGGCCAGCGCCTCAGCAACGCTGGCCTTCGACGATCCGACGTCGGAGATGATCGTGTCCTTCGCCAGCCCGGGTGCCATCGCTGACGCCGCGGCGGCCATGCCGCCGACCGGTACTGCCAGAATAACCAGATCGGCATCGGCGACCGCGCCCGCGGCATCATCTAGCACCGCGTCGCACAGCCCCAGCGTGCTGGCGACATCGCGCACCTCGGCGCTGGCGTCATGGCCAATGACCATCACATCGGGCAGCCGTTCCTTCACCGCGCGCGCGATCGACGATCCGATCAGGCCCAGCCCGATGATCGCCAGCCGTTCGACGCGCCGTGTCACCATCAGCCGTTCAGAGCCGCGCGGATCGCTGCTGCCAGTCCGCGCGTCTCGTCCTCGGTACCGATCGTCATGCGCAGCGCGTGCGGCAATCCCTGTCCGGGCAGCCAGCGGACGATATAGCCCGCGTCCATCAGCCGGTTGTACACCGTCTCGGCGCTCACATCGCCCTCGAACAGGACGAGCAGGAAGTTGCACGCCGACGGCACGACGCGCGCACCGTGGTTGCCGAGGCTTTCGAGTTCGCCAGCCAGCCAGGCGCGCCATTTGGCGTTGTGGTCACGGCTGGCGGTCACAAACTCCTCATCACCGATCGCCGCGATCGCCGCTGCCTGCCCCGCGCGGGTGACGTTGAACGGCAGGCGGATGCGGTGCAGCGCCGAAATCACCTCGGCAGCGGCATAGCCCCAGCCGATGCGTTCGGCGGCAAGGCCGTGGATTTTCGAAAAGGTGCGGGTAACGAACACATTGGGCTGCGTCTTGGCAAGCTCAAGCCCGCCGTCGTCCTCGGCCTCCGACAGATATTCGGAATAAGCCTGATCGATCACGAACAGCACATCCTTGGGCAGCCCGGCATAGAGCCGCGCGACCTCATCTTTCGACGCCAGCGTCCCGGTGGGGTTGTTCGGATTGGCCAGATAGACAACGCGCGTCCGCTCGGTCACCGCGGCGAGCAACGCATCGACATCGGTCGCATAGTCACGGTCATCGGCCTCGACCGGCACCGCGCCGACGCGCCGCGCCGCGATCTCGTACACCGCAAAACCATAGCGCACGTACAAGATCTCGTCGCCGACGCCGGCATAGGTACCCGCCGCCAGATGCAGCAGCTCGTCCGACCCGTTGCCGCAGATGATCCGCGCCGGATCGAGCCCGAACTTCGCCGCGATTGCCGCGCGCAGTTCGACCGAACCGGGATCGGGATAGCGCGACAAGGCGTCGGGCGCTGCCTGCGCCGCAGCAAATGCCGCGCGGGCTTTCTCGCCGGTCCCCAGCGGATTTTCATTGGCACTGAGTTTGATCAACGGGCGACCATCAGCCCCCGCCGATTTGCCGGGGACATAGGGAGCGATGCCGCTGATCCACGGCTTCGGGCTGAGTGTTTGGGTTGCGTCGGTCATGCCGCGCCGTTTAACGGCTATGCGCCCCAAGTCCAGCGTCTAGTCCAGCACGTTGACAGGCCTCGCGCGCCCGCTTAGCCCCGCGCAAACCATGGCCAGCCTGCTCCACCAGATCCAGCATCACAGCGTGACGATCCCAGCGTCGCTGCCGCTCGACAGCGGGCAGAGCCTGCCGTCGGTGACGATCGCCTATCAAAGCTATGGTGCGCTCAACGCCGCCAAGTCGAACGCGGTGCTGATCTGCCACGCCCTGACCGGCGACCAATATGTCGCGAGCGACCATCCTGCGACAGGCAAGCCCGGCTGGTGGGCGCGCATGGTCGGCTCCGGCAAGCCGATCGACACCGACCGGTTCCACGTCATCTGCGCCAATGTGCTGGGCAGCTGCATGGGGTCGAGCGGTCCCGCAACCCCCGACGCCGCGACTGGCGCGCCGCTCGGCATGGCGTTTCCGGTGATTACCATCGCCGACATGGTGCGTGCGCAGGCGATGCTGCTCGATCATCTTGGCATCGCGCGACTTCATGCCGTCGTCGGCGGCTCGATGGGCGGGATGCAGGCGCTCGCTTGGGCCGCGGCCTATCCCGATCGGCTCGCCTCGGCGGTCGTCATCGCCAGCGCAGCGCGTCATTCGGCGCAGAATATCGCGTTTCACGAGGTCGGGCGGCAGGCGATCATGGCCGACCCCGACTGGCAGGACGGCCAATATTATGCCAGCGCCCGCGCGCCCACCAAAGGTCTCGCGGTCGCGCGCATGGCGGCGCACATCACCTATCTCTCCGAAGCGGGGCTGACCGAGAAATTCGGTCGCCGCCTGCAGGCGCGCGACATCAAAAGCTTTGGCTTCGATGCCGATTTCCAGGTCGAATCCTATCTGCGCCATCAGGGGCTCGCCTTTACCGACCGCTTCGACGCCAACGCCTATCTCTATATCACGCGCGCGATGGACTATTTCGACCTCGCCGACCCGCACGACGGCCGCCTATCCGGGGCGTTCGGCGCGGCAAGGGACGTCCGCTTTACGCTGGTGAGCTTCGACACCGACTGGCTCTATCCGACCGCCGAATCGCGCCGCATCGTCCAGGCGCTGCAAAGCGTCGGTGCGTCGGCCAGCTTCGTCGAACTTTCGGCGCCCTTTGGCCATGACAGCTTCCTGCTTGACGTCCCCGCGCTCGACCGCATCGTCGCTGGCGCGCTCGGCCGGGGCTTCTGACGATGGCGCTGCGCCCCGACCTCGCGATCATCGCCGCCGCGGTGCCGACGGGCAGCCGCGTGCTCGATGTCGGTTGCGGCGATGGCGAGTTGATGGCGGCGCTCAGGGATCAGGGCGTCGATGCGCGCGGGCTCGAAATCGACCCGGCCAATGTCACCGCGGCAATCGCGCGCGGCCAGTCGGTGGTGCAGGGCGACGCCAACCGCGACCTCGCCGATTATCCCGATGGCGCGTTCGACTATGCGATCCTGTCGCAGACGCTGCAGACGACCGAGCGCCCCGACCGGGTGGTCGACGAGCTGCTCCGCATTGCGCCGCGCGCCTTCGTCAGCTTTCCCAATTTCGCCCATTGGCGCATCCGGCTCGCACTCTTGTGGGGTGGCCGGATGCCGGTGACCCGGCTGCTGCCCGTCGCTTGGTACGAAACGCCGAACATCCACCATGTCACCGTCAGCGATTTTCGTGACCTGCTCCGCGCCAAGGGGATCGGGGTCGTGGCGGCCTGGTATCTGTCGGGCGACACACCGACGAGCGCCGCGGCGGCAACCTGGCGCGCCGAACATGCGATTTTCTTGATCGGGCGAGGCTGATCCACAAGGTTCGCGGCCGCTAACGGTCGAAATGTGTCGCAACGACACGATGCACAGACCATGGAAAGCTGCTTTATGCGTCGATCAGATCAATTTCGTAGCGCCAGACATCAAGAGGAAAAATCCCGTCCGGAGCAGGAAGTCGGCTGGTCATGACACCTTCGCGACGCCAACCCGACTTTTCGTAGAAGCGCGCGGCGCGTTCGTTCCCAATTGCACAAGCCAGCCAAGCTCTTTGATGGCCTTTTGCTCTTATACGACCGAGTGCGTCCGTGGTGAGACGTGCGGCAAGGCCTGTACCACGCGCCGCAGCGCCGACATAAAGCTGATACAGCTCGTCGTGCTTGGTGATCGCGAGCCCAGCCGGGGCGCCCTCCGGGCCAGCTGTCCGCACATCTGCGAGCGCTTCTGTCAAACGCTCGCTAAAGCTCTCAATCGTCCTCAACTGCCTGAGTCTAATTGGGAGAATTTCTGCATGAGCGTCTTGCCATCCATCGAACCACAATCGCGCCAGCGCGTCGATTTCTGAAGAGTCCGCTGCTCGAATCGGCCATTTGCCATCGGTACACATGGCGTGTCTTAACTCGACAGAAGTGGATTGGGATGCTGAGCACCCAGACCTCCGCTCCCATAAGGCCGGGTGATAACTTCAAGGATATGGCCATTTGGGTCGTCAAAATAGACGCCCCGCCCATCGTCCCACCGATTAATCTCTGCTGGAATCCTGTGAAACGGATCGGCCCAATAGGGCAATTGGCGTGCAGTGATTCGGCCCAAAATGTCGTCAAACTCAGCCTCACTGACAAGAAAGGCAAAATGACGGGAGGTGATGGGTTGGTCAGTCTGAAGCATATCGAGCGACGTCTCGCCGACTTGCAGCACGGTGAAGTGCCCGAGTCGACGGGGAGGCGGCAAGTTGAGAATGTCGGCGTAGAAGGCGGCGGTTGCGACCGCATCCGCTGCATGAACGATCGTGTGATTCAGAGTCACAGGCATTTGTGGACCATAGCCCAGCGCCGATTGCGATGGGAAGGCGATTAAGAGTCTCGGTGCTACGTCTGCATTGTTGCACTGAATCCGTCTGTCGGTACCTCATCGCTTGTCGGCCATTCGACTTTATGTGGGTCCAGCCCGCACCACGGGAGTAGCCATCAATCCCGCTTCATCAACCCGTTCGCGACAAAGTCATTCGCGATCCGCGCGATTTCCGAAATGTCGGCATCTTCGTCCCACAGGCCATAACGCATGCCCAGAAAGACGTTCATGCCGCCGATCGCCCAGGCGTGGATTTCGCCGACATCGGCGCGAATCTCGCCGCGCGCGGCGCCCGCTTCCAGCCGCTGCCGTACGCGCGCGACCGTCGTTTCATAATGGCGGCGATAGCTGGCGTAATCGACGAACTCGGCCTCATCGATGATCCGGTAGATTTCCTTATGCTCGCGCACAAAGCCGAGGAAGGATTCAAGCCCGATGCGCTCGGCGCTGATTTCGTCGGGCGCAGCCTGAACCAGCGGCGTGACATGGTCGCGCAATTGCTCGCTCATATAGCGGACGAGCGCCTGGAAGATTTCATCCTTTGAATCGAAATAGGTGTAGAAGCTCCCGAGTGCGGTCCCGGCGCGGCGGGTGATGCCGCTGATCGACGCTTCGTGAAAGCCGCGCTCGCCGAACTCCACCGCCGCCGCGTCGAGCAACTTCCGCAAGGTGCGGCGCCCGCGATCGGTGCGCGGCGTCTTGTCGCGCACTTCGCCTGCGGTATCCGGGTCCGCGTTGTCCGGTGCTGCGTCTTGCGGCTCATCCATGGCTGTTTTCCGTCTCCCCTCCGCCCGCCCTCGCTGCATCGTGGCTTTTTCGCACCACTGGCAAGCAAAAAACGACGAAGTCATATTCCAAGTTGAAACTTGGTTCATGTTTCATTATTGGGTGCGTCGCGGCTTGGCAAGCACCGAGCCCAAGAAAAACGAAAAGGGCGGCAAGCGGCCGCTCCTTACATGGGAGAGTCCTACATGCGTCCTTTCGCTCGTCCGCTGCGCCGCGCCATTCTCGCTTCGAGCGCGCTGTCCATGCTCGCCTTTGCCCCCGCCGCCTTTGCCCAAGACGAAGGCGCCAACGCCAGTGCGAGCGATGACGAGATCATCGTCACCGCGCGCCGCCGCGACGAACGCCTGATCGACGTGCCGATTGCAGTCACCGCCATCTCGGGCGCCGCGCTCGAAGCCGCGGGTGCGATCGACATCACCGATGTCCAGAACCAAGCGCCGAATGTGACGCTCGAAAATTCGCGCGGCACCAACTCGACCCTGACCGCTTTCATTCGCGGCGTTGGTCAGCAGGATCCCGTCCCGGGCTTCGAGGCCGGGGTCGGCATTTATCTCGACGATGTCTATCTTAACCGCCCGCAGGCAGCGGTCATCGACATCTACGACGTCGAGCGCATCGAAGTGCTGCGCGGACCGCAGGGTACGCTCTACGGCCGCAACACCATCGGCGGCGCGATCAAATATGTGACCAAGCGGCTGCCGTCCGATTTCTCGCTCAAGCTGCGCGGCAGCTACGGCAGCTATGACCAGGCCGACGGCGTGCTGACCGTCAGCGCGCCGATCGGCGAGATGCTTCGCGTCGGGGGTTCGGTCGCGCGTCTTTCGCGCGGCGGTTTCGGCGATAATATCAACATTCCAGGGGTCGAAAATTACAACAAGGACGTATGGGCCGGCCGCGGCACGATCGAATTCGGTTCGCCCGACGACCGCTTCCTGATCCGCTTGACGGGCGATTATACCCGCGACAAGTCGGACCCACGCAATGGTCACCGGCTCACCCCCAGCCTGCTCACCGGCGCGCCTGTCCTCGACGACGTTTATGATACCCGCGCGGGCCTCAATAGCCCGAAGCAGGACGTAGAGGCTTATGGTTTCGCGATGAACGTTCGCGCCGCGCTGTCGGACGAGCTGACGCTGCGCAGCATCTCGTCGTTCCGCAAAGACACCAGCCTGACGCCGATCGACTTTGACGCCTTGCCAACGGTCGATGTCGACGTCCCGGCGATCTACAAGAACGAGCAGATCAGTCAGGAATTCCAGTTGCTCTATGAAAGCGACAGGCTGAGCGGCCTTGTCGGCTTCTATTATCTCGACGCCAAGGCTGCGACCAAGTTCGACGTCATTCTCGCAACCACCGGCCCGCTGATCGGCGTTCCGCTCGCCAGCGGCTTTGGCCAACAGACGCGCGGTGACGTGCGCACCGAAACCTGGTCGGTATTCGGCGACTTCACCTTCGACTTCAACGACTGGCTCAGCCTGTCGGCGGGCGGCCGCTTCACGCGCGATACGCGCAACTCGGCGATCTTCAAGGCGAACCGCCTCGGTGGTGCCGACCCCGAATTTGGCGGCAACGGCGTCAATCTCGGCGCGCCGATCACCGATTTCCGGGGCAAGGCGACGTTTGAGAAATTCACGCCGCGGGTCTCGCTCTCGGTCAAGCCGAACGCGGATATGCTGGTCTACGCGTCCTACTCGAAAGGGTTCAAGGGCGGCGGTTTCGACCCGCGCGGCAGCGCCAACATCACCCCGAACACCGACGGTGTCGCCGGTCCGCCAACCTATCAGGAAATCTACGACTTCTTCCTGTTCGAACCCGAAACCGTCGATAGTTATGAAGTGGGGATCAAGGGTACCGCCTTTGACCGCGCGCTGACCTATGCGCTGACCGGCTTCTATGCCGATTATAAAGATGTCCAGATCCCCGGCTCGGTCGGTGTCGATGCCAATAATGACGGCATCTTCGAAGGCTTCGCCGGGGTTACCACCAACGCCGCCGCGGCCAGCTTCAAGGGCATCGAAGCCGAATTCCAGGCTCGCTTCGCGCGCGATTTCGCAGGGGCCGGCTCGCAGGTCACACTGGGCGGGACGCTGGGCTATATCGATGCCCAATATGATACGTTCAACACGATCATCGCGGGCGCGGCCGTAGACGTCGCCGATTTCCGGGCGATCCAGAATACGCCGAAATGGACCGCAGCGGGTACGCTGGGGGTCAGCGTCGCAGGCATGGGCGGCATGATCGGTGCCTCGACGACCTTGTCCTATCGCAGCAAAACGAACCAGTTCGAAATCCCCAGCCCGTTCCTCGACCAGAAAGGCTATGCGCTGCTCGACGCAAGCATCGTCTGGACATCGGAAGACGACCGCTTCAGCCTTGGTCTGCATGGTAAGAATCTGACCGACAAACAGTATATCACTTCGGGCTATCAGTTCGCGGTGGGCAACGCGATTACCGGCCAGCCGACGCTGACCCCCACCGGAAACATCACCCCCTCGCTGGGCCGCGAAGGCGTGGTCACCGCCTTCTACGGCAACCCGCGCCAGGTTTTCGTCACCGGCACGGTGAAGTTCTGAGGCAGGGAGAAGCCAAATAAGGGCAAAGGGGCGTCGGCAACGGCGCCCCTTTTTCTAGCCCGCGAGCCGCGGCGCCCCGCCAGCCGCGACCATTCGTTCGCCGTCGATCACAATCGGGCTGGCAAGCCCGTCAACAAACGCCCCTTCGGCCCGAAATCGCATCCCGCGTGCCGCAACCTGCGGGTCGGCGAACACCTCCGCGATATCGTTGATCGGCCCCGCGGGGACGCCCTCCGCCTCCAGCGCCAGCGCCAGCGGTTGCGCGTCCCAACCCGTGACCTTCGCCGCGAGCAGCGGAATCAGCGTGGTGCGATTGGCCAGCCGCGCCGCATTCGTGACAAAACGGGCATCATCGGCCCAGCTGGGCTCGCCCAGGATCATACATAATTTACGAAACTGCCCGTCGTTGCCGACCGCAATCACCAGCTGGCCGTCGGCGGTCGCAAACGCCTGATAGGGGACGACATTGGCATGGCCATTGCCCATCCGCCGCGGCGATACGCCGCTCGCGAGGTAATTGGCCGCCTGATTGGCGAGCACCCCGACCTGACAATCCAGCAGCGCCATGTCGATATGCGCCCCCCGACCTGTGGCGTCACGGCGCCGCAACGCCGCAAGGATCGCGACCGCCGAATATAGGCCGGTAAAAATATCGGCATAGGCGATCCCGGCCTTTTGCGGCGCGCCGTCGGGTTCACCGGTCAGCGACATCGCGCCGCCCATCGCCTGAATGATGAAATCATAGCCGGCGCGGTGCGCATAGGGACCGGTCTGGCCGAAACCGGTGATCGAACAGACGATCAGCCGCGGGAAATCGGCGATCAGCGTCGCGGGGTCGAGGCCATATTTCTTCAGCCCGCCAACCTTGTAATTCTCGATCACCACATCGGCATCAGCAATCAGCGCCCGGACCTCGGCCTGCCCCGCGATCGTCCCAATATCGATCGCTACCCCTGATTTGCCGCGATTGGTGCTGTGGTAATAGGCCGCACCCAGATTCTCGCCGCCTTCGCCCATGATAAAGGGCGGTCCCCAGCTGCGCGTATCGTCGCCGACCCCCGGCCGCTCGACCTTGATCACCTCAGCGCCCAGATCGGCAAGCAATTGCCCGCACCATGGCCCCGCGAGCACCCGCGCCAGTTCGACGACGCGGATGCCTGCGAGAGGCTTGGCGATGCTATCCACCAAAAGCGGAAATGCCGGTGATCGCGCGGCCCAGGATCAGCGCATGGACGTCGTGCGTGCCCTCATAGGTGTTCACCGTTTCCAGATTCACCGCGTGGCGGATGACATGATAATCGGCCGAAATGCCGTTGCCGCCGTGCATATCGCGCGCGACGCGGGCGATATCGAGCGCCTTGCCGCAATTGTTGCGCTTGAGCAGGCTGATCGCGTCGGGGATCAGCCGCCCCTCGTCGATCAACCGCCCGACGCGCAGCGCCGTCTGCAACCCGAGCGCGATTTCGGTGAGCATATTGGCGAGCTTGAGCTGGACGATCTGGTTCGCCGCGAGCGGGCGCCCGAACTGCTTGCGCTCGCCGGTATAATTGCGCGCTGCTTCATAGCAGAATTCCGCCGCACCCATCGCGCCCCACCCGATGCCGTAGCGCGCGCGGTTGAGACAGCCGAACGGACCTTTCAGCCCCGACACATGCGGCAGCAGCGCGTCTTCGCCGACCTCGACCGAATCCATCACGATCTCGCCAGTGACTGACGCGCGCAAGCTGACCTTGCCCTCGATCTTCGGCGCCGACAGGCCCTTCATGCCCTTTTCGAGAACGAAACCGCGGATCGCGCCGTCATGCGCCTCCGACTTCGCCCACACGACGAACACGTCGGCGATCGGCGAATTGGTGATCCACATCTTGGCGCCCTTGAGGCGATAGCCACCTTCGATCTTTTCGGCGCGCGTCCGCATCCCGCCGGGGTCGCTGCCGGCATCGGGCTCGGTCAGCCCGAAACAGCCGACGAGTTCGCCCGAGGTCAGCCCGGGCAGATATTTCCGCTTCTGCTCCTCGCTGCCATAGGCGTTGATCGGGTGGATCACGAGCGAGCTTTGCACCGAACAGGCCGAACGATAGCCCGAATCGATCCGCTCGACTTCGCGCGCGATGAGCCCGTAGCTGACATAGTTCAGCCCGGCGCCGCCATATTCGGGGTCGATCGTCGCGCCGAGCAGGCCGAGCGCGCCCATTTCGGACATGATCTCGCGGTCGAACCGCTCATCGAGAAACGCCGAGGTGACGCGCGGCAGCAGCGCGTCGGTCGCATAGGAACGCGCCGTGTCGCGCACCATCCGCTCCTCTTCGCTGAGCTCGGCATCGAGCTGAAGGGGATCGAGCGGGTCGAGCGCTTCGATGCGCTGCGGGTCGGCGAGGGCCATAAAAGGGCTTTCTCTGTAAGGCGAGCAGCCCTTTCGGGACACGCGCTAGGGGGTCGGGGCCGCTGTGCTGCGGGCGATTGCGGCAGCCGGGCTGTCGCGCGGCTCCAATATCGCGGCGGTCTCGATCAGGTCAAGCGCACGCCGCGCCTCATGATAGCGCCGTGCGTCGATCAGCCAGTCGTTCGCCATCGCGGCGCCGGGCATCGCCTCGACCTCGGCGATCGCCTTGTCGGCCTGCCCCGCGCCCAGATAGCGGCGCGCGCGTTCGAGCCGCTCCGAGGCGCGCGGCGACTGCGTTCCCGCGGCGCGCACCACGAACAGCTCGCTCAGCTCGCGGCGAAAGCCCGTCCACAGGCTGCCATTGTCGTCGCCGCCGCGCCCGACGAGTTGCGGCGCCAGCGTGTCGAGCTCGGCGCGCAACTGTTCGAGCGTCACCGGTTCGCGCGACGTTTCGATGATCGTTTTTACCGCATTGGGCTGATCGTCGCCAAAGCGCAGCCGCAGCTGGGCGTCGAGATAACCGAGCGACAGCCCGCGATCGAGCGCGCGGCGCACCGCAAAGGCGACGAGCAGCCCTTCGGCGCGCGACGCATTGCCCGATGCCGATTCGGCCTCCAGCGTGATCCGCGACAGCCGTTGTTCGAGTTCGGCGACGCGCGCCGCCAGCGCATTGGCGCCATCGACCGGGGCGACCACCAGCGGCAGCCCCGGCGCGGCTTTCGGCGCGGCGCCGGCGAGCAGCGCCGGGTCGGCAAGATCGCCCGCCCCTTGCGTGTCGATCACCTTGGCCGCTGGGGCAGTCCCATCGCCCGTGAGCCAGCGATTCACTGCCCAGCCGCCGCCAACAACGCCGACCAGCAGCAACAGCAAGGCAGCGATGGCGAGCAGCCGAAACGATGGTCCCCTCGCCGGGACCGCCTCGGCCGCAGGCGAGGGGGTGTCGATGCTGTCGATTGCCATATGTCTCTTTCGAACGACCCTATTTTCCGCCCTTGTGGCACAAAGCATGGGCCAGTGCCAACATTGACGCGTCGGTCGGCGCCGCGGCCGCGGCCAATTCGCCCCAGCCTTCGCCCGCCGCCGCCGCGGCCGCAGGGCTGATCGCAACCAGCGTCAGATGCGCGCGCTGTGGGCCGACAAGGTCGGCGATTCGCTGCGCCGCGCGCGCCGAATGGGCGAGCAGTACGGCGGGTGCAGAAACCTGCTGCGCCCACGCAGGGGGTGGCTCGACCGCATCGACCACATAACAGGCGACCGGCTCCAGCGCCGATCCGCGCGGATCGAATTCGGATCGCTCGCGCCCGCAAAGCCAAAGGATTCGGGCGGGTTTGCCTGACGTCATACCATCAAGAAGGCGTTGAGCGTCGGCATTGCCCGTACGAACGACGGTCAGTCCCGCCGCCTTTGCCGCATCGGCGGTCGCGGAACCCACCGCATAAGCCGGCAGCGGAGCGAGACGCGTCAGCTGCTGCCCGGCTAATCGCACGGCCTGCGCGCTGGTGAGCAGCATCGCGTCGAAATCTTGTGGTGTCGGCGCCGTCCATGGCAGCGCCCGAGCGGCAAACAGCGGCATCGCACGGGCATCAAAACCCAGTGCGGTCGCGCGCGCCATCGTGGCGCTATTGCCCGGTTCGGGGCGGGTGACGATCAGCGGCAGGGCGCCGCTCATGCAGCGAACAGCCGCCGCACCGTTTCGGGGGCGTCATCGAGCAACCGCCGCGCCAGCGCCGCCGCCGCATCGTCATGGTCGATCAGCGCATGTCCGATTGCATGCTCGGCGCCGTCTTCGGAGAAAATTTCGGCGTCGAGTTGCAACATGCCGTCATCACGCCAATGCGCATGCGCCGCGACCGGCGAGCGGCAGTCGCCGCCCAGCGCTGCCAGAAAGGCGCGCTCAGCCGCCACTGCGCGGTGCGTCTGCGCATGATCTATCGCCAGCAACAGCGCGAGCGTTTCGCCATCGGCGGCGCGGCACTCGATCCCGATCGCGCCCTGCGATGCGGCGGGCAGCAGCATCGCCACGTCTTGCACGGTGCCGACCGCGTGCATCCCCAGCCGGTCGAGTCCCGCCGCCGCGAGCAAGGTCGCATCGGCCTCGCCCGCCGCCAGCTTCGCCAGCCGCGTCGCGACATTGCCGCGCAGCAGCACCGGCTCCACATCGGGGCGGATTCGCCGGATCTGCGCAGCGCGGCGCGGGCTGCTCGTCCCCAGCCGGGCGCCGTGCGGCAGATCGGCGACGCTCGTTGCCGCAATGCCCTCGCGCACCACCAGCCGGTCGCGCGGGTCGGCGCGTTCGAGCATTGCGCCCAACGCAAAACGCGCATCGCGCAACGTCTCGACGTCCTTGAGCGAATGAACCGCGATATCGATCACCCCGGCGTCGAGGGCAGCATCCAGCTCGCGCGTCCACAGCTCCTTGCCGCCAACTTCGGAGAGCGCACGATCCTGGATACGATCGCCCGTCGCGGTCATCGGTACGATCTCAAGCGCCTCGGACGCGATGCCGTGCGTCGCCATCAGCGCTGCCACCGTCATATGCGCCTGCGCCATTGCCAGCGGCGAGGCGCGGGTGCCGATACGCAGCGGATGTTCGGGTGTAGGGTGCGGGATCGAAGCCATGCGCCGCTGCTAAGGCGTCCGGACAGGAAAAGGAAGACAAGGGATTCGCACAAAGATTTGTTCACGCGGAGGCGCAGAGGCGCAGAGAGTGCGATTGCCGCGAAGCGGCATTTTTTCATCCGGCGTTGCGCCCTAGTAAAGCCTTGATTGAAAAAGAGGTCATTCGACCCGGGCCTTCTTCTCCGCGTCTCCGCGTGAACAAAGTTCTTTTCTTCTTCTCTGCGCGCTCTGCCATCTCTGCGCGATTCATTCCTTCCAACCGCGCTTGCCCCCGCACGCCCCGCGCGGGTAAGGGACACGCAACATTATGACTCTCATCCTTGGCCTTGAATCGAGCTGCGACGAGACCGCAGCGGCGCTTGTCACCAGCGATAGGCGCATATTGGCGCACCGCGTCGCGGGGCAGGAGGCCGAGCACAGCCCCTTTGGCGGCGTCGTACCCGAAATCGCGGCGCGCGCGCATGTCGACCGACTGGCGCCGATCGTCGCCGGGGTGCTCGCCGATGCCGGCGTCTCGCTCGCCGATGTCGACGCGATTGCCGCAACTGCTGGTCCCGGTCTGATTGGCGGCGTCATGGTCGGGCTCGTCACCGGCAAAGCGCTCGCCCACGCTGCAAACAAGCCGCTGATCGCGGTCAACCATCTCGAGGGGCATGCGCTCAGCCCACGCCTTGTCGATCCCGACCTCGCCTTTCCCTATCTGTTGCTGCTCGTCTCGGGCGGCCATTGCCAGTTGCTGCTCGTCAAAGGCGTCGGCGACTATCGCCGCCTCGCCACAACGATCGACGATGCCGCGGGCGAAGCGTTTGACAAGACCGCAAAGCTGCTCGGACTCGGCTATCCCGGCGGCCCCGCGGTCGAGCGGATCGCGCAGGACGGCAATCCGCAAGTGGTGCCGTTGCCGCGACCGCTCGTCGGCAGCGCCGAACCGCATTTCTCCTTTGCGGGGCTCAAAAGCGCCGTGGCGCGCGCGGCCGCGAAGGGGGCGCACAGCGTCCCCGACCTTGCGGCCTCGTTCCAGCAAGCGGTCGTCGACTGTCTCGTCGATCGCAGCCGCATCGCGCTCGCCGCCTGCCCCGACGCGACCGCGTTCGTCGTCGCGGGCGGGGTCGCCGCCAATGGCGCGATCCGCACCGCGCTGACCGACCTCGCCGCGCGTTTCGACCGGCCCTTTGTCGCACCGCCGCTGTGGTTGTGCACCGACAATGGCGCGATGATCGCCTGGGCGGGTGCCGAGCGCTTCGCTGCGGGCCTATTCGACGATCTGTCGGTCGCCGCGCGCCCGCGCTGGCCGCTCGATCCTGACGCTGAAACCGTGCGCGGTGCGGGAGTGAAGGCATGACGTCATATCGGAACTTCGGCGTGATCGGCGGCGGCGCGTGGGGGACCGCGCTGGCGCAGATGCTCGCGGCCGATGGCGCGCCCGTCCGTCTGTGGGCGCGCGAAGCGGATGTCGTCGCCGCGATCAACGCCAAACATCGCAACCCGGTCTTTCTGCCCGGCGCCGCGCTGTCTGCATCGCTGACCGCAACCGGCGCGCTCGCCGACATGGCCGATTGCGACGCGCTGCTCGTCGTCGTGCCGGTACCGTTCCTGCGCGGCGTCCTTGTCGATCTGCCCGCGGGCGACGCACCTTTGATCTTCTGTAGCAAGGGGATGGAGGCGGGCAGCTTTGCCTTCCCGATCGACATGGCGCGCGACCTCGCACCGCAGCGGCCGCACGCGGTGCTGTCGGGACCGACCTTTGCGCATGAGGTCGCCGCGGGACTGCCGACCGCGATCACCCTCGCCGCCGCCGATCCCGACGTCGCAGCCGCGATTGCCGGCGCGATCGCCCGCCCGCATTTCCGCCCCTATGTGTCGACCGACGTCATTGGCGCCGAAATTGGCGGCGCCATCAAGAATATCCTCGCCATCGCCTGCGGTATCGTTGACGGCGCCGGGCTCGGCCTCAATGCGCGCGCCGCCCTGATCAGCCGCGGCTTTGCCGAAATGACGCGCTTCGGGCTGGCACGCGGCGCGCAGGCGGAAACGCTGGCGGGGCTCGCCGGGCTCGGCGATCTCGTTCTCACCTGCACCTCCGCCAATTCGCGCAACTTCGCGCTCGGCCAGGGGCTGGGGCGTGGCGACGATGCCGCCACGCTGATGGCCGATCGCCGCACCGTCGCCGAAGGGGCGTTCAGCGCCCCGGTCATCGCCGCCGCGGCGCGCGCCGACGGCATCGACATGCCTATCTGCGATACCGTCGCGCGGCTAGTCGCGGGGGAAACGCGTGTTGCCGATTCCATTCAGGCCCTGCTCAGCCGCCCGCTGCGATCCGAGGGTCGGTGAGCTTTAGCGGAGAATTGCCTGCCACCCGCCATCGCGCTAGACTGCGCGCCGGGGACCAGCAGCAGGGGCGGCGGGCTTGAGCCAGACGGACAGCGCAGCCGTGCCCGCATCGGCAACAGCCCCCTCGGGCGACGCCGACACTGCGGCGCTCGCCAAGGGCGGACGGACCAATTTTTTCGGCTTCATCCTGCGCCTCGTTGCGCGGCTGCCTTTTCTCTATGTCGCGGGGCGCTGGTACGGACCCGAAGCGGTCGGGCGCTTTGCCTTTGCCGTGCTCGTCATCGAACTGGTTGCGCAGCTCGCGACGCTCGGGCTCAAACGCGGCCTCGCCGAACAGCTCAGCGCGCCCGGCGCAGACCACCGCACCGTGGTGTGGGACGGGATGTTTGTTGCCCTCCTCGCCTCGGCGGCGGGGTCGGGGCTGCTGTTCGCCTTTCCTCAGCTCATGTATCCCGCGGGCAATGTCGGCGGTGCCGATCGCTGGATGGCACTGCTCGTTTTTGCGATTGCCGGAACCGACATCGCGCTGGCCGCCTGCGCTTACCGGTTTGACGTCGGCGCGACGGTGCGCGCCCGGGCCATTGTCGAACCATGGGTGATCAGCGCCGCGGCTGCGGGTTTCTGGTTCGTTTCGGTGCGCGACGGGCTGATGCTGTCCTATGCCGCCGCAATGGTCGGCGCTTTTCTGACCGCGCTGATCCCGATGCTGCGCCATTATGGCGGGCCGCGCGGCTGGCAGCCCCATCCCGCACACCTAATCGCGGTCGCGCGGCGCAACGCACCGCTTGCCGCCGCCGATGCGATCGAATGGGGGACGCGCCGCCTTGACCTGTTCATCCTCGGCCAGTTCACGTCGCCGACGATCTACGGCATCTATTATATGGCGCAGCAGGTCGCGTCGCTGCCGCAAAAGCTGAAAACCAGCTTCGAACCGATCCTCGGCCCGGTCATCACCCGCAACCTTGCCGAAAAGCGGCTTGCCGCCGTGGCGGCACAAGTCAGCCAAGTCGGTTTCTGGATCATCGCGGCGCAGGCCGGGGTCGCGCTCGCGCTGGGCATCCCCGGCGAGGCGGTGATGGGCCTTGTCGGCCCCGAATTCGTCAGCGGGACCGCGGCGCTTGCCTTCCTGCTCGCCGCCGAAGTCGTCGCCGCGACCGCGGTCGTCAGCGAAGCCGCGCTCGTTTATGTCGCGCGCCATCGTAACCTTTTGATCAGCATGGCGACGCTGGCACTGCAAGCGGTGCTCAGCGTCACGCTGATCCTGATCGCCCAGTCAATGGGCTGGCCGCCGATCACTTATGCCGCGGCGGTCGCGCTTGCGCTGATGCTTGCTTTGGGTTTCGCGTCGGTGGTGAAGGCGCGGCTACTCGCGCATGTGCTCGGCGCGCCCGTCAACAGTCTGCGCTGGGCGCTGGTGTGGGCGACCGCGGGCGCCGCGATTCTGGGCTGGGGCGCGACGCAACTGCCCGAATGGGCCGAGCTGCTGATCGGCGTGCCGGTCATCCTCGGCATCTACTCATGGCTGATCTGGACCCGCGGTTTCGGCCCCGCCGATCGCGCTCTGTTCAAGAAACATCCTGAGACGGCAGACGCCGCGCCCGCCGCCACTTAGCGTCGGACTGCGACTACTTCACCGCTTCCTGTGCGGCATCGCCGACATCCTGCGCGGCGTCGCCCACCTTTTGCGCCGCTTCGGTGATTGCGCCCGTTTCGGCCTTGTCGTTGGCGAGGAACTGGAACGCGAAAAAGCCTGCAACCGCCAGCACCACCAAAATGATCAGGCCCATGCCCAATCCACCGCCGCGGCGCGGTTCGCGATCAATGATCGTCGTCGTGTGCGTTGTCCCGTCGGGCGCGCGTGTTTCGTGAATTTCGTCGGCCATAACATCCTCCTGTACCATTCATCTGGCGCATAGGACGCGTTGGGTGGCCGAAAGTTCCTAGCCCAGCCGTTCGGCGACCTTGGCGCGAAGATCGGTCTGCGCCCGCGGGCCGACCTGCGCGATGATTTCGCGCGCGCACACCGCGCCCATCGTCAGGCAGTCGGCGATCGGGCGGCCTTCGGCCAGACCCGACAGGAAACCGGCGGCGAACAGGTCTCCGGCTCCGGTCGTGTCGACGACATCGTCGATCGGCTCAGCCGCGACTTCGCTGCGCTCCCCGTTCGTCACCGCGACCGCGCCATGTTCGCCGCGCGTCGCGACGAGCAGCGGCACATCGGCGGCCACCTTGGCGAGCGCGGTTTCGAAATCGTCCTCCTGCGCCAGCACGAGCAGTTCCGCCTCATTGGCGAACAGAATGTCGATCTCGCGCGCCGCGGTCATGCGCCGGAAATCCTCGCCATGCCCGGCGACGACGAACGTGTCGGACAGAGTGAAGGCAACGCGGCGACCAGCCGCCTTGGCCAGCCCGATCGCCTCGGCCATCGCCGCGCGTGAGGCGTCGGCGTTCCACAAATAGCCCTCAAGATACAGGATGTCGGCATCGGCGATCAGCGCTGCGTCGAGCGATTCACGCCCCAGATTCTGCGACGCACCCAGGAAGGTGTTCATCGTGCGCTGGCCGTCGGGGGTGACCAGGATCAGGCAGCGCGCGGTCGGCGCGCCACCAGACTGGGCGGGGGTGTCGAACGCGACGCCCAGAGCCGTCAGGTCATGCGTGAACACCTGCCCCAGCTGATCGTCGGCGACCTGACCGATAAAGCCGCAGCGCCGCCCCAGCGCCGCCATGCCCGCGAGCGTGTTCGCCGCGCTGCCGCCCGACATTTCGATCGCTGGTCCCATTGCGGCATACAGCCGCTCGGCCTCGTCGGCGTCGATCAGCCGCATTGACCCCTTGACCAGCTTTTCGGCATCGATCAGCGCGTCGTCGGCGCGGGCGAGAACGTCGACGATGGCATTGCCGATGGCGACGACGTCGAAACGGGCGGTGGCAGCCATAAAATATCCTGTGATGCGCGGGGAAAAGTTGCCGCGCTTTAGGGATGCGGGCCGTTCAAGGCAAGCGCGGCGCTTGACGCGCGCGCCGCCCCCTCGCATCCCGGCACACATGACCCGCGCCGTCCACGCCTTTCTGCTCGCGCTCCGCGATGTGCCGCAGCCGCGCGTGCTGCGCATCCTGCTGCAAAGCCTCGCGCTCACCCTCCTCCTCCTACTCTTCGCGGGCGCCGCGATCTATTTCGCCACCCGCTGGGCGCTCAATCACTGGCAGTGGCTCGGCGCGACCGAGCGCGACATGGCAGGGCTACTCGTCGTCCTGGCGATCATCGCGGGCAGCTGGCTGCTGTTCCGCGCCGTTGCGATCGTCGTCGTCGGACTGTTCGCCGATGCGATCGTCGCCGATGTCGAAGGACGCCATTATCCCGCCGCCGCGGCGCGTGCGGTCGATGTCGGCTGGCGGCAGAATATCCGCCTCGCGCTTGCGTCGGTGGTGCGGCTGATCGGCGGCAACCTGCTCGCGCTGCCAATCTACATCCTGCTGCTCGTCACCGGCATCGGCACGCCGATCTTTGCTTTGTTCGTCAACGGCCTGCTGCTTGGCCGCGATCTGGAGGCGATGGTGCTGGCGCGCCACCCCGACCGTCCGCGGCTCGATCGGCCCGCGCGCTGGTCGCTCGGGCTGCTGTCTGCCGCAAGCTTTGTGGTGCCCATCGCCAATCTATTGGCGCCGATCCTCAGCGCCGCTATGGCCGTGCACATGCTCCATCTGCGGAGCGGGGACCGGACCATATGAGCCAAAATCGCCGTCTGGCCGCGATCGCCAGCCTTGTCCTATTGCTCGGCGGCTGTGCCGGCAACGCGATTCCGCGCGCCACCCCGCCCCCGGGCGGCGCGCCTGTCGCCGCAATCCCGGCGCCGCGCCCCACGCAGAACAACAGCCTGATCGGCCGCTCGGCCAATTCGGCACTCGGCCTGTTCGGCAAGCCGCGGCTCGACGTCGCCGAAGGCGCCGCGCGAAAGCTGCAGTTTGCTGGCGCCGCCTGTATCCTCGACATCTATTATTATCCGCCCAAACAAGGCGCCGATCCGCTCGCGACCCATGTCGATGCGCGCACCCCCGACGGCCGCGATGCCAATGTGCCGAGCTGTATCGAAGCGCTGCGGCGGTGATAGTCATCCTCCCTATGGCGAAGCCATGGGGAGGGGGACCGCTCGCGAAGCGAGTGGTGGAGGGACCACAGCGGTAGCTCCAAAGCCCCTCCGTCAGCCCTGCGAACTGCCACCTCCCCATCGCTGCGCGACAGGGAGGATTATCGTTGGCGTCACGACGTCAATTCATTCAGCGCCCATCTGGCCGCTTCCGCCACCATGGGCGTGTCGTCCTCCGCCAGTCGCTCCAGCATCGGCCGAAACCGTGCATCACCGCTGTTTCCTGCCGCAATCGCGGCATTACGCACCATTCGTCCGCGCCCGATACGCTTGATCGGCGACCCTGCGAAGACCTGCCGGAACCCGGCGTCGTCGAGCGCGAGCAAGTCGCCCAGCGACGGCGCGACCAATTCGGCGCGCGGCAGGAAAGCGCGGTGCGCGTGCGCGGTTTCGGCAAACTTGTTCCACGGGCAGACCGCCAGACAATCGTCACAGCCATAAACACGGTTGCCGATCCCGCGCCGCAGGTCGAGCGGGATCGGCCCGTCATGCTCGATCGTCAGGTAGGAGATGCAGCGCCGCGCATCGACCTGATATGGCTTCGGAAACGCTTGCGTCGGACACGCGTCCTGACAGGCCATACAACTGCCGCAACGGTCACGGCCCGGATTGCTCGGGGCCAGCTCCAGTGTCGTATAGATCGCCCCCAAAAACAACCAGCTGCCATACTCGCGGCTGACCAGATTGCTGTGCTTGCCCTGCCAGCCGAGCCCCGCCGCCGCCGACAAGGGCTTTTCCATCACCGGCGCGGTATCGACGAATACCTTGACCTCGGCCCCCGGCGCCTCCGCAACCAGCCAGCGCGCGACCGCCTTCAGCGCCCGTTTGACGACGTCATGATAGTCACCGCCCTGCGCATAGACCGAAATCCGCCCGCGGTCGGGGTGCTCAGCAAGCGCCAGCGGGTCCTGCGCCGGGGCATAGCTCATCCCCAGCGCGATTACTGACCGCACCTCGGGCCACAGACCTTTGGGCGATCCTCGCTGTGCCGCGCGGCTTTCCATCCAGATCATATCGCCGTGGCGCCCTTCGGCGAGCCACTGGTTCAATCTTTCGGCAGTTTGCGGCGCCGCATCGGCATCGGCGATCCCGAACGCAACAAAATCATGCGCGCGCGCCACCGCCTCGAGGCGGTCTTCTAATGCAGGCAAGGCTTCGGCAACCATTGCCGCTCTATACGCGAGCTGCCTGTCCGTGCCATAGCTTGCGGATGATCAGATCAGGGACCGCAGTTTGAACGATTTCAGCGTCGAGGCGATCGGCCTCACCAAATATTTCGGCGATTTCAAGGCGGTCGATAACGTCAGCCTGACGGTGCCGACGGGCAGCATCTATGGCGTGCTCGGCCCCAACGGCGCGGGCAAGACCACCAGCCTGCGCATGACGCTGGGGATCATCGACCCTGATGAGGGCACCAGCCGCGTCTTTGGCGAACGCCCGCAGGCGGTGCGCCATCGCATCGGCTACCTCCCCGAGGAACGCGGGCTCTATCCCGGAATGAAGGCGCGCGAGGCGATCGCGTTCATGGGTGCACTACGCGGACTCGACTGGTCCGAAGGCCGTCGCCGCGCCGCGACCTTCATGACCGAACTTGGCCTCGAACGCGTGATCGACGAAAAGATCCGCAAGATGTCAAAGGGCATGGCGCAGATGATCCAGCTGATCGGTTCGATCGTCCACGCCCCCGATCTCATCGTCCTCGACGAGCCTTTTTCGGGCCTCGACCCGGTCAATCAGGAGCGGCTCGAAATGCTCGTCCGCCGCGAACGCGACCGCGGCGCGACGATCCTGTTTTCGACCCATGTCATGGCGCACGCCGAGCGCCTCTGCGACCGGCTCGCGATCATCGCGCGCTCGCAGCGCCGCTTCGAAGGCACGGTCGACGACGCGCGCGGGCTGCTGCCGATGCAGGTGCGTTACACCCCGCGCGCTGACGCCGATGCAACAGCAATCGCGGCGCTGCTCCCCGCCGGTGCTGAGCCGCGCGGCGACAGCTGGTTCTTCCCGATCGAGGATGCCGACGTCGAACCGCTGCTGGCGCGGATCACGGGCAGCGGTCTCGGCGTCGCCGGGCTGTCGATCACCCGCCCCGCGCTCCACGACGCCTTTGTCCATATCGTCCGCCAGGTCGATGCGAGTTTCGACGCCGATGCGAGAACCGACGCGGTCGAGGAGGCGCTGGCATGACCCCTTTCCTCAGAAACATGCTCGTCATCGCGCGCCGCGACTTTCTGGCGATCGTCGCGACGCCGACCTTCCTGTTGTTCCTGCTCGCGCCGCTGTTCATGGTCGGTATGGGACTCGCGGGCGGCATGGGCGCCTCGCAGCTCGCCGACAGCGCGCGCGGCGCCGGGCGCATCGTCGCGGTGGTCGGCGCCGGTGACGTCGAAGCGCTGCGCGCCGCCGATGCGCGGCTTCGCGCGAGCGTCGCGCGCCGCGTGCCAGTGCTTGAGGTCCGCATCGCCAGCCCCGCCACCGCCGACCCGGTCGCCATCGCGCGCGAAAAGGGCAGCGACACCTATGCCGTGCTCAGCGGCCCGCTCGCGACCCCGCGCATCGTCGAGCGCGAGGCGGACAGCAACGCCGGCCATTATCTTGCACTGCTCGCCGACGATGTGCTGCGATCGAAGGCCGCAGGGCCGCTACCCGCGGTCGCACCCAAATTCGAAGCCTTGTCGAGCGGTGGTACCAGCATCGCGCTTCAACAATCCCTGGGCTTCGGCGCGGTTTTCATCATCTTCTTGCTCACCCTCCTCCTCGCCGGGCAAACGGTCAGCTCGCTCGCCGAGGAAAAGGGCAACAAGGTCATCGAAATCCTCGCCGCTGCGGTCCCGCTCGAAAGCGTCTTCCTCGGCAAGCTGCTCGGTTTTCTAGGCGTCGCGGTGCTGTTCATCGCCTTCTGGCTGGTGATGGCGCTTGTCGGCGGCATGATCGCCGCACTGCAGATCGATCCGGCGGCGCTCGCGTCGGTGCAAAGCGCCAGCAAGGCCACGGCCGCCCTCGCCGCGGCGCCCGCGACCGGCTGGCCCTTTTTCCTCGGTATCGGTTTTGTCTATTTCATTCTGTCTTTCCTGCTCCTCGGCGCAGTGTTCCTGGGTGTCGGGGCGCAGGCCGCGACGGTGCGCGAAATCCAGATGCTCAGTCTGCCGATCACCATCTTCCAGGTCGGCATGTTCAGCCTGTCCACCGCCGCGGCGAGTGCCCCGGGCAGCACATTGTCAACGGTCGCGCAAATCTTCCCCTTCTCGTCCCCGCTCGCCATGGCGGCGCGCGCCGCGACCGACGACAGCAAGGCGGTCCACTTGCTCGCGCTCGGCTGGCAGGCGATCTGGGTCGCGCTCGTGATCTTCCTCTCGGTGCGCCTCTTCCGCGCCGGGGTGCTCAGCGGCGGCAGCAGTTGGAAATTCTGGCGGAAGAAGACGCGGGCCTGAGGTTGGCGACCAAGTGTGGACGCAAGCCGATCCTCCCCCAACGGGGGAGGGGGACCACCCGAAGGGTGGTGGAGGGGCACAGGAAGTTGACGCGGCGCTGAGCCGACAGGGCCTACCTTTTCCGGGAACCGGCTGGAGGCCTACTTCCTCACCGGCAAGGCAAACCGCTTGTGCCCCTCCACCAGCTTCGCTGGTCCCCCTCCCCGTTCCGGGGAGGATCGGCTACGTCCGCTACCAACCCCTCATTGACAAAGCTGTAAATAGTGGCATTCTGCAACTGATCAGGCCGCACGAGACGGCCCTTCAGAGGAGCTGCCCCATGGCCACCCAAATTCGCACCGCCCCCGAAATCGCCAACCCGCTTGACGTCAGCCGCGCTGAATTGTGGAGCGAAGACCGCTGGCAGGAACCGATGCGCCAGCTGCGCGCCGAATCGCCGATCTATCGCTGTGAGGATTCGAAATTCGGCCCCTATTGGTCGGTGACCACCTACAAGCCGATCCAGCATATCGAAGCGCTGCCCAAGATTTTCTCCTCGTCGTGGGAATATGGCGGTATCACCGTCGCCGGTGACGGCGTCGAACATCTCAAAGAGGGCGAGATCCCGCTGCCGATGTTCATCGCGATGGATCCGCCGCAGCACACCGCGCAGCGCCGCACCGTCGCTCCGGCGTTCGGGCCGTCCGAAATCGAACGCATGCGCGCCGACACTGTCGCGCGCACCGCAGCGCTGATCGACACGCTGCCGATTGGGGAGCCGTTCGACTGGGTAGAAAAACTGTCGATCGAACTCACCACCGACATGCTTGCCATCCTGTTCGATTTTCCGTGGGAAGAACGCCACCGGCTGACCGCCTGGTCCGACGCGCTCGGCGATATTGAATCGTTCGACACCACCGAACAGCGTCAGGCACGCACCGCCAAGGCGTTTGAAATGGGCGCCGCTTTCAAGGAATTGTGGGACCGCAAGGCGCTCAACCCCGGCGAGCACGACCTCATCTCGATCATGCTGCAATCCGATGCGATGAAGCATATGAGCGAGCATGAATTCATGGGCAATCTCATCTTGCTCATTGTCGGCGGCAACGACACGACGCGCAATTCGATGTCGGCCTATGCTTATGGCTTGCATTGCTTCCCCGAAGAACGCGCCAAGCTTGAGGCGAACCACGATCCCGAACTCGCGGTCAACGCGATGCACGAAATCATCCGCTGGCAGACCCCGCTCGCGCATATGCGCCGCACCGCGATGGAGGACACCGAACTGTTCGGCCACCAGATCAAGAAGCGCGACAAGATCGCGCTCTGGTACGCCTCGGCCAACCGCGACGAGAGCGTCTTTCCCGACGGCGACCGGATTATCGTCGACCGCGAAAATGCGCGCCGCCACCTTGCGTTCGGTTACGGCATCCACCGCTGCGTCGGCGCGCGCGTTGCCGAATTGCAGCTCACCACGCTGATTTCCGAAATGCAAAAGCGCCGCCTGCGCGTCAATGTGCTCGCCGAGCCCGAGCGTGTCCACGCCAGTTTCGTTCATGGCTATCGCCATATGCAGGTCGAACTGGAGAAATATTGAAGCGTGGTGAAACCTGGCGCGATAAAGCCACGTATCTGACAGCAAGGCCCGATCGACGGGTCAGGAGTTCGTAATGATCGACCGCCGTTATGTCCTCGCTGGCCTCGCCCTCGGCGGCGGCATCATCGCCGCCCCGATGCTGATGGCCAAATCGGCGCGTCCGCAGGCCGCCCCCGGCTGGCGACTGTCCGAAGCCGAATGGAAAAAGCGGCTGACCGCGCAGCAATTTTATGTGTTGCGCGAGGCCGGCACCGAACGGCCGTTCAGCCATCCGCTCGACAAGGAAAAGCGCGCCGGCACCTTCGTCTGCACGGGCTGCGCGCTGCCGCTCTATTCCAGCAAGACCAAATATGACAGCAAGACCGGCTGGCCCAGCTTCTGGGCGCCGCTCAAGGGCGGGATCGCGACATCGACCGACTATGACCTGGGCTATGCGCGTACCGAAGTGCATTGCAAACGCTGCGGCGGCCATCTTGGCCATGTCTTTAACGACGGCCCGAAGCCCACCGGCAAGCGTTATTGCATGAACGGTACCGCAATGACCTTCCGCCCCGCCTGAGGCCGAATCCATTGACGCCGAGACGTCACATGGTCGCGGGCTTCACCCGCCAAATCGACAGCCCGGCACGCGATGCGATCGGCACGGGTTCCAGCCAGATCGGCGCTTTCCCGGCGTAAAGCTGCGCGGCCAGCGCATCCTTCCGCGCACGCCGATATTGCGTAAAATCATTGGCCGTCCGGCAAAAGACGACTAGCGTCGCACCATTTTTGCGGATCAGCGCCTCGGCCCGGCTGGGGTCGCCTGCAAAGACCCGGATCGTGTCCGCCATCGCGTCCTTGTTGCGGTGATGCGGCGTCGCCACCAAGCGGTGCCGCGTCCAGAAGATCACCGGCGCGCCCAGGTCGATCGGGGTCAGGATCGTCGTCGGTGGCAAGCCATTGAGCGCCGCAACCGCGGCTGAATCCATACAGGTTCCTGCAAATGGCGCAGCCGCTGCATCATCGCCCGGATCGGGCCGCAAATCGGTGAACAGGACACCAAGCGCGGCGGAAACCGCGATACTTCCAAGCAGCGGCAGGGTCAGCGACGCCATGGCTGACGCCAACACGCGCGGAATCGTCGCTTGAATCGTCCGCGCCCAGTCCCAGGCGCGCAGGCCAAGCCAAGCGCCGCCTGGCAAGGCAAAGAGGTGGGCGGTCGATACGCTCCGCAGCACCAGCAACGAAATGACCGTTGCGCCCACCAGTGCCACAATCACCGTCGTCCACGCCTTACGGTCATCAGCCCCGGCACAGCCGCGCCACGCCAAGACCGATCCGATCAAACCGACAAGCGACGGCACCAGCACAAAAATGGAGTCATAACCGCGCGATGCCCACAACGGCTGCCCCTCAAGGACATTCTTATACCAGAAATCGACAACGACCGGATCGAGCGCCGCAAAAGGCCCCTTCGCACATTGCGGCTCGGTTCCCACCAGCGCCGCCGACGCGGCCAGTCCGGCGCCGCCCAGCAACGCCAGGCGGACCCACAAGGCCGCCGGGTTGGCGCGCACCACGGCAAAGGTCGCCGCCGACGCCACAACAAAGGCGGCCATATAAGGCGCCGACAGCGAATCACACCAGGTGCCAAGCAGCCCGAGCGGACCACGCGTGACAAATTGCAACAGGATCGCTCCCCCGGCAAGCGCGCCGAGATAGCCGCACAACCGATCGCGATCGGCATCGCGCGCATATAGCGCCCAGCGAAGCGCCGCCAGTCCAGCGAACAGCGCCACGATCGGCAATCCTTCGATCGACACCGCCAGCAACGCCGCCGCGAACAGCCCGCCCCACAATCCCGCCCGCCAGCTGGCGGGCCGCAGCGCCTGCCCCATGATCAGCATCGCCAGCAGGATCTGCCAGCCATGATGATCGACCCGCAGCGGGCGAAACTGCATCACGATAAAGCCCGACATGATCAGGAACAGCGGCACGATATAGGCGATCCGCCGATCCGACAGGCTGCGATAGCCCAGCGCACAGGCCAAGCTCAGCACGGCGCCCAGCAACGGTGGCCACAAGGTCATCACGATATGTTCGGCCATCGCTTGCCCGAACAGCGGCTTCAGGATCAGGATGCCCGCCGCCAGCGGCGCATCGACGATCCGCGACCAGTGCATCAGCACCCCGCCGCCCGCGGGATTGACGCGATATTGCGACAAATCCCACCAGCTTTGTCCGGCCAGCAGGTCGCGCACCTGGGCCATCCGCATCGCGTCATCGGTATCGCCCAGATCGAGCGCGACAATCGCCGGCCAGTTGGCGATGATCGCGATCAGGCTCATCGCGCCCCAGATCAGCAGCGCGATGCGTATGGGGGTCAGCCAGCGCGGCATCGTCCTGCCGTCCGCATCCGGCGCGGGCTGGTCGCCCAGTGCCCCACACGCCGCTGGTACGGCGACGTCGGTCACGCCGCGGCGGCCCGGAAAACGATATGGCGGCGCAGCAAATAGGTAGTCTGGAAACTGACCACGATCGCCGCGAGCTTGGCGAGGCGGGGATCGAGCCCCAACGCGCTGCCGGTGCCGACGATGGCCGTCGTGACGGCAAGCCCGACCAGCGCCGATCCGACAAACAACATCTTCTGGCGGTGCCGTTCACCCGTGCCGCGCGCCGCGGCGCCGTCGGCAAAGACGAGGCGGCTCGACACCAGCCAGTGAACCAATATCCCGGCGCAATAGCCGACCGCCGACGCCGCGACCGGCGCCAACCCCGAATCGAGCAGCAGCAGGAACAGCGCCGCATCGCTCCCCAGCGCGAGCACGCTGGCGAGCAAATAGTTCAGCCAGCGAATTTCGCCGCGGCGGATCGATCCGATCAATTTGGAAATGGGCAGCATGGCAAAAGCGCCTTTGGCCAACGCCTCAGGCAGCTTTCGGCACGCGCGCGGGAACGTCGCGCACCGATGCCAGCGCCGCCTGTTCGCCCTCGGTGCCGCTTTCGTGATATTCGGCATCCTCGTTGACGCCCCAGATGTCGTACACCCGCTCGCCCGCGACGATATTGCGCACCGTCAGCATCGCGGTCATCATTGCATGATCCTGGTTGTTGTAGCGGTGCATGCCGTTGCGCCCGACCATATGCAGCGTCGGATAGCGCGCCTCCAGCTCGCTGCGCATTGTCTCGACATGCGCGGCATAGTCGTCGTCATAGACCGGATAGGCCTTTTCCTGCCGCACCACCGCGCCGCCCACAACATCCTCGGGATCGCACAGCCCCAGGATCGCCATTTCCTTGGTGGCCAGCGCAATCAGCTCGTCGTCGCTCGATGCCCACAGCCCGTCGCCCTCGAAGCAGAAATACTCCAGGCCAACGCACGCGAGTTCGGGGTCGGGAACCATTTCGGGCGACCAGCTGCGGAAATTCTGCACCCGGCCGACCTGCACCTTGCTGTCGTGGATATAGATCCAATTGTCGGGGAACAGATCCTCCGACCGGATCTTGAGCGCGACGGTCAAAAAGTCACGATATTTCAGCTGCGGCGCGGCGTTGAGCGCGCAGGCGGGCAACGGATGGATCCGCGCCGCCAGCTCGCGCATCGGCGCCGAGCTGATGACATGCGCCGCGTCGATCACGACGTCGCCATCGGGACCGTTCGCGGTCAGCCGCCAGCGACAGCTTACCTGATCCTGCGTCAGCTGTTTGAAACTGTGCGCCATCAACACATGATTGCCGCCCGCGACGACCTTGTCGCGCGCCGCGTCCCACATCATGCCCGGGCCAAGCCGCGGATAGCGAAAGGTTTCGAGCAGAGTCTTGGTCGCCATGCCGTCATTCGGCCGTTTGTTGAGCCCCAGGCTGCGCCTCAGCCCGTCAATCACCGCCCCGCCTAGCGAAAGCCCCTTGATGCGCTGCGCCGCCCAGTCCGCCGACATTTCGTCGCACGGCATGCCCCACACCTTTTCGGTATAGGTCTTGAAAAAGATCGAATAGAGCTTCCGCCCGAACTGGTTGATCGTCCAGTCCTCGAAACTGCGCACATTCTTGTTCGGCAACAGCTTTGCCTTGGCATAGCTCACCATGCAGAGGGTCGAGCGGACGACGCCCAAGTTCCACAGCGCCTCAAAGGCGCGCAGCGGATAGGAATAGAATTTGCCTTCGTAATAGATGCGGCTCATCCGCGGGCGCTCGATGAAATCGTCGGGCAAAATCTCGTTCCACAGATCGACGACTTCGCGGCTTTTCGAAAAAAAGCGATGCCCGCCGATGTCGAAGCGGAAACCGTCATGCTCGACCGTCCTGCTGATCCCGCCGACATAGACCGGATCCTTCTCGATCACCGTCACCCGGTACCCCAATTGTGTCAGCTGATAGGCCGCGGTCAATCCGGCCGGCCCGGCGCCGATGACGGCAACATCGACACTGGTCGGGCGGTTTGTCGGCGAACCGGATAGATCGGACATTGATTGACTTCCCCACAGGCAAATTCATGCTCCCTTCCGCTGTGGCCAATCATGGATAAAAAGTAGTTAATTTGGCTGTCTGAATATGCCGCTGGCTAAACGGCGGCGATGGGCGTCACGGGCCGCGGTCGCCGGTCCGGCCCCACTGCGACGAAAATGAACACCGCCTGGGTGACCCTGCTATCCACATCGGCGTGGCGGTCGCGGGCCCACGCTTCGACCTCGACGTGCATCGACGTCCGCCCGACCTTGGCTAGACGGGCGAACACCGAAACCTCGTCGCCGACAAAGACCGGACGGTGGAAGGTCATGCCTTCCACCGAAATCGTCACCGCACGGCCGCGTGCGTGGCGCGACGCTACCGACGACGCCGCCAGATCCATCTGCGCCATCAGCCAGCCGCCGAAAATGTCGCCATAGACATTGGCATTGGCGGGCATCGCCGTGACGCGCACCGCCGGCTGGCCGTCGGGAATCCTGGGTTCAGTTTGCATCATACGCTTCCTTGATGCGGGCGCTGTTACGCATGGATTTGGCCGCCGCGACCATCGCCACCAACGCCGGGCGCACCTCGTCCCATTTGCGCGTTTTGAGCCCACAATCGGGGTTCACCCAGATTTGCTGCGGCGGCAAATGTTTGCCCGCCAGCGTCAGCAGGTCGGTCATCTCGCTTGTCGCGGGGATGCGCGGACTGTGGATATCATAGACGCCGGGGCCGACTTCGTTCGGATAAGCATAAGAGGCAAACGCATCGAGCAAGTCCATCTGCGAACGCGCAGTCTCGATCGAGATGACGTCGGCGTCCATCGCGCCGATCGCGCGGATGATGTCGTTGAACTCCGAATAGCACATATGCGTGTGAATCTGCGTCTCGTCGCGCACGCCCGACGATGCAATGCGAAAGCTTTCGACCGCCCAGTCCAGATATTGCTGCCATTCGGCGCGGCGCAGCGGCAGGCCTTCGCGCAGTGCCGCCTCATCGATCTGGATGATCGCGGCTCCGGCGGCCTCCAGATCCCGTACTTCGTCGCGGATCGCCAGCGCAATCTGGCGGCAGCTCGCCGCGCGCGGCTGGTCGTCGCGGACGAATGACCAGTTGAGGATGGTCACGGGGCCGGTGAGCATGCCCTTAACGGGCAAGTCGGTCTGATCCTGCGCGTAGCGCCACCACGCAACCGTCATCGGTGCGGGGCGCGCGACGTCGCCATAAAGGATCGGGGGGCGGACGCAGCGCGAGCCATAGCTTTGCACCCAACCGGCGCGGGTGAAGGCAAAGCCAGACAGCTGCTCGCCGAAATATTGTACCATGTCGTTGCGCTCGAACTCGCCGTGGACAAGGACGTCGAGGCCGATGTCCTCTTGCCACTTGACCGCGGCGCGCGTTTCAACGCGCAGATATTGATCATAAGCGGCGGCGTCGATCTCGCCCTTGATATAGGCGGCTCGCGCCTTGCGGACCTCGGGGGTTTGCGGGAACGAACCGATCGTCGTGGTCGGATAGGCGGGGAGGGCAAGCCGCGACTGCTGGGCGTCGCGACGCGCAGCGAAGGGCGAGGCGCGGTGCGTCGCGGCGTCATCGAGCGCGGCGAGGCGGGCGGCGACGGCGGGATCGTGGATCCTGGGCGAAGTCTGCCGTGCGACGGCAGCGATGCGCGATGCCGAGAAGGCGGCAAAACTGGCATCCTCGCCCTCGTTCAGCGCCTTGGCGAGCGCGGCAAGTTCTTCAATCTTTTGGATCGCGAAAGCCAGCCATTGGGCGATCTCGGGATCGAGCGCCGTTTCGAGCGCGAGATCGACGGGGAGGTGAAGCAGCGAGCAACTCGGTGCGAGGATCAGGTCGCGTTTTCCGGCGAGCTCCTTGAAGCGCCAGTAGAGATCGGGAAGGTTGGCGCGCCAGACATTGCGCCCGTCGATGATGCCGAGCGAGAGCAGCACGTGCGGCTGAAGCTTTGCCAGCGCGGGTTCGAGCTGACCGGGGGCACGGACAAGATCGAGGTGCAGGCCGTGGACCGGCAGGTCGGCAACCAGGTCAAGATTGTCGCCAAGGCCGCCGAAATATGTCGTGAGCATCAGCTTTGGTCCGCGCGTCGCAAGGCGGGCGTAGGCGCGCTCGAATGCGGTGCGTTGTTCGTCGGACAGGTCGAGCACGAGGCACGGCTCGTCAATCTGAACCCACTCGGCGCCCGCTTTTGCAAGGCGCGACAGGATTTCGGCGTAAACGTCGAGCAACTGCGGCAGCAACGCAAGCGGCTCGACCGCCTTGCCCTTGGCGAGCATCAGATAGCTGACCGGGCCAAGGAGGACGGGACGCGTCTGATAACCAAGCGCCTTTGCTTCCTCAAATTCGTCGAAAATCTTGGTCGAGGCGACCTTGAACGTCTGGCCCGCGGCGAGTTCGGGGACCATGAAATGATAATTGGTGTCGAACCATTTGGTCATTTCCTGCGCGGTGGTGTCGTGGTTGTGACCGCAAGCCGATGGCCCCTGCGCGCCGCGTGCCATCGCGAAATAGGTGTCGGCCCCGACGGTATCGCCGGACCAGTCGTAGCGCGCCGGAATCGCTCCAATCAGCGCGCTGGTGTCGAGAACATGGTCGTAGAGCGAAAAGTCGTTCGAGGGCAGGATATCGGCTCCGAGCGCCTTCTGCCGCGCCCAGCCCGCCACGCGGAGACCCGACGCTGCGGTCTGAAGCATGGCAAGAGACGACTTGCCGGACCAATAGCTTTCAAGCGCGAATTTGAGCTCACGGCGCAGACCGATGCGGGGAAAACCGAGAGTGGCGACGCTGACAGTCATGTTTGGCACCTTGCAAAAGGGCAAGGGCGACAGACAGACGCACGAACACGGTGCTCTGCGCCCGCGAAGCAAGGGTCGGGCGCAGCCATGCATGCGACCTGACCGGACACCCCGCCGGAGGACGTATCTGACGAGGCAGGTCTCCTGGCTCACGGATCAGCACGGCGGTCTGGCCTTCCCGGCTCCTTGCGAACCAGTGACACGTATCGACCGCCGCTCACCGCTTACAGTTGCGGGGGCAGCGCCGGTTTTTCACCGGCTTCCCGTCTTAGCTTTACGCCGCGCGGCGACGTAAAGAACCTCGACGATCGCCAACCTAGCGCGACCGGTAGCCATGTCAACAAGGATATAAAGATTTCTTTATGTCTTGTTCGCGTCAGATGACGCCGGGCAATATGGTCGAATCTACCAAGGCTGCTTCGCCATCGGGCGGTGCCCCCGGCGGCCCGCGTGCACCGTTGCCTTCGCCCGTCACCGCTTCCTCCTGCACCGCCACATCGCGCCGCAACGGCTTCAGCGCCAGCGTGCCCAGCCGCACCCGCGGCATTGCCTTGCCCGGAACCGCGGCGACTCCAAAACCGCCATCGAGCCGGAGCGCCGCCGCCGACGCCTTGCCCAGCCGCACCGTATAGCGCCCATAAGCCACGCTTTCGAACAGGAAATAGCCATCGAACTCGGTCAGCGTCGTCGCCCGCACCCGGCCTTCGGCATCGACCAGTTCGAGTGCCAGCCCCTCGACCGGGTTGCCGCCGTCGCGCCGCACCACACCCTCGATCTCCCCCGCCGCCGCCATCGGCAGCGACACGCGCGTCGCAACGCCGGGGCGCGGCGACACGACCACGCCGGGCAGCGCGGGCTGGACATAGGGATCGGGCAGGCTGCCGGCGTCGATGCCGATCAGCACCGGCCGGAACGGCTCCAGCCCGTCAATCGTCCCGCGGCCGTCCTTGTCGGTCGCGGCTTCAACATAGGCGTTGCCCGCGGTCAGCGGCACGCCCGCCAGCGCGGCTTCGCCCGGCTGGCGGATGCCGTCGCCATTGTCGTCCATCCACACATCGGCGATCACCTGGCCGCGGCTCGCCAGCTTTTCGCTCGACACCCGCCAGCCGCCGTTAGGTTTCGGCCCCAGGCTGAAGGCGAGCGAAAGCGACGCCGCGAGCGATCCATCGCTCGCCACTTCGCCGAAACCGCTCAGCTGTAACCGATTGAAACGGCGCGTATATCCGGCACCGACGCGCGCGCGTTCGAGCCCGCGGTCATAGCCAAGTTCGGCGCGCCATTCGGCCTCGCCCTTCCCCGCCCATTCGCCGACCAGCGCCACGCGCGTATCGCTGCTGTCGCCTGACAGCGCAAAGCGCGCCTCACCACGCAGGCGGACGCGCCCGATCCTGGCATTGGCGAGCAGGCTGGCGGTCAGATTGTCGGGCGGATCGGGACCGATCGGCGCCTTGGTGCGGCTCCAGTCGAGTTGCCCGGTAAAGGTCAGCGCGCGGAAACTCGCCGACGCGCGCGCACTGGCCTCGATGCTGTCGATGCCCGATCGCCGTTCGATGTGGCGCACATCGAAATGCAGCGGCAGCACGGTCTGCCCCAGCTTGACCGACTGATCGACCGAGATCGAATAGAGGCCATTGATATTGCTGATAAAACGATCGGACACAAAGCCGTTCCAGCCGCGCATTGCATCGGCGCGGATATAGGTTTCGCCGAACGCCGCGAGCCAGCTCGCGCGCACCGCGCCGCCGCCATCGTCGGCGTAGCTGCCGCCGACCTCCAACAGGGTCGGCCCGATAGACCGGCGCAGCGCCACCTCAGCATAGTTGCGCCGGACATCCTCGATCATCAGGCTGTGGGCATAGGCCGCGATTGATGTGCGCGTGTCGAGTCCGCGCTCTAGACCGAGCGTCCCGCGCCAGCCGCGCCGGAACGGCCCGCGCCGCCGCCCGCCGAACTCGATCAGGTCGGCATTTTCCTGCGCGAACCCCGCCCAATACCAGGTCTGCTGGGGCGGGATCGAGCCCATCCCCACCTGCACCTGCTTAATCTCGCGCCTTATTTGCCCCTGCGGCCCGTACAGCACGATTTCAAAGCGGTTCGATCCATATTGCAGCGGCACGTCGAGAAATTCATAGCGGCCATCGCCATTCGGGTTGGTAAACGCCAACAATTGGCCATTGCGATAAAGTTCGGCATCCCATCCGGCGGGCAGATCGCCGCGGAAGGTCGTTTTGTCGAAACTGTCGGGACGCTCGATCGGGCGGTTGGTGACCACCGCGCCGCGCCCGGGCGCCGACGACGCGACTGCGCCAGTCGACAGCAGGCTGACATCGCCCACCGCATAATGCGTCGCCTTCAGCGGCCCGAGCAGACGTCCTTCGGGATCGGTACGATACAGCCGCATCCGCAGGCTGTCGGGCACGCCCTCATTATCCGACGACAGCCGCGCATCGAAACTCTGCCCCAGCACCTCGCCCGCCGCAAAAATCTCGTACCGCCCCTGAACATAGGAACCACCGCGCCGGTCGGACACGAACCCCGCCGAGGCGACGACATCGACCGAGGGGGTCGCCCACGCCTGATACGGCCGCGAAGCCTGCGGCAGGCTCGCGAGGTCGAACTGCGCCGCCGGCCGGATCCCCGCCGCGCGGGCGCGCCGTTCGGCGGCGAGCTGGAACGGGAGCTTGTCTTTGGTGTCGATCCGCAGCACCGCGTTCGACAGGTCGGCAACGATCGGCACCCCCAGCCAGGCGTTCAAACTGTCCAGATCGACGCACCAGCCCGCGGGCGTATCGCGGATCATCGTGGCGGAGAGCCGGAAACTCTGGCTCCCCGCGCGCACTTCGCCCGCGTCGCGGTCGATCGTCAGGCTGCGACGTTCGTCGAACACCCAGCCGGTTGCGCGGCGCAACTTCTTGTCGATGCGCACCGCCAGGTCGAGCGCGAGCACGACATCGGCGAGGTCGACGCACACCCCCTGCGGCGTCTGGTACCCGCGCACTCCGTCGCCCAGCCGATATTGCCCCGACCGCATGTCGAACAGCCAGCTGTCGTCCTCGTTCGGCGCCCAGCCGTCCGTCGCCAGCGAAACTGGCGCTTTATCAACGGCCTGCGCGCCAGCGGGAACGAGCCCCACCAGCGCCAGTCCGGCGAGGACCGCCGGTTTCCATCGGGTCAGCGCCGCGCGGATCACGGCTTAGGCTTTCGCCCCGTCCTTAACCCGTCACTTCACCACCCGTTCGGCCTCGTCGATCGTCCCGCCGCCGATTTCGCGGTCCTCGCTATAGCGGATGCGCACCGGCCCTTTGAGCTTTGCGGCGAGTTCGGGCGGCACGCGGAGCGAAACCTCGCGCGCGCCGACCTCGGGATAGACCGCGATGCCGCGCGCCACGAGCAAGGGTTCGCTCACCCCCGGCCGCGTCACTTCGATATCGCCGTAGACCGAGCGATTGCCTGTCCGCGTCAGCCCGAAATTGAACGCCGGGCCATCGGGCGTGTCGCCGACCCACGCCTCGCCGATCACCGCTTCGGCGCCCAGATCGCCGACACGGACGATCACCGGGATGGTGATGCCGTAAATCGGGATCAGCGCGATCGACACGCCGGTCGCGGCCGGTTTCGCCGGGTCAGCCGCCACGGCGGGCGCTGCATCGGGCACGGCGCGGAACAGCATATGCGCGCGATATTCGCCCGGCGGCGTACCTTCGGGAATACGCACCCCGACGCGGATCACCTGCGGCTGGTTGGGCGGCAGGGTGACGCGGCGCGGGCTGAAGGCGATCATGTCGAGCGCCGTGCGCTCGGCGGGCGTGACATCGGCCTCGGCGATCTCGTCGAGCCCGCCCGCTGCGGTCATCCGCTTGATCTCCAGGCTGATGCGATAGGTCGCCGGTTCTGACCCGATATTGTTCAGCACCACCTCGGTGCCGCGCGATCCGTCGAGAACGACACGCGTCGGCGCGACGAGCAGGTCACCCGCCGCCTGAACCGGCACCGTCACAGCGCCGAGCAAAACGACAGAAAGCAGGCCGAAGCCTTTGAAAAAGCGCAACATGGATACGATCCCCACAATCGTTTGTCCGGAAAGGCCCACACCCTTCCGATGGTCGCATCCTGCCTGCGCCAACATGGTTGATATTTCGCTAACCATGCCCGCGGCTTGGACCCCGCGCATGGAAAAGGGGCCGCCAGACCTGCGCCCGGCGACCCCTGATTGGCTGACGGGCGCTTCCGCCCGCCATATCCCCCACCTTATTGGTAGTTGGCGGTCACGTTGAACGTGCCGGTATAGTCGCCCGCGGTCTGGTTGGCGCCGACGCTGAGCGTGCCGCCGACCTGGAAGCTGCCGCCGGTGGTGCCGAGCGTGATGTTCGCCGCCGAATAGGTCAGCGTCGATGCCATCGTGCCGCCCAGCGAACCGTTGAGCGTGACGCTCGAATCGCCGCCGACGAGAACGACCGCCCCGCTGGTGCCCTGGACGTCGAAGTTTGCCGCCGTCGTGGTGCCGGTGCAGGTCAGGCCTGCGCCGCAGGTGCGCGCACCAGCCGTCGTCACCGCCACCGTCGAAGCAGTCGCGCCGCTGATGATCGTGGCATATTGCAGGGCGCTGGTGTTGGTCAGCGTGATCTGACGCAGGATCTTGGCCGTGGCCGTACCCGTTGCCGAAGCCGCATGGGCCGCCGAAGCGTTCATGGCGAGGGCAGCAATCGCGGCGCCGACGATGGCGCGCTTCATTCCAAATTTGCGCATATGTTTGGTCCCTTGAATTCGAAAACTGATTGTCGAAACGCGAATGGATATCCCACCCCATTCGCCGACCTGTTTAGCGGGCGACAGGTTCAGCCTTTGCCAGCAAGCTTGGTTAACAGCGCAGTAGGAATTGGCCCGCCTTACCCATGGTAAGCGAGCGAAATCAGGATTTTAGCCTGATGTTGAGAGGGTCGTGGGGACCGCCCGTCTTTCTTTAACGGCCCGGACTGGCACAAATTAAGCGCGCGGCGGACAGCATCGCATAGAAGGCAGAAAACGGCGCCGGATCGATTCGCACGGCCCAATCGTCATGCGGGCGACGGCCCGGATGACGGGCAAGCTTCAAATCGCCTCGCCGCTCAATCGCTGGCAGATCATATCAAGCTGGTCGAGCGACGCGAACTTCAGCGTCAGATTGCCCTTGCCGCCGCCCGCATATTGAATCGCCACCCCGATGCCGAGCAATTCCGACAGATGGCGCTCGACCGCGACGATGTCGGGATCGCGTCCGACGCCGTCCATGCTCTTATATTCCAGCGGCGCCTTGCGCCCGCCGCCCTTGCCGTCGCGGACCAGCGCCTCGACCGTGCGCACCGACAGGCCTTCCTTGATCACCCGCCGCGCGATCGCTTCGGCATCGGCGGCGCCGATCAGCGCGCGCGCATGCCCCATCGCCAGCGATCCGTCGCCGACGAGCGCCTGCACCGCGTCGGGCAGGTCGAGCAGCCGCATCAGATTCGCGACATGGCTGCGCGATTTGCCGACCAGCTTGGCCAATGCTTCCTGATTATGCCCAAAATCGTCGATCAGGCGGCGATAGGCGCCCGCCTCTTCGATCGCATTCAGGTCTTGCCGCTGGATATTCTCGACCAGCGCGATTTCATAGGTCGCGGCATCGTCGAGTTCGCGGACCAGCGCCGGAATCTGGTGCAGCCCGGCGCGCTGCGCCGCGCGCCAGCGCCGTTCGCCCGCCACCAGCTGATAGCCGTCGCCATCGGGCGCGCGGCGGACGATGATCGGCTGCAACAGCCCGCGCAGCCCGATCGAATCGGCGAGTTCGGAAATTGCATTATCGTCGAAATGGCGCCGCGGCTGGCCGGGCAACGGACGAATCGCACCCAGCGGCACATGCTGCACCGCGTCGCCCGACACCGTCGGCGCCGCCTTTGCCGCACTTCCCGTCGTCGCGAGCACCGGCGCTTCGGCGGCTACGTCGCCGAACAGCGCGTTCAGCCCGCGCCCCAGCCCCGACGGCCGCTTGCGTGCCGACGATGCTCCAGTTTCGTCTTTTTTATCAGTCATTTATGCAGCCTTGCGGACATTGGGCAGGCGATCGATCAGTTCGCGCGCCAATGCGATGTAGGCCGCCGACCCGGCGCAGCGATGATCATAGATCAGCGCCGGCAGGCCATGGCTCGGCGCCTCGGACAAACGAACGTTGCGCGGGATCACCGTTTCGAACACCACCGGCCCCAGCACCTCGCGCACATCGTCCGACACCTGGTCGGTCAACCGGTTGCGGCGGTCGAACATCGTCAGTGCGACGCCCAGGATCGACAATTTCTGGTTGAACCGCTCGCGCACTCGCTCGACCGTCGTGAGCAGCTGGCTCAATCCTTCCAGCGCAAAAAACTCGCATTGCAGCGGCACGATCAGCGATTCGGCCGCGATCAGCGCGTTCAGCGTCAGCATTCCCAGCGACGGCGGGCAATCAATCAGGCAGATATCCCATTGCGCCGCGTCCGGACCTGACAGCGCCTGCTGCATCCGGTGCAGCCGATCCTGAAATTCGATCAGTTCGATCTCGGCGCCCGACAGGTCGACCGTAGCCGGGACGATGTCGAGCCGCGGCACCGCGGTCGGGATCGCGCATTCGCGCAGCGTCGCATCACCGCGCAGCAGCTCGTAGCTCGAATACTCGCGCTGGGCCTGCTTGATCCCCAGCCCGGTCGAAGCATTGCCCTGCGGATCGAGGTCGATGATCAGCGTCCGCCAGCCGGTCGCCGCAAGTGCGGTCGCCAGGTTGATCGCGGTCGTCGTCTTGCCAACCCCGCCCTTCTGGTTCGCCACGCAAATGCGGATCATGCTTTTCCTCGTTTCTTGTCCGTGATTTGACCGGTACCGACCAAGATCTGGCTGTCAGCGTCGGTTAGGCTTTGTTCCACGTGAAACAGATTCTGCCACGGCTGCGGCAACAACGCCAGTTCCTTAACCGCATTTCGCCCCTTTGGCAGCAGCCACCGCGTCGATTCGGTGGAAAAACGGGCGGATAAGTCGATAAGCTTGTCGAGCGGTGCAAAGGCGCGCGCGCTGATCGTCGCCGCAGGGCGCGTTTCGATACGTTCGAGCGGCGCTTCGACGACTTCGACATGCGCCAATGCTAGCTCACCAACCACCGCGCGCAGGAAATCGCACCGCCGCTTGCGCGATTCGACCAGCATGATCGGCCGCTCGCTCAGCAGCGCGACGACGAGCCCCGGCAACCCCGGCCCACTCCCCAGATCGAGCCACAGACCATTGCGATCGCGATCGAGCGCCAGCAACTGCGCGCTGTCGGCAATATGCCGCACCCACAAGATCGGAATCGTCGATGCGGCGATCAGATTCTGCTGCGCACTCTCGGCGAGAAGCATTTTCGCAAACTGCTCCAGCCGCATCCATTGATCTGCCGACGGAGCAAAGGTCGCCGCCATCCAATCGCGCGCAGCCTGTTCGCTGCCCAGTATCGCGTCGGCACTATCCATCTTTTTCTTTCCATTCGGCATTCCCGCGAAAGCAAGAATCCCGCCTACCTTCTTCGCGCCTTTGCGCCTTTGCGTGAGCCAAAAAATTCCTCACACAAAGACACTATGATGTCGCGTCAGGCACAACCCCACGTGCTTCACAGGCATGGTCACTCACCTCAATTTCCGTTCGTGTCGAGCGAAGTCGAGACACCGATCGGTATGGCGCTTCGCGCGAAACCCGCATCCTATTGCCCAGGCCAAAACCGCCCTCTTTGTGCCTTCGTGTGAGATTTCAAGATCCCGCCGTTGCGGCCTCAAGCCGCCCGCCGCCGACTATGCACCATGATCGCGGTCAGTGCCGCCGGCGTCACCCCATCGATGCGCGCCGCTTGCCCCAATGTCTCCGGCCGCGCCTTGCCCAGCCGCTCGACCATCTCGCGCGACAGCCCGCCGATCGCAGCATAATCCAGCGCCGGATCAAGGCTGATCGCCTCATTCGCCGCCAGCGACCGCAGTTCGGCATCCTGCCGGGCAATATAAGGCGCATAATGCGCATCCTCGACCAGCTCGGCCAAGATCGTCGGATCTATCGCACCCAGCTCGGGCGCCAGCTTCGCCAAAGTTGCCACCGTCACATCAGGAAAGCGTAGCAACTCGACCCGCGTCCGCGCGATGCCGTCGCCCGGAATGCTCATGCCGATTCCGCCATAATCCGCGCTGGTGACCGGCACCGCGAGCAAGGCCTCGGCTTCGGCGCGCGCCGCCTGCCGCGCCGCGAATCGCGTCGCCGTCGCCGGACGCACCAGCCCCAGCGCAATCCCCTTCGGCGTCAACCGGGTCGCCGCATTGTCGGCGCGCAGCCGCAGCCGATATTCGGCGCGCGCGGTCAGCATCCGGTACGGCTCGGTCACCCCCTGTAGCACCAGGTCGTCGACCATCACCCCGATATAGGATTCGGATCGATCAAGGATCAGCGGCGGGCGCCCCTGCACCGCCAGCGCCGCATTGGCCCCGGCGATCAACCCCTGGGCCGCCGCCTCTTCATACCCCGTCGTGCCGTTGATCTGCCCCGCGCAATAGAGCCCGGGCATCACACGCACCTGCAATGTCCGGTCGAGCGCGCGCGGGTCGATATGGTCATATTCGACCGCATAGCCCGGCACGACCATCTCGACCGCCTCCAACCCCTCCATCGTCCGCAGCATGCTCAGCTGGACGTCGGCGGGCAACGAGGTGGAAATTCCGTTTGGATAGACAAGGTGCGTGTCGAGCCCCTCGGGCTCCAGAAACACTTGATGCCCGTCGCGATCGGCAAAGCGGTGGATCTTGTCCTCGATCGACGGGCAATAACGCGGTCCTGCTGCGCCGATCGCGCCGGTGAAAAGCGGCGAACGATGCAGATTATCGGCGATGATGGCGTGCGAACGGGCGTTGGTGCGCGTGATCGCACAGAATATCTGCGGCACCGTCCGCGCACTGTTCCACGTGGAACAGGTCCAAGCACCGCCATCCGAAGGCTGTTCTTCCAGCCTCGACCAGTCGATCGTCCGTCCGTCCAGCCGCGGCGGCGTCCCGGTCTTGAGCCTTGCCATCGGCAGATCGGCCGCGCGCAGCTGCTCGGCGAGCCGATGCGCGCCGTCCTCACCAATGCGCCCGCCGACCATCCGCTCCTCGCCGCGAAACATCCGTCCGCCCAGGAAGGTGCCGGTCGCCAGCACGACGGCGGGCGCGGTCAGCGCCGTACCGTCTCCCAGCTCAAGCCCTTCAACCACCGCGCTATTATCGGATAGCCGCAGCGCCGCCGCTTCACCTGCAATCACCGTAATGCCATCCTCGGCGGCGAGCAGCTGCTGGATCGCATCGCGATAGCGCGTCCGATCGGCCTGGATCCGTGGCCCCTGCACCGCCGCGCCTTTTGACGCATTGAGCATCCGGTAATGGATCGCTGCGCTATCCGCCGCGCGCGCCATCCACCCGTCGAGCGCGTCGACTTCGCGCATCAGATGCCCCTTGCCGAGCCCCCCGATCGCCGGGTTGCACGACATCGTCCCGATCAGCGCCGGATCAAAACTGACCAGTGCCACCCGCGCGCCAAGCCGCGCCGCGGCCGCCGCGGCCTCGGTCCCGGCGTGGCCACCGCCGACGACGATGACATCATATATTGTGCTGCTGTGCATGATTGGGTCGGCGCATAGCCGAAAGCGGCTATGAAATCCACAGCGCGAAGCGCTGTCGTAATCTCACACAAAGACACAAAGATGGCGCGTCAGCCTGCTAGCGAACGCGCCATCTTTGTGTCTTTGTGTGAGAAATTGGGGTTGCACCGAATTGGCTCAAAATCGCTGTTCCACGTGGAACATCATTTCCCGATGCAGAAACGTCCGAACAAGGTGTCGAGCATATCTTCTACCCCCGCTCGCCCGGTGATCCGATCCAGCGCCCCGCTCGCGAGCCGCAGTCGCTCGGCAAGCAGGATCAGGTCGGACGCCTCGCGTGAGCCCGGTGCAATCAGCAGCCAATCGCGCGCCTCGCCGAGCGCGGCGCGCTGGCGCTGGCGCAACGCCGCTTCGCCCTCGCGTGGCAACAACGTCCGCGCCATCTCGACAATCATGCGATGCAGCGCCGCCATCCCCTCGCCCGTCGCCGCCGACAGCGTCAGATCGCACCGCGCCGCCTCGGCCTCGGCCGCCGCATCGCCGCGCCATCGGTCGGCCTGCGCCGCAATCAGGATCGCGCGCGGGTGGTTCGGGACATCCTTTGGCGCCCCCAACCAGAGCAGAATATCCGCCCCCTCGACCGCCGCCTTCGCGCGATCGATACCGATCATTTCGATCGCATCGGCACTTTCTCCGCGCAGCCCTGCCGTATCCGAAAAGCGCATCGCAATCCCGTCGAGCGCCAATGGCGTCTCGATCACATCGCGCGTCGTCCCCGCCACCGGTGATACGATCGCTAGCTCCCTTTGCACTAAAGCATTGATAAGTGTGGATTTTCCGGCATTCGGTGGCCCCGCGATCACCACCGACAACCCCTCCGAAATCACCTCCGCCGCGGGCCGCGCCAACCACTGCCCCAACTCGTCCGCCAAAGCCGTCATTCCAACGATCAACTTTAGAGTGACAACTTCGCCAACTTCCACATCATCCTCATCGGCAAAATTCAGCTCCGCCTCGGCCTCCGCCATCAGCGTCAGCAGCCGGTCCTGCCAAACCGCAACCGCCCGCGACACATGCCCGCTTGCCATACCGAGCGCCTGCACCCGCTGGCTCTCGGTCTCTGCCGCGAGCAGGTCGGCCAGTCCTTCCGCCTCCGCCAGGTCGACCCGCCCATTGAGGAACGCGCGCCGGGTAAATTCTCCCGCTTCGGCACGCCGTAATCCCGGCAGCTCACCCAGCGCCGCTTCGACCGCCGCCACCACTGCACGACCGCCGTGAAGGTGCAGCTCGGCGAGATCTTCGCCCGTCGCTGTCGCGGGACCGGGAAACCACAGGATCAGCGCGCGATCGAGGGGTTCTCCGTCGATGGTCGTGAGATCCACCAGCGTCGCCCGCCGCGCCGCAGGCAAATGCCCGGCCAGCGCCTGCAACGCCGCACCCGCCTGCGCCCCGCTGATCCGCACGACCGCAATCGCCGCCGGCGGCATCCCGCTCGACAGGGCAAAAATCGTGTCGTTGAGGCTTTCTTGATTCAGCTCTTGCGCCCTCGCGCCGGCTTGTCGTCGTCCGTCTCGGCCGATTTGCTCGCGCCGCCCATCAGCCCGCCGCCGAATTGGCCGAGCAGCGACTGGACCAACCCCAGCCCGCTCTCGCCCATCGGCACCCAGGTCTTCACCATCGCCTGCACCATGTCGGGGGTAATCCCCTTCGCCATCAAGTCCTTGACGCGGTCGAGATAGACATCGTGCAGCGGCTCCAGATCGGGCAGGCCGAACAGCTGCCGTGCTTCCTGCGGGGTGCAATCGATCTCGATATTGAACTTCATCGCCTGTCTCCGCCCCGATAAACCGGTAAGCCGCTTGAGCCACGCCCGCAGCCCCGCTAGCTTCGCGCTTTCAACGCCATTTAGCAAGAGTCAGGAACCCCCCACATGTCCGCGACGAACATCACGATCCCCGCGCTCGACTGGACGAATGCCATCCCCGCCTATGTCGCGCGCCCCGATGCCGATTCGTCGCGCGCGATCATCGTCATTCCCGAAATTTTCGGGGTGAATAGCGGGATTCGGGAAAAATGCGACGATTGGGCGGCGCAAGGCTATTTGGCGATTGCGCCCGACCTGTTCTGGCGCTTTGCGCCGGGCGTCGAACTTGATCCCGATGTCGAGGCAGAACTGAACGAAGCCTTCGGCTATTTCGGCCAATATGACGCCGACGACGGGGTCAAGGACATCGAGGCGGCGATCCGCTGGCTCCACGCGCAGGGCGCGACCAAGGTCGGCTGCGTCGGCTTCTGCCTTGGCGGACGGCTGGCCTATATGGCCGCGGCGCGCACCGACGTGAACGCATCGGTCGGCTATTATGGGGTGATGATCGACCAGATGCTGGGTGAAAGCCATGCCATCGCGCATCCGTTGATGCTGCATATCCCGACCGCCGACCATCTCGTCGGTCCCGAGGCGCAGGCGAAGATGCACGAGGGGCTGGATTCGCATCCCAAGGTCACCCTCCACGACTATGAAGGGCTCGACCACGGCTTTGCCGCCACCAGTGGCAATCGCCGCGACGAGGCGGGCGCGCAGCTCGCCGATGGCCGCACCAAGGCCTTTTTCGCCGAGCATCTGGCATGAACGCCGCCGATCTTGCCCATAGGGGTATCGCGGCCTGGCATGCCTATATGGAGGGCGGCGGCGATCCGCAGGCACTCCGCGACATGCTCGCCGAGGATGCCGTGTTTCACTCGCCCGTCGTCCATTCACCGCAGGCGGGCCGCGACAAGGTGTTCGCTTATCTTCATGCCGCCAGCCATGTCCTCGGCGGCGACGATTTCCGCTACGAGCGCGAGATTATTGACGGCGACCAGGCGATGCTGGAATTCGCCACCACCCTCGACGGCATCCACATCAACGGCGTCGATATCATCCGCTGGAATGACGACGGAAAGATTATGGATTTCAAGGTGATGGTCCGCCCGCTCAAGGCGATCAACAAAGTCTGGGAGAAAATGGGCGAGATGCTGGCCGCGCAGGGCTAGCGTTCGCGCTGCGCTAGATCAGCATCAACGCGGCCAACTCGCGGTAAAGGTGCGGCGGCAGATCGGCCACGCCGTCATGCTCGGTCATGCCTTTCGGCGCATCCTCATCGGCCAGATAGCGCCAGCCCTGATGCGCGCGCTTCGATAGCGGCGGCAATATCTCCACATCCTCCGAACATACGATGTCGACCCGGCCATCCTTGCGATCATCAAAGCGCAAAATCTGCTGCCGCGCGACGATGCGGTGCTTGATGATCCAGTGCAGATAGCCACCGATCAGCTCGTCCATCCGCTTCGGCCGCATCCGCGTCGCATAGCGCACCTCGCCATCGCGCACGCGCGTCGCCACCCGGCGCGCGAAGGTCTCGACATGCGCGCAACCGACCGCGACCTTGGTGAGATGGAGTGGGGGCATCGAGCTTAAATGGTGCGGCGACGGCGAAAACCAAGCCGATACGCCGCGATCGTCCCGACGCCAACGGGTAACTAAGCCGTCGGCGTCGGGATATCGAAGCGGTCTAGCCCAGCAATGTCCCCAGCCCGACCGTCGGGTCGACCCAGCCGTCGTAGATCATCTTGACCGCGACATAGACGATGACCGCAAGGCCGATGTAGGCGATCCAGCGATAACGCTCGATATATTTGGCAATGATGTTCGCGGCCAGACCCATAAGCGCGACGGCAACGATCAGGCCGACAATCATGATCCCGGGGTGGTCACGCGCTGCGCCTGCCACCGCGAGAACATTGTCGAGGCTCATGCTGACGTCGGCGATGGCGACCGCCCAGGCGGCACCGGCAAAGCTCTTGGCGGGCTTCAGCCCCGAATGTTCGTCGCCAGCAATTTCCGGCGAACCGGCCGAATGCGCACCATCGCGCAGCTCGCGCCACATCTTCCACGCCACCCAAGCGAGCAGCAGGCCGCCGATGAAGATCAGCCCGACGATCTGCAAGAGCTGGGTCACGACCAAGGCAAAGGCGATACGCAAGACAAGCGCCGCGAGGACGCCGATCAGGATCACCTTGCGACGCTGTTCGGGGGGCAGCCCTGCGGCCAGCGCGCCGACGACGATCGCATTGTCGCCCGCGAGCACAAGGTCGATCAGCAACACCTGCAAAAACGCCGCCATCGCGGCGGGTTCGGTGATGTTCGAAAAATCATTGACGATATGGCCCCATATTTCGCTGGGGCCGCCAAAACCTTGCGCAGCCGTGGTGGCAGCGGTCAACAAAAGGTCAATCACACAGGCTCTCCGAAATATTGCACGACAGGCATGGGGTCATAAAAAGGATGTAACAGCGTCCGCCACTCGTTGTATCGATCCGAGCGACGGAAACCATCACGATGGTCTTCCATGCGGTCCCAATGCACGATCAGCAAGTAAGTTTCCACCGCTTCGCACCCGCGCCGCACCTCCATCCCCAAAAATCCGGGCGAGGCGGCGATCAGCGGGCGCGCTTGAGCCAAAGCGCGTTCGAACGCGGCACCTTCGCCGGCACGAACCTGCAACAGTGCGTGCTCGACGATCATGCTGCGCGCATCCGACCTATTGGTTCATCGAATCGAAAAAATCCTCGTTGGTCTTCGAATCCTTGATCTTGTCGAGCAGGAATTCCATCGCATCGATGGTGCCCATCTGCATGAGAATGCGGCGCAGCACCCACATTTTGCTGAGCTTGTCCTTTTCCATGAGCAGTTCTTCCTTGCGCGTTCCCGACTTGCCGACGTCGAGGGCGGGGAAGATGCGCTTGTCGGCGACCTTGCGGTCGAGGACGATTTCGGAGTTACCGGTGCCCTTGAATTCTTCGAAGATCACTTCGTCCATGCGGCTGCCGGTATCGATCAGCGCGGTGGCAATGATCGACAGCGACCCGCCTTCCTCGATATTACGCGCAGCGCCGAAGAAGCGCTTCGGGCGCTGCAGCGCATTGGCATCGACACCGCCGGTCAGCACCTTGCCCGATGACGGCACCACGGTGTTGTAGGCGCGCCCCAAGCGCGTGATCGAATCGAGCAGGATAACAACATCCTTCTTGTGCTCGACCAGACGCTTGGCCTTTTCGATCACCATTTCGGCGACCTGGACGTGGCGCGTCGCGGGTTCGTCGAAGGTCGAGGACACGACCTCGCCCTTCACGCTGCGCTGCATGTCGGTGACTTCCTCGGGGCGCTCGTCGACGAGCAGGACGATCAGATACACCTCGGGGTGATTGTCGGTGATCGCCTTGGCGATATTTTGCAACAGCACCGTTTTACCGGTGCGCGGCGGCGCGACGATCAGCGCGCGCTGGCCCTTGCCCTGCGGGCTGATCAGGTCGATCACCCGCGCCGACTTGTCCTTGACCGTCGGATCGACGGTGTCGAGCGACAGCTTCTGGTTCGGATAAAGCGGGGTCAGGTTATCGAAATTGACCCGGTGACGGACGACATCGGGATCGTCGAAATTGACGCTGATCAGCTTGGTCAGCGCAAAATAGCGCTCGCCGTCGCGCGGCGCGCGGATCTCGCCTTCAACGGTATCGCCGGTGCGCAGGCCATGCTTGCGGACCTGGTTCGGCGACACATAGATGTCGTCGGGACCGGCGAGATAATTGGCTTCGGACGAACGCAGAAAGCCGAACGAGTCCGGCAGCACTTCGATCGTGCCCGAGCCGATGATCTCTTCATCCTCGGCGACTTCTTTGAGGATCGAGAACATCAGATCCTGTTTGCGCAGCGTCGAAGCGCCTTCGACCCCCAGTTCCTCGGCCATTTCGACCAGCTGGGCGGGCGATTTCGTTTTGAGTTCTTTAAGATGCATGGATGGATTCCAGGTGAATTTCAGGAAAAATGACAGTCGATTTTCATTGCACCGCTGGGGTGCCTATCCGGCCGTGGGACGACCGTTTGCGATAGCTTCGGCGCTTGGGAAGCGCCGCCCGACTGGCGGGATTGACACGGCCCCTATAACCGCCGCGGGGGCAAGTCAATCGGACCTGCGCCGGACCACCGGATATCAGGGCCGAACGACCGCCAGAATGACGATGACCGCGGCGGCGACACCGGGGACTTCGTTGAGCAGCCGCAGCTGCTTTTCGGTGAGCGGCCGCTGGCCCTGTTGCAGCTTCTTGAAATAGCCGATCATCCAGCCGTGGTAACCCGACAGCGCAAACACCAGCATGAATTTGGCAATGAACCAGGTCTCACCCCAATAATTGCCGTTGAAGGCGAGCAGCAGCCCGAGAAGCCAGACGATCGTCAGCGACGGATTCAGGATGATGCGCCGCAAACGGTCTTCGCGCTCGATCCACTTTTTGTCCTCGACCGATCCAACAGCACATTGGTGGTGATAGACAAAGAAGCGCGGCATCATGAACAGGCCGGCCATCAGGAAGATCACAAAAATGATGTGCGCCGCTTTGACCCAAAGCATCGTCGCCCCCAAAAATCCCGCCCAGTCTGCCATATTACCCGCCGCGAACCCGTCTGATCAGATGCTCGACATGGGCGATCGGCGTATCGGGGACGATGCCATGGCCGAGGTTGAAGATATGGGGTCGCGCCGGGAAGGCTGCAAGGATGCGGTCGATCGCGGCGTCCAATGCGGGCCCCCCCGCTACGAGCGCCAGCGGATCAAGATTGCCTTGCACCGGCAGATGTTGCGGCAGCACACGGTCGGCCCAGTCGGGATCAACCGTCTCGTCGAGCCCGATTGCATTGACCCCCGTTTCATCGGCATAGGCGCGCAGCTTGCCGCCTGCGCCCTTCGGAAAGCCGATCACCGGTGTGTCGGGGTGCATCGTCTTTAAACGGCGGACAATTTCCGCGTTGGGCGCGATCACCCAGCGTTCGAATTGCGCCGGGCTCAGGCTGCCGGCCCAGCTGTCGAACAACTGCACCGCCTCGACGCCATGTTCGATCTGCCCTGACAGATAGGTTACGGTAACATCAACGATCGCATCGATGATCGCCTGAAACGCCGCCGGATCCCCAAACGCCAACCGCCGCGCTGCGGCCTGATCCTTCGACCCCTGCCCGGCCACCATATAGGTGGCGACGGTCCAGGGACTGCCGGCAAAGCCCAGGAAGGTCGTCTCGGCGGGCAGCGAGGCGGCAACGCGCGCGACGGTCGCATAAATGGGGTCCAGCCGCTCCGGCGCCGCTTCGAGCGCAGCGAGCGCGCTGTCGACGAGCGGCGGGGCAAGCCGCGGCCCCTCGCCAGCTTCGAACCATAATTTCTGTCCCAGCGCGTGGGGGACGATCAAGATGTCGGAAAACAGAATGGATCCGTCGAAGCCGAAGCGCCGGATCGGCTGCAGGGTAACTTCCGCCGCCGCTTCTGGATCATAGCATAGCTCGAGGAAACCGCCCTTGGTCTCCCGCAGCGCGCGATATTCGGGGAGATAGCGTCCTGCCTGACGCATCAGCCACAGTGGCGGGCGTTCCTGCCGCACTCCGCGCAGCACGGCCAGCAAGCTCTTCGGTGACGCCTTCACACGGCCCCTCTTTCTCTCTTCAATATATAGATTGGATATTATTGTGGTGGTTTGTTGGTCGGCGGACAGTGCGGCTTTAGGCGGAGGCGCCGATTTTGCCAACAGCTTGACTCTCCTCGGGCCGTCGCTGCGCGCAGAGTCGCGGCCGGCTGTGCCCCTAATTCACAGCCTGTGGATAGATTCCGTCCCTTGTGGACAAGTGATCGAGGGGAATCGGCAGTGTCGGGGACAAATCTCCCGTCCCCATTTGCTCCCCGCGCTTGTCCAAAACTTATCCACAGGTGGCTTTTTGGCCGTGCAGACCTGATCTGGGATTGCCTTTTTCTGCAGCTTCCCGCCATGGTGCCGCGATGGGCCGGCTTCACCTTCATCTCATATCTGACTCCACCGGGGAGACACTCGAAAATATCGCCAAGGCGGCGATCGCACAGTTCGACGATGTCGAAGTGGTGCGCCATTTCTGGCCGATGGTACGCTCGGAATCGCATCTCGACCGGATCATGGCCGAAGTGCAGGCCAGTCCGGGGATGATCCTGTTCACGCTCGTCAACGGCGACCTACGCGTCAGTCTCGAACGCCGCGCCGGGGCGCTCAATCTGCCGCTTGTGCCCGCGCTCGACGCGGTGACCGATGCGCTGTCGCGGATGCTGGGTCAGGAGGCGAAGGCGCGGCCGGGACGCCAGCACCAGCTCGACGCCGCGTACTTCGCGCGGGTCGAGGCGATTCAGTTCACCGTTGCGCATGACGACGGCATCGGCTGGGAGAATTGGGAACAGGCCGACATCGTTCTGGCCGGGGTGTCGCGCACCTCGAAAACCCCGACCAGCATCTATCTGGCCAATCGCGGATTCAAGACCGCGAACATTCCGATCGTTCCTGAATCGCCGCCGCCCGATGCCTTGTTCCGGCTGAAGCGCCCGATGGTCGTCGGGCTGACCACCGGGCTCGACCGCCTGGTGCAGGTGCGGCGCAACCGGCTGCTCTCGCTCAACCAGGCGCCGGAGACGAGCTATGTCGATGACGAGCGGGTCAAGGCCGAGCTGGCCTATGCGCGGCGGATGTTCGCCGATAACGGCTGGCCGGTGATCGATGTGACGCGGCGTTCGATCGAGGAAACCGCCGCGGCGGTGATCAAGCTGGTCGAGGATCGGGCGAGCGCATGACCTTGCTGCTCGCTTCGCAAAGCAGCGGCCGCGCCGCGATGCTGCGGGCCGCCGGACTCAAATTCGAGACGACCGCCGCGCATGTCGACGAGGAGGCGCTGACCGCATCGCTGCTCGCAACCGGCCAGACCCCGCGCAATATCGCCGACGCACTCGCCGAAGCCAAAGCCGTCAAAATCTCGTCGCGGCTTCCCGGTGTGACCGTCATCGGCGCCGACTCGACGCTCGCGCTTGATGACGGGTCAATGCTGTCGAAACCCGAGACACCCGACGCCGCCGCCGATCACCTCCGCCGCATGGCGGGCGCGCGTCATCGCCTGTTCAGCGCTGCAGTGGCCGCGCGCGACGGTGAGCCGGTGTGGCGCGCGATCGGCGAGGCGAAGCTGTGGATGCGTCCCTTGTCCGACGCCTTCATCGCCGCCTATGTCGCGCAGCATTGGGACAGCATTCGCTGGACAGTCGGCTGTTACGAGATCGAGGGAGCGGGCGTGCAATTGTTCGAAAAGGTTGAGGGCGATCCCTGGACGATCATCGGGATGCCGATGCTGCCATTGCTCGCGTGGCTGCGCACGACCGGATTGGCGGCATCATGAGCGGCACCCCTTATGCCGAAGTAATCGGCGATCCGATCGCGCAGTCGAAATCGCCGCTGATCCACAAATTTTGGCTCGAAGCGCTCGGCATCGCGGGGGATTATCGGCGCGCCCATATCAAGCCTCAGGATCTCGCCGCCTACCTCACCGAGCGCCGTGACGATCCCCACTGGCGCGGCTGCAACGTCACCATCCCGCACAAGGTCGCGGTGATGGACCTGGTCGACGACCCTGGCAATATTCGCTGTACGATCGGGGCCATGAATACGATCGTGCGTCAGCCCGACGGGTCGGTGATCGGCACCAACACCGACGCGGCGGGCTTTTATGCGCCGCTTGCCGAGCTCGATCTGGACGGCGCGCCGGTCGCGGTTGTCGGCGCGGGCGGCGCGGCGCGGGCGGTGTTGTTCGCGCTGGCACGCGCGAACGTCGGCCATGTCACCATCCTCAATCGCAGCCCATTGAAAGCGATGGGCCTGCTCGCGACCTTCGGACTGAAGGGCGATGTCGTCCAGCTAGACGCCGCGCTCCCGCCGGTCGCGCTGCTCGTCAATTCGAGCAGCCTTGGCATGACCGGGCAGCCGCCGCTCGATCTTGACCTGTCGCCGCTTCCCGAAGACGCGATTGTCTATGACCTCGTCTATGCGCCGCTCCAGACCGGCTTGCTCAAGGCTGCCGCCGCGCGCGGGCTCGACACCATTGACGGGCTCGACATGCTGATCGGCCAGGCCGCGCTCGCCTTCGAGCTGTTTTTCGGCGCGCCGCCGCCCGAGGGTCGCGACGACGAACTGCGCGCGCTGCTCATTGCATGACCCACCACCCCCGCCCCGGTTCGCGGTTGCGGCGGCCTTTCATCCTCGGCCTCACCGGCTCGATTGGCATGGGCAAATCGACTGCAGCGGCGATGTTCGAACGCGAAGGCGTGCCGGTATTCGATGCCGATGCCGAAGTCCACCGGTTGCAAGGCCCGGGCGGCGCGCTGGTCGCGGCGATCGAAGCGCGTTTCCCGGGCACGACCGGGCCCGGCGGCGTCGATCGCCAGAAGCTTGGCGGGCTGGTGCTCGGCAACCGCCACGAACTCGCCGCGCTCGAAGCGATCGTCCATCCCGCGGTGTTTCGGGCACAAAAAAAATTCCTCGCCCGCCACCGCGCCCGGGATGTCGTGGTGCTCGACATCCCGCTGCTCTTCGAAAAGGGCGGCTGGCGGCGCGTGGGGGCGATTGCGGTGGTGTCGGCGCCGACGTGGATGCAGACCAAGCGGGTCATGCGCCGCCCGGGTATGACTTATGCGCGGTTGAAAGCGATCCGGCGGCTTCAGGTCCCCGATCGCATGAAGCGCGCGCGCGCCGATTTCGTCATCGACACGGGCGGACCCAAAAGCGAGACGCATCGCCAGATTCGCGCCATCGCCTCTTGTTTCCGCGCTCGATAGGGTCCAGATTAATCGTTCAATGCGAGAGATCATCTTCGATACGGAAACCACGGGATTCGATCCCAAGACCGGGGACAGGCTGGTCGAAATCGGGTGCATCGAACTGGTGGATCGCCGTGAGACCGGCCAGACCTTTCACGCTTATTTCAATCCCGAGCGCGATATGCCCGCCGCTGCCGAAGCGGTCCACGGCCTGTCGATCCAGTTTCTGTCGGACAAGCCTTTGTTTGCTGAGCGCATCGACGACCTGATGGAATTTCTCGGCGACGCGCCGCTGATCGCGCACAATGCCGCTTTCGACTTTGGTTTCGTCAACGCAGAACTGGAGCGCGCAGGACGCGCCGCGCTCGACATGAGCCGGATGTGCTGCACGGTGCAGATGGCCCGCAAGCTCCATCCGGGCGCCAAACACAGCCTCGACGCGCTGTGCACCCGCTACGGCATCGACCGCAGCCACCGCGTCAAGCATGGGGCTCTGCTCGACGCCGAATTGCTGGCGCATCTCTATATCGAAATGACCGGTGGACGACAGATCGGTTTGGGGCTGGCATCGTCGGCACCCGGTACCGAAGCCTTGGCGCCGACCATCCCGCAAGCGGCGCGCGGCCATGACCGTCCGTTTCGAGAACCCCGACCCCATATGGCATCGGCCGCCGATCTGGCGCGCCATGCCGAATTTGTCGCAGGGCTGAACCAGCCGCTGTGGCTCGATACGGTGTGATGACGCTCCCTTGATGTCATCGCATCGGACATAGCAGGAGAAGAAAAATGGAAATCCGCGTCTCTGGCCACCAGATCGAAACCGGCGAAGCGCTGCAAGCGCATGTGTCGGACCGGATGAACGCGATTGCCGACAAATATTTCTCCCGGGCGATCGGCGCGCACGCCACCTTTGGCAAAGGCCCGCACGACAGTTTCCAGTGCGACATCGTTGCGCATGTGATGCAGGGGCTGGTGCTCAAGGGACATGGCCAGGCACAGGACGCGCATGTCGCGTTCGAGGGCGCCGCCGAGCGCATCGAAAAGCAGCTGCGACGTTACATGCGACGCCTGAAGGATCACAACAATGGCGTGGCAGTGCCATCGCCGACGGTCGACGAGATCGAGGAAAACGCGGGCTACACTGTGTTTGACCCCGGCGATGACGAAGACGCCGGCGACGCGCCCGCGATCATCGCCGAAACGCGCGTCGATATTCCCAGCAGCAGCGTGTCGGACGCGGTGATGATGCTCGACCTGCGCAACACCAACGCGCTGCTGTTCGTCAACAGCAAGACCGGCGCGCACAACATGGTGTATCGCCGCGACGACGGGACGATCGGCTGGGTCGAACCACGATAAGGCTGGATTTTCTCCGCCAACCGGCATAAGGGCCGCGCCCAACAACGTCCTATGCCGGTATGGCGGGGCGCCGGTACGACCGATCCGCAACCGATTGCCCAGGAACGGCCGGCACGCTTTGCCCGGCGGCTACACAGATTTGATCAGACCCATGAATCTTTCTTCCCTTCTTTATCCCGCGACCGTGCGCGCGCATGTGCAACTCGATTCGAAAAAGGCACTGTTTCCCTTTGTCGGCGATCTTGCCAGCCGTTCGCTAGGCCTCGATGCGGGCGAAGTCAGCGAAGCCTTGCTCGAACGCGAGCGGCTCGGTTCGACAGGCTTCGGGCGCGGGATTGCACTGCCGCATACCAAAATGGCCGACCTCACCGGGGTGCGCGGGCTGTTCCTGCAATTGTCGCGCCCGATCGACTTCAACGCGGTCGATGGCTTGCCGGTCGACCTGCTGTTCGTGCTGCTGTCGCCGCTCGATGCCGGGGCCGATCATTTAAAAGCGCTCGCGGGCGTGTCGCGGATGCTGCGCAATGAAGCGATCGCCGAGCGGCTGCGCGGCGCGAAGAACGACGAAGCGCTCTACGCGCTGCTCGCCGACACTGAAACGCGTGACGCGGCGTAGCGCCGCGGCGCGAACTTTCGCATGACGCGGCTGACCAGCCGCTTTCTCGTCGACCTGCTGCTCCGCCGCACCGAATCGGCGGGTGGCTTTGCGACGGTGCTCGCCAAAGGCGACGAGCATTCGGGCGTCATTCTGGTCCAATGCACCGAACGCGGCCAGCCTGGGCCGCTACTCGAACGGCGTTTTTCGGCGAGCGGCCACTATATCTGGGAGCCTGTCGGCCCCGATGACCCCAATGATGGTGAATCGCGCGCCAACTACCAGAACCGGCGGCAAAAGGCCGATCCCGATCTGTGGATCGTCGAACTGGACATCGCAGATGCGCCACGGCTCGTCGCGGAATGGGCCGCGTTAACTTGACTCTGTTGCGGTGCAACATAGGTGGCGCGCATTCGATAACGCGTAGGTCGTTCCGTGGGTTGCATCGTCTTGGCGATGCCCCGGCAAAACGGGTTGGACACGCAGTCGGACGATGACCGCAGGCAGTATTGGACCATAGTCCCCCGCCTGTTTTGAGAGGTTCGGTTCATCGGCCGCACTTTTGACGGACACTATGAGTCGTATTTTGAACGTAGCCAGCGTGGCTGCCGTCGGCATGACTGCCGCCACCATGCTGCTTTTGGCGGAACCGGGCTTTGCAAGCGATCTTGCCGCCGACGCCAATCTTCCCGCCCTGATCGCACCTGGCGTCGAGACGCCGGTTGTTGCTGAACAGGCGGATATGTCGATCAAGGCCGATGCGCCGATCGGCGGCATCAACGAAAATACCGGCGAAGCACCGGCCCCGGAATCGAAACCGGCCCCGGTCACCGCCGAATCGCTCGCCGCGCTGGTCGCCGCGACGCCCCGCCCCGCCGACTTGGATCCCGAGCTGCGCTGCTTGGCCGGCGCCGTGTATTTCGAATCGCGCGGCGAATCGCTCGTTGGCCAGCTTGCGGTCGCGCATGTCGTGATCAACCGCGCCCAGTCGGGCCGTTTCCCCAAAAGCCTGTGCGGCGTCGTCCATCAGCGCAGCCAGTTCAGCTTTGTGCGCGGCGGCAAGATGCCGGCGATCCGCGAAGGTGCGCAGTGGAACAATGCGATCGCGATCGCGCAGATCGCCCGCGACGACAGCTGGAAAAATCATGCCCCGGGCGCGCTGTTCTTTCACGCCCGCTATGTATCGCCGGGCTGGCGCAAGACGCGCATTGCGCAGATCGACAACCACATCTTCTATCGCTGAGGCGCAAGACGCCGCGACGCGGCATCATCCCATTCATTGCCAAGCCATATTTGGTGGCGCATGATGCCCGGATGACGCGTCAAATCTCTGTCGCCCTGCTCTGTGCAGCGGCGCTTTCGTTCGGCGGCTGTGCCACTGCAGTGCCGCCGGTCGAGGTCACTCGCTTTCACAATGCCATGCCCAGCTGGGCGCCGGGGACGCGCTACGCCATCGCCACCGCGCCGCTCGATGGGCCGGGCGCAGGCATGCCGTCGCTCGAATGGAACAGCTATCGCGCCGCTGTCGACGAGCAGTTGCAGCGCCAGGGGCTGGTCGCCGCCGGGACCAACGAACGCGCCCCATTGCTGGTCCGAATCGCCTTTGAACGCAGCGAACAACCGCTAGAGGGGCGCCGCTCGCCCGTATCGGTCGGGGTTGGCGGTTCGACCGGCAGCTATGGTTCAGGGGTTGGACTCGGTATCGGCATCAACCTTGGCGGCGGTCCCAAGCGGATGGCCGATATGCAGCTGTCGGTGCGCATCGACGATGCGGCAACCGGGCAGGCATTGTGGGAAGGCCGCGCGCTTGCGGCAATCCCGGTAAAGGCGCCCGCGGCGCAACCGTCGCTTGCCGCAGCAAAATTGGCTGAAGCCTTATTCAAGGACTTCCCCGGCGAATCGGGACGCACTATCAGCGTCAAATGACCATCACCATCAACGCCGCTTTCGACAGCGGCAACATCGTCGTGGACGCCATCGACGGCACGTCCGCCCGCCTGTCGATCCGCAAGGACCGCGACTCCGATTTCTTCCAGTGGTTTCATTTCCGCGTGTCATGCGCGGTCGGCGATGCTCTCGAACTGGCGATCACCGGGCTCGATGCTTCGGCCTATCCCGACGGCTGGCCGCGCTATGCAGCCCGCGCAAGCTATGACCGCGATTGTTGGTTCCGCCTCGACACCAGCTATGATGCGGGCACGCTGACCATCCGCCACACCGCCGAAAGCCCAGTGTTGTATATTGCCTATTTCGCGCCCTTCTCGATGGAGCGCCATCACGACCTCGTCGCCTCGATCGCCGAGTGCGAAGGCGTCACCTATCGCTGCCTCGGCACCAGCCTCGAAGGGCAGCCGATCGACTGCCTCGAAATGGGCAACGGCGACACCCAGGTCTGGCTCTATGCCCGCCAGCATCCCGGCGAGAGCATGGCCGAATGGTGGATCGAAGGCGCGCTCGAAAAGCTCACCGACCCCGCCGATCCGCACGCGCGTTCGCTGCTCAAAAAATGCCGTTTCCATATCGTCCCGAACATGAATCCCGACGGGTCGTGCCGCGGCCATCTGCGCACCAATTTTGCGGGGGTGAACCTCAACCGCGAATGGGACAATCCGACCGCCGCGCGCAGCCCCGAAGTGTTGTGCGTGCGCAACGCGATGGACGAGACCGGGGTTGATTGGGCGATGGACGTCCATGGCGACGAAGCGATCCCGGCGGTGTTCATCGCGGGCTTCGAAGGCATTCCGTCGCTGAAGCCCGAGCAACTGCAAAAATATAAGGCATTCCAGACCGCGCTCGCCGCCAACACCCCTGATTTCCAGGTCGAACTCGGCTACAGCGAATCGGCGCCGGGCAAGGCCAATCTGTCGATGTCGACGACCCAGCTTGCCGAACGCTTTGGCGCGGTGTCGATGACGATCGAAATGCCGTTCAAGGACAATGACGACCTTCCCGACCCGGTCGCGGGCTGGTCGCCCGAACGCTCGAAGCTGCTGGCGCACGCGTGTCTGGCGACGCTCGACCAGATGCTGTGATGGGCGACTGGCGGATCGTCGAAGACGATCTGTCGGGCGCCGCGATCCGCGCGTTGCTGGAACAGCATTTCGCGGGGATGCTGGCGAACTCGCCCGCGGGCAGCTGTCATTTTCTCGATTTTGACGGGCTTAATGCCGACGATGTGACCTTCTGGTCGATCCATGATGGTGAGGCATTGGCGGGGTGCGGCGCGCTCAAGACGCTCGATGCCGAACATGGCGAGATCAAGTCGACGCGCACAGCCGACGCCTTCCTGCGCCGCGGCGTTGCCGCGCGCATGCTCGACCATATTATCGCCGAGGCGCATGGCCGCGGGCTCAAGCGGCTCAGTCTGGAAACCGGTTCAGGGGCGGCGTTCGCACCCGCGATCGCGCTCTATCGCCGCTATGGCTTCGATGATTGCCCACCGTTCGGTGACTACAAGCCCGACCCGTTCAGCCGCTTCATGACCCGCGCGCTCTAGGAACGAAAACGGGGTCCGGAAGGGACTCCGGACCCCGTTCGTGATGCCCTGCGGGGCATGGGTTCGCAGGCGTTTATGCTGCCTGCTTGTCCTCGACCAGAGTCGGGGTCACATGGCCGCCGATCGCGATCTTGTGCGGCTTCATCGCCTCGGGCACTTCGCGCACCAGGTCGATGATCAACAGCCCGTCGGCCAGGTCGGCGGCGCTCACGCGCACGAAATCGGCGAGCTGGAAGCGGCGTTCAAACGCACGCGTCGCAATGCCGCTATACAACAGCTGCCGCTCTTCGCCTTCGGCGGCGGGCGCCTTGCGGCCGCTGACGGTCAGCATATTCTGCTGCGCAACAATGTCGATTTCGTCGCTCTTGAAACCGGCGACCGCCACGGTGATGCGGAAATGATCGTCGGCGACCTTTTCGATGTCGAACGGCGGATAATTTTCCGCCCCCGAACCACTGGTTTCAAGGAAATCGAACAGCCGGTCGAAACCGACGGTCGAACGGCGATAGGGGGTCCAGTCAAAACTGTTACGCATGGTCTTTCTTCCTTTCCTAAAAGCGAAGTCAGGGACCGCGGCGGCGCGCCGCGATCGCCACCCGGCCCCGTTTCGGCGACCGGATGCTGCAAATCTGGGTGCGCTGAAAACCATTTCAAGAGGGCGATTGGCGTTCACGCGAAAGCCACGCTAAGGGGCAGCAAAACCCTCCATCCGAAGGATCCGAAATGCCGCAGCTCATCCTCATCCGCCATGGTCAGTCGCAGTGGAATCTCGAAAACCGCTTCACCGGCTGGTGGGACGTCGACGTCACCGAAAAGGGCGTGGCCGAGGCGTGGGCGGCGGGCGAGTTGATGAAAGCGAAGGGGATCGCGCCCGATACCTGCTTCACTTCGGTCCAGTCGCGCGCGATCAAGACGCTGAATCTGGCGCTCGAGGCGATGGGACGCTTGTGGCTGCCGGTGACCAAGGACTGGCGGCTCAACGAGCGTCATTATGGCGGACTGACCGGGCTCGACAAGGCCGAGACCGCGGCGAAGCATGGCGACGATCAGGTCAAGATCTGGCGCCGCAGCTTCGATATTCCTCCCCCGCCGCTCGAAGCCGGCTCGCCATGGGATCTCGCCGGCGACCCACGCTATGCGGGCATCGATATTCCCGCGGCCGAAAGCTTGAAGGACACGATCGAGCGCGTCCTGCCCTATTATGAAAGCGCGATCGTGCCAGAGCTTGCCGCGAGCAAGACCGTGCTGATCTCTGCCCATGGCAACAGCCTGCGCGCGCTGGTCAAGCATCTGTCGGGCATTTCGGACGCCGACATCACCAGCCTCGAAATCCCGACCGGCCAGCCGATCGTTTACGAATTGAACAACGACCTGACCGCGCGCGAGCGTTATTATCTGAGCGAGCGGTAAAAGGCGGCGCGGCGCCCGTGCCTCGTCCTCCCGGCCGTCGCCGGGATGACGGTGCTCAAATCGTCCCCGTCACGGTCAGCTGGACATATTGCCCGAACTTGCGCCGCCGACTTTCGCTGAGTGCGATCGGCCCGTCGCGGCGATCGACGAACACGGTGCGGTCGAATGCGTCGATCATCCCGGCCAGATTGCGATACGACAGCTTCACCGTAAACCCCGCGACATCCTTATGCTCGACAAAGGCGGTGACGAACGCGCCGTCGGTATAGTCATTCTCGATCGCGCCGAGCCGCAGATTGGGGCTGTATCGCTCAGCGAAATAGCCCGCCCCCCACGCCAGCTTCGATCCCGGGATGTCGTGACGCAGGCTGACATCCACCAGATACTCCTGGCCTTGGCTCTGATCGCGCCATCCGCCGGTCAGCGGGTCGCGCACCCGGTTGCGTCGCCAGGTCAGGTCGCTGTTGATGCGCGCGCCTTTCCAGCCCAGCCGGTCGAGCAACAACGTCGCCTTTGAACTGATGCGATAAAGATGCGCACCCGGCAGGTTGCCGCGGCCTTCGGTGGTCGGCGACAGCGGGATCTGATCGACCAGATCCTGCGCATAGGCATAAGCGAAGGCGACCGAGGCATTGCCCCACGCACCCATGTCCTGAACGAACTCCAGCTCGGTTCGGTTCAGAACAGGGGGCACCAGCAACCCGTTGCCGCCATTGCCCTGCCCATTGGCGACATCGACCGAACTGGCGAAATCAAAGAAATTGAGCTGATCGACGCGGCGCTGCACGAACCAGTTGACGGTCGTCTTGGCGCCCAGCTTCCACGCCAGCGCGAGCTTGCCCTTGGGACGAATAAAGCGGCGGGTCAGCCCGCCCGGGCCGGATGACGACAACTCGCTATATTCGGCGCCAAGGTTGATCTGCGCGGTCAGGTTTGACGCGAGTGCACGCCCCCAGGTCAGTGACGCTTCGCCGCGTTTTTCCTCAACCTTGGTCGTCTCGCCGCCGAAGATGATCGGCAGGAAACTGCCGTCGGGTTGTAACGTGGCAAATTCGGCGTCGACGTCGAGCGTGTTATAGGCGCCTTCCAGCGCAACCTGCCAGTCGGTGCCGCCCGCGGTGCGCCAGCCATATTCGCCGCGCAGGATCGATTCGCCTTCGTCGGCGGTCTGCTTGAACCGCTCTCCGCTGCGCCCGCCGATCGCTTGATCGACGATGAAGGTGTCGACGGTGGGACTATGTTCGAAACGGTAGAGCCCGATCAGTTTGAGCCGCCCCTTACCCAGTCCCAGCTCATAATCGCCGCCGATGTCGAAATTATGCTCATCTTCGATCGATTCGAACGTCTCGCGCACGATGCCGTTCGTTGGCCGCGCCGACACGCTGCTGACCCGGTCGTGGATTTTCTGCAACTGGCCGCCCAGGTTGAAATTCCATTTGTTGCCGCCGGTCGTCGTGCGCGCCAAGGCCAGCGCCAGGCGTGGCCGGTCGCCATAATAACGGGCAAACTCGTCGCGGGTGAACTGCAGCACGCCGTTGCCGTCAAAGCGGTCTTCCGGTCCCCAATGCCCCTGCCGATTGGCGTCATTTTTAAGACTGAGCGTGACATTGGTGCCGCCAAGCCGACCGGTGGTCGAAACCTCGCCCGCCAGCCAATTGTCGGCAATCCGCGGGCGCCATTCGGGTTGCCAGCGGATCGTCGTCGTAAAGCCAGCCTGCGCCGCGCCCGCGACCAGCACGACATTGGCGACCTGCCCGGTCAGGCCGGGGACGTTCAGGCTCGCGCCATCGACGATGTCGACATAGGCGACTTGCGTTGCGGCAATGCGTTGCAGCGCACTGCGCGCATCGGTCGATTTGTTGGCGATACGCTCGCCGTTGATCAGCACATTCTGCGTAGCGGCTCCCAGTCCGCGCTCACCGCCGTTGGTGCCGGTGACGATCAGGAAGCCCGGGACCTTCTCGACCATATCGAGCGCGGTGCGCGGCGAAAAGCTGGCGAAATCGCTGGGGCTGTAGCGTTGCGCGCCGTTGGCAGGCGTTTCGACAGCGGGGGCAGGGTCAAGCGCTGCTTCCTGCGCCATCGCTAACGACGGCGGGCAGGCCATAGCCATGGCCAGCGACGAAACAGCTGAAAAGCGACGCATGGTTTCCTCCCCCAACCGGACACGCCGGCGTCGGGCGTTCCGTGCGCCGCTTTGGGCAGGGCGATCGTAAAACGATGTCAAACTTCTACCAACCCGAGGCAGCGTTCGACGAGCGGCGAGGGGGCTTCAGTCGCGCAGCAACTCATTGATGCCCGTTTTGGCGCGCGTCTTGGCATCGACGCGCTTGACGATCACCGCGCAGTAGAGCGACGGGCCGGGCGAGCCGTCGGGCAGCGGCTTGCCGGGCAGCGCGCCGGGGACAACCACCGCGTAAGGCGGCACTTCGCCGATGAAAATCTCGCCGGTCGCGCGGTCGACAATCTTGGTCGAGGCGCCGAGGTACACCCCCATCGACAGCACCGCGCCTTCGCGCACGATCACGCCTTCGGCGACCTCGGCGCGCGCACCGATGAAAGCGCCGTCCTCGATCACCACCGGTCCGGCCTGCAGCGGTTCGAGCACGCCGCCGATTCCGGCGCCGCCCGACAGATGGACGTTGGCGCCAATCTGCGCGCAGCTGCCGACCGTCGCCCAAGCGTCGACCATCGAGCCCTCACCGACATAGGCGCCGATATTGACGAAGCTGGGCATCAGCACCGCGCCCTTGCTGATAAAGGCGCCGCGGCGGACGATCGCACCGGGGACGGCGCGGAAACCTGCGTCGCGGAAACGGTTCTCGCCCCAACCCACGAATTTCGACGGCACCTTGTCCCACCAGCGCGCGCCACCGGGGCCGCCATCGATGAGTTCCATGTCGTTGAGGCGGAACGACAGGAGAACGGCCTTTTTCAGCCATTGATTGACCTGCCATGTCCCCCCCGCGTCACGCTCGGCGACGCGCAAGCTGCCGTTGTCGAGCCCGGCGAGCGCGGTTTCGACCGCATCGCGCACCGTGCCCTGCGTCGTCAGCCCCAAAGTGTCGCGCGCTTCCCATGCGGCGTCGATTGTCGTTTGCAGGTCGGTCGTCATGAAATCCCCCAGGGAGCAGGCAAGCCATCGAGCCAGTCGGCAAGGTCGCTCACATGAAAATCGACCTGGTCCGGCAGGTGGTCGCGATGGCCGCTTTCGCTGCCATTGTCCAGCCAGACGGTGGTCATCCCCAGCGCCTTGGCCGGGGTCAGGTTGCGCGCCATATCCTCGACGAACAGGCTGCGCGCCGGGTCGATGCCCAGATGCGCAATCATCGTCGCATAAGCCGCGGGGTCGGGCTTGGGCGTATAGCCGGTGGCGCGAATGTCGCAGATGCCGCCAAACAGGTCGGCGATGCCGCGCGCGTCGAGCACGCGCGCGGCATAATCGGCATCGGCGTTGGTGAACACCAGCTTGCGGCCGGGCAGGCGCTCAAGCCCCGCGCGTAGCCGTGCGTCGGGCGCGATCCGGTCGAGCGCGATATCATGGACGTCGACCAGAAAATCTTCGGGGTCGACCCCGTGATGGCGCATCAGCCCGGCCATCGTCGTACCATGATCGTGGAAATACAGCTTCTGCACCCGCCGAGCCTCGACCGCATCGCAGTCGAGCAGGCACATCATGAAGGCGCCCATGCGTTCATCGATCAGGTCGAAAAGCTTCGCCGACGGCGGATAGAGCGTGTTGTCGAGATCGAAGATCCAGCAGTCGATATGATTGAGGGGAACGGACATGGTGCGGCGGCGCATAAAGGCCGGGAGAAGTGGCGGCAAGGCCGGCAATAGGATCCTCCCTTGTTGTGCAGCGATGGGGAGGATTGGAACGCCCAATTAACCGCTCTTTGCTACCCCTTCGCTATTCGGTCGGCTAGGATAGCTTCGATCAAGGCAAGGGGAACGGCGATGGCGTATCCAAATCGACGCAACAGCATCCGCCGGTTGGCTGGGCGCCCTTCGCCCATACTCCTCAGCATCGCCGCGCTGTCGCTCGCCGGTTGCGGTGGTGGAGGCGGGGCGCGGCCTGCGCCGACCCCGGCCCCGCCGTCGGCACCCGCGCCGACCCCGACTCCGACCCCCGCACCAACCCCGACGCCCACCCCGCCACCGGCCGGAAATTTCAACACCGCCGAAACGCGGCGATCCGACGGGGTCAATTTCCATGGCGCGATCACTGCTTATCAGGCGGGCGCGACGGGGCACGGAATTTTGGCAGGGGTGATCGACGACGGCATCGACGAAGACAGCCCCGAATTCGCCGGGCGTATCTCGCCCCTTTCGACGGACCTCGCCGGGTCGCGCGGGATCAACGGTGAGGGCAGCCATGGCACCAATGTCGCGCAGATATTGCTCGGAGCAAAGAATGACGCGGGCACGATGGGCATCGCCTATAACGCCAATCTGCTCGTGCTACGCGCCGACCGGCCGGGGAGCTGCGCGACCGAGGATCCGACCAATGATGAAAGCGGGTGCCTGTTTCCCGAAAGCGCGATTGCCGCGGGGCTCGACCGCGCGGTGACGGCGGGCGCCCGCGTCGTCAATATCTCGCTGGGCGGCGACGACGGCCCCGGCGCGACGTTGCGGGCCGCAGTGCAACGCGCAACCGCCGCCGGGATCATCGTGATCCTGTCGGCAGGCAACGAAGGCGACACGACGGCGGGGGGCAACGACCCGAACAACCCCGGTTTGTTTGCGCAAGGGCTTCGCGATGCCGGGGGCGGGCTCGTCATCATTGTCGGTTCGGTGGACGAAAACGGCGTGCGTTCGGATTTCAGTAACCGCGCCGGCACCTATGCCGGATCCTATCTCGCGGCACTCGGCGAGGGGGTATGCTGCGCGTACAAAGACGGCGTGATCGAAACCAGCGGCAATTTTGTGTTCGTGATCAGCGGCACCAGCTTTGCCGCCCCGCAAGTCGCCGGTGCGGTCGCATTGCTGGCCCAGGCATTTCCGAACCTGTCGAGTCAGCAGATCGTGCAATTGCTCTATCAATCGGCGCGCGACGCCGGGGCGGTCGGCGACGATGCGGTGTACGGGCAGGGCGTGCTCGACATCGCGCGTGCGTTTCGGCCGATGGGGGCGACGACGCTCGCGGGGACTGCGACCGCGGTCAATCTGGGCAGCGCGCTTGGCGTCCTGGGCGGACCGATGGGCGACGCAGGTGCGGGGCGCGCCTTATCCACGATCGGGCTGGTTACCGATGGTTTTGGCCGTGCGTTCAGCGTCGATTTCGCGCAGTCGCTGGCGCCGCGCCGTCCCGACTTCAAATTGTCAGGCGCGTTCGGCGGCCTCGTACGCCAGCAAAGCGCCGCCAATCATGTAACCGCGCTGTCGCTCGTCACCGCGCCGGCGGCAAGCGGGGGTGATGCGCTGGCCGGGTTGTCGTTCCACGATGCACGCATGGCGCGCACCCTTGCGGCGTCGGTGATGACGCGACTCGATGCCCGGACGCGGATCGGCTTTGCCGCTGGCCGCGCAACCAGTGGCCTGCTCGCGGGCGAGCGCGGCGAGAGCGGCCATGCGATGCTGATCGGCGACGGCGCGCACGACGGGCTGGGCTTTGCCGCGACCCTCGGGATCGGATCGGTGCTGCGTCACAACGTCGCGGCCAATCACTATGTCAGCATCCTTATGGAAGATGGCTGGGTGGCGGGCTCGCGCTGGCAGGACGATCCGCTGCTCCGCTATCGCTCGGGCCGCGACAGTCGATACCAGCGGCTTGGCGCGTCGTGGGATGCCCGCTTCGGCTCGTTCCGCGCTGCGCTGGGCGGCAGCTGGCTGCGCGAATCGGACAGCCTGCTCGGTGCGCGGCTTGGTCCCGTCTTTGGCGCCGGTGGTGCGACCAGTCTGGTGGGCGATGCCAATCTGGGCGTCGATCTGGCGAACGAATGGCGCCTGTCGGGCGCATGGCGCCAGATGTGGGTCCGCCCCGATCGTGGCGGCCTGATTGCGGGCGGGGCGCTGTGGGCATCGGCCTTTTCGTTCGACGTGGCCAAGGCGGGGTTGCTGCGCCCCGGCGACCGCGCCGCGCTGCGTTTCGCCCAGCCACTCCGCGTCGCGCGCGGCGGCATCGACCTGCTGCTGCCTGTCGCGCATGATTATGCCAGCGGCCGCACTGATTTCGGTCAGCGCACCTATAATCTCGCGCCGACGGGCCGCGAACTGGTGGTCGAGGCGAGCTATGCGCTGTCGCTGCTGGGCGGCGATCTGATCGCCAATACATGGTGGCGGCAGGATCCCGGCCATATCGCCGCGATGCCCGACGACAAGGGCGCGGCGCTGCGCTTTACGCTCGGCTTCTGATCGGCTTTAACGCATCCCATATTCATATCAGGGGATGCCAGCATGAAACCGATCCATTGCCTTCCGATCGCGCTGCTCGGCGCGGCGCTCGTAACTCCGCTTGCTGCGCAGGCGCCCGCGCGCACCGCAATTCACGCCGGACAATTGCTCGCCGAACCTGGCAAGCCGGTTCGCGGCGCGTCGACGATCATCGTCGAGAACGGCCGGATCGTGAGCGTCGCCGACGGCTATCAGCCCGCCGAACCCGGCGCGACCCTGATCGACCTCAAGGACAAATATGTCCTCCCCGGCCTGATCGACAGCCACGTCCATCTGACCAGCGACGCGGGCGGCATCGCGGGGCAGCTGGAGGATGTCACGCTCAGCCCCGCGGCGCAGGCCTTCAATGCCGAGGTCAACGGGATGAAGACGCTGCGCGCGGGCTTTACCACGGTGCGCAACCTCGGCGATGGCGACGGCGCGACGCTGGCGCTGCGCGACGCGATCCTCGCGGGCAAGGTACAGGGGCCGCGCATCGTCGATGCGGGGGCCAGCATTTCGGGCAGCGCCGGACATATGGACGGCTCGCTTGGCTATCGCGACGAGCTGCGGCCCTTCTTCGCGGGCGCGGGCAACACCTGTAACGGCGCCGACGATTGCCGCCGCGCAGTGCGACTCCAGGTCGGGCGCGGGGCCGATGTGATCAAATTTGCCTCGACCGGCGGGGTCAACAGCCGCATCGGCGCCGGGCTGGGCAAGCAGATGTTCGACGATGAAGCGCAGGCGATCGTCGAAACCGCCCAGCTGTTCGGCAAAAAGGTCGCGGTCCATGCCCATGGCGCCGACGGCATTCGCCTCGGGCTGACCGCGGGCGCTGATTCGATCGAACATGGCACGATCCTCGACGAAGCGACGATCAGCCAGTGGGCGAAATCGAAAACCTATTATGTCCCGACGCTGTCGACGGTGAACGGCTATAAGGAACGCATCGCCGCCAATCCGGGCGCCTATGAGCCCGACGTGCTGGCCAAGATCAAATGGCGGATCGAAATCACCGGCAAGAGCCTGGAACAGCTCGTCCCGCGCGGAGTCAAGATCGCCTTCGGGACCGATGCCGGGGTATCGAAGCACGGCCGCAACGGCGACGAGTTCGAACTGATGGTCCAGCACGGCATGACCCCGGTCGCGGCGCTGAAAGCGGCGACAGTAAACGCCGCCGACCTGCTCGGCCTGTCGAACGAGATCGGCAGCATCGCGCCGGGCAAAAGCGCCGACATCATTGCCGTGGCCAGCGACCCGCTTGCCGATGTGCGGGTGCTGAAAAAGGTCGATTTCGTGATGGCGCGGGGGAAGGTGGTCGACTGACCGGCCTTAATTCTTCCTGTGGCGCAGCCAGGGGGAGGTGGCAGCACGAAGCGCTGACGGAGGGGCTTTGCCGCTGACGTTGCGCCCCTCCACCACCGCCTGCGGCGGCGGTCCCCCTCCCCATGGCTTCGCGACAGGAAGGATTAGTCGTCGACCAGCGCCTCACCCAATTGCTGCCATTGTTCCTGCTTCGCCGAAAAGCGGCTGGTGTTCGCCGCACTGCTCGACGGTAAGTCGACAAGTGCGACGCCGTGCAAGGCGGATAATTGCCGCCGTCCGATGGCTGCCGCCGTCCCACCGTTAAATGCGATCATGCTCAGCTTGGGCAAGGTAGCCACCAGCGACGCTAGATCCTGCGCTTCAAGCGCGCGAATCTCGCTGTCGCTGCTCGATCGCCGTTCGGCGGTACGGATCACGTCCCACAGGCCGATCTTCGCGGTGCGCAGCCGGACCAGTCGTTCGTCATAATCAAGGTCAGCGAGCGGTTCGACGATCACCGCACCGACCAGCCGCCAGAACTGGTTCGTCGGATGCGCATAATATTGCTGCTCGGCCAGCGACCGCGCACCGGGCAGGCTGCCGAGGATCAGCAGCCGGGTGTCGGGGGCGACCTGGGGTGCAAAGCTGGCGTGGCGGATCGCGGGCATCGGCCACCGATAGCCTGGCGGGCGTGGCGCAACAATCTTGCTCGCCCCTTGACCCTCAAGGGAATCACCGCTAGGGGCCGCGTCGATCGAAAGCGGCGCTTAACCGCCTTTTTCGGTTACAACAGCGCTGAACATTGCTGGCGCGGATGAAGCCTCCGGAAGATCGAGACGATCAGCCGGGGTCTTTTGCTGTTACAAGGTTGCCCGTTTTCTGCGGATTTCTGCGGAGTTCGGATCGATGCTTCATCCACCGCGGTACAGTAACCGTTCGCTTTGATGGGCGGACATTTAAAGGTGAAGCATTCATGCCCACGATCAACCAGCTGGTCCGCAAGGGCCGGACTCCCCAGAAGGTGAAGTCCAAGGTCCCGGCGATGGACGCAAACCCGCAAAAGCGCGGCGTTTGCACCCGAGTCTATACGACGACCCCGAAAAAGCCGAACTCGGCGCTCCGAAAGGTTGCGAAGGTCCGCCTGACCAACCAGCGCGAAGTCATCACCTACATCCCCGGCGAAGGCCACAACCTCCAGGAACACAGCGTTGTGCTGATCCGCGGCGGCCGTGTCCGCGATCTTCCCGGTGTGCGTTACCACGTCCTGCGCGGCGTTCTCGATACGCAGGGTGTGAAGGACCGCAAGCAGAGCCGTTCGAAGTACGGCGCGAAGCGTCCGAAGTAAGGGCGCCGCTTTTTCTGGTGAATTGATCGTCCCGATGTCGCGTTTGCGCCGGGACGCTGTTGGTAAAGGAATATCCTATGGCTCGTCGTCGTCGTCCTGAACGCCGCGAAATCCTGCCCGATCCCCGTTTCGGTGATACGGTGCTGTCGAAATTCATGAACAGCGTCATGCTGGACGGGAAAAAGTCGGTCGCCGAAAACATTGTTTACGGTGCGCTCGAATCGGTCGAAGCCCGCGCCAAGAAGGAACCGCTCGCCGTGTTCCACGAAGCGCTGGCGAATATCCGCCCGAACATCGAAGTGCGCAGCCGCCGCGTCGGCGGTGCGACCTATCAGGTTCCGGTCGAAGTCCGCCCCGACCGCGCCCAGGCGCTGGCGATCCGCTGGCTGATCACCGCCGCGCGCAACCGCAGCGAAACGACGATGGCCGCGCGCCTGTCGGGTGAACTGCTCGACGCGTCGAACAACCGCGGCAATGCGGTGAAGAAGCGCGAAGATACACACCGCATGGCTGAAGCCAACCGCGCTTTCAGCCACTACCGCTGGTAATTGCCGGGACGCTCCCCCTGTTCTGGGGGCGTCTCGCAATCGCAACAATTCTTCCTATATCGGAGGCGGCTCGCAAGACCGCCCCCCACATCCAAGGAAAAGACCATGGCACGCAGCCATCCGCTCGAACATTATCGCAACTTTGGGATCATGGCGCACATCGACGCCGGCAAGACCACGACGACCGAGCGTATCCTTTACTACACCGGCAAGTCCTACAAGATCGGCGAAGTCCATGACGGCGCCGCGACGATGGACTGGATGGAGCAGGAGCAGGAACGCGGCATCACGATTACGTCGGCTGCGACCACCTGTCTGTGGAAAGCCGAAGAAGGCCAGGGCCCCGAGCATCGCCTGAACATCATCGACACCCCCGGACACGTCGACTTCACCATCGAAGTCGAGCGCAGCTTGCGCGTCCTCGACGGTGCGATCACCGCGTTCGACGGCGTTGCCGGCGTCGAGCCGCAGTCGGAAACCGTGTGGCGTCAGGCCGACAAATATAAAGTGCCGCGGATGTGCTTCATCAACAAGCTCGACCGCACCGGCGCCGATTTCTATTATTGCGTCCAGACGATCATCGATCGCCTGGGTGCGACCCCGGCCGTCCTCTATCTGCCGATCGGCGCCGAAGGCGACTTCAAGGGTCTCGTCGACCTCGTCAACGAGCGCGCGATCATCTGGAAGGATGAAAGCCTCGGCGCTGAATTCTTCTATGAAGACATCCCCGCCGACCTCGTCGACAAGGCCGCCGAATATCGCGAAAAGCTCGTCGAGCTCGCCGTCGAACAGGACGACGACGCGATGGAAGCCTATCTCGAAGGCACCGTCCCCGACGTCGCGACGCTCAAGAAGCTGATCCGCAAGGGGACGCTGGCGCAGGCGTTCGTTCCGGTCCTCTGCGGCTCGGCGTTCAAGAACAAGGGCGTGCAGACGCTGCTCGACGCGGTTGTCGACTATCTGCCGTCGCCGCTCGACATTCCTGACGTGCAGGGTCTCAAGCTCGACGGCGAGACCCCCGACTCGCGTCCGCCTGCCGATGATGCGCCGCTGTCGCTGCTCGCCTTCAAGATCATGAACGATCCGTTCGTCGGCTCGCTCACCTTCGCGCGCATCTATTCGGGTACCCTGAACAAGGGCACGTACCTGAACTCGGTGAAGGACAAGAAGGAAAAGGTTGGCCGCATGCTGCTGATGCATGCGAACAGCCGCGAAGACATCGAAGAAGCCTTTGCGGGCGACATCGTGGCGCTTGCCGGCCTCAAGGAAACCACCACCGGGGACACGCTCTGCGCCACCAACGCGCCGATCATCCTCGAACGGATGGAATTCCCCGAGCCGGTCATCGAGCTGTCAGTGGAACCGAAGACCAAGGCCGACCAGGAACGCATGGGCATCGCGCTCAACCGTCTGGCCGCCGAGGATCCCTCGTTCCGCGTGTCGACCGACCATGAATCGGGCCAGACGATCATCAAGGGCATGGGCGAGCTTCACCTCGACATCCTCGTCGATCGCATGAAGCGCGAGTTCAAGGTCGAAGCGAACGTCGGCGCGCCGCAGGTGGCGTACCGCGAATCGCTCGCGAAAGCGGTCGACGTCGACTATACCCACAAGAAGCAGTCGGGTGGCTCGGGTCAGTTCGGCCGCGTCAAGGTGACGGTTGCTCCGGGCGAACGCGGCGCGGGCATCACCTTCATCGACGAGATCAAGGGCGGTAACATTCCGCGCGAATATATCCCGTCGGTCGAAAAGGGCATGCGCGAGTCGGCTGAAAACGGTCACATGATTGGCTTCCCGATCATCGACTTCGAAATCCGGCTTACGGACGGCGCCTATCACGACGTCGACTCGTCGGCGCTGGCGTTTGAAATCGCGGGCCGTGCGGCGATGCGCGAAGTGGCGGCGAAGGCCGGCATCAAGCTGCTCGAACCGGTGATGAAGGTCGAGGTTGTGACCCCTGAGGAATTCATGGGTGACGTGATCGGCGATCTCAACAGCCGTCGCGGCCAGATTCAGGGCACCGACAGCCGGGGCATCGCTCAGGTCGTCGAGGCGATCGTGCCGCTGGCAAACATGTTCGGCTATGTGAATCAGCTGCGCAGTTTCAGCCAGGGTCGCGCCAGCTACTCGATGCAATTCTCGCATTATGAAGAAGTGCCGACGAACGTCGCCGAAGAGGTGAAAGCCAAAATGGCGTAAGCTTTTTGCGGGGTGAACGGCTTTCGGGCCGCTTTCACCCCGCGGGGCTTGCCCTCTTCTGCAAAGCCGACTAATGGCGGCGCCTGTTTCAACAGGCGGTTCCGCCGAACGAACAATTTTCTGAGCATTTAGACACGCCAGACTAAGGACAAGGGTAAGATCATGGCCAAGGCAAAATTTGAGCGGAACAAGCCGCACTGCAACATCGGCACCATCGGTCACGTCGACCATGGCAAGACCTCGCTGACCGCAGCGATCACCAAGGTGCTCGCCGAAACGTCGGGCGGCGTCGCTGTCGACTTCGCGAACATCGACAAGGCGCCCGAAGAGCGCGAGCGCGGCATCACCATTTCGACCGCACACGTCGAATATGAAACCGGCGCGCGCCACTATGCGCACGTCGACTGCCCGGGCCACGCCGACTATGTGAAGAACATGATCACCGGTGCTGCCCAGATGGACGGCGCGATCCTGGTGGTGTCGGCCGCTGACGGCCCGATGCCGCAGACCAAGGAGCACATCCTGCTCGCCAAGCAGGTCGGCGTGCCGACCATGGTCGTCTTCCTGAACAAGGTCGACCAGCTGGACGATCCCGAACTGCTCGAACTCGTTGAGCTCGAAATCCGCGAAGAACTGTCGAAGCGCGACTTCGACGGCGACAACATCCCCATCATCCCGGGTTCGGCGCTTGCCGCCCTCGAAGGCCGCGACGACGCCATCGGCAAGGACGCGATCCTGAAGTTGATGGAAGCCGTCGATGCGTGGATCCCGCAGCCGGAACGTCCGCTCGACAAGCCCTTCCTGATGCCGATCGAAGACGTGTTCTCGATCTCGGGTCGCGGTACGGTTGTTACCGGTCGTATCGAAACCGGCGTCGTCAAGGTGGGCGAAGAAGTCGAAATCGTCGGCATCAAGGACACCAAGAAGACCGTCGTGACCGGCGTCGAAATGTTCCGCAAGCTGCTCGATCAGGGCCAGGCTGGCGATAACGTCGGCGCGCTGATCCGCGGCGTCGGCCGTGAAGAAGTTGAGCGTGGCCAGGTTCTCTGCAAGCCCGGCACGATCAAGCCGCACACCGAATTCACCTCGGAAGTCTATGTGCTGTCGAAGGACGAAGGCGGCCGTCACACGCCGTTCTTTGCCAACTATCGTCCGCAGTTCTACTTCCGCACCACCGACGTCACCGGCGAGGTCATCCTCCCCGAGGGCACCGAAATGGTGATGCCGGGCGACAACGTCCAGCTGGCCGTCAAGCTCATCGCACCGATCGCGATGGACCCGGGTCTGCGCTTTGCAATCCGCGAAGGCGGTCGTACCGTCGGCGCAGGGGTTGTGGCGACGATCACAAAGTAATATAGGGCCGCGAGCCGCCTGATTCGGAAGCGATTCGGGCGGCTCGTAGCTTAAAGATTTTTGATGGCCGGGCCGGCTTCCACTAGGAGGCCGGAATAGGCCATTTCGGCTCTTTCGCATCGTCAGACGGGATTCGACTGGAATAGTCATGGAAACGCAGAATATTCGCATTCGCCTCAAGGCCTTTGATCACCGCGTGCTCGATCAGGCCACCACCGACATTGCCGATACGGCACGTCGTACCGGAGCGCTTATTCGCGGCCCGATCCCGCTGCCGACGCGCATTGAAAAATTCACCGTGAACCGCGGCCCGCACATCGACAAAAAGTCGCGCGAGCAGTTCGAGGTGCGTACCCACAAGCGGCTGCTCGACATCGTGCAGCCCACCCCGCAGACGGTCGATGCGCTGATGAAGCTCGACCTTGCCGCGGGCGTGAACGTAGAAATCAAGTTGGCCTAAGCCAACGCAGCCCCGGATCTGATCCGGGGTCTCTATCGGCAGCCATTTCGGTGGCTGCATTGTCCGGAGCGATCCGGACCGACGATAGGGTGGATACCGCCGGTCGCTTTCTTCGGAAGGCATATCGACCGGGCTGCGTCCCCCGTCTCGCCGCGCTCCCTCGGGAAGGCGGCACCTCAGCCCGGACGGGGCGACCATCGAAATTACGGGCTGGGAGGGTTTCCACCGGGGTTCGCCCCGCGGAGGCCCACACGCCGTGCGGAATGGTCCGCCCGGCCTCTGTTGAGGAGTATGATCATGCGAACTGGCGTGATCGCGAAGAAAATGGGGATGACCCGCCTGTTTCAGGACGACGGCCGCCATGTGCCCGTCACCGTCCTGAGCCTCGAAGGCTGTCAGGTTATCTCTGTGCGCGAACAAGAACGCGACGGCTATGTGGCCGTCCAGCTCGGTGCCGGATCGGCCAAGGCGAAGAACGTTGCCAAGCCGCAGCGCGGCGCCTTCGGCAAAGCCGAAGTCGAGCCCAAGGCGAAGGTCGTCGAATTCCGCGTCGCTGACGACGCGACGCTCGACGTCGGTGCTGAACTGTCGGCCGACCATTTCGTCGCCGGCCAGATCGTCGATATCCAGGGCGTGACCCAGGGTAAGGGCTTTGCCGGTGCGATGAAGCGTTGGGGTTTCGGCGGTATGCGCGCCACCCACGGCGTTTCGATCAGCCACCGTGCGCATGGTTCGACCGGTAACCGCCAGGATCCGGGCCGCGTCTTCAAGAACAAGAAGATGGCCGGTCACATGGGCGCGCGTAATCGCACCCAGCAGAATCTCGAAATCGTCCGCACTGACGTCGAGCGCGGCCTTCTCTTCGTCAAGGGCTCGGTCCCTGGCTCGAAGGGTGGCTGGCTGATGGTCCGCGACGCCGTCAAGCTGCCGCGTCATCCCGAAGCCCCCTATCCGGCGGGCATCAAGAGCGCGGCGAACGCCAATCAAGAAGCCCCGGCTGATGCGCCTGTGGAAACCCCGGTTGAAGACACCGTGGTTGATACGGCCACCACCGACGGCGCACAGGAGTCCTGATCATGAAGGTCAAGGTTCACACCATTGACGGCAAGGCCGGCGCAGACATCGATCTCAATGACGATGTGTTCGGCGTCGACCCGCGCGCCGACATCCTTCACCGCGTTGTCAGCTGGCAGCTCGAAAAGCGCCGCGGTCCGGCCCGTGCCGCTCGCGAACGCAGCGATGTGTCGCGCACCGGCAAGAAGTTCGGCAACCAGAAGGGCGGCGGTACCGCTCGTCACGGCGATCGCGCCGCTCCGATCTTCATCGGCGGCGGTAAGGCGCATGGCCCGCGCGCCCGCACCTTCGGTCACTCGCTGAACAAGAAGATTCGCACCCTCGGCCTGAAAATGGCGCTGAGCGACAAGGCGAAGGGCGGCAAGATCCTTATTCTCGACACGCTCGAGCTCAAGGACGCCAAGACCAAGGCGCTCGCCGGCCAGCTCGGCAAGCTCGAACTCGGCAATCGCGCACTCTTCATCGATGGTGATGCGGTGCACGAAAGCTTCGCCATGGCGTCGGCCAACCTGATCGGCATCAACTCGATGCCGGCGATGGGCGCCAACGTCTATGACATTTTGCGCGCCGATACGCTGGTCCTGACCCGCGCCGGCCTCGAAAAGCTGGAGGCACGTTTCAATGGCTAAGGCAAAAACGGTCGATGCACGTCATTATGACGTGATCCTGGCTCCAGTGATCACCGAAAAATCGACGATGCTCAGCGAAAACAACGCGGTGGTGTTCAAGGTTGCAGGCGATGCGACCAAGCCCGCCATCAAGGCCGCCGTCGAGGCGCTGTTCGATGTCAAGGTGATCGGCGTGAACACGCTCATCACCAAGGGCAAGACCAAGCGCTGGAAGGGCAAACCCTACACCCGCAGCGACGTGAAGAAGGCGATCGTTCGTCTGGCCGAAGGCCAGTCGATCGACGTCACCACCGGCGTCTGATTGTAGGAAGAGGCAAAGAAAATGGCACTTAAGTCCTATAATCCGACCAGCCCCGCGCAGCGCGGCCTGATCCTCGTCGACAAATCGTCGCTGTGGAAGGGCAAGCCCGTCAAGGCGCTGACCGAAGGCAAGAGCAAGACCGGTGGCCGCAACAACAAGGGCCATGTCACCTCGCGTGGTATCGCCGGCGGTCACAAGCAGCGGTATCGCATCGTCGATTTCAAGCGCCGCCTGTGGGACGTCGAAGGCACCGTCGAGCGGCTGGAATATGACCCCAACCGCACCGCGTTCATCGCCCTCGTCAACTATGGCAAGGACGATGCCGGCAAGGACCGCGTCGCTTACATCCTGGCGCCGCAGCGTCTGGCGGTTGGCGACAAGGTGATCGCGGGCAAAAAGACCGACGTGAAGCCGGGCAATGCGATGGAATTGTCGCAGATGCCGGTCGGCACGATCGTCCACAACATCGAAATGAAGCCGGGCAAGGGTGGCCAGATCGCCCGTTCGGCTGGCACCTATGCGCAAGTCGTCGGTCGTGACCGCGGTCTTGTCATCGTGCGTCTCGGTTCGGGCGAACAGCGCTACATTCGCGGCGATTGCATGGGTACTGTTGGCGCGGTTTCGAACCCCGACAACCAGAACACCAACCTCGGCAAGGCCGGTCGCAGCCGCTGGCTCGGCAAGCGCCCGCTGACCCGCGGTGTTGCGAAGAACCCGGTCGATCACCCGCATGGCGGCGGCGAAGGCCGTACCTCGGGCGGCCGTCATCCGGTTACCCCGTGGGGCAAGCCGACCAAGGGTGCGCGCACGCGCCACAACAAATCGACCGACAAGATGATCATCCGGTCGCGTCACGCGAAGAAGAAGAGGTAAGCCATGGCTCGCTCGGTCTGGAAGGGTCCTTTTGTGGACCTCCATCTGCTCAAGAAAGCCGAAACGGCCCAGGAAGGCAGCAGCAATGCGCCTATCAAAACCTGGTCGCGCCGGTCCACCATCCTGCCGCAGTTCGTGGGGCTGACCTTCAACGTCTATAACGGCCGCAAGTTCGTGCCGGTATCGGTCAACGAAGACATGGTCGGCATGAAGCTGGGTGAATTTGCGCCGACGCGCTTCTTCCCCGGTCACGCTGCCGACAAGAAGGGCAAACGCTAATGGGCAAGGAAAAGTCCCCCCGCCGCGTTGCGGATAACGAGGCGCTCTCGGTCGGCACGCAGATTCGCGGTTCGGCGCAGAAGCTGAACCTCGTCGCTGCGCTGATCCGCGGTCGCAAGGTCGAAGACGCGATGAACATCCTCACCTTCTCGAAGAAGGCGATGGCTGTCGACGTGCGCAAGGTTCTCGCCAGCGCCGTCGCCAACGCGGAGAACAACCACAACCTCGACGTTGATGCGCTGGTTATCCAGGAAGCAAGCGTCGGCAAGTCGATCTCGATGAAGCGCTGGCACGCTCGTGGCCGCGGCAAATCGACCCGGATCGTCAAGCCGTTCAGCCGCATCCGCATCGTTGTGCGCGAACAGGAAGAAGAGGCGTAATATGGGCCAGAAGAGCAATCCGATCGGCCTGCGCCTGCAGGTCAACCGCACCTGGGACAGTCGCTGGTTCGCCGAAGGCCAGGACTATGGCCGCATGCTGGTCGAAGATCTGAAGATCCGCCAGTTTGTGTTCAAGACCCTGCCGCAGGCCGCGATCTCGAAGGTCGTGATCGAACGTCCCGCGAAGCTGTGCCGCGTGTCGATCTATGCCGCCCGTCCGGGTGTCATCATCGGCAAGAAGGGCGCCGACATCGAAAAGCTTCGCAAGAAGCTGGGCGAACTGACGGGCAGCGACGTGTCGCTGAACATCGTCGAAATCCGCAAGCCCGAAGTCGACGCCAAACTTGTTGGTCAGGGCATTGCCGACCAGCTCGAACGCCGCGTCGCGTTCCGCCGCGCCATGAAGCGTGCGGTGCAGTCGGCGATGCGTCTGGGCGCTGAAGGCATCCGCATCAACTGCGCCGGCCGTCTCGGCGGCGCGGAAATCGCCCGTACCGAATGGTACCGCGAGGGCCGGGTGCCGCTGCACACGCTGCGTGCCAATGTCGACTATGCCGAATCGACCGCTCACACCGCCTATGGCGTGTGCGGGATCAAGGTGTGGATCTTCAAGGGCGAGATTCTCGGCCACGACCCGATGGCGACCGACCGTCTGATGCTCGATGCACAGACGACCGGCGTCCGTCCGGCTCGTGAAGATCGCCGCTAAGGACAACTGACATGTTGCAACCGAAGAAAACCAAGTTTCGCAAGGCCTTCAAGGGCCGCATCCATGGCAATGCCAAGGGTGGAACCAGCCTGAACTTCGGCTCCTACGGGCTGAAGGCACTGGAACCCGAGCGGATCACCGCGCGCCAGATCGAAGCGGCGCGTCGTGCGATCAGCCGCGCGATCAAGCGTCAGGGCCGTTTGTGGATCCGCATCTTCCCCGACGTCCCCGTGTCGTCGAAGCCGGCCGAAGTCCGCATGGGTAAGGGCAAGGGTTCGCCGGAATTCTGGGCCGCGCGCGTCAAGCCGGGCCGCATCCTGTTCGAACTCGACGGCGTTCCCGGCCCCGTGGCCGCGCTGGCATTCGAACGTGCGGCGATGAAACTGCCGATCAAGACCAAGGTGATTGCCCGTCTCGGCGACACCTCGCACCTGGAGGGTTAAGGGCCATGTCCAAGACCGAAGATTTCAAGGCCAAGACCGACGATCAACTGTCGGAACAGCTTGGTGAACTGAAGCGCGAGGCGTTCAACCTCCGCTTCCAGGCGGCCACCGGCCAGCTTGAAAAAGCATCGCGCGTCAAGGAAGTCCGGCGTTCGATCGCCCGCATCAAGACGCAGCAGACCGAGCGTTCGCGCTCGGCCGCGAAGTAAGGAGACTATCGATGCCGAAGCGCATTCTGACCGGTACGGTGGTGTCCGACAAGGGCGACAAGACCGTTGTGGTGAAGGTCGAGCGGAAGGTGAAGCACCCTCTGTACGGCAAGATCATCCGCCGTTCGAAAAAATACCACGCCCACGATGAGGACAACGCCATCAAGGCCGGTGAAACCGTCCGCATCGAGGAAACGAAGCCGATTTCGAAGCTCAAGACGTGGAAGGTGCTCGACAAGGTCGACACTCACAGCAAGCCGGCAACGGCTGCTGCCCCCGCCGCGGCCGAAGGCTGACACCAGTTCACGGAACCGCCGGGGTAGCCCGGTAGGCCACAATAGAAGGAAATGCATCGATGATTCAGATGCAGTCACAATTGGAAGTCGCTGACAACAGCGGTGCCAAGCGCGTCCAGTGCATCAAGGTGCTGGGCGGGTCGAAGCGCCGCGTTGCCGGCGTCGGCGATGTCATCGTCGTGTCGATCAAGGAAGCTCAGCCGCGCGGCAAGGTGAAGAAGGGTGACGTGCATCGCGCAGTCATCGTCCGCACCCGCAAGGATGTGCGCCGCGCCGATGGCTCGGTGATCCGCTTCGACACCAACGCTGCCGTGCTCGTCAACAAGAACGAGGAGCCGATCGGCACCCGTATCTTTGGCCCCGTCGTCCGCGAGCTGCGCGGCCGTGGCTATATGAAGATCATCAGCCTGGCACCGGAGGTTCTCTGACCATGGGTATGGCCAAGATCAAGAAGGGCGACACGGTTGTCATCCTGTCCGGCAAGGACAAGGGCAAGACCGGCGAAGTGACGCAGAGCCTGCCGAAAGACGGCAAGGTTGTGGTCGCGGGCGTCAATGTCATCACGCGGCACCGCAAGCCGAGCCAGACCAACCCGCAGGGCGGTCTGGAACGCAAGGAAGCGCCGCTGCACGCGAGCAAGGTCGCGATTGCCGATCCCAAGAGCGGCAAGCCGACGCGCGTGCGTTTCGAAACCAAGGACGGCAAAAAGGTGCGTGTCGCCGTGAAGTCCGGGGAGACCATCAGTGGCTGATAATTACACCCCCCGCATGCGGAAGCGCTATGACGACGTGATCGTCAAGGCGATGACCGAGAAGTTCGGGTACAAGAACGCGATGGAAGTGCCGAAGATCGAAAAGATCGTGCTCAACATGGGCGTCGGTGAAGCCACGCAGGACAAGAAGAAGGTCGAAGCGGCAGCTGCTGAAATGGAGCTGATCGCGGGCCAGAAGCCTGTCGTGACCAAGGCCAAGAAGTCGATCGCCCAGTTCAAGCTGCGCGAAGGCATGCCGATCGGTTGCAAGGTCACCTTGCGCCGCGAACGCATGTACGAATTCCTCGACCGCCTGATCACCATCGCCATGCCGCGCATCCGCGATTTTCGCGGCGTGTCGGCGACGAGCTTCGACGGTCGTGGCAATTACGCCATGGGCCTGAAAGAGCAGATCATCTTCCCCGAAATCAACTATGACCGCATCGACCAGGTGCGCGGCATGGATGTGATCGTGACCACCACGGCGCGTACGGACGACGAAGCCCGCGAACTGCTCAAGCTGTTCGGCTTCCCCTTCCCGATCGCAGCCGAAGAAAAGGCAGCCGCTTGATCCTTTCGGATCAGGCTGGCTCTCTCTCAAAAGGAAAGAGAACTTAAGTCATGGCGAAACTGAGTTCGACGAACAAAAATGAGCGTCGCAAGCAGCTGGTGAAGAAATATGCCGGTCGCTACGCGAAGCTGAAGGCGATGGCAGCGGACACCTCGCTCGACGAAGGCGAGCGTCTGATTGCGCGCCTCAAGATGGCGGAAATCCCGCGTAATGGTAATCCGACCCGCATCCGTAACCGGTGCGAGATGACGGGGCGCCCGCGCGCTTATTATCGCAAATTCCGGCTGTGCCGTATTCAGCTCCGCGATCTGGCCAACAAGGGCCTGATCCCCGGTGTTGTTAAGTCGAGCTGGTAAGGGACTGACAAGATGGCAATGACCGATCCTTTGGGTGATATGCTCACCCGCATCCGCAACGGCCAGACGGCGAAGAAGGACAGCGTCCTGACGCCGGCCTCGACGCTGCGCGTCCGCGTTCTCGATGTCCTCCAGCGCGAAGGCTATATCCGCGGCTACAGCGAAGAAGCGCTGGGCGCCAAGGGCGAGCACAAGGGCATCCGCATCGAACTGAAATACTTCGAAGGGCAGCCGGCGATCCGCCATGTGGCGCGCGTTTCGAAGCCGGGTCGCCGCATCTATTCGGGGTCGAAAGACCTGCCGATCGTGCGCAACGGCCTGGGCATCACCATCGTGTCGACCCCGCGCGGTGTCCTGTCGGATGCCGAGGCTCGCGAGCATAATGTCGGCGGCGAAGTGCTGGCGGAGGTGTTCTGATGTCACGCATTGGTAAAAAAGCAGTCGCGATGCCCAGCGGTGTTACCGCTGCGATCGACGGCGGCCAGCTGTCGGTCAAGGGTCCGAAGGGCACCCTTGCGATGCCGCTGTCCGACAACATCAAATATGAAGTTGGCGATGGCAGCATTTCGGTGCAGCCGGCGAACGGTACCCGCGAAGCGCGCGCCTTTTGGGGCATGCAGCGGACTTTGGTGCAGAACCTGGTCACCGGCGTGACCGAGGGGTTCACCAAGGTCCTCGAAATCACCGGTGTCGGCTATCGCGCCAACTCGCAGGGCAAAAATCTGAAGCTGCAGCTCGGCTACAGTCACGATGTCGATTTCGCGGTGCCCGATGGCATCGAGATCAAGACGCCCGACAACACCACGATCGAGATCAGCGGCATCGACAAGCAGCAGGTTGGTCAGGTTGCAGCGGAAATCCGCCGCTGGCGTAAGCCCGAACCCTATAAGGGCAAGGGCATCAAATATCGCGGCGAGTACATCTTCCGCAAAGAAGGCAAGAAGAAGTAAGCCATGGCACATCTTACCCAATTCGAAAAACGCCGTCAGCGCGTTCGTACCGCCCTCCGCAAGCGGGCTGGTGGGCGTGCGCGCCTGTCGGTGCACCGTTCGGGCCGGCATATCTATGCCCAGCTTATCGATGATGCCGCCGGCCAGACGCTGGCTGCGGCTTCGACGCTGGACAAGGATGTCCGCGGCAAGACCGGCGCGACCACCGCGGCGGCTGCCGACGTTGGCAAGCGCCTCGCCGCTGCCGCCAAAAAGGCGGGTGTGACGCAGGTCGTGTTCGACCGCGGCGGTTTCCTGTTCCACGGGCGCATCAAGGCGCTGGCCGACGCGGCTCGCGAAGGCGGATTGGAGTTCTAATATGGCAGACGAAGTACAGAACGTCGAAGGCGCTCCCGAAGCTGCACCCGCGCCCGAAGGCCAGGCTCCGCGCCGCGGCCGTGGCGGCGGTGCCGGTGGCCCTGGCGGCAACCGGGGTGGCCGTGATGGCGGTGGCCGTGGTCGCCGCGACGATCGTCGTCCGCGTGACGATGACGGCGGCGAAGAGCTGATTGAAAAGCTCGTCCACATCAACCGCGTGTCAAAGACAGTGAAGGGCGGCAAGCGCTTCGGTTTCGCCGCGCTCGTCGTCGTTGGCGACGGCAAGGGCCGCGCCGGGTTCGGTCATGGCAAGGCCCGCGAAGTGCCGGAAGCCATTTCGAAGGCGACCGCTGCTGCCAAGAAGTCGATGATCCGCGTGCCGCTGCGCGATGGCCGCACCCTGCATCATGATGGCCGTGGCCATTTCGGTGCCGGGCTCGTCACCGTTCGCTCGGCACCTGCCGGTACCGGCATCATCGCCGGTGGCCCGATGCGCGCCGTGTTCGAATCGCTCGGCGTGGCCGACGTGGTGACCAAGTCGAACGGCACCTCGAACCCCTATAACATGATCCGTGCGACCTTTGAGGCGCTCGGCGAACAGACCAGCCCCAAGTCGGTCGCGCAGCGTCGCGGCAAGAAGGTGTCGGATCTGATCAAGCGCGGCGGTGCTTCCGACCGTGCAGCCGAAGCCGAAGCCGCGGCGGTGACGGAGTAAGATCATGGCTGACAAGAAGATCAAGATTCGCCAGATCGGCTCGCCGATCCGTCGGCCGAGCAGCCAGCGTGCCATCCTGACCGGCCTCGGCCTGGGCAAGATGCACCGCGAGGTCGAGCTGATCGACACCCCCGAAGTGCGCGGCATGATTCGCAAGCTGCCGCACATGGTGGAAGTCGTCGAGGGCTGAATTCGGTGAAGTTCTACCGCCTGTTGACCGGTCCCGACGACAGCGCATTCTGCGCTCGCGTCGAAGGATTGCTCAACCGGGGGTGGCAGCTCCACGGCAGCCCGTCGATCACCAGTGTCGATGGCCGCGGCTATGTCGCCCAGGCCATCGTGATGGAAAAGGCCGGGGCGTACCCCGGTTTTCAGCCATCGAATGAAATTGAACCGGACTGAACGCCTTTCCCCGGAAAGCGGCAGTCCATAGCGCGACCACAGCGAAAGCGAGTGCAACCATGACGATCAAACTGAACGAACTCAGCGACAACAAGGGCGCCCGCAAGGGCCGGATGCGCGTCGGACGCGGCATCGGCTCGGGCAAGGGCAAGACCGCCGGCCGCGGCCAGAAGGGTCAGAAGGCCCGCAGCGGCGTCGCGATCAACGGCTTTGAAGGCGGTCAGATGCCGCTTCACATGCGTATCCCGAAGCGCGGCTTCAACAACATCTTTGGCAAGGACTTTGCGATCGTCAATCTGGGCATGATCCAGAAGCTGATCGACGCCAAGAAGCTCGACGCCAAGGCCGTGATTGATCACGCCGCGCTGAAGGCGGCTGGTGTGGCCCGCGGCGGCAAGGATGGCGTCCGCCTCCTCGCCAAGGGTGAATTTACCGCCAAGCTGAATTTTGCCGTGGCCGGTGCGTCGAAGGGCGCGATCGAAGCGGTCGAAAAAGCCGGCGGCAAGGTCGAACTGCCCGAAGCCAAGCCCGAAGGCGACGGCAAGAAGGCGCAGCGCCGCGCCAAAGCCAGGGCCGAATAATCAACGACAAGGGGCGGCTCGGAATACGGGCCGCCCTTTGCGGTTTGACAAACTTTTATTTCCCGTTCGTGTCGAGCAAAGTCGAGACACCCTTCGGGTCGGCGCAAGATCGAGCGGTATCTCGACTTCGCTTGATACGAACAGGCAGATGGGATGCCGGTTGGCGACGCGCTGCGTTGCGAAATAGGCTTTCTTCCCCTTGCGCTTCGTGACCGGCGAACGCACATAGGCGCCGGGTCGCGGGGGCGCGGTCCGGACTATCCGAGGATAATACCATGGCCTCTCGCGCCGACCAGCTTGCTTCCAACCTGAACTTTTCGAAATTCGGGCAGGCGACCGAACTGAAGAACCGCATCTGGTTCACGATCGGCGCGCTGATCGTCTTTCGCTTCCTGTCGTTCGTCCCGCTGCCCGGTGTCGATCCGGTCGCGCTGTCGACGCTCTACAGCCAGGCCGCGTCGGGCGGCGTCCTCGACATTTTCAACACTTTTTCGGGCGGCAGCCTGGAGCGCATGAGCATCATCGCGCTCGGCGTCATGCCCTATATCACCGCCTCGATCGTCGTGCAGCTCGCCGCGGCGCTGTCGCCCAGCCTTGCCGCACTCAAGAAAGAGGGCGAAAGCGGGCGCAAGAAGCTCAACCAATATACGCGCTATGGCACGGTGTTCCTGACCGCGATTCAGGGCTATTTCGTCGCTGTCGGGCTCGAAACGCTCGGCGCCAGCCAGGGCATTGCGGCGGTGGTCGATCCGGGCATGATGTTCCGCATCGGCGCCGTCATCAGCATCGTCGGCGGCACCCTGTTCCTCATGTGGCTCGGCGAACAGATCACCGCGCGCGGGATCGGCAACGGCGTGTCGCTGATCATCATGGCCGGCATCCTGGCGCAGCTGCCGCGCAGCTTCGCTCAGATGTTTACCCAAGTCCGTGAAGGATCGATGGGCGGCGGCACAGTGGTTGCGGTGTTTGCCGGTGCGATCCTGATCATCGCCTTTATCGCGTTCATGGAGCGCGCCCAGCGCCGCGTGCTGGTGCAATATCCCAAGCGCGCGACGCAGCGCGGCGGGATGCAGGCCGACCGCAGCCATCTGCCGCTCAAGGTCAACACCGCCGGCGTGATCCCGCCGATCTTTGCCTCGTCGCTGCTGCTGATGCCGCTGACCATCACCCAGATGATGGGCAATAATGTTCAGGGCGATACCGCGACCGGCGATTTCCTGATCTCGCTCAACCAGTATCTGGCGCATGGCCAGCCGCTGTACATGGCGCTCTATGCTGCGGGCATCATCTTCTTCTGCTTCTTCTATGTGGCCGTCGTCTTCAACCCCGAAGAAACCGCCGACAATCTGAAGCGCCAGAACGGGTTCATTCCGGGCATCCGTCCCGGCAAGAACACCGCCGCCTATCTCGATCATGTGCTGACGCGCATCACCGTGCTGGGTGCGGCCTATCTGGCTGCGATCTGTCTGATCCCCGAGTATTTCATTGCCCAGTCCGGGCTGCCCTTTGCGCTTGGCGGTACCAGCCTGCTGATCATCGTCAACGTCACGATCGACACGATCAGCCAGATCCAGAGCCACATGCTGGCGCATCAATATGGCGACCTGATCAAAAAGGCGAAATTGAAAGGCGGCGTTGCGCGGCGCTAAACGCCAAGCTACGGCAATTGCGACCGGGCAGAGGCAACAGGGGCTTCCATGACGCTGAACATCATTTTGCTGGGTCCGCCGGGGGCGGGCAAGGGAACGCAGGCAGTGCGCCTGGAAGACGAGCATGGCATGGTCCAGCTGTCGACCGGCGACATGCTGCGCGCCGCGGTCAAGGCGGGAACCCCGATCGGGGTCCAGGCCAAAGCGGTGATGGATGCCGGCGAACTGGTGTCCGACGACATTGTGTCCGGCCTGATCGGCGAACGGCTCGATCAGCTGGGCGGCGAAACCTCGGTGATTTTCGACGGCTATCCACGCACCGCGGCGCAGGCCGATGCGCTCGATACGATCCTGTCGGAACGCGGCCGCAAGCTCGACCATGTCATCGAATTGCTGGTCGAGGAAGATGCGCTCGTTGACCGCATCACGGGGCGTTTCTCGTGCGGGAATTGCGGCGCGGGCTATCATGACCGCTACAAGCTGCCCAAGGTCACCGACACGTGCGATCAGTGCGGCAGCCACGACTTCAAGCGTCGTCCCGACGATAATGAAGAAACCGTCCGCACCCGCATGGCCGAATATCGCGCCAAGACCGCACCGATCCTGCCGATCTATGACGCGCGCGGCATCGTGACGCGGGTCGATGGCATGGCGCCGATCGATCAGGTCAATGACGCGATCGAAGCCGTCCTGACGCCTGAGGCTTAGGGCAACATTTTCTGTAACGTCATTGCGAGCGTAGCGAAGCAATCCAGAGTAGCGTAAACCGCTCTGGATTGCTTCGCTACGCTCGCATTGACGAAGTGGAGTGGCGGTAAGGGGGGATGACAATGCGCCTGAAATCTTGTCTCGTGAAGGTCGCGTTGTTTGCCGCGGCATCTTTTGCCGTTCCGGCGCAAGCCAAGGTCGTCGACCAAAGCGACGCCGGTTTCACCGTCGCGCACACCGCGCAGGTCGCCGCGACCCCCGCCGATGTGTGGAAAATGCTGCGGATGCCGCAAAACTGGTGGTCAAAGGATCATAGCTGGTCGGGCGACGCCGCGAATTTCTGGCTCGATTCGCAGGCCGGCGGCTGTTTCTGTGAGAAACTGCCTGACACTGGCGCGGGGGTCGGCAGCGTGCAACACGCGCGTGTGCTGTTCTCAAAACCAGGCCAGATGCTCCGTCTGTCGGGCGCCTTTGGCCCGTTACAGGGCGAGGCGGTCGGCGGCACATTGACGATACAGATCAAGGCGACCCCGACCGGCAGCGCGCTGCGCTTCGATTATGTCGTCGGCGGCTATATGCGCTTCAAGACCGCCGACATTGCCCCTGCGGTCGACAAGGTGATCGGCGAACAATTGATTGGGCTGGCCAATGCGCTTGGTGGTGCGCTGCCGCCGTCGCGTGAAGAGAAGGCGGCGGCGGCCGAAGCGGCGGCCAAGCCCGCCACCGAAACCCCGCCCGCCGAGAATGAGCCGGGGCTTGATGCCGCGGTCGCCGATCTGGTCGAGGATGCGCCCAAGGCTGAGCCTGAGTTATATCGCCTGTAGTTGGGTCGTCATCCCGGCGAAGGCTGGGATCGCGCCCTCACGTCCTTCGGCACCGGTGAGATCCCGGCCTTCGCCGGGATGACGATGGCGGTTACGCCTTCGGCGTCCCGCGCAGCTTCGCCAGCGCGGCAAACGGCCCTGCGGCTTCCTCGCTCAGCACACCCTTTTCCGCCAGCACGCGGTCGGCGTCGGGGTGGCGCGGGAAGGGGTCGAGTGCGAGCGATAGCGTCTGGACCGCCGCTTCGCCCAGATCGATCCGGTCGCCTTCGAGCGGCAGCAGATCGCAATCCTCGCTGCTGATCTCGATCTCTTCGTCGGCATCGACCGGCGCGTCGATATCGCGCAGGAAGCGCAGGTCGAACGGCTCGCTCAGCGTCGCCGGAACCGGCAGCCCCGTCGCCGCGCACGGCTGGACGATGCTGGCATCGACCGCGCCCTTGGCGCCGATGCCGCCCGCCACGGCGCGAATCTCGGCAGTCACGGCAAAGCGATCGACCGCGATCAGCGCCAGCCGCTGCGCGATCCGGTCGCGCGCTTCGGCATTCGCCTCGACCGCCACGGATCGTCCTTGCGCGGCATCGGCCAGCGTCAGGATCAGCGAAAATTCGGGCGCCGCGCTCATGCCGCGGCGCCGCCCAACCGATCGGCGACGATCAGCTCGGCCACCGGCGTCGCCGCCAGCGCTGCGCGCAGCTTTGCAACCTCGGCCATGACATGCGCCAGTCCCGCCGCATCGGGCTCATGACCGCGCCACAGGTTACGGACCAGCGCGGCGCGCAGCTCCTCCGACCCGTCGGCGGCGCGATAGACGCCCAGCCGCCCACCGAGCGCGCCGACCATCCGCCCGATCTGTTTGCCGACGACCATGTCGCCAAAGCCAATCTGGCGCATTTGGCCGTCCATGTCGGTCACGAACAATTCGGTGAGCTCGACCCCGGCGCGCCCCTGTGCCGGATCTTCGTCGATGCGGTGGAGCACGAGCGCCAGCACCAGGCTGACCATGTCGAAGCGGCCATCGAGCGTGTCGGGGACACCGCCTGACGCATACCAGTGCGGCGCCCGTGCGGTCGCGACAACAGCATTCCACAGCGGACGGCGCGCCTCGCGCGGGTCGGGCTGCGAGCGGAAAAAATTGCGGAGTGAGAACATGCGTTCCGCTTAGGCGCAATTGGCGCCGTGGAAAAGGGGTGGGAACGTGCCGCGCCGGTCAGCTTGTGGCAAGCTTCACCGCGCCACAAGCGGCTTGTGCGTCCTATCCGCTTGCGGTTAAGAGGCGCGGGAGCGAGCGCCGACCGCTGGCAAAGGCCGCGACAGGCGCAACGGAGATTATAGATGCCGAATTTCAAGCTTTCGTCTGCCGCTCCGCGCGCGCGCCTGATCGTGCTCGGGCTTGCCGTCGCGCTTACCGCCAGCGGTTGTTCGCAGCTCAAGGGTCGGCAGGGTTATGTCGTCGATCCGCTGCTGACCAGCGCGATCACCCCGGGCGTCGACAATCGCGAATCGGTGGAAAAGACGCTCGGCCGTCCGACCTTTGTCGGCCAGTTCAGCGACAATGAATATTATTATGTCTCGCGCGAAACGCGCCAGCTTGCCTTTGCCAAGCCGCGCCCGGTCGACCAGCAGGTGCTGCGCGTCCGCTTCGATGCCGCGGGCAATGTGGCGGCGGTCGATCGCACCGGGCTGGAACTGGTGAGCAAGATCAGCCCCGAAGGCGACAAGACCCCGACGCTGGGCCGCGAGCGCAGCTTCTTCGAGGACATTTTCGGCAACATCGGCGCGGTTGGTGCGCCGGGTGCAGGCGCACCGAGCGGGCAGTAAGCTTATACCTTAATCCTCCCTGTCGCGTAGCGATGGGGAGGTGGCAGTGCGAAGCGCTGACGGAGGGGCTTTGGCGCTACCGTCGCGGCCCCTCCACCATCGCCTGCGGCGACGGTCCCCCTCCCCATGGCTTCGCCACAGGGAGGATCTTAGAATTACTGCGCGATCCCGCCCGCGGCCAGCACCGCCAGCGTCACCAGGTCCGAAGCGGGCGACGCCATCGTCGCGACCTGCACCGGATGCTCCATGCCGACCAGCATCGGGCCGATGACGGCGCCGCCGCCCAGCTCGCGCATCAGCTTTGCTGACAGGTTCGCCGATTGCAGCCCGGGCATGACCAGCACATTCGCCGGTCCCGACAGGCGGCAGAACGGATATTTTGCCATCACCTTTTCATTCAGCGCGACGTCGGGCGCCATTTCGCCTTCATATTCGAACCCCGGCTTGCGCTGATCGAGGATCGCCACCGCGTCGCGGATATTGTCGAGCCAGCTGCCCGGCGGATTGCCAAAGGTCGAATAGGACAGGAAGGCGACGCGCGGCTCATGCCCCATCCGCCGCGCCACCTGCGCGGTGCGCTCGGCAATGTCGGCGAGCATTTCGGCGCTCGGCCGCTCGTTGACCGTGGTGTCGGACATGAAGATCGTCTGATGCTGTCCGACCAGGACATGGATGCCGAACGGCGTCTTGCCCTCGGCATGGTCGATCACCCGCCGCACTTCGCGCATCGTCTGCGAATAGGTGCGGGTGACCCCGGTGATCATCGCATCGCCCAGTCCGAGCTTGAGCAGCAGCGAGCCAAAGATGTTGCGATCGCGGTTGACCATCCGTTCGACATCGCGGCGCAGGTAACCGCGCCGTTGCAACCGCTCGTACAGGATTTCGACCATCTGCGGCACATGCGGCGAATTGACGCTATTGTGGACTTCATAGCTGTCGGGATCGGCGACCCCCATTTCCTTCAGCTTGTCACGCAGCCCCTCGCGGCCGACCAGCACCGGGGTGCCATAGCCGCCGTCGCGGAACTGGATCGCAGCGCGCAGCACCACCTCTTCCTCGCCCTCGGCAAACACCACCCGCTTGGGGTTGGCGCGCGCCGCTTCATAAGCGAGCGTCAGCACCGACGTCGTCGGGTTCAGCCGCGCGCGCAGCGACGTGCGATAGGCATCGAGATCGGCGATCGGTTTCTGCGCGACCCCCGTTTCCATCGCCGCCTTCGCCACCGCGGCGGGGACGATTTCCATCAGCCGCGGATCAAAGGGCGAGGGAATGATATATTCGGGGCCAAAGCTCGACGCCCGCCCGCCATAGGCGGCGGCGACTTCCTCGGGCACCTGCTGGCGCGCGAGGTCGGCGATCGCATAGGCGGCGGCGATCTTCATCTCTTCGTTGATCGCTGTCGCGCGCACATCGAGCGCGCCGCGAAAGATGAAGGGGAAGCACAGGACATTGTTGACCTGGTTCGGGAAGTCCGAGCGCCCGGTCGCAATGATTGCATCAGGCCGCGCGGCGCGCGCATCGGGCGGCGAAATTTCGGGATCGGGGTTCGCCATCGCAAAGATGATCGGCGCGGGCGCCATGTCCTTGACCATCTCGGGCTTCAGTGCGCCTGCGGCCGACAGCCCGAGGAACACATCGGCACCAACCAGCGCTTCGGTCAGGTCGCGCGCTTCGGTCGGCACCGCATGCGCCGACTTCCACTGGTCCATGCCTTCCAGACGACCCTGATAGATGGTGCCCTTGCGGTCGCACATGATGACATTTTCGTGCCGCACCCCCATCGACTTGATCAGCGACGTACAGGCGATTGCGGCGGCACCGGCGCCGTTGACGACGACCTTCACCGTCGCGAGATCGCGCCCGGTCAGGTAACAGGCGTTGATCAGACCGGCGGCAGTAATGATCGCGGTGCCATGCTGATCGTCATGGAACACCGGGATGTTCATTTTTTCCTTCAGCGCCTGCTCGATGATGAAGCAGTTGGGTGCCGCGATGTCTTCCAGGTTGATGCCGCCAAAGCTGGGCGCGAGCAGTTCGACCGCTTCAATGAAGCGCTGCGGGTCTTCGGTATCGACTTCCAGATCGATCGAATCGACGTCGGCAAAGCGCTTGAACAGCACCGCCTTGCCTTCCATCACCGGCTTCGAGGCGAGCGCGCCGAGGTTGCCAAGGCCGAGGATTGCGGTGCCGTTCGAAATCACCGCGACCAGATTGCCCTTGATCGTATAGTCATAGGCCTTGGCGGGATCTTCGGCGATCGCCAGCACCGGGACGGCGACGCCGGGCGAATAGGCAAGCGACAGGTCGCGCTGCGTCGCCATCGGTTTCGACGCGACGATCTCGATTTTCCCGGGCCGCCCATGTTCATGATAAAGCAGGGCCTCGCGGTCCGAAAACTGCACCTTGCTGCCGCTGTCCATCATCCATCCCCTATCCAAATCGTCCGACGCGCGCCCGGACCTATTCCCTAACGTCACCGGCGGCGATTGTAACCCCGACAATGTTGTGAAGACGGTGGTCTGCCCTAGCTCTCTGTCATCGTGCCGGACTTGATCCTCCCTGTGGCGAAGCCATGGGGAGGTGGCAGCGCGAAGCGCTGACGGAGGGGCAATGACACTACCGTCGCTGGCCCCTCCACCCCTCGCTTCGCGAGCGGTCCCCCTCCCCATGGCTGCGCCACAGGGAGGATTTGCCGATCTGCCCCGCAACGCAAAGCCCACACCGCTCAACCCCACCTTGCCATGCCGCCCCCAATCACTAAGCAGGGTGCGATGCCCGTCGCCGCTCCCAAACCCGCCAACAGCAACAGCGCCGCCCCCGCCGCGACGCCGATGATGGCGCAATATGGGGCGTTGAAGGAACAGGCGGGCGACTGCCTCCTCTTCTACCGCATGGGCGACTTCTTCGAGCTGTTCTTCGACGATGCCAAGGCCGCGGCGGCAACGCTCGATATCGCGCTGACCTCGCGCGGCGAGCATGAGGGGCAACCGGTGGCGATGTGCGGGGTGCCGGTCCATGCCGCCGAATCCTATCTCGCGCGGCTGATCCGCGCCGGGCACCGCGTCGCCATCGCCGAACAGGTCGAAACGCCCGCCGAAGCCAAGGCGCGCGGCGGGTCGAAAGCGCTGGTGGCGCGCGCGATCGTCCGCTTCGTCACCGCGGGGACACTGACCGAGGAAAGTCTGCTCGAAGGGCGCAGCGCCAACCGCCTCGCCGCACTGGCCGAAGTCGGCAGCGAGGGTGAAGTCGCCATCGCCGCCGCCGATATTTCGACCGGACGCTTCGAGGTTGTCGCGGTGCGGCCCGAGGCGGTCGATGCCGAACTGGCGCGGCTGGGGCCGTCCGAACTGCTGGTCAGCGAGAGCGCGGGCGAGCTGCCGATGTCGTCGGCGCGCCAGATCGTGCGCCGACCCGCCCCTGAGTTTGCCAGCACGGCGGCGCAAAAGCGGCTCGAATCCTTTTTCGGCGTTCAGACGCTCGACGGCTTCGGCGCCTTTTCGCGCGGCGAAATTGCGGCGATGGGCGCACTCGTCGCCTATCTCGACCATGTCGGCACCGGCGCGCCGACTTTCCTCCAGCCGCCGGTGCGCCATCTGGCGTCGGGGCGGATGGCGATCGACGCGGCAACGCGCGAAAGCCTCGAACTCGTTCGGACGATGGCCGGGTCGCGTGATGGCAGCCTGCTCGGCACGATCGACCGCACCGTCACCGCGGCGGGCGCGCGCCTGCTCGCTGACGATCTGGCGAGCCCGCTCACCGACAAGGCCGCGATCCTCGACCGGCTTGACCTTGTCGATGGTCTCGCGCGCGATGCGTTGTGGCGCGGCGAATTGCGGGCGGCGCTGCGGGCGCTTCCCGACGCGGGACGCGCGCTCGGACGTTTGGTCGCAGGGCGCGGCGGCCCGCGTGATCTTGCGCAGCTGCGTGATGCGCTTGGCGGCGCGCGGCTCTTGCGCGAACGCCTCGCGCGCCGCGCCGACCTGCCACCGCTGCTTGCGCGCCTGCTCCCGGCGCTCGACGGTCATGGCGCGCTCGTCGACGAACTGTCGCGTGCGTTGATCGACACTCCGCCGGTCGATGCCGCCCAGGGCGGCTATATCGCCGAGGGCTATGACCATGCGCTCGACGCCTTGCGCGAAACGGCGCGCGATGGACGCAAGGCGATCGCTCAGCTCGAAGCCGGGTATCGCGATCGCACCGGCATTGCCTCGCTCAAGATCCGTCACAATGGCGTGCTTGGCTATCATGTCGAGGTCCCCGCCAAACATGCCGACGCGCTGATGCTGCCCGACTCAGGCTTCACCCACCGTCAGACCCTTGCGGGCGTCGTGCGCTTCAACTCGGCCGATCTCCACGAAGCGGCGAGCCGCGTGACGCAGGCGGGCGTTCATGCGGTCGCCGCGGAAGCCGCGCATCTCGAATCGCTTACCGAAGCCGCAACCGCGCGCCGCGAACACATCGCTGCGAGCTGCGACGTGCTAGCCCGCATCGACGTCGCGGCAGCGCTCGCCGACCATGCGATGAGCCATAACTGGTGCCGCCCCGACCTGGCCGACACGCCGTGCCTCGACGTCGTCGGCGGGCGCCATCCGGTGGTCGAGGCGGCGCTGGCGAAAGCGGGCGAGCGTTTTGTCCCCAATGATCTGTCGCTCTCCGAGGCCGACCGCCTGTGGCTCGTCACTGGCCCGAACATGGGCGGCAAGTCGACCTTTCTGCGCCAGAACGCGCTGATTGTCGTGCTCGCGCAGGCGGGCGGCTTCGTCCCTGCCGCGTCCGCGAAGCTCGGCCTGGTCGACAAATTGTTCAGCCGTGTCGGCGCCAGCGATAATCTCGCTCGCGGGCGCTCGACCTTCATGGTCGAAATGGTCGAAACCGCCGCGATCCTGGCGCAGGCGACCCCGCAAAGTTTCGTCATCCTCGACGAGGTCGGGCGCGGTACCTCGACCTACGACGGGCTCGCGCTCGCCTGGTCGGTGGTCGAGGCGGTGCACGAAGTGAACAAGTGCCGTTGCCTGTTCGCGACGCATTATCACGAACTGACGCGGCTCTCCGAAACGCTGGACGCGCTCTCGCTCCACCATGTCCGGGCGCGCGAATGGCAGGGTGATCTCGTGCTGCTCCACGAACTCGCCGACGGCCCTGCCGACCGCAGCTACGGCCTCGCGGTGGCGCGGCTGGCCGGGGTTCCTGCGGCGGTCGTCAAGCGCGCCGAGGCGGTGCTGGCGAAGCTTGAGGCCGGGCGCGCGAAAACCGGCGGCCTCGCCGCGGGGCTCGACGACCTGCCGCTTTTCGCCGCGACCCTCGCCGCCGCGCCCGCCGAAAAGCAGGATGCGTTGCGCGAGGCGCTCGCCCGGATCGAGCCCGACGCGCTCGCCCCGCGCGAGGCGCTCGACGCGCTCTATGCGCTCAAGCGCCTGCTGGCGGACGAGACATGAGCGACATCTTCGACAAACTCGACAATCGCCGCGCGATCATCAACCGCCGCGCCCTTGCCGACCGGCTCGACGCCATCGCCGCCGAAAGCCAGGACGCGGGCGCGCGCCGCCGCGCCATGGTTGCGCTGCTCAAGGCGGCGCTTGATGACGGGCGCGCCGAGATTGAGCGCCGTCTGCTCGCGCACCCCTCGTCGGGCCGCCTCGCCGCCAGCGCCACCGCCTTCCTGATCGACCAGATCGTCCGCCTCAGCCACGATTTTACCGTCGGCCACCTTTATCCTTCGGGCAATAAATCGTCGGGCGAGCGGATCACCCTGATCGCGGTCGGCGGCTATGGCCGCGGCGAAATGGCGCCGTACAGCGACATCGATATCGGCTTCCTCACCCCGTTCAAGCAGACGAGCTGGACCGAAAGCGTGATCGAGGCGCAGCTGTACACGCTGTGGGATCTGGGGCTGAAGGTCGGTCATAGCAGCCGTTCGATCGACGAAATGGTTCGCGCGGCGAAGGACGACCTGACGATCCGCACTGCGCTTCTCGAGGGCCGCTTCATCTGGGGCGACCGGGAACTTTATGATCAGGCATCGGCGCGCTTCGATGCCGAAGTGGTTGCGGGCAATGCGCGCGCCTTCGTCGCCGACAAGCTCGCCGAGCGCGACGAGCGCCACAAGCGCATGGGCGATTCGCGCTACGTCGTCGAACCCAATGTGAAGGAGGGCAAGGGTGGGCTGCGCGACCTGCACACCCTGTTCTGGATCGGCAAGTTCATCCACCGCGTGCGCACCGTTCCCGAGCTGGTCGACGCAGGATTGCTCTCGGTGCGGGAGCTGCGCCAATTCGCCCGCGCCGAAAATTTCCTCCTCGCCGTCCGCTGCCACCTCCACACGATCACGGGCCGCGCCGAGGACCGGCTGACCTTCGACGTCCAGCGCGAGATTGCGGCGCGGATGCAATTCGCCGAGCGTCCCGGCAAAAGCGCGGTCGAGCGCTTCATGCAGCTCTATTTCCTTCATGCGAAGAGTGTTGGCGACGTCACCGGCACCTTCCTCGCCCACCTTGACGATCAGATGGCGGCGCGCGGGCGGCGCTTCCTGCCGACGATCCGCCGCCGCCCCGGCAAGCTCAATGGCTTCGTCCTCGACCGCGGCCGCCTCGCGCTGCCATCGGACGATTTCTTTGCGGCTGACCCGGTGCGCCTGATCGAAATCTTCGCACTCGCCGACAAGCACGGCCTCGAAATCCACCCGCAGGCGATGCGGCAGGCGCGCCACGAGGCGAAGCTGATCGAGACGCAGGGGGTGCGCCGCAATGCCCGCGCCAACGCACTGTTCCTCGACGTGCTGACGTCCCCGCGCGATCCCGAAACGGTGCTGCGCTGGATGAACGAGGCGGGGGTGTTCGGCCGCTTCGTGCCCGATTTCGGCCGCGTCGTCGCGCAGATGCAGTTCGACATGTATCATCACTACACCGTCGACGAACATACGATCCGCGCCATCGGCCTGCTTGCCGATATCGAGCAGGGGCGGCTGATCGAAGACCATCCGCTGTCGACCGCGATCATGGGCCAGATCCACTCCCGACGTGTCGTCTATGTCGCGGTGTTGCTGCACGATATCGCCAAGGGGCGCGGCGGGGACCATAGCGTGCTCGGCGCCGAGCTGGCTTTACGCGTCTGCCCGCGGCTCGGGCTCAGCGACGCCGAGACCGAGACGGTGTCGTGGCTGGTGCGCTATCACCTCCTCATGTCGGCGACGGCGTTCAAACGCGACCTCGCCGATTTCAAGACGATCCTCGATTTCGCGGGGCAGGTACAAAGCCCCGAACGCCTCCGCCTGCTGCTCGTCCTCACCGTCGTCGATATTCGCGCCGTCGGGCCGGGCGTGTGGAACAGCTGGAAACGGCAATTGCTCACCGAACTTTACGACGCCGCCGAAGAAGTGCTGCGCCTCGGCCATAAGCAAAAGGGCCGTGAACAGCGGATCGCGAGCAAGAAAGAGGCGGTCGCGGCGCAATTCGGCTTCGACCAGAAGACCTTCGACAAAGTCGCCAAGCGCCTGCCCGAAAGCTATTGGATCGCCGAACCGGTCGAGGTCATCGCCGCCAACCTCGTCCATATCCGGCAGGCGGGGGATTCGCCGCTGCACATCGCCGCGGTCCCCGACGACGATCGCGGCGCGACCTTGGTGATGGTGCTCGCGGCCGACCATCCGGGGCTGTTTTACCGCATCGCCGGGGGCATTCACCTCGCGGGCGGCAACATCATCGACGCGCGTATCCACACGACGCGCGACGGTCTCGCGCTTGACAATTTCCTCGTCCAGGATCCGATCGGCCGCCCGTTCGACGAACCGGGCCAGATCGGCCGGCTGACCCGCGCGATCGAGGACGCGCTCGCCAACCGTCACAAATTGCTCCCCAAACTCGAGGCCCGCGCCCTCCCGCGCACCCGCGCCGAAGCCTTCCGCATCGCGCCCAATGTCTTCATCGACAACAAGGCATCGAATCGCTTCACCGTGATCGAAGTCAACGCACAGGACCGCCCGGCGCTGCTCAACCAGCTCGCCTATGCGCTGTTCCAGTCGAAGGTGACCGTCCACAGCGCTCATGTCGCCACCTATGGGGAACGCGCGGTCGACACCTTCTATGTTACCGACCTGATCGGCGACAAGATCGACAGCGCGGCGCGGGTAAAATCGCTGGAGAAACGGCTGCTCGAAGCGGCGACCAGCGCGAGTGAGGAAGCGGTGGCGGCGTAGGGGACGCCGCTTTCCGCTACTCCAAGGCGATGGCGGCCTGCGCGTTGTGCTTGGCTGCAATCCCACGCCGGTGACAGTCGGTTTCAACGGTTCTTGCCGATGCTACTGCCGTCTACGCCCCGCTTTTCTGCGGTTCTGCATGGCGATGGCCCGCCCGAAACGGGCGGTGGAGCGGGGATGGCCGCCGCCTATGCTAAACATGTTGCAATCGACGATATTTGATGCATTAATATGAAAATGATCGCTCGGCGCGCCATTTTGTTTCGTGGTTTGGTCCACGTCCGCCGTTCGGTCGAATTCCACCTGACCGACTGGTTCGACGAATAGCCTATCCCCGTCGGGGGATCGGACTGTCGTTGTCGACGAAAATCGCGGCACCATAGCCGCGCGGCATCGCCACCCGCTGGGTGGCGGCGTCCTCATTCCCCGTATGTCATCTGATCGCGGCAGGCTGACGCCTGTCCTTTCTCTGCAAAAGGGGTTTGGCATGTTTTTTTCTCATAACCGGCGCGCCCGTCTCGGCGCCCTGATGCTGCTGATCGGCAGCAGTTCCTTATCTGCAATGGCGCAAGCGCAAAGCCAGGAGGATGGCAGCGACATTGTGTCGCCAGCGACTACGGACCAAGACGCGATCGTCGTTACCGGGACGCGGATCAAGGGCGTGGAGGCCAATGGCCCGGTCCAGACCATATCGGTCACGCGCGAGGATATTCTGGAATCGGGCGGATCGACGTTGATCGACGTTTTGAAAGACCTGCCTGCCGCTGGCGGCGGCGGGGCAACGTTTTCGACCACCACGGCCGGCCCCTTGTCGTCCGACACGCCGGTGGGCGCATCGGCGGTGTCCCTGCGCGGTCTGGGTGCATCCTCGACCTTGACGCTGATCAATGGTCGCCGCGCGCAGATCAGCGCCTTCGCGCGCGGCACCGAAAGCTTCATCGACGCAAGCTCGATTCCGCTGGCGGCGATCGAGCGGGTCGAAGTGCTTCCGTCTGGCGCCTCGGCCATTTATGGCGCCGATGCGGTGGCCGGTGTCGTCAACTACGTGCTGCGCAACGATTTCAAGGGCGCTGAGCTGTCCGCCAGCTATGGCGATTCGACGGCGGGAACCAATGAGGGCAGGTTGAACCTGACCGCGGTGCTCGGGACCAAAATTGGCGACCGCAATCACGTCATGCTGGTGGTCGATTATTTTCAGCGGAACCCGTTTTTCCTGAAAGACCGCGCGATCAGCCGCAACAGCTTCCGGCCCAGCCAACAAGGTTTCTATCCCAGTTTCAACGATCTTTTCCTGCAATTTTTCGACCAAACCGAAGAGCCGCAGGACGGTGGTTGCGCCGCCGATGATTTCGATGTTGGCAATCTCGGCGAGTATTGCGCGGTCAACACCAACGCCTTTGTGTCGGCGAGCGACCGCCTGGAAACGATCGGCGGCCTGTTTACCCACCAGTTTGAAATCAGCGACCGGCTGACCTGGTATAATGACATACTCTATCAGCATGTCAGTTCACGCGGCGTCGGCTCACCCGCCAATTTCTCGCGCGCGCCGATCGATCCGGAAAATCCGAACTGGCCCGCGGCGCTTCAGGCCGACATCATCGCCGAGGGCGGCGCGGGCGATTTCAGCGATTATTTCGGCTTTCCCATCTACGCCTGGGGTAAAATACCGGCGCCGCGAGCGGTCTCGGTCAAGTCCGACAGTTACCGCGTCACCAGCGGACTGAAAGGGGCGCTCGGTGGCGACTGGACGTTTGATACCGCCGTGCTGTTCGGCGGCAACGACCGCGTCCAGCGCGGACTGTCGGGACTTGTCGTGTCGAAGAACTTCTACGACGCCAATTTGGGCAATTTGTGCAGCGACGGTTCGCGGGTCGAGCGGTGGGATGTCGATCTGGGGCGTCCGGATGCGAGCTTCGTCGGCGATACGTGCGAAGACATCGGCAAAACGACTTTATGGTATAATCCGTTTGGCGGGCAGACCGATCAGGCGGCGGGAATCGCCGAACTGTTGGGGACGACGGCGGAGCGCCGTGGGCGCTCGCGGCTCTACGCCTTCGATGGCAGCGTGACCGGAACGCTCTTTGACATGCCGGCCGGGGCGGTAAAGGGCGCCTTCGGGGGCGAATTCCGCCGCGAAACCTTGCGCGATACGCCCTCGGGCCTGGCCGTCGCGACCGAGGACAACCCGGAACCGATCCTTGGCTTTTCGTCGACCAGCGCGCGCGCCAAACGCAACAGCTGGGCGCTCTATGGCGAAGTCTATATCCCGGTCGCCGACCGGTTCGACGTCCAGGTCGCGGGTCGCTACGATCACTATCAGGGCTTTGGCGGCGACTTTAACCCCAAGGTCGCGGCGCGCTGGGAGGCCGCCGACTGGCTGACCTTGCGGGGCAATTATGCCACGTCGTTCCGCGCCCCCTCGCTGGCGCAAAGCGGCGCCGGGGTGCTGCTGTCGTCCTACACCGTCGATTGTTCTGCGACGCCCGCGGCGTGCGGCAACGATCCCGACGCCGACGGCGAATCCTTGTTGTCGGAAGACGTCGGCAATCCGGGTCTCGGCGCCGAAAATGCGCGCAGTTTTGGCGGCGGCGTCGTGCTGACGCCGACCCGCGATATCAATCTAAGGGTCGATTACTGGAATATCCGGCACCGCAATCTGGTCGGGATCGATCAGGATGATTTCATCCGCCGCGCGCTCGCCGGGGAGTTTGCGGTTGCGGGGCCAGGCCTGCTGCCGACCGGTACGCCGGGCGTCGAAGTAACCAATGATTTTGTCACCGACGCGCATTTTCAGATCACCAACCTTGGCTATCAGCAAACCGACGGGTTGGACTTTTCCTACACCCACAATCTGAAGGAGACGTCGATCGGCCGCTTTTCGCTGCTGCTTGATGCGACCTATTATCTCAACTTCAAGCGCAAGGCGTCACTCGCCAGCCCAGAGGAACAGCTGGCGGGCGATTATCTCTACCCACGGCTCTATGCCACCGGCAAGATTCGCTGGCGCAGCGGCGATTTCGGCGCGACGTTCGGCGGGCGTTATGTGACCGGCTATCGCGACGATCCGGCCGATCGGACGCTTGAAGCACTGGGGCTGCCGCTCGACGCCAAATATCGCGTCGATGACTATGTCACGTTCGATCTCAATCTCAGCTATGATTTCGGTCGCGACAGCTTTGTCCAGCTGAACATCCGCAATCTGTTCGATCGCGATCCGCCGCGCGTTCTGGGGTCGGGTACCAACGTCGATCTTTACAATCATGACCTGATCGGCCGTTTCGTCACGCTTCGCTTGACGCGCCGATTCTGACCGCGCTGAACCGCCGGGCGCGCGGACATGCGCGCCCGGTTTGCGGAGGAAATTCGATGAGTGCCGAACCTTTGGAAGCACCGGCGCGTCCTGCGCGGACGATGCGCGTTCCCGACACGCTGCTGATCCTGCTCGTGCTGGCGGTGGCCGCGTGGGCGGCGACCTATGTCTTTGTCCCGGGCCATTTTGCGATGACAGGCGACCCGGCCCGGATCGTCGCTGGCAGTTTCACCAGTGCCGGACAGGCGCAGCCCGCGCCCCTGTTCGGCGATGCGCAACGGACGGGTCTGCTCGACTTGCTGTTCGCCGGCCTGGTGTCGGGTGATCGCGACAGCGCGGCGGTCGGCCTGTTGGCTTTCATTCTGGTTGTCGGCGGGGTGTTCGGCGTCATTTTGAAGACCGGCGCGGTGGAAGCGGCGATCGCGGCGGCTTTGCCGGACGGGCGGGTGAAAAATGAAACGCTGGTCATCATCTTGTTCGTCCTGTTTTCCTTGGCCGGCGCGGTGTTCGGCATGGGCGAGGAAGCGATCGCCGTCAGCCTGATCCTGATCCCGGCGCTGGTTCGCGCCGGTTATGACAGTCTGACCGGGCTGATCGTCTGTTATGTTGCAACCCAGATCGGCTTTGCGACGAGCTGGATGAATCCGTTCAGCGTCATCGTGGCGCAAAGCATCGCCGGGGTGCCGCCGATGTCGGGCATGGGCCTGCGCGTACTGGCATGGATATTGTTCACCCTGATCGGGGCGGTTTGGCTGTGGCGACATGCGCGCATGGTCAGGCTCGATCCCGCGCGGTCGCCCGTTTTCGATACCGACCAGCATTGGCGATCCGCACCCCTGGCGGCGGCGGCCCACGGCTTCCGCTGGCCGCACGCGACCATCCTCGCCGTGCTGGGGCTTGGCATCATCTGGGTGGCGTGGGGCGTGTCGGCCCGCGGATATTATCTGGGCGAGATTGCCGCACAATTTGTCGGCATCGGGATGGTAATCGGGGTGGTGGCGCGTGTCGCACGACTACCCGGCATCAGCGGCAACAGCTTGATGGAGGCGTTTCGCGACGGCGCCGTGGCGCTGGCCCCAGCCGTTCTGGTGATCGCGGCGGCTAAAGGCATCGTCCTCGTCATGGGCGGGGACGACCCCGCGGCGGACAGTCTGCTCAACAGTCTGCTCGCGGGGCTTGCCGGGGTAACGGGTGCGCTCCCCGACTGGCTGACCGCGTGGGGCATGTATCTTGTCCAAAGCCTCATCAACCAGTTCATCGTTTCGGGGTCGGGGCAGGCCAGCGTCACCATGCCCTTGATGGCGCCGCTTGCCGATCTGTCGGGTGTCAGTCGCCAAACCGCGATCCTGGCGTTTCAGCTCGGAGACGGGTTGACGAACCTTGTCGTGCCGACCTCGGCCGCGCTGATGGGGTGCCTTGCCGCCGCCCGGGTCGATTTTGTCGCCTGGCTCCGTTTCTTCTGGCGTCCGATGGCGGCGCTGATGGCGCTGTCGTCGGTGTTTGTGATTGCCGCGCACGCGATCGGCTACACATGAATTTCAAAAGGACAACCGATATGCCCCGTGCGGTCCTGGCGGCGCTGGCCGCCGCTTTCCTCCTGTCGTCGCCCGCCGCGGCGCAGGGTTCGCTGGTGATCGTCGGCGGCGGTCTTGACCCCGCGAATGATCAGGTTTTCGGCGCGTTCATCGCGCGTATTCCCACCGATGCGCCGGGGATTGTGATCATCCCCAGCGCGTCGGACAGCCCGGCAACGTCGGCGCGGCTGTTCGCGGGCGATCTCGTTCGCCACGGCGTCGATCCTGCGCGAATCGCCACAGTGCGGATCGCGACCCAAGACGATCCGGACACCACCGAAGACGAAGCGGCGTGGCGCAGCAACGCCAATAACCCCGACGAAATCGCCAAAATCGCCCGCGCTGGGGCAATCTGGTTCACCGGCGGCGATCAGGCCCGCACCACCGCCGCCTTAGTGCAGGACGACGGGCGCGACACGCCCATGCTGGCCGCGATCCGGAGCCGACTGGCCGCGGGCGCCGTGATTGGCGGCTCCAGCGCGGGCGCCGCGATCATGAGCGATCCGATGATCATGGGCGGCGACAGCCTGGGCGCCTTATTGGGCCGCGCCGATGGCGAGACGCTGGCGATGGGGCGCGGCATCGGTTTTTTGGTGGGATCACTGGTCGATCAGCATTTTGACGCCCGCGCCCGGCTCGGCCGCCTGGCAGTGGCCTTGGGTCGGCGCCCCGTGGCCGCCCGCATCGGATTCGGAATCGACGAAAATACGGCGCTGATCGTGGATCAGAAGGCGCAGAGCGCCGCCGTGGTCGGCGCCGGATATGTCACCCTCCTCGACGCGCGAGATGCAACCTATGCCCCGCGCCAGCGGATCGCTATCGACGCGATCCGATTGGGTCTCGCGGCGTCGGGGGACCAGATCGATCTTGCCAGTCTGACCATTCGTCCCGCGCGCTGGAAACGCGCGACCATGGGGCGCGAATATCACAAGACCGCGGTGGCCGAGGGCGGCGGCATGGCGATGGCGGGACAGAGTACGGCCGCGGTGGTGGGCGAAGCGCTGATCGACAATAGCGCGGCGCGCCGCATCGAGCGGCTTTCCTTTGCGGGCGACACCGGCGTGATTTACCGGTTCGAGGAAGATGATCGCACCCAGGGGTGGTGGGGGCGCGATGACGATGGCAACGCCCGCTATAGCGCAAGCGGCGTCCAATTCTCGATCCGTTCGATCAATGTCAAGGTGAAGGAAATCGGCGAGTGAGCACGGCGTGGCAAATTGTTCTGCATGGGGGCGCGGGGGTAACCCGCGGCCGCGACTATAGCGCGGTCGAGGCACATCTCGGCGCGCTCGTTCGTGCGGCTGCGGCGCGGCTGGCCGAAGGGATGGCGGCGATCGATCTGGTGGAATGGGCGGTCGCCGATATGGAAGCGAGCGGCCTTTATGTGGCGGGACGCGGATCGGCACCCAACAGTGCGGGAGTCGTCGAGCTGGATGCCTCGATCATGGACGGCGCCCGCCATCGTGCCGGGGCCATCTGCGCGGCCAGCGGCATTGCCAGCCCGGTCGGCGCGGCACGCCAGGTGCTCGAACAAACGCCGCACATATTGCTGGCGGGCGAGGGGGCGACGATTTTTTCCCGGACGCATGGCGACCCGGGCATCGCCGATCCGGCGGCGCATTATGTGGTGCCGATTGGCGTCGAGGCGGCGGAAATGACCCAAAGCGAATGGTCGCTCACCCATGGGACGGTCGGCGCGGTGGCGCTCGATTCGGCGGGACGGCTCGCCGCCGCGACATCGACCGGGGGTTTGTTCGGCAAGCTGGCCGGCCGCGTGGGCGACACGGGGGTACCGGGTATCGGGACATGGGCCGATCACGATGTCGCCATCAGTTGCACCGGCATCGGCGAGGCCTTCATGCTGGCCGGCGGTGCGGGCGATGTCGCGGCCCGGATGCGCTATGGCGGCGTGCCGCTGTCGGTCGCCGCACAAAGGATGATCGACCGGGTGAAGGTGCTGGGCGGTGACGGCGGTTTGATCGCGGTCGATCGCTCCGGCGCCATCGCGACGCCGTTTAATTCGGGTGGCATGAAGCGGGCGATCGCCGGCGCCGATCGACCGGTTGTTGTCGCCATCGAATGAGCGGCCCGATCGATCGGGGCACACGCCAGATTGATGTTACGGTGCGACATTTTGGCCGACAAGGGCGGTCAGCGGCAACGGCGCGGGCTGGTTCGACAGATCAGGGATATGTCGCGCCGACAAAATACAATCCGTCGGGCGGCGCATTCAGCCCCAGCGCATCCCGATCCGCCGCCTCCAGCGCGGCTTTCAGATCGCCCGCCGACCATTTGCCATAGCCGACAAGCGCCAGACACCCGACCATCGAGCGCACCTGATGATGCAGGAAACTGCGCGCCGCGGCCTCGATGATCAATTCGTCGCCGTGGCGGCTGACGGTCAGCTTATCGAGCGTCTTCACCGGACTTTGCGACTGGCAATGCGCTGAGCGGAAGGTGGTGAAGTCATGGAGGCCGACCAGCGCCTGCGCCGCGGCGTGCATCGCGTCGGCGTCCAAAGGCCGCGCAACCTGCCACGACAGCCCCTTGTCCCACGTCAGCGGCGCGCGGCGGTTGACGATGCGATATTCATAGGACCGCCCGACGCAGGCAAAGCGCGCGTGCCAGTCGTCGGGAACAACCTCCGCCGCGAGCACCGCGATCGGTGCGGGGCGCAGCTGCGCGTTGAGCGCCTCGGTCAGCTTGAACGGGGTGAGCGGCTTGGCGATGTCGACATGCGCCCGCATCGCGATGGCATGGACCCCGGCGTCTGTGCGCCCGGCGCTGAACACCTGCACGGTTTCGCCGGTGAAGCGGTGGATCGCCTCCTCGATCGCCTGCTGGACGCTCGGGCCATGCGCCTGCCGCTGCCAGCCCATATAGGGGCGGCCGTCATATTCGATGGTGAGGGCAAAGCGGGTCATGGCCGCCCCCTTAGCCGTTCGTGCCGAGCGAAGTCGAGCCACCCTATGACCCTCTCCCCTTGCGGGAGAGGGCAGCGAGACTTGGTGGCTTTGCCACCTAGTCGCAGCGGGTGAGGGGTCGTGCGCTATCGTGAGGGCACAACCCCTCACCCAGCTTCGCCTAGGCAGCCAGCTGCCAAGGCTGCGCAACCCTCTCCCGCAAGGGGAGAGGGATCTAGGTCAGCCGCGTCCCCGCCGAAATCCCCCGCCCGCGCAGCAATTCGCCCGCCTCCATCGCAGGTTTCCCCGCGCGCTGCACCCGCACCGCGCGGATCGCGCCGGGGTTGCAGGCGATGGTGAGCATATCGTCGATCGCCACGCCGGGCGCCGCCCCCGCAACTGTTTCGCCCGGATGCACAACCTCGGCCGCCAAAATCTTGTACCGCTCACCCTCCAGTTCGAAAAACGCCCCCGGCATTGGGTTAAACGCGCGGATCTGCCGCTCGACCTGCACCGCGCTGACCAGAAAATCGAGCCGCGCTTCGCTCTTGTCGATCTTGGCCGCGTAAGTGACGCCCTCATCTGGCTGCGGCACCGGCGGAAAGGCGTGGAGGTCGCTCAGCACCCGCCGCATCATCAGCGCGCCCATTTCGGCGAGCTCGTGGGTCAGCACTCCCGCGGTCTTGCGCCCGATCGGCGTCGGCTCGACCAGCCGCATCGCGCCGGTGTCCAGCCCGACGTCCATCTGCATGATCGTCACTCCGGTCTCGGCATCGCCCGCCAGGATCGCGCGCTGCACCGGCGCGGCGCCGCGCCAGCGCGGCAGGATCGAGCCATGGACGTTGAGGCACCCCTCGCGCGGCGCATCGAGGATCGCGGGCGGCAGGATCAGGCCATAGGCGGCGACGACCGCGATATCGAGGTTCAGCGCGGCGAATTCTGCCTGCTCGTCGGCGCCCTTCAGGCTTTTCGGCGTGCGGACGGGTAGGGCGTGTTCTTCGGCCCAGACCTGCACCGGGCTTTTCTGAAATTTCTTGCCGCGCTGCGCCGGGCGGGGCGGCTGGGTATAGACCGCGGCAATATCATGCCCCGCCGCATGCAGCGCAGCGAGCGTCGGCACCGCAAAGGGCGGCGTTCCCATGAAGGCGATACGCATGGGAGCGGGCTTTGGCGGAGGTCGGCAAGCGGCGCAAGTCCCTCTCCCATTTAGGGAGAGGGCAGCGAGACTTGCCAGCTTGCTGGCTTAGTCGCAGCGGGTGAGGGGGTGTGGGCTATCGTGAGGGCACAACCCCTCACCCAGCTTCGCCTAGGCGGCAAAGCCGCCAAGGCTGCGCAACCCTCTCCCTAAATGGGAGAGGGAATCGCGGATATTGCGCGCATCCCCGCGCGCCACTACCACCCCGTCATGGCCTCCACCGAAATCGAAGCCCTCGTCCAGCAGCTCGCCCGTCTCCCCGGCCTCGGCCCGCGGTCGGCGCGGCGCGCGGTGCTGCATCTGATGAAGAAGCGCGAGTCCGCGTTCGTACCGCTGCTCGCGGCATTGCAGACGGTGTCCGAACGGCTCGTCACCTGCACCATCTGCGGCAATGTCGACACCCACGATCCCTGCGCGATCTGCGCCGACCCGCGCCGCGATGCGCGGTCGCTGTGCGTCGTCGAGGAGGTGTCCGACCTGTGGGCGCTCGACAAGTCGCGGCTGTTCCCCGGCAAATATCATGTGCTGGGCGGGCGGCTCTCGGCGCTGGAAGGCATCCGCCCGCAGGATCTGGCGATCGACGCGCTGGTGGCGCGCGTCGCCGCGGGCGGCATCGACGAGGTGGTGCTGGCCATGAACGCGACGCTGGAGGGCCAGACGACCGCGCATTATCTCGCCGAGCGGCTGGAGGGCTATCCGGTACGGCTGACCCAGCTGGCGCATGGTCTGCCGGTGGGGGGCGAGCTGGATTATCTCGATGAGGGGACGTTGGCGCAGGCGCTCAGGGCGCGGCGGCCGGTGGGATGAGCTCTATTGCGGATAGGAGGACAAGAAGGCGGAGACTTGTTCCTCCGTTGATATTCCACCATCTACGGGGATAAAGGCCAACACCGTGATAGGCTCCGCCGCTTGGGCGGCGGCCTCGACTTTGTGATGACCGTCCAGAAGATAATGAGCCATGCACCAATGTGCTTGGCCATCATAAGGCTGTTTGATGTCGAGAACTGAGAGTGAAACCGCTGTTGGACGCTCTCCTGCGATCAGCCTTGCGCGATAGGCTGAAACGGTGGCTGCGTCGATCGGCTGGCCAAGCGGAACGATGAACTCGAAACCTAGCACGGGATCGTCATATTGGCCCTTGCCCAAATCTATCGAAGAACGATCTTTAAGTCGGTAGTAATGCGTGTTGGGTTCCATCGGATCGTCGTATGCATCCTGCTTGTCCGTGACAAAATAGTCGTTGGCGGCGCCTTGCTCGACGCGCACCGGAGTGCATTCGATCAAAGCGAGGAGATAATCTCCCTTTGGTAGCAACGCGCCGAAGCTTTCGAATACCAACGGATCAATCTCGACAAGACCTTTGGCAAGCGCTGCGCGCAGCCCATCGATAGGTGGCCGGGCGGCGTCGTCCAGCCGCTCGAAGAAGAAGCTGCACGTTCCGCAGATGTTGCCGATATGCATTACCGAGCCGCCGTTGACTGCCAGAAAGCGATCCCAAACTGGCCAACTGCCGGCGCCCGTAGTGGTCAATTCAATTACCGGCTCTGACGAACCGAGAACGGCGCGGGATTTGGACAGCAGCTTGGCCATGGTAGGAGCAGCCTAGGCCGTGTTGACAAAAGGGATTCCCAAACCCGCCTTGTTCTGATTCAAGACTGCTTTTTGAGGGGCAGTCATGGGTCGCGGGGATTTGTCGGACGCGGAGTGGGATCTGATCGGGCCGCTAC